>Ga0209603_1000017_pt1 | contig 217002 bp, 184 predicted proteins | sample COGITO_mtgs_1206_FD_184812 | JGI IMG/M metagenome (GOLD analysis project Ga0209603, IMG submission 184812) | Pelagic marine microbial communities from North Sea - COGITO_mtgs_120607 (SPAdes) (version 2) | ecosystem: Environmental > Aquatic > Marine > Epipelagic ...
TCAGCTTCAATATTATTTCCGTTAAAACGATATTACTCTGGATATCAACACCATTAAAAGGCTCGTCAAGAATGAAATATTCATTTTCTTGAAGAAGAATGGCTGTTATTGCTAACTTCTTTTTCATACCTGTTGAGTAGGTAGAAGCATATTGATTTAGTGGCAAGTCGAAAATATTTTTTTGGTCTATGTTAATGTCCTTCTTATTCCGAGCATTGCAAAGAAGTCTTATATATTCCTTGCCCGTAATTTTAGAGAAAAAAAAGGGATCTGTCAGCAGCAAACCCAAATTATTTTTTAAGGGTTGTACATCAGAAAAAACCTCTCCAGTATAACTTTCTAAACCTGCAATACATTTAAATAAGGTTGTTTTCCCTGCACCATTCTCTCCAACTATGCCAGAAACCTTTCCTCTTGAAAATTCCATGTTAATTTCTTTCAACACTTCATTATTATTATAAGACTTGCAGAGCCCTTTAATTTTTATCATTAAATATGAATTTTAGTTTATTAATAGACTTGGTGTAGAAATATGGGATAACAACCAATATTAGTGGAGGAAATAATAGTATAAAAGCAATTATAAAACCTACGGATAAATTAATTTCATCAGGGAATGCCGAATACTTAGCCAACACGATCGTCCATAAAAATAAAATACCAAAAAGTAGAAAGAGTAAAATCAAATCAAATTTAATTGGATAAAATATCAAAAGACCAATTATAATTGGAATTGTCAACAGTATATAATTTTTTGTTGCGTTAATAATTTTCTTCTTTAAAAATGATTTTGTAGTATCTGCATGAATCCATACATAGTATTCTTCCTCCGGCTTTGAGTAATAACTCAATGTGGTAAGAGAAATTAACAACATTGAGAATATGCCTAAGTTAAAATTGTCCACGTTGATTGCGATAGTAGTTAGTGCATAAGTTAAAGGGTATATGAAAAAAGTCTTTCTAAAACCTGTTGAAAATTCAAATGGATTTTTGGAAAAAGGTGTAGGAATTGTAAAATTTAAGCTTGTCCTGAAAGAAAATAATGCAATGGTAATTGAACATGTAAACAAAATGACGGCTTCAAGAAATAAATTTTTGTGTAGGAGGATAGAAACGAAAGGAATGCAGATGATTAAATTTTCTAAAACCCTTATTTTATTTTTTGCTTTATCACCAAAAATTGAAAGTAAGAAATCTGTTCTTCTATTTTCAGAAAGTTTGAATTGAAAACTAAAGCAAACTAATATGACCAAATATTTAGCAAATTCTGTCCTATGAAAAATATATTCTGAGAGTGCTACAAATAAGATTAACCCTAAAAGACAACTTAAAAGAGGATTTAATCCCGCTTCTTTAACCTTCCTCTTTGTCATTACTAATTGTAGGTTAAAGTAGTCTTTCATAGTTATCGATTGTCTGCTTTTATAACTTGTAACGGTTAAGGTAAGCGACAGTTTATAATAGTTGCTACTTAGTGGCTCACCATAATTTTACTTGAAGACCTTATGTTATTTGCATCTGTAAATGAAATATGATATAAATTATTAGATAGGTAAGATAAATCAATTTCAAAATTCAACCCATTTTCATAATTTTCATACACTATTTGTCCGTAAATATTGGTAATTATTATATTTTTTATTTTACTACCTGAACTAATAAATAATATATCTCTTGTAGGATTTGGATAAATTTTTATGTTTTGTTTAATATCCAAGTTTTCTAAACCTACAAAGTAACAAGGTTGTACAGTTATAGTTGGGCTGTTACCAAGGTTAGCATCAATAATTGTATCTCCTAAACCGTTCTGAACGGTATAGTACTCATCAAAACCATTCAATCCATTGGCAATAACCCTTACTTCATCATTTCCTCTAACACCAAAAGAAATAGGTTCACTTCGTCTGTACCCGCCAGCAACAAAAGACCCTACATATTCAACATTATTATTTATTTCTATTTCTACGTTGCCTTGCCAGCCACCCGCAAATGATTTCCTCATAATAAGGGTATAGATATCACAAAAATCATTGGTAGAAGAAGGAGCAGTTGCACATGCTTGGTAACCGTAGGTATTTGCAGGTGGCTCATTACTTCCTGTTCCTTGTTCACTTGCAATTATAGCATTGTTAGGGTCGAAAAGAATATAATTTAAGTCAGAACCCCAAACTCCACTTGAAGAAAATTCTATAACAATATCTAGAATATCACTAGAGTCTAGGGGGAAACTAAATGTTTCGGATGTTCCATTAGATAATGTATAGGTTTGGTATAAATTATTATTGATTTTAACTTTTGCTGAAGAATTGCCCCAGCCTTGACCAGAATTATTAATCAATTTAAGATTGTAAACTCCACATTCACTACCTGAAGAAAAATAGATAGTTGTAAAGGTTAAAGGACCAACCCAACTGCTTAAATCATTTGCGTTACAAACCTCTTGTACATAATAATCATAAGTGGTTATGCTACCTAAACCAGATAATAAATAACTATTGCTATTTATATTATTAATAATGGTTCCGTTTCCTTGATTAAATCCTGTAGGTCCCCACTCAATGTTAAAAGTTCCGCCAAATGGATTAGTACCACCAGTCCAGTCTAATAAAGCGGTACCTGCTGTAGAAGTATTGGCAGAAAGATTGGATGGTGCAGGGCAACTTGGACAAGCTTCAACTCCCAAAACACTATTAGGAACAACATTACTTATTCCTTCTTCAAATAGTAAAATACCATTCTGATCAAAAACTTTATAGAAATTTTCATCGGAAAATCCACCACCATAATATATGAAATCTACTACATCTCCAATATTTACAGAAATTGGAAAAATTTCTGGTCCTCCACCTGTTAAAATGGTTAGTCCGGTTAAAGTTATATTCCCATTAATTGCAACATCAATAGACCCGCCATTCCAACCATCACCAAATGAATCGTATAGTTCTAGATTAAAGAGTCCGCAAGATCCTGCCAGAGAAGCTGTAGTAAATGAAAAGGGACCAGTCCAACTACTTATTTCATTGGCACTACATGCTTCTTGAACATAAAAATCATAAGTTGTGCTATTATTCAATCCATTTAATAAATAGCTATTGGTAGATAAACTATTAATTAAATTCCCACTTCCAAGGGCAAAACCTGCTGTTCCCCATTCAATATTGAAAGTTCCGCTACCGCCATTCCAGGAAAGTAAAGCAGTTCCAGCTGTAGATGTATTTGCAGAAAGATTGGTAGGTTGCGGACAAGATGTGCATGCTTCAATGCCGAAAACACTAATAGGATCAGCTCCGGAAATAAATCCATTTAATCCTTGACTAACTATTAAATTTCCAATATTATCAATTAAATTATAGGTGTTTTCATTATCCCAACTTCCAGTATTGTAAATAAAATCAATAACATCATTTGAGTCAGTAGTAAATGTGAATATTTCTGGACCGTTTCCGTTAGCTAATGTTATGTTTTGAAATGGATTACCATTTATTATTACGTCTAGAGAGGCTCCATTCCAGCCATCGCCATAAGAATCGTACAGTTCTAAAGTAAAACTACCACAAGTTCCTACAGGGCCTGGTGGTGGTGGTGAAGAATTAGGACATGCAATAATACCAAAGGTACTAACAGGGTCTACATTTGGAATAAATCCAAATTCACCTTGACTTACAATTTGACTATTTAAGTTGTCAAATAAAATATATGTATTTTCATCATCAAAGTTTCCAGTATTGTAAATTAGGTCAATCACATCGTTGGAATCTGTTGAAAATGTAAATATCTCAGGTCCATTTCCTGTTAAAAGTGTTATGTTTTGAAGAATTTGACCATTAATCACTACATCAATTGAAGCTCCATTCCAGCCATCGCCATAAGATTCGTAAAGTGCTAAAGTGAAAATGCCACATGCAGCACCGGTAGAAATATTATTGGTATTAAACGTATAAGGTCCACTCCATGTACTATTGGTATTCGAATCACAAATTGCTTGAACATAAAAATCGTAGGAAGTATTGATTGAAAGTGAACTTAAACTGTAACTAGTACTAGTTAGACCATTTACTAAAGTTCCACTTCCTATCGTAAATCCACTAACTCCCCAATCTAGATTCCACGAAGTCTCATTTCCTCCAGCTTGCCATAATAAATCGGTTGAATTTGGAGTAATATTTCCAGCATTTAAAAAGTTAGGACTCAAGCAAGGATTATTGCTTTGACAAGTAGAGTTGGAAGTGTGAGTGAAAAAATCTAAATCGTCTAAATCTGATGCTGAGATGACGTTAATTAAAGTATCTCCTATGGGATCCATTATGGTGAAAGAAATCTCATTATCCCAGTTTCCAGAATGCCAAATAAACTCCATTGCAGCTCCTGTTGTAGAATATACGGAATCAAGAGTGAAACTTTGGGAGCAATCGAAGTTCCCTACAAATGTTCCGTTCATATTTACTTCTAAATAAGCACTATTCCAGCCATCGCCGTAACTATCGTACATGTACATTAAGTAATGACATTGAGAATTAATAGTATTAGTTAGAGAAACTAAGAGTATTACGAGATGTAATAATATTTTTCGCATAAATTATATTTATATTGTTTTATTAATTTCACAAAACGTTAGACCAAAATAATTTAAAGGATTTAATAACAAATTATCAAATGATAAAAAAGCGGTTTTTAAACCGCTTTTATTTAAGTTACAAATTATAAATTATTTAAATGGTAATAATTTTTATTATAATAACGTTATAAGAATAAAATGTGAGGGGTTTAGAAAACATAACCAACTCTTATGGAAGGCATGGCTTCAAAAGTTATCACAGAATTTGAATAGCTTATTCCATAACCAAAACTTGCCTCCAGATTAAAATGAGAAGTGATATTTCTTCTTAATCCATAAGTAGGAGTGAGGGTATGAAAATAAATTTCTCCATTTTCTAAATTATTTAATATATTAAGATTGGTTCTTAATGAAATATAGTTTCCAGCATTATTTTTAATATTTTTATTTTTACTTTCTCTTTTTGTAAGGTTGAAATAATATTTGGGCTCCAAAAATATGGAGACTTGGTTTTTTAAAGAGTCAAAACTTTGCTTAATCGCAAACTTTAGCCTGTACTCTGTACCAACTTCTGTTCTTAAAGCAAATTGATTATGAAGTTTTAATTCATGATTTATCCAAGTGCCAAAATAGCCAGTTTGAATGGATAAAATAGATTTCTCAACACTAACTTTTACAGATGTATTTTTTTGAGAAAATGTAATACAGTATAATAAGTAAAATATTAATAATAAAATAAATTTTTTCATGTTATAAGTTGTACAATAACTATACCATTAATACACAAGAAGTAAAAAACTGTTAGTTATAACCTTAATGAAACCCCAATATTTAACCCTAAAAGATGGTATTTCTGATCTATTTTTGATTGTAGAACTGAATTATTTAAGTTTAACCAGTATTTAGGCTCAATAAATACTTCTGTTTTCTTAAAGTTATAGCCTATTGAAGCGGTAGTTACAATATTATAAATAGTTCTTTTTGCTTTAAAACTGTGAAGTCCTTGAATATTAGTATTGTAATACATTCCTTTACTATTATTAATTCTAAATCCTACAGCACCGCCCGCTCTTAATCCAATATTTATTTTTTTTATTTTAAATTGATAACCAACCATAAAAGGAATGTTAAGGTAGGTGTATCTATTTTGAACATTATAATTATTTATGGATTCTTCTTGATAGCTTTCATTTATCCAATAAGATGTATCCATCATTAAAGAATAAATTGTAGTATCCATTTGACTAGTATTCCAATTGTAAAAAGGAACATGAAAGGTGCCAAAGTTGCAAATGGTATCAATATAACTAGAATCATATATCATGTTAGTTTCATGAATATTGTTGTAATTAATTTTTTCTCCCAAACTATTGATGCTAATTCCTGATGAGAAAGACAATGATTGATTTAGATTATAGCTAATTCTAAAATCGGCAGGTAGATTAAAAATACAGTTTTCTAAAGTTTGAGAATAACTTGGGTTAGGGGCAATTCCTTGTCTTGGATCCATAACGGAAGTTTGTTTCATATTATAGTTATTTCCAATAGAAAATGAAATGCTTAATTTATTATCATTTTTTATTGAGTCAAATAATTCTTCTATTTCTAACTTTACAGAATCAGGAATTTCTAAGATGGAGTCTGTTATAATCGATTCCAAGATATTTTGTGGAAATTCCTCCAAAATAGAATCTATTTTGATTAAAATTTCATTCTCTGAACTGTCTTTTAAAAATTGTTTAGAGTCATTTAATATTTGAAAAGCATTAATAGAATCAGTAACTATAGAATTATTAAATCCATTTAAAATAGTATCTGTAGTTAAGTTATTAATGATTTCATTTTCATTATTTTTAGTAAGATTGTTCTCGGAATTAGTTGTTAAGATCTCTCCGCTATTTTCTGCTATTCCAATAAAATTATTTATTTCACTTAATTCTTTGTTTTTATTAGATCTAATTGGTAGAGTTGGTAAGATTTTCTTTGAAGAATAGCTATTTATAGAAACTGGTTTCACAACTTGTTTTTTAACAGATTTAATATTGCTATTTGTAGTTTTTAAAGTATTATTTTGTTTCTCTTTAGATTTTAAAACTTCTTTTTTTATGTTTTTTTCTACCACATTTTCTAAATCTGGTTTATTCTCTATTTTAAAATTATTGGGCTTTAAATTCCTCTTTGAAATTTGATTATTTATATTAATTTTTTCATTATTGGTTAAAGCTTTTGAAGAATTGTCAAAGTTGTTGAAATAAAGTAGAACAGAGGTTAATAAAAACAATAAAACGGCTGCAGCTCTGTACCAATATTTTAATTTAACTTTTCTTAGTTGATCCAATTGTAGTTCAAGATTACTTAAATGCTTGTCGTCTAGAAAAAACTCTCTTTTATTTAACTTTCTTTTGAAAAACTCATCAATGTTTTTTGGATTGTTAAACTTATCCAATTGATTTTCAAAATCTTTCAAATGTTGGTCATCCATTTTGAAGTTCCTATTTTCAAGATTGCTCTTAAAAAAATCGTCAATATTTCTATCGCTATTTTTCAACTAAATTTTGTTTTTTTAATATTTGTTCTTTCAATTTCTTTCTTGCTTCTTTAACATGCCATTTGGATGTGTTAGTAGAGATATTTAATTGCTCTGCTATTTCTTTATGTGAGTAGCCATCTATAGCAAATAGATTAAAAACTAACTTTGTAGCTTTTGGGAGTACTAAAATCATATTGTTTAACTCTTCTGCTCTTATTTCTAAATCATACTCATTTATAGTGTAATTCTCATTAGTAGATATTTCATCACTGTATTCAATTAGTGTATGCTTTGAATCTTTCCTAAAATCATCTATTGCAGTATTAATGGCAATTCTTCTTATCCAAGCATTAAATGGAATATTAGGTTTGTAAGATTCTATATTGGTTAGCACTTTTAAAAATGAGGTTATAGATAATGATTTGGCATCCTCTTCGTTCTTTTTATATCTGTATGCTACGCTCATCAGAATACCAAAACTCTTTTTGTAAAGTTCAAGTTGGGCTCTTCTATCTCGATTAATTAGTTTTTTAATGAATGAATTATCTAATTCCAAAAAAATAAATTATAAACCTTGAAATTACTGTTTAAATAAAATTTCAGGCAGGTGATTTATAGCATAATAACAATTTATTTAACAAAGGATATGTTTTTATCTGGTTTTCAATTTTACTAAATTCATTATCGGTATTCTTCAAACTGTATTATATCCATCATTTCATTACACTCCTTATCTGTAATATATCCTTTTGCATATCCTTTAATATACTCCAAGGCTTTTTCCGCTTTGTCTACATCTAAATTCATTATTAATCATAACGAAAATAATTTATGGTTGTGATGGGTAAGAAAGTTATTTTTTAGTTAGAATTTAAATTAAACTACCATGATATCTTTTAGTCTTGTAAATATTGTGGTAGTTTTAAAAGGTAGTTACAAGATTTTATTTAATAAAGCTTATTGTTTCCACATGGTTTTCCCCATTTATTTTTAGAAAATAAACCCCATTACTTAAATCTTCAGTAGACAATTTAATTTTATTGTTTCCACTACTTATTTTAACATCTTCAATTTTAATATTTCTTCCAAAATAGTCAATATATGTTAAATTAAGATTCGAGTTTTTATGGCTTGAATAATCTAAGAAAGACTGGTTATTAACTGGATTCGGATAAATTTTAGATTTGTTTTTAGGTTCTGAATTTAAAATATCTAAAGTGTTAATTTGGCTTTCGTCAATTACATTTAGCGTATATCCATTACTTTTTGAGCTAATAGTAATGGTATCACAGTAAATACTACTACAGCCATTGGCATCTGTAAAAGTCAAACATAAATTGTAATCGCCAACTTGGTTGTATACATGAGTAGGATACTGGAGATTGGAAGTATTTCCATCTCCAAAGACCCAATTGTAGGTAAAAGGACCTGTTCCACCAGTAGAGTTTTCTACGCAATAAATATCTGTAGTGAAAGTATTAAGAGTACTATCAAAATCTTGCCACCAGTAAAAATTGGCATCACAATTTAAAGGTGGAGGGTTAGAACCTGAAGAAATAATCCAATTATTTCCATTCCAAACTAATGTATCACAACAATAAGTGTTCATAGTAGAGATACATGTCATTAAAGTATCATAAGGTTGTCCAGTATTGGTATTGAAATTATAAACGCTATGAGTTATACTCATGCTAGAGTCTTGTTCTAGCATGCTTCCGTCAGAACCCGTAGTCTGCCAGTAAATAATAAATGTATTTAAGTTATTTGCCGTTATTTGTAACTGGAAGTGAGACCCTGTAATGGTTAAGGAGTCACACAATGTGGTTTGAGCTTGTCCAAATAAGATGATTAAGGTGGTTATTATTGTTAAAAGTAATTTTTTCATCATTTTTTTAGTTATAATTATTTATAAATGGAATCTTAGTTAATTCGATTCTATACTATATTAAACGGAAAAATTTAAATAAATGGGTGGGGTATTAGTATAAAATTATCTATTTATAAATTCCTTCTCTGTAGAACCATCAGAATATAAGTAGATTAACATTTCATGATTGATTTTTTCAGGATCTACTATTTGACCAGCAAGATTATAAACATTTAGTAAATATTTTTTCTTAGAATTTAAATCTAAGATATTGGTTAATCCGGTATTTAACATAGAAAGATTCCAAAAAGAAGGCATTAAACTGTCTCTAGCTATGAAAAATGGTAAAATACAATTAGCTACTGGCGTTGTTGAGGTTGCAGTATCTCCCATAAGTAGTGACAAAATAAAGAATATATTATCATCATTAAAGCTGACGCTATATGTAGGACTGGGAATTGCACTTTGCCATATATGGGTATTTCCGTTCAAATTATGATTTCCTGGAGGATAGGCTCTCCAGTCATAAAAACCTGACACATTTGCAATGTTAGGATTTTGATTTACTAAACTATCGTAATTGGTAGTTAGCACGATTTCATTAAATGAATTTTGAGGGAGCAAATGAACTCTTAAATCTCCACAATTTTGCGATTGTATTAAAAATGGAACTGTTAATCCTAAAAATATTAATCTTATTTTTTTCACAACGTAATTATAAATTATTTATTAAAATCAATTACGGATGTTTAACTAAAAGTGAGTGGTTTACGTATAAATATCATTTATTTAAATACTTATATAGCCTTCAAAATAGGTTATTGCTTTTCCACTTATTTCAACTCTATCTTTTTTTAGTTCGCAGAATAATTCACCTTTTCTTTCTGAAATTTGTTGAGCAATCATCCTTTTTTTAAGAATTTCATTTGACCAATAAGGAATTAACGTACAATGAGCCGACCCAGTTACAGGGTCTTCTAAAATAGTGGCTTGTGGTGTAAAAAATCGAGATACAAAATCACAATGATCTCCCCTGGCTGTCACTATTACACCACCAGGATTAATGTTGATTTGATCAAATACTTCTCTATTTACAACTATTTCTTCTATTTCTTTTTGATTTTCATAAACCAATAAATAATCTCTTGCTTTTAGGACTTTTTTTGGTTGGATATTTAAAGCTTTCTTTATTTCATCAGGAAGTTTTTCTTTAGTTGCATCTCTTCTTGGTAAATCCATTAAATAGCGACCATTTTCTGAAGATACTTCTAATTTCCCACTTAATGTTTTAAAAATCACTTTGTTTTTAACCAGTTTTAGCTCTGAAATGATACAATGAGCAGTTGCTAAAGTTGCATGGCCACAAAGATCCATTTCAATATCAGGCGTAAACCATCTTAAATTAAAGTTTTTTCCTTCTTTTACAAAAAAGGCAGTTTCAGCAACTGCATTTTCTTGAGCAATTTTTAATAATATATCATCCTCTAACCATTTTTCAAGTGGAACTATACATGCAGGGTTCCCACCAAATACTTTTTCAGTGAAAGCATCTATTTGAAATATTGGTAGCTTCAATTTAAAGAGATTCTAGTTTTTTCCGAGTGAATTCATTTTCTAATTCTCCTGTATTGATCGTAGATGCAGGCTCAAAAAGCATTATAGAAACTTCTTCTTCGGCGATGGGCTTATGCTCAACACCTTTAGGAACTATGATTATTTCATTTTCGCTAATAGTTTCGGTTCTGTCTCGAAACGCTATTTTTAAAGTTCCTTTTAATACCATAAACATTTCATCTTCATTATCGTGTTTATGCCAAATAAACTCGCCTTTTATTTTAGCTAGTTTTACATGTTGGTGGTTTAATTCTCCGACAATTCTAGGATTCCAATGATCGTTGAATAATGAAAGTTTTTGTTCAATATTGATTTTGTTCATAATAAGATTTAACAACCTGCAGCACTATAGGAATAAGTTAATATAGTTTGATTATTCGTATCTTTTATAGTTAAAGTTTCCCACTCTCCATAATATGTTTCTTTATTTTTGTGTTCACCGCAAGAACCATATTCATCGTCACCCACACTTATCCCAAGACAATAAAGTAAATTATTAATTAGACTATGATTGCATTTAGGAAAAATAATTTTTAGTTCTGAATCGAATTCCATTTCCAGTTCTTCACTATTAAAAACATAATTTATAGGTCCGGCAATTATAGAATCAAATTTAATATATCCAAATCTATTTTGTATTTTATCATTGATTTTTATTTCATAAGAGGAGTCTAACTTTACGGGATAATTTACTTTAATATATGATTTTAAAATATTTCCTTTATTGTAGTTATTTCCATAATTATTGCTGTCTGGTACAAGTACAAAATTTAACTTATTACTATCATCAGTTTTGATTTTTGCTGTCATTAATTCATAATTTTCTTCTAGTATTTTGAATATTTTGTTCTTGGTAGTTTGTTTTTCAAATTTTATATAGTCTCCATTATAGCTGTCATCCCAAATAAGACTTTTATAAACTTGAGATTCCAATTTGCCTAATGTCAGTTTGTTTTTATAGTCATGATCTCCAGAATATCCATTATAAGTCATTTCCTCAGAAATCCAGGCTGAGTATCTAGCAGGATCAAAAGAATTATAACAGTAACAAATTTTATCTTCATTCGGAATTATTATTTTATCATTGGCAATTTTCTCTATAATTTCTCTGGTTGGAAATTGATTGTAAAATATCCATTCATCTCCTTCAAAAAATAGATAATTACCATTATTATCTCTAAACAATGGATGGCAATTGATTAAATATTTAGTGAAATAGAAGTTGGAGCAGTAGAATGAACTGGTATCGCACTTCCCCCATGTTTCACTAGGTTGATTACTAGAAATAACTTTAATAAAATTGTTCTTTTCGTCAAAAGGATTCTTTAATATTTCGAAAGAAACTTCTTTTCCTTTTTTTGTTATTTTTTGTTCTCTGTAAATTTCTAATATTGAGTCTACTAAAGCTGTTTCTTGACTATCAATAGCTGTTTCTTGACTATCAATAGCTATTTCTTGACTATCAATAGCTATTTCTGGTTTAATATTATCAATAGCTATTTCTGGATTAATACTATCAATAGCTATTTCTGGTTTAGTATTATGATTGGGATTTTCAGTTCCAGAACTACAACTTAAAAACATTGAAAAACTACCAAAAAAAAATAAGAGGTTTTTTAAATCTTTAATCATAATAATTTGTTTATGATAAATATAGGTAAAATAGAAATGTAATATTTTATCAGTGCTTTTCTATATTATCGCTAGTTCCAATGAATAAGTTAACCCCTTTTAATTGCGGATTACCAGCTATTCTTCTCCAAGAATTTATTTGTCCTACATGGGTTAATGCGTCTGATAATGGACCATTAATCCAATACCAAAAAGGTAGTTTTCGGGAAGTTTCTTCTTCTAAATTCTTTAAATCTTCATCACTCATTTTTTTTAATTTGTTAGTGAGATCTTTCAAAACTAAAAGAGAAGATTTTCTTATTTTTTGAAATGAATTCAAGTAAGGTTTATTCTGCTTTTTACCACCTAAAACTCTAAATGTACTTTCTATCAAATCAAAAATATGACTGTTCACTTCCTCAATACTCATACTTGTAGGATGTGGTCTGAACTTTATATTTTCTTCACTTAGATTTTCTGTAGCCCAACGGTATCTAAAGGCTAAACCTTCTACCATTCTTAAAAGAGCATTGGTACAAGTTAATTTAATTGGTATTTCTGAAATATCTTTGAATGGTAATTCTTTATTATTTTCCAAAACTAACTATATTACCTTATCCGCCTCTTTCTCTTCTAAAGCAACTTCCTTAGGGAACTGAATATTTATTTTTTCGAACTGAATATGAAGAATCAACATTAAGAATCCATAGACAACAGAGCTGACAATAAGTACATTATTCATAAGTCCATCTGCAGAGAAAGAGAGTCGAATTAATATGGTTGAAATAATAAATCCTGAATTTCTAAATACTTCATGAAATTTATCGGTTTTATAAAGAGAAATCAACAGTAAAAGAACATCGGCCATTATAAGAACTGTAAAAAATTCATTAAAAAATAGTTCGTTAATATCTTGAATAGAAAAGAATACTTGATCTATTGAAGCCACTTCAATATAAATCCATTTAAACAAGCTGGAAACAGCTAAAAATATCAACACTGGCAATAGGAAAAGCGCAATTGTTTTTTTACGTTTCACAAATAAATCTAAATTTTCTATTTTTTCCTTTTTTGGATTTAGCTTTTTACTTCGAGTATTAAAGTAGTTAAATAAAAAAATGATAAAGAAAAGAACTAATGTAGAAATTAGGTCATAAGTAAGTTGAAGATCATACTGTTGGTTAAACCAGTTGGCACTAACATCTATGTTGGCCATATCTTTAAAAATCCTTCTGACGATGATTAATGTGATTATTTCGTATTGTTTTCTGATGTATTGAGAGATAGATCGGGGTAAATAATAGACAACTAAGAAAACCTCATACACTAGAATGAAAGAAAAAGGTGTGTAAATTGCAGCAATTGGATTGGTAAGCAGATTGTCGTCAGAAAAATTTAGAATTTCTAAATACTTTAGAAAAATTAAAAGTAGGTGAATTACAAAACTTACAATAGAAAGGGTAACAAATATTCTTTCTGTTTTATTCTTAAATTCTTCTGAGAAAACCTTAGTGCTGAGTCTTTCAATCATGTTGATTATTTCTATAAATTTAATCATATTAAGATTAGCTCTAAATATCTGTTTATCAATTTTTTACACATGTAATTCTTAATGATGAATTTAATGGACAATAAATTCTCACTTTAATTGAATGGAAAAAACTAGCTTGGAATAGATATTAAGCTGCTCAGTTCTGTTTTCATTATCTTGACTTGAAAAAATCTTATTTGAATAAATTATCTTTTTAAGATAATGTACCATTAAGGCCTATTTCCTTCTACTCTAGAATCACCTAAAGGCAAAATATTAATAGGTGTAGAAGAAGTGTATTCTGATTGAATTCCATCAAAATAAATATCTGCAATAAATTTAGCACCAGTATCATTATAATGTACATCATCTGCTAAATAAGATTCATTAAAATTAGTATTCATATCTAGGGCAATTACTTTGGATGTATTGGTAGTTAAACTATTTGCAATAGAAACAATTTGAGAATTAAAATCATTTAAGTTGGTAGTTAAAGAAGAAGTCATAGTTTCACTATTTGCAGGTGCTATTCGCTCTAAATATATAGTGATATTAGAATTGTGGGTTTGTAATTTTTCAACAAGTTTAACAATATTTGCTATTGGTTCTGAAGGTGGATTTCCACCATCCAATAAATCGTTTCCTCCAATGCTTAGAAGAACAATATCTGGTGACGATATTGCTGCAAGTATCTCATCTATATTATCAAGTACATCCTCCGATTCATAACCTCCAGCACCCTCATGGTCATTGTCAAATTTTTCGCCAGAATATTCTTCATAGTTGCCGTAATCTTTTTGTCTTCCTACAAAATCAAAATTGTAGTTACTGTCCACTAAGTTTTTCCATAATTCATAACGGTAACTCTCGTGAAAGTCATTCTCCTGTTCATTATCTTTCTTACAAGACGAAATTATGGTTGTAAGAACAGAAATAGATATAAAAATTTTAGAGATTTTTAAATTCATGATATTTTTTTGTTAAAGTAACCGTTAATTTTTAAATCATCATTAATTTCGTTTTCATAACTGATAACTATGAAATTTAAAACTTTATTTTTTTACGTATTTATTCCATTTGTTTTCTCTTCTCAAATATCAGGAATTACTAAAGATAATTTTGATAAACCTATCCAGTATGCAACTGTCTCTCTATTCAATGCTTTAGATAGCACAATAGTTTCGGGAAAAATAACTGATGAAAATGGTGAATTTACTATAGATAAACCTACCATTGGTAATTATTACCTTAAGTGCTCTTTTGTGGGGTTCCAATCTGTGATTGTTTCAAATATAATTATAACTAAAAAGACCTCTAAAATAGAACTTTCACCAATTTCACTTTCTAATGGTTCAAAATTAAATGAAGTAACTATAGTTGGAGAAAAATCAGTTTTTTCTAATAAAATGGAAAGTCAGTCTTTTAATGCCGATCAATTTGAAAATAGTATTGGAGGAACCTCCTTGGATGTAATTAGAAACTTACCGTCTGTTAATATTAATATTGAGGGAGATATTTCTTTAAGAGGGAGTAATGGAATTATAATTTTAATTAATGGAAAGTTAATTCAAGGAGATCCAAACAATTTAATTGCTCAAATTCCGGCAAATGCTATTGATAAAATTGAACTAATTACTTCTCCATCTGCTAAATATGATTCTGAGGGCAAATCTGGTATGATTAATATAATCACTAAAAAAGGAAAAATTAACGGTACTTATTTTCAAGTAAATACAAAAGGAGGATTTCCGTCTGTTGAAAATTATGGAAATGATGTTTATCATCAAAGATATGGAGTAGATTTCATCTTGAATAAGAAAACAGATAAGTTGAACTTGTCCATGTCAGTAAGCTATTTAAGAAATGACTTAGGTGGAAGAAGAATAGGGGAGGTGTATACAGTCAAAAACGATACTACAAGATATTTAAATTCTTTGGGAGAAAGAAGTTTTGATAAGAGAAACATTAATGGAAGATTGGATTTTCAATACGATATAGATTCTTCCAATCAATTACATTTTGGTTTATTCGCTGGAAAAAGAAAAAAAGATAGATTAGCAGATATTAATTACGATAACTATAGCCTTGAAAATTCAAATAGTTTAGAGTTAAACCCCTTTCAATATTTCAACCATAATTTAAGAACTAGAACTGGAGATTTTACCTTAGCAAGTTTAGATTACAATCATATTTTCAAAAATAAAACAGTTGTAAAAACTTCTTTTTTAATGGAATATACTCTTTTAGGTGGGCCAACAACCAACCAAAATATTTCTTTATCAGAGCCATTGGAAATTTACCAAGATGAATACAACACCAATGATAATCCACTTTTAGGGACTAGAATAAATGTTGATTATTCAAACATTAAAACCAATTTAGGAAATTTAGAATTTGGCTATCAGTTTAGAAATCTTACTCATAAAGGAGATTTTATTTATGAAAGAAAAAATCCCATAAGCGAAATTTTTGAATTGGTTTCTGAATTTTCAAGTGAAGTTAATTTACAAAGAACCATTCACACTACTTATGGTATGCTAGTTGGCAATAAGAGGAAGTGGAATTATAATTTTGGAATTCGAGTAGAACAAATGAACAGAGAACTAGAGCTAAAAGATAAGTCTGGATCAATAGACACTAGTTATAGTTATAATTTTTTAAAACCATTTCCGACAGCAATTATTTCCTACGATCTAAATTCTAAAAGTAAAATTAAGTTTAGCTACAGCAAAAGAGTACAAAGAACCACGACCTTTAAGATGAATCCTTTTCCTGAAAGAGAACATTCGGAGACCTTAGAACAAGGCGATCCAAGTTTGCTCCCAGAGTTTATAGACAATATTGAAATTGGATATGATAATAGTTTAAGTGAAAAATTTTCTTTCTTTTCAAACTTATTTTTTAGAAAAACAAATAACCTTATAAATAGAGTTAATACTGTTTATAACGATTCTATTCTTAACAGAATATATTCAAATGTTGGTAATTCTAATCTTTATGGATTAGAGTTAGGTTTACAATTTAAACCTATAAAAAAATGGAGTAATTACTTTGGAGGAAATGTGTTTTATCAGGACATAATTGGTGAATTTGATAATCATCCTGTGAATACTAATGCACTGGTATACTCATTTAATGGTAATTCTACTTTTAAAATTAATTCTTCTAGCTCTATTCAGTTTGGTTTAAATTACCTATCACAGAGAATTACAGCGCAGGGGGAAGACTCTAGATTTTATTTACCTAGCTTAACTTTTAAAAAATCTTTTCTAGATAATTCTTTGGTGATGAGTCTTCAGTGGTTAAATATGGATATGGGCTTAATTAATTCCAACGAACAAAGAATAACAACATCAAGACAAAATAGTTTTTTTACTACAACTAATTATGTATACGAAGTAGATGTGTTTTTATTAAATGTTTCCTACAATTTCAATAGAATAAAATCTAATGCTAATTTTATAAAAAGCGAGTTTGGAGAAAGAGAATTTTAAAGTTTCTTATATTTTCTTTTAAATGAAGTTTTTAAAAATGAATAAATGTATTATTTACAGGATTGTTTAAAGAGATAAATAGTTCTGATGTATCCGCACATAAATCGTATAAATTGGATATGTCAAAACAAAGTTCCTGAACCAATGCTGCTTCACAATTATCATTATTACCATTATGTGTTAAGTAAAGAGGAACATAAACTGGAGGAGTACCGCAAAATAAAAACTCATGTACTAAATTGAAAATATGGTCTTCACATCCACCACCATAACTAACATTAACTTTTAAAAAATCGCCGTAAATAAACGCTGTATCAATAGTGTAGGAGTCTACTAAATAATCGTTAATATCTACATTTTGAATTAAAGTCAAACAAGAAGAATCATATATGCAGTGTCCGACATCTGATCCTGGAATTGAAGTAGCATCAGGATTATAATTTATTGCAATAGGATCTGTACAACCAATTTCTTTTTGTTTGTTACAAGCTATTATAAAAGTTATAACAGCTATTGATAGTATGATTTTTGGTTTAGAAAATTTTTTCATAAATCAATTTATATATATTAACGTCCCAGATTATAAAAAGGATTGGTTTCTTGTAATCATGTTAATAATTTAATACAAAAATCACACAATCTCTGTCAAATTGTTAGAAATTTGAATAAAGTTCAAAAATATCATGAATAAATACATTCTTTATTTTTTGTTATCATTAATAAATCTTGGTTTTTATAGTCAAGAAATCAATTCAAGTTCAAATGTTCTCTTAAAATACATAAACAAAATAATAAACGATACTAATGATTTAAGTGCACCAAAGTTTATGAACTATCCAACCTTAGCATTTTCACCAGAAACTAATTGGGAAATAGGTCTTTCAAGTTTGTATATATATTCTGCTAAAAGAGATTTAAAAAATAGGCTTAGCGAAATAAAAGCATTTACTTTTTATACATTAGAAAAACAGTATGGCATTTGGTTGGATCATGCTATTTATACTGATAAAAATACTTGGTTTTTGTTCGGAAGAGCTAGGTATCAATCATTTCCGTTAATGTTTCATGGTATTGGAGCTAAATCTTCATTAAATCCTATAGCGAGGATAGATGGGAATTTTACTTACTTTAAAGAAAGAGTTTTAAGAGAAATTCTACCCAATTTTTATACGGGTATTGAATTTGATATTCAAATTATGAAGGGAGTATCCTATAAAAATACAGGTACAAGCTTTTTAAAACCAAATGGAGGAAATGGATCAACAAATATTGGTTTGGGTTGGGGATTAGTGTATAATAATATTCACAATGTATTAAATCCAAGAAAAGGTGTTTTTAGTGAATGGGCATTTTTAAATTATAACAGTGAAATTGGAAGTGATTACCATCTTACCACTCTTGTTTCAGACAATAGATTTTATATTCCAATAAGAAAAAATAATGTATTAGCATTTCAAATTTTGGGTCAATTTACCAACGGTAATCCACCTTTTAATTTATTGTCTTTACTGGGTGGGGAAAGCTTAATGAGAGGGTTTTATCTTGGTCGTTACAGAGATAATCATATGTTTGCTAGCCAAATTGAATATCGAATGTTACCATTTTCATTTGCTAAACGATGGGGGGGAAGTTTATTTTTTGCAGCTGGCGAAGTTTTTAGTTCAGTGAATGAATTTAAAATTAAAAACCTACTACCAACAGCAGGTGCTGGATTAAGATTTTTGCTTTTCCCAGAAAAAGATATTTATACTAGATTAGATTTTGCTGTTACTCAAGAAGGTAGTGGAGTATATTTCTTTATCGGAGAAGCTTTTTAATTTAATGCAAAAAAAAAGGTTCGTTAGAACCTTTTAAAAATTTGTATTTACATTTAAAAAAATTATCCTTCGACAATTTCAAATGAAACTTTTCCTTTAACTTCTTTATGAAACACAATATCTGCCTCAAACTTTCCAACAGTTTTTAAGTTTCCAGAGGGAAGAGTAATATTTTTTCTTTCAACTTTAAAACCAGCTTTATCTAATGCGTCAGCAAGTTGGATAGTGGTAATAGATCCAAATATTTTACCATTTTCACCAACTTTAGCAGGAACCTTAAATGTTTTCTTAGATAATTTTTCAAATACTTTAGAAGCCTCATCTTTTAATTGATTGTCTTTATGTGCTCTTTGTTTTAATGTTTCAGCATGCATTTTCTTTACAGAATCTGTAGCTAAAATGGCCATTCCTTTAGGAATTAGATAATTTCTTCCAAAACCATTCTTTACAGAAACGATTTCATCTTTATTACCTACTGCTACAATATCTTTTTTAAGTAAAATTTCCATAATAATTATTTTAATTGATCAGCAAGATAAGGTAGTATAGCAAGATGTCTTGCTCTCTTCACTGCTTGAGATACTCTTTTTTGATATTTTGCAGATGTTCCAGTAATTCTTCTTGGAAGTAACTTTCCTTGTTCGTTTATAAATTTCAATAAAAAATCAGGATCTTTATAATCAATAAATTTAATTCCAGATTTTTTAAATCTACAATATTTTGATTTTTTAACCTCAATATCAATTGGGTTTAGGTATCTTATTTCTGAATTGTCAGCCATTGTAATTATTTAATAAGTTTATAGTTAAGCAGTTTTAGAGAGTTTATCTCTTCTTTTAACGGAATATTCTAAATGATCTTTATCCATTCTCATAGTTAAAAATCTCATCACTCTTTCATCTCTTTTGAGCTCGAGTTCGAAATTTTTAACAGCATCTCCTTCACCTTGGAATTCGATTAGAAAATAAAATCCAGTAGATTTTTTCTGAATAGGGTAGGCTAGTTTCTTTAGCCCCCAAGATTCATTGTTATTGATTTTAGCTTTGCTATCTTTCAATGACTTTTTGAATTTATCTACTGCTTCCTTTGTCTGTTTTTCAGACAAAACGGGAGTTAAAATGAAAACAGTTTCGTAATGATTCATATTGATTGATTAAAATTAGGATTGCAAAGATATAATTTTACCCGATAAATAAAATTTTTTCTACAATAAAACCTCCTAAGACTTTATTTATAATTATTTATTGATTAATATATAAAATTCTTTAATGCTTATTTTATATTTGTTATTATGTCTCAGCAGAAATATACAGTCTCAGCTTTAAAATATAGGCCCTCTAGTTGGAACACCATTATAGGTCAAGATAATATTGCAACTACTCTTAAGCAAGCTATAGAAAGTAATCAGCTTGCACAGGCATACTTATTTTGCGGACCAAGAGGAGTTGGTAAAACTTCAACTGCTAGACTTTTTGCAAAAGAAATTAATTTAAAGCATGATCCTAAATTAGTCGATTTCACCTATAACATTTACGAACTAGATGCTGCTTCAAATAATCAAGTTGATGATATTAGAAACCTTAATGATCAGGTAAGAATTCCTCCACAATTAGGAAAGTATAAGGTTTATATAATAGATGAAGTTCATATGCTTTCACAAAGTGCCTTTAATGCTTTTTTAAAAACATTAGAAGAACCACCACCTCATGCTATTTTTATTCTTGCTACAACAGAAAAACATAAAATAATACCTACTATATTATCTAGGTGCCAAGTATATGATTTTCATAGAATATCTATACCCAATATGATTTCGCACCTTGAAGAAATTGCTAAAAAAGAAGGTTTTAAAACCGAGAAAGAAGCTTTACATGTAATTGCTGATAAAGCTGACGGAGCTTTGAGAGATGCTCTATCATGTTTTGATTTAATGGTGAATTTCACTAACGGTAATATAACCTACAAGGAAGTTGTGAAAAATTTAAACATACTAGATCATGACTATTATTTTAAATTCACTGACTTTATTAATAAAAATTTAATTCATGATAGTCTTTTACTCTATAATGAAATCTCTAACAAGGGTTTTGACGGAAGATTATTTTTAGTAGGATTAGCTTCTCACTTCAGAAATTTGATGATTGCAGGAGACGAAAGAACAATCAAGATTTTAGAACATACTAAAGAAACTATTGAAAAATTTAAAACTCAGGCTTCCAATTTAAATAATGATTATTTAACTGAATTATTAACTTTCACAAACGACGCAGATTCTTTATACAAAACCAGTCAAAATCAACGACTTCATGTAGAGATTTTAATTATGAAGTTATGCTCTATTGGAGCTCAAAAAAAAAAATCTAAATATTTAGAAGCACCTATTTTACCTCCTAATTTGGCAGATACTAATAATGTCTATCCTGTTGAAGCTCCTACAGATACAATTGAAAAAACAGTTCAGGCAAAACCTAATGATAATATTAATTCTATTCCGGAAAGTACAAAAACAGAAATTATAAGGCCTAAAACAAGTTTAAGTAGTAAAAAAAGATTCACAACAGCATCTATTTCAGGAATAAGAAAAAAAATCAACAATGATTCTAATTCTAAAATTGAAGAGTTCAAAAAACAAGATTTATCTTCCTCTAAGTTCTCTCAATCTTTATTAGAAGAAATATGGAACCAATTTGCTGAGTTAAGAAAAAAAGAGGGTAAAATGGGCCTGTACACAACATTAACCAAGACAAAACCTATTTTAAATGATGATTTTTTTATCAACTTTGAAATTGATAGTGAAGTACAAAAAATCGAATTTCAAACTGAAAATCAACTCCTTTTAGATTTTTTAAGATCGGAATTAAAAAATGGGTTAATTCAACTTAACTTACAGATTACAGCGTCTGATAGTACTAAATTAACACAGTTAACAAGTAGAGAACGTTTTTTTCAAATGGCAGAAGAAAACCCTGATTTACATAATTTTAAGGAAGTTTTTGATTTAGATATTGAATACTAACCAATTTAATTCTTAATAAATCTTTTAATTTTGCAAAATGATATTACCTATTTTGTCTTTTGGATCACCTGTTTTGAGAAAAGAATGTGAAGATTTTGATGAAAATTCGCCATTAGAAAATTTAATTAGTGATATGTTTGAAACCATGTATGCAGCAAGCGGAGTGGGACTAGCGGGGCCTCAAGTAGGAATTGGTAAAAGAATTTTTGTTGTTGATGGTTCTCCCTTTGGTGAAGCTGAAGAAGGTGAAAAAGTTGACGAAGAACTTTTAGAATTAAAAAAGTTTAAAAAAGTATTTATAAATCCAATTATTGAAGAGGAATCAGGGAAATTGTGGCCATTTAATGAAGGATGTTTAAGTATTCCAGGAATAAGAGAAGAAGTAGAAAGGAAATCTGACATTAAAATAAGTTATTACAACGAAAATTGGCAATTTATTGAAGAGTCTTATCAAGGTATTGCCGCAAGAATTATACAACATGAATATGATCATATTGAAGGAGTTCTTTTTACCGATCATTTAAAACCTTTAAAAAGAAGACTTTTAAAAGGTAAGCTTGACGATGTTTCAAAAGGTAAAGTGGATGTTAATTATAAAATGAAATTTCAAAACTTAAAACGATGAAAAATTTTTTACTTTTTACTACAATTATTTTTTTTATTTCTTGTTCAAGTGCTGTTGACAATATTGAAGAAGTTCAAACTTATAATTCTGAATTAAAAGACCTTAGAGAAATAAATAACCAATTAATCAATATTGATCCTAAAGAGATTAAAACAGTATTTAAGTTAGGGTTAGAAATTAAAAACACAGCCCTAAATTTATATGTTAGATATCACAAAAATTATTCTGATATGGAAAATGAATTTTTATTACAATGTGCTGCTACAGGATCTGAAGCGGCCCAAAAATATAACGACGCATCAGATTATTTTTTAAAAGCTCAACGAAAGTTTCCCGAAAGTAAAAATGCACCAATTTACTTACATAACAGAGCAAGAATATTGGATAATATATTGGAAGATAAGAATAATGCAAAATTGGCTTTTGAAGAGCTTATAGAGTTATATCCTGAACATCCATTAAGCATAAATACTCAACTTTATTTAGATAATGCTTTTGGAAAATCTGACCAAGAATTATTGGAGCTAATTAAATGATTTTACATGTGGATAACTTCTCCATATGCAGCAGCAGCAGCTTCCATAATTGCTTCACTCATTGTAGGGTGAGGATGAATTGTTTTTATAAGTTCATGACCCGTAGTCTCTAATTTTCTTAGTGCTACAATTTCGGCAATCATTTCTGTAACATTTGCGCCAATCATATGACCACCTAACAATTCACCATACTTAGCATCAAAAATCAGCTTAATAAAGCCATCGTTATGGCCTGCTGCACTCGCTTTACCAGATGCTGAAAAAGGAAATTTCCCTACTTTTAGTTCATAACCAGCTTCTTTAGCAGCTCTTTCTGTCATACCAACTGAAGCAATTTCTGGACTACAATAAGTACACCCAGGAATATTGTTATAGTCTATAGCTTCAGGATGTTGACCTGCAATTTTCTCTACACAGGTTATTCCTTCAGCAGAAGCCACATGTGCAAGAGCTTGTCCAGCAACTACGTCTCCAATTGCGTAATATCCGGGGATATTGGTTTGATAATAATCATCTACAACTATTTTACCAGCATCTACAACTATTCCAGTTTCCTCTAAACCAATATTTTCAATATTAGGTTGAATTCCAACTGCAGATAATACAATATCGCAGTTTATTTTTTCTTCTCCTTTTGAAGTTTTAATAATTACCTCACATCCTTTAGATGATTTATCAACCCTTTCAACAGATGAATTAGTCATAATATTAATTCCTTTTTTCTTAAAAGTCTTTTCTAATTGTTTGGAAACATCAATATCTTCAACAGGAACAATATTTGGAAGATATTCTACTATAGTAATATCAACGCCCATAGTGTTATAAAAATAAGCAAATTCAACACCTATAGCTCCTGAACCAACAATGACCATTTTTTTAGGCATCTTGGGCAACACCATTGCATCTCTGTATCCTATGATTTGTTTCCCATCTTGTTCTAAGTTAGGTAATTGTCTTGATCTTGCTCCAGTTGCAATTATTATATGCTTGGCAGAATAGGTATTTTTTTTACTAGAAGAATCAGTGACTTCTATTTTTTTTTCTGGAAGAACTTTTCCAGTTCCCATAATAACATCAATCTTATTTTTCTTCATCAAAAATTGAACGCCACCACTCATTTTTTCTGCAACATCTCTACTTCTTTTTACAACTGCAGTAAAATCAGCCTTATGACCTGAAATTTTGATTCCGTAATCATCCGCATGGTTAATATATTCGTAAACATTAGCACTTTTCAATAAAGCTTTAGTAGGAATACATCCCCAATTTAAACAAACACCTCCAAGAGATTCTTTTTCTATAACTGCAGTTTTAAGTCCAAGCTGAGAAGCTCTTATTGCAGTTACATAACCACCTGGTCCACTTCCTAATACGATTACGTCATAATTCATACATCAAATTTTAATAATTTATACGAATTTATAAATTCTAACATTTAATCGCATTAAGTATTTAAATTGTTTAAAAATTCTTTAACAAGAAAACCTAATTTTTTTGCTGATTCTTCTTTATATCTAAACCATAGTTCAGGTTCAATTAGTTCTAACTCTATTATAACAGGTTGATCATAATTGTCTAGTATAATATCAACTCTTGAATAAATAGGAGTTGGATTTAGTTTTTGAATAACTTTTTCTGCTAATTGAATAATTTCATCCGAAGGTTGAATACTTTCTACAGTCCCTCCAAAATCATCTTGAACTCTAAAATCACCTTTTTTAGCTTTTTTTAATACGGCATGTGAATACTCTCCTCCAAACAGCATTAATGCAATTTCTCCTTTTATAATGACATTTTTTTGAAATTCTTGAACAATAAAATCTTCATTTTTTGTAAGTTTTTTCCACGTTGTTTGAAAATTTTCTATTTCTTCATTCTTTAAACTGTAGGTATGCCTTGCAGCTCCTGAAATGGTTGGTTTAATTACAATATGTTTCCATTTTTTTTGATCTGCAATAACTTTTAGCTCTGTATTAGAGCTACTATTTACAAAAACACTTTCAGGAACTGGCAAATCCCAATTTTGTAAATCTTGAAGATAATGTTTGTCAAGATTCCAATTTATTTGTTGGTAGGAATTAATTAATATACATTGATTATTAACATGATTAAGCCATGTTTGAAATTTGTTAAATTGATCAAAATAGTCCCAAGTTGATCTAAAAAGAGCAGTTTTAGTATTGGACCAATCAAAGCTTAAATCATTCCAATCTTTTTTAATAGTTTTTAAATTTTCTCTTTCTAATGCTTCTTGAATCAAGCTATCTTCTTTGAGAACATTGGCTATATATGGATCTAAAATTACCGGATTCACATACCTAGAATCAGTCAGTATAACTACATCATAATCTTTCATACTATTCAAAGATAATTAATAGCAACATTACCATTAGTTATTTATCATTAATTCTATTTTTGGTAAATGAAATATTTTGTAAAATATAATAATCCCGAAAGGCATTTTATTGATTTTAATTTAGTTGTTGATACAAAAGACATTCATATCCTAAAGTTACAGCTCCCTTCATGGAGACCTGGAAGGTATGAATTGGGAAATTTTGCTAAAAACATTAAGGATTTTAAAGTATTTAATAATGAAAATCAAGAATTAAGCTTCTCCAAAAAAACTAAAGATTTATGGGAAATAAATTGTAGTGGATTCGATAAGATATCCGTTCATTATAAATATTACGCTGCTGAACTTAATGCTGGATCAACTTATTTAAATCGAAACCAGCTTTATATTAATCCTGTAAACTGTATGTTTTATAATTTAGATAATTATGAAATAGATTATAATATTGAGTTTGATATCCCAAACGATTATCAAATTTTTAGTTCTTTGAATCAGAACACAAGAAAAATATTAACAGCCTCTAATTTTGAAGAATTAGCTGATTCTCCTATTTTGTTAAGTAACAATACTAAATCTAATTCACTTGTTGTAAATGGTATAAATTTCACTTTTTGTTTCCAAGGAGAGGTAAAAGTAGTCTGGGAAAAAATATTGAAAGATTTTAAACTTTTCATAGAATATCAAATAAAACTATTTGGATCTTTTCCCCACAAAAATTTTCTTTTTTTATTTCAAATCACACCCTATTCATCCTATCACGGGGTAGAACATCATAAATCTACAGTTATTTTATTGGGTCCATCATATAACATATTTAATAGTTTTTATAATGATTTACTAGGAGTCTCTTCTCATGAACTATATCATGTTTGGAACGTTAAAGCAATTAGACCTAGCGATATGTTGCCCTACGACTTTTCTAAAGAAAATTTCACCCATATGGGCTATGTTACTGAAGGGGTTACAACTTATATGGGAGATAGAATACTTTTTGAAAGTGGTGTTTTTTCACTAGATCAATATTTTATTGAATTACAAAAAATTTTTCAAAGACATTTTCATAATGATGGTAGAAAACACTATTCCGTAGCTGAATCTAGTTTTGATACTTGGCTAGATGGTTATGTATCTGGTGTTCCAGGTAGAAAAGTTTCCATTTATGTTGAGGGTGCCTTAATTGCATTGATATGCGATGCTCAAATAAGAAAAGCCACCAATCATAAAAAAACTTTACATGACGTAATAAAAAATATGTATTCTGGATCTAATGAATTAACAGGGTATGATATGAGTTATTATAAAAAACTATTAGAATCTATTTCAGGAACTAGTTTTGATGAAATATTTAAAAATTTAATTTACGGAAAGGAAGATTTTCTACCTTATTTAAAAGAATCACTAGTAGTTTTCGGATGGAGTTTTGCAGCTGTTAAACATAATAAAAGTTCATGGAAATATGGCTTTAAAACAAGTCTAATTAACAGTAGTTTAAAAGTTATAAATGTACTTGAAGATAGTGCAGCATTTAAATCGCATTTAGTGGAAGATGATCAAATCATAGCGGTCAATAATTACAAGTTGGATAACAATTTAGATAAATGGCTAAATTATTTTGTTAATGACGAAATTATTATAACAATTTTAAGAAATAATAAAATATTGAATCTGAAATTAAATAAAGAGAATGATAATCAGTATTTTAACTATAAATTTTCTAAAACATGAAAAATTTTGATGCTCTAAAGTGGCTATGTTTACTGAGTTTAATTGGTTTTATTTATTGTTTTGTTTTTGATCTTGGATATTTCACTTTGTTTTTAGATTCTGGTGGAAATAGCTCCCAATCAAATAGTTTTCTTAGGATAATTATAGAAAATTTAGAAGACAACGGATTTGGATTTAATCAATACTTAGCCTCTCAGTTAAAAAAACTTTATGCAATAAGAATTGTATTTGACCTGTTAGCTATGGTTGGAGTAGCCTTCATGTTTTTTAAAATTAAAATTGGGTGGACATTCTATTGGATATTCCAAATTTCGTATTTTTTATCCCCTTACATTTTTTTAGATTTTGATTTTCAAATATCATGGCCTTATTTGAGCGGAATTGCTTTAGTAATGTTTCCACTTTTTAATAATATGATTCACTTAGTTTATGTTCTGTTATTTATGTCTCAAAGAAGTCAACTTAAATAAACTTTATGGAAATTTAATTTAATTTTTTGTATTAAATTTATGATTGATCATTGATAAACTATGGAAAACAACAATAGAATAGATTACGATCCCATAAAGTCTGAAGCTGATAAGGTTTCTGTGAAACAAGCTGTTGGATCTATGGTTAATTTTTTGAAAAACTTATTTTCTATATACGATGGAGTTGATAAGGAAAAAACTGTTGATGATATAAGAAATGATATTGAATTTTCAGCAATTAATATATGGATTTTAATATGTTCAATTTTAGTTGCTTCAATTGGTTTAATAAATAATTCTCCTGCGGTTATTATTGGAGCCATGCTTATTTCCCCTTTGATGGGGCCCATAAGAGGAATTGGTTATGCGTTATCCGCTAATGATTTTAAAGTATTAATACAGTCTTTAAAGAATTTTGGAATAATGGTAGCTGCTAGTGTACTAGCTTCTTATTTATTTTATCTAGTTACACCAATAAAATCAGAAACATCTGAGCTACTTAGCAGAACAAAACCCCAGGTTTTGGATATACTAATTGCGTTTTTTGGTGGATTAGCTGGTGTTATTGCTACTACAGTTAAAAATAAAGCAAATACTATAACTGTTATTCCCGGTGTCGCTATAGCAACTGCTTTAATGCCACCTTTGTGTACAGTTGGATATGGTATGGCTGTAGGAAATTGGTCCTATTTTATAGGTGCTTTTTATCTCTTTTTATTAAATAGTGTATTTATTTGCCTATCAACATTTATGGTTCTTAGGCTTTTAAATTTCCCCAAAGTTAAATTTGTTAATCCTAAAATTGAAAGAAAAGTAAAAATGTATGTTTTTACAATTTTATTACTTATTGTAATACCTAGCGTTTTTAAATTTTATCATATTATTAATGAATCTATTTTTATTCAAAATGCAGATAACTTTATTAAGAGTGAGATTATTATTAATCCTGAGATTGAAGTATTAACTAAAGAATTAAATTATGATGATCAGGGTTCAGAAATAGTATTAAATATTGGAGGTAAGTACATTAATGAAGAACAGATTAATAATTGGAAATTACAGCTCAGTAATTATGATATAAGTAATGTGAATTTAGAGATTCATAATTTACAATCAAAGGCAATTGATGAGGAGGAATTGTTAAATAAAATACTAGTTGATAATGATAAAAAAATTATGTCTATTTCCGAAGAAAGAGATTTGTATAAATCTGAATTACAAAGTATAATTAGAGAAAACAATGCTCTAGATGAATTAAATACAAGAATTCTAACTCATTTCCCTGCCATAAAATCATTGAATTATGGTCAGTCATTTATTGACAAAGAAGGAGTAAAAGACACCAATTTTGTTTTTGTAATTAAATGGAATAATGATACCTTAAAAAACTTTCAAAAATCATACGTAGAGAGTTTTATAAATACAGAATTAAATACTTTCTACTCTAATGCCAATAAAGTTCTTATTTTCAACAAGTAGAAATGGGAAAGTCTAAGAAAACCCGATTAAATGTAGTTTATTCTACCAATCCTGATTTTGATTTTGAGGAACCCTCTGATGATGAAATATCCATTCCATTTAATCAACAAAAATTATATATTTCTATTGATAGAAAGAACAGAGGAGGGAAGTCAGTTACTTTAGTTGAAGAATTTAGAGGATCTGATGAAGACGCCAAAGATTTGGCAAAAAAATTAAAACAGCTTTGTGGTGTTGGAGGTGGATATAAAAATAATGAAATCTATATTCAGGGAAATCATAGAGATAAAGTTTCAAAATTTTTACAAAAACTAGGTGCTTCTGTGAAATTAAAGGGCAGTTAACTTGGTATTTCTTTTTTTAAATTTATCTTTGACTAAACGGTCAGTCAAAAATGTGTCCAAAGACAGTTGTTCAAAATAAAATTATTCGACAAGAGAAGAAAGATCTTATCCTAAGAACTGCTTTAATAGTATTTGCCCAACAAGGATACCATGCCAGTTCGGTTAATAAAATAGCGGATAAAGCAAATATTTCTAAAGGACTTATATACAATTACTTTGAAAGTAAAGAAGACTTGTTACGTAATATTATTACCAGTATTATGGATAGGTATATGGAAAAATATCCTCCTATTGATTCTATTCCAAATGATAGTCATATTGAATATTTTATTGACCAATCATTTGAATTTATACTTGAAGATAATGCTCGAGCTAAACTTTTATTTTCTTTGACATCTCAATCTATGGTAATGGATGTGATGACTAAAATAGCCATACAAAAAGCCGAGCCTTTTATGAATAATGTTATGAATTTTTTTGAAATTAAAAAACACGACGACCCAGAGGGAATGATGCATTATTTTTTTTCAACCCTAGAAGGAGTTCAATTGCACGTAACTTTTAATCCTCTATACCCAATTGACAAAGTGAAAAAGATTCTAAAAAAACAATTTTTAAAATAATGAAAAAAATAAATTTTATAATATTATTATTCTGTTCTATTAATATATTTAGTCAAACAGCACTTGAAGTTATCGAAAAAGCAGATGCTAAATTAAGAGGCGAGTCTTCTTATTCTGAAATATCTATAACAATAGTTAGACCAAAATGGCAAAAGACCATGACTATGAAAAGCTGGTCTTTAGGAACTGATTATTCAGTTTCATTAGTTACAAGCCCTCCTAAAGAAAAAGGTTCTGTTTTTTTAAAAAGAAAAAATGAAGTTTGGAATTACTTACCTACTTTAGAAAGAACTATAAAACTACCACCATCCATGATGACTCAAAGCTTTATGGGTACAGATTTAACCAACGATGATTTAGTTAAACAATCTTCAATGGTAGTAGATTATTCGCATAAGATTTTAAAAGAAGAAATAGTAGAGGGATTGAACTGTTGGAAATTAGAATTATTACCCAATGAAGAGGCTACCGTAGTTTGGGGTAAGTTAATTGTTTGGATTGATAAATCAGATTATATGCAGTTAAAAGTAGAGTTTTATGATGAAGATGAAGAGCTAGTTAATTTAATGAATGGATACAATTTTAAAATGTTTGGCAATAAAAAACTTCCTTCTAAAATTGAATTTATTCCTTTGGAGGATGAAGGTAATAAAACAGTAATTGAATACAATTCTTGGGAATTTGATAAGGAAATACCTTCCAATTATTTTACAACACAATATGTATCAAGATTAAAATAGATGATGTTAATTAAACTCGCTTGGCGAAATATTTGGCGCAACAAAAAGAGAAGTGTCATAACGATTACAGCTATTGTGATTGCCGTGTTTTTAGCCGTTGTAATGCGTTCTTTGCAATTGGGTATGTATGACAATATGATTCAAAACATTGTTGGCTCTTACTCTGGCCATATTCAAATTCATTCTAATGGCTACTGGGAAGAGCAAACTATTGACAATGCTTTTAAATATAACGATTCACTAATTGAGAAAATTGAAATCAATCAAGAGGTTGACCACACCACTAAAAGAATTCAAAGTGGGTGCTTATCTTCATATAAAGATTTATCAAAATTTGTTTTTGTTAATGGAATAGAACCTGACAAAGAACAATTAATGACCGATTGGAATAAAAGATTAGTAGATGGAGAATTATTGACTAAAAATTCCAGTTCTGTAAATATTGGAAAAGGAATTGCCAAATATTACAATTTGAAAGTTGGGGATACTTTAATTTTTGTTGGTCAAGGATATCATGGGATGCAATCGGTGGGAGCTTTCCCTATTTGTGGAATTTTAGACATGAAAAATCCTAATTTAAATAATATAAGTGTATTCATGTCGCTTCCTACTGCTCAAGATTTTCTATCGGCTAATAATTTAATGACACATTTAATAATTAATAAAAAAGAATATAGTGATGAACAAACAATAGTTAGTTCTTTAAGTGAAAATTTTAAAGAGGAATATGAAATTATGACATGGCAAGAAATGATGCCAGAAATTCAGCAGGTTATTCAAGCAGATAGTGCAGGAGGGTTAGTAATGATCTTTATTTTATATATGATTATAACCTTTGGAATTTTTGGAACAGTACTAATGATGACTCAAGAGAGAAAATACGAATTTGGGGTGGTAGTCTCAATAGGAATGAAAAAAATTAAATTAATGATTTCTATGGTTTATGAAACCATTTTCTTGACCTCTATAGGTGTTATTTCAGGTATAATCTTATCTAGGCCGCTTGTTATCCACTTTCACAACAATCCGTTAGAATTTCCTGCAGAACAAGCTGAAATGATGGAAAATCAAGGATTTGAGGCGATTATTCCATTTATGAGCTCTTACGATATTCCAATCACCCATGGGTTAATCATATTTTTTATTTCACTATTTATTTGCATCTATCCTATTATTACAATTTATAAGTTGAACCCAGTTAAAGCCATGAAAAGATAATATGAAAACAGTGTTAAAAATAGCATGGAGAAATATTTGGAGAAATAAGCTGAGGAGTTTAACAGTGGTTGTTTCTATGGTTTTAGGTCTTTTTTCTGGTCTTTTTGCTGTTTCTATGATGTTGGGTTTAAATGATCAGAGAATGGGTAGTGCAGTGGATTCTTATCTTTCCCACATTCAAATTCATCATCCATCTTTTAACGAGAACTTTGATATAAAGCATACTGTAGAAAACTTTGATTCTCTTAGAATTTCGCTTAAAAATGACCAAACTATTAAGTCATTTAGTTCAAGAACAATTATATCTGGAATGGCATCTACAGCCCATGGTTCAGCAGGAATTCGTCTAATTGGAATTGATCCCAATTCAGAATCAAAAGTTACTAATGTGTATACCAGCATGGTCAAGGGAACATACTTCACCAGTATTAAAAGTAAACCAGCTTTAATTGGTAAAAAATTAGCGGAGAAATTACAATTAGATATTAAAAAGAAAATCTATTTAACATTTGTAGATGAAAATGGGGACCAGCAACGTATCAAACTAAAAGTAGAGGGTATTTTTAAAACAGCTAGTACCTTATTTGACCGTACCAATATTTATATGAAAAGAGAAGATTTGCAAAAAATATTAGCAAATAGTTCTGCCGTTCATGAAGTTGGAATTATATGTAAAGATTTAAATATAGTAGATAATAAAGTAGATGCTTTAAATAAAATTTTTCCAAATAATAAGGTAGAATCTTGGGGTCAGATTGCTCCTGAATTGGGTTATGCACAAGAAATTATGGGAAGTGTTATTTATATTTTTATGGGCATTATTTTAATAGCACTTTCTTTTGGGATTATTAATACCATGCTAATGGCAGTTTTAGAAAGAAAAAAAGAGTTGGGTATGCTAATGTCTGTTGGGCTTAATAAAAGAAAAGTATTTTTCATGGTGGTTTTTGAAACGCTATTTATTTCATTAGTTGCAGCCCCAATAGGCATATTTTTATCCTATTCTTTTATCTCTTATTTCGGAATTCACGGAATTGATCTTTCTTCTGTTGGAGAAGGACTCGAAGAATTGGGAATTGGAACAAGAGTATTTACTAAATTATCTTTCGATAATTATATAAACATCACCATTTTGACTTTGATTGTAACTTTCTTCTCTTCACTAATTCCTGCAAGAAGAGCTTTGAAATTAAATCCTGCAGAAGCAGTTAGAGCACTATAAAACATATAAATATGAATGTAATAGAAACTAATAATTTAATTAAAATATATCAACAAGGAGATATTGAAGTAAAAGCTCTAAATGATGTATCAATAAATTTTCAGCAAGGAGAGTTTACTGCAATTGTTGGACCTTCTGGATCTGGAAAAACTACATTTTTAAATTCTATTGGTGGTTTAGATACTCCCACATCAGGTAAAGTATTGATTAATGATACCGATATTACCAATTTAAAATCCAATGAACTCATAGATTTTAGGTTACGCAACATAGGATTCGTTTTTCAGGCTTATAATTTAATTCCTGTATTGACAGCAAAGGAAAATGTAGAGTTTATTATGCTTTTGCAAGGAGATTCTGCAAGCAATAGAAAATCTAGGGCTGAGGAACTTTTAAATGCGGTTGGTTTGTCGGATCAAATAAATAGACGACCAGGACAACTATCGGGTGGTCAGCAGCAAAGAGTAGCAGTTGCAAGAGCATTGGCCTCCAAACCTAAATTTGTACTAGCAGATGAACCTACAGCAAATTTGGATTCTACTTCTACATCCAATCTTTTAGATATTATGCATAGACTGAATAAGGAAGAAAATATGACTTTTATTTTTTCTACCCATGACCAAAGAGTTATTGATAGAGCTAAACGAATAATTACTTTAGAAGACGGGAAAATACTCTCGGATAAAAAGCAATAAAATGAGAATTTATTTTTTATGCTTTCTAATATTATTTTTTATTTTGTCTGTTAATTCCCAGGATAACAAAAACAACAATTGGAAAGAAAAAATAGAGATTTCTGGTTTTGTAAAGTATATGAACACCACATCTGTTGTAGATTTAGATTCTTTAATTACAGATAATCTAATTCATAATAGAATAAGATTCAAAGCATACCTAGGCGACAAAATAACTACTGTTATTGAAATGCGAAATAGGATATTTTATGGAGAAGGAACCCGCATAAACCCCTACCTAGGTAAACAATTAGAAAAAGACTATGGACAAGTAGATTTGTCTTTTGTTCCACTTGAAAGAAAATCTGTGGTTATACATTCTATTTTGGATAGAGCATATATGAGATGTAGTGAAGACAATTGGGAGCTAACTGTTGGAAGACAAAGAATTAATTGGGGTGTTAATTTGGCTTTTAATCCAAATGATTTATTTAACGCTTACAGCTTGGTTGATTTTGATTATCAAGAAAGACCAGGAGTGGATGCAGTTAGATTTCAATATTATGGAGACGATATGTCTAGCTTTGAAGGTGCTATTCAAGTTGGAAATTCTTTGGATAGCTCTGTAGTTGCTGGATTATGGAAATTCAATAAATGGAAATACGATTTTCAATTTCTAGCAGCTAATTATTTTAAAGACATTGCTATCGGAATCGCATGGGCTGGGAATATTAAAAATGCAGGGTTTAAAACAGAAGCATCTTATTTTCAACCTAAAACTAAATTTTTTGAAAGTAACGGTGCTTTAAGTTTATCTACCACTTTAGACTATTCATTTAAAAAGGGAACTTACATTAATGCCTCAATTCTCTATAACAGTTCAGGAAAAAATAAACCAATAAATTCTTCCAATTTATTCCAAACCTTTATAGGTGATGTTTCTGCAAAATCTTTAATGCCTTCAAAGTGGACTTATTTTGGACAGGTTAGTGGCGCATTTAACCATGCAATTAATGGATCATTTGCTGTGTTTTATATGCAAGGAATAAATCTTTCACTTTTTATGCCATCTATAGTTTATATTATTAACGATGATTGGGAGTTGATGCTTACTGCACAATCTGCCTTTGGTGAGTTAAATACTAAATTCCAGTCCATGGGTTCGGGTATTTACTTAAGAACCATGTATAGTTTTTAAATAAAATATTAATTTTAAATAGTCAATAAGAAATAATATTTTTATTAATAACTTCGTTATTAGAAAGTTCTATTTTAAAAATGAAAAACCCTTTTAATAGGTTCATTTTTATCTGGTAGTTTTTAGAATATATATTCCCTTTTTTTAAAATAAGTCTCCCAACATTATCATATAGCTCAATGTTTTTAATAGAGACTTCGCTATAAATATTTATAAAATCTAATGAAGGGTTTGGGTAGGTACTAACATATGTTTTTTTATTTTCAGAAAACCCTACATTAGGACAATTCCCAGGCATATTAGCATCAAGCCATATTAGTCGTTCATTAATCCAGTTTTTAAATTTTATTATTTCACCATCGTAAGAATTAGGTTGATTCCCAATTTCTGGTGTCCCAACATTAACTCCTAGAATTGGCCATCTTATGAAGTGTCTGTTTTGTGGCTCGCTTAGAATTGAGGAAAGAGAATCAATAAAATTAAATATATTGGTCGTATCTAAAATACTATTTCTAAGGTTAAAGTATCTACAATTTAATTCATTCGCAAAAGAAGTGTCTTGTAAAAGCCTAATATACCATCCAGGAGGTTTAACATCAGTAGGTCCTGAATAATCATGTCTCCAACCAGAACCATTTATCATAGAAGAGTTATTGTCTTTATAGGCCCAATCAAAATCCCAAACAGGTCCAGCATATATTAGAGAATCTTTACTCGATTTATCTTTATAAAAATTTCTACTTTTTTTAAATCCATCTACATTTCTAGCAAATTCATTAACTATAAAGTAGTCTATAAATGATCGTGTATTGATGAAGGGTCTATACCCTAGAACGGAATCTTCAAAATTATTATTCCAAAGTGCATCTTCAAAATCTCCCACCAAAGTTTGTATATAGTTTTTCTGTTGAATAGTTATTTCATCATAGTCTGGGTAGTTATAGACATAACGGACAGCATCATTTGGGAAATTTGGATTATTATAATTAGAAATCCAACTGTTATTTTGGTTCCAGTAGTCTACCCTGAAAATATAGCCACCTGTTAAGCTGTCGCTGTAATTATCATCTAAATCTAACTTTGCAATATCAACCCTTCCATTGTCTCTCTTAATTTTCTCTGTAAATACATATATACCATTGTAGATATCGTTTATTACTACTTCACATAGCCTTGTTCTAGGTGCATAATGTCCCATTTTCTCAAATAAATCAAATGCTAGTATATTCCTTAGAAAAGTTTTATCATTATAATTGGCTAGTAATATCCAATCATTTTCTTGTGGCATTCCAAATAAAGAGACATTGTTATTATCTCCCTGTAAATCTCTTGTTTCTACGCCAAATGGTTTTTGTGGTAAAGTGGCTGAATAAGATCCTCTTATTTCAATTCCAGCAATTCCTTGGTATACATTTCCTGAATCATTTGGATAGTTCAGTCCTAATGGGTAATTGTCTATTATTTTGAAATCTACATTTATCTTAGGTTCGTCCACAATTATTTGGTTGTTGGTATTGATAATAATTAGTGGAATATTAGAAGAGTCTGGTGGATTTAGTCCAATGGATTCGTTTATATTAAGCTGATAGTTGCCATTTGAAGTTGCACTGTATCCATCAACTACTATAAAATAGGTAGTATTAGCATTAAAAAATTGAGCAGTTATTTTAGAATTATAAGGTGCAGAATAGTTTGGAGATTGACAACCATCTTCTTGACATCCCACCGGAGAACTGGAGCAGTTGTTTTCAAATACATATAATTGGCAATCGTAATCTGTTATGGCTTGACAAAGACTAATGTCTACATAAATATCGTTGGCTCCATTAGTAAATTGGTAGACAATATCATTGGCTCCACCTTGGTTTCCATAATCTGGACAAGAAGCAGAATAATCATCATTTGCATTATTGGTATTGCCACTTGCTATATAAGGAAGAGAATTTACCAGTATAGGGTTGGAACAATCCTCACCAAGTAATTGACTTGAAAAGTGATTGAAAATAAATAAAAACAATACGATGAAAAGATAATGAATTTTCAAAATGGAAATAATTAATTATAAATGTATAAATTTATTCTGTTATGCGTCAAAAAGTATTGGTTGTAGGAGCTAGTGAAAATCCATTAAGATATTCAAACAAGGCTATTATAAAACTCAAAGAAAATAACCATATTGTATTAGCCTTTGGAAATAAATTAGGTCAAGTTCAAGGTGTTAAAATTTCAAACAAATTTCCTGATTTTGATGTAGATACAGTTACTATTTACCTTAATCAATTGAATCAAAAAGAGTATTATAATCAAATTTTTCAATGTAATCCATCTAGAATTATATTTAATCCTGGGGCAGAAAATAATCAATTATATATGTTAGCCCAAAAAAATAATATTAGGGTACTCAATGCTTGCACACTTGTTATGCTTTCAATTGGAAATTTTTAATTAAGAAGCTAATTTTTTTATTTTTATCATCAAAAAAGTAACTTTCATCAAATCATTTTTTTTTCTAAAGAATAAATTTTTTTTCTCTTGTTATTTTCTTTAAATTTCAAATAGGAATTAAATATTCAGACATTTAAATTAAAATGCCAAAGAAAATTTTTTTAGTTTTTTCATTTTTGTTTTCATTGTTTTACGTTAGATCTCAATGTAATCAGCTTTTAAGTTCTTCTAATTCAATTGAATCATTAATTGAATGTGATACAGCTATTTGGCATGGAAACTATTATACAAGTACAGGGCTTTATTATGATACCTTATTAAATGCTCAAGGATGTGATAGTGTAGTAGAATTAGATTTAACTGTTAATTATTCGAGTTTTAGTAATGATGTAATCACAGCTTGTGATAGTTATGTGTGGATAGATGGGATTATTTATAATCAAAACAATGAATCAGCGACTTATATTTATACAAATCAAGTAGGTTGTGATAGCACTATCTTTTTAGATCTCACAATTAATAATTCAGAATTTTCTAATGATATAATTATAGGTTGTGATACGATTTTTCGAAACAATAAAACCATTACAACTTCTGGCTTTTATTATGATACGATTCCAACTATATATGGCTGTGATAGCGTAGTATTAATTGATGTAACAATTAACAATAGTAACTATATAATAGATCAAATAACTGCTTGTAATAGTTACTTATGGATTGATGGAAATACTTATTTTTCAGATAATAATACAAGCTTATATATTTTGTCAAATTCTAATGGTTGTGATAGTATTATCAATTTAGATTTAACAATTAATTATTCTGCATCTTCTTATGATAGTGCAATTTCATGCAATAGCTATAATTGGAATGGTACTAACTATACAAATAGTGGTATATATGTAGACACTTTACAAACAATTCTTGGTTGTGACAGTATTGCAACAATGGATATGGTTATTAATTATTCAGTTGCCACAAATGATAGCATAATAGCTTGTGATAGCACAGAATGGAATGGTAATAACTATACTACTAGTGGATTGTATATAGATACCTTACAAACAATAAATGGTTGTGATAGTGTGGTAACAATGGATATAGATATTAATTATTTAGTTGCTACAAATGATAGTATAATGGCTTGTGATAGTATAGAATGGAATGGTACTAACTATACAACTAGCGGATTATATGTAGATACCTTACAAACAATAAATAGTTGTGATAGTATTGTAACAATGGATTTGGTTATTAATTATTCAGTTATTACAAATGATGTTGAATTGGCTTGTGATAGTATGGAGTGGAATGGTAATGTTTATAAAACCAGTGGAGTATATATAGATACCTTACAAACAATAAGTGGCTGTGATAGTATAGTAATAATGAATTTGGTTGTTAATTATTCAATATCTACAAATAATAGTATAATAGCTTGTGATAGTATGGAATGGAATGGTACTAACTATACAACTAGTGGAGTTTATGTAGATACCTTAAAGACAATAAACGGTTGTGATAGCATTGTAACATTAGTTTTAACTATTAACAATACAAAAGTTACGAATGAAAACATTATATCATGTGACTTTTACAATTGGAATGGAGTTATTTTTAATAGTTCCGGAATATATTATGACACTTTAGCAACAAATAGTGGCTGTGATAGTATTCTAATATTAGACTTAGTTATTAATAGTTCATTTAATAATGTAGACACAAAAATTGCATGTGATAACTATAATTGGAATGGAACTGATTATGATTCTTCAGGTGTTTATTACGATACTTTACAATCGTCAGCTGGCTGTGATAGTTTGGTAACATTAGATTTAACAGTTTACCATACGAAATTCACTAATAAAAATATTACCACTTGTGATTTATATAACTGGAATGGTATGAATTACAATTCTTCAGGAATATATTATGATACGCTGCAATCAGTAGTTGGTTGTGACAGTATCATAATATTAAATTTGACAATAAATTATTCTTATGATATTTCAGATTTTCAAATTTCCTGTGATAATTATAATTGGAATGGAATTGATTATAATTCTTCAGGTTTATATGTAGATACTTTACAATCAATATTTGGCTGCGATAGTATTGTTGCTTTAGACTTAACGATAAATAATACTTCTTATGGTACAGATTTTCAAGTTGCTTGTGATAGTTATGTCTGGATAGATGGTATTACTTATAGCTCATCTAATAACACGGCAACTTATATACTAACCAGCTATCAAGGTTGTGATAGTATAGTAACATTAAATTTAACAATAAATAATACTTCCTACGGAACTGATATTCAGGTTTCTTGTGATAGTTACATCTGGATTGATGGTATTACTTATAGCTCATCTAATAATACGGCAACTTATATACTAACTAACTATCAAGGTTGTGACAGTATTGTAACATTAGATTTAACTATTAATAATTCCTATAACCATTTAGAAACTATTATTTCCTGCGGGTTTTATAACTGGAATGGAAATACCTATAGTCAAAGTGGCTTTTATATTGACTCTCTTCAATCAATAGATGGTTGTGATAGCGTGGTTATGCTGTCGTTAATTCTTCATAATAACAATCTTGATACAATTCAAATAAGTGCTTGTGATTTTTATTTGTGGAATGGATTGGTTTATACTCAATCTGTTATTCTAAACGATACTTTAACTAATATTTATGGTTGTGATAGTGTTTTGGTTTTAAATATCGATATAGGAAATGCAAATAACTCAAATGATACCATAGTTGCTTGCAATGAATATTTATGGGGTGGTATTTCATATAGTCAATCTGGAAATTATATTTCTACTTTCCAAAATATTTCTGGTTGTGATAGTGTTGTGAATTTAAATCTTACTGTAAATAATTCTTCTTTTGGAGATACTTTACTAATCACTTCATGTGATGATTTTAATTGGAATGGAAACATGTACAATCAATCAGGTTTTTATAAAGACACCATAACTTCAACTTTAGGTTGTGACAGTATAATATTTTTAGATTTATTTCTTAATCATAGTGTAAATAACCAAAACGATGTAACCAGTTGTTATGATTTTAATTGGAATGGAACCATTTATTCCAATAGCGGAATATATTTTGATTCACTTCAAACAGTACAAGGTTGCGACAGTGTAAATATTCTAAACCTTACAGTTATTAATACTTATTATTCACAAGACACTATAATTTCTTGCTCAAGTTTTATGGCAAATAATATTTTATATGATAGCTCAGGTATTTATATAGATACTTTACAATCAATTAATGGTTGTGATAGTGTTGTTACTTTATATTTATCAATTTTAAATAATAGTTATTCTGTAGATTCTGTAGTTTCATGTGGCCCATATTCTTGGAATAACAATCCTCTCATCTCACAAACTGGTATCTTTTATGATACCATCCAAACTGTGAATGGTTGTGATAGTATGATAACCCTTTTCTTAGAAGTTTTCCCAGATTACAATGATACTGTTTATGCTTCTTCTTGTGATACATTTAATTGGAATGGTATTTCCTATTCATCAAGTGGTATTTTTAGTAATAACTATACTACTATTCAAGGTTGTGATAGTATTAAAGTTTTAAATCTTTCAATAAATGATAGTTATACAAGTCCCGTAGTTTTAGAATTAATCCTTGATGATTATTGTGCAGAAACCTATTGGACTATTTCAGATTTTAACGGTATAATTCATCAAGAAGGACCTTATAATTGCGAGGCTAATGGTTCTGGTCCACAAGCAAATGATAGTATTATAAGATCCCTTTCTTTAACACCACTATCATGTTATAAATTTACTTTGTACGATGGTTTTGGAGACGGATTGGGAGCATCTGAGTGGGGTGGAACAGATGGTGGTTGGATGCTAAAAGATTATAATGGACTAATTCTTAGCGACGGACAAGGAAATTTTGGAGACAGTATCAGCGTAAATTTCTATATCAGCGAAGATTTATCTACTAGTATTTCAGAAACTAACTTTGATAATCTATCTAAAATCATTGCTTTTCCAAACCCATTTATTGGAGAAACAGAAATAAGGGTTTTAAATTTTAACCAAAGATATGGTGCTAGTTTGTATGATATTCAGGGAAAAGTAGTTCGTCAAATTGAAAATATAAATCAAGAAAGATTTATCCTAAATAGTGAAAATATTTCCAAAGGAGTTTATTGGTTAATGATAAATAATCATCCAGAAATTAAACCTTTAAAATTGATTGTCAAATAAGTTTAAACTTGTTTAATATTTTATAAATAATTTTATTTAAGATTCTGCTATATTTGCAGCCTTAAAAATTAAATTATGCTATCAGCTAATAATATTACATTACAATACGGAAAAAGAGTTCTATTTGACGAAGTTAACATCAAGTTTAATGGTGATAATTGTTATGGAGTTATTGGAGCTAATGGAGCTGGAAAATCTACTTTTCTTAAAATCCTTTCTGGTGAAATAGATGCTAACAAGGGCTCAGTTAGTTTAGAAGCTGGTAAAAGAATGGCAGTATTAAAACAAAACCATTCTGAATATGATGATTTTAGAGTGATTGATACAGTGATGATGGGACATAAAGATCTATGGACTATCATGAAAGAAAAAGATGCTATTTACAGTAAGTCAGATTTTTCGGATGCAGATGGAATAAAAGCTGCAGAATTAGAAGAACAGTTTGCAGAAATGGATGGCTGGAATGCTGAACCAAATGCTGCATCTTTATTATCCGGATTGGGAATTGATGTCGATTCCCAGGAAAAACCAATGAAAGATCTCAATGGAAACCAAAAGGTAAGAGTATTATTAGCTCAAGCTATTTTTGGAAATCCAGATTTTTTAATTCTTGATGAACCTACTAATGATTTAGATATTCAAACAGTTACATGGCTAGAAGACTTCTTATTAAACTTTAAAAATACAGTAATAGTTGTTTCTCATGATAGACATTTTTTAGATACTGTTTGCACTAGTATAGTAGATATTGACTTTAAAAAAGTAAAAATGTATACTGGGAATTACACTTTCTGGTATGAAAGTAGTCAATTGGCATTAAGACAAAGAAATAGTGCAAATAAAAAAGCAGAAGAAAAGAAGAAAGAGTTACAAGAGTTTGTTGCTAGATTTAGTGCTAATGCCTCAAAGTCTAAGCAAGCAACCAGTAGAAAAAAACTATTAGAAAAAATAAATTTAGATGACATAGAGCCATCTAGTAGAAAGTATCCTGCAATTATATTAGCTTCTGAAAGAGAAGCTGGCGACCAAATTCTACACATAAATAATTTAAGTAAATCATTAGACGGTGAAATATTATTTAGCAATCTTAATTTAAATGTCTCAAGAGGAGATAAAATAGCTTTAATATGTAAAAATGATTTAGCAACATCAGCACTATATGAAATTCTAAACGGTATAAGTGAACCAGATACAGGAGATTTTAAATTTGGTCAAACAATTACAACTGGATATCTACCTAACGAAAACGAGGAGTTTTTTAATGACAAACAGTCTCTTATAGATTGGTTAAGACAATTTTCCGAAAATAAAGATGAGGTTTATATTAGGGGATTTTTAGGTAAAATGCTTTTTACAGGTGAAGAAAGCTTTAAAATGTCAAATGTTTTATCAGGAGGAGAAAAGGTGAGATGTATGATTTCTAGAATGATGCTGAAAGGTGGTAATTTTTTAATGTTAGATGAACCCACCAATCATTTAGATTTAGAGTCTATTCAAGCATTTAATAATGCTTTAATAAGTTTTCCTGGAACTGTGATATTCACCTGTCATGATCATCATTTTACACAAACTGTTGCTAATAGAGTGGTAGAGATTACCCCAAATGGTTGTTTAGATAAATTAATGACTTTTGATGAATATATTTCTAGTCCTAAAATCAAAGAGCAAAAGGAATTACTTTTAAAGTAATTTAGTCAACTTTATATTTAGCTAATTGCTTAGCCATTATTGGCTTAAAAACAAAAGGAAAATATCCCATTATTAGCATGGCTGGGTATCCGAAGGGTAAAATAGGACTGTCTTCTTTTGATTCTAATATTTGGTAAGGTTTTGCACCTGCAAAATGATGGTCCGAATGTCTAGTTAATTCAAATAGTAATATTCTACCCACAAGATGGTCCGAATTCCATGAATGATGTACTTTAACCCTTTCATAAGTACCATCTTCCTTAAGTTTTCTTTCAAGTCCGTAATGAGAAAAATAATTTTGAGATTCTAAAATTGATATTCCAAATACACTAGCTAGGAAATACATACTTCCAATAAAAAAACCAAAATAGAAGAAAATTAAGCCTTGAAATAACCATGGAACAAGGGTAGTTAAAATCATAGGATTTAATAGTTGATTTTCCCCTCTCTTTTTTAATTTTTCGTTTTCTAATCTCCAAGTTTTAAAGTAACCTCCTATTTGAGATTGAAAGGCAAATGTGTAAAAACTTTGTCCTTTTTTAGCCGTTGTAAGGTCGTTAGGGGTAGCAACGTCTTTGTGATGTCCGCTGTTATGATAAGTCATAAAATGATTTTGCAGGCTAGTCATTAATAAAATATGAGCTAAAAATAACTTGAATGGATGATCTGTTTTATGTCCTAACTCATGTCCACCATTTATTCCATTAATTCCCAAAATAGTTCCCATCATTAAGGTATAGCCTATTAATTCAATAGTTAATATATTGGGCTTAGAAATAGTACTTAAAAATAAATAAACTACATAAAGTTGAATTGGAGGAAGTAAATAAAGTATCCAGTCATAAAACTTATCTTTTTTAGCTAATTCTTTTTCTGACTTAGTGAGATTATAAGTGTCTTTTGGTAATAATTGTTCAATTATAGGAACCAATATATAAAGTGTTATTACACCAATAAAAGCCCCATAGTCTTTTAGATTAAATGATAATATGGCTAGTAAAGGACTAAAGTAAGCGCCTAAATATTTCAGTTTTGATATTGTCATCTTTCCGAAATATAGTAAAAATATATATTAAGTACTTGATTTGTAATATTTTAAATCTCTAATTTTAGATGAACAAAATAAAAAAGAATAGCTATAAATAAGGCTATTTATTTAATACTTTTTCAAAAGCAATCCTTGGACTTTCTCTAATATAAACTTTACCACATAAAGAATAATTTAAAGATTTAAAAAGTTTTAGCATAGGATTATTATCATGGTTGGTATCCGCCTTTACACTGAATATATTTTTTGAAATGGCAAATTTTTCAATAAATGAGACCATTTTCTTTGCCAAACCTCTATTAAGAAATTTTTCAGAAATTGCTAACCTATGAAAAACAATAAAATCATTATTTGTTAGCCATTTCCCATTAATATTTAAATATTCGGGTTCATCGTTTATCAATAGCGCACAATAGCCAACTATATCTTCTTTAAAAGTAAGTACATATCCATAATTTTTTTGAATATCATTTTTAATTACTTTCCTATTTGGATAGCCATCTTGCCATTGATTGCTACCATCAATTCTCCTTCTTATTATTGCCATTTCTAATAATTCCCAAATAATCTTGGAATCATTAATTTTAGCAGCTCTAAATTCATAATTTAATTTGTGATTAATTGCCATTATTTTATAATATTTTTATCAAGATCTTCTAATACTCCTAAAGCTGCTCTTTCGCCAGCAATCATAGCCGCATTTAATGAGCCATTTAAAATTGTATCTCCAGCTAAAAAAACACCATCCTTAAGCTTAGTTTCCGAAGGAGCAAGTTCATATTGCAAGTTATTTATCTGTGGCAATGCCTTGGGAATATTATATAGCTTTAAAAATGATGCTTCATTAATGTTACAGCAATGTTGGAGTTCATTTTTTACAGTAGCAATTAATTTTTTTTCAGAAAAATCATGGTCTTTAACAATAGTTACAGAAAGTAATTCACTTTTTCCTTTATATTCTCTTGCAATACTAGATGGGTAAAATATATTATTAATTAAACTTTTTTCATCTGTTATAAGTCCAATAAAAGGTTTTTTAAATATACGTTTAGGAGTGGTGAAATATAAGTTTTGACATGATTTCCAATTTGTTTTTTGATTTTTTAAGTTATCAATAAGTTGAGAGGGTTCAGTAGCAACGATTGTATAATTAGAACTCAAAACTTCACCATTTTCTAGTATTATTTCTTTATTAGTTATTTTTTTGACTTTCGTATTAAATTTAAAAGTTGTTTTGACAAGTTTAGTTTTAAGTTGTTCAGGTATTTCCTCAATTCCATTTTTAGGAATTAATGCTAACCCTTCACCAAACATTTTAAAAATATATTCAAACATTCTGCTGGATGTTTTAAGTTGGTTTTCCAAAAATATTCCACCAAAAAATGGTTGAAAGAAATTTTTGATAATTCTATTAGAAAACCCATAATTTTTTAAATATTGTAGAGTGGTGATTTCTGCTGATTCAAAAATTTTTTTGATTGTTTTCTTTTGAATTTTCAAATTAAGATTAGCAATTTTTAATTTGTCTTTTAAACTTCCAATATTTGAGAAAAGAGTAGGTAAGAACAGTTTTAAATCTCTTAAAGGATCTCCAAAAAAAATCTGATTGCCTTTATTCAAGATACAGGCACCAGCCTTAAGTTGTTGAAGTTCTAGTTTATTGTAGTCTAAATATTTTTTCGCAGCATTATAACTTGATAATAACACTTGAAACCCTTGGTCTAATTGGTAGCCTTTTACAATATCTGTTTTTAATCGTCCTCCAACTCTGTCACTAGCTTCCAAAATTATAGGACTTATTCCATGTTTTTCTAAAACATTAGCTGCAATTAGTGCACTTATGCCACCGCCAATAATATGTACTTTATTATTGATAGTTAATCTAATGAAGGATAAAAATTAATACAATATCTAAATGTAGGAGTTGGTATCTCAAAATTTTCTTCAGAGTGTTGAACTTTTTTACCACTTTGTATTATTTCAAATTCTTTTTTGCTAGGAACATAAAATAAAATTAAAGGGTTTTCAGATCTTGATAAGTTAGATTCTATTTTAGAATTTCTTCTTTTCCATAACCAGTAAGCTACAAATTGTCCATAAGTAATATTAGTTATTAATTTTTCTGGATTTTTATTAAAATTATATTTTTCGATTTTTTCGGAAAGATTATCTTCATAAGGAATGGTTTCCCTACTTTCTGAATCATAATCATCTATTATTTTATTACTTCTGAATTTTATTCCAGGATAAACAATTATATGCTCTTTAATAATAAATTTAGATCTATCACTATGGCTTCTTACATCATTATTGTAACACTCCCAGTTCGAATTGCCTAGCATAAGGTCTTTACAAATAGGACGACCATATTTATCTAAGTTTTTGGAACTAAAATAAATTAACTTTTTACATTCGCTTCCCTCATCAGTTTCTGGAATAAATTCTCCAACTATTGATGCCATTTTGAAATCGTAAAAGAAATAGTCATATGTTAATGATTTTGGATTTGGATTATTGTAGTCAAAGCCATATTCTTTTAAAGTTGAAATATATTTAGGGTAAGCTCTAAGATTTATTTTAGTTTTATTTAAATGCCAATCCGTCTCATCATTTTGTTCTAATTCATTATCGTAAGTAGGTGTTAGAAAAAATTCAGGGTATTCTTGTCCCAAAATTCTAAATGCAATAGAGTCCACAATGTATTTAACAAATTCATTATAATCTTTATTTGTGATTTGCCATTTTGTTAAATCTAAAGAAGGTGTATTTACAGACATTTTTTTTGAACTTGAATTACTAATTTCTTCTAAAGTAGGAAGGGAGTAAATTACTTTTAATGGAATTTTATTTTTATCAAGTTCTTTTTGATGAAATTTCTGTTTCCAAGCTAGATATCCTTTTGCTTGTTCAGCATTAATCCCTGTGACAGGATAATTTTCAAAGTATTGATTTGAGTTGTAAGTATGAACTAATACATCTTCATAATTATGTAGATGGTCGTAATCAGTATTTTTAATCCATAGAGTACTATCTCTGTAAATATTTATAAGTTCTAAAATTTGATTATGTTCCGAGTTTGCTCTTAAATATTCAAAAGTTAATTTTCGTGGGTCTATTTCTTTTTTTTCATAAAATCTTTCCATTTTTTGATAAAATAACTCAGCTAAAATAGGTGCAAATTCTGCATTATCACCTCTTGATGGATTAGAAGATAAATAACTAAATTTTTCTTTCCATTTTAGATTCCAATCATACATGTCATTCTCTTCCAAATCATCATTGTAAGTTGGGGTTAAAAAATTATCAGGAAATTCTTCTCCTAATATTCTTCTAGCAATAGAATCTATTACATATTTTCTAAATTTATTCCAGTCACTATTGGTTACATAATTTGTTTGTAAATAAGTAATTGAATTGTCAATAAGATTTACTGGTCTAATATTTAAAAACTCATTATTACAACTTACGCTTATTGTATCATTATAATAGGTTGTAGAAAGATGAATTTCAATATTTTCATTTGGATTTTTTAAATATTCAAAGTTTTTACTTTTCTTAATTAATGTTAATCCTTCAATTTCTTTTTTAAATATATCCCCAGTTATTATTGGTAAATTATTTTTAGTATTAAGTTCTATTTTCTTGTAGTATTTACCTAAATCCATTGATATATTTTGGCAATAGATAAATCTCGATGTGACGAGGAGAAGTATTATTAATTTGATTCTCATAATGGTAATTTTTATTTATAAAATTATAGAACAATGTATTATAATTCAAATGTTGTATTGTAATTTTTAAAAATAAGAGCTAAAAATAATATAGATTTTATTTCCTTCACTCTACAGTAATTTTATATTAAAATACAATATTTACCTTAATAAATTGCCTGTAAATTAAAGTATTTTCAATGTAATAACTTTAAAGGTTTATACTACAATAATTAATCCTATTGGATTTTTGTAATTGTAAATTCAGGTTCATTACCTTGGTTAGTACATTTCCCTGACTTATCGTCTTTACTTATTTCTAAGAAGTAAGTAGGAGAGGAACCTTGGCCGTTGTTTAGTGAACACTCAGTTTTAATTAATTCTGAATTTTCAGTTATGATTTTATAATTCCCATCATAATAATATTGCTTATTATCTTCTAAATTAGTTTGTTGCAACCTTACAACATTATTTTCTTTTATTAGAAACTTAAAATCACTTGATGGAACAGGAATTTTATTTCCAGCAATTATAATATGGTCACCAAATTCATTTTTCATAAAATAATTGGGTTGAATGCCTTGATAATTTCCTAGAAATTCTTCAGAAAGTTTCTTTATTTCTAATATATTTTCTGAATTAGAAGAAAATGCTTCACTAGTTGCTGAATTTGAATCACAGTTATTTAAAATAAATGAAGCAAATAATATTGCTCCTAAAATTTTTATAATTTTTTTCATTTTTTATAATTAAAGGATGTATTTTATACATAATACAATATACAAAATAAAATTATTGGTGGTCTAGAACAATAAGGCTAAACTATGCTTTAATGCATTTTACACAGTGTTATGCTTTTTTTTACAGAAAAAGTTTGTCTTTTTCTTCTAACTTAAGTTCTTAATTTAGTGATTTTTCAGGTATTTATTAAGGGCTTGCATGGTTTTTAGTGACCAACCTTTTTGTATTATGTTTTTTATAAAACCAGGTATGCTTCCACCTGGATCAACTAGAATTGAAATAATTATATTTTATTTTTATAAAATTATCATCAAACATCCATACGAAAGGGTGGAACTCTACAATCATATCCAAATATTACTAAATCTTTTTTTTAATTTTTTTTAAATTCATAATAATTACAAACTTTTAATTTCATTTTATAATTTGTAGGTAATTAAGCATTTATTTCCGTTTTTAAACGGATATAATTACTTTTACAAAGGTTATTTATAATTGATAATAGTGGAAATAAAAACAGAAAAGCTTTGTATTGAATGTAAAACTCCTTTAATTGGAAGGGTTGATAAAAAGTTCTGCAACGATATGTGCAGAAATTCATATAATAATCAAATTAATAAAGATGCCAACGAATATGTTAGGAAAGTAAATGTGATTTTACGTAAAAATAGAAGGATATTATCCTCGCTTATGGAAGGAAATAATAAAACTAAAACTACCAAAGAACAACTATTATTAAATGGATTTAATTTTTACTACTACACCAATATTTATAAAACTAAACAAGAAAAAATATATTACTTTGTATATGAATTAGGATACTTAGAACTTGAAGATGAAAAATATGCACTTGTAAAAAAAGAAGAATATGTTAAGTAAATACATTTCTTTTTAAATAACTATGAGAAAAATAATCATAATAAATGGTCCTAATTTAAATTTGTTAGGTAAAAGAGAACCAGAAACCTATGGTAATAAACCTTTTGACAGCTATTTTAAAGAATTAGTAGCAGAGTTTCCAGAAATGGAATTAACTAGTTTTCAAAGCAATGTTGAGGGAGAAATAATTAATAAAATTCAAGATGTTGGTTTTTCATATGATGGGATAATATTAAATGCCGGCGGATATACTCATACATCTATAGCAATTGCAGATGCAGTTGCTGCTATCGATACTCAGGTAATTGAAGTTCATATTTCTAATGTCTATGCTAGAGAGGAATACAGACATCAATCTATTATGGCAAAAAATTGTAAAGGAGTAATTGCAGGCTTTGGCTTAAATTCTTACGAAATGGCCATTACTTCTTTTTTGAAATAATTTTTTCAATTTCTCTATATAACTTATGTAGTGGTAATCCCATTACATTAAAAAAATCACCTTCCATTTTTTTAACACCTACATAACCCATCCATTCCTGAATGCCATAAGCTCCAGCTTTATCCATTGGCTTATAATGATTTATGTAAAATGTGATTTCCTCATCACTTAAATCATAAAAACTAACTTCTGTAGAATCTAAAAATGAATTGATTTTCCCATTTAATAAAAGGCTTACTCCAGTGTACACTGTATGAGTATTTCCAGAGAGTTCTTTTAGCATTCTGAATGCATCCTTAGAATCAATTGGTTTTCCAAGTACTTTATTTTCATAAACAACAATGGTATCAGCAGTAATATAAAGTTCATTTTCTTTAGATTCCTTTAAATAAGAGTTAGCTTTTAATTTTGCTAAGTATAATACGATTTCATTAGCTTTTAAATCGTTAGGGTATTCTTCCTCTACATCTTTGGTTACTATCTCAAAATCCTCAATAATATTTCTTAGTAACTCTTGTCTTCTAGGAGATTTAGAAGCTAGTTTTACTTTTAAATGATTTATTTTTTTTTCTAATAAATTCATAATGTTATGTACAACCAAATTCCAGCAATTAGAAACTGAACTTTAACAAGATTACTTAATTTTTTAAACTGTTTGTTTTCTGAATATTTATAAAGAAATAGCGAGGCCATAATTAAAACTATAATTTGAGGAAATGCAAAAAATAAATTTTTAAAATCAAGAAAATTTTGTTTTAAAACTAAATACATAAAAATAAGTTCAATAATGACTAAAACAGAAATTAAAACTTTAGTGAATTTTAGCCCTAAAATTATTGGAATAGTATAATTACCTGTTTTTTGATCACCATTTTGATCCTCTATATCCTTAATTATTTCTCTTTTTAAAGTAATAATAAAGCAGAAAACTGAATAGGTAATTATAAGATTGTCGTTGATATTAAAATTTTTAAAATAAAAATAATCAGGGATAAGTAGTTGTGGGATGACGACAACAATAAAGCACAAAAAAGAAACTAAAACATTACCAATTAAGGGAATTTTTTGAAATAATAATGAGTAGGAAAAAACTAAAACATGACAAATCATTACCATTAAAATCCATCCCGCTGATAAACTTGAAGTAAATAGAATTATAAAAGAAAGAATCAAATGTATAAAGTAAAGCCTTATCAGATTTTGAGTACTTAAGTCATTAACCAATTTTTCATTTATACGATCACTTTCAATATCATAGAAATTATTAATTAAGTATCCAGATGCCGTGGTTAGTAAAATTGATAAAAAAAGCAAAAAGTGATTGAGTTCAAAATTAAAATCAACACTGTAACAGTGAAGCATCAATCCCCAAAAAATAAAACTGAGTAATGCTAAGTTTTTGACTCTGATTGATCTTAAATATTTTTTTACCATGAGAAGGCATCATCATCCATCCACTTATTTTGTATTCTCATAGTTTGCTCAAGTACGTCTCTAACACAACCCATTCCACCATTTACATGAGAAATATAGTCACAAGAGTCCCTAACCTCAATACAAGCATCATTAGGGCAACTTGAAATACTTACAATATTTAAACAGGGAATGTCGGGAATATCATCTCCCATGTATAGAACTTGGCTTAAAGGAATATTATGTTTTCTTAAATGTTCATTTAAAACAGGAAGTTTATGGTCTTTTCCTAAATACACATGTTCTACTCCCAATCCTTCTAACCTTTTTCTAACCATTTTAGAACTACCACCTGATATAATAACAATATGATAACCTTTTTTAACTGCGTGTTGTATAGCATATCCATCTTTAGTATGCATGGTTCTCACCATTTCTCCACTGGATTCAAGAATAACAGTTCCATCAGTTAATACACCATCAACATCAAAAATAAAAGTAGTAATTTCAGAAAGTCTTTTTTTATAACTCATGGTGTTTATTTATTATTTTTTCAGTAAATAGTTGATAAATTTCTTTTAAATCTTTTTCTGTTTTTAAACTCTGCAAATGTTTTGCAATAAGTTTTAAATCTTTTCTTACAGCAGGACCAGTTTGTAATTGATGAGCTGGGGAATTTAATACATTATTAAATGATTGCTCTAAAAGCGGTTTTAAATTTTTAAAATTTATTTTATTCTTATCGCAGTATTCTTTTATTGTACTTAATAAATAATAGGTAAAATTATTTGCAGCTACTGCAGCAATATGAGTTTTATTTCTTTCTTTGGAACTTTTCACAGCATATTGAAGACTATTTGCTATACAAAAATTTATCAATAGTTTTAAATCATTGTTGTTAGAGGCTTCAATAAAAAAAGGGACATTAGTCCATTTAATTTCTTCATTTTTCTTAACAGTTTGCATAGGATACAAGCAACCCCATCTATTAGAAATTGAATCTAATTTTTCACTAACCAAACTTCCAGAAGTATGAACAATAAATTTATTTTTTAGTGCCAACTTTGATAATAATTCTAAATAAGAATCGTCATTAACGGAAACTACATATAAATCGCTAGTTTTAGAAATATTAATAATATCATCACAGTACAAGAGGGCATCTAGTTGAGTATCTGAAAAATTAGATCGCCCGTAAATACAATCGATTTTAAAATTGTTTTTCAAAAACAATTTACTGAGTTCTATTGCAACATTTCCAGTACCTAAAACAGATATATTTTTAATAGCTTTCAATATTTTTCACCAAACTCTAAAACTATATCATACATTGATTGAATAAGTTCTTTTTCTTTTCCGTCTTCAGCTTCATATAAATATTGTTGAAGAAGGGTATTAGCTTGAAACAAATCATCTTCGTTAAATGGTCCTTCTAAATTTTCTAATACAGTTAAAGCCTCTAAAATAACCATGAAATTGCCAGAACAAGAAGCCTCTATTAGTATAGGTATGTGATCAGTCATATCAATTCCTGAACTCCATATAGAAAATAATATTAATTCTTTTACTTCGTTTGCTCCCTCACTAAGTATTGGAATTAAGAAATCTATTATTTCTTTATTTTTAAGTTCTGAAAAAATATTTTTTATCTCTTCTCTTATTTTATTGTTTTCTGTTTTTAAATACAGATCGATTAGTGGGGAGATAAGTTGTTCGTTGCCCTTAGCTCTAGTTTTAATTAAAGCTTTTGAAATAACAGAGTCATCGGAACTAGATAAATCCTCCTTTAATTGATTAATCACTCTTTGCTGTGTACTCATACATTTTAAATAAAGAACAAAATTATAAGATTATCTTCAACTGAAATTTTTAGTGTGCAATTTTTATAAAATTATCTTACTCCAAAAATACTACTACCAATTCTGATCATATTACTTCCTGCTTCAATAGCTTCTTTGTAGTCACCACTCATCCCCATAGAAATTATTTCAAAATTTTCATTGAAATCAAATTTAAGTTCATCGAAAATGGTTTTTAGATAATCGAACTCCTGCTTTACTAAATTTTTATTTTCTGTAAAAGTGGCCATTCCCATAAGTCCTAAAACATTTATATTGTTCAATAGCAGATTGTTTTTTGAATTTACAAGTTCTATTAACTCTTCTAAACTAAAACCAAATTTAGTTTCTTCTTTTGCAATATGCACTTGTAAAAGACAATTTATTTTCCTATTATTTTTAAGTCCCTGTTTGTTAATTTCTTTTAATAGTTTTACAGAGTCAACTCCGTGAATTAAATAAACAAAAGGAGCAATATATTTCACCTTATTTCTTTGAAGGTGACCAATCATATGCCACCGGATATTTTTTGATAAAGATTCATATTTAATTACTAATTCCTGTACTTTATTTTCTCCAAAATCTAAATGTCCTTTTGAGCTGGCTTCTTGGATCATTTCTATCGGTTTTGTTTTAGAAACTGCAACCAGAGTTATGTTTTCAGGAATATTAGTTTTAAGAATTTCTATTTTATCACTAATCATTTAAGAGTGTTTTATCAATCCAATTATAAATGTAATTATATACCTCTTCCTTATTAATTTCGTTCAACATTTCATGCCTTCCGTTTTTAAATAATTTTAATTCCGTATTTTGAATGTCTGCTTGTTTGTATTGATAATATAATTTTTTAACGCCCTTTCCATAGTTTCCTACAGGATCCATATCGCCACTTAACATTAAAATAGCTTTGTTTTTATTAGTTTTTTTCAGGTTATTAATATCATTCACCCACATAACTCCGTATGCAAGGTCTACAAAAAACTGATTTTTAAAAACTTGCATACAAAACGGATCTTTAATATAGTCATCAACCACTTTTTCATCATTTGATAGCCAATCTTTTTTGGTTCTTGGATTTTTAATTTTTTTATTAAATTCTCCCATTACTAAAAATTGAAGAAATTTTGATCGTGTTTGCTTTCCAAAAATAAAGCTGTTGAATTTTGCTATTAATCCCCCAATATGACCTTTTAAACCAGGATGACAGGAAGTTGCTGAGTATATGTAATGGTTTCCAACATTTGGAAACTTTATAGCAAGGGTTCTTGCTAGAAAAGAGCCCATAGAATGCCCCATTATTATAGTTGGGATTTTAGGTTTTAAAGCAGAAATATTTTCCGCACATAATTTAATGTCTAATACAACTTTTTCCCAACCGTTAGTTTCGTTAAAAAGACCTATAGAGTCAATATTTTTTGCAGTTTTACCATGTCCTCTAAGATCTAGAGAATAGGCGTAAACATTTTTACTATTTAACCATTTTGAAAATTCATTATATCTATATCCATGCTCACTCATTCCATGAATTAATTGAATTAAAAATTTAGGATTTTTAACCGGCCAATGATGTAAAGTAAGTGAAACACCATCATGAGAAATGAGTTTCTCTTCAAAATAATTGCTTTTTATCATAAAATTAAAGTTACGATTCTTTATGTAGATCATTAATTTACCATTACTTAACAATTTAAGTTCTGAACATTAACCAATTCTGCACTAATTTTTATTTAATTTCGCTCACGAATGAAAATTTTAAAACATTTGTTATCAGCTAAGTTTATGGCTGTATTACTTTTCATAATGGCTGCCGCTATTGGGACAGCTACTTTTATTGAAAATGAATACGATACAATTACTGCTAAGGAATTGGTTTACAATGCTAAATGGTTTGAATTGGTTCTCTTACTACTACTACTAAATTTTATAAATAATATTAAAACCTATCAACTTCTAAAATGGAAAAAATGGTCAGTTCTTTTTTTACATTTTGGCTTTATAATCGCTTTAGTTGGTGCATTTGTTTCTAGATATATTGGTTACGAAGGAGTTATGTTGGTTCAAGAAAAAGATAACTCTAATCAAATTTTTTCATCTGAACCTTATTTTCAAATTAAAGTACATAATGATAGCATTCAGTATAATGAAGAGCAACAGCATTATTTCTCTCAAGTTTTTACTAAATATCCTGAAACTAAATTTACCTTTCCTGGAAGTGATGATATTTCTGTTAAAGTAACAGGTAGAATAATTAATGCTAAAAAAGAATTTTTTAAAGATGTTCCTGGTGGAAAGCTTTTTTTACATTTAGTGTTACCAGGTAGAGAGAATTTATATTTACCTTCTGGAGAAATAGTTGTTAAGCAAGGTATACCTTTTGCATTTAATAATAACGAAAGGGAAGATGCAATAAAATTTTTTTACAGCGATGATCAGCTTAAAGTTTATGCTCCATTTGACGCTAGTAAAGTAGATATGTCTAGTCTTTCAGTTGAGGATAGACAAAACGAAAATAATATTGTACAAGATACGCTGATTCCCAATACACTTCACAATATTGATGTCAGAAATTTAATTTCTTTTTTGGGTATTCAAGTGATGATAAGTAGTGTTGAAAAAAATGCAAAACTGGATTATATCTCTACAGAAAACAATGATTTACCCGATGCCTTAATCACTTCAGTTAAGGTTGGTAGTCAACTAAAAAATGATATAGTAATGGGAAAAGCAGGTGTTAGAATGGTACCTACTACTTTAAAATGTGGAGGTTTATTCTTTTCTATTGCTTATGGTGCAAAAACTATCGAAACTCCTTTCGAAGTTGGATTAACAGATTTTAGGTTGATGAAATATCCTGGCTCAGAAAGTCCAAGTAGTTATGAAAGTGATATTACTATTAAAGATGAATTAAATAAAGTTGACGAATCTTATAATTTATTTATGAACCATGTAGTTGATTATGGAGGATTCAGATTTTTTCAATCTAGTTATGACTGGTCTAATGAGCAAAATAAACAAGCTGGAATTGACCCAGATATTACAATTTTATCGGTAAATCATGATATTATAGGGACCTGGATTACTTATTTGGGATATTTACTTTTAGCCATAGGTCTTCTTGGGACGCTTTTTAATCCGTCTTCAAGGTTTATCGAGGTAAGAAAAAAAGCAATTAAATTGAGAAATAAACGAAAAAGTATAATTGCAATACTTTTATTTTCATTTAGTTTTGGGTCAGCTTCAGCTGCAGATACTAACAATATATATAAACCTGTCCCTGCAAATCAAGCTGATTCACTTGGAATTTTATTGGTTCAGACTTTTGAAGGAAGGATTCAACCTACGCACACACTTGCTTACGATATATTTCATAAAATTTCAAAACAAAATAGTTTTACTACATCAGATGGTCACAACTTAGTTCCAATGCAAATTTTTATGGATATGATGATTGATCAAAATTATTGGTTTAATCAAAAAATAATATATGTCAAAAAGGGAACTGGTGTTGGAGATTCTCTTGGAATTGTGGGCAAATATGCTTCTGTCAAAGATTTCTACAATGAAAATGGTTCTGAAAAACTTGCCAAACAGTTAAAAATTTCATTTGCTAAAAAAGATATTGAAAAAAATATTTTTGATAAAGAAGTTATTAAAACTAATGAAAGAATGAATGTAGCATTACAAGCTATGAATGGTGAAATGTTAAAGGTTTTCCCAAAACTAAATGATAAATCAGATAAATGGGTTAATTGGAAAAATCCATATTGTGATTTATCCATTGATTCAACAGATAATTATTTATCTAAAATCTCACTTTCAAGAGTCTTTCGCTCTTATCTTTTTGATTTAGTAGAGGCCAAGAAAACCGGAGATTTTACCAAAGCACAATCTTTATTAAACTTTATAAAAGGTTATCAAATAAGGTCATCAAATAAAGATCTTTTACTCTCCAGAAAACAAATTGATAGAGAAATTTCATATAATCAATCTAACTTATTTATTCTTGTTAAAAATTATTACGGTTATCTTTCTGTTTTTTTATTGCTATTTGCTTTTTGGAGTGCTTTAATGACCAGCAAAAAAAGTATTTTAAATAATCCTGTTAATATTATTCTTTGGATATTAATTGGTTTACTTGTAGTTGTTTTTGGTATGCATACTTATTCTTTAATAATGCGTTGGATAATTACGGGCCATGCACCATGGAGCAACGGATATGAAGCGCTAACCTTTATAGCATGGGGAGGAGTTTTAGCAGGCTTTTTGTTTATTAGAAGTTCTAAAATTACGTTAGCAGGAACTGCTTTACTTGCCTTTTTCACTTTAATGACTGCTGGACATAGTAGTTTTGATCCCCAATTAACCGATTTACAGCCAGTTCTCAAATCTTATTGGTTGGTAATACATGTTGCTTGTATAACAATAAGTTATGGTTTCTTAGGCCTTGGTTTTATATTGGGATTAATCAACACGATTAACTATTTATTTTTAAAAAAGAACAATAAAAATTTAAAAATGATTATAACCGAGTTAACACATGTAAATGAAATGACTCTTACTATTGGTTTAGCATTGGCAACAATAGGTACTTTTCTTGGAGGTATTTGGGCCAATGAGTCATGGGGGAGATATTGGGGTTGGGATGCAAAAGAAACCTGGGCACTAGTTATTGTTCTTACATATGCAATAGTTTTACATTTTAGATTAATTCCTGGTTTGAAAAGTAAATTTACTTTTAATGTAGCCTCAGTATTTGCGTTTTCCAGTGTTTTAATGACTTTTATCGGAGTTAATTATTATTTGTCTAAAGGATTACATAGTTATGCTAGAGGAGAAACTCCAGTATTCCCAATATGGGCTTGGGTTGTAATTGCTTCAATTATTGCTGTTACCTTAGCTGCATGGTTCAACAAGCGCAGACAAAAATCAATTTAGCTTATTGGAAACCTTGCAGTTGCAACCGCACTTAAATCAGCGAATTTTTTTTCCTTTTCCATAAAACTCCCACTCATAGCTATCATGGCTGCATTGTCTGTACAATAACCGATTTTTGGAACAAAAGTGTTACAATTTTTAATTCTTCCAAATTTTTCAAATTCATTCCTTAGTTTAGAATTGGCAGAGACTCCACCTGCTATTGCAATATCACTGCAAGGGTATTTTTCAAGTGCTTTATCCAATATTTTTAGTAAATAGTTAACTAAATGAGATTGATAGGAAGCACATATATCATTTAAATTTTTTTTAATAAATAGCGAATTTTTTTTAGTTTCTTTTTTTATAAAATTTAGAAATTGAGTTTTAAGGCCGCTAAAACTGTAATTAAAATTCCCAGCATTTGGATAACTGAACTTAAACTTTTCACTGTCTCCTTTACTAGCTAATTCATCAATCAATGGACCTGCAGGATAACCTAAACCTAGAACTTTTCCAGCTTTATCAAAAGCCTCACCAACAGCATCATCAATAGTGGTTCCAACAACTTTCATTTCAAGTGGGCTTTTAACATATACAATTTGTGTATGACCTCCAGAAATAGTTAAGCAAATAAAAGGAAAATTAGGAGTGTTAATTGTTTCTTGCTGTTCTTGAATGAAGTGAGCATGAATATGAGCTTTCATATGATTTACTTCAATTAGTGGGATATTTAAAGATAAGCTTAATGATTTAGCAAAAGAAGTACCTACAAGTAAAGAGCCTAAAAGACCTGGGCCCTTAGTAAAAGCTATACTTGTTAGTTCTGTAACCTTGATATTTGCTTTTTTTAAAGCGGCCGATACCACAGGAACAATATTTTCTTGATGTGCTCTCGATGCAAGTTCTGGAACTACCCCTCCAAATTGTTCGTGTATGGCTTGGTTTGCAGTAATGTTAGAATAAATGACTCCATTAATTAAAATAGCTGCAGATGTATCGTCACAACTAGATTCTATCCCAAGAATGATACTATCTTTGTGTTTATTCATAACAAATTATTGAAAGTAAATTTCAAAAATACCATTTCAATTTTAATAAGATTACTTTTTAATCTATTTGAATTTTTAATAGTTTTTATAATTCTTTTACTTTTTCTAATAAGATTACCATTTATCCAAAATAGTATTACAAAAGAATTTACTCAATTTTTAAACACAGAATTATCTTCAGAAATACAGTTTAAAGATGTTTCATTAAAAAGTTTTAAGTATTTCCAATTAAACGAACTATTCATTCCAGATCAAAATGGTGATACAATTTTATTTGCCCCCAAAGTTTTTATTGATATTGGAAAAATTAGTTGGACTGAACGGCAATTTTATCTGGATAAGTTGGTACTTGAAAAAGCTCAACTTAATATTAATAAAAATAAAGGAATTGAAAAGTATGAATTTGAATATTTGCTTAAATCATTTGAAAATAATCAAAGAAAAGGAGAGAAATATGAAATTAAGATAAAAGAAATTAATCTAATTGAAAGTAGATTTTCTCACCACGACTTTAATAAAAGTTTTAATAAAGAAAACATTGATATTTATAACTTTAGGTCATTTAATTTAAATCTTTTATTGAGTAATGTCGTTTTAAATAATAATGCTATTTATTCAATTGTAGATGATTTAAATTTTCAATCTGATTTTGGATTTGAGATATCAAAATTAAATGGTAATCTGTATTTAGACTCCAATATAATTAAGGTTAAAAATATCAAAATTATAACTAATAATAGTTCAATAGCAACCAAAGAATTTAATTACTATTTGAATACTAATAATAGTAAATTAAATTCTGAATTATACAATTTCAAACAATTTAAATCTGTAATTTCCGCTGTAGATTTTAATTTATTTTCCAATGTTCAAATAGATTCTTTTTTAAAAATTAGTATTAATAGTGATTTAACAGTTTTTAATAATGACTTTTATTTTGAAGATTTATCGTTAAAATATCTGAATTCTAATTTAAATGGTGATTTGAATATTAAAAATTGGAATAATAATCTTTCAACTTCATATAGATTTGACATTAAATCTGACCAGATTTTTACAAAAGATTTATTTTCGTTAGAAACAATTAAGAGTTTTAGAATACCACCTATTATCAAAAACAAATTACAAAAAATTAACGATTTTAAGTTTACATTTTTTGGAACTGGAGATAATATTAATTCTTCATCAGAGTTTAAATTTATTTCTTCAATTGGTAAAATTTATGGAAACCTAAATTTATTAAAAAATGAAATGGACGAAATTTCTTACAATGTAAATTTAGATGCTGATAATTTTTCCGGTAGTTTAATTTTTGATGAATTAAATGTAGAAAATTTTAATGCTCATTTTCAAATTAACGGTAAAGGGTTGTATAAAGAGGATATTGATTTAACAATCAATGGTTTCTTTACAGATTTTATCATGAATAACTATCAATATGATGATGTTGCTATTTCAGGTTCTTTTAAGAACAAAGCTTTTATAGGGCAATTGCAACTGACCGATAAAGCTATTGAGCTAGATTTTAATGGTAATCTTAATTTAAATGTTGAACCTTTAGAGTTTGATTTTTCATTAAATCTATCTAACACCAACTTAAATCAGTTAGGAATTATCTCCAATTATCCAGATAGTAAAATTTCTTTTAATTCCCATTTCAATGGTTTTGGTAATGATTGGAAAGACTTTTCAGGGTATGTAAATATTGATGATATTAACTTCACCAATGATGATAAAATACATGATTTTGGTTCTCTTCAATTTAAGTCAGAAACTAATAATTACAGTCACTCAATGAACCTCATTTCGGATTTCCTAACACTTAATATTGTTGGAGACTTTAAATTTGATCAGCTTTTAAATAATATAAAATTTTCTAGTACAAAATTTTTACCCAATCTATTTTCTAATATTAAATATATTGATAGAAATCAGTCTTTTAAATTAGATTTTCTATTTCATAAATTCAATATGCTATCCGATGTTTTCTATCCTATTTTAAAAATTTCAGATAATTCAAAAGGTCAATTTATTTTTGATGATAATAATAAAGTATTTGATTTAAATCTATATGCCGATAAGATTCAATTTAAGGATATTGATTTTCATCATTTCAACTTTAAAACCATTACTACTAATAACTCGGAAATGGATGATAGTGTTTATAATTGTATTGTTACAATTGATAGTCTAAAGGGTTATAATGTTAGACTTAATGAACGAATTGACACAAAAACAACTATTGCTCACAATAAAATAATTTCAAAAATAAATTGGTTAAATGAGGATTCCTTAAATCTTGGTAAAATAAATATTGATGTTGATATGGTTAATGCTAATCTTTTTCATATGAACCTTAGAAAATTAAATTTATATGATTCTATCATTGGAAGTTGGAATATTGTAGAAGAATCACAAGCTAAATTTAAAGATGGTAAATTTTTATTCGATACCATTAATATCAGCAATCAGAATCAGTTTTTAAGTTTTTATGGCAATATTGGTTCTGAAATCACAGATAGTTTTAATATAGATTTACATGAATTCCAACTAAAAAATATTCCAATTTATTTTGATTTTAAAACTGAAAATAATGACCTTAACGGTTTAGTCAACTCAAATATTTGTTTTCAATCTATGTTAGATAATATTCAATTTTCAACCAACTTAGATGTTAAAAATATCGACTATAATAATTTTGAAATTGGAGATTTAAGATTTTCTTCAGTTTGGGATAATTTTTCTAATAAATTTATAATTGATGGTGCATTAGTTAATGAAAATAACGAACAAGAGATTAATTTAATAAACGCGTCCTTCTCTCCAAATAATGAAACTCAAAACAGATTAAGTGGATTGATTTCTTTAAATAATACTAATATTGACTTTTTAAATACGTTTCTTCCACAAGAATATTTATCAAATTTAAATGGATTCGTCAATGGAGATCTTTCATTAAATGGAACATGGTCTCAACCATTAATTAATGGAGTTTTAAATTTAGAGCAAATAAAATTAAAGCTTAGTGAGTATAATTCTTCATTCAATTTAAAAGGAGAATTATTAGTTACTGAAAATGGAATAGAAATTCAAAATGGCAATATTTATGATGAAGCCAATATTTCGGGAGAAATTACTGGTGGTTACTTTCATAATAATTTTAATAAATATTCTATTGATTTGGCAATGAATTTTGATAATCCTATGTTGATAATGAATAATACTTATGATGACAACCCTTACTACTACGGAAAAGCTTATATCTCTGGGATTACTCAAATAAAATATGATAGTATCAATGATTTGTCAATAAAAGTAAATGCTAAAACAGAAAAAAATACCGATTTATTTATTCCATTATATGAAGATGAAGAAGTTGTTCTTCACGATTTTATTTCATTTGAAAAAATAGATTCAAATAAAGCTGAGAAATTTGTTCCTAAAACTAATTTTAAGGAAAAACTTAATGTAGATGTAGCTTTAGAGATTACGGATGAAGCAGAAGTTATGTTAATTTTTGATGATGTAGTTGGAGACGCTATGAAATCAACTGGAGAAGGGCATATCCAGTTAAATATTGATCAAAATTTTGATGTTTCTATGTACGGTAATTATGAAATCAATAAAGGTGAGTATGTTTTTGCTTTAAAAGAATTTATTAATAAAAAATTCATTCTTAACAAGGGAGGTAAAATTACTTGGTTTGGCGATCCTTATAACGCTAAGATTGATTTAAGCGCTATATATTCACTAAGAACAAGTTTATCCAATATTATTCCTGGTAAAGAAAAAGATGAATGGAAACATAAAAGTTTGGTAGATGTTTACATAAATTTAGAAAATGATTTAATGAACCCGGATGTTAAATTTGATATTGATTTCCCTAAGGTTAATGAATCTGTTAAAACAAGTTTAGAGAGTGTGCTTTCCAATAGTGAGGAAATGAATAAGCAAGTTTTTTCCCTATTAATTCTTAATCAATTTATAACAGCTAATCATCTAAACTTAGATGAGAATGGTAAGATATATGATATATCTACAAGTGAAGTTCTATCTAATCAGTTAGGGAATATGATATCCTCTTTAACTGATGAATTTGATATAGGTTTTGACTATTCTTTAGGTAATCCCATAACAAATGATAAATTGACAGTAGCTATGTCCACTCAACAATTTAACGACCGTTTAAGCATTCAGACTAATTTAGGTATGTCTCAATCCAATAATTCTACTCAAAATCCTAACACTTTTATTGGTGATGTAAATGTTGAGTACAAGCTTAATAATGCTGGAAATATTAGAGTTCATGCCTATAATGAATCTAATGAATATGATTTGTCAAACCAAAATCAATCAAATTATACTCAAGGTGTAGGAGTTTTTTACAAACAAAGTTTTAACTCTTTTGGAGAGTTGTTTTGTGAAATGGCTAATTTATTTCGTTTAAAAGAAAATAAGTGTAGTAACTGCCAAGATTCAGAGCAAAGAAAAATTAAAAAATAGTTTCTGGTTTTTATTTAAAATTCTTTTCATTTTATGTATAATAAATTTTGGTTATTTATAAGAACTATTTCTTTTTTAATCATTTTTTTTAGTATGCTTTTAAAATGGTTTTTTTCAATCAAACTCTTAAATTGATTATATATATAATTTGGTGATTTTGGCTCATAATTTAGTAAAATAAAAATAGCATTTTCAATGATTTTATCGGGATTATGTTTGTGATTTAATCCCATTTGACAATTATCACAAGAATTACATTTTTTATTAGAAAACTCTCCAAAATAATTCATCATAAAAATATTTCTACACTTTACTCTAGAATTTATAAAATCAATGACTGCTTGATTTTTTTCTTCACCTCTTTTTTTTAGATTAACATATTTTTTTGAAAGACTTAATCTACTAATATCAGGTCTAGGAACTGAAAATTGTATCATGTTAGTAGATTTTTTTTTCTCATAAACAATTATATTTTGTTCTTGTAGTTGCGCTAACAAGTGGATTGTTTTAACCCTATCTAGATTTAATCTTTTAGATATTATATTTTCACTAATTGGAACTAGTTGAAACATTATATTAGAGTAACTTCTTATAATAATATCTATAATATTTTCAAACTTACTGTAAGATTTTAAAAATCTATTTAAATTTTGGATAGGAGCTATAATTTGAATTTTTGAATATTGATATTCGTTCAATTCTTTTATAAAATTTTCATTAATTAAATATTTTATACAACTATATGTAACTGTTCTAGAAAGTTTAACTTTTTGAGCAATTAAATCTAAATCTAGCTCATAATTATTTTCAGAAAAATAACCAATTCCTATTTGATGAAAATTTGAAATGCTTTGAAATACTTTTTTAATGTTTTCTAAGTTTGGGTAGTTAATTTTCCATTTTCTCTTCAAATTGTCAACATCGTCTTCAGATTTTAAGATTATCGAATAGGATGTTTTCCCATCTCTACCTGCTCGTCCAGACTCTTGATAGAATGATTCAATAGTATTAGAAATTTCATAATGAATAACTGCCCTAACTTCTGACTTATCAATTCCCATACCAAATGCATTGGTTGCAACTATGATTTTTAACTTATTATTAATCCATTTTTTTTGCTTGTTAATTCTTTCTTCAAAGTTCAGACCTCCATGATAAAAATCAGTATTAAAACCATTTTCATTTAATAATTCGGATAAATATTCAGTTTCTCTTCTTGTTTTTGCATAAATAATAGTACACTCATGTTTTACTATTTTAAGTAAAACATTTTTTTTATCAATAGAGTCTATAATTTTATATTTAATATTTTCTCTTAAATATGATTTTTGAATTATATTTTCATTTTTAAAATGTAATTGATTTTGTATATCAATTATTACATCCTTTGTGGCGCTTGCTGTTAGTGCAATAAATGATAGATTAGGCTTCCACTTTTTTAAAACAGAAATTGTTCTGTAGTCAGGTCGAAAATCGTTACCCCACTCTGAAATACAGTGTGCTTCATCTATAGCTACAAAACTTATATTCATTTTTTTAAAACGCTCTTCAAATAAATTACTTTTTATTCTTTCTGGAGATACATATAAAATTTTAATAGATCCGTAAATTACATTATCTAAAATTCTATCAATGTCTCTAAAACTATGTGAAGAATTTAAATATGTTGCTTCAATACCTTTTTTTTGTAACTGATTTACCTGGTCCTCCATTAAAGCTATAAGTGGTGATATAACTAAACAGGTTCCCTCAAGAATAATAGCAGGAAGTTGATAACATAATGACTTTCCTCCTCCTGTAGGTAATAAAGCTAAAACATCTTTTCTTTGAAGAACATTTTCTATTATTTCTTCTTGTGATTCTCTAAACTTTTTAAACCCCCAATACCTACTTAAGATTTTATATTTTAAATCTTTCTCTAGGAAACTCATTCTTTTCTTTAAGTCATATTAATTTTACTACTTTTGCAAGAAATAATTTCATTCCTTATTAATGAAAGTTGAAACTCTTCAAACTAATATTCAATTAACAAAAAATAGCAGATTACCACAAGTAAACTGGGACAAATTACCTTTTGGTAAATTGTTCTCCGACCACATGTTTATTATGGATTATGCTGATGGTAAGTGGTTAAATAGCTCCATAATACCTTACGGAAATATTAATTTATCACCTGCTAATTCGGCTTTACATTATGGTCAAAGTTGCTTTGAGGGGATGAAAGCACATAAAAACATTAATGGAGATATTTCATTATTTAGACCATACGAAAATGCTAAAAGATTTAATCATTCTAATAAAAGAATGTGCATCCCCGAAATTAATGAGGAATTGTTTGTTAATGCAATTAAAGAATTACTGGGAATTGATTATCAATGGGTTCCAGAAAATATTGATCACTCACTTTATATAAGACCTTTTATTTTCGCCACTGATCCATACATAGGAATAAAGCCCTCTGAAAATTATAAATTCATGATTTTCACTTGTCCTGTAGGGTCTTATTACTCAGATCCGGTTTCTGTTAAAATAGAAACTAATTTTTCAAGAGCTGTCCAGGGCGGAACTGGATCTGCAAAAGCTGCTGGTAACTATGCTGCTGCTTTATATCCAGCCATGCTCGCTGCTGAAGAAGGATTTAGACAATTAATATGGACAGATGCAATTGAACATAAATATATTGAAGAGGCTGGAACTATGAATGTAATATTTATAATAGACAACATTTTAGTAACTCCAATTTCAGGTGATACAATATTAAATGGGATTACTAAAAAAAGTGTTTTAGAAATTGCTAAAGATTGGGGAATGGAGGTTGAAGAAAGAAAAATTGAAGTTGAAGAAATTTTAAATGCACTTAAAAAAGGTAGTTTAACCGAAGCTTTTGGAGCTGGAACAGCTGCTACAATTGCACCAATTTCTAATATCTCATTAAATGGTGAAAATTTTATAATACCAAAATCTGCACCCCATCACTTTCATGTTAAAATATTAGATTATCTCTCTAAATACAAAAGGGGAGAAGTACAGGATAAATTTAATTGGTTGGAAATTTTAAATTAAAAAATAATTTAATTTATATTTTCAATAATTAAAGCAGAAGCCCCCCCTCCGCCATTACATATACCAGCAACTCCCAACTTACCTCCATTTTGCTTGAGTACATTTATTAGTGTAACTACAATTCTGCTTCCACTAGAACCTAGAGGATGACCAAGTGCAACAGCTCCGCCGTTAACATCTACTTTTTCAGGACTAATTTTAAGTAATTTTGTGTTAACTAACCCCACAACTGAAAACGCTTCATTTAGCTCCCAATAGTCAATATTTTCTACTTTTAAATTTGATTTTCTCAATGCTTTTTCAATAGCTTTTGTCGGTGAAGTTGTAAACCACTTAGGATCTTGTGAAGCGTCAGCATAACTTATTACTTTTGCTAGTGGTTTTAAATTTAATTCATTAGCTTTTTCTCTACTCATTAAAATAATAGCAGATGCACCATCATTTAAAGTAGATGCATTCGCAGCAGTAACTGTACCATCTTCAGAAAAAACAGGTTTTAATTTTTCTATTTTTTCTATTTTTACATTTTTAAATTCTTCATCTTCATTAATGATGATACCTTCACCTTTTCTTTGAGGAACTGACACACTAATAATTTCATTTTTAAATAACCCACTATTTACTGCATCACCTGCTTTTTTATATGATTCAATTGCGAAAGTATCTTGTTCTTTCCTTGATATATTATATTCTTTAGCACAATCATCAGCACAGCTACCCATATGAATTTTGTTATATACATCTGTTAATCCATCCTTTACCATACCATCAATTAGGTTAACATCACCTAATTTTTTTGCCTTTCTAGCGTTATAATAATGTGGAACCATAGACATGTTTTCCATACCACCAGCTACAACTATTTCTGAATCACCACATTTAATGCTTTGTGCAGCTAAGAAAATTGCTTTCATTCCGGATGCACAAACTTTATTAATAGTGGTGCAAGGAGTATTTTCACTAATTCCAGCAAAAATAGCTGCTTGTCTACAAGGGGCTTGACCTAAATTTGCTTGCAGAACGTTTCCCATAAAAACTTCATCAATTAAATTTACATTTAGCTTAATAGAGTCTATAGCTCCTCTGATAGCAATAGCACCTAGCTCTGTTGCTGGAACAGAGGATAAACATCCGCCAAAACTACCCATAGGGGTTCTTTTAGCTGCAACAATAACAATTTCTTTCATTCTATAAATTTACCTTAATTTTTTATTGAATTAATTAATTAATAATATTAAAAATTGTAGGATTATAAAAATTGTAAAGTTCAAAAACTATGTTATTTTTGCATACTTTATTGGAGAGGTGGCAGAGTGGTAATGCAACAGCCTGCTAAGCTGTCAACGAGCAATCGTTGCCAGGGTTCGAGTCCCTGTCTCTCCGCATTAATAAAATCCGTAGCTATTTAATTAGTATACGGATTTTTTTTTGAAACTTTTTAAATGAATTTAAATGATATTACTCATTTAAGTTGAATAGAAATCAAAGAGATTAGTTTATAGATCCTTTTACTCTTTCCATAAATTTATTCAAAGCATCTTTTTGGTTCGATCCACTGATTATTGTTTCGTTAACTTCAATAGCACCATATAGATTTGACAAAATTTCTCCAATGACATCAATTTCTTGATCTTTAATATTATTGCTTTCTGATAAATGTTCCAAAACTGAAATACATTCTTCAATGTAATCAACGTCATTTTCTTTTATAAATTCTAAAGTATGCTTAATGATTGGCAGCCTCATTCACAAAATTTAAAAGTATATCAGCTTTATTAGTCTGGATTTGACTGTATAATTCTCCATTGTTAAAAAAAGCAAAAGTAGGTAAGTTGTCAACATTAGCAAGTTTCCTTGAAATCGGATTTTTCTCAGCATCTATGATTAAAAATCTTATTGAATTATTTTCAACAGCCATTTTTTTAAATTTTGGCTTCATAATTCTGCAATTTCCACACCAACCAGCAGAAAATTGAACCAACACTTTACCGTGTTGGTCAATTTCATTTTCTAATGTGTCTGTTACTAATTCGTTTAGCATTAATTTTTAGATAAATAATTTGCTACACCATCTCTATTTGCATCCATCGCATCTTTTCCTTCTTCCCAATTTGCAGGGCAAACTTCACCAAATTTTTGATTGTGAGCATAAGCATCAATTAATCTTAAAAATTCTGCAACATTCCTCCCAACAGGGAAGAAATTCATTGCTTGATGAAAAACCATTCCTTCTTCATCTAAAATAAAAGTTGCTCTGTAAGGTGTACTTCCACCGTCAACTTGAACAGCATCCATTTCCTCATCATATCTTTCATTAGTAGTATCTAGAACTTTTAAAATATTGGCTAAATTTCTGTTTGAGTCAGCAATAATAGGATAAGTAACTCCTTCAATTCCACCGTTATCTTTAGCAGTGCTTAACCATGCAAAATGTACTTCAGCGGTATCACATGAAGCACCAATAACAATTGTATTTCTTTTTTCAAATTCTGGTAAAGATTCCTGAAATGCATGTAGCTCAGTAGGACATACGTATGTAAAATCCTTTGGATACCAAAAAAGTAATACTTTTTTATTATTTTTTAAAGCTTCTTCTACAACATTTATTTGAAATGTATCACCCATTTCGTTCATGGCATCTACACTAATACTTGGAAATTTTTTTCCTACAAAATTTGACATAATTTTTTTTTAAAATTTAATATTTTTACAAATATACTTCAGACGTAAGTGATTGTTGTCAAATTTTGTTAAATTTTTTAAATACTATGAATAATTCTCATAAACAAAGACCATTTCATTTAGCAATTTGTGTTCATGATTTAAAAATTGCGAGAAATTTTTATTCTCAAACTTTAGGTTTTAATGAGGGAAGGTCAGGTGAAAGTTGGGTAGATTTTAATTTCTATGGTCATCAGTTAGTTATACATGAAACTAAAGAATTAACAAAGTCAACTAAAAACCTTGTCGATGGTCATGGTGTTCCAATCCCACACTTTGGAGTGATTTTAAATATGGAAGATTGGAACATTTTCAAAAAAAAAATAGTTTCGCAAAAAATAAAATTTATTATTGAGCCCTATATAAGGTTTAAAGATACTGCAGGTGAACAAGCAACTATGTTTTTTTTAGACCCATCAGGAAATGCTCTTGAGTTCAAGTCATTTAAAAACTTAAATAATTTATTTGCTAGTTGAAGTGATTTCTTTCCAATCTAAATATATAATATTTCCACACTCTTTTGAAGGGTAATTAGGGTTAAAAATTTCGGAATTAACATCCATAAATACTCTTGAAATTGTATACATCCACTCTTTAGCTTTATAACCAACATAAATCATATGAAAATCATATAAGTTTTTTTTACTAGCGTTGAAATAAACCTCTCTTCTTATCCCTTTGCAAAATGCTTCAAAAGCATCATTTAAAGTTTTAAATTTTCTATTTCTTTTACCTGGTAAATCTTCATAAACTGGAAGACCATTTACCATGAGTTTATTTTGCCAATGATAAGCCATGGGGTTATTCCACCATCTCGGAAAAGAAACAGTTCCAAAACCAGATTCTGATATCATAATAGAGCATAAAAACAAAGGGTTAATTTTAAAATCATTACTAACTCTAATAATGGTCTCAGACATTTCTTTAGGTGAAATTATCTCTTGCTGATCTATTTTTGAAATAAAGTTGATGCATTTAGGGTAATTATCAGAAAGATAAATTTCTAAACGATTAATAAAAGATATTTTTTTAAATTCATTATTAATATTTAAATCATATAGCTTAGGTTTTTTATAAAAATCATATGTTGGTTTAGCGTTTTCTAATTTTCTGTTTTCTAATTTTCCAACAGGTAATATACACCTAAAACCGATGTCGTAATTGTAATTATTTGGAGAACTATGGCTTAAATGATTAATCATTAAATCATTACTATCTATACTTCCCCAAGAACCTCCAAATAGAGCTTTAGTTCTTTTAATATTCTCATTGTAAATATTGAAATTATCGTTACACCAATGCCATATGTTTCCAGTCATTCCATTTAAACCCCAGTCATTTTTAAATTGAGAATTAACTGGTGCTAACCTCCACCATTTACTGTTTTTGTCACCTTTGTCAGTATCGTAATTAGCAAGTGAATCTTTAAAAAAGTTTCCCCAAGGATATATTCTAAAATCTTTTCCAGATTTTGCTGCATATATAAACTGATCTTTTGTAGGTAACCTGTATCCATTAGATTTTGGTTTAAAAATCCATTTTTCGTAACCATAATAATCAAATGAGTCACTTTTAATATATGCAGGATCCAATCCCTCATTAAAACTTCTCCAGTTACAATAATCAATTGCATGGTACCAGGATATACCACTTACTGGTTGATTATCTATATTATAGGATGAATATTTCCAATATGCATTTTTCTCTCCACCCTCTTCAACATAAATTTTAAAATCTTTATAAGTAATTGGATTTATATCCATAAAAAAATCAGTGTCATTTGTAGTTATGATTTTCACCATCCCGTTAGGTTCAGATTTTAAAACCAAGCAGGGAAGAAAAAATAATAAAAAACATAATTTTTTAATTTTCATTTTTAAAATATATTTTGTTAAGATTCTTTACAATAATATTGAATGATTTGTTATTTACAACGATTAAATTTAATTTAACCTAAAAGCAACGATAAAATGAAATTAGAACCTGAATTATTTAAATTTTTAAAAGAGCTAAAGAAAAACAACAATAGAAACTGGTTTAAAGACAATAAGTCAACTTTTGATTTTCATAACTCTAAAATTAAAGAATCCTTTAGTTTGTTTTTTGATCAGAATAAAGAACATTTTAAATGGGAAACCTTTAAAGTATTTAGAATTTATAAAGATGTTCGTTTTTCTAAAGATAAAACACCTTATAAAACTCATTTTGCAATTGCTTTTCATAGAATTAAACCTGAACATAGAGGCGGTTTTTATATCCATATACAGCCAGGGAATTCTTTTATTGCAAGTGGATTTTGGGATCCAAATAAAGATGATTTATTTAGAATTAGAAAAGAAATTGAAGTCGATGGTGATTATTTTAGAAAGGTAATTGATAATAAAAATATTATTAAAAAATGGGGTCCTATTAATGGTAATTCTCTTAAAGTTTGTCCTAAAGGATTTGATAAAAATCATCCATCAATTGATTTATTAAGATTCAAGCAATTTATATATGTCAAGAATTTTAAGGATGAAATAGTGTTAGACAAAGATTTCCATGCAACAGTAAAAGAACACTTTAAAATACTATTGCCATTTCATGATTTCTTTTCAGAAGTATTAACTTCTGACTTAAATGGTCAGTCAATTTTGTAATTTCTTTAAAACACTAAATACATATTTATCTGTTGGGAAATGTAAATCTTCCACAGAAAAACGAGTTATTTTTCTCCATTCAAATACTGGGAAATCTTTTAAAGGAACATCTAATTTGTTAATGATTTCCGAATTTAATTTTGCTTTATAGTATACGGCTATAAGCTGATCTCTAGGATCAAATTGACTTTTTTGAAAGAAATCAGTGGTGTAAAAATGCTCAATATCTTGTAGGTTTTGATCCATTTCTTCTAAACTTTCTCTTTGTAGTCCTTCAATTAAACCTTCACCATATTCAAGACCACCTCCAGGAAATTTATAAACATATTTCCCTTGAATTAACTCTTTACTAATAAGTATAGAATCTTCTTCAATAATTAATGCATAAACTCTTATGTTAAAAGATTTTATTTCTTTATTCATCCACTTTAAACTCTGATGTTTTATGAAAGGTAATTTCCGGATAATCTTCTTCTGCTTGACTAAGAAGAAATGGGCTAGGAGCTAAAAAAACAGGATTATTATCCTTGTCATATGCTACGTTTATTGCTTTCCTTTTAATAAAATCTTCCATTCTAACATCATCCGAACTTGTCATCCAGCAAGCCTTAAAAAAGTTTCTAGAAACAAAGCTACAACTTGCACCATACTCCTGCTTTAATCTATACTGTATCACTTCAAACTGAAGTTCTCCAACAGTCCCAATAATTTTTCTATTTCCGGGTTGCATTACAAAAAGCTGAGCAACACCTTCATCAGTAAGCTGACTTAATCCTTTATCTAACTGTTTGGTTTTCATAGGATCATCGTTTTGTATTTCCTTAAATATTTCGGGAGAAAAACTAGGAATACCTTTATAATTTAAAACTTCTCCTTCACTCAAAGTATCTCCAATTTTGAATGTCCCACTATCATATAATCCAATTACATCTCCAGGATATGCACTGTCAACAACAGATTTTGAAGAAGCCATGAAACTAGTTGGATTAGGGAATTTTATTTTTTTTTGAAGACGAGTGTGGTAATAAAATTTGTTTCTTTCAAATTTACCAGAAACAATCCGTAAGAAGGCAATTCTATCCCTGTGTTTTGGATCAATATTTGCATGAATTTTAAAAACAAATCCACTAAATTTATTTTCATTTGGTTCAACAATTCTTGATTCAGTTTCTCTTGGTTGTGGAACGGGGGACACTTCAATAAATGAATCCAATAATTCTTGCACACCAAAATTATTTAATGCGGAACCAAAAAAAACAGGGGCTACTTTTCCAGCTAAATAATTATCTTGATTAAAGTCACCATAAACTCCATTTATTAACTCTACCTCTTCGTTAAGTAACTGTGTTTCTTCATCGCCAATAAATTCAGCCAATTTAGGATCATTTAGGCCATCAATTTTATAAACTTCTTTTTCAATGCTAGTTTTATTTCCACTGAAAAGATTGAGTTCTTTTTTATGCATGTTATATACCCCTTTAAAAGTAGCTCCTATTCCAATTGGCCAACTCATTGGTTTAACATTTATCAATAGTTTGGATTCTATTTCATCTAATAAATCAAATGCATCTTGTCCCTCTCTATCCATCTTATTAATAAAAACAATTACAGGAGTATCCCGCATTCTACAGACTTCCATTAATTTTTCTGTTTGTGCTTCTACACCATTGGCACAATCAATAACCATAATTACACTATCAACTGCTGTTAATGTTCTGTAAGTATCTTCTGCAAAATCTTTATGACCAGGGGTATCTAGTATGTTTATTTGTCGGTCACTATAATTAAAAGCCATAACAGATGTAGCAACACTTATTCCTCTTTGTTTTTCAATTTCCATAAAATCTGAGGTTGCTGATTTTTTGATTTTATTGTTTTTTACAGCTCCTGCACTTTGGATAGCACCCCCAAAAAGAAGTAGTTTTTCTGTTAATGTTGTTTTTCCAGCATCTGGGTGAGATATTATGCCAAAGGTTCTTCTTTTTTTTATTTCTTTTTTATGATCCATTATTTGGCGAATATAATACTTAAGATCTCAATGTAAAAAAATAGATGAATTGTTCAAACAAAAACATTGAACAAATTTATAATCAGCTCTTATTTAATATATTTATAAGATGAAAAATTTAATTTGTTTATTTAGTTTATTCATTTCCCTTTTTTCTTATGGGAAAAATCAATACAAAATTAATCTTGTAAGTAAAACAGCTAATGAGTTAGTTGTAGAATTTGAGTTAGAGAACTATCAATTAATTAGTTACAATAAGACTGGTTTGGAGTCTTTTAAGAAATTAATTGTTGAAGGTGGTATTTCTACTTTATCTAAAGGAGATCCTAAATTATTAAAATTCACATCAAATATTCAACTTCCAGCAAAAGGAATTAGTAGTTTTTCTATCATAAGTTCTGATTTTATTGAACTGGAGAATGTTAATATTGCACCATCAAAAGGAAATTTATATAGAAATATTGATCCAAATTCTATTCAGTTTCAAAAAGGAAATACTTACAATATTGATTCTGATTTCCCTAGTCAAATATTTTCTTTAGGAACCCCTTATATACACAGAGATGTTAGAGCACAAACAATCAATTTTATTCCCTTTGGTTTTAACCCAGTAAAAAAAACTATTAAAATTTACAATAAAATTAGAGTTAAAATAACATTTTTAAACAAAGAAATAGGATTAAATGAATTAGATATTTCACCAAGAAAATTCATTTCAAAGGAAATTGAAAAAACTTATAAAAGAAGATATATAAATTACCATACAACAAGGTATACTTCCCTAGGACAAGATGGAAGTATGTTAATTATCTCCCCATCTGAATATTTCGATGAACTAGAGCCATTTATATCTTGGAAAAGAAAATCTGGTTTAGAAGTTAAACTTGTTGATGTAGCTACAATTGGTAATAATCAATCAAGTATTTATAATTATGTTAGAAACTATTACAATCAAAATACAGATTTTTTAAATCTATTATTAGTTGGAGATCATAACAAAGTAGCATCTTATAATGCTGGTACAACAACTGGATGGAGTCCAGAGATTAAATGGTCTGATTCAAAATATGGACTTGTTTCTAATTCAAATGATTGGTATCCAGATATTTATGTAGGAAGATTTAGCCCTTCAAATTTAATGGAACTTAATATTATGATTCAAAGAAATTTAGAATATGAAGTCACCCCTGAAATTTCAAATTATTATTCAAATGCTATTGGTTTAGGTTCCAATGAAGGTGCAGGTTATGGTGACGATGGAGAAGCAGATTGGCAACATTTAAGAAATATAAGAACAGATTTATTAAATTTTGGATATCAAAATGTTTATGAATTTTATGATGGTACACATGGGGGAGAAGATGTTAATGGAAATCCAAATTCAACTCAAATTTCTAACGCTGTTAACTCAGGTGTTTCACTTTTTAATTATACTGGGCACGGTGCTCAAAATGCACTATCATCAGGAAATTTTTACAGCACTCAAGTAGCAAACCTAGACAATAACAACAAATATCCTTTTGTTATTTCAGTCTCTTGTAATGCAGGTACTTTTTCTTCTGGCACATGTATATCTGAAGTTTGGCAAAGAGCCAGTAAATCAGGTTCTCCAACTGGGTCAATTGCGGCTTCTGGATCTTCTATATTAATGTCTTGGGCACCTCCAATGGCAACACAAGATGAAATTGTAGATATTTTGGTAGAATCTTATCCCAATAACCAAATGCACACTATTGGAGCTCTTTTTTACAGCGGACAAATGAAAATGTTAGACGATTATCCAAACTATGGAAAAGAAGTTATTGAAACATGGGTTCTTTTTGGAGATCCCGCAACCTTATTTAGATCCAAAACTCCCAATGATTTTTTAGTAACTCACAGCGACAAAGAAGAAATAGGAATAACTTCTTTAACAGTTTTTTGTGATGAAGATGAGGCTAAAGTAACATTATGGAATGGAGATTCTTTAATTGGTAGAAATTTTGTTGTAAATGGCCAAGCAGAATTTAGCTTTGAAGCAATTAACGAAATTGATACATTAGATATAGTAATAAATGCTTACAACAAAATACCATATTTTGGTAGTATGCGAACCATTGCTCCGTTACCAGATCCAATGGGAAATTCAACTGATTTGTTATTTGGTCCCAATCCTCTTCAGTCAGATATGCAACTAAGCTTAATTTTTGAGTTAAAGAACGATCAATCTGTATATTTCGAGATTTACAATCCTTTAGGCCAGGTAGTTTACAGTATTTCAAATGAATTAACTGCAGGTTTTTATGGTCCTAACTACACACCTATGCTATTAGACTTAACTAAAATTGATCTCAAATCAGGAATTTATGCCTTATCTACCAATATTAATGACACTAAAATGGTAAAGCAACTATTTGTTCCCTAAATCATTCAATAATTAATTATGAAATTAATTGAATGTCCAAGAGATGCAATGCAGGGTTTATCAGGCTTTATACCCACAGTAACTAAAATAAATTATATAAATCAGCTTTTAAAAGTTGGCTTCCATACTATTGATGTTGGAAGTTTTGTTTCTAAACATCAAATTCCCCAATTAGCAGATACAGCTGAAGTATTAAGTAAAATTAATATGGATAATTCCATATCTAAACTTTTAGTAATTGTAGGAAATGAAAGAGGAGCAGTAAATGCTTCTCAATTTGAACAAATTACCTATATAGGCTTTCCTTTTTCAATTTCAGAAACTTTTCAAAAGAAAAACATCAATTCTTCAATCCAAGATTCTTTAAAAACTTTAGAAAAAATTAAAAACCACTGTGTCAAGAAAAATAAAAAATTAGTAACTTATTTTTCAATGGCATTTGGTAATCCCTATGGAGACGAATGGAGTATATATATCGTATCCCATTGGGCAGAAAAATTATTAAATGATTTTGGAATCAATATTTTATCTTTAAGTGATACAATAGGAACAAGTACTCCAGAAACTATAAATTGGCTTTTTTCAAAATTAATCAAAGAGTTTCCCGAAACAGAGTTCGGTGCCCATCTACATTCTAACAATAATTCATCTATTGATAAGCTTAATGCTGCTTATCAAGCTGGATGCAGAAGGTTTGATGGTTCTATACTGGGCGTTGGTGGTTGCCCTATGGCCAAGGACGAATTAGTAGGCAATATTCCATCAGAAAAAATAATAGATTATTTACAAAAAGCTGGAGAAAATCTTTCCATTAATAAAATAGAACTTGAAACTTCAATAAATATGGGTCATGAAATTTTTAACTAATTTAAAATTATAATAACTTTTTAAGGTAATATTCGTAGTAAGTATTTAATAATATGTTATTGATTCCAAAATAATTATACGGATATTTGTTTAAATCACCTATTTGAACCAAAAAATATTACATATAATAATATTACTTTTTTTAAGTTTAAGTTCTACTTTTTCTCAAGGCGACGTTCCTGTTTTAATATTTAGCGGAAGAGTTACAGATCCATTTGGAAAAAAATTAGATGGAGTTCAAGTAATTGTTAAAAAAGATAATCAGCCATTTAAACAAGGCGTTACCTCAGGAGGAAAATACAATGCGATTGAAGCACCATTTGGATTTGTTTATTCAATCACATTTAAAAAAACTGGATTTGTTCCAAAATCTTTAGTATTGGATGCTAAAAAAGGATTTTTTAAGGAAGATGTTGAACCACAAACCTTTATTGAACCAAGCATTAGTCTCTTTTTAGAAGAACCAGATGTAGATTATTCTATTGTAACAGGAAGTCCAGTTGGAAAAGCTAGAATAGATGCATCAACTGGAAAAATTGATTGGGATTATACTTATCTAGGTCAAAGGAAAAGTGAAATTGAAAAATATTTAAAGCAGCTCGAGGAACAAGCCAAATTAAAAGAATCTAAGTTTAAAAAATTAGTTGCTGACGGTAATAACTCTTTTAATAAGAAAGACTATTCCAGTGCTGTAATAAAATTTGAAGAAGCATTAAAAATAAAAAGTGATAACATAGTTGTTAAACAGTTAGCCAATGCCAAAAAGAATTTAGAATTAGCTAATGCCCAAGATCAACAACAAAAGAAATATGATGAATTTATTAAAGCTGGGGATAATTCTTTATCAAGTTCTGATTATACAGCTGCTTTAAACACTTACAAAAAAGCAAAAGAACTTATTCCAGGAAATCAAAAGGCTTATGAAAAAATTAAAATTGTTGAGAAATTAATACAAGATGCAAAAGATAATGAAATTGCTAAAAAATTTAATGCCAAGATGTCTGATGCTCAATCTGCTTTTGATACTAAAGATTATTCAAAAGCAATTGAACTTTATAATGAGGCATCAAAAATTGACCCAATAAACAGAAATCCCAAAGAAAGAATAAATGAAATTAATTCATTATTAGCTACTCAGAAATCCAATGAAGAAGACTATAATAATTTAATTACTAAGGCAGATAAACAATTTACTGAAAAATCATTTGACGATGCAATTTCTAATTACAAAAGAGCTTTAAAATTAAAACCGAATGAAACTTATCCAGCAGATCAAATTAGTAAAGTTGAGCTTGAGATAAAGGCAGAATTTGAAAAAGCATCGTTAGATAAAAAATATGATAATTTAATTGCTAATGCAGATAACCATTTGAAAAATTTAGATTATGAATTAGCAAAATCAACTTACGAGAAAGCTTTAAAAATTAAACAATCTGAAAGTTATCCCCAAGAAAAAATAACTTATATAGATAAAAAACTAAAAGAAATCTTAGATGATCAAAATAACCAGAATCAACTACTAAAAGATTATCAAACAGAAATTATAAAAGCTGATAAGCTATTTAATGAAAGTAAATTCCAAGAAGCAATTGAAAGCTATGAATCTGCTAAAAAGATAAAGTCTGACGAAAATTACCCAGATCAAAAAATTAATGAGATTAAAATTAAGCTTACACATATAGCTAACCAGGTTAAAGAGAAAAAACAAAAATATGATGACTATATAAAGAGTGCTGACGCTGCATTTAAAAGCGAAAATTGGAAACTTGCTAAACAATTTTATAATGATGCAATTTCTATAGATGATAGTGAAAAATATCCTGAAGACCAGCTGCTATCAATTACACAAAAGATAAACGAAAAACAAAAATTAGAAGCAGATTCTAAACAGCAGTTAGAAATATTTAACTCTTTAGTAGAAGAAGGTGATGAATCTATTAAAGTTGATAATTATAATGTTGCTTTATCAAAATATAAAGAGGCTCAGAATCTTTTCCCAGAAAATAAAATGTTAAAGCAAAAATTGAGTCATTTAAATAATTTGGTTCTTGAAAAATCAAAATCTAATGCAATTGATAGTAATTATACTCAATTAGTATCTAAAGCTGATGACTTAATAGAGAATGAAAAATATGACGAAGCTATAAGTTTTTACAATAATGCTATTAAAATAAAACCTAATGAATCTTATCCAAAAAATCAAATAGAATCAATTAAAAGCAAATTATTAGATATCTCTAATAATGATATTCAATCTCAATATAAGGAACTTATTACTAAGGCTGACAAACTTTTAAAAGACCTTTCATACAACGATGCTTTGAAAAAATATGACGAAGCCAATGAAATTTCCCCCAATGAAACTTATCCTATTGATAAAATAAGAGAAATAAAAAAACTTCTAACACAAAAAGAATCCAGAGACAACAAATATCAAAGCAAAATTAATCAGGCGGATAATGAGTTTGAATCTGCAAATTGGGAAGATGCATTAATTCACTATAAAGCGGCTAAAAACATTTATGAAAGAGATCATCCAATAAAAAGAATTGAAGAAATTAACTTAAAATTAAGTGAACTAAAATCTCAAGATGATAAAATGTTATCAGAAAAAAATAAATATGATGACATTATAAACAAAGCAGACCAGTTATTTAATGAAAAGAAATATAGTGAGGCTAAAAAGAAATATAATGAAGCCCTTAATTTATTTAAAAATGAATATTATCCGAAGAAGAAAATTGTTGAACTAGAGTTAATATTAAAGGAAATGGAAGCTTCAGAAATGTTACTAGAACAATATAACAAGCTTATTTCTAAAGCAGATGCTTTAAAACTTGAAAACAAACTAACTGAGGCAAAAATCCTATATCAGAAAGCCAAGGACTTAAACCCTAGCAGTTCTTACAGTGATGAAAAAATATCAGCTATTAATGAGTCATTATCAAAAAATAATAATGATAAGTTAAAAATCGAATATGATAAACTAATTAAAAAAGCAGATGACTATTTTACTGCTAAAAATTACAAATTAGCAAGAGATTTCTACAAACAAGCCAGTAGTTTTGAAATATCTAACGGACTTAATTTGAGTAATGGTTATATATCTCAAAAAATCATTTCAATAAATCAAATAATTTCTGATGAGTCTAGCACTAAAATAAATGACCAAAAACAAAAAGCTTTAAAAGATAAGTATGATTTAATGGTACAAAAGGCTGAAGATTATAAATCCAAAAATCAATTGCAAAAATCAAAAGAATTTTTTGTCAAAGCAAGTAAAATACTGCCGTCAGAACCCCTGCCGAAACAACAAATTTCAGAAATTGATCAACTTATCTTAGATAATATAGATAAAGAAAATAAAAGTGAGTATGATAGTTATATTTCAAAAGCAGATCAATATTTTACAGATAAAAATTATGACAAGTCTATTTCCTTTTTTAGAAAAGCAATGTCTGTTTTACCAGATGAAACCTACCCAAATGAGCAAATCAAAAAAGTATCAGAGGCTAAAATCATTGCTTCAAATAATTTAGAGAAGCAAAAACAATATAACAACTTAATTAAACAAGGGAATAGATATTTTGAGTCAAAAAACTATTCTATGGCTATTATATCTTTTCAAAATGCATCTAAAATTGATACTGAACAACAGTTGCCGAAGGATATGGTTGTTAAGATAAATAAAATCTTAGATGAAAATTCTTCAAATGGATTATCTAACAATCAATCTATTTTAAATAGCTACAGTCTTCTTTATGGTCAAGAAGTTACTGGGAAATATACTGAAGATGAGGTGGAAGTAATAATGGGCAGTAAATCGCAGGTTGAAATTGAAATGGATGAATTGAACTCAGAGTTTAAAAAAGATATACAACAACAATTTGCTAAGAAAAATAATGAACAACAAGAACTGAAATCCAATTATCAAACCCAACAAATAAATCTTTTATATCAAAACATTCAAAAAAGTTTTGAGGACAGTGACGACTCTAGATGGAATAATATTCCAAAAGTGGTCGATTACACAGAGCTAACACTTTCTTCAAAGGATGAATTAGCAATCAGTAGCATAGATAAAACTATGAGAAATCATGATAATATAGAGATACAAAATGAATCATTAGAAAACAAAGACGTAGTTAGATCAGAAATCATTACAAAAAATGATTTAGTGACAGATAATTTTTTCGATCTCAAGTTTTCAAAAGAATTAGAAATTTTAAATCGATCAATTTCTGTTACCTATTCAAATTCAATTAGTAACGAAGCCCTAAATTATGAAATGGAGTTAGATAACTTGTTGAAATCTAATAATAGAAGTTTATGGGTTGTAGGTATTGATAACTATAAACAAGAATCTTTTCTTGAAAAAGAAACTCAGACAGATCATTTTAAAAATATAACTTATAACAACCATATTTCTAGTGAAAATCTAACTACACTCTTTAACGAGTCTAATTCAAATTTAGATAAAACAAGAATCCAAAAGATTATACCTTCATTTGGTTATTATGAAAATGATTTTTTTAATTTGAATGCTTCAAATAGCACTAAAAATATTATTACTACTTACAACCAATTTGAGAATTCTGAAAATTTGATTTCTAAGCTTAATAAATTTGCAATTAATGCTGATGATCCTAGATTCCAGAACGTCATAAAAGTAGATCATTATGTTGATAAGGAAATTTTAAAGTCATCAATATGGAACGATGTTAGTACAGATAAGGTTTATAATTTACACTTCTTAAATGACATGTATAAAGACGATTTAGATATAACCAACCAAGGAAAAGAAGACAATAGAAACATAAATGTCTCTAATTTGGAAAATTATAATGATTCTTATTTTTCTTCTAGAGGAAATAATTCACAATCTGATTCTGATACAGATTATTTAAACGCACAATTTTTAGATAATTCTAAAAGTATTAGTGTTAATCATAATTCCTCCAAAAACATTCAAAAATTAGCACAGCTATTTCCAGAAGGGATTACCGAAAAAGTTTACGAACAAAAGGATGGTAATGGAGATGTAACTCAAGTAACAATAATAAGAATTGTTGTTAGAGGTAATAAAGGAGATGAGTATAAAAAAGTAAGATCAAAAATGGGTGTTAGATATTTCAAAAATGGAGGAATAATATCTTCTCATATTTGGGACACAGAATCAAATTAATCTACTGTTTAATTAATTTTTTTGTAAATATTCTATTGTTCCTATTTGTTATAACTAGTAAATAGCTGCCTGCATTAAGCTTACTTATGTTAAATGTTAACCTCTTAGGGCCACTTTTTACCAAGTCTTCGTAAAGAACATTGACTAGTCTACCGTCTAGACTGTAAATAGAAATTTTTAAATCTAAATTTTCCTCCAAAGTAAAATCATATTGTATCAATTCATTACCAGGGTTAGGGAATAAAATCCCATTTTTAAAAGATGGTTCTAAAAATAAATGAGGAAGTCTTTCCCTGCAGGTGTCAGAAACAGCAGTACTAGTTATCCAACTACCATTAGATCCAATTTTACCAAACATTCCTGAGATCCAAGTTCTACAAGGGTCATCATATTTTCTTTGTATTCCGGTATAATCTCCCCACCTGTCAATATTTCCATTAAGTCTATCAATAGCTCTTAATCCTTTATAAAGTTTAGTTAAATCACTGTATTTTTCCTCATTATTCATATATAAGCAAGAAATACCATTTGTATCATTAGCAGATGTATAATTAAATCCTATAATACATTCCTTTTCATTTGGATTTATTGCAGTTGATGCAATATTTGGATATCCAAAATCAATTATGCTATCAGAAAGTATTCTTGACTCTACAAATGGATTAATATCATAGTTGTAAATAACACCATGAAATATACCTGCTGTACCAGTATTGGTATCCATAGAGTGACTAACAAATTGAATCCAATCTTGATCAATAATACCTCCTAATACTCTAGAGTCATTTGTTGACAATTCTTTTCCGTTATATTGTTGACCATTAGGGCTTAGGAAATAATGATCAGTAAGCTCAATTCTTGATAATTCTATGCTAGCATTTCCAGAATTTTGAGAATTATCAATTTTAATTAGGTATAAGGTATCGCTTTCTTGAGAAAAATTTTTATTACTTAAAAAATATTGTTCCTTCTCTTGTAATTCCCTTGCTCCTCTAACTGGATGAATATTTCTAATTTTCATTGTGTCGTCTTTTATGTCAGACCATAAATTAAAGGATAATGAATCAGCTCCTTCATAACCACTTGATTTATCTATTTGCCAAATAATAGATTGGTTAAATCCAAGTTGCCAACTTACTCCATCAAGTAGTAAGTTTCCTGTAATAAATAAATCTTCTTTAGTTAAGGATATAGCAGGATAATCTGTCCAATGATTGGTTTCTAAGGCGTCTCCTTTGAGCATATATACATTCCAATCATCCATGGGGTCATTTGATGAAGAAAAAGCAACACAAACATGACTATTAGCCGGTTTATTACCAACTAAAAAAACTAAAATAAATCTATCTTCTTCTTGGTCGTATATAAATTTAGGATCATATTTTTTTACAAATAGTAAGTTAGTGAAGGAAGAAGTGATAGAATTTAGTGTGCTACTTAAAAGTAAAGAATCGTTATTAAGATCATAAATTATGTAAGATGAATTAATACCTGCAATAATAATTCCTTCATTAGAAATTGCTAAGGTATTATCGTTAGGTACTTTATTATTATATAAATTACCTTCAAAACTATTCTCAATAATAAAAGTAGGTTTGTTAGAATTTGACCTTTTAACTGTACTTGTCTTTTTTCTAGGATACAACAAAGAAGCCTTCTTCTTCTCTTCTAGCAAAAAGTTCTGATAGCTGTCACCACCTGGTCGCATCATTTCCATAGACTGAATAGTAACTCTCCAAGGATCCTTATAATTGTCAAGTTTAATAGTTCTTTTTGGTGAACTATAGTCAATAGTTAAATTTTGTCCTGAAATACTAAAATTTAAAGTCATTAAAATAAATAATGAAAATATTAGTGACTTCATGTTATAAGATATTTTTGAAATAAAAATAATATTGAAAATAAAACCAGAAAAATAATTCCTAAAATAGAAAGATATTTTAACCATTTAGGAGGTTGAAATTGACTCTCTAACTGATTTTTTACAATAGTATAATTAAATATAGCAATAATTGGAGCAACTATAAAGGATAATGCTGTTGCAAAGTTTACCAAAACACTAAAATTACCAGAACTTTCATATTTCCAAATTATTAAAAAAGCGCCAATAATTAAAATTACAATATTGAAGTTATATAATTTATAATTAGTTTCAAAAGAAGGAAATAATAGCTCTAAAGTTCTTTTAAGTGCTCTTCCATAACCATCAAAAACAGCAATGCAAGTTCCAAACATTATTGAGAATGTAGATGATGCAATTATTAAATAGCTCCATTGCCCAAAAACATTTGTATATAAAGTTATAACCTGATTGGCAAATAAATGACTATGGTTTGATATTGTTTCATTTGTCCCAAATAATAAAAATGCTCCCATAGTTAAAAAACAAATAGACAATAAAGCCGAAATAATATATCCAAAATTAAATTCAAATAATGTTTCTTTTAAAGAAGGATGGTAATTAGATGATTTGATTTTTTCTACTGTCCATAAACTATTCCAAGAACTCAAATCTATGGCTGTAGGCATCCAGCCCATTAAAGGAATTAAAAAAAATAAAGCTTTTTTGTTAGTTGAAATACCTTTAAATAGACTTATTTCATTATTTATGGGTCCATTAAATAAACATAATACAAAAGCCATTAAAGTTGAAGACAATAAAACAATTCCAATTATTTTAATTAGCTGGTCCAAAACCTTAAACTTACCAATGATTAGTAGTAAACTACATATTGTGAAAATTAAGATAGTTGATTCGATATTTCCTAAACCTAATTTTTGAAGTTGAAATAAATTTTGCATAAAACCTGTTGTAACCTTTCCTACAGCAGCACAGACAAAAAACATAGATCCAATAGTAATTATTAAATAAGTCCATAAAGCCCATCTTCCAAGCTTTAAATATCCATCTATGATACTTTTCCCTGTAGCATTTGCATATCTAGATCCAAATTCAAAGAATGGATATTTTAAAATATTAGCAGCTAATAATGCCCAAAGTAGTCCAAATCCAAATAAAGCTCCAGCTTTGGTGCTTTGTACTAAATGTGAAACTCCAATAGCTGTACTGGCAAACAATATTCCAGGTCCAAGAGTTTTCTTTAGCGATTTAAATCGTTTCATTCTATTTTAATATTTTCTAATTTAATATTTTCATTCATATTTTTTTTAGCTTCGATAAAAGAAATCTTTTCAATTTTTGAATCTATTTCATTAATATTTATTAAATGATGGAAATACCTTTATTAGATAACTTTTATAAAAATCAAATTTTAGCAGAGCTTTTATTGAAGGATTCTAAACTAAAAGATTTTCATAATGGCTTAAGTATTGATCATATAGATATTGATTTTATTAAAAAAAGAGACTTGGATGAGAGTCAAAGAAGTGTGTTATTTAATGTATTAAGTGATCAATATTTAAAAACGGGACTAGAACTACCAAGTGAATTGAAATTAATTAAAAATAAAGGAACTTTCACTATTACAACAGGTCATCAATTATGTGTTTTTGGAGGTCCTCAATATTTTATTCATAAAATAATTACCATTTTAAAACTTGCTGAACTCTTAAAAAAGAAATTTAAAGATTTTAATTTTATTCCAGTGTTCTGGATGGCTTCTGAAGATCATGATTTTGAAGAAATTAGTCAGATAAATATTTTTAACAATAAAATATCTATAGCCCAGCAAGATGGGGTAGGAGTTGGAAAAATTAAACCTGAATTATTTAACCCAATTTTAAATCAATTAAAAGAAATTTTTAAAAATGATAGTAGGTTTAAATTTTTAGAAACTATTTTCACAGAATCTTTATTGAAAAATACTTGGTCAGAAGCTACTAGATATTGGATTCATAAATTTTTTGAAAAAGAAAATCTTGTAGTATTAGACGCAGATGATAAAAGACTAAAAAAAATATTCCAACCCATTATTAAAAAAGAATTAGAAGAACAATTTATTTACAGTACAGTTAAACACACCAATAAACTTATTGGTGAATTAGGTTTTAATGCTAAAATAAAGCCAAGAGAGTTAAATTTATTTTATTTAACTGATGAAAAAAGAATTCGAATTGTTTTTGAAAATAACCAATTTAAAATTGGAGATAGTTCTTTTAAATTAGATGAACTTTTAAAGGATTTAAATGATTTCCCAGAAAAGTTTAGCCCAAATGTTCTTATGAGGCCTCTTTATCAAGAAAATATACTTCCTAATTTAGTTTATGTAGGTGGACCATCTGAAATTACATACTGGTCACAATTAAAAGAATCTTTCAATTATTCAGCTTTAAATTACCCAGTTTTATTACTGAGAGATCATTTTTTATGGATGGATTTAAAAAATATTAAGAACTGGGAAGATCTTGGTTTTTCTATCGTTGATTTATCAAAAAATCCAGATAATTTAGTTAATTCCTATTTCCTTCGTTCAGAAAATATAAACCTTGATTTTACTAATGAAAATGATATTATAAATAAACTATCTAACTTATTAAAAGAAAAGGCTAGTTCTTTAGACGTTTCTTTAATTCCTAGTGTTGAGGCCTCAATTAAAGCTATCAATAGTAATACAGATAAGATTAAACAAAAATTAATTCAATCCTTAAAAAGGAATGAAGATCAAAAAGTGAGGCAAATTAATAAGTTGTCTAGTTTAGTTCATGAAAATGGCAAATTAAAAGAAAGGTCTGAAAGTTTCATACCTAGTTTTATTAAGAGTCCAATCGATTATATAGATAAACTTAAAAAAGCTTCAAATCCAGAGAGTCCTAACTTGAAAATAATTAGTTGATTAAATTTTGAATATCAATCATATATTTTGAATGATCGAAAAGTTCCGTAAGTTCTTCAAATTGATTTAGGTTGAAAACTAAATTTACATTATCAAGAGCAGTGTCAATAATTATATAATTTTTTCCTAATATTTCAAAAAGATACTCTTCTAAATTTTGATCTATTTTTTGAATGGTATTATAAAGATTTTCATATTCAGTTTCACTACAATTGTATAATATATTGTTTATAATAATTACAATTTTTTTACAATTTATACACTGAATAATAGTTCCTAATTCATTTTCATGAAGTAGATTTTCATTTTCAGAAATATTCTCAAACATTTTTTAATTCTAATGCTTTTAAGTTGATATATATTTTATCCATTAATACGTTTTCCTCAATTTCAGCATGAATTTTTAAATCTTTTTGAAAAACACTCATTTGGTTTAAAAATATCTCGAAGTAGGATAGTTTTTTTGAATTGGGAGAATACCTTATAAGTAATTTTTGTAAATCATCAACATCATCTTTATTTTTTCTATGTTGATCCATTAAATTGCAAACTATTTCTCTGTTTTCTAATATATAAATAAAGTCTTCCTGACTATTAAATTGTAAATACCTCTCTAATATTTTGCAAAATGGAAAAAGAATTTCATCTTCAGTTTTAAAATGTGAAATAATTTCTTTTTTATATTCTTTAAAGAATTTGATAAAGATAAAATTAAAAGAAAAGCTTTCTTGTAGACTAAGTTTATGAAGACTCTGTTCTATTTCTGGAATTCTTTTATCTAAGTAATATAAATGAGATTTTTCAAGGTAATCAATTAAATCACTGATTGAGTAATCATCAAATTTTGTCTTTTCTAGATAGCTTAAATCATTATAACAATTTATAAGATCAACTAATAAATTAATATTTATTTCGTCTTCATAACAAATTTCGTTAAGTTTTTTTGTTGAGTCAGAACCAATATTAAATCTTGAAAACAAATGAACAATATTTCTATCGTATTGTGTGATTGTTTTAGGTGTTAGTAAGTGTGAAAGCATTAAAATGTTTTTTAACAAATTAATAAATTTCGGTTGATGATGTCAATACCTGATATCAGGTATAATTTCTAAAACTGGTTACTTATTTTAAATCCAATAACATTGAATGAAACAGGTGATTCAACATTCATGTCAACAATTTTCAAATATTTTAACTCAAGGTTTGTCTTATTATTTAATTCATATTTAATTCCGCTTCCAAACCTGTTTTTAACATATTTATTTGATACACTTCTATTCATTAAAAAATAAAGTTCATTATATAAATAAAACCTTACTTTTTTATTGATTTTATATTGTAATTTAATTCTTGTTCTCTCTAATAAATCATTCAATTTTATAGGGTGGATATGATATTGTGATCTTAGTCTTATAAATAATTTTATATCAGAATATTTTTTTTGAAATGATAAGTCATTATGAAACCTATTTGAAGGTATATAAGAATATTCTTCATTTTCTAATTTATATCTCCAAGCAAATGTAGAAGACCATTTTTTATTCAACTTTCTTTCTAAGGAAAATTGCGTGTAAATTTGGTTGATTTGCCTTGAATTATCAAAGGTTCGAAATTCAATTTTATTTGAAAAGAATGTATTTTTATTGATTTTAAAATCAGAATTAATTTTTGTCCAAGTGCCAAAATCTTGATACTTTTCTTGAGATAAAAATATAGATGGTGAAAAAAAAAATAAAATGAAGAACTTATTTAGCATTAAATAAAGTTAACAACATGGATAGTATTTATTTCATTTATTTCATTTGAATTAGAAATTTTTACAGATTTTAAAACTAAACTATCTTGACCTTGTGGACAAAACATACATTCGCTGTAAACAAAAATCTCATAATCGCCAGGATTTAAATAATTGAATTCAAATGACCCGTCATGACTTGTTTTTTGATCATCGTCATATGTGCTATTTTCTTTACCATAAATTATATAAACATCCAAATCTTGAGCATCATAACTATCAACAATAGTTCCAAGTATATTAATATTATCAACAACCACTTTTCCCTTAATTGTGGATGTTCCACCTAAGCCTGCAGATTTTGTGCATGTACAAAAAGACAGCGTTATTATGGCTAATATTAATATTTTTAATTTTTTCATGTTATAAATAGTTTAGAAATTTAAAGTTAATAAAAATGATAATCATCTTTAAATTATTAGAAAATACCCTAAATAAAGTAAAATAAATATTTTATCAAATTTCGATTTGCAAGCAAAAATATATGTTTCTAGGCATAGATGGTATGATTCCTGGACCTGGATACCCAACAGCACGTCTTGTGAAGTACTTTTTATTAGTCAAATTATTTATACCACTTTCAAATTGAATTTTTTTAAAGTTATATTTTACAGATAAGTCCATAATAGAGTAGGAGGGTATAATTCCTACAACAGCATTGGTTTGAAAAGTTGCATTCGTAGCATCTGTAAACTGTTCATGATTATAGCTAAATTGATAAGATATTGAAAAATCTTTAATAGAGAAATTCCAACCTGTTTTTAAAATTATTTTTGGAACCATTTCTACACTTTTTCCATAAAAGGCTGGTTCGTCTGATGAAATATATTTAGCATTATTATGAGCGAAATTTATGAATGATGAAAAATTATATTTTGATTTATTTTCAAACAAGTTGGTCCAATTAATATCAATTACCGCTTCTAATCCTAATGTTCTAGATTTTGATATGTTAGTTCTGTATTGATAGGTATTAAATAAATTGGAGTCAGTTTCGATAGTAGTTCCAATTCTATTGTCATAGAATAAATAATATATTGAAGCATCAAAATAGATAATATTTTTTAGTTTACCTCTAAATCCAATATCTGAGTTAAAACCTCTTTCATCTTTTAATATTGGATCAATTCTAAAATTAGGATTTCTTATTTGCATATCTGCAAAATTTACACTTCTATAATTTTCAGAGAAATTTCCATATGCTTCAATTTCAGAAGAAAGTTTATAATTTAAACCAACTCCAATCAAAAAGAAATCTCTTTTATTTAATCTGTTAATATTAATAACGGTATCAAAAATTATATTGCCAGCCAAGTCAGGATACTCAATCCTATAACCTCCATTTGCTGAAGTATTGATGTATTCGTATCTAATTCCAGGTGTAATACTTAATTTCTGGTTTAAATTGAAAATATGTTCAGAAAATAAAGAAATATTAATACTTGGAAAGTTATAATTACTTTCTATAAAATCTGAAGAAATATTATTCTGGCTGTTAATGAACTCAAAATCTGCATCACTTCCATTATTAGCTTCACCTTGAATTCCTATACTATTTCCTTTATAAATTCTAGAACCTATTAAAAATGCCCATGGAAGATTTCTTTTCTCATATAAATGAATAAATCTCGTTTCGTTACCGATATTTTTAAAATTTCCGGATATAAGATTTCTTTCTTGCATCGGATCAATTCTATTTATCTGATCTAAATATCCAAGAGATTCTCTAGAAGCTAAAAGACCAAAAGTCCTAGAATTAATTTTAGTTGAGGAACTCAATTCATAATTAAAGTCAATAGCAGCTAAATTCCAATCAACCTTAAACCAGTTTCTAGTCCTTAAAGATGTGTCTGGATTCATATTGAATTGTTGATCTGTTAAACCACCTGGCTGATGAGCCAGATAATTCATTTTAGTAAATTCAAAACTGCAACTTCCCATTTCATTAAATTTATTTGTAATTTTTATAAAAGCATTTTTTAAATCAAATTCAGAATTTTCTCTCCATTCATTTCCAAATTTATAATTTCCATATCCATAATAAGTCCAATTTTTATTACTTCCTCCTAGGCTGATAAATGAGTTACTAAGTTGAAATGATCCAGTAGTATGCCTTATTATTGCTTCCAATTTTTTTTGAGGATTACCATCTTTAAGTTTAAAATTAATTAGCCCTCCAAATTGAGGACCAAATTGAAGTGATGCTGCTCCTCTAATAAATTGTATTTCTTCAACGGCTTCTGAAGGGGGGCTGTAATAACTTTCTGGATATCCTAATGCATCTGCACTTATATCATATCCGTTTTGTCTTGTGTTGAAATTAGAATTTCTACTAGGATTTAATCCACGTCCTCCCAATCCTAATTGAATTCCAGCTCCATCACTTTCCCAAATATTTAGCCCTGGAATTTTAGCATAAATTTGTCTGCTTAAGTTAACTGCTTTATTAGCGTCTAACGTTTCTAAATCAATTGCCTCAGTTTTTTTACCTTGAGTAATCATAACTCCTTCAATTGCTCTCAGTTTTCTAATATTAAATTCTGTTTCTTCTAAAAACTCATACTCTTCTAATTCATAACTTAGTTCTTTTAATATGATATTTTGATTTTTTTTATGGGAAGAGTCAATGGTTATAGAAGTAACTAGTTTTTGATATCCAAAAGAGTGAAAATCAATAATATAAGTTCCTAAATCTAACTTCGGAGAGCTGTAAAAACCTTCATTATTACTATAAATAATTTTATCAATCGAATCAAAATAAATACTCACATTTGGAATGATCTCATTGTTACTATCTAATGTATAGCCAGAAATTTTTCCTTTTTGAGAAAGATAATAGCTGCTTATAAAAACCAATAGTATGGTAATACTAATCCTCATATGGTAAAATCCATTCTTTATTCATAAATCCTCTATTTTCCATACTTAGGTTGGTATTTTGATTAATAAAGTCTTTACTTCCTTTATTAAACAAGCTGACCTTTACTTCAGCAGTAATTTTAGGTTTATTTCCTAGTTTAATTATTTCTCCATTGGTTTCTAGAATAGTAGAATCTTTAAATTCAGAGCTTATATAATGGGCAAATTGAAGAATCATGTCTGGCTGTGTTGACATCATTTTTTCTTGCTGTGGAGTTAAATAATTTCTTGTCTCAATTAACATTTTTCTATCCATTTTTGGTTCATGGATGTAAAATTGAGCATATCCAGCTTTTTCTATTAACATTACTCTCCAACTGAACCTATATCCTTGTTCAGTCCAAAATAGTTTTCCTGGGTAAAGAAGGTACCTGAAAGGAATAAGTAATTGAATAACAAAAAATGTAACTAATAAATACATAATGTAGCTATTTTTATGTTGGTCTTCGATTTTTTCAGAACTTTTATGGGCTTTAGTGTTAACCATTATAGATAATATTTTTTGATGAAATTTATCACTGAAAAATATCAATGTGCTTACAATCATTACTAATGGAAAAACACCAATAGGAAACATAACTGAAGTTAGAATATGAAAAATAACAACGATAAAATATCCATATATCCTCCATCTTTTATTTGCCAGTATAAAAAATATTAATAAATCAAATATTGCTCCCCCCCAACTAAATAAATATGCAGTCGCATCATATAAAAAGAATCTCCCAATTATTGGGAAATCAGATTGATGCTTTAACCAGTTTGTAAGTGGTTGGGCTTCTACTAACCAATGAAAATTAATTTTGGCAACCCCAGCAAATAAATAAACCATTCCAATTTGCAGTTTAATAATATTGATTTGCCAAGCATATACTGTTTTTACTTTTTTGCTTATTCCTATTACATTATCTAATGAAAAAAACTTATTGGCAGGTAAAAAAATCATTAAAAAACTCATTAATGAAATAAAATAATAATGATTTAAATAATTGGTTTTATCTATTAATTCTACATAGGTAAATAAAATAAAAAATAATAATGAACTAATTCTGTAAAATAGCCCAAGTGTTATCATGATTGAGCAAAGAAGTAAAAGAAAAAATATTAGATATATAACCTCGCTATTAACTGGCCTCACCCAGTCAAAACCATAATAAGTAAAAAAATAAGTTGGTTTTATATATAAATCTGATATCCAACCCTTTAATATAAATCTTAATGTACTTGCAAATAAAATTAAACCAAAGGTTATTCTAAATACAATTAATGGAAATATACTAACAGGATTTTTAATTAAATGAGTTACCCACTTATTAATCTCCGTCATTATCCTGATAGGTAATTAAAACTCCTAAAGCTGAAGTCATATCCACTTTAATGAACGGAACTAACCTTTGTAATTCTTCATAAGAAGAAGATAAGGCAGTTTTATTAGTCATAATTTCTTCACTTAATGAATTATTGTAATTACCTAATTCGTCTAATATAGTGACAATTTGATTATCTATCGTAGATGACAGCTGCTGTGAGTTTTGTTCTGCATTCACAAAATTCATGTAGTCGTCTAATCCAACTCCATTGTCATTAGCTATGTAACTAGCTCCGTTAATAAATTTTCTCATTGAGCTAATACATCTTACAGCATTTTGAAATGATTTACCGGAATAGTAACATTCTACTAAATGAGGAAGTTCTTGTTGAGAGAAACCGTTAAATACTCCCATCGGAAGTCCCACTTTTCCTCTTCTAACATAAAATTCGTAATGTAAGCACAATGCATTAATAATATTACTGACAGAACTTCCCTGTGAATTGCTTGAGTATCCTGTATTGGTAGTTTCAAAGTCATTGATAAAGTCCTCTTTTTGTAAATCCCACTGCTGGGTTACATAATTGATATTTATTAGAAGATCTTCGGAAATAGATTTAAGGTAGTTAGTAGCATTAGTGTCTGATTGGTAATAAGTTATTAAACCTTCGTCTGTATATCCAGGCTTAAATAATAAATAATCAAATGCTTGAAGGCCTTTAGAATCGTTGAAAGTTGAATTTTGAAAATTCCAAGTTCCTGAAATTATAGAATTTTGTAATTCAGTTGTATCTATTGGAAAAGTATTAGTTTGGGATCTTAAGATTATATATTCTGAGGGTCCAAAGTCCAAAAAAGCAATATCCTGCCAGTTCAGAAGAGCATCTTCCCAACTATTTCTTAGATAACCTAATCCCTGAATGTTGGGACTGGAAATGAAAGAAACAACACTATTATTAAGAATATTTATTTTGTCATTATATGCACTGAGAGATGGAGTTATGTAATTATCAGAAAGGTTTTTTAGAAGATTGAGTTTGTCAAAATCTTGGTATTGACAACTATTATTATCTTTTTGAGCTTCAACACTATAATTTAATGCAATTGGATCTGTACAGCCCTTTTTTTGACAACTAACACACATCAGCAGTATAATTAATAATACTAATGTAAAACTTATAACAAATGATTTATATCTCATAATTTAATGAATTAAAATAATCAAACACTCATCAATTTTATGATGAGTGTTTGATAAATGGCACTAATTATATTTGTTAAAACTTAACAACCATATTTCAAAATACACTATTACTAAAAATCGTCTTTTTTATCTGTTAAACCTGCTGCAGCTGCAACTTGGTCAATAACCGCGTTGATAGACATAGTATTTTGAGTAAAGCCTGAAACATCAGGTTCAATTTGACTTACTAATGCCATCACATCAACAGATGACATATCTGGCATATCAGTAACAAATTGAATTCCAAATATAAATGCTAATGCTTCGGACATACTGTGATTGATAGATGATTGATCGCCTGTTCCAGAAGCAACTTGAGCTTTTACATCATTTAAATAATGTAAAGCCATTCCAGCAACCATTTGCTTAGTTTCGGTTTTTATTATTTCAGCTTGTGCTAATGCATCTGCAGTATTTCCTGCAGCAATTGCAGCTCTACCAGTTCTAAAAGCAGTTGCAATATCAGTAGCACTTCCTATGTTATCTTCTAAATAGGACTTGTTTGCATATTTCCCCCAGAATCTGTCAGTTCCATTTGTTGGATAGTCAGTAGCATCTGTAAAGTATCCATATGCTTCGTCCCAGTGGTGTTCCATCTCAGTGTAATACTTACCATCTTCTATAGTAGTATTGTCATCAGAAGAAATACCAGCTAAATAGTTTGAAGTCAACTGGCTTGCAAAACATGCACCCATAAGTCCTTTTTCTATCACCTGAGTCCATTCTAATCCAGATGCATCTTGTAAGTAAGATGTGTTAGAACTTGGTGTAGCTGCTGCTGCTGCATTCATCCATCCTTCAAACATTGACTGAATTCCTGCGTCAGCAAGAGCAGTTTTACTTTTTAGTTGTTTTCCATTACCGGCTAAAGATGAATCAGACCATGCAGTATAGCTATTTTCATACATTGCTAATAAATCGCTCGCAGATAAAGTTACAGAAGCGTCATTGTTAGCTGTTTTTAAATAAGATACCATTTCAGAAAGCATATCCATTCTTGCAGTTTGACCAGAATAGGAAACAGTACTATTACCATCTAAATCTGTAAAAATATATTCTGATGGTACATTGTATGTGTAATCGCAATTTCCATCATCTTTTTCTACGCTTGGATCATAGTTAGCCGCAGTAGGGTCCATACAACCTTTTTTACCACAACTTGATACAGAAATTGCTATAATTGAAGCAAATAAAATTTTATTTAATAATTTCATATTTATTTTATTATATCGGTTAATTTTTTGACAAATTTAATAACCTACGCTTGTTGAGACAATACCTTATTTGTGGTATTTTAGAATGATTCTAAATAAGAGTTTTTAGATTTTTATTTTAAATAGAAGAAGTATCCATGAAGCAACTAAAAAAAGCCCTCCTATGGGAGTAATAGGAATTAATAATGTTTTTATGATTTGATTAGATTCTAGAAAAACATTATTCAAAGCAATAGAATACAGGGAAAAAGAGAACATCATAATACCAAGAATCAACAATAAATAGGGTGGTTTTTCAATTAGCTCTAATCTTTTTAGAATTACCATTATAAACAAACCTAAAGAGTTTGAAATTTGGTAAAAAACACCTTTGCCCCAAATATCAATTTCATAGCTAGAAAATATTTCTTTTAAACTATGCGCACCAAAAGCACCTAGAATTATGCCAGTTGCAACACCAATTGTAGAAATTTTTAAATAAAACCTTTCTGAATTCATATATTTTGAGTAAATATATGCCCAATTTACTTTATTGTAAAGTATTCAATTGTAAAATATTCATATGAAAAAAATCCTAGTAATAGGCGCAGGTAGATCATCAACTTCACTAATAAAATATTTATTGGATAATTCTTCAAAAGAGAATTGGTCAGTCACTGTAGTTGATTTTAATTTAGATTTAGCCTCTCAAAAAATAAATAATCATCCTTTAGGAAAAAGCTTCAAATTAGATGCTAATAACCGTAAAGAAAGAAGGAAGTTTATATCCAATTCAGATATTGTAATTTCTATGCTTCCTGCTAGAATGCATTACAATGTACTTAAAGACTCCGTCGAATTAGGTGTTCAAGTCATAACACCCAGTTATGTTACAGATGAAATTAAATTATTGAATGATGAGGCTTTAAAAAAAGGAGTTTTAGTTTTAAACGAATTGGGTCTCGATCCAGGGATTGACCATATGTCGGCAAAAAAAATGATTGATGATGTTGAATCAAGAGGTGGAAAAGTTACAGGGTTTGAGTCCTTTACTGGCGGTCTAATAGCACCTGAGAGTGATGATAATCCTTGGAATTATAAATTCACCTGGAATCCGAGAAATGTTGTTTTAGCAGGTCAAGGCGGTGCTGCAAAATTTATTCAAGATGGAAAATATAAATACATTCCTTACAATAAACTTTTTAGAAGAACTAAAATTATTGAGATTGATGGTTTTGGAAAATTTGAGGGATATGCCAATAGAGATTCTTTAAAATACAGATCTATATATGGACTTGACGATGTTCCAACAATGTACCGAGGAACTTTACGAAGAATTGGGTTTTGTAGAGCTTGGAATATTTTTGTTCAATTAGGTGCTACTGATGATTCATATACTTTGGAGGATTCTGAAAACATGACATATAGAGATTTCATCAATTCTTTTTTAAGGTATAATCCCCATGATTCAGTAGAATTAAAATTACGTCATTACTTAAGAATTGAACAAGATGATTACATATGGGACAAATTATTGTGGTTAGGTATTTTTGGAGACACCAAAATTGGTTTAAAAAACGCAACACCAGCTCAAATATTACAGAAAATTCTTCAGGACAAATGGTCTCTAACAACTGATGATAAAGATATGATTGTTATGTGGCATAAAATAAATTTCACTTTAGAAAACAATCAAAAAGAATTGATTTCGCATATGGAGTATATTGGTAAAGACTCTGTTCTAACAGCAATGAGTGATACTGTAGGTTTACCATTAGGAATTGCAGCAAAAATGGTTTTAAGTGGAAAAATAAAAAAGAGAGGAGTCTTACTTCCAACCGAAAAAGAAATTTACTCATCAGTCTTACCAGAACTGGAATCATATGGTTTAAAGTTCAAAGAAAAGTTAATTTTTTAACCTTTTTTTGTTTAACTGTGTTCATAAAAATGTTGATTATCGCATAATTCTTGCATTAATTTGAAGCAATATCATCTACTTTTGTATAAAATAATCAAATGAAATTTCAACCCATATCTTTTGACAATTCAAAATCATTATTTGTCAAAACCTTAAAAAAAAGAGTTGATGAATATTTTAAATTCAATAAAATCTCGAAGTATGCTAACTTCAGTATGTATTTAAAAAGCATTTCTCTAATACTTTTTTATTTTGGTTCTTATTCCTTATTATTTTTTCACAACGAATCTTATTTATCTATTTTATTATGGTTTATGATGGGTGTTGGAATGGCAGGAATAGGAATGTCTGTTATGCATGATGCGAACCATGGAGCTTATTCTAAAAATAAAAATATCAATAAATTTTTTGGTTTTTTTATTACTTTTTTAGGAGGAAGTTATATTAATTGGAAAATCCAACATAACGTACTTCATCATACCTATACAAACATATCTTCAATGGATGAGGATATAGACTCAGGAAAGTTGTTTAGGTTTTCGCCTGATCAAAAATTAAGAAAACATCACCGTTATCAGCATTTATATGCATGGTTTCTTTATGGGTTAATGACCATTCAATGGTCTATAGAAAAAGACTTTTTTCAACTTGTTAGGTATCATAAAAAAGGATTGCTTAAAATTCAAAAAAAGAATTTCTCTAAAGAAATGGTCCTTCTTATATTTTATAAAGTTATCTATTATGCTTATGCTCTAATATTACCTCTTGTTTTTTTTAAAACATGGTGGTTAGTTTTAATAGGTTATTTTACAATGCATTACACTGCAGGAATGATTTTAGCAGTAGTTTTTCAGTGTGCTCATGTAATGGAACCAAATGAATTCAAATCTCCTAACAAAGAAAGAGCTATCAAAAGAAATTGGTTTGAACACCAATTGAATACTACCTGTAACTTCGCAATGAATTCTAAGTTACTTTCTTGGTTTATTGGAGGTTTGAACTTTCAAATAGAACATCATTTATTTCCAAATATTTGCCATATCCATTATAAAAAACTGAGTAAAATTGTTCAGTCTACTGCTAAAGATTTTGATATTCCTTACAAATCTTATAAAAATATGTTTAGTGCTGTACACAATCACTACAAATTTTTAAAACACCTAGGATCGATCAAAATTGCATAAACCATTCAACAAAACTTTATACAGACTGTAAAATACCTTTATTTACTTAAAATTAAGATTATCGCAACATTTGACAAAATACAATTTGATACTTCCACACCGGAGTTTGTGAAAGTTTTAAGAAAAAGAGTTAATTCTTATTTCAAGGAAAACAACATTTCTAAAAATAATAATTTTAATATGATTTTTAAGACAATTTTTATGTTGTCATTATATATTGTTCCCTACATACTAATTCTTACATCTAATTTTTCTTCCCTATCTGTTCTTTTATTTTGGGCCCTTATTGGTTTTGGAATGTCTGGTATCGGTTTATCTGTTATGCACGATGCAAATCACAACGCTTATTCTAAAAACAAAAATGTTAATAAATGGATTGGGTATTTTTTAAATATTGTAGGAGGTTATGATTTAAACTGGAGAATCCAACATAATGTACTTCACCATACATACACCAATATTATTGGAATGGATGAAGACGTAGATGCTGGGATTGTATTAAGATTTACTAAGGATCAAAAATTAAAGTCTTACCACAAGCTACAACATTTTTATGCTTGGTTTTTATATGGCCTTTTAACTATTTCTTGGTTAGTTAGCAAAGATATTATTCAACTAGTAAAATATAATAAAAAAGGTTTACTTAAAACTCAGGGTATTTCTTATCCAAAAGCAATATTGTCTCTTATTTTTTGGAAAGCAATTTACGTTTTCTTTATTTTAATTTTACCTACACTAGTTACAGGTAATTTAGGTTTAAACATTGCTGGTTTCTTTATTATGGAGTTTATTGCTGGTTTCTTTTTAACTACTGTATTTTTGTGTGCTCACATTGTAGATCAAACAGATTTTCCTAAACCAGATAGCGAAGGAGTTATTACTAAAAACTGGTATGTTCACCAGCTTGAAACTACTGCAAATTTTTCTAATTCAAAGTCTTTTTTTTCATGGTTTATTGGCGGTTTAAATTATCAAATAGAACATCATTTATTTCCAAATATATGCCATGTTCATTATCACGAAATTTCTAAAATTGTAAAACAAACAGCACAAGAATATAATTTACCCTATCACGCTAGTAACACTTTCGTAGGTGCATTAAAACATCACTATCTTCACTTAAAGGAGATGAGAAATTAGTATTTTTATATCGAAGCTTTAATTTTATTTATACTTTTTAAGTAGTTATCTAAATAACTGAGTTCACCACTATTTTTATTATCCCTTTTAACACCCCTTGTGTACGTATTTTTTATAGTTCTTATATCACCACTATACAAAATGGTATTAATCATGTTATCAGTCTCACAAGTTTTAATAAGGGGTTGTTGCTTATTTATTTCCAAAAAATTTAGAGAATAACCTTTTTCAAAAAAACTTTTTCTATTAATTCCCATGGCTTTCATTCCATTAAAAAATATAGAATTCATTGCTATATGTCCAGCGTTGCCACTTGAAGAACTTTTAAATGTTTTTCTACTATTTGTTTGGAGCCTGACACCATAATCTAGCCATCTAATTTCTTCTAACGGAGATAATCCAATGTGGCTATCACTACCAATGCACCATTGTCCCATCTTATTTTGATAGTCATTGAAGTTGAAAAATCCATCTGCTAAATTAGCTTCAGTAATTGGACACAATATAACATTTGAATTGTTCTTACTTATTAAATTTATTTCATTTTTGTTAAGATGAGTCGCATGAACTAAATGATGATTTATTCCTATTTCGTTATTATTATAAAGCCATTCTACAGGTCTGCACTTATAATGTGAAAGGCAATCATCTATCTCTTTTTTTTGCTCTGAAATGTGAAGGTGAAATGGTAGTTTATCGTTGTTGTAATAATTAATTTCCTTAAAAATATAATCTTTTACAGCTCTTATTGAATGGACTCCAATTGCTGAATAACCATTGTATATTTTACAGATCTCTTGACTTTTTTCTAATAATTTAATATAATCATCTGTATTTTCGGATATAAATCGTCTTTGTTCAGGAAGATGATCTTTATTAAAATTACCTTGATTATAGTATATGGGAACTAATGTTAGTTCCATTCCAACTTCCTTGGCAGCTATTAAAATCCTTTCTCCCATTTCCCCAATATTCTCATACTTTTCACCTTTTTTATCATGATGTAAATAGTGAAACTCTGCTACATGTGTATAACCGTTTCTCAACATTTCACTGTAAAGCATGGTGGCAATATTTTGTAAATCTTCGGGCTCAATATTTAAAGCTAAATCATACATTGTTTTTCTCCAGGTCCAAAAATCAGATGACGATTTTAAAGGATGATTTTCTGTCATTCCTGCCATACCATATTGAAATGCATGTGAGTGTGCATTGGGAATTCCAGGAATTGCTATTTCAATGGTTTCATCATAGTCTTTTCCTTTGTATTCATCTAATATTTCTGTTATCAAACCATCTTTATTAGTACATATTCTGACATTTTTTTTCCAACCGTTTTCTTGAAGTAATTCTTTAAAATAAAACTTTTTCATTATAAATTTTTGATTATTTCTACAAAGGTTTTTTTTAAAATTTTTTTAATTATATCTGCTTTTTCAGAATCATATTTTGTTTCATTTTCAGACATATATAAATCTTTAGACATTTCTAACTGAATAGCATTTATATTTTTTTTTGGAAATCCAAATGATCTTGTTATGTATCCTCCTTTAAAAGGATGGTTTTTGGTAATGTTTAACTCAGATTTACTTATTTGTTTGTGTACAATTTCTGTTAGTTTTTTATTGCAACTTTTATCGTCATTATTTCCAATTATTAGGTCTGGAAATGATTGGCTATAAATAGTAGGTACATTTCTTTTTATCGAGTGCGCGTCCCATATAATTACTGCTGGAAATTTTTCAATTAAGTTTTTAATTAAACTATTTATATAATTGTGGTAGGGTAGGAAATAGGAATCGATTCTTTGAGATATTTCCAATTCATCTATTTTATAATTTTCTATGTAAATGGGTTTGCCATTAAAATTGGTTGTTGGACAGACAGATGTTATAATTCTTCCATCATTATAAAGGGGTTTATTTTCTGGGTTTCTGTTTAGATCAACTAACCATCTAGAAAAATTAGCTTTTATAGTTGTAATTCCAAGTTTTGGAGCAAAATCATATAATTGATCTAAGTACCAATCAGTATCATCTTTAAGTTTAAGCTGTTCCTTGTCAAAAAAATTAAGCTTGTCATTGGGTATATTGGTTCCACTGTGTGGAATACTTAAAATAAATGGAACTTTATCCTTTGAAGGCTCAATTACTTTAAAAACATCCATATATAGCTAAGATTTTATTTTTTTTGCAATATTGGAAATATATACTACAATAATCACATTTCAAAAACTTAAATTAATTTATATTTAACAAAAATATTTATATGTATAAATCTGATGTTGAAGCAGCTGATGCTTTTTTGGAAAAGTTTAATATTCTTAAAAACGAAATTTCAAAAAAAATAATAGGACAAGAGGATGTAATAAACCAAATACTTATAAGTGTTTTTTCTAAAGGACATGCTTTATTAGTTGGTGTTCCTGGTTTAGCTAAAACATTAATGATTAACACTATTTCTGAATGCATGGGCTTGACTTTTAATAGAATTCAGTTCACACCAGATTTAATGCCATCAGATATAATAGGTGCTGAAATATTGGATGAAAATAGAAGTTTTAAATTTTTAAAAGGACCTGTTTTTGCAAATATTATACTCGCTGATGAAATTAATAGAACTCCTCCTAAGACTCAAGCGGCACTTTTGGAAGCTATGCAAGAAAGAAGTGTAACAGTTTCTGGAAAAAACTACCAATTAGATAATCCGTTCTTTGTTTTAGCCACTCAAAACCCAATTGAACAAGAAGGTACTTATCCTTTACCTGAAGCTCAGTTAGATAGATTTATGTTTAATATTTTAGTAGAGTACCCAACATTTGAACAAGAACTCTCTATAATAAATGCAACTACAGGTTCAGATGTTAAAAGTATTAGTAAAGTTATTACTGCAGAAGAAATTATATTTTTTCAAAATTTAGTTCGAAAAACTCCAATTGCGTCTAATGTTGTAGAATATGCTGTAAAATTATCCTCAAGTACAAGACCAAAAGAATCATTAGCAGCGGAAGAAGTGAAAAAATATATTTCTTGGGGTGCCGGCCCAAGAGCTTCACAGTTTTTAGTTATTGGAGCTAAATGTCATGCTTTGTTAAATGGTAAGTACTCACCTGATATTGAAGATGTAAAAGCTGTAGCCAAACCTATTTTGAGACATAGAATTGTCAAAAATTATATTGCGGAAGCTGACGGAATGAGTATTGATAAAATTATTGAAGGTTTATTATAGTTTACCATTCAAATAAGTAGTTTATAATTCTTCCCATCCATGGGTTTGATTTCGCTTTTTGTTGAAGTTCGTCTTTTAACTCTTTTTCTGAATATGTTTTTTTGATTTTAATTTCTGATGTCATCTCGTTAATATTTTGATATTTTTCATTTACTATTTTAGCGAAATAAACGACTCCTCCATCTTCGGTTGCTAAACCCAATATAGTTCCTGGCAATCCATTAAAACTTTCCGGTCCAGTTGATGCTGTTATTTGATCGGTATACCAAGCATATATTCTAGTACTATCATTTTTAGGCCAAATAGCTCTTCTACAACTGTAACCAGCAATATTTCTTTTTCTTTCTGTTATTTTCCAGGTTCTATTTATAATTTCATCTTTAACAGTCTTACTTTCACCAAAAAGATTGTAAATAGATATTCTCTCATTACTATTAAAGTCTTGGATAACGGTATTTTTTGAGGTAGCCCAATCAGCTTTTGAGGGAATAGCAGATTCAACAGGGATAAATATTGATTTTTCAGGTGAGAAATGTAGGTTAAAACGATCTATTTTTACTTTTTCGCCTCTTAGCCATCTTTGAGATTCAGGGCTTTTGTATTTTTTTAATAGATTGGTTTTTCTTTCATATAAGATTTCTCCATGGGTGATTTGACCCCATGCTGTTGAAAGATTAATAATCAATATTATTACAGAAATTTTCTTAATGAAATGATTCATCTTTTGCTTTAGTTTTATTATTGTTGAACTTGTATGTTAATCTTAGTAAGAAATATCTAGATATAATAGTAGTTTTATTGTCGATGATTATATTATTCTGAATCAGTCTTTGAGCTATAATATTTTGATTTAGTACATCATTTCCTTCCAAAGAAAGTATGATGTTTTCATTTTTAGTAAATCTTTTTTCTAATGAAAAATTGATTATTAAAAAGTTAATGTTATAACCATCAGCTCTTTGGGTATTAATAGTATAACCGGATTCACTAAAAAAGGTCATTTTCCATGGAAGTTCAATTTCTGTATCCAAAAAGAAGTATTGGGTTATAAATGGCTGACTGAAAATATTATTTAAGCTATTAGTCGGCTTAGAATAACTTATTTCTGCCCCTATTTCAATAAATAACGAGTCTGTTTCCCATTCTAAAGCTATTTCGTTAGATTGAGAAAGGGTAGAAGTAGTGTTTTTTAAATTATCTATTACATTGTTTGTTATGCTGTAATTGGAAAAATTCCTAATATTTAAACCTAAAGGAGAATTAGCAATTGGAATTTTACCACCAATATTAAGCGAACTGAATTCATTTACGGATGAATCCATATTTATAGTTTTAGAAATAGTTCTTCCATAATTGTCATAGGAAACTTGATTAGAAAAAGGGTTTAACACTCTACTATAAGATAAATTAGACCATATATAACTACCTGTAAGTCCTTTCCAATGGTTGTAAGAAAGATTAAGCTGGTGTGAATAATCGGGTCTTAAATCCGGGTTTCCCTGAACAACTTTATTGGGATTGGAATTGTTTTGGACTGGTTGCAATTGGTTTAGAGAGGGTTGCCTAGAATTGGTGCGATAATTAAACCTTAGTCTTTGAGAGTTGTTAAACTTATGTCTAAAACTAACTTGTGGAAGGACATCCCAGAAGTTTAAGGAGTCTGTTAATGGATCACCACTTTCATCAAAACTTCTTAATTGAACGTTTCTAACATAACCCCCAAGTTTTATTCTGTCCTTTTTGTATCTATATATAGAATAAATCCCTGCTCTGTTGGTAAGTTTAAGATTGTCAAAATAATTAGAAAATTCAGAAGCAAGTATATCATAGTTTCCATTAATAGAGTTTCTATTATTAGTTTTTCTATCTTGATTTCCAATATTTAATTTGTATAAGTGTTCTATATCAACACTCCATTTTTTACTTAGGGGTTCTCTAAAAAGTAATTGTGATTTATAATTGTTGGAACCTGAGTAAAAATTTTGTCTTTGGTCAACAGTATCATTTAAAGTACTATTATTTACATAGCCATTTTTAGTGAGGTTGAGTTGATTTTCGTCATTTTCAGATTCAGAATATTTAAAGGCATATTTTAATAGCCTATCTTTTTTCTTGAATTCTCTTTTAAGTCTTATTTCAGTATTAAAATTAAAACTTTCTGAACTATGGTCTTGTTGAACAATTGAATTTGAAATGGTGTCTTCATCTTCAGATTTAAAAGTGTTTCTTAGGACGTTATAGTTTTCACTATTAGAAAAACTATAACTTGGAAGAATTTCCAAGCTTGTTGCGCTGTCTAACTGAATTTCAATTCTTGCGTTAATGAGATGATCATCACTTTTTTGATTGGATTCGTTATTTTCTTCTACAAAAAATGTAGTGTCACTTAGAAGGTATTGTAAATTCCTTTCTGATTTAGCTACTAATGATGATTGATTATAGGTGTAGTTCATTCCTAGTTTAACTTTATCTCCAATTTTATCTGAGAAGAATACTCCTGATTTAATTGTTTCTGGAATCCCACTATTATCGTACCCATCATTTCCTACCCACCATCCTCTGTTACCATCACTGAAAAAATTACCATTATCTGTACTTAACCCATATTTTTTGATGTCTCCATAACCAAAATTAGCTCTTGGGGTATTAGAAGCTAATGAGAAAACCGATAGTTTAAAATCTTTATTAAACTTATTAAAAAGTAACTCTCCCTCGTAAAAGTCATTAAAATCTGTTCCTCCAGAAACTCTCCCAAAATATCCTTTTTTAGCATCTTCTTTTAATTTTAAGTCCATTACTTGTATGGTTTCATCGGCAGTTTCATCGGAATCAGTATTTTCTTCTTCGTATATTTCCACACTTTCTATACTCTTGGCCCCTAAGTTTTTAGTAGCAATAGTGGGATCACTTCCGAAAAATTCGTCTCCATCAACCAATACTTTATTTACCTCTCTTCCTTGGGAAGTAATACTTCCATTTTTATCTACTTCCACACCCGGAAGTTTTTTTAGTAAGTCTTCAACTACAGCATTAGCCTTTGTTTTAAATGAGTCTGCTAAAAAAACTAAAGTGTCACCTCTAAAAAAAACAGGATCTTTATATGCGTAAATAGTTACCTCATTCATCATTTCACTCTTCTCTGGAAGAATGGTATTGTTTAGGTTAAGTGACATTCTATCTTTGGAAGGAAAAAAGAATATTACTTTATCATCGTTGTTGTGGTGCGATAAAATAATTTCAACAGTATCCATAGGAGTGTTAAAATAAAAACCTCCATTATCATCTGTTCGTTTAAAATCTATCATTACAGAATCTGATAATCGAACCAACATTACCACTGCATTTTTTTTAGATGTATTATTTAAGGTATCTATAACATTCCCATATATAGACATGTTTTGTGCTTGAAGAATAGAAGAAGTAGAGCTAATTAAAATAAAAATAAATAACTTTAAACAATTGCAATTCAGTATTTTAAATAGTTTCATATATATATATTATTTAACACTTAGAATATCTTCATATAATGATCCATGTGCTTCAATATCCGAGCTTATTTGTTCAATTTTAACTTTTTGAATAGTATTTAAAATTCCTATTTTATATGGTATTTTAACTTTAATATAGTTCTCTGTAAAACCTATTAAATAATCTTCTTCATGGCTTTCGAAAAGTACTTCACCAATATAATTTATATTAGAATTATAGAACTTTAATTTGAGTTTTAAACTTAATATTCTAAGTTGTTTACTTCTTCGTCTTCTAATTTCTACAGGTACTAAATCGGACATTCGAGTTGCTGTTGTGTTAGCTCTCTCAGAATAGGTGAATACGTGAAGATATGATATAGGCAAAGATTTTAAAAAATTAAGAGTTTTATTGAACTCTTCTTCGGTTTCACCTGGAAAACCTACAATTACATCCACTCCAATACAAGCTTTGGGCATTAATAATTTTATAAGTTCTATTCTTTGGGCATATAATATTGTATCATATCTTCTTCTCATTTTCTTGAGAAGTTCGTTGGATCCACTTTGAAGAGGAATATGAAAATGAGGTGTGAATTTATTGGAGCTATTCACAAAATTAATTATTTCTTCTTTTAGAAGATCTGGTTCTATGGATGAAATTCTATATCTTGGAATACTTTTTAATTTATCTAGTTCTTTAATTAGTTGAAAAAAATTCTCATTAGTTCCATTTCCAAAATCTCCAATATTTACACCAGTTAAAACCACTTCTTTCACTTCTGATCTTCCTATTTCTTTAGCTTTTAATATGGTATTTTCAATATTAGCGCTTCTACTTTTACCCCTAGCCAAAGGAATAGTACAAAATGAACAAAAGTAATTACAACCATCTTGAATTTTAAAGAAAGACCTTGTTCTATCACCTAGGCTAAAACCGGGGTTAAAGGTTTTAATATTTTTTATAGGCTCATTTACTAAAATAGTTTTTTCTTTTTTTTGAATATTTTGAAGGTAGTTTTTAATATTGAATTTTTCTTGAGCACCAAGAACTAAATCTACACCATTTATATTCGAAATTTCTTTGGGTTTTAACTGAGCATAACAACCGATAACAATAATAAAAGCTCTAGGATTGTGTCTTAGTGCTTTTCTGACAATATTTCTACATTTTTTATCAGCTTGGTCTGTAACAGAGCATGTGTTAATTACATAGATATCTGCACCCATCTCAAAGTCTACTTTTGCATAACCTTCTAATTCCAAGTCTCTAGAAATAGTACTGGTTTCAGAAAAGTTTAATTTACATCCTAGTGTATAAAAAGAAGCAGTTTTTGAATTCATAAACTATACCACTTTAATGGTGTTAAAAATTAGTTGTGTCGAAATTAACAATTTTTAAATAATCAATTTCTAAATTTTGTAAAAGGATTGATTAAAATAAATATATTTGTTTAACTTTTTGAAGAAATAATTAAACAACAATAGATGAAATACTTTACTTCCCTACTAATATTATTAAATTTTTTAACAATGAATGCACAAAAAACAGTTCACGAATTCGAAATAGTTACTATTGACGGAGAAAAAAAATCATTATCAACTTTTAAAGGAAAAAAGATGCTTTTTGTTAATACAGCCTCTGAATGTGGTTTTACACCTCAATACAAAGAATTGCAACAACTTCATGATAATTATGGAGATAAGTTAGTAATAATTGGTTTTCCAGCAAATAACTTTGGAGGTCAAGAACCTGGTTCAAATACTGACATTAAAACTTTTTGTATGAAAAATTATGGAGTAACTTTTTTAATGGCTAATAAAGTTAGCGTTAAAGGTAATGATATTGATCCAATGTTTAACTGGTTAAACCAACAAAAAAACGATTCTTTTAAAGGAGATATCATGTGGAATTTTGAAAAATATTTAATTGATGAAAATGGTATGTTAATTAAACGATTTAGAAGCACCACTAAACCCAACTCATCAAGTATCACTAAGTTAATTTAAACTTTAAGATTTCTTAACATTTTCCACCACACTTAATTCGTATATTTAATTAATAATTATGGAAAATATATCAGGAAAAAAAGTGTTAATAACAGGAGGAAGCTCTGGAATTGGAAAAGCAACTGCAGAACTATTAATTTCTAAAGGTGCAATTGTATGTATTACTGGAAGAGATAAACCTAAGCTAGAAAGCGTTGCTAGTGAATTAAATGCAATTCCTATCCATTTAGATGTTAGTAAGTATAACCAAATAGCGTTTAAAACTTTAGATGCTTTTCACTCAATGAAAGGGTTAGATGTTCTAATCAATAATGCAGGGATAGGAGAGTTTTGTAAGTTAGAAGATATTAAGTTAAGCCAATTTGAAAATATTTTTGCTACTAATGTGTTTGGTTTGACTATGTTAACTCAAGAAGTGGTCAAGTTTTTCAAAACCCAGCAACATGGCACTATAATTAATATTGGGTCTTCTGCTTCTCTAAGCGGATTTCCTTCAGGGTCAGTATATTGTGCATCTAAATTCGCCCTAAGAGGTCTCACTGAGTGTTGGAGACACGAATTAAGGAGAGATAATATTAGAGTAACTATTGTCAACCCTAGTGAAGTAACTACAGCTTTTAATAATAAGAAAAGAGTTGAGAGAGCAGAAGAACAAAACAAATTAACTTCAAAAGAGATAGCTTTTTCAATAGTTTCAGCTATTCAAATGGATAAAAGAGGTTTTATTCCAGAGCTTAATGTTTGGGCTACCAATCCATTTTAGATTTCTCTAAAGGATGATAATCTAATATATTTTGTTTCAAATAATTTTTATCTAAATGTGTATATATTTCAGTAGTGGTAATCGATTGGTGACCAAGCATTTCTTGAACTGCTCTTAAATCAGCACCACCTTCCACTAAATGTGTAGCAAATGAATGTCTTAAAGTATGGGGCGATACATTTTTTTGAATGCCTGCCTTTTCAGTTAGTTTCTTTACGATTTTAAAAATCATAACCCTTGATAATTTTTTCCCATTTTTATTTATAAAAACATGATCTATAAATTGATTTTCAAGTTTTTGATGAATTCTGATTTCATTTAAGTAAATTTTTAAATGTTTAGAAGCGATTTTACCAAGGGGGACAAGCCTTTCTTTATTTCCTTTTCCAATAATTCTAATAAATCCTTCTTTCCAATAAATTTCTGAAATTTTTAATTCTATTAGCTCTGTTACTCTCAACCCACAACCATAAAGTACTTCAAGAATAGCTATATTTCTTTCACCATCTGATTTTGAACGATCAATTTGTGATACCATTAAATCAATTTCCTCAATTGTAAGGAACTCTGGTAACTTTTTCCCTGTTTTAGGATTTTCTAGTAAGTCACTGGGGTTATGATCTATTATTTTTTCAAGAATCAAATATTTGAAAAACGATCTTATACTGGAAATAATTCTAGATTGAGATCTAGCATTAATCTCTGAATCATTTAAGTGAGATAAATAATTTTGAAAATCTCCATGATTTACACCATCAATTTTTATTTGGGAATTTTCCGTATTAAAAAAACTATTCATTTTGTTAATGTCTCTTATATATGCATCAACAGTATTATGAGAAAGAGATTTTTCTATTTTAAGGTAATTTTGATAGCCCATTATATAGCTTTTCCAAGACATAGTGTAAAAATAGTTATTACAAGATTAATTTATTTTTTAAATAATACTAGCTATAAAAATGTTTTTTCTATTTTTGCGCTTCTTACGGAGAGTTGGCAGAGTGGTCGAATGCGGTAGTCTTGAAAACTATTGTGCCGCAAGGTACCGGGGGTTCGAATCCCTCACTCTCCGCTAACATTTTTAAAGACCTCTTTTAAAGAGGTCTTTTTTAGTTTAAATAACTAATATTAGTTACTAATATTAACACTATGACATTTTTGAAAAATAAAATAAAAATAATAGTAATTGGTCTTTCTATTGTTCTTTTAACTGTAACAGTTTATCAATATTTTTTGTTTTCTAAAGGAGCCAACGATGGTCAAATTGCACCTGAGTTTAACATTACTCTTATTGATGATAAAGAATACAGTCTTTCAGATTCTAAAGGGAATTACATCGTTTTAGACTTTTGGGGTTCTTGGTGTAATACATGCCTTGGTGAAATGCCAAAATTAGTTGAGCTGAAAAGCAAATATTACTCATCTAACTTTAAAAATAATTCTGGGCTAGATATTGTTACAATAGCTCTTGAAAAGAGAGGTGATAATTGGAGAAAAGTGGCACAAAAATTTAGGTTTAATTGGGATTTTCAATCAGTTTCTTATAATAAGTTTGTCTTAAGCTCACCGGTTGCTAATAAGTATGGAGTATTAGATTTACCATCTAAGTTTCTTATTGATCCAAAGGGTTATATCGTTCTTTCAAAAACAACTTTTGAAGAAATTGAAAGTTATTTAGACAACATTAAAATTTAATTAGTATCACTCATACACATATTTTAAATATGCTAATTTTTAACATATAAATTCATACTTTTATAATTGTATGCAAAAGCCTTCGATACCAAAAGGAACTAGAGATTTTTCACCTTCAGAAATTATAAGAAGGAATTTCATTTTTGATATTATAAAATCAAAATTTAAAAAATTTGGGTTTTCACCTATCGAAACACCATCTTTTGAAAACTTATCTACTTTAACTGGTAAATATGGCAGCGAAGGTGAACAGTTGCTCTTTAAAATTCTGAAAAGAGGTGCCAAATTTGAAAAAGCTTTGGAAGCTGCAAATAATAATAAAGTTAATGACAGTTTTTTTTCTAGCGAAGCTTTAAGGTATGATTTAACAGTTCCTTTTGCGAGATATATTGTTCAACATCAAAACGACATTACATTCCCCTTTAAAAGATATCAAATCCAACCAGTTTGGAGAGCTGACAGACCTCAAAAAGGAAGATATAGAGAGTTTTATCAATGCGATGCAGATATTGTAGGAACCAACTCTCTCAACTGTGAAATAGAATTGGTAGGTTTAATATCAGAAGTCTTAAATGATTTAAACCTCTCTGATCATACTATTATGATTAATAATAGAAAGATATTATCTGCTTTAATTAGCCTGTGTAATTCTAAAGAGTACTTTTCCAAAATTACAGTTATTATTGACAAAATTGACAAGATAGGGATTGGTAAGGTAATACAAGAACTTAGAAATAGTATTCCCAACAATGAATGTGCAGAATTATTTAATGAATTATTCAAAGTTAGTAGTTCAACTTCAAACACCATTAATTGGTTAGAAAATAAATTTCAAAATAATGAAGAAGGTAAAAAAGGTTTACAAGAACTTAAACATATTATTCATTTAACAAAAGAATTAGGAATTGATAATCTTGAGTTTAATATTTCTTTGGCTAGAGGATTAGATTATTACACTGGTTCAATTTTTGAAGTAGTTTTAAATAATAGTTCAATGGGCAGTATTGTTGGAGGAGGTAGATATGATAATTTAACCAAAGTTTTTGGGCAAAACGATTTATCAGGCGTAGGGATTTCCTTTGGAGCAGAAAGAATTTATGACTTAATGAATGATTTAAATTTATTTCCAACTAATTTGGATTCTCCTCCAAAATATATGATAATAGACCAATCAAAGGCAACTATTAATGGACTAAAATTATTGAAATTTTTAAGAGCAAAAAATATAGCTTCAATTCTATACCCAGAAGAAGTGAAGCTTAAAAAGCAAATTAAATATGCTCATGTAAATAAGATACCTTTTGTGATTTTCCTAAATAAAGAATTTAGCTCAGAAATATTAGTAGAGCTTAAAAACATGGATACTGGAGTTCAAAACGAATGTAGAATATCAAATCTAACTTAAAATTTGAAATCAGAATTTATCATACCATCAAGTGGCCTCACTCTATCGGATATTAAGAAAATAATTTCTGAAAAATTAACTATAAAATTGTCAAAAGAGGCCATTCTTAGAATTAAAAATAATAGAGTTTTTCTTGATAATAGGCTAAGTGATAGTAATGAAGTTTTTTATGGAATTAATACAGGTTTTGGTTCTTTATGTAATGAATTAATTTCTAATAACGACCTTAAAAAATTACAGGTTAACTTGGTTAAATCTCATGCATGTGGCGCAGGAAGAGAAATTGATCTACCAATAGTGAAGTTAATGTTACTTTTAAAAGCTAATGCTCTTTCAATGGGTTTTTCGGCTGTAAAACTTAATACTGTAGAAAAGTTAATTTTTCTTTTTAATAATGACATTCTTCCAGTTGTATTTGAATCCGGTTCTTTAGGAGCCTCAGGGGATTTAGCTCCTTTAGCACACTTATGCCTTCCACTAATAGGGGAGGGTATGGTAAATTTTAAAAATACTAAAGTAAGAGCTAAAGAAATATTTGATTCCTTCTCTGAAGATATATTAGAATTAGATTCAAAAGAAGGACTAGCTCTTTTAAATGGTACACAGTTTATGTCTGCTCATGCAACTCATGCATTTTTAAAATTAGAATCGTTATTTAGTTGGACACACAAAATAGCTGCTCTTTCTTTAGATGCCTATAATTGTAGATTAAGTCCTTTTGACCCCAAGCCACATAGGGTAAGACCTCACAAAGGACAAATAGAATGTGCTAAAATAATATTTGACTATCTAAAAAGAAGTGAGTTAGTCAACGTAGATGATAAATCAGTTCAAGATCCATATTCATTCAGATGTATTCCTCAAGTTCATGGAGCTAGTTTAGATGTTTTTAAAGAATTTAAAAATAAGATTACAGTTGAAATTAACTCTGTTACTGATAATCCAATTGTCTTTGATAAAGAAAATGAAATAATTTCTGCTGGTAATTTTCATGGCCAAACTATTGCATTGGCAATGGATTTCATGGCTATAGCAGCTGCGGAAATTGGAAGTATTTCTGAAAGAAGAGTTTATAAATTAATTTCTGGCACAAGAGGGTTGCCTCCTTTTTTAATAAAAAACCCGGGATTAAATTCTGGGTTTATGATTGCTCAATATACAGCTGCAAGTTTAGTAAGTAAAAATAAAATTCTATGTCATCCAGCTTCAGTTGATAGTATAGAATCTTCAAATGGACAAGAAGATCATGTTAGTATGGGCTCAATTGCTGGTGTTAAATTAGTAGAAGTGATTAAAAATATTCACAGTATACTTAGCATAGAACTGATGACAGCCTCTCAAGCAATACAGTTTAGAAGACCGAGAAAATTAGCATTAGAAATAGAAAATATAGTCCAAGAATTCAGAAAAGAGGTTCCTTACATAACGGAAGATGTTATTCTACATGATTTAATGGTTAAATCAGAAAAATTCATTTCTTAAAAACCTATTTGTTGATAGAAATGTCAGAGTATTTTTTGTTATTTAGAAAAAAGTAATTCCAAATTATTGATTTTTTACAATATCCCGCAAGTGAATTAAATTTTGAAGCAGCTATATTATTTCTTTTAGTTTGAAGTTGCTTAATATTTATAACATAAGAAAAATGAGCTTTTAGAATAGCAAAATAGTTTTTAAAATCCCCAGAAATTAAAAGCTTTACACCTGAAATTTGATCAAGTTTAATTCTGAATAATATGAATATAAATAAAGGAACCTTACCTTTATAATTTTTATGTATCATCCATAAATTGTTTCTATAATTTAAGAATGTTTTTTTAGGAGAATTGTAATTTAAAGTTCCACCTCCTACGTGAAATACAGTTGAGTCACTTGTGTAAAATATATTTTTACCTAAATTTTTAAGTCTCCAACATAAGTCAATTTCTTCCATATGGGCAAAAAAGCTTTCATCAAAACCACCAACATCATTAAAATCTTGTGCTTTTATTGCCATACAAGCTCCAGAAGCCCAGAAAATCTCCGAATATTCATCATACTGACCCTCGTCTATTTCTGTTGATTCAAAAATTCTTCCCTTACAAAACGTGTAGCCCAATTTATCAATGAATCCACCTGCTGCACCTGCATGTTCAAATTTATTTTTTTCACTGTAAGAAAGAATTTTAGGTTGAACAGCAACAATATTGGAATTATTCTTCAAAACTTCTATGAGTGGAGGTATCCAATTTTTAGTAACCTCAATATCTGAATTTACGATTATAAAATACTTGGAGTTTATTTTTTTTAAACCTTGATTGTATCCACCTGCAAATCCTAAATTTTCAGTGAGACTAATTACAGTAACTTCTTTAAAATTCTTTTTCAAAAAGTCTATTGAATTGTCATTAGACCCATTGTCAATAACATAAATATTGGCGTTTTTAATAGAGTGTATTATGAAAGTAGGTAAGAACTTTTCAAGCCATTTTTGACCGTTGTAATTTAATATGACTACTGAAGTTTCTATATTTAAGGATTGATAAAAAAGGTATTGCTATTACTTCCCCATTGTCCGTCGTTGGGGTTTTGAGTATTGTCAACACTTCTTCCAGGTGTATTTCTTCTGTGTAAGTCTGTTTTCCAATTTCTATTAAAATACTCTCCTTGGAGTGTGGAATGTAGTGTAGAATATTCATTGGAACCTAAGTCAGGCATGTAAAAAATAAATCTTTTGTTATTGAATTTTCCAATTTTATAATAATGCCATATTTGGTAGGGATAGGCACTTGGTTCGTTAGGTCTATCTGTTATTGTATTTGGTGGTCCATATTTAAGATAGGTTCTACCCATGTCAGTTTCATAACCTCTTCTAACTTTAGTAGAAAACAACTGGTCTGTTTTAGAAACCTCCAGTTTATACTTTTCCCAAGCTAGTGAAGGGTTCTCTGGCTGCCTATTATACCAAAAGCTATATAAAAATTGTCTTTTCAGGGTATCTCCGATATTATTAGATTTTTTATCAATAATATTTTTTTCCATCCTCGATGCTATAGGTGACAAGCAATTTATAAACTCACTGATAGAATCACTTGAAATTTGTGATACAAAAGTTTGATTTATTTGAACAGCATTTAACCTATCTAAACGCATGCTGTTATTTAAGTTAGTTCTTTGAAAGTCGTAAGTAGTTTTATTTAATAAATAATTTTCTTTATTAATTAGCTCAATAGACAGTTCGTAATTTCCAGTTGGAAGATTATTTAGATCAAAGGTGGTTAAAATGGGGTAAATTGACTTAGAAGGTATTTTTTTAATCTTATTGTATTGTCCAGCAATTTTATTTGTAGACTTAATTTTAATAGACTGTTTAAGCAAAAATACTTCAGAAGTATCGATAGGTTCTTGGTTGTAAATCTCAAAATAATATGCAAGTTTATTAAATTCTGGTCCAAAATAGTTGGTAACAAGAGGAACCATGTGATATCCAGATTTGGTTAATTCATTTTCTTCATTTGCTTTCCAATAGCTTTCCAATAGCTCTATATCAGAAAAACATGGGAATTTTGAGTAATCAATAGTAAATTCTTGTTGGTGTTTTTCAATATTTGATGGCTTATTAATGTCAGTGATTTCTATGAAAAGCATGTATTTTCCCGAACCGACAGAAAATCTTTGAAGGTCAACTATTCCATCTTTTTCAACATAATCCGCTACTTCTTTAATAGTGTATTTTTTATGTCCTATAATTTTATTATTCTCATCTTCTATGTACTGAAGTACTTCAATTCCCTTATCTTTTAGGTTAGAATCAGTGCTCCCATGTAATGTGTTTCCAAATACATATAAATAGGTCTCTATATAGCTGTTTTCTGAAGAATGAAATTTTTTAATATCAAAAAGGGCTTCAATTTGACTAATTCCCGATAAGGTTGTCAAAATAAATATTAAAAGAAATAAATTTTTCATTGTTACAAATTTAAACTTTAAAAAGTTAAAATTTATTAAAAATTGTTTTTAAGCTGTCATACTAAAAAAACAATTATAAATTGTGTATATGAAGTTACTATGTCTTTTTTCAAGTTTTATTATTACCATAAATATAAATGGTCAAAAATTAGATATTGAAAAAAAAGATTCTTTATTATTTGAAAATCACCTACCAGACTTAGAAATTACCGCATCTAATGCTGATTTTGTAAAAAAATGGAATAGAACTAAATTTTATGTTAAAAGTGTATACGATTATGCAAGAATTTCGTCAGCAATGTTATCAACATATGAAGATTCGCTATCCAAAATTAAAAATAGATTAGGTAAAAAAAGATATCTATCAAAGTGTAATAAGTCATTGAAAAAAGAATTTGGTAATGAGATAAAGGAAATGTCTATAAAAAGAGGTGTTTACTTAATGAAAATGATTTATAGAAATACTGGTTTAACAGCTTATGATATCATACACAAATATCGAGGTGGAGGTACTGCTTTTTGGTTTCAAACTTTGTGTTTAATAAGCGGGCAAGATTTAAAAAGAACTTATCAACCTAATGATGAAGACTTATTAATCGAAAGGGCTATTAGTTTGATTGATTCTGGTAAGATGCTTTACTATAAACGAGTTCCAATAACCGACGAAGCCAGAAAAGCTCTTAAAAAGGCTAAAAAAAAGAAAAAAAGAAAAAAGAAAAAAAATTAGAAATTATGTTCTCTTTTTGTTTTCAATTTTTTCTCATAGGATTTTTTATAATTATTTTTAGTTTCTTGAGAAATTTTTAAATTTTTTAAGTCAGGTTGTCCAGCGTTTATCCATGCTGTATACCAAAATGATCCAACTGATTTTATTGAAGCTTTCATTCTTCTTTCTTGCATGTTGTTTAATCTTTTAGAATATTCTTTACTAAATTCTCTACTATATACCTTCATGGTTACTTGTCCTCTTTTTTCAAATGAAAATTTCCGATCATCAGCCCAGTCGTTAGTAAGTTTTCTTTCAAAACTTAATACTGAATCTACTGCAAAATAACTTTGTTCAATAAATTCCCAAGTTGAATTTAGTGGTTTTTCAATGTATATAGCTTTGCCAGTTATTAAATCATAATCATCAAAAAATATTTCTGGTACTCTAGATTCCCAAAAACCATGAATTCCTTTTTGATTAGTAAATTGACCATTGTAATTCTCAGTAGTGTGTAAAGGAACGTGAGCATCAGAAATATAGTGACCAATTTCTGCAGAGTATTTTAAAATTCTTATTAAATCTTTTTCCTTAAAGGCTTTAGTTAGTTTAAATAGCATAGATTGAATATTCCAAGGAGAAATACCATAAGTTTTTATAGTATCTTCAGAAAACTTACTTATTGCATCTTTCCACCTTCTTGGCATGATGTCAAAAGGGTTTTCTCCGTCTTTAATGTAATGATCAATATCAATGTAATGTCTCTCAGCTTCACCTTTAACTGCGTACCGTCTTTTATCCGGATCAATAGCGTGTTCTGTTATGAAATCTATATTTTGCTTATAAAATTGAAATAATGAAGATTCAGGAATAGTAAAAACTGCAACTCTGTTAATTTTTTTATGACCAAAAAATCCCCACCCAGAAAAATAAGTAATAGGAATGATTAAAATAAAGTATAAAAGGATAGATTTTTTTGACAAAATAAATAGATTAACTTTTTATTTTTACCGACCAAGTAAACTTAAATCTACAAATCGTTTCTGAATTTTCATCCGTTCCTGTAGAATAAGCTTCAATAATTACAGGTTCTTTTGTTTTTATAGCATTACTAATTTTTTCTTTTACCAATAATCCGTCATTACAGTTGAATTGGGTAACGCCAGTTGCTTTTTTTAGAAATTCACACTCACATTTTAGTGGTAAAGTAGATATTGAAGGTTGTTGGTTGTAGGTATATTGTAAAATTAAAGCAGCTGTATTCATTTCTGCACCCATCCCTAAGACTGCCCAAAAAGTTGATTTAAATGGATTTTTATTCATCCATTTATATGGAACGGTGACTATACATTTATCTTCATCTATTTTTCTTATTCTCATCCCACTCAAAAACCCCATTGGTAATTTTAAAAGAAGATAAGTTTTAAAGAAAAAAGGTTTAATTGCCAATTTTCTAATTTTACTTGAGTAGTGATCGTTCAATAATTAGTTATTTAAAAATATTATTCCTTAGCATTAAGGTAGTTATTTCTCCATTCAGCTTTTTGAAAATCTGAAAGAAGTTGGAAAAGGTTTTCGCCGTAAAAAAAGTCATTTATATAAGTAATTCCATATTTCTGAAGAATTTGAATTTGTGGCCAGCTAGGTCTAAATTTATGTTGTCCAAACCCTTCTACTAGCATATTTTCTGCAGGTGTACAGTCTGGGGGACAGTAGGGATTTCTATTATATCTTAATGCCCATAAATCAAATAATCTTAAATCAGATTTTTTTAAACATTGTAGAGAATCAAATTTGTACAAACAATCTTTAATTTGGAACCTTTTAAATAGGTTTTCGTTATTAGAATTTGCATTAGAGGGTTGTTTCCCCATTCCAATTAAGATGAATTCTCTTCCAGTTATAAATCGTGTTTTAATAATTTTCCCATTGGATTCTGTGATTATTGCATAATTAACATAATGTGAATTGCAATTAGGATTAATAGATATTGCAAGATGACTTGATATTTCAACCAAAGGTTTGCTTGACCACCCTTTTATGTCTGAATTCAAGCAGTTTACGTATAAAAATATAACCAATAAAATTCTAATCATACATTAAAATTCATTAGTAAAATTAAGGATTTTATTTAAAATTGTGAAGGATCGATGGTGTTTGGCAATAATCTAAAGAAATATCATGATCTTGAAAATCAATTAAAATATCAGAACATTCTGTAATCGATAACCCCACTTTAATACATTTTTTATTTACGGAATTTAGTATCCAATCATAAATCCCTTTTCCGTAACCAATTCTGTGACCATTTTTATCAAAAATAAGTAGTGGTATAAAGATAATATCTATTGTGTCAAATTTCTCTTCATAGTATTTAGCGGGCTGAGGAACATTAAATTTTCCTTTTTCAAATTTATTTTTAGGATTAAAACTCACACATTCCCAATATTTAGAATCTTTATTATAAACTGATGTAAATATTTTAGTATTTCTATTCAATTTATTGTGAATATGCCAAGTGTTAACTTCTTTTTTTTCGGAAATAGGGTAAAATAAATGAATGTTTAAATTATCTAAGTTGAAATTTTTAAATAAGTTACTTACAATTTTTAAGGAAAGTTTTTCAATAATTGAATTTTCAATATGAAATCTTTCTGTTAAAGCTTTTTCCCTTAGTTGTTTTTTATTTCCATTTGATATTGCAGCCAATTGAAGGTTTTTGAATGAAATCTATTTTTTTATTTTTTAATAATAAATCTAATACTAATCTTAAATCCTTACCATTTACAGGTTCCTTATTCCCAGGCCTTGAATTATCTAATTGACCCCTGTAAATACATTTTAATTCCCCATCAAAAACACTAAAGTCAGGAGTGCAAGCAGCATCATAATTCTTAGCAACTTCTTGGGTAGGGTCATATAAATATGGAAAGGGAAAGTTATAATTTTTAGCAAGTTCTTTCATTTTTTCAGGGCTATCATCTGGATAGTTAATAACATCGTTACTGCTTATCGCTACAAATCCAATATCTTTTATTAAATAGTCACTTCCCAATGCTAATATCTGTTCCAATACATGTACTACAAATGGGCAGTGATTACATATAAACATAACAACTAAACCATTTTTTTTTGAAACATCCTTAAGAGTAGTTTTTATAGATGATGTTACGTCAACTAATAAGAAATCGGGAGCTTTAAAGCCAAGAGGTATTTGTGTTGTAGGAGTTCTAGCCATTTTGAGTAAATTAGACTTACTAAAGATAAATTTTAAATCTAAAATAATGATTAAATATCTCTTTAAAATTAATTTAATCTTATTATCAACTCAAATTATTGGGCAAGTAACTGACTCCAGTCAACTAAGAGCAATCTATAATTACAATTTAACAGAGGGTAGTTGTTACGAAAACTTAAGGTCTTTGTGTAAAGATGTTGGAAATAGATTAAGTGGAAGTAACTCTGCTCAAAAAGCCGTAGAATGGGCAGCTATAATTATGCAAAGAACCAATTTAGATACTGTTTATTTTCAAAGAATTACCGTTCCACATTGGGTTAGGGGAAACACTGAATCGGTATCATGGAAAAATAAAAAAGGCAATATAATTGAAGTTAGTTGCTCTGCATTAGGTGGTTCTGTTGGAACAAATGGTTTGTTGAAAGGTGATGTTATTGAAATAAATAATTGGAATCAGCTTGAAGAATACGGAAAAAAAATAATAAGAGGGAAAATTGTATTTTATAATAGACCAATGAACCCAACCTACATCTCTACAGGAATGGCTTACGGAAAGTGTGTTGATCAAAGACATAGTGGAGCATCTAGGGCAGTTGAATATGGTGCTATTGCTGTAATTGTAAGATCTATGACTTTAAAATTTGATAAAAACCCACATACTGGATCAATGTCTTATATGAAATCAAATAAAAAAATTCCTGCTGTAGCAATAAGTACTAAAGACGCTCATGATTTAAGTGAAGCTTTAAATATTAATAATGTAAAAAATCTTTCATTAGAACTTTCTTGTAAACAACTTGCTGACACCATTTCTTACAACGTTATAGGAGAAGTTAAAGGATCCAAGTATCCTGAAGAAATTATTTTGGTAGGTGGACATCTAGATTCGTGGGATATTGGAGAGGGAGCACACGACGATGGTGCAGGTGTTGTGCAAAGTCTACAAGTTTTGGAAACTTTTAAAAAAATGAATATTATTCCAAAAAGAACATTAAGATGTGTTATGTATATGAACGAAGAGAATGGAAATAGAGGTGGATTACATTACGCCAAAACAGTGAAAAATAACGGTGAGAAACATTTATTTGCTTTAGAATCTGATAGAGGGGGCTTTAGTCCTAGAGGGTTTAGTATTGACGGAAACAAGTTGCAATTAGATTATTTATTAAATTTTAAAAAGCTATTTGAACCATATCAATTACATATTTTTTCAAAAGGATATAGTGGTGTTGATATTGGTCCATTAAAAGATGGCAAATTATGTCTTGTTGGATTAGTTCCTGATTCTCAGAGATACTTTGATTATCATCACTCTAAGGAAGATGTTTTTGAAAATGTTCATAAAAGAGAATTAGAATTAGGAGCTTCAGCAATTACTTCTATAGTATATTTGGTTGATAAATATGGTTTACCAAATAGTGAATCACTTAAAAAATAATACAATGGTTGATATAATAGCTTTTGGTGCACACCCTGATGATGTTGAATTAAGTGCTGGTGGTACTTTGATTAAGCATATTAAAAATGGTCTTTCCGTGGGTATTGTAGACCTAACAATGGGTGAGATGGGAACAAGAGGAAATGCAACAATTAGAAAAATAGAGGCAGAAAATGCAAAAGCTATTATTGGTGCTCAATTTCGTTTAAATCTTAATTTACCAGATGCTTTTATTGATATTTCAAAAGATTCAATAACTAAAATAGTCAAGGTTATAAGAACATATAGACCTCAAATTATTTTATGTAATGCTATAAAAGATAGACATCCTGATCATGGAGTAGCCTCAAAACTAGTTACTAAATCTTGTTTTATTTCTGGGCTTAAAAAATTTGAAACTTTTCAAGAAAATATTTCACAAGACCCTCATAGACCAGTTAGTGTTTATCATTATATCCAAGATCAATGGATAGATCCTGACTTTGTGGTTGATATTTCGGATAATTTTGAAGAAAAAATTAAAGCAGTTATGGCATATGAAAGCCAATTTTATGATCCTAAAAGTAATGAGCCAGAAACTCCAATATCTTCTTTGGGTTTTCTGGATTCTATTAAGTCAAAAGCTAACTTATTAGGACGATCTATAAATAAAAAATATGGAGAAGGTTTTACTGTGGAGAGACCTTTGGGAACTGATAGTCTAATTAACCTATTTTAAGAATATGGAAAGAATTATTTATATTTTAATATTTGCAGCTATTATTTCTTGTAGCTCAAATAATGAAGAAATTTATCAAGGTGAAATTATAATTGATAGTCTCCAGTCTGAATTGAATTTAACAGAGTTAGAATTAAAATCTTTACAATTTAATAAATTGAATAATGATTCTATTATCCACCAGTACGCACTATACATTGAAAAAATAGGGAATAATATTAATGAAATTAACCAACAAGAAATTATAATAAATAAAGCAAAAAATAAGGAGGAATTATATAAGTTAGATACAACTAACATAATTAATTCTATTAGAATTATTTCTAATAAAATCCAAGAAAATGAAACTATGATTTCTGAACTTAAAAAGAGTGTTGATTTAGAAAAAAATAAAAATTCTGAATTTGCTTCAAGAATTACCAAATTAAGTTCTCAAGTAGCTAAAAGTAATAGAGAAGTTTATTTTTTAAGAGAGGAATTATATAATATGAATGCATCATTTGAAGCTATTTTTTTAAGATATAATAAGCAAAACAAAACAATTAACTTATTGAATAGTAAACTTAACGAAGTTGCTTATGTAGTAGGTACTAAATCCGAACTTTTAAATAATGGAGTACTCACTAAAAGTGGAGGGCTTATTGGAATAGGGAAAAGCAGAAAATTGAAATCAGATTTAAATACTAACTATTTCACTTTTTCTACCAAGCAAGATTTAAAAGCAATTGTACTAGGGTTTAAATCAGTAAAAATAATGACCTCTCATCCTACTGAATCCTATAGGCTTTATAAAAATAGCAGTGAATTAGTAGATTCACTATTGGTAACCGATTATGATGTTTTTTGGAAAAACAGTAAGTTTTTAGTTTTAGAAGTTAAGTAACTTTAGAAATAGCCTCCCTTATTTTTAAAGCTTTTTTTAGAATAGGGTATAGAGAATCTAATTTCAACATAGTAAAAGGATCACTCTTTGCTTTCTCTGGTTCAGGATGTGTCTCTATAAAAAGTCCATCTACATTATTAGCTACTGCACTATAAACAATGGAAGATATAAGGTCAGGATCTCCACCTGTTATGCCACTGTTTTGGTTAGGTTTTTGAACCGCATGAGTACAATCCATGATTACAGGAACTTTATGTCTCTTAAGTTTGGTAATTGCTGTGGCATCCACAATTAAATCTTGATATCCAAAGCTATTTCCTCTTTCACATATCCAAATATTATCATTTCCAGTAGATTTAATTTTTTCAACAGCAAAACCCATTGCATCATGGGACATAAATTGTCCTTTTTTAATATTTACAGTTAAGCCAGTATTACCAGCTTCAATTAATAAATCGGTTTGTCTGCAAAGAAATGCTGGTATTTGAAGATGATTAACATAATTAGCAACAAGTTGGGGTTCATGGCTCTCGTGAACATCAGTTATAGTATCTATATTTAATTCGTTACCAATACCTTTAATAATTTCTAATGCATTTTCGTTACCAATTCCAGTAAAACTATTATTTCTTGAACGATTTGCTTTTTTATAGCTAGCTTTAAAGATATAGTTTATAGAAAGTTCTTGACAAATAGATTGAACTTCTTTAGCGATTTTTAGTCCCATTGACTCATCTTCTATGGCGCATGGTCCTGCAATTAAAGTGAATTTTTTCATTTTTTAGCTTTTTCTCCTAAGTATCCACTATGATGTCTTTTTGCATAATCTTTTTTAGAAAAATTAATTTTTTTCATCATACTAACTACTAAAACATCACCAACAACAGTCATTACAGTTGTAGAAGTTGTAGGGGTTAATCCTAGAGGACAAATTTCTTGTGGATTTCCTGTATACAAGCATTCATTAGATACTTTTGCAAGTGGACTATTAATATTTCCTGTTAGGGCTATAACAGGTAATTTATTATGAAGTTGATTAGCTAATTGTTGGAATTCTAAAATCTCTCTTGTTTTCCCTGAATTTGAAATAAGAAGTAGTACATCATTTTTTTGAATTAAACCCAAATCCCCATGTTGTGCTTCACTAGGATGTATAAAAGCAGCTGGTGTTCCTGTAGATGATAGTGTAGTAGCTATATTCATACCAATTTGACCAGCTTTACCCATTCCGCTAATTATAACTTTTCCATATTCTAAGTGTACTTTTTTATATATAATATTTACAACCTTTTCTATTTCACCATCAATAGGAATATTTTCAATAGCTTTTACTTCAAGTTCAATGTATTTTTTAATTTGATTTTTCACAACTTCAAAAGTAAGTATTAAATGTTATCTTTTTTTTCATAAATTTCTCTGACTGCTATTAAATCATCAATCGTGTCTACAGGGTAAGATAAATGCGATGTTATTCCAACTTTGATCTTTCCTCCATTTTCAAGCCATCTTAGTTGTTCCAGCTTTTCAGATTTTTCTAGTGAAGTAGATTCTAGTCTGCAAAATTTTTCCAAAGCTTCTTTTGTATACCCATAAATACCTATGTGTTGATAAAAAGATGGACTATAATATTGATTTTCTTTATTTTCATCTCTTATAAATGGAATAATATTTCTAGAAAAATAAAGTACAAAATCATGAATATTTTTTACTAAATATACTTTTCCATCCAAAATATTTTTCGGGTTTGACAGCTTAAGTGCAACAGTAGCAAAATCTGTTGTTGGATCTTTAAAGCAAAGAATTAATTTTTTTAAATGGTCCTCATGTAATATAGGTTCATCCCCCTGAATATTTAAAATATATTTGAACTCCACACCCGTTTCTTCAGTCCAAGTATTGACTGCTTCTAAGCATCTACTAGTTCCATTTTTATGTTCTTCTTTTGTTAGAATTACTTTTCCTCCAAAATCTTTTACGCAATTATAAATATTATCATCATCTGTTGCTACTACAACATTTTTAAGAGTTTTTGAAGCTCTTTCATAAACATGCTGAATCATTGGTTTATCCCCAATTAGTTTTAAGGGTTTCCCTAAAAGTCTAGTAGAATTAAATCTTGCAGGAATTACACCTAAAATATCAGATGTTATTTTTTTCATAATTCAAAATTATATTTTCTGTTTAATGAGAACTTATTATTTTACGTAATATTATAAATATGTTTCAGTAATTCTAGTTTTTATTAAATTTATAAAGTGTCGTCAAAAGAAATTAAAAATTATTTAAATACCAATAGGAGAGATTTCGCGAACCAACCGTTTTCAGAAGAAATGACTTTAGAAAACCCTATAAAGCAATATGAAAAATGGTTTAATGAGGCTCTAAAAAGTAATATTTTAGATCCTTATGCTGCTTGTTTGTCAACTGTTGACAAGTTAGGAAGACCAACTTCAAGAATATTATACATAAGAGACATTGTTTCTGATGGTTTTGTCTTCTATACAAATTATAATTCCAATAAAGGTTCAGATATTTCAATCAATAATTATGCTTCTCTAAATATATTTTGGGGCGAATTAGAAAGACAAATAAGAATTCAAGGAACAATTAGTAAAGTCAAAGGTTCAGTTTCTGATAAGTATTTTAATTCAAGACCCAGATCTAGTCAAATTGGAGCATGGGCATCAAGCCAAAGTCAAAAAATTAAAGATAGATCAGAATTGGAATCAAAAATTAAATTTTATGAAAGAAAGTTCGAAAATAAAAATGTTTCCAGACCCCCGCACTGGGGAGGCTATTGTCTTTCACCAACATTATTAGAATTTTGGCAAGGGAGGTCTAGTAGATTGCATGATAGAATTGTCTACACTAAAGATAATAATCAATGGTCCAAAAGTCGATTGTCACCGTAATTGATCAGTATTTTAGAAGGTTTTCCTCTAAAATAATTAAAGTAGCTCACCAACCAGCTGATGACTTAAGGTTAATTATAGTTATTCCAATATTTAATGAAGACGATCTTTACCCAACTTTAAAATCTATTTTTTTTAATCAAGAAAGTTATTTATTCAGTATTGAAGTTATTGCACTTATAAATAATTCTATAAATGAAATACAAGAAATTAAAGATCGAAACCAAAATTCATTTATTCAACTTAATTCTTTTGCTAAAAAGTATAATAATAAAAAAGTCTTTTTAATTCCTATTTATATTGACGATTTAGATTCTAAACATGCTGGAGTTGGATGGGCAAGAAAGTTAGGTATGGACCTAGCTTTAGACAGATATAAGAATATAAAATCAAACGGAATTATTGTTGGTCTAGATGCAGATACAGTTGTAGAACCTAATTACGTTAATCAAATAGTTTATTTTTTTAAAAAAAACAAACTACAAGCTGCATCTATTCATTTTGAGCATCCAATTAAAGGAACTAATTACAACGAGTTCCATTACAAACAAATTACAAACTATGAATTACATTTAAGGTATTATAAAAACTCCTTATCATATGTTGGATTACCCTATGGTTTTTACACTGTTGGGAGTGCTTTTGCATTAACTGCTCGTGCTTATGCTCGGCAAGGTGGAATGAATAGAAGAAAAGCAGGTGAAGATTTTTATTTTATAAATAAGTTAATAAACGGAGAAGCATATGGTGAAATTGTCACTACTACTGTTAAACCATCTCCAAGAATGTCTGATCGGGTTCCTTTTGGAACTGGGAGAGCTATATTAGAAGCATTTAAAAATCAAAAAGATTTGAGTTTAACCTATAGTTTTAAATCTTTTGAAGTGTTAAAGGAGTGGATAGACGGTATTAAAGCAAAAAGATTTATGTACAATAATTTTCCAATATTAGTTAAAGAATATTTAACTATTGAGGATTGGAATTTATCCCATGAAAGGTTTTTAAATAATTCAAAATCTACAGAAACCTATTTAAAATTATTTTTCACAAAATTTGATGCATTTTGGATATTGAAATTCATCCATTTTAGTAGAGACAACTTCTATGCTAATGAAAATTTAAAAATATGTACAAATAATCTTCTTATTAATTTAGGTTTTAAACCTTTAGAGACAGTAGTTCAACAATTAATTTTTCTTAGAAATACAGATAAAAAAATAGGGGCGAAAGCCCCTAAATAATTACGTTATAAATATCATTATTTTAATGATTCAACTACTGCTTTAAAAGCATCAGGATGATTCATAGCTAAATCGGCAAGAGTTTTTCTATTTAACTCAATTCCTTTAGAGTTTATTTTACCCATAAATTCAGAATAACTCATCCCGTGGAGCCTAGCTCCTGCATTAATTCTTTGTATCCACAAAGCTCTGAAATTTCTTTTATTTTGTCTTCTATCTCTGTAAGCATACTGTAGACCTTTATCTACAGCATTTTTTGCTACAGTATGAACATTTTTTCTTCTTCCGAAGTAACCTTTTGCAAGTTTTAATACTTTTTTCCTTCTTGCTTTTGCGGCTACACTATTTACTGATCTTGGCATAATTTAAATTTTTAGCTTAAAAGCGTCTCTACGAACTTATCTTTTTTTTAGACTTAAAGCTGGGTTTAACATTTAATAACCGTGAACTTATTAAGCGCAAAGTTGCAACTTAATATTTTTCACATCTGACTTACTAACTAACGTAGCTTTGGTCAAATTTCTTTTTCTTTTTGTTGACTTTTTTGTCAAAATATGACTTTTAAAGGCATGTTTTCTTTTAATTTTTCCACTGCCAGTGAATTTAAATCTTTTCTTGGCGCTGGAATTGGTTTTCATTTTAGGCATAATTGTAATGTTGAGTATTATTTCTTTTTTGGATTAATTATAATAATCATTTTTTTTCCTTGAAGATCTGGCATTTTTTCTAAAACTCCATATTCCTCTAATTCTTGTGCAAATTTTAATAATAATATTTCTCCTCTGTCTTTATAAATAATGGATCTTCCTTTAAAAAAAACAAAAGCCTTTAGTTTAGCACCTTCACTTAAAAATTTAATAGCATGTTTTAATTTAAACTGAAAGTCATGCTCATCTGTGTTGGGACCAAATCTTATTTCTTTTAAAACTACCTTTACTTGTTTTGATTTTAATTCCTTTTGTTTCCTTTTTTGTTCGTATAAAAACTTTTTATAGTCAATTATTTTACAAACTGGAGGTTTTGCATTTGGTGAAATTTCAACTAAGTCTAGGTCCAATTCTTCAGCCATTTTTATAGCTTTTTGAGTTGGAAAAACACCTTGTTCTATTCCTTCACCTACTACTCTTACTTCCGGGACTCGAATTCTATCATTGATCTTGTGTGGATCTTCTTTGATGATTCTTCCTCTGTTTGGTCTTCTTGGTCTGATAATCCTCCTTTTAGTCTAAAAATTATAATCTATAAAATCTTTTTTTATGTTATCTTGAATGAGTTTAGAAAAATCTTCAACTGAAAATTTACCTAAATCTCCTTCACCTTGTTGTCTAACAGAAACCATATTTTCATTTGTTTCTTTCTCACCTACTATGAGCATAAATGGTATTTTATTTAGCTCAGCATCTCTAATTTTTCTTCCTATTTTTTCTGCTCGTTCGTCAACAAGACCGCGAATATCGTAATTTTTTAGAAGTTTTAAAACTTCTTGTGCATAATCATTGAATTGTTCACTCAATGGAAGTATAATAAATTGTTCAGGATTTAGCCAAAGTGGAAATTTTCCCCCTGTATGTTCAATTAATAATGCGATAAACCTTTCTAACGATCCAAATGGTGCACGATGTATCATAACAGGCCTATGCTTTTGATTATCTGAACCTGTATATTCTAATTCAAATCTTTCAGGGAGATTGTAATCAACTTGTATTGTTCCAAGTTGCCATGATCTATTCAAAGCATCTTTCACCATGAAATCTAATTTGGGACCATAAAAAGCTGCCTCTCCATATTCTATAATAGTTTTTAAACCTTTTTCCTTCGCAGCGTTAATAATTGCTTTTTCAGCTTTGTCCCAGTTTTCAATACTTCCAATATATTTTTTATCATCATTAGGATCTCTTAAAGATATTTGAGCAACAAACTCATCAAATTTCAAAGCACCAAAAACATAAAGTACCAGATCTATTACTTTTTTAAACTCGTCTTCTAATTGGTCAGGTCTACAAAATATATGTGCATCATCTTGAGTAAAACCTCTTACTCTCGTAAGTCCATGTAATTCTCCACTTTGCTCATATCTGTAGACAGTTCCAAATTCAGCTAAACGAAGCGGAAGATCTTTATAGGATTTTGGGGATGAATTAAATATCTCACAGTGATGTGGACAATTCATTGGCTTTAGAAGAAACTCTTCGCCGTCATTTGGTGTTTTAATAGATTGAAAAGAATCTTCTCCATATTTTTCATAATGACCGGAACATACATATAAGTCCTTATGTCCAATATGTGGAGTTGAAACAGGGAGGTAACCAGAAGATGTTTGGGCTTTTTTAAGAAAAGATATTAATCTTTCTTTAAGCTCTGTTCCCTTAGGTAGCCAAAGGGGAAGACCTTGACCAACTTTCTCTGAAAATGTAAATAAATCTAATTCTTTTCCTAACTTCCTGTGGTCTCTTTTTTTTGCTTCTTCTAGCTTATCTAAATAGCTATTTAAATCTTTTTGTTTCTCAAAAGTTATCCCATATACTCTTGTTAGTTGCTTATTATTTTCGTTTCCTCTCCAATATGCACCTGCAATACTTAATAGTTTAACTGCTTTTATATATCCAGTATTTGGCAAGTGAGGCCCTCTACATAAGTCTGTAAACTTTCCTTGAGTATAAAAAGTAATAGTTCCATCTTCCAATTCGTTTAATAATTCTAACTTATAGGGATCATCTTTAGCATTAAAGAAATCAATAGCTTCTTTTTTACTAATTTCTTTTCTAATAAAAGAGTTTTTTTCTCTTGCTAATTCAATGATTTTTTTTTCAATTTTAACTAAATCTTTTTCAGAAATATCATATTTATCAAAATCAATATCATAATAAAAGCCATTTTCTATTGGAGGACCAATTGCCAATTTTACACCAGGAAAGTAAAATTCTATTGCTTCTGCCATGATATGAGCACTACTGTGCCACATAGTTGATTTTCCACCAGCATCATTAAATGTTAGTAATTTTAAAGTTGCATCTTTTTCAAGAGGTCTATTTAAGTCCCATATTTCACCATCTATTTCTGCGGCAAGTACTTTTCTTGCAAGACCTTCACTTATAGATCTCGCTATTTCAAAGGAGGAAGTTCCTTTATTGACTTCTTTAAAAGTTCCATCTGGAAGTGTGATTTTTATCATCTCTGTTAATTACAGGAGACAAATATAATGAAATGATTTTCACCTTATAGAACCTATTTAAATTATTCATTACTTTGTATGTGAATGAATCATAATATTCTTGAAAAATACAATCAAACTAACCAGTTTGGAAAATTTTTAGACCTAAAATTAGTAGATGTTCAACCTGGTGAGGTTAAATATAATGTTGATGTTAAAAAACAACATTTAGCTACTGTAAAATCTGCTCATGGTGGTTTTATTTCTGCAATATTTGATCAAATTGTAGGAACTGCAGCTTTGAGTCAATCCTTATTAGAAAATAAGCTAGTTTCTACTGTTGAGTTTAAAATTAACTATTTAAGACCTGTTTTTATTAACGATAGTCTAATTGGTAATGGCTTAGTAATAAAAAGCGGGAATAGGCTCTATACGGTTAAAGGGGATATTTATAACCAAAAAAAAGAACTAATTGCAACTGGAATAGCTACTTTAAATGCTTATCCATTTGAAAAAAGTGATATGAATTTATAATTTTAAATATGAAAAAAATCTTAATCTTATTTATAACTCTAGCTATTTCACAGCTTTCTATTTCTCAAAATAAAAAAAGTAAAGAAATCAAATCAGAATTAAGTAAAATCAATTTATCAGGGTTCAAGTTTAGGTCTGTTGGACCTGCTTTAACTGCTGGTCGTATTGCGGATATAGCAGTAAATAAAAATAATCCTAAGATATATTATGTTGCAGTTGCATCTGGTGGACTTTGGAAAACAGAAAACAGTGGTAATACTTTTGAACCAATATTCGATAATCAAGGATCATACAGTATAGGTTGTGTTAAAATTGATCCTAATAATGAACATACTATTTGGGTTGGTACAGGTGAAAATAATAACCAAAGAAGTGTTGCTTATGGGGATGGAATATATAGAAGTTTAGATGATGGAAAAACCTGGAAAAATATGGGTTTAAAAAATTCTGAACATATTGGAATGATTGAAATAGACCCCAATAATTCTAATAAAATTTATGTTGCTGCTTACGGACCTTTATGGAAAGAGGGAGGAGAAAGAGGTTTGTATTATTCTGAAGATGGCGGAAAAGAATGGAATCTTGTTTTAGAAACAAATAAACATACTGGAATTAACGAGGTTCATATAGATCCTAAAGATCCTGCAATAATGTATGCTACTGCTCATCAGCGAAGAAGACATGTTTTTACATATGTAGGAGGCGGTATTGGTTCTAAAATATATAAATCAACCGATTCTGGTAAAAATTGGAGAGAATTAAAAAATGGACTCCCATCAGCTATAAAAGGAAGAATAGGAATGGATGTTTCGCCTGCTAATACTAATTATTTATATGCTTTGGTAGAAGCTGAAAATAATCAACAAGGGTTGTATTTATCAAAGAATAAAGGTGAAAGTTGGAATAAAATAAATAAATATGTTACAAGTGGAAATTATTATCAAGAAGTGTTTTGTGATCCATTAGATTATAAAAAGGTGTTTTTTATGGATACTTGGTTACATCATACTGTAGATGGAGGAAAAACAATTGTTAAAACAGGTGAGAAAAATAAACATGTTGATAACCATTGTATATGGGTAGATCCTATTGATACACAACATTGGTTGGTTGGTTGTGATGGAGGTCTTTATGAAACATGGGATCATGCTAAAAATTGGCATTATAAGCCAAATTTACCAGTAACTCAATTTTATAAAGTTGCTGTAGATAATGATTATCCATTTTATAATATTTATGGAGGAACACAAGATAATAACAGTATTGGTGGACCATCCAGAACAATTTCAAATCATGGGATATTAAATTCAGATTGGTATATAACTAATGGGGGAGATGGTTTTGAAAGTGCAATAGATCCTGAAAATCCAAATATTGTATATGCTCAGTCCCAATACGGTTGGCTCGTACGTTATGATCGTATGTCCGGTGAAAAAGTGGGAATAAAACCAATGGCAAATGATGAAATGGATGCTTTAAGATGGAATTGGGATGCTCCACTTATTATAAGTCCACATAATCCTAAAAGATTGTATTTTGCTGCAAACCGTCTTTTTAAAAGTAATAACAGGGGAGATGAGTGGGAGTGTATAAGTCCTGATTTATCAAGAAACTTAGATCGAAATCAATTTAAAGTAATGGGAAGAATTCAAAGTCCAGACGCTATTATGAAAAATAAATCTACCACTATGTATGGAAATATTGTTGCTCTTGATGAATCGTCCCTTCAAGAAAACTTTTTATATGTTGGTACTGATGATGGATTAATTCAAGTAACCGAAAATCAAGGAAAAACTTGGACTAAATATGAAAATTTCAAAGGAATTCCCGAGCATACATATGTTAATTCATTAGTAGCTTCCCAGCACAGTGTTAACAGGGTATATGCCATCTTTAATAATCATAAAAAAGGAGATTTTAAGCCCTATTTAATGGTTTCTAATGATAAAGGAAAAACATGGAGGTCTATAGTTTCAAACTTACCTAAAAGAGGATCAGTATATGATATAGTTGAAGATCATAAAGATGAAAATTTATTATTTGTAGGTACAGAATTTGGAGTTTATTTTACTTATAATGGCGGTTTGGAATGGAAACAATTAAAAAATGGTCTTCCTACTATTGCTGTCAGAGATTTAGAAATTCAGAAAAGAGAAAATGATTTAGTTTTAGCAACTTTTGGTAGAAGCTTTTATGTCTTAGATGACTATTCTTCATTAAGAAATTTAAAAGAAAATATCACAGTTAAATCTCATATTTTCCCAATTAAAAAATCATTAATGTATATTGATTCTCGCCCACTTGGTTCTAGAGGAAAAGGTTCTCAAGGAGCATCGCTTTTTAATGCAGAAAATCCACCTGTAGGGGCTGTCATTAACTATATTTTTAATGATACTCTTAAAACAAATAAGGAGCTAAGACAAGATTTGGAAAAGAAAAAAATTAAATCAAATGAAAATATAAATTATCCAACAATTGATGAACTTAAATTTGAAGATCGCCAAGAAAAACCATTTTTGATTTTTACAATTTATGATGATAGTGGAAATGAAATCAGAAAAATAGTAGAGAGTGCTAAAGTTGGATTTAACACTGTAGTTTGGAATTTTAGGTTAACTACTCAAACTAATATTTCCTTAAAAACATCTTCTCCAGGAAGATATAGTGAAGCTAATAATGGACCACTAGCACTCCCAGGAAAATATTTTGTATCGATGCATAAAGTTGAAAATGGCAATTCAACATTAATGGTTGATAAAACAAAGTTTGAATGCGATTGGTTAAATCAACTGTCAACTCCTGCAGCCGATAAGGAAGCTTTATTAACTTTTCAATTAAAAGTTGACAAACTTAGAAAAGCAGTTGATGCTTCTTCTGAGGTTCTAGACCAAGATAAAAAGAGATTATCATTTATTTTATCTGCTTTTAAATCATATCCAAATTTGGATTTAAAGTATTTAATTAAGTTAGAAAATTTAAAGTCTAAAAGTGATGATATCCAAATTAAATTATATGGTGACCCCTCACTAAGTAAAAGAGACATTGAACAAAAAGAATCAATTGCATCTAAGGTTGGAATTATTATTTGGAACATGTGGAGAAATAGATCCTCCCCATCAATTACTAACAAAATGCTTTATGAATCAGCTTCATTGGGTTTTGAAAAAGTAATTAAGCAAATGCAATTACTTGATATGTCAATTAAAGAAATAGAAAAGTACTTGGAAAGTAAGGAGGTACCATTTACACCAGGCAGAGGATTAATTTTAAAATGGAAAAAAGAATAACTAAAGACTAAATTAGAAACCTGTTTTAGAGTAGTTTTTATATTTTTTTGGGTCAAATTCGTATAGTATTGCCTTTCTCCCTCTAGCATTTCTTTGAACCTTTTTAATTTCTCTCAGAAAGTCCATTTCTAATATTCTTCTTCTAAAATTTCTTTTATCAAACTTCTTGGACAAAAATGAGGCATAAAGTCCCTCTAGCTCATTCATAGTAAATTGATCAGGAAGAAGATTTTTACCAAGTGGTCTATATTTCATTCTTCTCTTTATTCTTTTAAGTGCTATATCTACCATTTCATTATGATCAAATGCAAGCTCTGGAAAGGATTCCAGATTAGTAAATTCAGCATTTTTAGATTTATTTAAGACTACTTTATCTTTTTCAAGATTAATTAAGCCATAAAAAGAAATATCTATTACTCGTCCCTCTGGATGTCTATATAATTTACCAAAAGCATTTAGTTGTTCTACATAAATATTATTATTACCAATATTTTTATTTAGAATATCAGAACATACATCCTCAAGTGATTGATTGGACTTTAGAAATTGATTTGGTAATATCAACGCGCCTTTGAATGGTGCATTTTCATTTTTAACTGTTAATACTTTTTTTTCGTCATTATTGTAGCAAAACAAACATATACTTACAGTAATAGCTATTGAATTAAGCTCTTGAGAATTTTGCATTTTAATAGTGTATTTTAAACACTAAGTTAATTAATTTATAACTCCCGACCCAATAAGTTCATCATTTTTATACCAACTTATAAATTGGCCGGAGGTAATTCCCCTTTGATTTTCATTAAATAATACTTTTAATTCACCATTAATAATTGTTAAAGTACATTTTGTAAGTGGTTGCCTATATCTAATCCTAGATTCAAATTGAAACGATTTTTCTTCATTAATCTTAAGGTCTTCTCTTATCCAATGAATATTTTTCTTAGAAACGCTTAAGGCCTTCCTATATAATCCAGGGTGGTTATCACCTTGACCAACAAAAATTATATTTTCATTTACATCTGTTCCAATAACAAATAATGGATATTTGGTCCCTCCAATATTTAAGCCTTTTCTCTGACCAATTGTGTAATAATGAGCACCATTATGTTTTCCTATAACTTTGCCCATGTTACTTGAAAATTTTAAGGGCTGGTAACAATTCTCATTTTTTTTAAAAACATCATGTTTATTGTCAATCTCAATTACTTTTCCAATTTTAGGCTTTAAAAATTGTTGTAAAAATATGGGGAGTTTAACTTTACCTATAAAACATAGACCCTGTGAATCTTTTTTATTAGCTGTGTTTAAACCAATATCTTGCGCTAATTTACGTACATCTTTTTTCTTTAATTTACCTAAAGGAAATAAACTTTTAGAAAGCTGGTATTGACTGACCTGACATAAAAAATAACTTTGATCTTTAGTTTTATCTTTTCCTGAAAGTAGTCTTTGAATTTTCTCGCCATTAATTATTATTTCTTCTTTTCTACAGTAGTGTCCAGTTGCAACAAAATCTGCTCCTAGCTCCATAGCTTTATTAAGAAATAAATCAAATTTTATTTCTCTATTACAAAGTATATCTGGGTTGGGTGTTCTTCCCTTCTCATATTCTGAAAACATGTAGTCCACAATCTTTTCCTTATATTCTTTACTAAAGTCAATTACTTGAAAAGGTATTTCTAAAATTTCAGAGACTTGTAAAGCATCATTACTATCCTCAATCCATGGACACTCGTCATCAATTATAACTGATTCGTCGTTCCAGTTCCGCATAAATAAACCAATAACATTATAGCCTTCCTTTTTTAATAAATAAGCAGCTACACTAGAGTCAACTCCACCTGATAAACCAACTACTACTGTTTTCATTTTTCAAAAGTAATTAGAAATCATCTTTTCACCTAACATTATACTTTTTGATAAATATAAATTATCTTTAGTATATCTTTTAATGATATAAAATGAACAATAATTATCCTAATTTATTTAAACCGCTTGATTTAGGTTTTACTACTCTTAAAAATAGAGTTTTAATGGGCTCAATGCATACGGGTTTAGAAGAAGTAAGAAATGGATACCACAGAATGGCTTCTTACTTTGAACAGAGAGCAAAGGGGGGAGTTGGATTGATTGTAACAGGTGGAATAGCACCAAGTTATAAAGGTTGGGTAGCTCCTTTTTCTAGTAAATTAACTAGTAAAAGAGTAGCCAATAAACATAAATTAATTACTAAAGCAGTTCATAAATATGATTCAAAAATATGTATGCAAATTCTTCATGCTGGTAGATATGGTTATCACCCTTTCAATGTATCGGCTAGTAATATTAAATCTCCAATATCTAAATTCAAGCCAAAGGCACTCACAGAAAAAGGAATTCATAAAACAATTAATGAGTTTGTAAAATGTTCAAAACTAGCTAAATACGCCGGTTATGACGGTGTTGAAATAATGGGCTCAGAAGGTTATTTAATAAATCAATTTATTGTTAAAAGAACTAATAGAAGAACTGATAGTTGGGGAGGTAGTTATGAAAATAGAATGAAATTCCCTCTGGAAATTGTTAAAAAAATCAGAGATGAAGTAGGCTCCAATTTCATTATTATTTTCCGATTATCGATGTTAGATTTGGTCGAAGGGGGAAGTTCCTGGGAAGAAGTAGTTATACTAGCTAAAAAACTTGAAACAGCAGGTGTTACACTTATTAATACTGGAATAGGATGGCATGAGTCAAGAATACCAACAATAGCAACTATGGTTCCCAGAGGAGCATTTAGTTGGGTAACAAAAAGAATGATGGGAGAAGTGAAAATTCCTTTAATTACTACTAACCGTATTAATACCCCAGAAAAAGCAGAACATATTTTATCTGAGGGTCATGCTAATATGGTTTCGTTAGCCAGACCATTTTTAGCTGATCCTGACTTTGTAAATAAGGCCAAAGAAAATAAATCTGATGAAATAAATACTTGTATAGCTTGTAATCAAGCATGTTTAGATCACGCCTTCAAAGGTAAGGTCGCTAGTTGTTTAGTAAACCCTGTAGCTTGTCATGAAACAGAAATAATTTTAGATAAAACAAATAAAATAAAGAAAATTTTAGTGGTCGGAGCAGGTCCTGCAGGGTTAGCTTATTCAACAACTGCAGCAAAAAGAGGTCATCAAGTTACTTTAATGGAAATGTCTGACTCTATAGGAGGACAATTTAATATGGCTAAAATTATACCTGGAAAAGAAGAATTTAATGAAACACTGAGGTATTTTAAAACTATGCTAAAAAAGTTCGACGTAGATATTAAATTAAATTCTGTTTTTGACCCAATTCTTGCTTCTAATTATGATAAGGTAGTTATAGCTACTGGAATTATTCCTAGACTTCCTAAAATAAAGGGAATTAGTCATTCTAAAGTAGTTAACTACATTGATGTTTTAAAAGGCGATGTTAAAATTGGTAAAACAGTTGCTTTAATTGGTGCTGGAGGAATTGGTTTTGATGTTGCAGAATTTCTATCTCATCACGGTGAATCAACATCAACTGAAACAGAATTATTTATGAAAGAGTGGGGAGTAGACATGAGTTTTATTGCCAGAGGTGGAGTAGAAGGGGTTAAATCAAATGTTTCTAAAAGCGAAAGAAAAATATATTTAATGCAAAGAAAAAGCGGAAAAGTTGGGGCTAAACTTGGTAAAACAACAGGTTGGATTCACAGGTTTTCACTGAGGAATAAAGAAGTTAAAATGATTAACGGAGTTTCCTACACTAATATTGATGATAATGGCTTACACTATTTGAAAAATGAAAAAGAAAAGGTTCTTGATGTAGAACATATTGTTATTTGTGCAGGTCAATTAAGTAACAATTATCTTTTAGAAAAAACAAAAGAAATTAATAAAAACACAGAAATAATTGGTGGCGCTTTTGATTCTTTAGAATTAGACGCTAAAAAGGCAATTGATCAGGCAGTAAGAAGCGCAGCTATTGTTTAAGTAATCCATATTTAATAATACTGAAAAGAGCTCTAAAACCATCTCTCCATCTAATTTTCTTACCTTCTTCTACAGTTCTTGGGTTATAAGTAATGGATACTTCTTTCCATCTTAGATTCTTATTTCTAGCAAGTTTTGCAGTAATTTCAGGGTCAAAAGCAAACCTGTTTTCTTTTAAAGATATATCTTGAAATATATGAGTTGGTATTAATTTATAGCAAGTTTGCATATCAGTAAGATTTACCCCAAAACAAAAATTTCCAAAATAGGTTAAAAACCTATTTGCTATTCTATTTAAAATAGATTCTTTTTTCTTTTTTTTACTTTTAATAAATCTTGACCCGTATACAATATCTGCTTCATTAGAAATAATAGGTAACAATAAGTCATTAATCTCTTTTGGATTAAGTTCCAAATCAGCATCTTGAATAATACAATAATCACCCTTTGCGTACTTTAGAGCAGCTTTTATTGACCCACCTTTTCCAAGGTTTTTTTTATTTTCTAGATATTTTAAATCATTTCTTGTATTATCAGAAATAAATCTTTTAATCTCTTTTCTACTATTATCATTAGAAAAATCATTTACAACAATAATATCTTTTTTAATATTTTCTAATAGATCTATTTTATGTACTACACTTAATAATTCATAAATAGTGTCGTCTTCGTTAAAAACAGGTATAATGATGGTAAGATCCTTTATCAAAATACTATTTAGTATTTAATATTAAGTTTGTTGTAAATGAAATGCATTAACCAAGCTGGACCAATTAACAAGAATTGTACATCTTTCAAAAATGAAGGTTTTTTTCCTTCAATCTTATGACCAATAAATTGGATAATCCAAGATGTAATAAATACAGTTAGGGCAATCAACCATAATTGAAAATTTATCTCACCGCTAATAATTAGATTTTCTAAATAATTAGTAACGAATAGGCACAATCCTGAAAACCCTAACATACCCAAGGAAAGTAAAGGAGATAATTTAACGTAGTAAAAAAAGATAATACTAATTGATATAGTTGCCCAATTAACATATTGAAAACTATTTATTTTTACATTTTCTAATGGGCCTAAAGGAATAGTCCAAACTAATGCAACGATACTGAAAAATATAGAAGGAACACAAATCCAGTGGATTAGTTTATTTATTTTATTCTTATGACTTTCGCCATATTCGTTAAGTAATAAATCTATTTTTTTCATTTTAATTAGTTATCATGGATTCTCTTAATGTAACTAAATATTTTGATTTAAATTATCTACTCAAAATAATTTTTTTGTTGAATATTTTATTATTTGTTTTCAATTGAACAAAATACACCCCTTTAGAAAGGGTACTTACATCTATAAGTTTTTTGTATTGACCTAAGAAATTATAAATTTTATTGTTGGTTATTTCTTGTCCTAAAGAATTTTTTATAGATATTTCTATGTCTTGTCTTGATGTTAAAAGAAAAACTAACTCAAATTCGTTAACTGCGGGATTTGGATATATCTGTAAATCATAATCATTTTTTTCATATATAAATAAATCAGATAAAACTTGGCACGCTCCGCTTGTTACATATAATTTATAAACTCCATTTGAAGGATTATATATTATACTATCGTTAGAAATGGGTTGTCCGTTTCCGTACCATTGATATAAAACGTCAGATGTGAAACCGGTAATATTTGAAGTTAGAAACTCATCATTAAAGTTTTCTATAGAGACCTCAAAAGCTTCATCACATGTGGTGAAATGTGCTTTGAAAGAATATCCTGAATTTAGATTTACATTATAAAGGTTTTCATTTTCTAAATTATTGGCGGTAACAGCATTTGGTTCCCAATGAGAAAATGTGTAGCCAGAATCTGCTAAAGCAAAAATATTTACAGGGCAACCACCATGATAGACACCATTCCATGGATAATTATTGGGAGTAATTGAGTTTATATTTATTTTACCTGTATTAGCAGGACTAACATCCAACTGAACGGTTCTTTGACCTTGTAAATTCAAGGATTGATTTAAATGTAATCTTGCAGTAGCAATTCTAGCAGAATTGTAAGATGAAATGCTTGATATTGCATTGCTCCATTGAGTAACTGAGTTCAGTCCACTACCTTGACTAGCCCATAGATTTATATGAGAGGGAATGGCACTTGATATACTATTTTTAAGATCATTAGAAATTTGGTTAAAATTATTTGTTTGAAATATAGTATTGATTAAATCATCATACCTGTTTGTGAATTTACACTTGAAATCTTGATTAAGAAGTGCTCTACTAAATATTTGAGAATGTTCACTTGAAACAGTAGGGAATCTTGCAGCATCAATATAATTGTCCCAAATATTCTGTCCGAAATATCCGAAGGAAGCATCAGTATCATAAAGAACATACCTCCAAACTCCTCCGAGTGTGTCAGGTCTCCAAAGTTTAACATTATTAAGTCCCCAAGCAATTCCCATCCAGTCCATATTCTGAATATAAGTTTGAGTGATAAAATAATCTATATAGTTTTCGATATCAAATCTCGAACGGAAAACGTCTACAAAGCTTGTGTCTTGAACACTTGTATTTTGAATGATTTCAAATGATGCCATAAAATGGTCACTACTTCCTGCAAGTGCACTGTCTCGGTTTAAGAGATCAATTTTCTCACTATTCATACCATGATTACTTTCAACGTAATGTTCATCAATTTTCTCTCTTATTCCATAAAGCCCCCAATAGTCGCCATTTAAATAAACTATTGCAGGCTCATAACCCATCCTGTCAATATTAGTTTCTTTAACAACTCTAGATATAATAGCATCTTGAATTCTATCATTCCATCCATGCTGACCACCATTTCTCAAATTAAAATTGTTGAATTTTGTAATGTTACTTTTTCCTGAAATTAAAGGATATTCTACTGGTCCTTTATAAATAGATTTATTATCAATTCTAAAAGATTTTTGCGGTTCTGCTCTAGACCAACCTCCATGAATTTCGAGATCAAATTGTGTTTCAAATTGTTTATTTTGGTCTGCATCAAAAAATTCCATTCTTGACCATTTTGACCAAGGCTCCCAAAAATTACTTCCAAAATATGGATAATTTGTACCTGCATTAGGTCCCAATACATATATTCCAGTATTCCAATCCCAAAGATTATCCTCATTGGTTATTATTGAAAAAACAGGTAAATTATGATTTTGTTCGTTTATAATATATGTTCTATCAATTACCTCACTTGGAAGTAAATTTTGATTACTGAAAGCTCTTGCGCTAAAAACAGTAGTTGAATTAAAAGATAAAGTATTGCTTAATAAAGGATCATTTAATTCAGGAACATCTCCATTGGTTGTATACCTTATATCATTTTGAGAACCAGCATTAAAACTTACATTTACTAAATTAGTATACCAACCCGAAGGAGTTGTTATTTCTGGTTGACTTTCAATACCATCATAGCACCAACTATTTAAATTACTTTGATTTGGAGTTGGTTGATTAAAAAAGCACCAGTTATTATTTCCATCAAGTGATCTTCCATACGATATGCCGTTAAATAGACTATTTGGGATAGTAATACTGTCAGATATATTTCCTGCTGAATTACTTATAATCAAAGTTTCACCGTTGGATAATTTAAAATTACTATGCATGAAAATATTAGGGTTAGTAAACCAAGAAGGTAAGTTCTGGTAATTATTTTGGTTACTTTTTATTCCTGCAGAAAGAAAAAAGTTTGAACTAAGATCTGAAGATGTATTACTAGAATTATGAACTTGAATAGCCAATACATTATTTCCTTGGACTAATATTTCTGAAAAGTCTTCAAAACTAAATAATTTACTTTCTGGAATTCCTCCGCTGTAAAGAACTGCCTCATGATTATTATTAGTAGTGGTATTGAAAGTTGGAAAAAAAGTACTAAAGTTATTAGATCTCATTATCTCAGTTCCATTTAAATAAGCTATAAACCCATCATCATAATCTGCATGTAAAATGAGATGTGAAAGGTCATTAAAATCTAAAATGGTAAAGTTTTTTCTCATATAAAGAGACAATGTGTTAGATGAAATAATAGTATTATCATCATTGTCTCCATAACCTATCCCTCCAGGGCCACTACTCCAGGATTGATCGTTGTAATTTAAGGTATTCCAATCATCATCTAAATTAAAACTCCCTAACTCATAGTTCCAATTATCATTAGATTGAATAATAGTCTCCCAGTGATCTGGAAAAAAACAAAAAGATTTGTTAGATGCAAATACAATTATTTTCTCATTTGGAGAAATCTGATAATTTGGAAAGTTCCATTTATCAATATTATCATTGTCATCACTTAGATAGTAGTTATTTAAATTAACAGAAGAATTACCCGAATTAATAATTTCAATCCAATCATTCTCTTCTTGATATTCATCTAAATATCCTTTATGAACACTTAACTCATTGATTAATATTTGACAATTAATTAAAAAAGGAAATAAACCACAAAATATTACAATAATTAACCTATGCATATCCTATATATATTAAAGCCTTTAAAATTAATAAAATTTACTTTCTATGTAAAACTATTATTGTAGATGATAATTTCTTAAATACTTTAATTATTTAATACTGTTTTAAATTTATTAAATGGAATCTTTTATCATATAATTTATTTATAGTTATATATACTTTAAATTAAAATCTTTTAATTTATTTTTTCAACTCTGTAAAATATTTAAAATTGATTATAAATAAATATCCTTTTTTTATATTAAATAAACATTCTATTTTAAATTAAATATTCATATTTACATATGAAATAAAGTTACGAATTGTCATGGATAAATACTTAACCAGTTATATTAATAATGTATCAAATAAATTTAACCATCAAGAAAATCTTAATGAATTTATAAATCAGGTAAAATTTTCATATAATTGGTCTATCTCTAATTTGATATGTAAGCCTTTAATTATTGAAAATGAACAGGCTTTAATTATGCAAAAAAGACCATCTGATAATGAAGGATATTTTGGGTTTTTAAATATTAATCCTGTTAAAAAAAAATCTCAGTTATGGAGTAAAGTTGTTGAGACAGCTACTTTAAATAATATTAAAAAATTAAAAGGTCCTGTTCAGGGAAGTACTTATTTTCCTTATAGATTTATTTCCTACAGTAATGGTATGAGTTTCTTTAAAGGAGAGTTTTTTAGTACTCACTTAGATGATGATTATATGCGTTCTAATGGTCCTGATAAAATTATTAATTACAAATCAGCAATAAGAGAAGACTTTAAAGAAATTATGAAAATTACCAAGCCTACTTATGACAAATTGGTAGAAAAAGGTCTTAAAATTGAAGTATTAAATAATCCTGATTTAGATTTTTACAAAGAAATTTATAACATTACTAATATTACTTTTGGAGAAAATTGGGGTTATGAAAATTTAAGTTTTGATGAATTTTTAAACTTTGTAAGTTCTGACCAATCTAAACGTCCAAAATTATCATTACAAAAAGTAACTTTCGGAGATAAACTAGTTGGATTTTCAAGATTCGTTGAGGAATCTGATGATACTATAATTTTTAAAACAGCTGGCTTATTGCCCGAATATCAAAAAATGGGTATTGGTATTGCTATAGCCTATAAAGGTCATGAAGATGCTATAAAACTTGGTTATAAAAAAGCAATTTACGCGTTAGTTAGATTTAATAACAGAGTTGATAGAATGCCTCAACCAAATCTTATAAATTTTAGAGAGTATAGTTCTTATGAGTTCAATATATAAAACTTTATGACTAGGTATTTAATTACAGGAGCTACAGGAATTCTTGGAACAAATTTTATTTGTGAAATCTTAAAACAGAATCTCAATAACCTTCCGAATATTGAGATTTATATAATAGGCAGATCTAAGAATAGTATTTCTCTAAAGCAAAGAATAAAGTTGTCCTTAGAGAGTAATGGCCAATTTTATATCTTCGGTAAAAAAGTTTCTCAATCAGTACTTTCTAAACTTCTTAAAAGATTCCATTTTATAAATCATGACTTAAAAAATGAAAAATTTAATCAAGACATTTTAAACAAATTCTTTAAAATAGATGTTTTTGATCATTTCTTTCATATTGCAGCATTAACAGACTTAAGAAATAATTTAAAATCTGCAGAAAATTTAAATTTAATCAATGTAATTGGAACTCAGAATATACTTAAAGCACTTAAGGAAGTTGAAATAAAACAGTTTCATTTTGTTAGCTCAGCCTATGTCTGCGGTAATAGTTTTGGGGAAATAACAGATAATTTTATCCCCATTAATCGAAGTTTTAGAAATTATTATGAAAAATCAAAATTAGAATCTGAAATCATATTTACTGAATTTTGTAAAATAAACAATAAAAGTTTCAAAGTTTATAGACCTTCTATCATTTCTGGAAGAACTATCGAACAACCTTTAGGATTTACAAGTAAGTTTGATGTTTTTTATTCTTGGGCTAATTTCTGGTTTAAAATAAGAGTAAACCTAGGACTTGGAGATAATGACTTTACTAAACCTTTATCAATCCCTGTAAGAATATGTTTAAACCCAAATTCAGGACTAAATATTATAAGTTGTGATTTGGCTGCCAAAATGATTTATCATATTTCAAAATCAAGTACTGAACATTCCTATTTTAATATTGTGAATGATGAGAATTTAAATCATGTTGAACATGTTACCTATATGCTTGAAAAATTAAATATTACAGATTACACATTTACAGAATCTATTCCTCAAACTTTTAAAAATAATTATGAGTCTTTATATTATAAGATAATTGGTGATGTTTTTACACCATATATGTTTCAGGATGCCATTGATTTTAAAAAATTAAATATTAGTAATCTAAAAATAAAATCTAATTCTCAATTTTTGGATTTAAATGATTTTAAGATGCTTATTGATTTTGCTGTTAAATCTAAATTTAAATCAGTTCAAGAATATTAAAATTCATATCGATTACTTTGGACAGAAACCCAGCAGCAACTGGAATAATAAGATTGTCAAATCCAAGAATCACAAAAAATTCTAATATTGTTAATATCAATGAAACTGCCAATATAGGTATTAGTATTTCGGTTGAAGCTCCAAAAAAAGCAATATAAATTAAAAAGGTTGATATTAAAAAAATTATACTTCCTCCAATGCTCTTTTTATGTTTAAATACATATATTGGTTTATAATCTATTTTTTCACCAATCCAACCTGCTAAACCATCTGAAAATGCCAATACTAGTATGCCAATTTTAAAGGCATATGCATCATTTGGTAAGAAAAAATAATTTAATAATATGATACTAATAGGATAAATTAATTCGCCATAAGTTTTCCTTTTAACATTATGGAGAGTGAGTATGTTTTTCCATTTTGAAAGCAATAAAAAGAAGAAGAAAAATATAGATAATGAAAATATTTCATTAGAACTTAAAAATTCAGGAAAAAACACGACCACTAACCCTGATAATATGTGAGTAGCTTTTCTAGACCATTTAGATTTCTCATTTATAATTTTTTGTAATAGATCTATGCCGAAAAATATTATCGTAAATATTGATAAGAAAATTATAAAGTTTTTCATTAATTACTTTTAATTATTTCAATATTCCCATTAGCACCATTAATTTTTAAAGTTTCACCACTCTTTAAAATTTTTGTTGCATTTTTCACACCTATTATTGTAGGTATTCCAAGCTCTCTCGAAACTATAGCAGCGTGTGATAATATCCCTCCATTTTCAATAATTAAACCTTTACATAATCCAAGTAAAGGAGTCCATCCAGGATCAGTGTTTTTTGCAACTGCTATTTCAAAATCTATTTTTTCAGGTAAATAATAATCTTTAAAAACTCTAATTCTTCCCTGTATTTCACCTTTTGTACAACCTCTACCTCCCAATTTTTCTTTTTCGGAATCTTGTTCATTTAAAGCTTTCGGCTGTTCTCCATCTACTACACCAAAAAAGTCAGGAATTTCTTTATTCTTAAACTCTTTATATTGATCTTTCCTTTCTTTTATTAAGTCTTTATAATCTATTTTATTAAGAAAAATCTCATTTATTTTAAGAAAGAATATGTCTTTTTGTTTTTCAATTTTATTTTCCTCTAAATAAATTTGTCCAATTCTATTAAATATTTTTCTAACTATTGAAAAAGCATTAGATCGTAATAACCTAAATTCTTCTCTTTGTGCAGCATACTTTTTAAACTTTTTTATCGCGTATGATTCTTTGTTTTCTTTTTTGAGATTTTTTATTTCTAATGACGAATAATTTTTTAAGACTTTAAAAAAATCAACTATATTTTCTTCAACATCAGGAGATTCTAATTTTAGTTCATTGGCAAACCTTCCTCCATAAACTGAGAAATAATCTTCTAATAATTTATTCAAAGAATCATTTTTTAATATATAAGTATTCAATTTTTCATTATTCATTTCATTAATTAATTCTAAAATATTTTGATTATTTATTATTTTTTTTGAAAGATTTATTAAAGCATTTAATTGTGTAGTTGTCTTACTTTCAAACGATATTATTTTATTGACACGTTCTTCACTGAATTTCTTTTTAAGGATACCAAAGTAGGTCATTACTAAAAAATCATTTTCTACAGTGATATACCATTTTTTGATTAATTTTTCTTGAACTTCCTTATAGGCTGTTTTACAATCATTATAGCTTAAAGTTTTAAAGCTTTTTTTTCTAGAATTTTTAATAAACGCAATAACATATTTTTGAAATTTTTTATTATTGTATTTTACTCTAAAAAATTTCCATACAACAATAAAAGGATACGTTATTTTAAGGATTATTGATGGTTTTATATCTCTAATAACTTCCTCTTTTACATTACTAGTAATCATTACCTCTAAATTTTCTTTATTTCTATTGTATCCAGGAATAAATGACATCATTTTATACCAATTATTCATGTTGTAGAATAATCTTCCGTTAAAAGAATTAACCATATTATTAAAAACTTCTTTGTATTTATTTAGTTTTCCTTTACTTACACCTGATTTGTGTATAAGTTGACTGTAAACTTCCTTATATATGTGTGTGGCAAATGATATTGTTAGTGGAGAGATTAATCCTGAATAACTTTCTGCAATATTAGCACTATCATAATAAACCCAATTTTTTAGATCATTAATTGAAGCAGTTATTGGCCTAGATTGAAGTATGTATAATTTCTCTTTGAAGAAGCACCATTCAATGTCTTGGGGTGCGTTCATAATAATTTCTATTTCTTTACACTTTTCAATAAGTTTATGAATTTCATTTGAGTTAATAGAAAATTGATTTTCTATATTTTTAATTAACTGATTTCCTTTCCAAATTAAGCTTTCTTTTTTTTTAGGAAATTCTCTTTTTAATAAAATTCCATTTTTACTTACTAATAATTCATCACATTCCCACCCCTCCACAACAGTTTTACAAACTCCAAAATTAGAATTGATTACCATATTAGAACTTCCATCGTTTGTAAAAATAACTCCAGATTTTTCAGATGGAATAAACTCTTGAATAATAACAGCTCCATCTTCATTTTTAAAAGAACTTACTACTTTTTGGTATGCCCTGTAAATATTAGAATAAGAAACACCTATTTCTGAATAAAAGTAACCTGCATAAGATTTTGAATCTGAATCTTCACTAATACAGGATGATCTAACCGCATAAATTTGATTTTTATTACAGACTTTTAGTACTTCTTTTTCAGATAAGTTTTTAGAAAGTACAGTTAAGTCAGGGACATTAAATCCTTTTTTCTTTAGAAAAAGTAATTTTTCTGCTTTACTCCCAATTTTAGAACTATTATCCATTTATACTGTAGAAATATACTAGGAAGTTTAGACAAATATAATTACTGATTGTTGCTACCATTAGAAATAATTCAGAATTTTTATTTTTATTTTTAAGATGTCTAAAAAGTCCCAAAGAGAGTATGCCGAAAAAAATTAAAGTTATAAATCCGTACCATCCTAAGTTAGGAGAAAGTGAATAAAGCATCCAAATAAAGGTTATGACATTTAAAATATTGAAAGCATAAAATATATAAAGTGATTTTTTATAACCTAAATGCCATGAATAAGTATCTTTCCCTTTAGATTCATCTTTATCAGTTTTAATCTTCCTAATAAATTCCAATATAATAGTATTGAATATTACAAATAGCAAGTGAATAATCATCACTTTATTTAAAGTAAAATCATTAGTGAAAATTACGTATACAAACAACTGAAGTAAAACCATTTGAATCATATGAATAGAATTATATACGTAAAAATGATTCTTTTTAAAATCTTCACTTAGGAAAAAGTCCTTCCATGCAAAAAAACTAAATATTAATAGTATTGATCCATAAATAGAAGATTCTATCCCATAGTATATTGAAATAAATAAAAAACTTGAAAGACCAAAAAAGTCTAAAAACATTAATTCCTTTATGCTGATTAAGCCTCTGGGAATAGGTCTTTTGGGATGGTATTTTACGTCGTGTTTATAATCTCTTGATTCATCAATAACTCTTATATGAAATATAAAAAATAATCCTGAAAAATAACTAGCAAGTATCTTTATTATAGATACTTCAAAGGAAAGAATAGCAGCAGAACTAATTACAACTGCAAAAGTGGTGAAAGCCAAGTATTTCAAAGGAAATCTCTCGTCTTGGTATATATAAAATCTTTTTAATAGGTTCACTTTATCAATTTATAGATGTAAAATTTCTCATAATATTTAAATTTTTCAAATACTGAGAGTTTATTTTCTTTTTCCTCATCTCTTATAAAATTTGCTTTTAGATTGGAAGGTATATCTCTTTTAATCAAGTTATTCCAGAATATAATTTTGGAATTATTTTTTCCAGTTCTTAGTATTTCTTGAAAAACTATGTTACTGTCTTTTTCTGACATAGCTTCGAATACATCTGATAAATTAAACTTGTTCAAGCTATTATTTTTAGTATTTCTTAAATATTCTATAATATTTTCAGTTACTATTTCAATTTTACAATTACTTTTTTTGATTTTCTCAAAATTCTCTTTTTTTAGGTAGTAAGGATAATGATTTAAATAATTTCCATTTAAAACATAGTACATGTATGAATTTGAAAAAATATTTTTAGATTTTAGTACATTATCAGTTTTTTCTAGATAGTGATTACTTATTTTATTCTCATTATGATGCTGGAACATAATTTTACTTCTTCCAGCTTTTCTCATAAATTTTTTATTTAAAAATAAATTCATAATTATTTTCCATCTAAAATTATCCCAAATAGTTTGATAAAAGTTATCGTGTTCTTCAAAACTCTTTTCTTTAAATAAATATTTGACATATTTTTTATTACCTGTAAGCCTTAAAACAAAAACTCTAAAAATTCTAAAATAGTTTTCAAATTTGCCAATATGAATAATTCCTTTTTTGATGAGATGAAGATTACTATCCCAGAAATTTAACGTACGATTTGATAATTTTTTTTTAATAGAATTGTAGTGTTTTATTCTTTCATCGCAATGCGAAACTCCAAAAAATCTAATTACTTCTTCATATTCTAGTTCTTTTATTGAAAGTAGTTTCAATTCTAATAAATGATTTTGATGAATATTCATATCAATACTGACCAACTTCTCATTGGTTAGCCCAGAAAGTGACAAAGAATTGTCTCCTCCAGATGTTATGGACAGAATTATATCTTTATTTTCAATACTTAAGGCATTTACAAGTACATCAGTATCCTCCCAACACTGACTGTATTTAATAATATGTTTGAAATACAATAATTAAAAAAATTAATGAGATACTACTTATGATCTTTTCTTTGATACTCTATAGTTTCATTAAAAAGTTTTAAGAATTCTTTTGATAATTCTTTGGCTTGTTTTTGACTTTTAACATCTTTCACCTCATAATAACCAAGTTTATATAAATCGGCAGCTTGGCTCAAAGTTAGCTTTAGTTTAATATCAGGATCACCATGTAGGCCTCTAAACACTAACCATTGCCCATCAACATTGACTGCTGTCAATTTTATGTAAGCTGGTAAGCCTAAAATCATAGCATCTTCTTTGGGAGGAATATGTAAGTGAACTAAATTGTCAAACTTAAATTCTGATTTATCTCCAGGTAAATAATAAGGATCAACATAGAACATAGCTCTCCATGCAGCATCTGCAATAGTATAAAAAACTCTATATTTTTCTTCATAATTAACTTCTCCATCAGAAACAATTTCTAACAAATCTTTAATATTTTTTGTTCTTAATTTTAATACCATTGATGGTTTTTTGTTGTTAAAACCTTTATGGATTTTAAAATCTCCATCGTTAATTTCTATGGTCAATCTGTAAGCACCTAAATCCATTACAGAAACATAAATATTTTCACTTTTAAGTTGTGTAAACCATGGATTTTTTTTAGAGAAATCACCAGTTTTATTTAGAACATCAATTATTTCATCAGCTTTAGTTGCTATATCTTTAATAGCACCAGATTTATCTTCGGGATATGTGTATTTGACTTTTTTAAATTTTGATAAGTATCTAGGTTCTTCTTTACCTGTTTTAGCAGAAAATTCAGTCTGTGCTAATCCTGCATTTACAGAAAGAAACGTAAAAGAGAATAATAAATAATAATTAATGATTTTCATAACTTATATAGTTTTTTAAGTAATATAAAAAATAATTAAATAATTCTAATACTGATAGTAATATTATTTTATGTTTTTTTAGCTTAAAATAGTTTATTAATAACTAAAATTACATGTATAAGTATTTGATTAACAAGTTTTTAAGTAGAATAAAAAGGACTTGTTTTTTAACTGATTTAAAATAGCAGAGAGGAAGGGATTCGAACCCTCGTAACACTTTTGGTGTTAACACGCTTTCCAAGCGTGCGCCTTAAGCCACTCGGCCACCTCTCTTTATTTTTAGAAGAACAAATATAATTTTTTCTAATATTATTTTGCAAATTCTTTTTAAATCCTTTCATTTGCAAACTAATTCTTCGGGGTGTAGCGTAGCCCGGTTATCGCGCCTCGTTTGGGACGAGGAGGTCGCAAGTTCGAATCTTGCCACCCCGACAGAACTTAAGCTCATCGAACGATGGGCTTTTTTTATTTCTTTTTTAAACTTATATTTTTTTAAATTTATATTATAACAATATTTATTATGAAAAAAATATTTTTTTTAATGTCATTAATTTTTAATTTAAATATAATTAATGCTCAAAAATTATTCTCTGTTAAATATGAATCTAGGGCGGATCTAAAAGTTTTTGTTGTTGATTATGAATCTCAGGCTGATTTATTAGTTTATAAAGTTAAATACGAAAATCAAGCATCTAAAAATGAAGGTAAATGGTTTTTTGTCGATTATGAATCTAGGTCAGATAAAAAAATATTCTTTGTTGATTACCAATCTAGAGCTGACTTAAAAATATTTTTTGTTGATTATGAAAGTAGATCAGGGTGGAAGGATAATTCGAAAAAACACCTTTTATACTAATGAATAACAATAAAATTCCAAAAATCGGAATTGCTGAAAAAGATTTGTTTAAGTCTATGAAAATTTCCATGCATTCTGATATTGATTGGAAAGCTGGAAAAACATTCGGTGCAGTTTATTATCCAGGAGAAAAGTATTCTAAAGCTATTTCCAACGCTTATACAAAATTTATGCATGAAAATGCTTTTGATCCACAGTTGTTTAGTAGTATGTTAACTATGGAAAATGACCTTATTCAACAAACAGCTTCCTTATTTTCATCCAAGACTAAACTATTTGGTAATCTTACAAGTGGAGGTACTGAAAGTATCTTTCTTTCTGTATTATCTGCTAGAAATTGGTCAGTTAAATATAAAAACATAAAAAATCCAGAAGTTATTCTTTCATCAAGCGCCCATCCAGCATTTTTAAAAGCAATGAATTTTCTTAATGTAAGGCCTGTAATCATTCCAACACAAAAAGATTTTAATTTAAATCTTGAAAGTTTTAAAGCTGCTATTAATGAAAACACTATTTTAATAGTTGGATCAGCTCCAGCTTATCCTACAGGAATGATAGATCCAATTTCAGACCTTTCAAATTTAGCACTAGAAAACAAGTTATTACTTCATGTTGACGCATGTATTGGTGGTTTTTTACTTTCTTATTTAAAAAAATGTAATTACAATATACCATTATTTGATTTTAATCTAGAAGGTGTTAGTTCACTTTCGGTTGACTTGCATAAGTATGCTTATGCTCCAAAAGGTTCATCGGTTTTGTTATATAAAAATGATGATTTAAGAAGGGAGCAATTTAGTGTTTATCCAAATTGGGAGGGCGGTATATACGGATCTACCTCTTTTTTAGGAACCAAGCCTGGAGGAATAGTTGCTGCTACTTGGTTTGCCCTAAATCACATTGGTGAAAATGGATATATTGAATTATGCGAAAAAACAATGTCAGCTACTAAAATCATCCATGATTTTATTGATAATTCTGATGAACTTTCAATAATTGGAAATCCAATTATGAGTTTGCTAGCTTTTTGTAGCGAAAATCATAATATATATCAAATTGCAGATGAATTAAGTATTTTAGGTTGGTATGTAGGGAGACTTCAAAATCCTCCCGGTATTCATTTAGTAGTTTCTCAAATTCACGATAACGGTGCTGCTAAAAATTTCACAGCTGATTTACAATTAGTTTTAAATATTTTAAATAAGTCTAAAATAAAAAATAAAATTTCTAAAGCTGCAGATTCTATTGCAATAAAAGCTTTAAAAAAGACAGGTTATAACAACGTTAAGAAAACTATATTGGGCAAAGCAAAATCTAAAACAAAATCTAAAAAAAGATTGATTTATGACTTAAAAAGTGATTTAAATTTAGAAGAAAGTGATGACCTATTCAGGTCTATTTTAAGTAATTACTATTAATTTTTTTCAAATAGCATAATACTTTCTATATGCGAAGTATGAGGGAATTGATCAACTAATGAGAATTTTTTAAGTTGATACCCCATTTCAGTCAAAGTAACTAAATCTCTAGCTTGTGTAGCTGGATTACAACTTACATAAACAATAACTTTAGCATTTAGCCGTATTACTTTTCTTAAAGATTTCGGGCTAATTCCTGCTCTTGGAGGATCTATTACTATAGAATGAATTTTATTTTGGTATTCTGGATGGTTTAACAAAAATTTACCAACATCGGAACTTATAAAATTTAAATTTTTCAGTTGATTTTTCTGTGCATTTTTGGTGGCGTTTTTTATCGCAGAATCTACTATATCAACTCCAATAATATTATTAGGTGTTTTTTTGGAAATAAGTTGTCCAATTGTTCCTGTTCCACAAAATAAATCAAGAATAATTTGGTCCTTTGGAATACTATATTCTAAAAGATAGTCTATAACTTTTTGATATAATTTCTCAGCACATAAGGGATTAGTTTGAAAAAAACTTTGCATACTTATTTCAAAGTCTAAACTATTAATTTTTTCAACTATAGTTTCTTTCCCAAAAACAAGTTTACTAGAACCTTTATCTAACTTTTCTCTGTCTGCTACATCATCATTTATTGTATGGATTAAACCAGCGACTCTATTGCCTAATAAACGGGATAAAAATTGAGCAAAATTAGTCACAGAAAATTTATTTAAATCTTTTGACGATGTAACAAGGTTAAAAAGTAGTGTATTTTCAAAATGGCTTCTTCTAACAACTAAATGTCTGAAAAAACCTTTCTTTCTCGGGGGGTGCCATGCAGGTAAAGAAGTATCCTTTAAATATTTTCTAATTTTATATAAACAAGATTCTAATTCTTGGTCAAATAAGCCAGAGTCAGTATCTAAGTTTTCAACAATCCACCATGTTCCTTTTCGTTTAAAACCAAGTGAAAAAGAATCATCAACCACTATATCTTTTTTTAAATCATAGCCAATAGAAGAAAAGGAATATTCCATTTTATTTCTGTAATGATAACTTGTAGGAGAAGAAATCCAACTATCAAAATAATTTTCAGTATTTTCTAATTTCCCAATTCTATTGAAGACTTCTTTGGTAACTTGTATTTTCATTTTTTTTTGTGCTTCAATTGGCAATGTGATATATGGAGCTCCAGAAATAGGTTGAAAATTAGTAGTAGTCTCTAATTTAGATTTTTGTAAAACTTCTTGAACAACTGCTTCAGCATAGGTAGATTTTTTTTTGGTTATTTTAATATTAACCAACTGACCAGGAATTCCATGTTGAACAAATATTACATACTCTCTTTCATCAACTTTAATTTTCCCAATTCCCTTTCCTCCAAAAGCAAAATTTTCAATTTCTAGTTTAATTATGTCTCCTTTTTTAATCATTTATTTACTACTATATTTATATTTTATAAAATACCTATGATATTAAAAATACCACTCAATAAAAACTTAGCAATATTAGTAACTTTGGCCCTAACATTTTCTGTTAATTTAATCTATTGTCAAGATTTTAGAAAAATAGTAAAGTTGTCAGGCAAAATCACTAATCCTCAATCAGATAAAATTTTCATAAGAGGAACAAAATTTAATAAAGTAATAAAAGTAACATCTGAAGGGGAATTTAGTGATACACTAAAAGTAGAACCAGGAAATTATTCTTTTTATGATTCAAAAGAAAGTACCTCTATCTATCTTGAACCTGGATATGATTTAACAATTAGTGTAGATACTAAAGAATTTGATGAAACCATAAAATATACTGGAATAGGAGAGCGGCCTAATAATTTTTTAGCTTCCTATTTTATGTTTACAGAAAAAAGTGTTCTTGGAAATAATGTTTATAAAAATATGAGTTCTCAAGAATTTTTTGACCATTCTTTAATGATTTTTAAAAAATCAACGGCTTTGCTGGACAAATCCAAGATTGATAATTTGTCTTTTAATGCTAATCAGAATGAAACTTTTTACTTTAGTTTATTATCTGATTTGATAAGTAGTAAAGTTGGTAAAGAATATTTCAGTGGCAAATCAACAGGATTGATCACACAGTATTTAGATAAAGAAATTAATTCATTAGATTTTAAGGATGCAACTCTTTTTAATTCTAATTATCCTCTCAGGTTTTTTAATTCTTATTTTACAGCAGGTTTGGTAGCCAATGATGAAAATTGTCTAAATAAATATGAAAATGACATAAATGAACAACAAAAAAAAGGAATAATAACATCCTTAAAAAGAGGCATTTCTTTTTATAATGAAGTAGAGTTAGACACTTATTATCTAACATTAAAAAAATTACTTGCTGATGATAATAGCTTTAAAATAATTAAAACTAAGTATGATCAAATTTATAGTTTAAAAAAAGGAAATCCTTCACCATCATTTAATTATCCTGATACATCTGGAAATAGCATTTCTTTAGAGTCTTTAGAAGGCAAGTTAGTTTACATTGATGTTTGGGCTACTTGGTGTGGGCCATGTAAAGCTCAAATCCCTTATTTAAAAGAACTAGAAGAAAAATATAGAACCAAAGAAATTGCTTTTGTTAGTCTTTCAATTGATCAATTAAAAGATAGTTCAAAGTGGAAAAAAATGATTATTGAAAAAGAACTTAAAGGAATACAATTAATGGCAGACAATGCATGGAGGTCTTCTTTTGTAAAGGACTATTTAATAGAAGGAATACCAAGGTTTATTTTATTAGATAGCTCGGGTAAAATTATTTCTGCAAATGCACCAAGACCAGCATCATTTGAAAATGGCAATTATTATTTAAACAATGAAATTCAAATACTTTTTGATGAAAACCTTTAAGATTTTAATTTTTTAAAAATTTCATTATAGTCTACCCAAAATTTGTCAAGGTTTAAAAGGTTGAATCTATAAAATTCAAATATTGTTGGCCAAGAACTTTGTTCATATATACTAATATTATCTAGTTGACTAATTATTCTTGAATAATCAGTTCCTATTTCATTTTTATAATCTTTTTCCCATCTCCAAAATCCACCAGCATATTCTGTAAAAACAATTTTAAATTCTTCAAATTGCTCAAAAAACAACCTTCTTATTCTATCGTCTTTATGTTGAAAATCAATATATACACTAGCATTTTTTTTGTCACAATGAAGTCTAAAATGAATGTCTTTGATATTGGTAGGATAATTGAGCCATTTTATTTTGGTTCCGTTATAAGAAACTTTTTGAGACATATATTTCCCAAAACTGGTAAAAAAAAGTACTCTTACTTCTTTATTTTCTTTTTTGCTGAACATCCTTAAAATAATCTTTTATAATTTTTGTAAACAATATCTTCTTTTTTTAATTCAGAATCCTATATTTGTTTGTTATTTATAATCATTCTTAATAAGGTTGAAAAAGAACGTAATTATAGCAGATAGCTCTGAACTTATTTTAAAAGGTTTAAAATCTATCCTTCAGCCTTTTGTTGAAAATGAGATTATTTTTTCCTTAAGTTTTAAAGATTTAAAAGAAAAAGTAAAATCATTAACTGATGTCTTTTTAATAATTGACTACACGTCAAAAGGTTTTTCCTTACATGAAATTGTAGAACTTAAAAATAAATTCCCCAAGCTAGTTGTTATGGCTCTAACTCCTTATACTAATGCACAAACTATAGTACAGGCTATAAGAGCTGGAATTGAAAGTCATGTTAAAAAAGAATGTTCTGTAGATGAAATACAAAATGCTTTTAAAGTTACTTCAAAAGGAGATAAGTTTTTTTGTGACGATATTGTGAGTCAAATGCGAAATGAAAATATTAACCCAAAAAATATTTTTTTTAAATCATTAGACCCTAACCCTGTACAACTAAGCAAGAGAGAACTTCAAATTATACAATTTATAGCTGAAGGTTACACTAATTCTCAAATTGCAGCAATAATCTATTTAAGTAATCATACTGTAAATACTCATAGAAAAAATATTATGAAAAAGTTAGGAGTTAATAATACCGCTGGTATAGTGATGTATGCAGTAAAAACTCAAATGGTAAGCCCAAATCAGTTTAGTTTTAAAAAATCAATATTAGATAGCTAACTTAATAATAAATCAACTTAAATAATTTATATTTTGGATAATTCTTTTCTTTTTGCTTTTTCAATAACATTATTAGCTGGGTTATCCACTGTTATTGGAAGTTTTGTAGTTTTTTTTAGAAGATCTTTAAAAACTGGCTGGTTGTCTTTTAGCATGTCTTTTGCTGCAGGAGTGATGTTGTATGTTTCTTTTATAGAAATACTTCCAAATTCAATTTTACTTTTTAAAGAAAGTGAAAACACAACTAATTTTTTTATTACAAATAACTATATAAAATTAATATTATTCTTTTGTATTGGATGTCTGATAGCTGTATTTATAGAGAAATTACTTCCTGATCAAAAAATTAATGATCAAATAGGAAAAAACTTTAACACTAAAAAGAAAATTTACAGATCTGGTTTATTAATTGCTTTGTCATTAGCTTTTCATAATTTTCCAGAGGGAATAATTACTTTTATGGAATGTTATACAAATTTATTTTCTGGTCTTGCTATAGCACTTGCCATAGCACTTCATAATATTCCTGAAGGGATGTCAATTTCTGTACCAATTTATCATGCAACTGGAAGTAGAAAAAAAGCAGTTTTTTACACTGCTTTAAGTGGCATCACTGAACCAATAGGTGCACTTTTTTGTTATTTCTTAATTAAAGATGGTCTTGATCCTTTTTTAGAAGCCTCTATAATGTCTTTTGTAAGCGGAATAATGGTTTTTATTTCTTTATTTGTATTAATTCCAATGAGTCTTGAATACAAGACAAAGCTTCAACACATTACGGGATTAATAACTGGAAGTTTGATAATTGGGTTATCCATATTGATGCTGAATAACCTCTAGTTTATTTATCCATTCCGGGTAAAATATTAAAAGCAGTACTTTTCATCTCATTCTCATTAACATGATCAGCATCTTTAATGGCGTTATTAAACCCTTCTATTAAAGAATCTATCAAACTTTCTTTTTCAAGTTCCTGGTAAACTTCTTCATCTATAAAAAGTTCTTTTAATTTTCTATTGCCATCCATAACGAATCTAATTTTGCCGTTTAATGCATCTCCTTTGACATAAATATTTTCCAATCTTTTTTTTGAATCTTCTACAACTCCTTGCATTTCTTGTAGCTTAGACATCATGTCTTTCATATTTTGATTCCCAAACATTATTTTAAATTTTTTTTGCTCTTAATCTCGTCATTTCTTTCTTTCTTTCTCCTTTGATCTTTCATATTCCACTTATACAGCTTATATCCTATTGTAATTCCACCAAAAAATATAATAGCTACAAAAAAAACTACAAAAAAATCTCCTGGGTTCATTTATAAGATATTTTCATTAATAATTGATTCTAATTGGATTCCTCTAGAGCCTTTTAAAAGGACAATGTAATCAGTATAATTTTCACTTTTTATAAAATCTATAATTTGTTCTGTTGATTCAAAACATTTAAAATTACTTACAGTTTTTTGATAACATTTACCAACTAAAAAAGATTTGATATTATTGTTTTTTAGATAATTTACTATAAATTGATGTTCTTCATCTTCAACTTCTCCAAGTTCTAACATATCACCTAATATCACCAATTTATTTTCATTTTTTAGATTTTTGAAACTTTTTAGCGCTTCTAAAGTGCTAGTAGGGTTGGCGTTATAGCAATCTGCTATAATAATATTGTTTTTTGTTTTAATTAACTGAGACCTATTATTATTTGGCTTGTATTTAGAAATAGCATTAGAAATGTTTTTTAGCCCTAAGCCAAATATCTGACCAAAACTTACTGCTGCTAAAACATTATTTAAATTATAGGAACCTAGCAGGTGAGTATTTATAATTTCTTTATTTTTTTTACTCTTAATTTCAATTTCAAGAAATGGATCTTGATTTATTAGTTTTCCTTCTAAATCTGATAAATTATGTCCATATGTATGTTTTGTTAGGGTCGAAGGAAGGTAATCAAAAAGTAAACTATCATCTTTATTTAAAATAATCTCACCTTTGGATTTAATTATATAATCATAAAGTTCCAATTTAGTTTTTTGTATTGTTTCAATATTTCCAAAACCTGCTAAGTGAGCTTTTCCAATATTGGTTATAATCCCGTAATTAGGTAAGGCAATTTCGACTAGTTCTTTTATATCTCCTTTTTTACTAGCTCCCATTTCTATAACTGCAATTTGGTGTTGATTTTGAATTTTAAGAATGGTTAATGGAACACCAATATGATTGTTTAAATTACCTTTTGTAATAAGAACGTTAAATTTTGTATTTAAAACACTACCTATTAATTCTTTAGTTGTAGTTTTCCCATTGCTGCCTGTAATTGCAATTACTGGAATATTTATTTTTCTTCTGTGAATTAAGGCTAATTTTTGTAAAGAATTTAATACATCATCAACTAGGAATGTTTTACCTTCAATAAAATAATTTTCATCGTCAATAACAGCGTATTTAGCCCCTTTTTTAAGTGCTTTATGAGTGAAGGAATTCCCGTTAAAAGTTGGTCCTCTTAATGCGAAAAAAAGATCATTTTTGTTTATTTTTCTTGTGTCGGTTGTAATTTGTTGGTTACAATCTATAAAAGCATCATAAATTTCATCTATCATTATTCACCAAATCTATCCATAACCGCATTGGTTACACCAGTTGAAGAGAATCCACCATCATGAAAAAGATTTTGCATAGTAACATATTTTGTTAAGTCACTAAACATTGCTAAACAATAATTGGCACAATCGAGAGAACTTGCATTTCCTAAGGGACTCATATTCTCACTAAAATCTATAAACTTATCAAATCCAGAAACTCCGCTACCAGCGGTAGTAACTGTTGGAGATTGAGAAATGGTATTTACTCTTACTTTTTTAGATGAACCATAATGATATCCAAAACTTCTTGTAATAGACTCTAAAAGTGATTTTGCGTCTGCCATATCATTATAATCAGGAAAAATTCTCTGTGCAGCTATATAAGTTAGAGCTACTACTGAGCCCCATTCATTTATAGCGTCCAGCTCAGATGCAACTTTTAAAACCTTATGTAGTGACATTGCTGAAACGTCTAAAGTTTTCTTATACCATTCATAATTTAAATCAGTATATTTTTTCTTTTTTCTCACATTGGGTGACATCCCAATAGAATGAAGTACAAAATCTATTTTGCCCCCAAGTATTTCTTGAGATTCACTAAATAAGTTTTCTAAGTCTTCAACAGATGTAGCATCAGCTGGTATTATTTTAGAATTTGTTTTTTTTGCTAAATCATTTATTGCACCCATTCTCATAGCTATAGGAGCATTAGTCAAAGTGAAAGTAGCACCTTCTTCATGTGCTCTCTCAGCAACTTTCCAAGCAATTGACATATCATTTAGAGCTCCAAAAATAATTCCTTTTTTTCCTTTTAGTAAATTATGAGACATATAGGTTGTTTTATTCAAATATAGAAATATACATTAATAAATTTTATTTCATCTTTGAAAATACTGTAGTTTAGTTACGAAAAATGGTAAAGAATCATTATAAAACTTTGGGTTTAAATAGTTCTGCAAGTAAGTCTCAAATAAAAAGAGCTTACAGGAAGTTAGCTATGAAGTATCATCCAGATAAAAATAACAGTTCTCAAGCACAAATTATTTTTATAGAAATTAATGAAGCTTATTCTTATCTCACAGATGAAAACAATCAAATCGCAGAAAAACCTGTAATTAAAAAAAGTCCACGAAACTCTTCTAAAATTTCACCAGAAGAACTAAAAAAAAGAATGGAATGGGCGAAAAGGTATGTTGAACTTAAAAAACTTAAGGAAGAAAAAATTAACGAAATAAGTTACTATAAAATTCAAAAATCTTCTTTAAAGTGGATTATTCCAACAATAAACTCAATAAGTATTTTCTTTGCTTTTTTAATCTTCCTAGATTTTAAAGTTCTTCCTACAAACTCTCTAAGCGTAGAGCTTATTACATATTACGTGGATATGGATTCCAAAAAACTTGCCTTAAAATTTAAAGATACTGAAAACAACAAATTTAAATTTGGTGTTTCATTAGATGATATAAGAACTATTAATGTAACATCAATTAAAAAATATACTTGTCAAAAAAGTAAATTATTTCGACAAGAAACTTACTTATTATTAAAAGTTGATAATAAAGATTTCATGATTTTCAATCACTATTGTGTTTATAAAATATTTTACTTTTATTTTATTTTATTACTACTTCCGTTAATCACAATATTTTCAAAGGGACCAAATACGGTTCATATTTTATCATCTTATGTTATTTCAAGTGTTTCTGCAATAGGTGTAGTTTTCTTAATTCTCACTCTAATAATATGATTAGGTTCTGTTTTTTTTCATTTTTTTCATTTATTGTAAGTTGTAGTAGCGAAGCTCCATCAGAACTATTTAAGTCTTCAGAAATAAATAAAAATGAACAAATCCTAATTAAAAAAGCAACTAAGAAAAAACATTTAAATAATAAGTTTAGTTCTATTATTAATAACAAAAATGTAAAAGAAAAACTATTTGAATTTGGTTTAAAAAATCCAGAAGAGTTAATAATATTGAAAACTAAATTTGGTGAAATTAAAATCAAACTATATAAACAAACCCCATTGCATAGAGCAAATTTTATAATGCTTGCCAAAAAGAATTTTTTTGATTCAACTATTTTTTACAGAGTTATTAGAAATTTTATGATTCAAGGTGGAAATAGTGACAAAAATAATATGTTACAAAAAATGTCTAAAATTGGAATTTATAGAATTCCTCCGGAAATTGATAAAGATTTAATTCATAAAAGAGGAGCTATTGCAATGGCTGTACAAGAGCAGTATTATAAGGATCCATCTAAATATAATTTATCATCTAGTCCATATAATTTTTATATTATTCAGAAGGGTCCTATTTCAAATAGTTATATGGACAAAATTGAAAAAAAATATAATATTAAAATCCCTATAAAAAACAGATTAGTTTATAATAAAATAGGAGGAAGTCCCCATTTAGATAACGAGTATACTGTTTTTGGAGAGGTAGTAAGTGGAATGAAAGTTGTTGACCAAATAAGTAAACAAATTACAGATGGGAAAAATAGACCATTAGAAAATATTTATCTTTCAATAAAAGCAATTAAATAATTGAAAATTATTTAGATGTAACTTTTTTTATTTATTTGAAGTAAAAGAAATTATATGACATAGTATTAATGAATGATAAACCTCATAGTAATATTATAATATCCCATCTTTTTAAAAGAATAAAAGTTTATAAAAAAGTGTTTATTTTTTTATTGGGATTTATACTCTTTGGAACTCTTTCATTCATTTCCTATAAACCCCTAAATAATAAAATTCAAATTGATAATGACATTGTTTTATTTGTAGAAAATATAGATGAAAAGGACAAAAACATTTCTGATAAAACAATTTTAAATTCAAAAAATCGTAATACTAAATTTGCACTCATTATTGGTTCCTATGTTAATGAATATAATGCTGAAAATTTAGTATTAGAAATGAAGAAAAGAGGATTTAAAGACTGTAACGTTGTAATTTCTAAAAATAATATTAAATACTGGGTGGTTTTAAAATGTTACGATAATAAAAATCAAGCTATTCTAGCAAGAGAAAGATATTTAATAGATGGTTGGATAAAGCAACTATAGGTTTATTTTAAATTAATTCCAACAGGACAATGGTCAGAACCCATTACATCATTCATGATAAATGCATCTTTAACCATTCCTAAAGCATTTTTAGATGCTAAAAAATAATCTATTCTCCAACCAACATTCTTAGCTCTAGAATTAAACCTATAACTCCACCAAGAATATTTAACGTTTTCTGGATATAGATGTCTAAAAGTATCTGTAAATCCAGATTTTATAAAGTTAGTCATCCCATCTATTTCATCTTGTGTATATCCAGATGTTTTGTTGTAGTTAGATTTTGGATTTTTTAAATCAATTGGTTGATGGGCTACATTTAAATCACCATTTAAAAAGACTGGTTTATTTTTTTTCTTTAAATATTCTAATAAATCCTTGTCCCAGTTTTTTCTGTAATCTAATCTAACTAACTGACTCCCACTATTTGGAACATATACAGTAATAAAATAAAATGATTCATATTCTGCACAAATTAGTCTTCCTTCTTGGTCGTGTTCTTCAATTCCTAAACCATAAGAAACATTTAATGGCTTTATTTTTGAAAGAATAGCAGTACCACTATATCCTTTTTTTACGGCGCTTGAAGAATAAATATGATAACCACTTACATTTTTAAGAGCGGTTTGTACTTGATCATCTTGCGCTTTGGTTTCTTGAAATCCAATAATATCTGCGTCAATATGTTCAATTATTTCAGAAAGCCCTTTTTTTTCTACTGCTCTAATACCGTTTAAGTTCCAGGAAACTAATTTCATTAATTTTTTATTAAAATATATCTTTATGAATGTATTAAATCTTTTTTAAACTGATATTTTTGTGTCCAATAAATTATCTTATTATGAATTTTGAATCTTATAATTTTAAAAATAAAAGAGCTTTAGTTAGAGTTGATTTTAATGTTCCTCTAGATAGTAACGGTATAGTTACTGATGATACAAGAATTAAAATGGTTATACCAACAATAAATAAAATTATTAATGATGGAGGAAGTGTTATTTTAATGTCTCACTTGGGAAGACCTAAAGATGAGCCTGATTCTAAATACTCCTTGCAGCAAATTCTTCCAAATTTAAAGTTGTTATTAAATCAAAATATAATTTTTTGTGATGATTGTATTAGTGATGAATCTAAAATTATAACAAGTAAATTAAATACTGGTGATATTGTTTTGTTAGAAAATTTAAGGTTTTATAAAGAAGAAAAATCCGGAAATGAAAATTTTGCAATGGATTTATCAAAACATGGTGATGTCTACGTTAATGATGCTTTTGGTACTGCTCATAGAGCACATGCTTCCACGTCAGTTATTGCTAATTTTTTCCCAAACGACAAAATGTTTGGATTTTTAATAGAGAACGAAATTAAAAGTGTAGACAAAGTTTTAAATAGTAAAAAACATCCACTTACTGCCATTGTTGGAGGCGCTAAGGTATCTTCTAAAATTACTATCATTTTAAAGTTTTTAGAAAAAGTTGATCATCTTATTATTGGAGGAGGAATGGCTTACACTTTTATTAAAGCACAAAATGGCTCAGTTGGTAAATCTTTAGTAGAAGACGAATTTTTAAATTTAGCTTTAGATATTTTAAACGAAGCAAAAAAACAAAACGTTAAATTGCATCTTCCAGTGGATTCTTTGTGTAGTAAAGAATTTAGTAATGATTCAAAAAGATATATCAGACCAATTAATAATATTCCCGATAACGAAATGGGACTTGATATTGGGCCAGAAACTATTAAACAATTTTATAATGTTATTTGTAGTTCCTCGTTAATTTTGTGGAACGGACCTATGGGAGTTTTCGAGATGAGTAATTTTCAAAAAGGAACAATTTCTGTAGCAAATGCAATAGTTGAAGCTACTGAAAATAATGCTTTTTCACTTGTTGGAGGAGGAGATAGTGTTGCTGCTATTAATTTATTTAATTTGGCAGATAAGGTAAGCCATGTCTCAACGGGTGGTGGAGCAATGTTGGAATATTTAGAAGGTAAAGAATTACCAGGAATAAAATCAATTACTAATTCTTAAATGAAAAATATTATTTGTTTTATTGTTATATTAATATTTCATTTTAGTTGTGTTCAACAACCTGAAAAAAGTGAAAAATGGATAGAAAAAATTCTATTATCAGAACAAGATATTTTAATGGCAACATCAATTAACATTAATTCTTTATTAAATAAATCTGGTTTAATAAATAATAGTCAAGAAAGTATTCAAAAAAAAATATTGATAAATAATTTCAAATCAAACTTTAAAAGTAATTTGCTTGGATTTAATGTAGATGTTCCTCAAAAAATCTTTATCACATCAAAAAAAAATAATCAAAATGGTGCTATATTTTGGATCGGAGAAATAACAAGTAGTTTTTTATTTAAAGAAACACTGAAAAAATATTTTGATATTGAAGATATTTCTGATTCTGAAATCAATAGTCTATACATTAAAGATTTTAATCTCTATGTTTATTTTAATGAATCTAATTTTATAATGGGGTTTTCTACTGAAAATGAGTATGTGAAATCAAAATTAAGTTCATATTTCAAAGAAGATAATTTGGTAAATAGTAATTCAACTATTTCAAAATTTTTAGTAAATAGTGATGACATTGGATTTTACTTTTCTGCTAAACGAATTAATCAATTAAAAAATAGTTTAAGTAACTCACTATTTAACTCTCAACTAACTAGTTTATCGAAAATTGATCAATTTGGAAATGATTTTTTTGCAAAACTTAATTTTCTAAATCAAAAAGTTAGTTTTGATTTTACAACATCAAGTCCTAATCAATATTATTATAATGATAACGGAGTTGAAGCTCAATTCAAGAAATTCATAATAAATAATATTAAAACAGTTTCTTTTGGATTCATAAATTTTAAATTAAATCATGAGAAAAATTTATTTACCTATTCAAGCTTTCTCGACGATTATAATGACTTTCTATTTTTCAAGTTATTAAATGATCAACAATTATTTTCTTCATTAACTGGAGAAATGTCTTTTGCAGTATCAGATTTAACACCAATACAAACTAATATTAATTCTGATAGTATTTTAGAAGATGATTTTTGGGAAGATGATTTTGATGAGCCAGAAATTAGTATTAATAAGGAATTACCTCCAGTTTTAATAAGTCTCGGCATAAAAGATACCAATGTCTTAATAACTCAATTAAAAAAAATTAATACGGAATTCATTACTAATGAGCCATTTTTAATCAACGATTCTTATTTACTTTTATTTAATAATATTCTTCATATTTCCAATGAAAAGCAATTATTAAGTAATATTTTTAGTTCTAAAGAAGCAAATAACCCACCAGTTATAAATTCTCAATTTTTTCAAAACCCATTATATGCAGAAATAGATTTAAAATTAATTTCCAACTTTTTAGAATCAAATAACCTGGATCAACTTTCAATTAATCAATTAGATTTATTTGATAAAATTGTAATTACCGGAAATAATACCAACTTTTCTATTAAAACGGAATTAAATACTAAAAATGAAAATTCTTTAAAATCAATTGTTAACTTAATATTGAAAAATAAATTATTAGAACCCTATTTGTAAGCTTCGATAGCCTTTCTAACACTTCCATGTAGCTTTATTAGTTTTTTAGCTGTTTCTAAATTTGTATTAGTTTCTTCAATAACCATTCTTTCAGCTCTAGATACAAGTTTATTGTTGGATAGTTGCATATCTATCATCTTATTTCCTTTAATTTTCCCTAATTGAACCATTAAAGTGGTTGATATCATATTTAGTATTAGTTTTTGGGCTGTTCCAGATTTCATTCGAGTACTACCAGTTATAAACTCTGGACCAACAACAGGGACTATAGAGTATTTAGCAATTTCATCAAGAGGACTATTTGGGTTACAAGTGATGCAACCAGTTAAAATTCCTTTGTTATTACATTTTTTTAATGCACCAATTACATAAGGTGTTGTTCCTGATGCTGCAATTCCAATAACACTATCCTTTTCTGTAATATTGAATTTTTTTAAATCATTCCATCCTTGTTTGGTATCATCTTCAGCAAATTCAACAGCTTTTCTTATAGCAGAATCTCCGCCAGCTATAATACCAACTACTAAATGTTGAGAAACACCAAAAGTTGGTGGACATTCACTGGCGTCAACAACACCTAATCTTCCACTGGTTCCAGCCCCAATATAAAACAATCTGCCACCTAATTTCATTTTTTCAGAAACGGCTTCTACAAGCCAATTGATATTTGGAATAACCATTTTTACAGCTAAAGCAACCTTCTGATCTTCGTTATTTATTTCATTTAATATATCTACAATAGAAAGTTGTTCTATATTATCATAGTTAGAATTTTGCTCAGTAATTTTTTTAAAAATCATTATTTTTTAAAATTATTTATAATGTTGAAAAATTAAGTTATACAATTATTGCTATTATCTATCCTTATTTGGTAATTTGTTAAAAATTAAATTAATTAAATTATGTTAAGTGAAGGAGATGCAGCACCAAATTTTACAGGCTTAGATCAAAACGGTAAATCGATAGAGTTAAGTGATTATTCAAATAAAAAGTTAATACTTTATTTCTACCCTAAAGATGATACACCAGGATGTACTAAAGAGGCTTGTAACTTGAGAGATAATTATACATTTTTAATCAATGATAATTTTGATGTTGTTGGAGTTAGCGCTGATGATTCTAAAAAACACACCAAATTTATAGATAAATACAATCTTCCTTTCTCTTTAATTGCTGATACAGATAAAACTGTTATTAGCGCCTACGGATGTTGGGGCTTAAAAAAATTTATGGGAAGAGAGTACGAAGGCATACATAGAAAAACATTTGTTATAGAAAATAATAAAATCATAAAAATTTTCGAAAAGGTTAAAACAACCGATCATTACCAACAAATATTGGATGCTTTAAATTGATACGTAAAACAATTACGTTGTTAATTTACAAATTTGATAAAAATTAGAAAAATGGAAGAAATAAAAAAAGAAAAATTAAAAGCATTACAAGCTACACTCGACAGGCTAGATAAATCATATGGTAAAGGATCAGTTATGAGGCTGGGAGATGAGCCTGTAGAAAAGCTAGAAGTTATTAAGACAGGATCAGTTACTTTAAATAGAGCCTTAGGAGTAGGTGGTTTCCCAAAAGGTAGAGTCGTGGAGATATATGGTCCAGAATCATCTGGAAAAACTACATTGGCTATACATGCCATTGCAGAAGCCCAAAAAATGGGTGGTATTGCTGCAATTATAGATGCTGAGCATGCTTTTGATCAATTTTATGCTAAAAATTTAGGGGTAGATATAGATAACTTATTAATTTCTCAGCCAGATAATGGCGAGCAAGCTTTAGAAATTGCTGATAATCTAATTAGATCTAATGCTATTGATATAATTGTTATAGATTCTGTAGCTGCTTTAACCCCTAAAGCTGAAATTGAAGGCGAGATGGGTGACCATCAAATGGGTTTGCAAGCTAGGTTGATGTCAAAAGCTTTAAGAAAATTAACTGGGAGTATAAGTAAAGCCAACACCTGTTGTATATTTATTAACCAGTTAAGAGAAAAAATCGGAGTTATGTTTGGCAATCCCGAAACCACAACTGGTGGGAATGCTTTGAAATTTTATTCTTCTGTAAGAATTGATATTAGAAGGTCTAGTGCTATTAAAAATGCTGATAAGGTTATTGGAAATAGAACTAGAGTTAAAGTAGTTAAAAACAAAGTTGCTCCTCCCTTTCAACAAGCAGAATTTGATATTATGTATGGAGAAGGAATTTCTAAAACCGGAGAGATTATAGATTTAGGTGTAGAACTTAATATTATTAATAAATCAGGTTCTTGGTATTCATATGGAGACACTAAATTAGGCCAGGGTAGAGATGCTGTTAAAGAGATTTTGGTTGATAACCTTGAATTACTAGAAGAATTAGAAAATAAGGTAACAGAACAACTTAATAATTGATATAAAAATATTTTATATTTAGGGCCTTAAGGGCCCTTTTTTTATGAGAAAATTTATTTATATAACACTTTTTTTTGTTAGCTGCAATCCTAATTTAAATGAACATTCAAATTTAATTGAAAATATCCCTTCTAATAATGATGAAAAAATTGATAATCTTTATGATATTGATAAAGAAATTGTAAAAAATCCAAAAAGTCCAAATGTTTATTTAAAACGTGCACTTTATTATCAAGATAAAAGAAATTTCACTGCAGCTTTAAGTGATATTAATAGAGCATTAAGCATAACACCAGATGTCTCATTTCTTCAATATCATAAAGCAGCCATACTTTATGAGTTAGCAGTTTATAGTCAGGATATAAGTTTGATTGATGAATCTAAAATTTATTTAGATAATTGTATTAAAGAAGATTTAGAAATTATTCCACCAAGGCTTTTAAGAGCAAAAATATATCTTTTTGAAAAGAAAACAGAGGAAGCTATGAAATTAGCTAATAAAGTTTTAAAAATTGATAAAAGAATTGCTGAAGCTTATTTAATTAAAGGAATGATTTATCATTATTTAGGAAATTCTAAGCTTGCTTCTTCATCCTATCAAACAGCTATTGAAGTAGATCCTAACTATTTTGACGCTTATATCCATATGGGAATGTTATCAGAAAATTTAGATAATTATAATGCTATTGATTATTATAATTCTGCAATTGAAATAGATCCTAAGAATATAGAGTCTCACAGAAATAAGGGACTTTTTTACCACTTCAGATCTGATTATATTAATGCTAGAAAATCGTTTATTAATATTATTAGTATTGATTCAAATTTTGAAGAAACTTATTTTAATATTGGAAATACATATTTAGGACAGTACGACCAATCAGATAATAATGATTTTTTAGATTCTGCTTTTTTATATTTTAAAAAAGCTACTGATATTAATCAATTTTATGTTCAAGCTATACATAATATTGGGTTGTGTTGTGAAATAAATAAAGATATTGAGATGGCTAAATCTTATTATAAAAAGGCTATTGAAATTGATAATAATTATTCTCCCTCATTAACTGCTTTAAATTCTTTAGATTAATTTATAAGTTCAATTAATTTATCAATGTTAAAAAATGCTCCTTTTTTAATATTGTTCAGAACAATGATCGTTTGATCTTTATTTAAAACTTTTATAAAATAAGATCTATATCCTTTCCACCAACCAGTGTGGTAAACAATCTTACCATACTCTTTATGCTCCTTAAGCCTGAAACCATAGCCATAATTTTTATTATGGTCAAAATCTTTATTTTTTTTACTGAATGCTAATTTTTTTAAAGTATCATTAATTAATAAATTTTTTTCTAAAGCTCTGTCAAATTTTAATAAATCCATTGTGGTAGAATAAACTCCTTTATCGCCAACGACACCATTTAAGTAATGATCTTCCCACGGTATTTTATTTTCATATCCTTTTGTAGGCATAGTAATTTCACGGAAATTGGTTCTGTCATAAACGATACTATTTTTCATGTTAATGGGGTTGAACACTTTTTTTTTAAGATATTGTTTAAATTCAAAACCTGTTATTTTCTTTATTATAGAGGCAAGTAATAAATAATTAGTATTACAGTAATAAAATTTCTTGTCAGGTGCATAATTAATTAATGGAATAATTTTTTTTATAATATTAATAACATCTTCATTATTAATAGTTTTACTTTTGTCTGGCCAAATGCTATCAGGTGCATCACAAAAATGGGTATACTGACTTAGTCCTGATCTGTGGGATAAAAGCTGATGAATAGTTATATTTTCAAAGGGAAAATCCGGAAAAAATTTTTGAATACTATCTTCTAATTTTAGTTGACCATTTTGAATTAATTGTAGAACGGCTACAGATGTGAAGGTTTTAGATACTGATCCTAATTGGAAAGAATGCTTCTGAGTTAATTTTTCTTTAGTTTTTAAATTTGCGTATCCATAGCTTTTTAGAGTAATAATATTTCCGCTTTCCGCAAATAGTATATTACCATTAAATTGGTTTCTTTTGTAGCTTTCACTGAAAAAACTATCAATTTTATTTTCTCTTGGATCGTTTTTTAAAACCTTAATACTATTGCTAATTTCATTTGAATAATCTTCAGTTCCAACAATTTTAAAACTTACGTCGTTGTTGTTATTACATGATATTATAGAAAAGATAGGAATTACAAGTAGTATGAAATTAATCTTCATTTTAATGGTGGTTGAAGTAAGAGTGATTAGAATAAGAAAATTAAAGCCTTTGTAAATTTTCAACGTGCTCACCTAATCTTCTGTAGCAACGTAGTTTATCTTTAAAAATTGAGGATTTAAAAATTGATTTATTAAGTAACATTCTAACACATTCCTGAATTCCTTCAATTATAGAAGGGTGGGGGTGAACCATTTCTGCTAATTCCTGAATGTTCTTATCCATTTTCATTAAAAGTCCAACTCCTTGAATTGTACTTGAAGCATGTTCACCTACTGCTCTCATCCCTAAAATTTTCATTTTATCATCATCAGTTACTATAATTTTAAAAAAGCCTTCAGTTTTTCTCATTGCTATAGCTCTGGCTATGCATGAGTAATCTAGTTTAACAACTTTGACAGGGATATTTTCTTCAATACATGTTTTTTCATTAATACCAACTGCTGCCACCTCAGGCTGAAGAAACATAATAGTGCAAATATTTTTATAATTGATGGGATAATATTTTTTAGAAAAAATTCTTTCCACTGCATATCTTCCTTCTAGTTCACCTACATTAACAAGAGATATATGTCCGCTTGCATCCCCAACAACATAAATATTTGGAATATTAGTTTGGGTATCTATATCACCTATATGAACTCCTCTCTTGCTTAATGTTACCCCGGCATTTTCCATTTTCAGTCCTTCGATACATAGTTTACGACCTACCGAAAGAAGAGCCTTTTCCACCCTTATAATTTCTTTTTTTCCGTCTTTATATGAAAGTTCATATTCAACCTCTCCGTCTTTCATCTCTAATCTTTCTAACTGAGCTTTATTATGAATAGTAACTCCTTTATCTTTTAAATTTTTACTTATTAAGTCTGAAATATCATTGTCTTCAAATGGTAATATTCTATCCGATCTATCAATTAAATAAACTTTAGTTTTACCAAAGTTGGAAAATATAGTAGCATATTCACATCCTATTACACCTGCACCAACAATTACCATTGATTTAGGAAATTCTTTCATATGATCCACTCCGTCGCTAGTCATAATGATGTTTTCATCAACATCTATATTTGGTAATGTTCTTGGTTTACTTCCAGTTGCTATAATAATATTTTCAGCATATATTATCTTTTTTTTATTATCAGATTTTTGTATTTGCACGTGATGATTATCTACAAATGTTCCTAATCCTCGCTCGTATTTGAAAATATTATTTAATGCTTCAGATTGTAATAGTTTTAAATGACTTGAATATTGAAATTTTCTGTCAAAAGTAGCATCCATCAGGTTTTTTTGAACATCTTCCCAAGAAAGATCAACTCCTTTTCTTCCAGCAGATTCTATACCTTCATTAATAGTTCTAAGTTTTTGGGAAAGTTCCCACATTGTTTTAGAAGAAAGCGCTCCATTATAAAGCCCAGCTCCACCTACTTTATCTTTTTCAATTAAAACTGTTTTTTTTCCAAAATCAACTGCTCTCATAGCCGCTGCATAACCAGATGGTCCTGCACCAATTATACATAAATCATATTTGTCCATTCAATATAATATTTACTATTAATAAAGATAAAATCTCTTTTTCACATAAAGATAAAATCGTCAACTATATTTTAACATTTAAAGAAAATTGTGGAATAAAGTAATTTGATTCGTATCCAAATTGATAAAAGGGTTTAAACTGGAGACCCAAGTTGTCACTAATATCAAAAAGAAATAGATGTGCTTCTACATTAGCATCAATAATCTGAATTAAATATACTGCTAAGAAAGATATTATTGATAAATCTCTAAGCCTACTGTACTGATCTTGAATTAATTTTAATTGATCACTAGAGTAAAATTGATAATCAAATGCAGGGTTACCATTAATTCTGTTAATTCTCTCATTTTTCACTTTATTAAATTCTTGATTATTAAAATTAATTTGAAAGCAAGAAGCTCCTATACCTCCATAGATTATAGGGAGTTTCCACCATAATTTATTTTTTATTTCCAAAGGACGTATTTTGTTGTTATGAATTTGTCCAGCCCCAGGAAATAAGCTTGATAAAATAGTTGATTTTTTCGTGAATGAATTTGGCAATAAAGAGTCATTTAATTGACCCATTGAAGTGTTAGATATAAAAAATAAAAAATATATTAAATACCTGATCATTGATCAAAGTTATCTAGTATTTCATTTAAGTGGTCTTGGTTTTTAAAGTCGATAATTATTTTTCCATTCCCTTTAGAACTCTTTTTAATTTGAACTTTTGATTTGAGTGAAAATGCAATATCATTTTGCATTCTATTTTCATAAGTACTTAAAGGTTTTAATATGTTTTTTTTAGCGGATACTTTTTTTCTTAGTAGTTCTTCTGATGATCTAACAGAAAGATTATCTGATTTTATTTTACCAAAAGCATTAATCATGTCATTATCACTGTTTAATGATAATAGCGCTCTTGCATGACCCATGCTAATTTCACCATCTCTTACAGACTTCTGAATCTCGACTGGCAACTTTAAAAGTCTTAAAAAATTTGATATTGTAGATCTATCTTTACTAACCTTTTTACTTAAGTCTTCATGAGTTAATTGACATTCATCAATTAGTCTTTTGTAACTCAGACCTATTTCAATCGCATTTAAGTCTTTTCTTTGAATATTTTCAACAATAGCCATCTCTAACATTTCTTTATCATCGGCAATTCTTATATAACATGGAATTTCATTTATTTGAGCAATTTTTGAAGCTTGAAATCTTCTTTCTCCAGAGATAATCTGAAAATTATCTCTACCCATTTTTCTGACAGTTATAGGCTGAATTATTCCATGTTCTTTGATTGATTTTGATAATTCTAGTAATGAGTTTTTTTCAAAATCTATTCTTGGTTGAAATGGGTTAGTGGCAATACTTTCAATATTTATTCTAGAAATTAATCCGGCTTGATTATTATTGGATGTATTTGGTTTTGAAGTAATATCAGTTTTTGCACTTTCTAGTAAAGCGCCTAAACCTTTTCCAAGAGCATTTTTCTTAGAAGTCATTTACTCCAATATTTTTTTCTACAGTTTTACTTGTAATGGTAGAAATATTCTTTTTAATTAATTCTTTAGCTAAATTTAAGTAATTCACGGCTCCTTTACTGCTTGCATCGTGCATAATAATAGTTTCTCCATGGCTTGGAGCTTCACCTAACCTTGTATTTCTATGGATTATGGTGTCAAAAACTAACTGTTGGAAATGAATTTTAACTTCTTCAATAACTTGGTTTGACAGTCTTAATCTCGTATCGTACATTGTCAGTAAAATACCCTCGATATCTAAAGATTTATTAAGTCTACTTTGAACAATTTTGATGGTATTTAATAATTTTCCTAAACCCTCAAGTGCAAAATACTCACATTGAACAGGTATTATTACACTATCAGACAAGGTTAAAGCATTTAATGTTAAAAGACCAAGCGAAGGAGAACAATCTATTATTATGTAGTCATAATCGTTTTTAAGACTAGAAAATATTTTCTGAAAAACATATTCTCTTTGTTCAATATTTATCATTTCAATTTCAGCACCAACTAAATCTATGTGAGATGGCAATAAGTCTAAATTGGGGCTTTTAGTTCCAACTATTAAATCTTTAGGATTAACACCATTTATTATGCAATCATAAATTCCTTGGGTTACCTTTCTAGGTTCAAAGCCAACACCAGAGGTGCAATTTGCTTGTGGATCAGCATCAATAATTAATGTTTTTTTGTCTAACACCCCTAAACAAGCTGAAAGATTAATAGCAGTAGTTGTTTTACCAACGCCACCTTTTTGATTTGCTATTGTAATAATTTTACCCATTTATTTAGATTGTATTTATTAATACTTATAATAAAGTTATAATTATATGTAATTATCTTTTGAATGTATAAATTCATTTTTAAACATGAATGTGTTTAAATTAAAAAAAAGCAAAAGTTTGTGAACATTAAAAGATATAATAGTTTATATCGCCTTTAAAACTCTGATAATCTGATAAGTGTGGAAAAATATAAAAAGTTTGATTGTTGAAAAAAAAGTGAGTTAATTTGGCTACATTCTAGTCTAAATTTTTGAATGACTTGCTTTCTAGAGAGTCCCCCTCTTTTTGTGGATTGCTTTCGTTTAGAGAAACGACTTTATCTACTACTTCGATAAGTCCGTCCTTAAACTTGTCAAAATCTTCTTTATATAAAAAAATCTTATGTTTTTCGAAATGAAAATTCCCTTCCTGGTCAAATTTCTTTTTACTTTCCGTAATTGTCAAATAATGGTCCCCAGATCTAGTGGCCTTAACATCAAAAAAATAAGTCCTTTTTCCCGCTCTTACAGATTTAGAATAAATTTCATTTCTGTAGTTCTCTTGATCTTTGCTGTTTTCCATTGTATTCTTGATTTTATTATATTGCAATATAAATAACCTTTTTATTTTTTTCAAAAAATAAAGACTTATTAATTTTCCTCAAGCTGTTGTTTTTTAAAAATCTCATAATAAAAACCTTTATTTTTCAGTAACTGCTCATGATTTCCTTCTTCTGAAATTTCACCTTCATCAAGTACTATAATATGACTACAATTACTTATGTTACTTATTTTATGACTAATATGAATGGAAATTTTTTTATTTTTTTCATCATTTAATGAAGCTTGAATTTTTTTAGAAGTTTCAGAATCCACAGCTGATAAACAATCATCAAAAATTAATAATTGAGGATTTCTTATTAGAGCTCTAGCAATAGAAATTCTTTGTTTTTGCCCTCCAGAAAGTGTTACACCTCTTTCTCCAAGTTTTGTTTGATATTTGTCCTTAAACCTTTCAATTTCTGTTTTTAAACCAGCTTTACCTGCTGAAATTATTATGTCCTCTAATTTGTAATCTTCTTCATTTAAACCAAAGGCAATATTATTTTGAATAGTGTCAGAAAATAAAAAAACATCCTGTGGAACATAACCTATCTCTTCTCTATAATTTTTCAAATCTATATCGTTAATAGAAATACCGTTAATCAATATATTTCCACTTGATATTTCATAAAGCCTACATAATATTTGAGCTAGTGAAGACTTGCCAGATCCTGTTTTACCAAAAACTCCTAGACTTTGACCAGATTCTATTGTGAAATTAATATTCTTGAATATATTTTCTTCGCTATTTGGATATTTAAATCCAACATTTTTAAATTCTAGTTTAGATATTTTTTTAATTATTTCATTTCCTTTATCAATAACTTTTTCATCAATATGTATAAATTCATTAATTCTTTTTTGTGAAGCTGCTGCTCTTTGAATCAATGAGCTAACCCACCCCACGGATGCAAAAGGCCAAGTAAGCATATTAATATAAAATATAAATTGAACTATGTCTCCGTAATCTAGTTCATTATTAATGGTTTTAACACCACCTAAGTAAATGGTTATAACAGTGCTTAAACCGATTAGAAATATTATTGATGGAAGAAAAAGGGAGTTGACTAGAGCTAGATTTAAGGAGGCTCGCTTATAATCCTCTGTTTCTGTTTCATATACATTTGAAAAATGTCTTCTTTTGTTATATGCTTTTAAAACTCTAATGCCAGAAAAAGCTTCTTGAACAAAAGAGGTTATTTTCGACTGCTTTAGTTGAGTTATTTCACTTTTTTTATTGATTACACTACTAACTTTATAAATTATAAAAGATAGGATAGGTAATGGAAATAATACATATAGAGTTAGTTCCGCATTTTTATAAATCATAAAAGTAATAACCATGATAAATAACACCGCAACGTTAATAGAATACATAATTGCTGGACCTAGATACATTCTAACTTTGGTGACATCTTCACTTATTCTATTCATGAGATCACCAGTCTTATTATTTTTATAAAAAGAAATTGAAAGTTGTTGGTATTTTGAAAATATTTCGTTTTTTAGATCATATTCTATATTTCTAGACATTACAATAATGGTTTGTCTAGTAAAAAATAGAAATATTCCCTTAAGAATTGAGAATAACATATACATTAAAACTAGTTTTATCCCTAAACTCCAAAGTAAATTGTCATTTTCAGAAGAGCTTTTAGAATAATTAATTAGTTTATCAACTGCATCATCAATTATTTTAGGCATGTAAACTCCAAAATAGTTGGATGCGATAATAAATAGCAATCCAAAAATTAGATGCCATTTATATTTTAATAAATATTTATTTAAATAAAATAATGATTTCAACTCGCATCAAATATATAGACTAAACACTACCAATTTTTTTTTTTCAATTTTTATATCATCAAAATATTATTTTTGTCAAATATTTCTCATTTAAAAAAAATGAATACTAAGCTATCGGAACAAAAAAAAAGTAGTGCTATTAACTTTTTTAACATGAATCATGAAAAAATTCTAATTTGCCAAGATCAAAAAACTGGGTTAAAAGCTATTATCGCAGTTCATAATACGGTTTGTGGACCTGCTTTAGGAGGGACTAGAATGTGGAACTACAAATCAGATGAAGATGCTTTAACAGACGTAATGAGGCTGTCTAGAGGGATGACTTATAAAAATGCTATATCAGGATTAAATTTGGGTGGAGGTAAAGCAGTTATTATAGGTAATTCTAAGTCTCAAAAGTCTCCTGAACTTTTTATGAAATTTGGCGAGTTTGTAAATTCTCTTTCAGGTTCTTACATTACAGCAGAAGATGTTGGGATCAATCCAGACGATATGCTTCATGTTTCAAAAACTACTCAACATGTTTCAGGCTTACCTGGAAAAAAAGGAGATCCATCACCAGTCACTGCTTATGGTGTATACATGGGTATGAAAGCTGCTTTAAAGTTTAAAAACGGTAATGAAAGTTTAAATGGTAAAAAAGTTCTTGTTCAAGGAATTGGTCACGTTGGATTATATTTAGTTGATTACTTACATAAAGAGGGCGCTGAAATCATAATATCAGATATTAACGAAAGTGCAGTAAAAAATGTAGTGAAAAAGTATAATTGTTCGTCATTAGATCCTAATGATATTTTCAATGCTGAAATAGATATTTATGCACCTTGTGCTCTAGGTGCTACAATAAATAATGAAAGTATTAATCAAATAAAGTGCTCTATAATTGCGGGTGCTGCTAACAATCAGTTACACGACGAAAAATTACATGGACAACAGTTATTTGATAAAGGAATTATCTATGCACCTGATTATTTAATTAATGCAGGAGGCGTAATGAACTGCTATGCTGAAATTCATGGAATAAGCGATAAAAAAGTAATGCAAATGGCTGGAAATATTTATCAAACTACATTAGATATATTAAATAAATCTCAAAAAGAAAACATTCCCACTTCTATAGCTGCAAACATAATTGCAGAAAAAAGGATTAAAGAAGAATCTTTAAAATCAAATTAATGTTAAATAGAAGACATATTAGAATTAAAGTGTTGCAAGCTTTCTATGCCTTTTCTCAGTCAAATAATGATGATTTGCAAAAAGGTCTTAATGAATTTAATCACAGTATAAAAAAAACATATGATTTATATGTTTATTTAATTCAAATTTTTGTTCCAATAAAGAGACATGCGAGTATTAAAATTGAAGATGCAAAAAGATCTTTTTTAGAAAAAAAAGATCTTAGTTTTAGTAAATCTTTTATAAATAATAAAGTTATTCATCAGTTAGAGTCATCTAAATCACTTGATAAAGTGGTAAATAACTTAAAAATTAATTGGGTTGGAGATGTTGAGAATGACTTAATTAAAAAGTTATTTAAAACTATTTATAAAACCGAATCTTTTCAGGAAATTCTTGAAGATAAAAGTGAGAAATTTGAAGTTCAGAAAGTTAGACTTATCAAACTATTTAAGGAAGAAATATGCAATTTTGATTTATTGCATCATTTTTTTGACGAAAAAAGCATTTATTGGCAAGATGACTTGGACCATGTCTCATCAATGATAATTAAAACTTTAAAATCGATTAAAGAGGACGAGGATTTAGTTTTAATGTCTCTTTGGAAGGAAGATGAAAAAGAGTTTGCTTTAAATTTATTATCAAAAGCTATTACAAATAAAGTCGAAAATGATAAGATTTTAGAAAAATACTCTAAGAACTGGGAAAGTGAAAGATTGGCTAAAATGGATTCTCTTTTAATGAATTTAGCTGTTACTGAAGCAAAAGAATTCTCCTCAATTCCTCTTAAAGTTACTCTAAATGAGTATATTGAAATATCTAAGTTTTACAGCACTCCCAAAAGCAATGGGTTTATAAATGGTGTTTTAGATAAAATATTTATCGACTTAAAGAAAGATGGAAAGTTGAAAAAAGTTGGAAGAGGTTTAATCAATTAATTATGAAGATTTTTTATATAACATTTATTTTTTTTATTTCTCTAAATTCATGTGTAAGCGATAAGATTAATAACTCTTACCCCATAACTGCTGATTTAATTGATCCAGAAAATCCACCAATAATTTCTTTTGAAGAACTTATCTACAAGTTTGATACCGTTGCTTTAGGATCAAAGGTTGAACATTCTTTTATTTTTACCAATACCGGAAAAACACCACTATTAATTAATTCTGTTAAAGCAGGTTGTGGATGTACAGTGCTTAAAGGTTGGCCTAAGACTCCTATAGAGCCAGGTGAACAAGGTGAAATCCCTGTGATTTTAAATACTAATAGAACGGGATATACTAAAAAATATATATCTATATTGGCTAATACGAAGCCTGCTACAAATAAATTATATTTAGAAGGTTTTGTTGCAGGAATTTAAAATAAAACAAACAAATGAATAAAATATTTTTTCTTCAAATAACAGCTGAGGCTGATAACAGTGGTATTATGAACATAATTTTCTTATTAGTGATTTTTGTGATTTTTTATTTTTTTATGGTTAGACCTCAAAATAAAAAACGAAAAGACCTACAAAATATGCGTGAAAATTTAAAAAAGGGAGATAGTATTGTTACTATTGGGGGGATTCATGGTAAAATTAATGATGTTAATGAATCTACAGTTTCTCTAACTATTGATTCTAATACCAAGATTAAAATAGATAAGTCTTCTATATCTATGGACTCTAGTACCAAGCTTACGGAAGAGAATAAACAATAGACTATGGTTAAAGTTGGTTTAACGGGTGGAATAGGATCTGGAAAATCAACAGTTGCAGATATTTTAAAAAGTCTAGGTTTTTCTGTTTACAACTCTGACAACAGAGCTAAGTGGATAATGAATAATAACGATAATTTAAAATCTAATATTATTTCTATTTTTGGTAATAATGCTTATCATAAACAAATTATAAATAGACAGCACATCTCAAATATTGTCTTTAGTAATTTATTGAAATTAAAACAATTAAATGCTTTAGTACATCCTTTAGTTTCTATAGACTTTGAAAATTGGTTATCAAATCAAAAAACAAATGATTTAATTTTTAAAGAGGCTGCAATACTTATAGAAAGTGGAGCTTACAAAGAAATGGACAAAACAATTTTAGTTATATCTCCGATACACTTAAGAATTCAAAGGGTTTTAGAAAGAGATGGTAGTAATTTAGAGTCAATTAAAAAAAGAATGCAAAATCAATTAACTGACGATGAGAAAAATAACTATGCAGATTTCATTATTCAAAATAGCGGAAGTAAAACTGAATTGTTTTCTGAGACTGAATTAGTCATTTCGAAACTGAAAAAATTAAAAAACTAACTATCCCCAAAAAATATAAGCAATCACAATAGCGGCAACTATTCCAACAAAATCAGCGAATAAGCCTGCTAAAATCGCATATCTTGTATTTTTAATACCTACAGAACCGAAGTAAACAGCCAAAACATAAAATGTAGTTTCAGTTGATCCTTGAAAAGTTGAGGATAATCTTCCTACAAAAGAATTAATTTGTGATGCATTATTTCCCCAGGATTCAACCATCATTCCTCTAGCACCTCCACCAGATAAAGGTTTCATGATAGCAGTTGGAAGTGCATCAACAAATTGGGTGTCTTCTAAAAAAATACTAAAAAAACTGCTTATTCCATTTGTCATGTAGTCCATAGCTCCAGATGCAGTAAATGCTCCTACAGCACAAAGCATAGCAATTAAATAAGGAATGATTCTGACAGCAACTTTAAAACCATCTTTAGCACCTTCAATAAATTCCTCATATATGTTTATTTTTTTTCTGATACCCAATGATATAAATCCAATAATAAAAGAAAATATAATAGCTCCAGAAGCAACAGAAGATATAATTTCAATTTGATTTTTATGATTAATTAAATAATAAACTAATAATCCAATTAAGCTAGTTGCACTCCCTAAATAAGCTAAAATTGTTTTTTGAAATAAATTAATCTTTTGGATAATAGAAACTAGGATTAGTCCAGCTATTGTAGAGCAAAAAGTGGCAATCAAAATAGGGAGAAATATATCTGTGGGGTTACCAATAATATTGTTTTCAGCCATAGCAGAAGCTCTCAAAGCAATAATACTTGTAGGTATTAATGTGAGACCTGATGTGTTTAAAACAAGAAATAATATTTGAGCATTAGATGCTTTTTCTTTGTCAGGATTTTCTTTTTGCAATTCTTCCATTGCCTTAAGTCCTAGTGGAGTAGCTGCGTTATCTAAACCTAGTACATTTGCTGAAATATTCATGATTATTGCTCCGTGAGCTTTAGAATCTTTCGGTATTTCAGGAAATAATTTATGAAATAAAGGAGCAAATGCTTTTGATAGTAAATTTATTGCACCTCCTTTTTCTCCAATTCTCATAATTCCTAACCAAAGTGCCATTACACCTGTTAGTCCAATAGAAAGTTTAAATCCTAACTCAGCACGTTCAAATATGGAATTGACAATTAGAGAAAATATTTCTGGGTTTCCACAAAACGTTTTAAAAATTGCAACTAGAAAAGCAATAATAAAAAACCCTATCCATATGTAATTTAACGTCATTAATTTGTAAATTAAATATAATATTCATAGAAATTAAAAGTATTGCACAATCTTTTTTTGAAATCAGTAATTTTCTAAATTTGTATGAGTATTAAGAAATCATGTATGACTCTGTAATTAATTTTTTTTAATATCTTAGTGTCAATTTAACACTATATAACTTTTATCTTACAAGCAATTAAATTTTAAAACGATGTATTTAAAAAACTGTTTTTCAAAAATTTGTCTTTTTCTTTTTTTTCTTTTATTTTCTACATTATATCATGCACAAACAAAAACAGTTACTGGTTTAGTTATTGATGAAAATAAAGAAGGCATGCCAGGAGTTACCATCAAAATTGATGGGAAAAGTGGAGGAACTACTACTGATTTAGATGGTAAATATTCTATTTCTATAGCTAATGAGTCAGCTAGACTAATTTTCTCATTTATTGGTTATAAAAACCAGGCTGTTGATGTCAATGGTAAGCAAAAAATAGATGTCCAACTTCAGCTATCGACTAAATCGTTAGACGAGGTTGTTGTTGTTGGATATGGTAAAACAACTGTCAAAGAGCTTACAGGAGCTACTGTTCAGGTTAAAGGTGAAAGTGTTGAAAGACTAAATATTCCTAGGATGGACCAAGCTTTACAAGGCCAAGTTTCAGGAGTTGCTATCAATACCAATTCTGGTTCACCAGGGGGATCATCTAGTATTAGAATTAGAGGTCTTTCAACGTTTGGAGATAATGATCCATTAATTTTAGTTGATGGAGTTGTTTATGACTCAGAAGGTTTAAATGCTCTTAATCCTGGTGATATCGAATCTATAAACGTACTAAAAGATGCTACTGCTGGTATTTATGGTGTTAGAGCAGCCAATGGTGTTATTATAATTGAGACTAAAAAAGGAAGAAAAGGAGCAAAACCTAAATTTGAAGTAGGTTCTTATTTTGGCATGCAAAAAACTACTAAAAGTTTAGACTTGTTAAATGCAGCAGAATATGCATTAATCAAAAATGAAATGTTTATCAGGGGAACTGGCTTACCAATTTTTAATAATACCGATTTGAAAATGGGTACTAACTGGCAAGACACTATTTTTCAATCTGCTCCAATTGAAAGTTTTAATTTTGGAGTAACTGGTGGAGGGGAAAACTCTTCTTACTCTATTGGAGGAAACTATTTTTCTCAAGACGGGATAGTTGGTGGTAATAAATCTAGTTTTGACCGTTATAATGCAAGAGTAAATTTAGTTAATTCTTTAACTAAAAAACTCACACTAAGAAGTGTATTATTATTTACTCATGAAGAGAGAAGAGTACTTCCAGAAAATGGAATAGGTTCAGTACTTTATAATACTATCAATGCTTTTCCCACCAGACCGGTAAGAACTGCAGATGGAAATTACGAATATTTATTAGAAGTCAGTGATATTATTAATCCTGTCGCTCAAATTGAAAACACACATAACCTTTCTAAGGTTAATAAATTAGTTGGAAAACAAGAATTTGAATATAAAATAAATGAAAGTTTATCATTTACTAACAGACTAAGTTATAACTATGCTTCTGTAGACGATAAATCTTTTTCTCCGTTAGCATGGTATGGAGCTGGAAAGTATGCTAATTCTGCTGTTAATGTTGATTTAGATCCAGTTCAGGTAGAAATAGCAGAGGATGTATTTTTAGAAAGAGGCGCAAGTATTTACGAGCAAAGAGCCACTTATTTAGATTTAAATTTCGAGAGTTTTTTAAATTATTCTAAAGCCTTTAATGACCATAATGTAAAAGCGACTATAGGAACATCTGTTTTTAGTAGAAGGGGAGATGTATTGAACGGAACAGCTTTTAATATTCCAAATAATTCTATAGATTTTGCTGATATTTCTGCTAATATGGCTCAAAGTGGTTATTTAAATAATACTGGTTCTTACGAATTTGAAGAAAGATTATTGTCTAATTTTTTAAGGGCAGAGTATGGGTATAAGTACAAATATATTTTTTCTGCAATAGTAAGAAGAGATGGTTCCAGCAAGTTTGGTCCCAATAACAGGTATGGTTATTTTCCTTCTTTTTCTGGAGCTTGGATTGTCTCTGACGAAAGCTTCTTCAACTATAAGCCATTAAGCTTCCTAAAGCTTAGAGCAAGTTATGGTATTTCTGGTAATGATCAAATTGCCAACTTTGCTTATAGGGCTTTATTAAATGGTGAGGGTGTTTATGTTTTTAACGATATTATAACGCCAGGTGTTGCTATTGGTACTGCTGCCAATCCAGATTTAAAATGGGAAACTACCATACAATTTAATTTAGGATTAGATTTCCAACTTTTAGATATTTTTGATATTACTGCTAACTATTTCATCAAAAACACTAATGATTTATTGTTTAGCCCTGATGTATCTGCTATTATTGGGTCCTACGGTCCAGGAGGATATCCTCCAATTATTAATGCTGGAGATGTTTCTAATAAAGGTTTTGAATTAGAATTTTCTTATGCTACAGAACCTAAAAAAAATATTGGAATGAATGTGAATTTTAACTTTACTTATATAGACAACGAAGTTAAATCTGTTCCGGATGGGGTAGATTTTCTTCCGGGTGCTGGTTTTGGTGTTGGTGGCATTACTGCTACAAGGTTTGAAGTAGGTTTTCCAATAGGTTATTTCATTGGTTATCAAACAGATGGTATTTTTCAAAACCAAGAAGAGATTGATAATGCTACTGTTTCTCAAGCAGGTGCTCAAGTTGGAGACTTGAAATTTGTTGACCAGGACGGAGACGGTGAGATCAATTTTAGTAATAATACTGACAAAACCATGTTGGGCTCACCTATTCCTAAGTTCATGTTTGGTTCGGTTTTAGGTTTTAACTTATTTGGTATTGATATTTCAACCAATATTTATGCGGCATTAGGTCATAAAATTGTAAGAAATTATGAGAGGCAACAGCCTTATGCAAACCAATTAGGCTATGTTATGGATAGATGGACTGTTGATAATCCTTCTAATGAAAATCCCAGAGTTACTACATCATTAAATAGAAATGGTGTTTTTTCTGATTATTTTGTTGAAGATGGTTCTTATTTAAGAATTAGAAATATACAAATTGGTTATGTACTCCCTAAGATACTAAGTGAAAGATTTGGATCAGATTATGTAAGATTTTATATTTCTGCTAATAACTTATTCACTATTACAAATTATATGGGCTATGATCCTGATATAGGCGCAGCACAAGGTGCATTATCAAATGGTATTGATTATGGATTTTATCCACAAGCTAGAACAATAATGGGTGGTGTAAACATTAAATTTTAACAGTATGAAAAAAGCTATAAAAATATTTTCTATTATTCTTTCTTTATCAATAATTTCTATTGGTTGTAGTAAATTTTTAGAACTAGATCCTCCATATACTCAAGATGCAGAAAACTTTTTCTTAAATGAATCAGATTATCTTAGAGCTCTTACAGGTGCATATGATCTTTTACAGGGTACATTTATTTCTTATTGGATTGGAGATATTGCGTCGGATAATTGTATTGCGGGTGGTGAAAGTGCTACAGATACTGAGGGACTTCATCAAATTGAAGCTATGAATCACGGAGCTGTAAATAATGAACTAAGAAGCTTAATGAGATTTAATTATTGTGGAATTGCAAGGTGTAATTTTTTATTAGAACCAAAAGAAAATGAAATTAATTTTCCTTCAAAAGCAACCATATTAGCTGAGGCAAAATTCCTACGTGCTTTTTATTATTTTGAATTAGTCAAGTTTTTTGGTGATATCCCATTAGTAATTGACGAAAGGTTAGGGGTTCAACAAATTGAAAACTTAGAAAGAACACCTGCTAATCAAGTTTACGCTCAAATTGAACAGGATTTAAACGACGCTATTTCTATATTATCTTATAAGTCAGAGTCTACTCATTCTGGTATTAAGGGCAGAGTTGATAAAGGAGCTGCCCTAGGTTTATTAGGAAAAGTATATCTGTATCAAGATAATTGGTCAGCAGCAAGCCAAACATTAAACACGTTAATAAATTCTACAAATTATTCATTAGTTTCAGACTACAATACCATGTTTTTAAAAGAAAATGAAAATAATAGTGAAACTGTTTTTGACATTGAATATTCTGATCAAGAGGGGGGTAGTTATGGTTGTTTAATTTGTTTAGAAGGCAATTTAACAGTTGGTTATCAAGGGATTAGACAATACGATGGTCCTTCTTATGGAGACGGAAATAGTTATAATTTACCTACTCAAAATTTATTTGATTCATTCGAAAACTATGATCCAAGAAGAGCGGCAACTTGTTTAAACATTGACGACTTTATTGCTAATAATTCTGTGGGAACTACTTATGGTATTGGAGCTGGTGGACATACTGGTTTTTACAACCATAAGTATATGAAGTCTAGGGATGAAATGTTAAATGGAATTCCCGATAATGATTTAACTTCTGGTGTTAATTATAGAGTTATAAGATATGCTGACGTACTTTTAATGGCCGCAGAAGCTTTAAATCAAACTGGAGAAGACTCACTTGCATTAGTTTATTTAAATCAAGTAAGAGCAAGAGTAGGGTTATTTCAGAAAACATCATCAAGTATTGTTCTGTATGAAGATATATTAAAAGAAAGAAGATCTGAGCTTTCTTGTGAAGGACATCGATTTTTTGATCTAGTAAGAACTGGTAAGGCTGCTTCTGAAATTACAAACTTTGTTACCGGAAAACACGAATTATTTCCAATACCTCAAGATGAAATTGATTTAGCTGGTGGTAATTGGTCTCAAAACCCAGGTTATTAAATTTAAAGAAATGAAATTAAGAAACATAAAAACTATAATACTAACGCTTCCTTTGATTATGGCTATTAGCTGTGGTAAAAAAGGTTGTACTGACCCTGTAGCTCATAATTTTGATCCTTCTGCTACAAAAGATGATGGAACTTGTTTTTTTGGTCTTGACGATACCTCAGCATTTTTCACTTTTGCTCCGACAAGTAATCCAAATGTGGTTGTTTTTACCGCCAAGAACCCTAATGTAGAATGTTCTTGGGATTTTGGAAATGGAACTACTGGAAGCGGAACTGTTGATACAGCTGAATATCCTTTCGCAGGTAATTTTACAGTGACTCTTTCTATATTCAACTCTCAGGGAGATGCTTCAAGTTCTCAATCAATAGAAATAATTTCTAATGATATAAGTCTTTTTGATAATCCTTTACACTTGCTCTTAACAGGTGGTATAAATGGTCCTGGTTTCAGGACTTGGCATATTGATTCTGCTTGTGATTATCATTTTGGCGTTGGTCCTCCAGAAGGTTCTACTCCAGATTGGTGGCATGCTTCATCAAATGAAAAACCTGGTGTTGGACTTTATGACGATAGAATTACTTTCAATTTGGTAGGTTATGGTTACAATTTGTTAACTAACGGTGAAATTTATGTTCATAATACTATTGGAAGTACATTCCCCAATGCATATGAAAATTTATATGACTGGACAGCTCCTTATGATACTTTAATTAATGAAAGTTGGGATCTAACTACAGATTCAGTTTTAACATTGTCTAATGGTGCTCCAATGGGTTTTTATACTGGAGTTAGTGAATTTAAAATTACTCAGTTGAATGATACCTCTATGATTGTTAAATATGGTCATCATGATGGTACTTTGGCTTGGTTTGCGAGGTATGTACCAGAAACATATAATTTTAATTTATCCCCAAATCCTATTGATCCAACTATAAATGATACTATTTGGAGTGGGTTTGTTACAACATGTCCTTAAGATTTTATTTATGAAAAGAAGTTTTATTATATATCTTTTTCTAATGTCATTTCTTTTTATCAGTTGTGAAAAGGGTTGTACTGATCCTAATGCAGAAAATTATAATCCCGATGCTAAAAAAGAAAATGGTTCTTGCTACTATATTAATTTACCATCAAATTTAAATTATACAATAACCAATGCTGTAAATAGCGGTTTGGTGGAAGTAACTGCTACAGCTGCAAATGAAAATTTTTTCACTTTTGTTTTTATTGATGGTTTAGATTCTTCAATTGTTACGTCTGTTAATGGTCAAGCTAGTTATTCTTATTTTAATTCAGGTACTTACAAAATCAAAATAAGAGCAAATCTAAGTACTTCTCAATTTATTGAAGTTATAGATAGTGTTTCTGTTACATTTAACTCTGGCGGTGTAAATAATACTGGTTATACAACTCCATTAAACTACCCAAACTACACCTTGACATGGCAAGATGAGTTTAATGGAACTAGTTTATCTTCAGATTGGACACACGAAATTGGAAATGGTTCTTGGGGGTGGGGTAATAATGAATTACAGTATTACAGACAACAAAATACGACTATAGAAAATGGGTATTTAACGATTAGGGCTAAACAAGAAAATTATGGAGGAAGTAATTATACTTCATCTAGAATTATCACTAAAGGAAATATCTTTCGTAAATATGGCAGAATAGATATTAGAGCTAAAATCCCTTATGGCCAGGGTTTATGGCCAGCTTTATGGATGTTGGGAGAAAATATTTCTAGTGTGAGTTGGCCAAGTTGTGGTGAGATAGATATTATGGAGATGATTGGTGGAAATGGCTATAATGACCGAACTGTTCATGGGACCATTCACTGGGAGTCTAATGGACACGCTTCTTACGGTGGACATAATTCTTTAAGCTCTGGAAAATTTGCTGATGAATTTCATGTTTTTTCTATTATATGGACTCAAAGTTCAATTATTTGGCTAAGAGATGATATTCAGTATCATTCTGTAGACATTAACAATCTTTCTGCTTTTCATAATGATTTTTTCTTTATTTTCAACGTAGCTGTTGGTGGTAACTGGCCAGGTAGTCCAAACGCATCAACTGTATTCCCACAAACTATGATTGTAGATTACGTTAGAGTTTTCCAATAAAATATATATGAAACAAAATAAATTAATTATTGCTTTACTGGCTGTTATCTTTATTGTATCAGCATGTAACGAACAAAATATATCTACTGATTCTAATAAAGATTTAATAGATATAAAAGTAGATTCTTTAATGTCTTTAATGACCCTAAAAGAAAAAATTGGTCAAATGACTCAAATTAATTTGACAGTTATTGCCGTAGGTCCAAATAAATGGGCATCTGATGATACTATGGCTATCGATTTTGAAAAAGCAAAAAAAGCTATTGTTGATTATCAAGTTGGGTCTGTTTTAAATACAGTTAACAATTTGGCTCAAACACCTAAAACATGGTTTAAAAACATCTCTGATATCCAAAATATTGCAATGGATTGTACTAAAATCAAAATTCCAGTTATTTATGGAATTGACGCAATTCATGGTGCTACTTACACAGACGGTGCTACTATGTTTCCTCAGCAAATCTCTACAGCTGCTACATGGAATCCTCAAAATGCATATAATATGGCTTCTGTATGTGCATATGAAACTCGAGCTTGCGGAATTCCATGGAATTTTTCACCAGTATTAGATTTAGGCCTTGATCCAAGGTTTCCTAGGCAATTCGAAACTTTTGGAGAAGATCCTTTATTAGTTACTGAATTTGGCAAAGCAATGATAGCTGGTTATCAGGGAGATGATAATAATGTTGGTAAACTAACAAAAGTTGCAGCTTGTATGAAACATTTTACTGGTTACCAAGCTACTATAAGTGGTAAGGATAGAACACCTGCTTATGTTCCTGATCACGTACTTTACGAGTACCATATAAAATCTTTTAAAGCTGCTATAGACGCTGGGGCAAAAACAGTTATGATAAACTCAGGTTTAATCAATGGAATTCCTGTCCACTCTAGTTATAAAATGCTAACAGAAACTTTAAGGAACGAACTAGGTTTTGAGGGTGTAATTTTAACTGATTGGGAAGACATTAATAAATTATGCGATAGAGATAAAGTTGCTAAAAATAGAAAAGAAGCAATTAAAATGGCTATCAACGCAGGAATCGATATGTCTATGGTGCCTTATGAGTATGAAGAGTTTATTAATTTATTAATAGAACTTGTAGAGGAAGGTGAAGTGACTATGGCAAGAATTAATGATGCAACTAGAAAAATTTTAAAATTAAAATTTGAACTAGATTTATTTGATAACCCTGTTTCTAATTATAAAAATTATCCAAATTTCAATAGCGAAGAATCTATTGATTTAGCTTATCTATCAGCTTCTGAATCTATTACACTATTAAAAAATAAAAATGATATTCTACCAATTAAGAAAGGCTCCAAAATTTTGGTTACTGGCCCAAATGCAAATAGTTTAAGAACATTAAACGGTGCTTGGACTTATAATTGGCAGGGAAAGTATACAGATATGTATGTAGATGGTGTACCAGCAAACCTTATCAATACGGCATCCAAAGCTAATAATATGAAGAGTCAGACAGTAATAGATAACTTAAATCCTAAACTTTACAACACAATATATGAAGCTTTCTCAAAAAAATATGGAGATAATATGGTTTCTTTTATTCCAGGTGTTTCTTACAACAATGAGGGTTCATTTTATGACATGTTAGAAAATAATATCCAAAAGGTTGTTGATGCCGCTAAATCACACGATTATGTATTATTATGTTTAGGTGAAAATAGCTATACAGAAAAACCAGGTGATTTAAATGATTTAAATCTTCATAAACTTCAGCTAAAATTAGCTAATGCCCTTTCTAAATGTGGTAAGCCAATTATTTTAGTTCTAAATATAGGAAGACCAAGATTAATTTCAGAAATTGAGCCTTATATGTCTGCGATTTTAAATATTTATTTACCAGGTAATATGGGTGCTGATGCTTTGGTTGATATTGTTTCAGGAAAAGTAAATCCTTCAGGAAAATTACCATACACTTATCCTGCTTTCCCTAATTCTCTTTCAACTTATTTTTACAAACCATCTGAAGTTCAAAATAATTCTCAAGGAGCTTATAATTATGTAGGAAAGCTAAATAATTTGTACGAGTTTGGATTTGGCTTAAGTTATACTAGTTATGAGTATAAGGATGTGGCTTTGGAAAGAGATTCATTAAATTTTAATGATTCATTAAAAATATCATTAACGGTACACAATACTGGAAATATTGATGGAAGCGAGGTAGTTCAGGTTTATGTTTCTGATCTATATGCTTCAATTTCACCTGATAATAAAAGACTAAGAGCTTTTAATAAGGTCTTTATCCCTGCTAAAGAAAAGAAAAAGATTTCTTTTAAAATTCCAGTTAAAGACCTATCCTTTTTTAATGCAGAAAACGATTATGTCCTTGAAAGTGGTGATTTTTCACTTCATGTAGGTAGTAATTCTAAAGATTTAAGCTCTTTGAACTTTCACGTGAAATAAATGAAATATTTATATTTTTTTTTAATATTTTATCTTTTCTCCTTTTGTAATTTCCCTGTTAAGACTGAAGAACCCTCCAATCTTATATGGGAAGATAATTTTAATGGATCAATATTAGATACTAGTTATTGGAATATTTATTCAGGAAATGGTTGTCCAGAATTATGTGGTTTTGGAAATAATGAACTTCAGTATTATACAAATGATTACTCAAACCTCAATTTAAAAGACGGTAAACTTATTATAACTGCTAATTTTGATTCAGTTTCTAAATTTTTTAGTTCTGCGAAAATCACAACCAACCATAAAATAGATTTTCATACTGGTTATTTAGAAGTTGTCGCTAAGCTACCAAACGCTACAGGCACTTGGCCAGCTATTTGGTTATTACCTTCTTTAAATAGACAACTTAATTGGCCGTTAGATGGAGAAATTGATATTATGGAAAATGTTGGATACGATTCTTGTAAAATTTTAGGAACTATTCATACAAAAGCATATAACCATACTATTGGTACTCAAAAATCAGATAGTATTATAATTAATTCAGCTCATCAAAACTTTCATACTTACTCCCTAAATTGGACAGATTCTATATTAGAATGGTATGTAGATTCTAATCTATATAATTCAATAAGCAGAAATGTATTAGATAGTAACGAACAATGGCCTTTCGATAAGCCTTTTCATTTAATTATTAATCAAGCTGTTGGTGGTGATTGGGGTGGTAGGCTGGGTATTGATACAACATCCTTTCCGCAAAGCTTAATTATAGATAGGGTATCATTATTTAACAAAAAACCTTATTAGTTCGTCAGATTATTGCTTGTCTAGTTGTAATTCAATATCAATTTGCGAATTTATTGTAAATCCCATTGTATCAATTAAAAATGGAATCGTTCCATTTAAAAAGCATATATTTTCTTGAACCGAAAGTATTTGATAATCTGAAATTAGTCCTGTAGTTTGATCAGTAATTAATATATTATTATCATTATTTGATAATTCCCATGTACCTTCACTAGTTACATCAATAGGTATTCCAGGTAAAGTTTGTCCTAAAATATTGATGCCATCAGTAACAAAACTCAATGAATTACTACAAGTATAATCAGGATATTGAAATGACCAAGAACCCGCATCATAGGCTTCACCCGCAATGGTTTGGGTTCCAACTATAGGCAAATCTATTTGTGTTTCATATTGTAAGTTTGTAATATTCCAATCGCCATTTAAAAGGTATGAATTTGAAAAAAGACAAGTTCCATTGTCGTCAGTTGCATCAGGATTGTAATTAATAGCATTAGGATCGGTACAGCCAAGTATTATACAAGAATTGTCATCACTAGTTGCATCAGGATTATAATTGGTTGCTGTAGGGTCAGTACAGCCGTCTTTTGAGCAAGAAGCGATTAAAAGACTAAAAGAAAGGATATAAATTGATTTTATAAATATTTTCATATATAATAATTATTTGATGTTTTAATTTCTGTTCAAATCCCAGGTCAAATTATAATTGTAATTAATTTCTGCACCTGTAGTTGGGTCAGTAGTTGTTTGAGATTCAGAAGAGTAAAGTCTTAATAAAGGACCAAAAATAGAGTCAATAGTAAATAATAATGAGGTGTCAGGTAAATTCATCATTAAATCGTTATCAGTTCTGATCCATGTGCCATTTTCTGGTGGTTGATTTCTATAGTGAACAGTCATTGTTCCATCATCAACAAAGTCCAATCCAGTTGGATCTAAGGAATCAGGATGAATAGACTCGGTAGTAGATGTATCAATAAGAGAAAATCCAAAAAGAGTCATAGAAACATTAATATTAACTTCCTGAAATGTTGAAGTCCAAGACCCTATTTGGTCATAAATACATTCACTACTAATGGTGGCATTTGGATTATAATTTGCGGCAATTGGGTCAGTACACCCTTCATAATCACAAGATCCATTATCTGAATCAGCTGCTGAGTTGTAGTTATATGCACTAGGGTCGGTACACCCTTCTTTTGAACAAGAAGTTATTATAATTCCTAAAAATAGAACTAAATAAAATTTTGAAAGTATTTTCATTAAAATGAATTTATATAAAAAATACGTAATTTTTAAATAAAAGGTTGGTTAATTGTTCTCTAAATTCTTAAAACTATTATAATTTTAATAAAAAATTTTAAAGTATATGAATATTGTTGTTCGTTTTGTAAAAAATAATTTTGATACACTTCCAAAGAAGCTGATTCATTTTATTTACAGCACTAATCAATCGAATATTCCAGCTTTAGGTTCATTAGAAAGTTTAGTTCATGTTCAAGAACTATATGCTTGTTCAAAGTATCTAGTTTTTATCAAAAATGAATCAGATTATTTAGGTTTTGCTTTTGTTATGGATAGTAAAAGTGATTATCAGTCTGTTAATTATCAATATTTTAAAAAAAAGTATAAAGAATTTTTATATGTAGATAGAGTTGCTGTTGCTGATAAATTTCAAAGAATAGGTGTTGGTTCGAAAATATACAAGGAGCTTTATCATTTAAGTAGCAAAGCTTTAGTTCCACTTTGCTGTGAGGTAAACACCTTTCCATTAAATCAACAATCGCTAGATTTTCACAGTAAGGAAAAATTCAATAACATTGAAGAAGTGAATTTTGGTAAAAAAAGGGTTGCAATGCTTGTGAAGTATTGCAACCCTCTAAATATTTAGAAGTGACTTGTTATCTTAAAATTTGAAGTTGCTGGGTTGATATTATATCATTTGAAGTAATAACAATATTATAAATACCATTACTAAAAGAAGACACATCAATATTAAAGTTGTCAAGTGATGATGATGAAGTGTAGCTTTCTTGAAGAACAACCTCGCCAAGTAGATTAACTAATTTAACATCTATATTATTTCCTTGTAAACCCATAAAAGCAATAGTTGCCACTTCATTAGATGGGTTAGGGAAGATCATGAAATTATTTAAACTTGTTAAATCTTCATTTACGTCAGTTACTAACGAAGCAGTTGTTGATTGTAATATCTCTTTTGTAACATTATCTTGTATCCATACTGCTACACCAAGGTTGTTAAAATCTTCTACACTATGTTCTAGCATATGATTAACAGGTGTATTAGCATCTGCAGGTAAAGTGTAATTTCCTTGGAAAGTATAAGAAAAATCGTAAGATTGTTGAACACCTGCTTGAAGAGGATTTATAACATATCCACTTGCGTTTGGTAACATTTTCTTCATAACATTAGCAAACTCAATTTCACCGTTTGAAGATGCATTGTTGTAAGTTAAATATTCAAAAACTCCAGTGAAAAGAGAAAGATTATTACTAGTCATATTTTCAAGAGGATCAATATTAATACTAACATCTACACTCTGGCCTCCTACAGAATAATTAGCTGATAATGTAGTAAATGAAGGTATAGCTGCATAGTCATCAAAGTCTTGTGACGTTAATCCACCTGGGTTAGCATCGTAACCTCCATCAATTTCAAGCCTTGGTACAGAATTCACACCATAAAAAACCCTTCTGTCATAACCCTCATCAGTAAAGTAAGGATCACCATTTCCAGGCCAGCTCATTTGGTACTTTATTAGGGTAAATAAGTCAGAATAGTTAGAAAGAACACTTCCTAAATTGATATTACCTTGAACACATGGCCCACAGGTTGAACTTGTGAAAACTTCTAACATTGGTTTTCTGGTTTCAAAATTAGTAAATACATTAATAACTCCGTTAATAGTGTCATTCGATGGATCCATATCGCTAGCACCATTTATATTACTAGCCCAAATAGCAACATCATAAGTTCCAGCTGCTGAGGGATTCCAAGGAGTTGCATGGTCAAATGGGAAGTTGTCGTAAGTATTGATTGTTAAGTTTGATAGAGATTGTGTAACTGCTGTTCCACCATTTATGGAATAATTAACATCCATAGATGTAATTGCACTAGAACCTAAATTTGTAATTTCACCAGAGACAGTAAAAGGAGCATTTCCAAGAATTAGGTAAGGAAAAGTAGTAACTGCAATTCCAGAGGCATCTAATGCACTCTGTGATCCGAAAATAAATTCATAGTAATGGTTGTCATCAGGCAAAGCGCTACTTCCAGCAACATTTGCTAATTGTGGAGATCCACTAACCATTGTAGCTGTCGATGCATCTATTTGTATACCAGCTGTTACTTGTGGGCTGGCTGCTGTACTGTGTCTTTGATCTACAATATAAATTTTATTTGAACCCTCTTCTAAAACAATTGACCAATAAGACCAACTTCCTGCAGTGTAAGATGTGAAAAATATCCAATGTTGTTGACTTCCAGCTGTTCCAAATGTTTTAGTACATATATTATCATTAGCTCCACTTCCTTCTATGCCCCAAACCATGACAGAGTTGTCTGGTATTGCAGGGTCTGGTATTGCAGCATTTCCAGCTCCGGGAACAGCAATAACAGCAACAGAAAAAGTTAAAATTCCAGTAGAGGATACTTTATATTGAGTTACTGGTGAACCATTAAAATCAAAGTTAAATGGAATGGTTTCAGTACTTGACCATGACGGAGTCGATTGATTAGGCCCTAAAATTACTGTCCAAGTTGGATCTAATCCTGATCCACTAGGGTATTCACTGTCACCATTGAGTCCACCAGGGTTGCCAGGACTGGCTGCAGGTATATAATAATATTGTGAAAAAGAGTAGGAGGATATAAATAGTATACCGACTAATAGTGTAAGAAATTTATTCATAATGATATTTTTTATTTAATTATAAATGTATAAAACAATAATCTAAATTCTCAATTTTCTTATAAAATAAACAGAAATCCATATTAAAATACTGGAAATTAAACCCCAAAAAAGTCCAAAAATCAGAAGAAAAAGTCTTGAATTTATATTTGGAATTGAAATAATTCCATTTGCATAGTTTGGGTTATTTATAATGAAAGTTTCTAAAAAAATAATTTGAATTAAACTTGAGTCTATTCCCCAAGAAAGTCCAATAATTAAAGAATGTAAAAATATATTTGATTTTAACTTATTTTTTAAATAAAAAATAGTTGCAATAATCATAAGTATTAAAATATATAATTCTTTTTGTTGACTCCATCCCAAGGTAGTAGAAACACCAATGAAAATACCAAATAGTCCAGTTTTTAGAATAATTTTTTGATTAAGATTTGTCAATTTCATAATTGATATGATTTTAGCTTTAAATTAGCAAAATTAAATGCAAATAAATATGAATTTAATAGACCTATTAAAAAAATCAAGTTCAAATATTGTTGACGTTAGAACTGAAGAAGAGTTTCTTAAGAGAAATTTAAAAGGCTCTATAAATATTCCTTTAGATGAAATTCCAGCTAAAATAAATGAACTTGCTAAAATGCAACCAGTTGTTCTTTGTTGTGCTGCAGGAGTTCGAAGTGAGCATGCAGTCCAATTTTTAATTAAAAATGGTCTAAATGAAGTTTATAATGGTGGTTCGTTGAGTAATGTTCAAAATATTTTAGAAAGTCAATAATGAAAAGGTTTTCTATTTTAATCATTTCATTTTTTCTTTTGTATTGTTCAAATAGTAATGATGGATCATTGCTAGAACTACCTATAAAAGTTTTAGATTTAGAAAGTCATCAACTAGTGGATTTAATTAAGGAAAATCCAGGTGTCTTGTTAGATATAAGAACCCCAAATGAAGTTAATGATGGTCATTTGGAAAATGCAAGTTTTATTGATTACTATGACGAAGATTTTTTAGAAAAAGCTAGTTGGATTAAAAAAGACCAACCAATTTATATTTATTGTCACGCAGGGGGAAGGAGTGCAAAAGCTGCTAACCAGCTAATTTCTTTAGGTTTTAAAGAGGTTTATAATTTAATCGGTGGTTACAGCCAATGGAAAGACAATGATTTTCCAGTTGTAGAAGGGTTAAGTAAAAATCCGACTCAATTTAAATCATTCACTGCTGAAATGTTAAGTGAAAAAATTAATTTATCTGACGAAGTAATTTTAGTTTTCAAAACCCCTTGGTGCTTGCCATGCAAAAAATTAGATCCAGTTCTCGATAGTTTTAAGCTTTATAACCCAGGCTGGGATATGTTAATTATTAATATGGACAATAATAAAGATATTGCAAATATTTATGATATAAAATCAGTACCATCAACACTTATTTTTAAAAACCATACTTTAGTCCATAAGGAAATTGGCTATATGAGCTATGATTTTTTAATGGAAAAAGCTTACAAGTGACAAGATGTCACCATTTACACCTCTTTAAGTGACAAAATGTCACATAAATTATTTCTTTTATGTAGCTTCCAGCCATATTTACAATAATATTTCATGAGGCATAAGTTTTGTTATTATATGTATATAATGATAAAAATATATATATGAATACTTTAAATAAATATGAATCACCGTTCGATGCTTTACTTGGTAACTGGTTAAATGATGAGTTTATTGGTTTACCAGCAACAGAACATTCTTTGAAAACATTACCAGCAGTTAATTTAATTGAAAATAATAATAATTTCTTAATAGAATTAGCTGTACCAGGACATGAAAAAAAGGACTTTAATATCAAATTAGATAATTTCAATCTCAATGTTAGTTTAGAAAAAAAGATGGAAAATAGTTCTGTAAACTATTCAAAAAAAGAGTTTGATTATTCTTCTTTTTCAAGATCATTTAAATTACCTAAATATTCAGATTTAAACAAAATAAATGCTGAATTTAAGAACGGAATTTTAACTATATCTGTTGCCAAAAAGAAAGAAGCTATCCCACTTCCGGTTAAATCAATTAAGATAGTTTAATGTAAAATGAAATATTAGGTTTGTTAAGACGGGGCTTGCTCCGTCTTTTTTATATGTGAAATTCAAACATTGCAAAAAGAATGCTTCCAAATGAAAACATCATTACAGAATTAATTACTGTGATATATTTAAGCTCTTCTCTTCTATATCTAGAAATAAAATATATAGGAATATATAAAAAATTAAAAAGCGATAAAGAAGATAGCATTAGAACAGTTGCCATTGGCCAATGCATAATTTTAAAAATGAATCCTATGCTGAGCGCTGTTCCTAAGATTATTCCAAAACAATAAATTAATTGATCTATAGAAAAGTATTCGTCTTTAATTTTTTTAAAAATTACTATTGGAATAAATAGAAAGGTGAAAGAAAAACTTCCTAGAACAACCATTATTGCAGCTCCTGGCCAATGCATAATTTTAAAGATTGAGCCAAACATTATTAACAACGTTGTTATTAGTGCCACAACATAGACTGATTTTCTCATAATTAAATATTTATTTATCATTAAATTACAAATTTTAATTTAATTTCTTTTTAAAGCATTTTTCAAATTGGTTAAAATCTTAATATAAATTTGTAAAAATTTAAAAATTTGTTTTGAAAGTTTATATACACATATTATTTTTTTTGTTTTTAATAAACAGTACTTATTCTCAAATAGATCCTTATAATGTTGAAATTGTCAGAGGCAAGTATGGTACTCCTCACATATTTGGGCAAACAGATGCAGATGCGGCATTTGGTTTAGCATGGGCTCATGCTGAAGACGATTTTAAAACGATTCAAGAAACATTTTTGCCATCTAAATCGCTAATGGGACATTATCTGGGTAAAGAAGGTGTTAAACTGGATTATATATCTCAGCTATTAAAGTGTGAAGAATTGGTTGAAAAGGAAATTGATAATTTTTCTCCAAAATTATTAAGTGTTTTAGATGGGTATGTGCAAGGGTTGAATGCCTATGCTAAAAAATTTCCAAATAAAGTTCTAGTTAAAAAATCATTTCCAATGACTACAAAAGAATACTTAGTGGGCTTTAATTTTGTAATTCATTTTTTCTCCGATATTTCAAAAGTCTTAAAAGATTTGTATTCAAACGATATTCCATTAATTCAAGATTCTGTTTTAAATAATATTGGTTCTAATGGTTTTGCTTTTAAAAAGAGTAAAACTTTGGAAAATAAAACTTTTATAAATATTAATACACATCAGCCTCTTGAAGGTCCTTTTTCTTGGTATGAAGCCCATTTACATAGCCAAGAGGGTTGGAATATGTTAGGTGGCTTGTTTCCCGGATCTCCTTTTCCTTTTATTGGGACAAATGAAAATATAGCTTGGACTCACACCTATAACTACCCTGATTTGATTGATATATACCAAATGCAAATTCACCCTCACAAAAAAAAATATTATTTATTTGATGATGAATGGATCAAATTTGATGTTTCAAGAGCTAAACTTAGTATAAAATTAAAAAATGGTATTGTAATACCACTTAGAAAAAAAATTCTTTGGAGTAATTATGGGCCAGTTGTGAAAAATGACAGCGGGGTATTTTCTTTTCATTTAAATGCCTTAGAAAATATTGCTGCAATTGAGCAATGGTATGAAATGAATAAAGCTTCAAATTTTGAAGAGTTTAAACAAGCATTAGAAATTATGGGTATTCCAAGATTTAATATAGTTTACGCTGATAGGGAAGATAATATTTTTTATATGAGCAATGGTCAAATTCCACTAAGAGATTCTATCTATAATTGGAATTCTACATTACCAGGCAATACTTCTAGAACTAAAACTAAAGGCTGTTTTTCAATAGCAGATTTACCCACGTTAGAAAACCCAAATAGCGGCTATATATTTAATACTAATAATACACCTTATAATTGTACTTTTAAAGAAGATAATTTAATTGAAACAAATTTCCACGCTGCTTTGGGTTACCGAGAAAAATACAATAATCGTAGTTTAAGGTTTGAAGAGTTAATTAGCGGTTATGACAAAGTTTCTTATGAAGACTTTGTAGCTATTAAATATGACCAACAGTATGCTAACCCTATTTTTTGTCCATTTAAAATTAACAAAGTATTTGAAGTTGATTATAGCAAAGAATATGAAATTTCTGAAATAACTAGTATTATACAAAATTGGAATAGAAGGGCAGAGGTTTATAATTTTGGTGCAGCACATTTCAGTATTTTTTATAAATTTTTAAGAAAAAATTTAAAAAAAAGCCAATTTGATTATGAAAAATCAATACCTGATTCTATTTTAATAAATAATCTTATTAAAACTAAAAATTATATTCTCAATAATTTTGGGAATTTAGATATTACCCTTGGCGATTATCAAAAGCATGTAAGAGCAAATGTTGAAATCCCTATTGGAGGGTTAGTAGATATGATTGCTGAATCTTCTTCTAAAAATTATAAAGATGGTAAAGTGAAAATTGTTAAAGGGGATTCTTATATAATGCTCGTGCAGTTTGGTGAAGGTCTTCCAGTTATAGAAACCGTTTTACCATATGGGATAAGTAATGACCCAGCATCTCCCCATTTTACAGATCAAATGAGTTTATATGCTAGTCAGAATAGAAAAAAAATGAGTCTTAAAAAAGAGGTTATTTATAAAAATGCTTCAAAAATTTATCATCCAAAATAAGCTATCAATAATATTTTTCTTTAAATTGAAAATATAGAAAGTTATTTATGCTAAGATTTTTTTTATTTTTTTATTTATCGCTCACTGTAGTTTTTTCATATTCTCAATGTGTAATAGATACCAGTTACACAGCCCCAGGTATTTATCCAAATCCATTACCAGACGGGTTTGTTGGTCAACAATATTCTGAAGATATTACTTTTATAATGCCCTTAGATACAATGGGGGCTACCATCCAAAATTTTGAAATTATTAGTATTGGTCTACCCGTTGGTTTGAACTGGGTATGTGATAACCCCACCAATAACTATAATCCACAAAATAATCAATATGGTTGTATTAATGTTTTTGGAACACCTCTTTTAATAGGTCAATATGCTGTAAATGTTAGTGTTTTGGTAGATGTTGTTTCTGCTGGTCAAAATATAGATAATGTTCCTATAGATTTTCCAATAACTTTAAGTATAAATAACCCTTCTTTAGGTAATTCAGGGTTTTCAGCATCTCAAATTTTAGGATGTATTCCCTTAGACGTTAGTTTTACAAATAATAATCCTGGTTTATTAAAATATTACTGGGATTTTGGAAATGGAGATACAAGCTCACTAGAGAATCCTACAACTCAAACCTACAACAGTACTGGTGTATTTCCTGTTTATTTTGAAGGTTACAATAATATTGATACAATTGATTTATACACACTAACTAGTGTTACTATAAACAGTATTAGTGGGGGGTGGGGCCCAGAATGGATTCCGTTTGTATACACCTCCAATAAACCAGACCCATATTTTATATTAAGAGAAAATGGTAATTTAATTTACCAATCTAATTTTGTTTTAAATGATGATGGACCTAATACTTGGAGTGTAAATATAAATTTACATCCAGATAGTATTTACACAATTGATGTTATGGATGCAGATCAAACGGCAGCTTCTGCTAATGCTTGGGAACTATCGTTTGGAACAGACGATTATATTGGATATTATACCATTGATTTTCAAACTTGTATTCAATGTAATGCTGGGAGTGATGCTGTAATAAGTGATTCAATTACTTATCAGCAAGTCTTGCCAGTTCCTGCTGTTCAAAGTGTCGATACTATCAGAGTTGGTAATCCGCCTGGAAAACCTAATATTAATTATGATTCTCTTAATTATGTAGTATTTACCGATTCGATAGATTATTCTTTACAGTGGTATATAGATAGTAACACTCTTTCTGGACATACTAATCCAATTGACACCATTACACAGTCAGGATTTTATTATTTAAATGTTTACAATGATTTTGGTTGTTTAAATAGCTCAGATTCCGTGTATGTAATTTATTGTGATCCATCTGTAGGATTTAATATTGATTTAGACGGAGCCTCTAATTTATACATCACAAATTATTTAAGTGGTTTTCAAATTAATTGGATTAATAATGGACAAATTATACAAGGAGCAAATGCAAATATAATTTCTCCAATTTCGAGTGGAGATTATCAAGCTTTATTATCAACTTTAACAGGTTGTAAATATTTTTCTAACATCTACAGTTATTCACTTTCATTAAATGAAGAAGATTATAATTTTAAATGTTTTCCAAATCCTTCTAACGAACAGTTAGTTTTATCTTGGACAGGCCAAAAAATAAAATCAGTAGATGTTTATAATTACAGTGGTCAGTTAGTAGATCAAATTGAACTAAATTTTTCTCCACATCTAGTAAATACTATTAACTATGCAAATGGTTTATATTTCTTCAAAATAAATTTTGATAGACAGAATTCTTTTTTTTATGTTAAGCACATGGTGAAACATTAAATATCTGTTTATTTGTTAGGTAATTATTAATTCTATTTTTAAAAACTTGCTAAGCTATACTATATATAAAAATAAAAACTCAAGAGGTTGGGTAACTTTTATTCATGGTGCAGGTGGAAGTAGTTCCATTTGGTTTAGGCAAATTAGAGCCTTTAAAAATGAGTTTAATATTTTATTAATTGATTTAAGTGGGCATGGTAAAAGTAAGTCAAGATTTAAAAAGAAGAGTAAACAAGGTTATACTTTTGATATGATTTCAAAAGATATTAAAGATGTTTTAGCCCATTTAGATATTAAATCTTCTCATTTTGTGGGAGTATCATTAGGAACCATAATTGTAAGAGATTTAGCTGAGAATAATCCAGAGTTAGTTGAAAGTTTGGTTTTAGCAGGAGCTATTTTAAAGTTTAATAATCGATCTAATTTCTTAATGCGATTTGGAAATTTTTTTAGATCGTTGGTTCCTTATATTATCTTATACAAGCTTTTTGCTTTTATCATAATGCCTAAAAAAAACCACAAAGAATCACGCTCTTTGTTGGTTGAAGAATGTAAAAAGCTTTATCAAAAAGAATTTATAAGGTGGTGTAAATTAACTGCAGGTATTAACAAGTTGCTAAAAGTTCACAGGTCTAATGATTTAAAGATACCATCGCTTTATGTCATGGGGCAAGAAGATCATTTATTTTTGCCATCTATAAAACAAGCTGTTGCTTCATATTCAAATGCTACTTTATATGTAGTTAAAAACTCTGGACATGTAGTTAATGTGGATCAACCATCTGAGTTTAATTCCGTTGCAATTAAATTTCTTAAATCTCAATAATTATATTTTTGGTTTTAGGTTTATTAAAAGTTAAATCATTTTGTAAAGTCAGCTACATTATTTGCATATTTGCCGAAAATTATCGTGCTATATGAGAAAATTTTTTTTCATAATTTTTTATTTAATATCACAGTTTTCTATTGCTCAAAAAGGACAAATTTTTGGTAAGGTTGTTGTTGATCAATCAAAATCACCTATATCATATGCTACAATAAGTTTACTTAACTGTAGAGATTCTACTTTATTAAAAGGAGTGGTTTCAGATGAAAAAGGTGAATTTAAATTAGAAAATATAGTTTTAAATCAATCTTATTTATTAAGATTTTCTTTTATTGGTTATCAAACTTTATTTATGGATATTAATTTTAAAAATGATAAATTGATTGATGTTAAAGAAGTTGTTATTTTGCCTAGTGCTGAACTCCTTAAGGGAGTTGAGGTTAGATCTGACCAACCTATGGTTACTTTCGAAATTGATAAAAAAGTAATTAATGTTGAACAAATGAATACTGTTGTTTCACAAACAGCTGTACAAGTATTAGAAAATATTCCCAGTATTTCAGTTGATATTGATGGCAATGTTTCTTTAAGAGGTTCTCAAGGATTCACCTTGCTTATAAATGGAATCCCGTCTGCTATGCCCAGTTCTGAAGCCTTACAGCTGATACAAGCTTCTAACATAAAAGATATTGAAATTATCACCAATCCATCTGCCAAGTATGATGCTGAGGGTACAGCTGGTATTATTAATATTATTCTAAAAAAGAATATTCTTCAAGGAGTTTCAACATTAATTAATGTAAATGCTGGCAACTCTGCTAATGGAACAGATTACTGGAATTATGGGAGTGATTTTATAACTAGTATTAATAAGGAAAAATTGAAGTTTAATATAGGTGGTCAATGGGTAAATAAAAATCAATTTAGAGATATAGAACAAATTAGAAAAACTACCATTGGTGGTCAGGAATCTAAAGTTGAAAGTCAGGGTTTACACCGTTATTTTGGAACTAATTATGGAGGGAATATAGCTTTGGAGTATAAGCCAAATGATAACGATTTTTTAAGTTTGGGTTTAAGTGCTAATACTAGGCAGTGGAATGCAGCGGCTGATTATTTATTTAAAGAATACTTAGAGGACTCTTTGGTGATTTCCTACGAAAATAGAGAAAGAACATTAAGAGATTTTTTGTTTCTTTCTTCAAGTTTAGCATACCAACATTTATTTAATGAAGATAAAGACCATTATATATCACTAACATCTACTTATAATCTTTATGATGGAAAGGAAGATGCACAGGCAGAATATTTTTCTGAAAGTAATTTACAGTTAGGAGGTAATAGAAATACTGAGGTTGGTCCTACAAATGCTATTCGAATAAGTTTAGACTATCAGTACCCAATGGTTAATAACATGAAGTTGCAATTAGGAGCTAGAACAGATTTTGGGTTTAGTAGTGATGATCAGGATTCTTATAGTTATGATTTAAATTCTCGAGAATATTTTCGTTTAGATTCTTTTTCAACTGATGTTAAATATATTCAAAATGTATATGCAGGTTATGGAATCGTAAAAGGAGAAATTAATGATCAATTTGGATTTCAATTTGGAGTTAGGGGAGAATATACAGAAAGATCAATAAAACAAACTTTAGAAAATAATGAGTTAATAATTAATAGAATGAATTGGTTTCCTTCACTCTTTTTTTCCTATAAACTAAATAAGAAAAATCAGTTTAAAGCCAATGGATCTAGAAGAATTAACAGACCTAGAAGTTGGCATTTAGAACCATTTATTTCGTGGGAAGATCCTTACACTGTTAGGCAAGGAAATCCTAAATTACTTCCAGAGTACATTCAATCTTTTGAATTTGGGTATATAAGGCAACTAGATAAAGGAAGTTTTTCAGCTGAAATTTATGGTAGAAGTACTGTTAATATTAGAGAGAGAATTCAAGAAGTTTATGATACTAATGTTATTGTTAAAAGACCTGTAAATGCAGGTTTTTCTAGTGCTGTTGGTGCAGAATTTGCATTAAATCAAAAATTAATTGATTGGTGGGTTTTTGATTTAGGAACTAATATTTTTTACTTTAAAGTTGTTGGCCAAATTCCTGGCTCCAGTTTAAACCAGGAAAGCATTACTTACAGGGGGAGAATAGCTAATAATTTCATATTACCAAAAGATTTTAAAATACAGTTTATAAGTAATTTCACTGCAGATATTGTGAGTATTCAAGGCCTTGACAAAGGTTTTACATCATTTGATTTGGCCATAAAAAAAGACTTTAAAGAGGGTAGGGTTTCTAGTACATTTCAGTTTGCTAATATTTTTGCAACACAAAGACGAGAAACTTTTATAACAACTCCTGTTCTTTATTCTTATAGATTGGCAACCCCTAGGTGGCCATTTATTTCTCTGTCTTTTACTTTCCGCCTTAATAACTTCAATAATCAGGACAAGATTAAAACAGAAAAAGGATCAAATTTTTAAAATTAGGTTTTAAACAATTGTTTAAAACTACTGTTCGTAAAGTGTTGATATAAAATCAGTTATTGTTACCAGGTTGTGTTTTTAATTGTTTTATATTAGTATTATTAAGCAAGAGATGTGAAAAGCATGAAAGTGTAGCATTTGATGTTTTTATTGTTTATAATTTTTGTGAAAGATTTTAGTAGTTTGTAAGATCTATTAATTTTGAAAGACCTGTTCCAAAAGCAATTTTATAATAATTGATAAAAAAGAAATTTTTTAAAGATTGATAAGATTATCTAACTTAAATTTATTAAGCTAAATTTAATATAAACTAAGTAAAATCGGAAGGTTCGAAAAGTTAGGCGAGTTTTACCATCGAGTAAAACAAGTAAAATGTGAGAGAATTAATCAACTTTTGGGGATTAAATCAAATTTTCTAACTGTAGTTTAATATTCATGTATAATGAATAAAGGCGGAATTATCGTAAGGTAGTTTCGCCTTACTGTTTTAGTTAAATATTTAGATTATTTTGTCAACTAACTATTTAAATCAACTCCCCTCTGTTTATTTTCTGATTTTTTTGCTAAAGTTTTTACTATTATTTGTATATTTCTCGCATGAAATTTAAATTCACATTCTCACTTTTATTTATATTATTTGTAAATTCAATATGTTTAGCTACTGACTACACTTGGAATGCTCTAGGGGGTAGTAATTTTTATGATATTGGATCTAATTGGAGTCCAAGCGGAATTCCAGGAGCTACTGATAATATTATAATTCCTGATATTGGTGGGTCTTTGTACCCTACCGTCAGGGACTCCAGATCAATAGGAAATGTTACTGTTAATGCTAACGCAACATTATCAATTACTGGAGCAGGGACATTAACTGTATCTGGAACTTTTAACGCATCTGGAAACACCACATTTATTGGTGCAGGAATTTTAGATTTAAGTGGTCCAGTTACTAGTTTAGGAACTTTTACAGAAAATACAGGAACTGTGAAGTACAGTGATGGTTCAGCTCAAAATGTTGATGCTGATGACTACTATAATCTAACTATTTCCGGGGGTGCCACTAAAACTTTACTCGGAACAATCAATGTTGGTGGTAATTTAATTGTAACTGCATCTTCCACAATTTTAGATGTTAACTCAAGAACCTTAGATGTTTCTGGAACTAGTACTGTTTCATCTAATGGTAAAGTAACTATCTCAACTGGAACCTATGATGTAGATGGGGAAATTAATGCTGATGGTGGAAATGTTGAATTTACAGATGGTGGAAATTTAAATTTAAGTTCTACAGTAACTTCTCTAGGTAATTTTACTCAATCAACATCTACAGTAACTTATGATGGTGCTAGTGATCAAAATGTTGATTTTGATGATTATTATAATTTAGTTATTAATGGATCATCTACTAAATCTTTACAATCTGGCGGAACTACGAATGTTACCAATGATTTAACTGTAAGTGGATCAGGGGCTATCCTTGATGTTAATGAACGTACTTTAGATGTCAATGGAACAACTACTATTTCATCAAGTGGTAAAGTAACTATTTCTACAGGAGTATTTGATGTTGACGGAACTATTAACTGCTCCGCGAATTTAGAATTTACGGATGCTGGTTCTTTAAATCTAAGCTCCACGGTTACCAATTTAGGTACTTTTACTAAATCTACATCAACTGTTACTTATGACCAGGTTGGTAATCAATCCATAGATGATGTAAATTATTATAATTTAACTTTGTCTGGTAGCGGAAACAAAACCATAACTGAAGATACTGATGTTTCTAATATATTAGATATTAATTCTGGAGTATTAGTTTTAAGTACATCTTCTCACAAACTTACAGTTGTCTCAACAACTTTGGATGCTGGATTTATTAATATTTCAGATGGTGAAATGGAATGTTCTGGAACATTCGATCATAATGGTGGTAATTTGACTATGACTGGTGGAACATTGGATTTTAACGGAGATTATGAATCTGCTTCTAATAGTAATTCTACCATTTCTGATGGAAATATTACAATTGCGGGTAATTGGATTGGTGCTGCAGATAATGCATTCGATCCAGCTGGTGGAACAGTTACTTTCGACGGATCTTCTGACAAAAACCTTACTTTCAATGCCAGTTCAAATTTTCATAACCTAACCATATCAAACACAGGAAGTTCAGATGTAGATGTTGCTAATGATTTAGATATTAATGGGAATTTAGTGATTAGTGCCAATGCAGACTTTGATATTTCTGCTGCTTCAAATTTATCTATTGCCTTAGATTTCACAAATTCAGGAACTTTTACAACTGGTAACGAAACCATTACTTTTGATGGTGCTAGCAGTGCAAGTGAATCTTGCCCAGCAATTAGTAATGCAGATGTAAATATTGTGGTAAATAAATCGGATGCAAGTGGAACGGTAACATTTGGGAATTGTTCGGTGAATCAGTTTACAGTAACAGATGGAATAGCCAGTATTGGTGCAAGTGCTGTTACTGCAGATGCTGCTATAACAGTTTCAAGTGGTGCAGAACTAACAATATCATCTGGTAGTTTTACAGCAGACGCTGCTTCAGATATTGACGGAACACTATCAATTACATCTACTGGAACTTACGATGCAAATGCTGATTTTGATGCTACAGGAGCTGCTGTAACTTTTTCTGGTGCAGGTTCAATAGAAATGTCTGGTTCTGTCACAAAACTGGGGACAAGCTTTACAGAAGGTTCCGGAACCATTAAATATAATGGCGCTGGTGCTCAAGGTATATTTAATACCACTTACAACAACCTAATTATTGATCAAAATTCAACCAAATCAGCAACTGCAGATTTAGATGTAGACGGTAATTTAACAATTGATAATAGTGCAACTCTGGACATGTCAGCAACGAATTATAATCTAACAATAGATGGTAATTACACTTTAACATCAGGAACTTTTAATTCTAGAACGGGAACAGTTACTTTTAATGGTGCTGGGGCCCAAACTTTAACACCTGGTTCAAGTAGTTTTTACAATTTAACTACTGCAACGAATGGTACCAATGTTACCATACAAGCTGATGTAACAGTTACAAATAATTTAACAATTGCATCAAGTACGACATTAGATGCTGGAAGTAACAGGGGAATTACTGTTGGTGGAAATTTTGCTAACAGTGGAACATTTACAGACCAGCAAGGGACTGTGACATTTAATGGTACTGGGACACTAACATCTGGTGGAAATGATTTGTATAATGTAACTACAAGTGGAACTGGAACAGTTACATTAGGAGATGCTTTAACTATTGCAAATGATTTATCCATTGGGGCTAATACAACATTAGATGTTTCTGGAAGTAATTATGCAATTGGAATAAAGGGAGATTTTGCAAACAGCGGAACATTTACATCTGGTTCAGGAACAGTAACTTTTAATGGTTCTGGAGCACAATCGGTTACAACAGGAGGTACAGGAACTGGAAATGATTTTAATAATGTAACGATTACAAATACAGCAGGAAGTCCAGGAGATGCTTCAGACGTTGCAACAACTGGAGCGATTAAGGTAACGGGGACACTAGACGTAACTGATGGTCAGTTTATGCCAGCAACGTCAAGTGATTTTGTGAATGTTACCTTGTCTGCAAGTGCTGGTATATTGAAACCTGCTTCGGGATCTTCAATAACAGTTTCTGGAACATGGAATAACAGTGGAGGAAGTTCAGGGTCTTTTGATGGGAATAGTGGAACAGTATCTTTTGACGCTGGTGGAGCACAGTCATTAACTAGTGGAGGAATATCTTTTTACAATTTATCAACAGCAACGTCGAGTACTGATTTAACAATCCAAGATGCATTGATTGTTGCTAATGATTTAACAATAGCATCAAGTACGACCTTAGATGCTGGAAGTAATAGGGGAATTACTATTGGTGGAAATTGGTCCAATAGTGGGACATTTACATCTGCATCAGGAACGGTAACTTTTAATGGTTCTGCAGCACAAACTATTTCTGGAACAAATACATTCTATGATTTAACCATTAACAATACTCATGGGTCTTTAAAAGTAAGTGCCAATGGAAGTACGTTAACAGTACAAGACGATTTATTAATAAGTGATGGAATTTTTGAGTCAGCTTCCGATTATGTAGACGTTACGATAAGTGCTGGTGCAACTTTAGAGCTTACAGGAAATATTACTGTAAGTGGAGACTGGTCTAACAGTGGAACTTTTACTCCAAGTACAAATACTGTAACGTTCGATGGCGGAGTTGCACAATCTTTAACTTCTGGTGGAAGTAGTTTTTATGATTTAACAACAGCAACTGCAAGTACTGATGTTACGATTCAAGATGCACTGGTAGTTACGAACCATTTAACAATTGCAGCTAGTACCACCTTAGATGCAGGAAGTGATAAAGCCATTTCAGTTGGAGGAAATTGGAGTAATAGCGGAACTTTTACATCAGCTTCTGGAACAGTGACTTTTAATGGTTCCGGAGCACAAACGATAACAACAGGTGGCGTAGGAACGGGTAATGATTTTAATAATGTAACTATTACAAATACAGCAGCAAGTCCTGGAACTGATTATGTTCAAACATCAGGGGCTATAAAAGTAGATGGAACTTTGGATGTAACATATGGACAGTTTGTGCCAGCAGCTAGTAGTGATTTTGTGAATGTTACGCTATCTAGTAGCAACGGAAAATTAAAGCATGAGGTAGGTACAATAACCGTTTCAGGAACCTGGAACAATAGTGGTGGAAGTTCAGCATCTTTTGAAGCAACTAATGCTGCAACAGTAACTTTTGATGGCGCAGGAGCACAGTCTTTAACTAGTGGGGGTATTTCTTTTAATTTTTTTAAAACAGCAACATCTGGTACTGTAGTTACTATTCAAGATGCTTTGATTGTTGCAAAAACTCTTGAAATAGGAGCGAATACCACTTTAGACGCAGGAAGTAATCAAGCCATTTCAGTTGGTGTTAATTGGACCAATTCTGGAACATTTACATCTGCTTCTGGAACGGTAACTTTTAACGGTACAATTAGTCAAATAATTACTACAGGTGGAGTAGGAGCGGGTAATGACTTTTACAATTTAACAATAGCAAATACAGGAAATCCTGCAGGTAACAATGTTACAACATCTGGAGAAATAAAAGTTACTGGAACCTTAGATGTATTTGATGGATTGTTTATCCCAACAACATCCAGTGAATTTTTAGATGTTACTGTTTCTACAGAAGGTTTTCTTGAGACAGCTTCAAGTTCGTCTATTACTGTTTCGGGAAATTGGAGTGATGCTGCTGGAACTTTTACGCCTAATACAGGAACTGTTATAATGGATGGAACTTCAAAAACCATTTCCACTGGATCAAGTAATGAGTTTTATAATTTAACAGTAAGTGGGTCAGTAACTACTTCTACAGCTAACGATGTTGAAGTGGAAGGAGCATTAACCGTTAGTGGTTCGCTGACTGTTAATCCTGGAGACGAATTAACTCTAGAAGATGCAACTGTTTCTGGAACTTTAACGATTGATGCTGACGGTAGTAACAACGCTACCTTAGATTTTAGTGAAGCTGATAATCCTGTTTTTGCTGTTACTGGAACTTTAAACTTAGATGGAGAAGATGCTTCTAATAGAGCAATAGTTTCTAGTGACGATGATAGTAGGATAGATTTTGATATTTCTAGTGCTGGTGTGTTAAATGCTGATTATTTTACCATGTCTTACCCAACAGCACCTGGTTTTAGTATAAATAGCTCTGGAACACAAGTTGTTTCTTTTGGAAATTTCGATGGTCCGGATGGAGCAACTGGAGTTTTATTAGACTTATCAGGAACAGGAACTATCAGTTCACCTTCCTCTGCTGGTGAAATAACGGGATTTAATTTTGAAAATACTGGAGCTGGAGGCGGAACCAATGGAATTAATGTTAAATCAAACTCTTCCACTCAGTTAATTACTTTCACTTCTTATGGAGGAACTTTAGCTTCGGATGCAACAGTAGGAGAAGCTAATGATGACGATGGAGATAACAAATTATACTTTTTTAATAATGAATATTATTCTTCAGGTAGTACCAATGCACCAAATGCTGCTGCAAGCTGGTTCTCATTAACTAATGGAACAGGATTAAGTCCAAGTGACTTTACCAATAGTTCTCATAAATTTATCGTGCAGTCCGGTAATACTTACACTGCTACTGCTGATTGGACTGTAGCTGGAGAAATTCAGGTAATAGGTGAGTTGTCAACGGGTGCATTTACTACAACAATGGCTGGTCTTACAGATGTTGATGGAACCTTAACAATACCAAATGGTGGAGTTTATGATGCAAATGGAGACTTTAACGCAGATGGTGGTGGTTCAGGTGCTGTAACCCTTACGGGTACAGGAAGACTGAGATTATCAGCAGCTGGTTCAGGTGTATCTAGTCTGGGAAATTTAAGTACAGGAGCTGGTACTGTAGAGTACGATGGAGGAGCGCAAGAAGTATTAGCAGATGATTATTTCAATTTAGAAATAGATGAAGCAGGTACAAAGACCGCTCAAGGGGCTGTTAACGTTGCAGGAACTTTAACTGTTCAGTCTACAGATACACCAATTTACGATATTGCAGCAACAACTACTACAGTTACTGGAACTAGTACAATTGCAGGAACTCTAAATATTAATGGAAGCGGAGTATATGATGCCAATGGAGATTTTGCAGCATCTGGTGCTATTACAATGGATGGAACTGCAAGATTACAATTATCGGCAACTGGTTCAGGTGTATCTAATTTAGGAACTTTAGACGATGCTGCTGGAACAGTAGAATACGATGGAGGAACACAAAATGTATTAGCCGTTACTTATTACGATTTAGAAATTGATCAGACCGGTGTAAAAACCGCTCAGGGAGCTGTTACAGCGAATGGAACATTAACAGTTCAATCAGCTGCTACTTACGATATTGCAGCAACTACTACTACGGTAACTGGTGCTAGTAGAGTTATTGGGACTTTAGATATTGATGGGAGTGGAGTGTTTGATGCCAATGGTTCATTTAATGCTGGTACTGGAAATATTAATTTTTCGGGTGCAGGATTTTTAAAATGTAAGAGTTCTGTAGGAAGTTTAGGTACCATGAATACTGATGCTGGAACTGTAGTTTATGATAGGACTGATGGTGGAACTCAAAATGTAAAACCAGATAATTATTACAATCTAACTATAGATGGAAATGGAAATCACAGTATCGGTAATACATCTCCAGCAACGAATATTTTGGGTGATTTAGTAATTAATGAAACGGGCAGTACTGTTTTTACTACACATGCTGCTACAGTTACAGTTACTGGAACTACTGATATTAACGGAACATTAAGTATCTCTACTGGTACATTTAATGCTGATGAGGAATTTGATGCTACTGGTGGAAATGTCACCTTTACAGATGCAGGAGCTTTAGTTCTTTCTAATACCGTTACAGATTTAGGAACGTTTACAAAATCAACCAGTACCGTTACTTACGATGAAGCTGATGCGCAAACAATTGACAACGTAACCTACAATAACTTAATAATAGACCAAAATGCTACAAAAACTGCAGCTAATAATTTAGATGTAGACGGAAATTTAACACTTACAAATAGTGCCACATTAAGTATGTCGGGTTCTAATTATACACTAGATTTAGAAGGTGATTTTACAATTACATCAGGTACTTTTACATCTGGAACTGGCAACCATGACGTATTTGGTAATTGGGACGACAGCGGTACAAGTGGAGGATTCGTACCTTCTGCTGGAACAGTTACTCTTAGTGGAGATAGTAAAACAATAACTAGTCACACCAACAATAATTTTTTCAACCTTGCCATTGCTGCAGGAACTAAAACAGCAGAGAATGCTTTGGATATTAATGGCGCCTTAACAATAACAGCAGGCACATTAGACATGAAAGCAGCTGAAGACAATACTTTAGATTTGGAAGGAGACTTTTCTTTAGCTTCTTCAGGAACTTTTACTGCACAAGGTGGTATTCACAATATGGCAGGAAATTGGGATTGTAGTGGAGGAACTTTCCAATCTACTACCGAAGGAACTGTAGTGTTAAGTGGGGCAAGCAAGACCATAACCACTGGTGCGAGTAACGAGTTTTTTAATCTTACAGTTAATAATTCTGCTAGTACTGCAGGATCTAACGATATTGAAGTAGAAGGAACATTAACAGTTAGTGGAGCATTAACAGTTAGTCCTGGAGATGAATTAACCCTTGAAGATGCAACTGTTTCTGGAACTTTAACTGTAGATGCTGATGGCAGTAACAGTGCAACAATAGATTTTAGTGATGCAAGTAGTGCAGATTTTGATGTTTCTGGAACACTTATCTTAGATGGAGAAGATGCTTCTAACAGAGCAATTGTTACTAGTGATGACGGAACCAGAATAGATGTAGATATTACAGGAACTTTAACAGCAGATTATTTTACTTTTCAATATCCTAACATTACTGGATTATTTGTAACTGGATCTAATGCCCAAACTATTTCTTTTGGAGCTTTTGATTATCCATTTGCTAATGGTACACTACTTAATTTAACCTCTGCAACAAATATAACCAACGATGTAATTACAGGGTGTTCTTTTGGGAATACTAGTTCTGTAAGTGGAGCAACTAACGTTACAGCAGATGGAACTACTGATGTAGTAACGTTTACTGTTTTCAGTGGTGTCTTAGCTTCTGATGCGTCTACTGCGGAAGGTAACGATGTTGATGCAAGTAACAAATTAATTTGGTTTGATAATAAATATTATTCAAATGGTAATACCAATCCAAATGCAGTAGGTAATTGGCATACAGGAACTAATGGAACAGGGTTAAACCCTTCTAATTTTGCTACTGCTACAGATAAATTTATAGTTCAATCAGGAGATACTTACACAGCAAATGGGACTTGGTCAGTTGCTGGAGAAATAGAAGTAGATGGTACGTTAGATGTTAATAGTAGAACCGTAACAATGACAGGAGCAACAGATATTGATGGTACTTTAATAATTAGTACAGGAACTTACAATGCCGATGGAGCAAGTGATATAGCAGGAACATTATCAATAACAGGCACTGGAGTTTATGATGCAGATAATACTTTTACTGCAGCAACTGGAGCAGTAACATTTTCAGGTGCAGGATTTTTAAGATGTAATAATACAGTTACAGACTTAGGAAATTTTACGAAGGCTACTGGTACTGTAACTTATGATCAAGCAGGTGCACAAGATATTGATGATGTAGAATATCATAATTTAATTCTTTCTGGCTCAGGAAATAAAAATGTAGAAGGCTCACACGGAGTAGGTGGTGTTTTAACAGTTTCAAGTGGGCCAACTTTAGTGGTTTCAAATTCAGGGCATAAATTAACTGCAGCATCTATAACTCATAATAATGGTGGTTCAATTACTATTTCTGATGGAGAAATTGAATGTACTGGAAAAGCAGATATTGACGGACTTTTAACGATTTCTGGTTCTGGAGCTACTTTAGATGTTAATGGAGAATTAGAACTATCTTCTACAACAACTGAAGCAATATCTAACGGAAATATAACGGTTGCTGGAGATTTTGACGGTGCTACAGCAAATAATTTTACTCCTACAGGTGGAACAATAACAATGGATGGAAGCGGTGCTGATGCTACTATAACCATGCACAGTAGTGCTAATTTTAACAACCTAACAGTTAACAGTGGCAGCTATGATGTTGATGCCGGTTCAAATTTTGATGTAGACGGAGCATTAACTGTTAGTGGAGGAGAACTAGATATTAAAGCTAGAACAGTTACAGTTGCCGGTGCATCAATTATTGCTGGAACTTTAACAATCGATGGTGCTGGAACATATGATGCAAACAATAGTTTTGATGCAGCTGGAGCAACAGTACAATTTACAGGATCGGGAGGATTTTTAAAACTGGGTGGTACTGTAACTAGCTTGG
>Ga0209603_1000018_pt1 | contig 207406 bp, 259 predicted proteins | sample COGITO_mtgs_1206_FD_184812 | JGI IMG/M metagenome (GOLD analysis project Ga0209603, IMG submission 184812) | Pelagic marine microbial communities from North Sea - COGITO_mtgs_120607 (SPAdes) (version 2) | ecosystem: Environmental > Aquatic > Marine > Epipelagic ...
TAAGCATAGCATGATAATACTGTGTCAATACATAAATGATAAGAGACTTACCAGAACCAGTAGGGCTTAACAACACACAGCGATTAATATCTAAAGCCTTTGCTATAGCATCAAATTGATAGTCACGAACTTCAATAGCCTGTCCGTTATTTTGCAGGTTAAGAGACTTTATAAATTCGTTAAGATCTTTTGGTTTAATTTTATCAGTATCTAGTAAAGATCCAAATTCATTTGATTCGGTTTCTATGGTGTAGTTATTACGCTTACAAAATTCAACAACAAACGGATATAGGCCAGCCGGTAACTCACGTGTCTGTAGATTAAAGAGGCGGATTTTACCATCCCACACTTTAATTTTATACATCTTCATATATTTGTAACCAGGAACAAAAAATGAAAAGTATTCACTTAGTTCGTGGGCAATTCCATCATCACATTTAACAAGAGCTATACTTTCGTTCTTCTTCCATAATGTAATATTAGCCACTCACAAATTTCCCTTTTGGCCTGTACCAATTTTTCTGATTGTGTATTCTTCCCATTAGATCATTTATTTCAATCATCTCAGACTTAAGTTTGTCACTAGTTTCACCTTGAGCAATTGCTAAGCCTCTACGTCCGGCCTTTGATCTCAGTGCACTTTCAATGATTTCGATGTCTCTCACATCCAACTCGAATAGTAAATTAGGTTTAATCGCCACTTTGAAATACTCTCCACTTAATCATATTACCTATAGTCTGATGTCTCCATTTGACATTATCTATAACCTCCTTCAGAGTATCCATTATGGTCTTCAGATATTCTATAGCCTCAACCGTTTGTTGTATCTCAGGATCAGCATCATAATAATAGTCCATTTCACCTTTAAGAATTTTAAGCCCATTAAATGGATCAGGTTCCCAACCTTTTTCAATAATTTCGGAGTGATCCATTTTCCCGTTGTAATATAGCCACTTCTCTTTTAATAAGATCTTTTGCTTTTGCTCAGCTTTTTTTAGGCGAAGTCTAGTCAGCGAATGCAGCTCAAGGTATTTTGCATGTAAAATGGGGGATTGCCTAGATGCTTCATCTAAGCTGGTCTCTTCAATTATAGAGTCGACAGACCACATTTCGAGTATAGTTTTTAAATCCATAATATAACCTTAAAAGTTTAAAGTAAGTCAAAGTAAGTGAACCTAAACGAAATTGGGAATGTAATGTATTGAACATCACCTGTTCCAGCTTCAAAGTTGATATCACCTAGTAGAGTAGGTATTGCATCTCTATATATTAGCTTCTTCGCAACGTTATTTGCGCTTGTTAATATAGACACCGTAATGTCTGCTACAGATGGGCCTAAGTTACTATTGCCATCAGAAGCTTTTACATCTGGTCTATCAACAAAGCTATTAATCCAGTTGTACATTTCTGTGTATGCACTTAAGTTTTCGTCAAGCACGATCATAGCAGAGGCTTCACCAAATACCATTGTTCCACCTGTAAATGGAACAGAACCAATACGTCTGTATGGAACCTCAACAGTATTTATAGAAGCACCAGGATGTTGAACTGACTGTGCAAAGTACTCTAGGTTTGGCATATATTTACGATTAATTGATAACTTAAAACCTGTCGGCTGCAAGAAATTTGTATTAGTTGAAAGTGTGGATTCAAGTAATCCGGTAGAGATAGTAGCAGATTCGTTAGCCATAGTTGTGTCCTCTAATATATGTCTATTTATATTAAAAAAAGCGCAAATAAGTGTGTACAAGACTTATGAGATGTATTATTCTGGTTACAGAAACACTAACATGGAGATACACTATGACAAAGTTCAACAGAAAAGACTTTAACTACCACGGCGGATACCTAATGTATACAGCCGATTACGAAGGTCGTCCTGTGTACGAAGCTGGCAAAAACGTACATCCAACAAACGTCGGCAAAGGTAAAGATCTTTTTATTGCTCGCTTTAAATATAGTGGTCCTTTCACAAAGGCAAAATTCCTTACACAGCTTATCAATAACTTCACAGTTGAAGAGTATGTAGCAGAGAGAGCAAAAGATGGTCTTGACAGCTCACCACTACAAATTCTTAAGAACAATAATGAAGATTGGTATTACAAAGTAATGTTTGATTTTAAAGAGAAGCAGGCTCGTAAGAGTGGCTACCACTGTGCATACGACTATGATAGGGAGGCAGCGTAATGACTGCGTGTTCATATAAAACTTACAAGGAATATTGTGAAGCTCGCCGAGTGAAGGGGTTGCAAGTAATTCCTGAGAGTCTGTATATTGCTTTGCGTAAATCTAATCAGTAGGAGGTCTTATGACTTTACCAATTACTCAAGCTCGTATTTATAAAGCACTCGGTAAAAAGCGAGTTGCTATGATACTTGACTATGATTACTCTTGTGGTGTCTTTGACATTGTGATAAAGGATGGTTGGTTTTATGATGGGGATGGAACAATTATAGTTCTTGAACCATTTGACGATGAAAACTTCTGGGACATTGTCAAAGTTCTTAAACAAAGATTCGACGAATTTGTATGGACAGGTGTTGGAGCATAAAAAAAGCCCCACCGAAGTGGAGCTTAGTTGGGAGGGGTTAAATCCCCTCCCTTTTTTTATGAGTAACTTATGTGAGGATGTTGTCTACACGGAAGATACGGTAGTACTGGTTGGTTTTTGCAGTTGCAAGACCGTCAGCAGGAGTCGCACCAACGAATGGGTTAGAAGCCATGCCGTAGCGTGTCTTGAAACCAATTTTAGGCTGGAACGTATCTTCACCAACCGCACGAACCATTGTGAGTGGTACGTATGGACAATAGAAGAGACCTGCATCATATGGGTTTGTACCCTTATAACCAACAGTGATATAGTCAACAGTTGCATACGGATCGATGTATACTTTTGTACGACCATTAAGAACACCAGCAAAGGTTGAACCTGTGTCATCAACATTCAAGTTAGTTGACAAAGCAGGAGTATAATCGAGCATGCCGGAAGCAGTCAAAGCAGAAGCTACGTCTGAAGAACAGATAATAAAGTTACCTTTTCCTCTACGAGTTTCTTTTGCAATTACGTTTGCTTCACGTTCGATTTGTACAACCAGACCTTTGAACTTCTCAGCAGACCAACGACCATCAGCATCAGAAGACAAGTTAAAGATACCGTTTACAGCTGTGTTAGCTTGCAGTGCACCAGTTTTGGCTTGTGAGTTGATTGTACGAATTACTTCGCGGTTGATTTCAGCAAGAATCTCAGTTGACAAGATATTTGCCAATTCAGTTTCTGCGTCAAGACCATGAATCGCTTTCAAGTCTTGTGCAAGCTCTAAGCTGTATTCAGCTTTCAGTGCACGTGACTTGGCGGTCACAGTTGCTTTTTCAATGGTGAAACCCATTTCAGCAAACGCAGCATTGTTTGCAGAACCAAGAGCTTCAGCAGAGTCAGTACCCATTGGATTGCCAGAAAGAGCAGTTGTACGCTCATCGTCAATACCGTTTGCGGCACCAGCAGAATCGTTAAGGCCAGAACCATCAGCAGGTTGTGTGAAACCGTTAGCGGCTTGTGAACCAGAGAATTCTGTGTTAGCTTCGTTGAAGAGAGCTTCGGTTGAACCAGTTGCACCAGCACCGTAACGGGCTTTCATCGCAAAGATGAGGCCAGTTGGACCGGACATTGGCTGAACGCCAGCAACATCATAGGCCATCAGGTTTGGCATGGAACGACGTACCAAGCTAATCAGTACTGGATCCCATGTACCAATTGAGCTAGTTGCGTTACCAGGTGCAGCTTCTGTTAGGAAACCGTTTTGCGCAGCGCGATCTTCACGCATAGCAATTTCTTGGTTTTCGAGAACGGCTGCGGTTACAGAACGTTTGTGGTGATTGTCGATGGAACCGGCTGAATTTTCATTCAGAACTGGTGCCCATTTTTCGACTAGTTTATCATAAGATTGCATTTTTAGGAACTCCTAGGTATTTATGTTTTAGACGATTGTCTAATAGCGGAAATATATTGAGACATTACGTCTGATGGTGCTTCAACGAAGTCTCCATCTGCGTCGTCAATTTCTTCATCAATTGAAGACTCAACAATTGTTTTTGTGAAGTATGATTCTTTAATAGTCTGGACTTTCGCAGTGAAAGTAGCCACATCTACAAAATCAATATCTTCTACAAGCGATGCAAGTTTCTCAGCTTGAGTAGTTGCAAGATCAGCAGACGCTTCACTAATTACAGTGGCGCGCTTCATTACTTCCAATTCCTCAGAAACTTCTATTGCTTTTTGAGTAGATTTATTAAGGGCTTCTTCAAGCTCTTCTACTTCTTGAGCAAGTTCGTCAACCAGGTCGACTTTTGATTCTGGAACTTCGATGTAAGACTCAGTAAACAGATCTTTCAAGCTGTTCATGAATTTTTCAGCGATTTCAGTGCGCAGGCCATTTTGTACTGCTAACTGATTTTCTTTCATCCAGTTTTCAACAACATAGTTAAGATAGCTGTCAACTTTTTCTACGAGTTCGGCTTTAGTGGAAGATACTGCTTCCGTTAGCTCTTCTTCGTAGCTAGCCTCTAAACGAGTTACTTCTTCGGCCAATTTAGATTTAATTGCGGCTTCGAAAATAACAGCTGTTTTGGCTTTAAACTCTTCGGAAAGAGTAGCTTCAGACTCGACTAATGCATTTAAATCTTCTGAAAAATCAACGTTTGATGCTTCGGCAACAAGTGCTTCGTCATCTAGGTCAACATCTTCACCCATAAGTTGTGTTAGCGCACCGGCAAGGTCTTCTTTTTTCATACCAGCCATTTTGTTGTACGCCGCATTAATCATACCAGCTTTTGTTTTTGGCATTTTTTCTGAATTAGACTTGTCACCCTTACGAGCTTTCGCTTTAGGTCCCTTGTCTTCTGCAGATTGTACAGATGCAATAGATTGTGCCTCTGCATTTTTTGGATCGTGAGCTTCTTCGATTTCATTCTCGTCGAGCTCAACATCCTGATCTTGGATTTGGTCAGTCATGTCTTGACTCCTATATTATATTTTACTTTTCATTAACGAGAGGAAATTCTTAAACTCACGAGTCTGAGTCTCATAGAGATCAGCGCGTGGAGCTTTTTTAATTTCAGTCTCCATTCTTTCAATGTCTTGAGCTTCCAGAATACCGTTATTCCAGATCCAGTCTACACCTTCCATAATCCCATTAACAAAGGCGTTTGGTGCTGATGGATCTTGTACGATGTCAATCGTATTAAGAAGAAAGTCTTCCTTCACATACATGGCGTTGCCACGTTGCTCAATGCTACCCATACCACGAGTCGACACTCCTAGCTGAACACCACCGTCAAGTAGACCTTTAACAATCTTACCCATCGGAGTATCTAGTATTTGTGCCTTACCTACCACATTATTTTTCTCAAATCTGAGATCTGTAATTAGGTGGGATACTTTATCTAAGTTTACAGTGGGACCATCAGGATGGTTTAACTCGCCAACTGCTCGCTTAGTTTTTACTTGATCCGTAACGTATTTGTTTACAGCATTTTCCATAATTGCTCTTGGATAAATGCGTCCATTACGGTTCTTTGATTCTGCTTGTGCAAATACGCCTTCGATAGCGTAATTCTTGCCTCCGCCTTCTTTGGCTTCAACAATCATTTCGATATCGTGTTCTACGTATTCTGTAATTAACTTCATAGTGATTTAGTCCAATTCTCTTACCATCTGCATAAGCATTTTTTGCGCATGCTGTTTAGTATCATATACGTCTAATTTATCACCATCAATATAAGCAGTAAACTTATCATAATTTTGTACAATTTCAACTTTATAACCATTTAATCTACGGTTATAAACTGTGCGTCGCTTTTTAACTGCTTCGCTTAAATCATACTTTAACTCTTTATACTTCGTCTTCATCTGCTTGTTCTTCATTTTCGACAGATACTACTTCTTCAGTGTTATCATCTTCTAGATCTAACTCAAGCTGTTCAGCATCGACACCATTGTATATACTAGCAGATACTTTAATTCGTTCTTGTTCTAGCGCATTGTCCATCCGGTCATTCATGATCTGTGTAAAAGTTTTATTCGCAGAATTAAAATCTTTATCAAATGATTGTTGAACTAATGTTTCAATAGGGTTCATAATATTTCCTCATATTTGGTATTATTTATACGTTTTCTACGTTCCAGGCTTAACTTCTGGAGTCTCTTCTTTATTGTCTGCTGGCTCTGGATCAGGTTCTTCGGCTGATTGTTTTGCCATATCTTTAATATCCTCATCACTTAGCATAAGAATCTTTTTCATAATATATTCTTTTGAGAAGTATTCACCAACATATTGAGAAGCCTGATCTAGGGTTGTTAAACGATCTCTTAATAGCTCAGCATCTTTAAGTTCTGTGAAATGGTTATCACGCGAATAATCGATAAAGATATCGTTTTTCCATGAATCCCAGTCTTCTTCAGTAATAAGACCTTTCATAATTAACTGAGTTTTTAGAATACCAGTGAATAGATGTGCAAACCTTTTACGTAGTCTATCAATGAATTTCTGAAATTTCAACTCATCTCGTGAGATCTCGGTTGCTCTACCTAAAGAAAATTGACCTTCTGATTCAAGCCTACCAATAGGAACATTAAGAGACTTATATAATTTCTTTTGAAAATATACGATGTCATCTATTTGTCCGAGGTTTTCGCCACCTGGTAAAGTTGAGATCTCTGTACCACGACCACCTTCGCGACGTGGCAGCCAAAAATCTTCAAGCATCGACATATGTTTGCGATCATCTTTAACTGCTCCTGTATCAGCGTCATAGACCAACTTGTTACGATACCGGGCCATGATGTCTTTCATATATTGTTCGGACTTACCACGAGGCAAGTTACCCACATCAATATAGAATATTCTACGCTCAGGCGCTCGTGCAAGCCGATAGATGACGAGTGAGTCTTCCATCATACGAAGTTGATTGATTGGCTTCAAAGCTTTATGCAGATGTGACACAATTTTCTTACGGCTAGCATCTAATAGACCAGATGTAACATAGCTAACGGAATCGTTAGATAGTTTAATACCAGACGAGGTACTTCCTGGTTTTTCTTGATACAAGTAATACTCATCAGTCTTTTCGACGATCAATGCACCAGTCTTTGGATCTTTTTTCTTTTTAACTTGTTTAATTTTACGAACTTTAGAGGCATCAATAGGACGAATTTCCTGGATGCCAGCTTTAAGGTTCGCTTCGTTAACAACAAGGTGGTGATATAGACGTCCATCTACATACCAACGTTTAAACATATCGTGACCAATTTCATTGAAATTTAGCATCGACACGATGTTTTCGAATTCTTCGGTAATACCCTTTTTTATTTGATCAGATACTTCAACCTTGTCTAGTCTAATTTCAAGTGCCGATTCACCTTCTGACGCTGAAATAGATTCATTAGTAATATCTTCAATTGCAGCATCAACCTCAGGGTGTGCTGATACTCCACGATATTTCATTATTAGCTGAGCATTATCTTTAGATTCATCACCATCTAAATTAATGAATTGGCCATAGTGCATACCAGACGCGGTAACATAACCAGCGCCATCGTCATCAGTAGCAGGAACAATAGAAGGAAGTTTTTTATCTTCTTCTTTTTGTCTCTTCCTACGGATTTCAAATCCAAATATATTTAAGCCTTGTTCTTCAGCCATAATTCCATCCTATTTTAAAAGGTTGGCAACCTTAAAGACTGCCAACCTAATATTTATATCACCATTAAGAAGTGGTGTTAGATGTCCAGTACTGATATGCAAACTCTACACTAAACTCTTCGATCGCATCATTGGCATCATATGCCAATTCAATCGGTGAGATCAATGTTGGGAAAGCAGCAACGAAGTTGTATGTTTTCAATATACTTTCGTCTTTATCAAGTTGATCAACTTTAAGATCTGCTTGATAATCAGTTGGGTTAACTAGACCAGTATTAGCGCCGTGTGCGTTAATACCGTTCATCCAACGTTCCATTGAGTCACGAACCGTGAAGTTCGTGTCATTGATAATTGTTACTGACCATGGTTCAAAGGTACGATCGCCTGCAATTTGCAATTGACGTCCTCTAAAAGCCACCGGTACGGCCGGAACCGTTGAACCCGGAAGCTGTCCTGTTCTACACATGAATGATGTTAATTCAACATCACCGCCAGCATAACCTGGAAAACCAAGTGTAACTTTAAACAGATTGGGGCGAGCGCCACCACCTGCTAGTTTTGCTTTAAAATCGTCTACGCCTAAAATAGCCATTTTCTATCTCCCCTTATACCGCGCCAGCGACTTCTGAGAAGTCTACGCCAGTACGTACAGCAACAAAGTTAAGTGTAACAAAGTTGATGGAACGAGCAGGTTTGACTAAGACAGTAGCGACGAATTCATTTCTATCTATAACTGCACCAGTATTGTTTGTTTCGTCACAAATAACACGGAAGTCAGTAATACCACGACGGCCTTTAATGTCGCGTAGGAATGGTTCGACTGTACCTGTAAATTCTGCTCTTGTAAATTCATCATTGAATTCGAACATAACGTTACGCGCAGCCAAAGCAATCGCTCGCTCAATAACCAGGAACAAACGACGTACGTTAATACGATCAAATGCTGATGGACGGGCCAATTTAGTTTTGTCACCAAAGAGTAATAGACCTTGACCAGGAATATTAGCAATTGGATTAACACTGTTTCTGTATAGTACGTCACGCTCTGCTTTATTAGGAGAGTATGCAATACCTGTTACACCAAGATACTGACCACGACGTGGACCAGCTGGTGAATACCATGCAGCTGCGCTTACATCAGTCGCTGCCATAATACCAGCAGTCGAAGACGCAGCCGGAATATGGATGAACTCATCATTGTATTTGTCATACACTTTAAGATAGTTGTTATCAACTATAAGATATGAAGATGATGTGAATGTTGCGGCAGTTGCAGTCGTATTAGTAACCGGAGTAGCAGAACCAATAATGTCTGAACGAGCAGGTGATGTAACAACAACACAGTCTTTACGAGTGCCTTGTGCAATACTTACTAGGTCGTTAACTATTGTTGTGGTGTCTGTACGCGAAGCCATTTGAGGGGCAATCAACATATCAACTTGGATATTGTCTTTGTCTTCAAAATTGTCGTAACCAGTGATATAATCACCGACGTCCATGTTCTCTGATTCGTCACCTTGGGTCAAAGAATAATCTTTGATAATCTGTGCAGCAGAAGATTTTTGGAAATCACGAGAATCAACAGCATCTTGGCCAGCCAAAGCAACAGTATAGTCGGAATCAAAACCAGCACACCAGATATATCTAGAACTTCTGTTGATTACGTCTTTAACGAAGTTCGTTGAACCGTCAGATGTTTTTGCGTTCTTAGCAACTGATAAGAATGGAAATGTTTCAAGAACAGTTCCACGAGTGCCAGTAAATAGACCATCTTGGTCAATAACTGCTACGTGCATCTCATCGTTAGTTGCATTCAAGCCTTCAGCAAAGTTAGATGTACCAGGAGCAGCGTCAAAGCTTGCTTGATGTGTCCAACCAGTAAATACTGTAGGTGCTGTAGCATTTGGACACACGGATACTTGAAGGCTATTGCCCAAAGATCCAGGCCAACGTGCAATAAATGTATGCTTGTCGCTGTCGAGGCCAGTTTTTGCAGTGTCGAACTGATCTGGGTTCGTGATACGAACATTTTTACCAGTTACTGCTTCACCAGCTTCTACGCTATATGCATTAAATCCGTCAGAGTCACCTAGGACCCGTACAACTTGTAATGCGTTTGTATACTTTAAAAAGTATGCGGCTGAATGGAAATCAACCGAGTTTATCTGTGATGGTGCACCAAAGGTAGTAACCAGACCAGACTCATTTGAAATGAGTGTTGGAGTGTTTACTGGGCCCCATCTAAAATTACCAACAAATCCACCAGTGGAAGAAGATACTGCAGGCACTGTGCCAGACGCGTCGACTTCTCTAACGGTAATTGCCGGAGATTCTGAAAATGCCATTTTTCGTTCCTCTCGAAAATTTAATTATATGCGATCCATAATAAGAAGATTTTTCACTTACAACTATTTATAATAAATTAGAAGTGTGTAGTTGCTTCGTATTCGATTGCCCAAGGGGAATCTTCATCCTCGGCCCTTAATATATTATTATCTAATCCATCATCGATATAACCAAACCCCGGTAAATCGTTTTCAATTTCTTGCATTTTTCTTTTAAACATCATTTCTTTGATATTAATATCAGTCATATCTTGAAAATACTGAGTAGAAATAAAGTAACCAAACATAACAAGATTCATAACCAAGTCATCATGGTTACCCGAAGAAGCCTCGTAGGATTGCCCCTTAGCAGTGAATGTAGATATTTCCATAATAGTATTCTGGTCTACAATATGTAATTTATTGCTCTCAAGTATATCTTTGAACGCCGAACAACCAAGCCTTTTAGTTTTACGATTCATTTCAACACCTAGCCCATCAGACCTGACCGCTGATTCTACATGCATATTTTCATATTCTAGATCTTGGTACAATCCATTACATACAACGGTACCTTGATCATTTGATTCAATAACTACATATGCCTGATTGTAGGAAACTGCCCATTTATAAATAATATCGGGGAAGAGTAATGGAGAGATAGTATTGTTGCGATATACAGCCACCTGTTTAAATGGGCGTAAGCTAATGTCGATCACATTGAACGTAGAATAGTCCTGTCCTCTTCCTTTACTGACGTCACATAACATAATATATTCGTTACCTTTAATAGGCTCTTCGTATATTAAAAGATCTCCACCTTCACGGTGCAGCTTATAGTTTTCGGCTCTAAGCTTAAGTAATGTTTCGCCGTTAATAAGTGTATCACCGGTGCCAAAAAATGTATTACCAAACTCTTGATCAAATTGAAGTTGGGATGTATTACTAATCGTTTGTTCTTGCCAAGCCTTATCTCGACCAGGAACGTCCCACCAATCAACCCTCATAGGTTTAAATTCGCTTACGCCTTGTAGTGCTGATTCCCATATCTTATGAAACACATTACCAATACCATTAGCGGTTGATGTAATAATAACTTTAGTATTTTTACCAGCAGACACAACAGGATAGGTTGATGTATAAAACTGAGCATCATTTTCCACAAATGCAAACTCGTCAAGATATAGCAGTGAGACTGACATACCACGAATTGACGAACCGGATGTCGCTGCAGCAATTATCCGAGAATTATTTGAAAATTCGATTGAACCTTTATTCAAAGCCTTACAACCCGGTTGTAAGAAGAAAGGTAGATTTTCTAGCATAAGAGTAATACGACCTAACATCTCACGTGCGGTCGCACCCTTATTTGCCATAACAGCAATAACCTTTTCAGAATGGAATAATGCATACCAAAGTAAATACGCAACCGAACTGATTGACTTTCCAGATTGTCTGCATGCAAGAACGATATTAAATCTATTCTCGTTAAAGTGCTTAAACATTTTTTCTTGATAAGGATACAAGTTAAAAGGCACTAAGCCATCGTCTAGTGATATAACCTTACAATATGTGGTTGTAAAATAAGCTGGATTCTTCATGCATTTAGCATATTCTGCTACTTGCTCGTTAGTCCATTGTTGAACGACTCCGTCTCGTTTAACATTTACATTGCCAAGATATGTTTCATTCTTTGGTTGGAGATACATCTATAATTTTCTCATCATTTACATCTTGTAACATACGTTGCAGTTCAGTCGTTGATCCGACAAACACGTTGTTAGTAGTTCCACCCTCAATTGCTACAGGTGCTTTATCATTAGTATGAAATTCTTTTTTCTTCTTATGCATATCCATAAGATTACCACTAATGTCTGCCATATTTTTCATCATACCAGATAATACTTCAAAGGCTCTAGGATGTTCTGTCGCTCTCGCAACCTCCATCATATCTTCTAATGAAGATCCACCTTTTGACAATAGATCATGATATGTTTGACGAACCATTTCGAAATCGTCATCGGCTTGATTTTTATCCATTATGCACTATCTATCTCTGCTATCACTTCAAGGAATCCAAAGTCGCTATCTGGCCCGACGCCAGTAGGAGTTGGGGTTACAGTAATTGATTCAAGTGGTAAATCGCTATCAAGTAAGCCTGCGGTTTGGTTGAAAATATTAGTAATAGACTTAGTAATAATTCCACTTGTTGATGTCGGTCCATGGAATGTTATATGCATATCAAAATCTAAAGTGTAGATAATTGATCTTCGACCTTCCATGGGTCCTTCATAGTCGTCATTTAGGACTACGCCAGTTAAAACGACTGGTACGTCTTCTTTAACATCAGAAAAATCGTCAAACGGTTTAACTGATAATGTATATTGTGGGTTAAAATACGGAATAATTTGCTCAACTAGTTGTAGTGCGTCATCCTGATTTTTTGCATATATGCTAAGTTGGAAGCTCATAATATATGGACTGCCAGCATAAATTTTTTGTCTAGAAAGAACTGACCCGCCTGCTACAGCTTTTGCATAGTTATTTACTTTAGGCAATTGCCTTGAAGGGTCATAAGATACGTTAGTAATTTCGAAAGACATTCTTGGTAACTTAATAGCAACCTTAGTATCGGTTTCAAGATCAGCATTTTCCCTAATACGCTCAAGAAATTTTGCTCTAGGTCCATATGATAATGGAACCTTTTGAGTACTAATTACTCCACCACCAGCATCTTTTCTTAGAACGTATAGATTGTTAAACATTGCTCCAAATGTTGCAACTGCTTTGCGCGTACGCTGATGATAAAAATATGTACCAAACATTAGCTAGGATCTCCAAACGGATTGCTTTCACTGAAGTCTAAGAATCCAGCTCCGACAGTATCAAACGTCGTATTTTGTTCATTTTCAGATAGCTTATTGTCTTCAACAAAGGATGTAAGGGTTCCAACTGCATTAGTGTCATCTCCGGTGACCGTAAGAGTTGTAACCGGCAAATGGAACTTACCATCGTTTCCACCAAAGTGAATAATTGATAGAGCATTGGTGCTTGATACCCAACTTGATACTTCACCTGATAATATAACTCCGCTAGCAGTCGTCTGTCGTACTCTCTCACCAACCTCAAAATCACCGGTGACTCCTGATAGAGTAAGATCAAATTCATATGCGTGATTTTGCTCAATACCATCTATTGTATTCAAACCAGTATCAAGATCTTCATCACTATATTCAAACAGTGAACATCTCATTTTAAAAGTAGGTAAATTTGCTAATTGATAAAATGGTGATTCATGTTCAACATGTGTGATTTCAAACATTGAATTGGTCATAGGGAGATAAATCAAATCACCCTCACGTGGACGCTCACCTGTTATCTCATTATTATTGCGTCCGACAGTGTGGTTCCATCGTTTCTTTGCAACAGTAAATGTAGCTTCGTCTCTAATCTCGACACCAAACTTACTGAATAGATCGCCTTCTCCTTCGAACCCATCGCTGTTGTCGATGTACATTTCTATTTTATAACTATTATTGAATTTTGAAGGAACATCTTCACCAAAAATTTTATTCTCGTTAACAATAGTCCGAGGCAAATAGTATAGGTCTTGCCCATACATTTTCAGAGATTCAATAATAATATCTTCGTATAGTCTCTGCTCGGATTTAACCGCGTCAGAGAAATATAAATTTCTGGCCATGGTTTAACCTACATAAAATGATGGTGGAAGTTCTTGCTCTAATCTTAAACGCTCTTTAAGCTGTTCAATATCACCTGTAGCATCTTCGTATATTTGACGGCCGTTAAGTGATACTCCGCCTGGGAGTTGCATACCTTCAAACTTAATAAGGTTTGCTCCCCATTGTTGTTTAATTAGCGCAGTCGTATAATCTTTAATAAACATATCATTGTATATTGAAGTATGTGTTTGAGGATCTATGGTCTGATAAACCTCAGCTACGATATAATCTCCGGCTTTAATATCTTTATCTTGGAAATCACCGTGAACATACAACCTGTTTTGTCTCCGAGCAAACGTGACTTGAGGCGTTCCGTTAAGCTTCATATCGAGCATTGATAGATATTGTTGAGTTTGCTCGTAATATGCAATTCCACCAACAACCGAATTAAGATCCCACATGTCATTAAGCATTAATTGATATTTGACGTCAAAGAAGTTTCTTGATGCTGATGACGTGTGAATAGGAAAAAGTCTAGCGATATATATAATATTAGAACTAATGGGAATATATTCATTAGTCACATCGTCAGCAGTAACTAAGTGTTTAAAATATGTTTTAACTGTAGCATCTGAATGATATTCTTGATAAAGCTGGATAGCCTCATCAACTCTGTCTTCCAGTTGATCTTCGTCTACGTTAATTTCGATAACCGGATCACCTAGCTTTCGCTTACAGTATTCGATCAATGTGTCTCTACTATTAGGAGAAGCCATGTTTTATATCCTCAATTCTTCAGTGTTACATCTATTTATACGTTTACAACAATGCTAAAATGTGGTATAATCAACTATGAAAACAGTATTTACAAACGGATGCTTTGATATTTTGCATCGAGGCCACCTAGATTATCTAGAAAGATCAAGAAATCTAGGTGATAGACTAATAGTTGGCATAAATTCTGATGAGTCTATACGAAGACTTAAAGGCAATTCAAGGCCAATTAATAATGAAGAAGATAGAAGATATATGTTACAATCATTGCGGTTTGTAGATCATGTATACATATTCTACGAAGACACGCCGTATGAACTAATTAAACAATTAAAACCAGACGTACTTACTAAGGGTGGTGATTACCAAATTGACCAAATTGTAGGAAGAGACATAGCAAAATTAACCGTCTCACTAAAATTACGTGATGGTTATTCTACTACTAATATTATTAAAAGGATTTGTGATGGCACGGCTTGAAGGAATGGTAGAAAAAGGATGGGGCCACGAACTTATTTTTGCTACTAACGATAAGTATTGTGGTAAGCTTTTAAATTTTAATAAGGGTGCTAAATTCTCTATGCATTTTCATGCAATAAAGGATGAGACTTGGTTAGTGTTTGAAGGCATATTTGACGTTTTAACTATAAACACTATTGATGCATCTGTTAAAAAACAAAGATTAAAAGCCGGAGATTCACTTAGAATTGAGCCACTTGTTCCGCATCAGTTATTTTGTATCGAAGAAGGTACTATAATTGAAGTGTCCTCGCCAGACTCAGTTGAAGATAACTATAGAGTTGCTAAAGGCGACAGCCAAAAATGATAATATGGGGTATGGTAGGAGGTTGCCATGATGCCACAATTTCAATTTTTAAAGATAGCACATGTGTTAAGACATACTATTCAACTGAAAACATACATAGCCAAAGTTTAATAGATAAAGCTTTTAAGTATGGCAAACCAGACTTAGTTGTATGGTACGAAAAACCTTGGGCTAAGGCAATACGCCAATGGTTAGTTGGTCAGCCTAAACCATTTAAGCGTAATAATATCCGTAAGTATTTGCGGGGGCTAGGAATAACCTGTAAATATAGAACCGTATGGCATCACGAATCTCACGCAGCTCATTACTATAAGACTGATAAAACTCCTAGCGTAATAGTTGTCATAGATGCAGTCGGTGAATTTAGTTGTACGTCTATATGGACAACTGAGAATGGTAAGCTTACACAAAGAAAATCAGTTAAATATCCTAATAGCCTAGGTCTATTTTATTCTTCTATGACTCAAAGATGTGGATTTAAACCGTCAGTCGATGAAAGTAAATTAGAAAAGTTCGGCAAGGGATATGCCACCGATTTAGTGATAGATAGCATATATAAGGATTTAGTGTTCAAAGAATGCTCAGAGCCATTATTTAAAATTAATATGCATAGAGGCATAGGTAATTGGAAACCATCTTATGACAAAAAAGAAATTGCCGGTTCAACCCAAGTTGTATTTGAAAATTTGTGTCGTAATTTAATAGAATACGCAATAAGCAAATACGACAGACCACGATTAATTGTTACAGGTGGATGTGCATTTAATAAGGGTTTACAAAAAATATTACACGAAGAATATAATGCATATATTCCAGAAAATCCAGGAGACGCCGGATCTGCAGAAACTGCGGTATTAGCGTATTTAAATAGATGATTGATATTACTCCATTCTCTACCACGATAAGCAAAGCTAAAGAAGAAGGAAAATACCGAGTGTTCAACGATATTATTCGTGAACGAGGTAAGTTTCCTAAAGCAATTTGGTATGGTAAATACGCTATTAAAGAGATAGTTAATTGGTGTAGCAATGACTATTTAGGTATGGGTCAACACAAAGTTGTAATTGATGCTATGCATACAGCCCTAGATCAAACAGGCGCGGGCTCAGGAGGCACTAGAAATATATCTGGTACTTCGCACTATCATGTAGCCTTAGAACATGAAATAGCTAAACTACATAAAAAAGAATCTGCATTACTGTTCTCAAGTGCGTTTGTTGCAAATGAATGGTCACTTATAGCGTTGTCTCGCATCAATAAGAATATATGTTGGGTAAGTGATAGCAAAAACCATGCAAGTCTCATTCAAGGTATGAGACATAGTAGATGTGAGATCTTTAAGTTTGAGCATAATAATTTAATGGATCTTGATATTAAATTAGAACAAGCTACACTAGCCGGCTTTACTCCATGTATTGTCTTTGAATCAATTTATAGTATGGACGGAGATATTTCAGATATTGATGCTATATGTGATTTAGCTGAAAAGTATGAAGCCATAACATATATCGATGAAGTACACGGTGTTGGTTTATACGGTGATAGTGCAGCAGGCAAGCTTGATGAGCTTGGTTTAGAAGACCGAGTTGATATTGTAAATGGCACTTTAGGTAAAGCTTATGGTGTAACCGGTGGTTATATTGCTGGTAATAGAACTGTTATCGATGCTATAAGGTTAGAAGCAAGTGGTTTTATTTTTACTACAAGTATTTCACCAGTTATATGTGCTGGTGCATTGGCTAGTATTAAATATCTTAAAGATCATCCTGACCTCAGAGCCCAACATCAAGCCAATGCACAATCATTGAAGCAAGAATTTATAGCAAGAGGAATAGAGGTATTAGAAAAGTCTTGCACCCATATTGTACCTGTTATGATACGTGATGCTGAACTAGCAAAGGCTATATCAGATAGATTACTAAATGAGCATGGCATTTACGTTCAGGCTATTAACTATCCAACGGTTGCTGTCGGAGAAGAGCGATTGAGATTTGCACCAACACCACTTCATACAAATGCTATGATAGAAGAATGTGTTGATGCATTAGAAGAATCAATTAACTATTTCAGGAAATAAACATTCGTCAATATATTCCCGAACACGTTTAGGATCTACGCCTAAAGTCTCCATCACCCTTGGTGTATGGGGATTTTTCTTTTGGTTTTTACAGTACCAATTGTGTTGAGTTGTATAATCTTTATCGCTTTCTTCACCAATAGCAGTCAGATAATATTCTAGATTAGTTATGGCTAATTCTAGAATGTCGTCTAATTCTTGTCCGTCTCTAACATTACCGGCTGATACCATAGAATCGCTAAATATATTTCTTGCCCACTCAGGTAATTCTCTGCGTTTTGATGGAATAAAAGGTTTTACATTCTCTTTGAACTGTGTTAATATAGGGTTATCAAATGCTACTGGACTGAAATCATGGAAGGCACCAGTAACTTTGTTAGGACCAGCAATTATATCGAAGCCGTAAATAGGTGACGGATCGCTAACTTTCGGATATATGCATAGATGCATCATCCATAGCTTACGATCGAGCCTTGCATCAATGATGTCTAGGTCGGCTCTACGATATACCCCTGGATTCTTATAAGTAATTGCTGGCCAGTCAAAAGGATGTTGAGAGTTGCTAACAGAGTTATCTTCTAATATTCTCTGCATCCTTTTGCTGGCGGCAATTAACTTATCAAAGACCAAAACGTTTTTCCAAATCTGAGAATAATCTCATAGCGTATTCGAAGCATGAAATAGCATCATCGCCCATAGACTTATCTAATAGAGTTCTAAATTCTTTTATAAGCTCCGGACGATTTTCAAATATATATGTGCTTTGATATACTTCAGGACATTCTTCCCATAGCTTTACGTCAGTTTCGGAATTAACTGCGGCTTCACAATATGGTTCTGGTAGATTCTTTCTAATAATCTGACCACCATACATATCGCCAAAGTGCCTAACGTACATATGTGCAATGACTTCAGCTTCTGATGCATATGATATATAGTCTATATAATCTAGTGTAGCAGGTTCTAAACCAATATCATGTTCATAATAAGCTAAATCTCCGCTCATCGCAAGTGTGCGTCTTATACCATAAAAAATAGGATACTTTTTGAAAAAACCTAATTCGAAAGCTCTATTTTCTAATGCAGAATAAATTTGCAATTGATTATAAAGATATTGACCATATTGGTTTCTTGTCATATTACCAGAAACTAATAATTTAGACCACTTCATTTCTTCTGCTTCTTTATGTATTGAAGCAGTCAACAGTTTTAAAGACATAAATAACTCCATAATGTTATATAATAGATTGGTATTTATACTATGATTCATGTGATAGGCGATCTCATCATCGATGAGTACTGGTATGGAGATACATCACGTATCTCACCAGAAGCCCCTGTACCAATAGTAGAATTAAATAGTAAAAAGATTTCATTGGGTGGTGCTGGTAATGTATATATGAATATACGTGGCATGACCAATCAAGTTACACTAGATGCTTATTATAGCAAAGATTTTCAGTACATATTCGATGATATTGCTGTGACTGGTAATCTATTATCAATAGAAAGCATGCCACATAAGCTCCGCATCTTCTCTGGTTCACATTATGTATCGAGAATTGACGCAGAAAAAAGAATAGAAAATAACGATGTACAAGATAAATTCTTTGTACCAAATCAATATGACGTAGTTGTACTATCCGATTATAATAAGGGAACTGTAAAAGATCCTCAGAAAATTATTAAAAAATCGAAAAGAACTATAGTCGATCCAAAGGTTTCATTAAACAGATATAGAGGCGCTTTTATATTAAAGCCAAATCTTAAAGAATTCGAAGACTATGTAGGTAAAACATTAACTCCTAAGCAGTTAATGTCAGAAGCACAGCGAGTAAGAAATGAACTTGATATTCATCATTTCATTGTCACTCTTGGTGCAGATGGTGTACTATATGTTGGAGATACCATTGAACACTATGCGGCTACCGCACAAGAGGTGTTTGATGTTACAGGTGCTGGAGATACTTTTACCGCTGCGTTAGCTTTCGGTATATATAATAATCTGCCAGTTCAAGATGCCGTGATTATAGCAAATAAAATGTCGGGGTTAGCAGTAGCCACTTCAGGAACATATGCTATACAACAAAATCATTTTAATGAAGCGATGGATGAAATCAATGAATATATTAATAACAGGCCACAAGGGCTTTATCGGGAAGAATCTTTGGCTTTACTTTAAAAGTAAGGGTCATAATGTAGAAGGTTGGGAGTATGGAGATACGCCTGAACTTCTATTGCATAAAGGTATAGATTTAGTAATTCACTGCGGTGCTATTAGTAGCACTACAGAAACCAATGCTGAAAAGCTTATGGAAATGAATTATGAATTTACTACTGATCTAATTGTTAAATGTCTTGAGATGAATATTGACATTCAATACGCATCATCAGCATCTGTATATGGCAATAGTAAAACGTTTAAAGAGGGTGATGATTGTCATCCAATGAATGGTTATGCATGGAGCAAATATCTTGTCGATAGGTTTGTCGCAGAAACCTTAGCGATGGGTTCATTGCCAATTAACATTCAAGGTTTTAGATATTTTAATGCCTATGGTAAGTTCGAAGGTAATAAAGGAAATCAAGCGTCTCCTGTTACAAAGTTTAAGCTTCAAGCTGTTACTGATGAATCTATAATGTTATTTGAAAATTCTACTGAGTATAAGAGAGATTTTGTATGTGTTGACGATATATGCGAAGTGCACGAAAAAATGATCGACGTAGATGTATCAGGAATATTTAATGTCGGTACTGGTAATGCGGTTAGTTTTGCTGCGGTTGGAGAAGCTATTGCTACCAAATATGGTGTAACTATTAATCATATTGCTATGCCAGATCAACTTAGAGGCAGTTACCAAACATTCACTGAAGCAAACATTGATCAGCTGTCAAAACACATTGATATGAAATGGACTAACGTATTGGATTATATTAATGGCATTTAACATGTGGGGCGAAGAATCTTCGGCTGATATTCAGCAAGGTTCTCCTGATCAGCTATTAGATAGATCTCAATTGAATAAGAAATATACTAAGCCACTTATTGCTATCGACCGTGATGGTGTTTTGATTGAATGTAAGGATGGAATTAAAACTAGAGATAGGTTTATCCCTATCGAAGGTTCACTTGCGGCTGTCTCTATGATTAGGGCTAAAGGATATAAGCTAGCTGTCATCTTTGACCAACCAGGCATCTCTAGAGGTGAACTAACTATTGATGAAGTAGAAGATATGAACAACTATATGATTGAGTTGTTCGGTGATGTTGGGTGTCCTAGTATAGATGGCGTGCTCTATAACATGTCTGATTCTAAAGATGATATGTATGCTAAGCCAAAAACAGCAATGTTAAAACGATTGCGCGATGAGTTTCGTGTTCCTATCAAAGGCGGATATTATGTTGGCGATAGGTTGGTTGATGCTAAGATGGCAGACAAAGCTAATCTTAAACCAATATTAGTTAAAACCGGCAAATACAGCGAAGATGAGAAAAAGTTTAATAGCTTTGCTAATAGACCTCTTAAGAAGAAGACTAAAGTTTATAATAACCTATTAGACTTTGCAGAATCTTTATTATAAAAAAAGTAAAAAAACGCATTTAATTGCAAATTAACTGTGTACAAGACTTCTCAAATGTATTATTCTAATTATAGAAACAAGATAACAAGAGAGAGATCAAAATGAACAACTTTAAATCAGTATGGTGTGACATTGAACTTCCAGCAACTCTTAAAGCTAACTCTCGTATAGCGTATACATTCATCAATGGTGAAGATGCAAATGGATATACATTTGCCGAAGTTTCTACATTCCTTACTACAGCTGATCAAATTGGTGTTCAAACTGCGGTTGACTCTCTTATCGCTCAGTCAGGCGATGAGCATCATGTCTTTATTGAAGACTTAGAACTTAACAAAGACGGTTCTTTTGATGTTTGGTTGGGTTCTTAAAAAAAGCCGGACAAACTAATGTCCGGCTTTAATTCTAAGAGGTGCATCTCTTAATTTGAAACTGTGATAAGCTTTCCATGCTCCGGTAAATAAAGATATTCGATATCTGATTTTTCCAAAGTATCGATAGCATGATCAATAGTTTCTACGAGAGGGTCTCCCCCCAAGTTAAAACTGGTATTAAACACGATAGGTACACCAGTCTTATCTTTGAATGCAGTAATCAAACGATGGTACAAAGGATTTTGTTCCTTAGTAACAGTCTGAATACGACATGTCCCGTCAATGTGGATGATAGCCGGAATCTTTTCTTCTATTCCTGGTTGACAATTAACCGCGTACATCATGTGCGGTGTCTCATCCATTCCGCGTAAATCAAACCATTCGTGTACGTCTTCGGCTAGAATAGATCCAGCAAATGGTCTAAAGTACTCACGGTTCTTTACTAGGTTGACATAATCTTTACCATCTTCAAGTGTAGGATCGAATAGAATAGATCTGTTTCCAAGCGCCCGTGGTCCATTCTCAGAACGACCTTGGAAGACAGTTACGATGTTCTTACTTGTAATAAGATCAACTATGTCTTTATCGTTAGCATCTTTCATTACAGCCGTATCACTCTTTGTTACGGCCAATGCAATATCATCAATAGTATAATTGTGATCTGGACCCAAATACAAAGTATTAAGATCTCTATTAGTTTCGTCGTCAGTGCGAGCATGCCAATACATTAGGGCTGCACCCATCGCGGTACCGGCATCATTAGAAATCGGTTCTACATAAATGTTAATCCCTTCATCTTTAAGCGCATCAAGATATGCATAGTTTGCCACACAATTAAGACCATAGCCACCAGAGATCACTACATTCTTTGTGTCGCCCATCTCTACGGCTTTTCGGATCAGTTTAACCATTTGAGCTTGAGACTGAGTTTGAATAGCATATGCCATATCTCTTCGAGAATCAAGCTTAGTAACATCTCCATCTACGGCTTCATATTGTTCTGCATTTGCTTGCAAGAATTTATAGAATCCGTCATTCACAAATGCACCGTTAGGAACATTTGGAATAAAAAGATTTCTATCAAATACGCCAGGATGTGGTGAACGAGGATCAAACAAATTATCTAGGTCAGAGTTCTCATTACCATATGGAAATAATCCCATAGTTTTGCCGGCTTCTATTGGTTGCCAACCACAGTATTGCGTAACAGCCTCATATGTTTTAGTGATACCACCACGGTCTGAAATCATAACTTCAAACTCGCCTTCTTCACCAAATTGCTCACCACTAAATGATGCGTCAGCACCAACTAATGGATCTCTGCAACCCAGGTGTTTGTACATGGTCTTAAAGTTTGCGGGGTAGGACGCCGTAATGATAGATTCATATTCCCATAGCGCAAGACCTTCCCCTGTATTTGGGTTTGAAACCGGGATCATTGAACCGGCACCATCAGCAATAAGTGCTACTGCTTCCTCAAATGGAGACCTATAGAATGCTACAGCAGCATGTAATTTATGGTGCTGCTGAGACATATCGATAACTTGTGGATGCGCCTGCGTCTGAATGTTTTGATCTATCAATCCAAGCTTTCTAGCAAGCCCGGTGTACACATCTTCGCCAGAAAAATCTACTTTACCAGCAGTTTCCTGAAGTGATTGAGTGTGTGCTACTACCAAATAATCAAGCTTATCGGTATAATCAAGAATTTTTACCATTCCTGCATATGGACCACCGTCATATTTTCTGCGAGAAAGCCGTTCTTCCTCAATAGAAAATACAATTTCACCGTTTTTTAGTAGACATACACCAGCATTATGCCCTCTAGCAATACCTGCAATCCAAATATCATTTTTCATTTTTAGCACCCTTTGAAATAACCATATCAAGTTCTTTAGCAATCTCATTGATTGCGCCTTCAGATAGCATCATAATACCTTCATGTGCCATAGAAATTTCTTCTTCAAAAGAAATACGGATAGGATCATATTTACGGCGATCATGGCCAAGATCCAACACCTGAAAAATATCATTGTCTGGGTAACTTACATTTTCTTGATATGTTGATCCTAATACAGTTACTGCCGGAGTTTTGGTTGAATATGCAAAGTGTTGTCCTACACTGTCACAGCCCAAGAAACCATTTGCAGCTTTAATTGCTGATGCCCAAATACGTAATGGAGCACCTTCTGGTTGAGCAACGGGTTCAGTAATACCGTGCTGAGACCAATCACCTTGAAATTCAGAAAATAATACGACTGCATATTTTTTCTGTAATTTTTTTATTAATTTAATCGTATCGTTTAATCCAAATGACCTACCACCACTATCAACTAGGTGTTGACCTTTACTACCCATAGGCTGCGTACTACGCCCATATGGTTGGAATACAATTACTTTTTCTTTTTTAGTTTTTTCACGAACTTCATCGATTATATCTTGACCTTGAATCAGTTCTGCAGCAGTTAAGTATAGAGTAGGATCTGGTAGATCACGCAAACCTTTATCATTAACCTGGATATCAAAGGCTGAAACTAGATTTGCCTTTTGATTATAGTATTCCCAAACACGATATGGTTCAGTAGTAACACAATTCCTATCTTTGATTTTATCTTGGAATAGATTTTTGTGCCAGTTATCATATGAACGGGCATGCAAAGTCGGGTGACCTTTATACATGTCCATACCGCCCTCACAGACAATGATAAAATCATCATCAGGATTTTCGGCTTCATATTTTTCGAATGCTGGGATTGAACAGATATGTCGGCCTGCTCCACCGTTTACAAAGAACGCTGTCGATCTTGTCATTTTGCACCTCACAAGAATTAATTATAAATGAATAGTCATCATCATTATACGTTTATATATAAACGTTTTCAGAGAGCCCCGTAGGGCTCTCCGGTAGTTATCCTTCGTCAGAATCTAATGCTGCGGCAATTGCATCATTAATAACACCCTGATCAGAATCTTCGGGTGTAAATCTAAATGTTACTTCATGCGGAAGAAAGCCACCCACAGAATACGCTGAAACTTTATTAATTGCTTCTGTTTGAATGCGTGTCCATGCTACTGTAAGATCAGAATCCGCAACAACCGCATCTTTTGCTAACCATTCTGTTGCATTTGCAGCAACATTGTTCGCTTGCCTACTAAGTAGATTCCAATCAGTCCATGGCTGATGGAATGGATAAGGTTTCTGCCATAACCGCAATGCTGGTGAATAAGTCATAGCAGTTGCTTCATATGCCTTGTGAGGTGGCAGCGGCCACGGATATTTGTACTCCAATCCATCTGGGCCAGTTTTTGTTCTCAATGATAGATCCATTATATCAGAATCTCTCATTTCCCAAAAAATAGAAGCTTCTAAAGGTTGTGCCTCAGCGTTAACTAAAACAGCTCCATCTTCATCGCCTTCCGCAACCCACTCATCAAGAGTAATACTTTCTACACCCTCCATAATGCCTGCAGGATTAATTTGCACCCTAAGATATGCCGGACCATGATACGTAAAGCTAACCGAGGAATCATTTGAAGCTTCTTGTAATGTATAGTCGTCTGGCACTTTAAAGCTAAACGTTTTTGTTATGTTTGCCATTTTAGTTCCTTATGAATAGCTTATTTTTATAAGAGGTGGACCACCAGTAGTAGCACAACAACAAGTACCGCCACATGTCCAAGTTGAAAGACCGGGCACCCCAGGTATTGTTTGCATATTTTGACACTGTCTACCCATACTTTGCGCAATATGTTTTGTAAATATTCCATGGATTTCCGGCATTATATTGCATTGTTTGTACATAGTGTGGCCACCGTTAATCGATGGTTTTTCTTGAAATCCAGAATTCCAATGGTTTAATCCACCAGGATATGGAATAAAGTGTTTATCTCCACACCGACCTGCAGCTATATCATTAGTTCCACAGCAACTAAGTTGCATACACGACCACATACCCTTAGATCCGAAATCGGCTCCATAGTAATTAGCTCTTCTGTACACATCATTAGCACTGTCTTCCATGGTTCTTTGTACTACATCTTTCATACAAATTGTTTTACAGCATGCTACAGCAGCTGTAACAAGGGCGAACCATCGGGAATACCAATTACATCGCACAATTCCAGGAGCACCGCCTTCTGCACAGAAATTTGTAAGACCAGTACCAATAATAAAAGCTTTAGGACCGCGCTCACCTCTATGCAAAGGTGCAGTATCAAGTGTGCCAGCAGCCTGGTCAAGCGTCTGTCCAGCAATATTGTCGTACTGTGAACAGCAAACTTTATCTAAGTCAGTATAACATGCACAATATACATCTCCAGCAGTGACAGAAACCGTTTTAATAGCATGGGCACCAGATCCGCCATGCAGACCTTGCATACAGCAATGACTGGCGGCACCGCCACCGCCACCGCCCCAAAGTTTAAATGTAGCTCTAGTTACACCTGCCGGAACTACCCATTTCCATGCTGTATAAGCCGCAACATTAGTAACCGCCCCGCCTGTAACATTACTACCCGCACTATTTACTGTTTCATATCCAGCGTATCTTCCACCACAGCTATAATTCAATGGCCAAGTGATTTCGCTTTCTGGGGCCTCATGTGATTCAAGTGGCGATGGTTCGCCTAAGTATTGCCCTAAGAAAACCTGTAATTTTTTAGCCATTATTCTGCCTCTGCTTCATATCTAATTACAGTAATACCGGACTGTCCGGGTGACCCGCAACAACAGTTACCGCCTGTGACGTTTGCGCCCATCATTGATGATCCTGCCCACCAGTAATCTCCGAACGCATTCATAGTACCATACGTACAACCTAATGAACAACGATGCATCCATCCACCCTGCCCTGGAGCGCATTTATAAATACCAGATCTTGCGATCAAACCTTGTCTAAATGCAGAACCTTTCCAGATTGGAGTATAATGCATACGCTGTTTATACGTGTTGTTGCCGGTGGTTCTATTAACACACGATCCAACTTCATAACCTGCCGGTCCTTGGTATCTACATAAGGTAGCGTCATATCCGGCTTCTTTGCAAGCGGCTGGAGGTGTTTCAGCATCAGTCGTAAAGCAAAGAGCAGTTACACCGATGGTTGTGCCTTGGCAGCAACACCATTTAAAGTTATTGGTTTGGATATTCAATGCACCATAATTACAACAGGCGTTGTTGTAGTCACCATTACATACTGTTGTACCACCACATGCACCAACCGCACATAAATTTTGTTTAATAACAGGACTAGCTTTAGTACCTATTAGATGGCATATTCTCCACCCTGCCACTCCGGCCGTCTGAGCGCTTTGCGGGATGCAACATGTATTTGCTGGCCTTTGACATAATTGAATATAATCACTATCACCATCAGACCATTGTGGAGTATATTTAAAACTAGCACCATTATAACCCATCATACCTTGCATACAGCAACAAGAACCACCGCCTTGTCCACCATTAGAAATTGTCCAAAGGTGAGTCTTATCTTTTATATACTTTTTACCTGAATGAGTAGCACACTTGTCGATGAACGTAAACTGGTTCCCATACGCTGATTCGTTATTTGCGGTTTCCTCATTCCCCCACGCTGATGAATATATATCTGTATAATATACTAATTCGGGGTTTGCGCGTCCTGCACCAGGTTGAAATGTACTTAAATTTTTAGCCATTTATCTTATTCCTCGAATGTGTTGCAGCAAGAAAAAGATATTCTAGCTCGGCCTTGGGTATTTGCTGCAGAACAACATGCCGTTGTAATGGCACAATCAGTAGGACTTGGAACTCCCCAACCAGCCATTTTACCATATCCGTTTGAGTTACCAGCAGCAGTTCCGCTACCTTCGGTCGCAGACCTCAAATGTTTCACTACCCACTCAACTGGAATAGCTTTACAAGAACACCAGGAGTTTGCTATACCGTGAAGGACATGATGTCCACCACATTTATTAATCACTCCACCTGGATATGGAACACCTTGTCTGTAGTTAGCCCATTCATTTGGTTCTAGAGCTGAATCCATCAGCTGTATCCATCCTGCACGTCCTCGTGCACCACAATCTCCTCCAAAATATCTTGCGCCTTCGCCAGCAGAATCTTGAAATACATATTTCAAAGCTGATCCTGTTGCTGTATCACAACACATAGCGACTGCCATACATCCTTGTTCGGCACAGAAATTCGTAAGACCAGTACCAGTAACCCAAGAATTAAAATCTGCAACCGTGCATACAGTATGTTTAACAGTATCGCTTCCGCCGGATGGTGGTCTTCTGCAATAATGCCATCCCAAATGGACTCGGTAGCACTCACCAGGAACAGTCGTTACCATCTTTGAAACATATGCACCTGAACCAGAAGGTCCGGGCATTGAGCAATTACATGCTCCAGCGCCATTTCCGCCTGCACCCCAAAGTTCAATCCTTGCACAGGTAATACCTTCTGGAACACACCAAAAGGGTTCATGTACAAAATTACAACAAGCGTTGTCACCGGGCGGCGTAATGTTTGGCATAAAATCCCAAACACACATAGGATTTAACCCAGTGACTTGAGGTCCATTTGCACCGATGGATTTCACAAAATTTGTTAAGTTCTTTGCCATGTCAAATCCTATTTATAAGTAATTACTGTTAAGCCAGATCCGCCATAACCGCCGCAGCAACAAGTGCCACCACAAGTAAATGCCGTCAATCCACCCCAACCAATTGGACCACCACCGTTGTCATAATTATATTTACCACCGCCTATTGGTCCAAGAGCCATTTGACGATTGGCTGTGCCATGTGGCCCAAATGTATTCCAGTCGTTATCGACGCAGTTTTGATAATGGCTGCTGAAGGTTTGGCCATACTTAACAGAGGCATCACCTTCCCACCATTTGGCACCACTAATTGCTAGCCATTTTCTATCACCGGCTTGGTTACAGGTCGATGCTTCCCAACAGCCACAGCAACCCGATTGATAACATGCATATATGCCCTTAGCTCCGTCATCGCCGCCATAATATCTAGCTCTTCTAAAGAAACCAGCATCACTATCAGTTTCTTGACCTCTAAGATCACACATACGAAATGTTTGATTACAACAATTTGGTACACCAAAGCCAGAGTTAAATCCACCGGTTCTTGCAATGCATCGTGTATTAACATTATACAACATTTTATAAATGCTTAATCCACCATTACCGCCTTCTGCACAGAAATTTGTAAGACCAGGACCAACAATAGAAACATCAGGACCTCGACAACCACAAAGGCTATCAAAGAATTCAGCGCTGGTTGGATCCCAAGTTCCGGTAGTTCCTGGTGCAGTACCAAGACCTGTGCCACCGCCGTCCGCAGCATATTGTGGAGATTGTTTTGAAGCCGCAGCGCTTGTGCAGTTTCTTGAACCGGCAGTGCCATTAGCAGTTAAACAAATGACATATCTACTTGAGCCCGCAGTAAATCCACTTTTTAATGTTTTGGTTACCCACGCACCAGATCCACCGTCAAGGCCTTGTGTACAGCAATAACCTGGAGCACCAGATCCACCACCACCCCATGCATGGAAATTAATTTCAGTTGTACCTGCCGGAACTTTCCATATAGCTTTTTGACCACCGCCATCTGCGGTACTACCGTGCATTGATGCGTGTGTAGTATTTGGAACGTGCACATTATTTGAAAACCACCAAACGTTATCTGATCTACCGTCTTCGGAATAATTACCAGGGGCAATAGGTATAAGGTCTTGTAAATTTTTAGCCATTATATTTTTCCATATCTCTTTACCTTATTTATACCTAATCGTAACAATAGCTGGCCCGCCCTGTGAACCGCAATAGCAGTTACCACCAGAAGCCCGACCTTGAATACCTGCATGACCACCAGCGCATATTCCACCAGACCTACCATAGCCATTGCTGCTTCTATTAAAGAGAGTCAGCATGGCGCAACTTGCGCCAGCGCCCGTAAGGTTATCAGTAAAATTGTCTGCAGCTGCTATATAATGGCTTTGTTTAGTCGCAAATTGTTGAATAGGCATTGCCTTAGTAATAGCACATGCCGAAGCAATTGCGCCCGCGTTGGTACATGGAGTAATTGAAAATCCAGGGCGTGAATGGAAATGGTTTATGTCAGAATCAAGACCGCCATCGGTTAGTGCAGTATGAGAAGTACCAGCAAACTTCATACAGTTATAACATGTGTATCTACTAGTATTATCAATGTTCGTTTTACTAGTCCACTCTTTTGCTGTAGTATTAGGTGATGCATCGTCAAATCGCGTTTCGCCATTTGCGGTACAACATGTACTCCAATTACAGGTTGCGCAGGCACAAGATGGACCGGCCAGATAAAGATAATTACATCCGGTATCACCATTCACAGTTTTGTTGAAGATACATAAACCACACTCTAGCGATCCACCACCTACCGCTGTACAACAAGTACCGGCCGGCATACAGAATTGCCAAACATCTCCGGGTGTCATAGTCGGTTCTAAGATTGCTGACGCACCACTATTTCCTGGTGAACCACTCATGCAGCAACATGTGCCACCTGTATTACCACCGACACCTCTTATATAAAATACTGCTTTAGTCACACCTTCTGGCACACACCATTGGGACTGTGTCCCACCATAATTTGGTATCCTGGGACCAGGGCCGTATTGGTGACACCCGTTTCCGGTTACAAATGTTATTTGACACCAAGCATTTACACCTTCAGGTGAAGGTCTACCTGATCCGGGCTGAAATGTACTTAAATTTTTAGCCATTCTAGATTTTCCTCAACTGAATAGTATTCTTACTTTACCGCCGTTAGCGTTGTTACCACATCGGCATTCGTTACCACATATAGATAATCCCATCGCACCCATACCAGCAGCATCCCAGTGTTGCCAACTGTTCTGATTCAGATGCGATGCATAACAATATCCCAAATCTAGATTAGTTCCCAGCCCTCGCTCTGAAGTGTCACAGCTAAAGTTATTGCTACAAGCTGGAACTAGGACGTGTCCTCCACATCTTCCCCAGCTACTACAGTTGGGAAGAGCTACATGAAACCTCATATTACATTGGGAAGTGCCAATACCAAGACTATTTGCAGTCATATAAGATTTTCTGCCTCGTAGTCCCATATCAGCACCATAATAACAAGCACGATTTGGACCAAGTTCAGAATCACCTTGCGCATAATATGGTGTTTCACTATCAAGGAGATTTGTGGCATAGTTAGTTGTGGAGCAACATATCCAAGGAGAATTGTAGCCAGGTTCTGCACAAAAGTTTGTTAGCCCAGCACCTTGAACCGATGTTGTACCTGTTGTAGTACTCTGATTAGTGATTCCCCAAGTAGAAGGATTGCCTGCGGATGTGTGTGGGACCCGACAGAATCTATGTCCAGTTTGTATTCTATAACATGTACCAGGAGTAACGCTTACTGTTTTTTCGGCATATGCACCAGATCCACCGGCTGGGGTAAATCCACAAGATGTTCCGCCTTCACTAAATCCACCAGCACCCCAAATTTGAAATTTTGCGGTACTAATACCTACAGGAACACACCACATAGTAATATGTGCAAAATTTTCACATGCGGTTGCGCAGACACCACCTCCTACAATATCAAAGATGTGATCGTCGTATTTTAAGCCACTGCCACCACCTAATGATTTTACATAGTTTGTTAACTTTTTAGCCATGCTGATGTTCCTATTATTACCAAATTAACCTTGAACCAGGAACTGCCAACCATAAGTGTCGCCAGACCAAACAATTGATACAGCAATACCTTGCGTATTAACAAGAATATCACTATCTTGTCCAAGAATTTTATTTCCAGTAGCAGGCGAAATAGTAAAGTTATTAGTGTGAAATTGTTGTGCAAGATCTACAAAAGAGATTCTGCCATCACCCGCAACATTACCACCCATTGGAGGGAGCGTTGCGGTTACTGCTGCTGCAGTTGTATTTACAAAGTGACCACCATAACTATCAGCAGTAAAATCAACAGCATCAGTCGACCATACGGTTGACTGTTCAATGCCATTTGCTGCCTTCGTGAGGTATGCTAGTTGCTCTGGTGTTGCGGACGCAATCGAAGTATTGATTTTGTCCAGGAGTGCATTACGTACAGTATCAATGCTTGCCATTTTTTAATATCCTTTTCCGTGGTTATCTTTATTTAAGATTTATACCATCATTTTTCGTTAAGTCTTTAATGTCAAATCCTAGGAATAACTCAGTTGCTAATCCCCCGGCTTTAGCGTTTTTAGGTAGCGACTGTGAAGATGCTCCTTCAATTGCTAAATCGACATATGTTTTTACGGCCTGTTCGGTTGGAACAGCCAAGTTTGAATTACCTGACAAAGTACCATCTGCCGAGAATTCATTAATTGCCTCACCAAGTTGAGCACCAATCGAACCAAGTCTCAGAGATGTCAGACCAGAAAGGTCAAACGCTGAAGCGTCCAATGTCGCTCGACCTGTCGCCTGATCGATCCTGAAGTAGTTACCTACTCTAAAGTTACCAGATTGGTCGGTTGACACATAGAATACTCGGCCAGTTTCTCTTTCAATAACCTCATTGCCCTGTTTAACAGGAAGTGACGGATCTCCTGGATAGTTAGTTTCAGTCTTATTACCAAAACCAATATTCAAGAAGTCATGACCTGTTAGTCTTGCTTGTGAGTATTTATAACGAATTTTTACTTGCTGTCCGTTAGGTGCTGGACGTTGACTTGTTTTCTGCTGAGCAAAGACTAAAACCGCATTACCAGTAGCCGAATCATAATCACCAACTGATTGAATAACATATGAACCAATAGAGTCATAACCAGAATCGCCAAGGTTACCAATAAATTCAACCGAACCACCAGTTTTTGGTTTTGATCCTGTAAGACCGGTGAATGACATTGTAGCACCATACTGATTGTGCGCAGCATTATCATTAGTCAAGATAGCATATACACCAGCAACATTACCAGAGTCGATGATTGAATCTCCGTCGTCAAAGCCTGTTCCAATAATACCTGTAATAGTTAGCTTATTTGCACCAGGCTGATGGTCAATAATAGTAGCTTTAGTGCCTAGAAATGTACCTGTTCCAGAGATTAATTCATCACCAGAGTCTGTCTTTCTAAGCTGTCCGCCAGAACTATATACTGAGTATGAAGTAGCGTCTACATCACTAGGATCGGCAACTGTAATTGTACCATATGTTGAAGCAGTATTACCATTTGCATAGTACAATGTGCTTGGAGCAGAACTATCGATTGTAATAGCTAGTCTGCCACCGCCAATGGCTCTTGATCCTGTAACACCTGTTGTATATTCACCGGTGTATTGAAGAGCTCCCCAACTAGAGGCTGGATCAGCAGTTGTTAGATAGAAGCCAGGAGTGTTTGTTGAGTCTACATCAAAGTAATAACGTGATCCTTTATAAAGTGTCAGTCCAGGTTCTACTGCCGCAGAGTGTGCAACTCCACCGGCTGTACCAGTAATTACATAGTTAGTGGCCGATGTTGAAACACCAATATAGTTATTCTCAGCTTCTTTAAGTTTAATAATAGAAGAAGTATTGTCCATTACAAGGAAGTAACGATCATTAGCTTGTGTCATACCGCCAACACCTTGGATACGAATCAAGTCGTATGAATCCAAAGAGTGTGAAGCAACCGTAACTGCCATTGGGTTTGAACGTGTAATGTCTGAGATAGATGTGTTAGTTACTACTCGTCCACCCCATGCTTCACCTGATACCGATGAACTGAGTCCTGCATTAGAATAAAGGTTGAAGGAATATGAGTCTTGTACGTCTGCATAATATTCACTAGCATTTGGCTGTGAGCCAGAATTCCAAGTAATAGGCAGCAAGTTCGAGAAGTTAACTCTATGTCCGTCTGTAACACCGTGTGGTAAGGTTGTTGTAACTCTAGCCGGATCGGTCTTAGAGATTGTATTTAGGGCTTTGGCTCTATCCTGGGCTCTAACGATTCCACCTTTTGTAAACTCACCGTTTTTAATACTTGTTTCAACATAATCAAGATTGTAACCACGAACAGATCCGTTAAGCGTAACTTCGCTTGAATCATTACCTGTCGAAATTGTACCATATTCGCCGTAAGAGTTATTACCATTAAGTGATCTAATTTGACCGCCGCCAGAAGACGCATAACCGATATCACAGTAATAAGTAAAGCAAGATACAATCTCAGCTTTACCGTTACGTCTTACCCAAAAACCAACACCACCAGAGTGAATCTGAGTAAACGTGTGGAATACCATCGAACCAGCATTGTTTACATCATTATTCAAACCACCATCAATAAGACAGCCAATACCACCAACAGAGAATGCTGAACATTCTTTAATGTACGGAGATTTAGTAATAACTGCTGTTGGGTCTAGTCTAAAGAATACACCGCCAATTGTTGCTTGTTCAATGTCTTCTGGGGTATTGCTATCAAGAGCAAAACCAGTAAGACCAGTAAATTTAATCTCTTTAATAAGAACGCCACTATTCACAAAGAACATGGTTTTATTTGAATCACCCGCAATTGGTGAGATTGTAGTATTACGCTGGCCATCACCAAATACTGTTGTATCTGCCGGGATTGTCATTGGCAATGCTTCTCTATACTCACCATCTTTAATAAAGACTTGAGCCGAAGAGTCAGCAGTTTTTTCTATAGCAATACGTTGCATACAATATGCAACTGAAGCGAATGGGCGTTGAAGTGATCTACCTGCATAGGAGTCATCAACTGCGCCATCAATACCAACGTAGTATGTATTTGGAGAGTTATCTGTATAACCTAATTCGAAGCCAGATGCATCAGTTTTAACAACCAATGATTTACCAACATCAACACCACTAATTGTTGGTAGTACGCCTGCCGCGCCCGAAGCGAATATTGACCATTTACCGTCTGATTCATCATTTGCAAAGTTACTAGTTGATGTATAATCTTGTGTTGCAATGTATGTTGATGTGCCAGATTGAATAAGGTCATCTTTAAGATATAATGTCGAGTTGGTCCAAGTACCTCTATTACGAACACCTTGAGCAAACTCTGCCAATCTATTAGCAGCAAGATCGGCCGAAAATGTTCCGGAAGTATGAGTAAGTTCTACTGTATAAGTTGAACCACCGTGCTGAACGAGATCACCCGGATAATAAGCAGTCGCTGTTGTCCAAGTTCCTTGATTGGTAATACCAGAAGATACGTGTGACCATGTGGCCGCGTTAGATGAAGGTGAAATGTTTGTGCTTGAAATAATAGCTTGGTAAAGATTACCACCGTTTGTTACTAGCTCACCAGGAAAATACTTACGAGTTGTATTCCATGTACCAACATAAGAGAAACCACTTAGGAATGGATCCCAAGAAATTGTATTAAGTGGGTGCGTTCCAGTAACATCGCCTTTAGCTTTAAATAGGTTTGCACCAAAAAGTACAACGTCATCTTTAACATAAGCATTAGCAGAATCAAATGAATCTCTTAGATTTAGACCTGCAAGGAATGTGTTCCAATTAGGAGCACCGGCAGAAGGCTTAGTTCCGGCAGAAGTGTCTTGTAACGCATTGTATGTTGTTCCGCCATAAGTGACGATATCACCTTTCTTATAGGCAGTTGCATCGCTATAAGTTCCGAGGACCGATAAACCATCAGCAAATACTGACCATTGTGCACCAGAAGAAGAAGGTATATTGCCCGTTGTATCTTGAAGGGCGACATAAGATTTGCCACCGTAAGTTACAATGTCCGCTTTTTGATAAGCCGTACCGACTGCCCATACGCCTTCAAATTGAAGACCATCAACGAATGTTGAATAGTAAGAAGCATTTGGTGGTGTTTCGCCTACAACAGTATTTGCTGTAACGATATAAACAATACCACCATGTGAGAATGCATCACCAATGTTATATGTTGTTCCTGTGTTGAAGACGCCTTCAAAGTTGAAGCCCTCCATCATCAGATCCCAATAGGTTGTATTGGTAGGAACGTTTCCTGCTGTGGCTAATCCGTATGTATATACATATACGTTGCCACCATATTTGATTACATCGTTTACTTCGTACGTTGTCGCACCAGAGTAAACACCTTTGTATTCAAATCTAATTTTACCTAAGTCGATAATTGTTGCCATAGGACTAGTATCTCCGGTTCATTAATACGCAACCATTTCTAAATGGCCTGTCGTGTTATTAAATCTAAATGTAATTGCGTCCATGGACCAAAAGTATGATCTGTAGTCATCTGGATGGGCAAAAGTTACGTTAAGTGAATCAGCCGCTGAATCAACATATGCGGCCTGTGTTGTGTATGGTAGTTTAATAGTATCGCTGTCATCTGATCGAATAATCTCAACATTTAAATGACCAACGCTATCTAATTTAAATCCATAAAATGTCTTGTCGTGGAACTGTGTACCATTGTATATACCACCACTATTATCTCTGCTATATTCACCGCTCATGTTAATATTTCCTCGGTTACGGTAATCATCGCGCTGAATGCATTATCCAACGGAGCAGAGACTTTAATAAGGTCTCCAACCTTAAGTGAAATTTTAGTATCCATCAAAAGGTCTATAGTATCATTTGGTAGTACTCGTCTGTTATAAGCGAGGTAGTATGTGTTACCACCCCTAACCAATTTCACAGTAATTGGCAAGGCTGAGCCAAATATATTAGTTGCAATGAAGCCTACAACTAAATGTATTCCAGATAAACCAGATGGCGCAGTGTACAAAGTTGCCTCTGTGCTTCCAACTGTCGCAAAACCATTTTCGAATGTTGCTGCCATGTTCTACCTGATCTACTTCTTGTTCTTATTTATGTTTATTTATATCTTTAAAACGCACTACAGATTAATATAACCAAGTAATGTGCCTGATCCGCCGCCACCACCGACAACAGATCCTAATGTGTTAAGACCAATTTTTCTCAGTCTTCCGGTAGTTCCACTGTATATCATCAAGTGTTCTTGTGCAGCAACGAATGAGTCAACACCTACTTCGTCTAATCCAGTAATATGCCTTGGGTGTAATCTAAGTCCGCCCTTTGTTCCATAAGCAGAATCCCATATCATATCACCAAGGCTATCGGCATTGTCTTTGAAGTGCTGATACCATTCAGTTTCTGACGGCCCCGTGTATACAAACACGCCAGTCGAAGAATCGTAGGTCATCGATCCGTCACCGCCAGCATCAGTCAATGATAGGTGAGTTCGAGTTTCTAATGCAGAAGGTCCTGTATATGATATAACGCCTGTTGCGGCATTATATGACATGGAACCGTCACCACCATTATCAGTAACAGAGATATGTGCCCGAACTTCGGTAGGACTAGGGCCTGTGTATGTCATCGTGCCTATAGCAGAATCATATACGAATGATCCGTCACCACCAGCATCTACGGCCTGTATTGCATTTCTAGCTCTGGCAACAGTATAATATTTATTATTACCTTCAGATAAATCAGTTGTACTATGATTTGATATATCAGATACTTGACCAGTCACGTTGCCAGTCACGTTACCTGTTACATCACCATAAAAACTATCTGCTTGGATATTACGGTTGAATACAAATCTTTGAGTAGCATGAGCATATGTAAACGTAGGCTTGTCTACAATGTTTGTTCCGCCGATAGTTAAACCAGCACCGTTAAGAGCAGATGAATCTGCTGCACTATCAGCTAATACAATATTCTTATCATTAAGACTTATTGCAGTAGAATTAATAGTTGTTTGTACACCTTCAACCTGAAGATTACCAAGAATTCTTACCGTACCAGTTGCATCGCCGTGCGCAGCCGGATCAATAATAAAATCTGCAGGTCCTTGTAATGTGCCGGTCTGTACTATATTATTAAAAGTAACATTACTGGTTGAATCAAGTGCCTGATTAGTTGAAACTACGCCTGTTGTAGGATTGTAGTTTAAACTTTGTCCAGCACTGATATATGATCTAACAGTAGCAGTAGAAGCCGCATCTCCAAGTGCCGAGTCAAACCTAGCTCTTGTGTAATATAGTTTATTGCCTTCGGCCAAGTTTGTTGTACTAAATGGATCTAGCGTTATGGTAGAATTAAAACTGTCTGTTGCAGTCGTAATAGTTAACTGACCGGTTACAGAATCAAAAGTATTTCCGGTTACAACTGATATAGGAGTATTAACTGCACCAGTTATAATGCCTAGAGAGTCAACAGTAAGCTGAGATACGTTTGTGGCGTTGCCATACGTGGCTGCTGTGACGCCTGAGGAGATAATCCGATATATGCCGTTAGTATTATCGTAGGATAATCCAGGACCAGCAGAAAGGATACCTTTCATTTGCGCAGAGTCAGGAAGCTCATCTATACGTTTGTTTAACGAGTCAATTGTCTTACCAGACATATCACCCGGAATATACAAACCAGTATTTGTAGCAAAGAAATCATTAGCTACGCTATAGGCAAAATATTTTGAATTTGACCCGCCACCAATCTGAAAACCACCACCTTGGTAGTTAGCAGTATTACTATCATCAACCGCGAAAATAATTCTATTGTCTGTTGTATGAAGAAACTGAGTGTCGAGCAAGATGCGATCTGATGTACCTTTAAGAGTAATAGCATTACCAGTAATAGTAATATTACTTGAGTCCGTCAGCGCGTTTATTGTATTGGCATTTAATTCGGCGTTAGCATTAACTATACCCGAAGTTAATTGACCTGTAACAATGCTACCAGTTACAATATTTGCAGAGCTGTCAAGTCTAAATGTGCCGGTTGCTTCGTTATAATTTACTCCAAGGCCGCCGCTAAAGTGCGCACGTGCTTCGGCAGGACTTGGACCGGTGTATGTAAACACACCACCCGATTCAAAGTATGTAAGGGAACCGTCACCGCCAGCATCGATAACGCTTATTTTGCTTCTAAGATCGAGATCGCTTGGACCACTGAATACAAATTGACCTGTCGCAGAATCATATGTTAGATCCGCTCCACCTTGTTGATCAGAAACAACGCTGAATAAAGCTCTAACACTATCATCTTCTAGCTTAAGTGTAAACTGGCCTTTGCTAGAATCAAGAGTAAGTTTACCCATTGAGAGAGGATCTGTCGTAGCCGATAATGTTCCGGCGATATCAGTATTGCTTGGTCCTGTATATGTAACTCGACCTTCATTTTCATTGTATGCAAGTGAACCTAATCCACCAGCATCAACAAAACTCATCGATCCACGAATATCAGAATCACGCGTACCGTATATTACGACGTCACCGGTTGTTTGGTTGTACGTTACTGTTCCATATTCATTGACATTAGCAATTGAGTCTGCAGTGTGTCTAAAGCTAATGGCATGCCGTGCATCTGAGTCTTGATAATGTGCACCTGTTGTAATACTGAATTGACCAGTACCAGAATTATATGATAGGTCGCCTGATGCAGATAACAAACTGCGAATGTCGGCATCGGTTCGTTTAGAATAACTGAATTGGCCTGTTGTCTGATTGTATGCCAAATCGCCGGCTGCAGATAAAGATCCTCTTATATCAGAGTCAGTAACCTTTGTAAATACAAATTGTCCAGACGCGGCGTTATAAGCAAGTGACCCGTAATCACCGGCATCGTTTGTAACAGAAAATAGTGCTCGAGTAACTGCAGAATCAGTTACATCCACCGATCCGAGATCAACAGAAAATACACCAGTACCAGTATCGTAACCAAGGTCCCCACTGACATTAAACAACCCTCGTATTTGTGCATCAGTTTTTTCAGTAAAACTAATGATGCCTGTGTTTTGATTATAAGCAATATCACCAGTTGCACTAATCAACCCGCGCGTATCAGAGTCGCTCGCTCCTTGGTATGATATTTGACCTGTGTTATTGTTGTATGAAAGCGAACCTTGTCCACCGGCATCAACAACACTAATTGACTTACGCGCATTGTCAGAATCGAATGTTCCGCCTAACGAACCAGTAAATGTAATTTTACCTGTAGCAGAATCGTATGCTAAGTTCGCACCAACATTAATTCCAGATCTTATATCAGCAAGACTTGGGCCAGTATAGGTTAATATACCTGTCGGAGCATTATACGCAAGTGAGCCATATCCGCCTGCATCATTAACAGAAATAGATGCTCGCCCACGAGAGTCAGTATAATATAGGTTAGAACCTTCTGGTAGATTTGTTGTAGACTTCGTGTTGAAGTTACTGTCAAACCCAGCTGATCCGCTTGGGACCGTAACAGAGAATTCACCTGTAGCAGCGTTATATTGTAAATCATTTCCGGCACTAAATTGACTACGAATTTGATTAGGTGTAGGACCTGTTAGTCTAGTGGTTCCACCTGTCGTAATTAGTGTGCCAATAGCACTACTGTCATAGGTAACATTAAATAGTGATCGAACGCTATCAACGCTAGGTCCAACATATGTTAGTGTTCCGCCAGTCTCCGATACTGAACCCATGCCTGATGAAGAAACAGTAAGTCCACCACCTACAACCGCAGATAATGATATGTGATTAAATTTGGCAGAAGCCGAATCATACTGAAGAATTGTACCGTCAGCTAGATTTATTGAGCCATTAACATCATCTAATCCGGTAAGACTACCGTTTGCTGCAGAACCAATTCTAAGTGGTGTTCCGACAGTAACTTTTTTTACGATGGTATTCGTTCCGATAACGACCTTCATGAGAATTCCTTAAAGTTATGTTACGGACGGCGTAACTTCAATTGTGCCTTCAAGGACTCTTTCTACAACAGTGTTTGAATCACTGTCTACAAAAGAAATCTCAACATCGTATACGTATCTACTGGCTTTTAGAGCATTTGTTTGCACATTCGTTAGGCTTAGATTTACAACACCAGCTGTTGAAGGTGCTTGGATCTCAGTCGTAAATGCTGTCGAATCTGTTGAACTGTAGGTTTTTTTAATTTTACCCGCAACAGTGTAGTTCGTAAGATTCTTCGGGTTACCACTAGTGTCTTCCAATTCCAATTGAACTGTTACATCAGTGCCTTTATCGATTTGAAGTTCTTCATATTGTGCCATTGGATAAATGCTCTTTGCTAAACTACTTACCCTTATTTATACCTTTTATCCACTGCATTTTTTTATTGATGAAGTGATAAAGTTTAGCCTTAGGATTCATTTGATTTGGTTGACTTATCAACTCATCAACTAGGTAGTGCCAAAGATTATCCATGTACTGTACCTTAACATCACGCGACTTAATATAATAACTAAAAACCGTTTCATTATCATAATTAAATATACGCTGAATGTTTTTTGGATATATTGAAAACTCATCATGTTTAATATTTGTCATGAGATTAATGGTATTATCAAAATCCCTGAAGTAATCTAGTCTCTTAATTACTTCGCTTGACCCGGCCATAATTCCAGTATTAAACACATCATTTTCGCATTCTAAACCCACTTCAAAAAGCATAGCATGTGTGTTCCAATACTTTGAAGCCGGATTTCTAATACACAGATTATAGTTAGCAGATTTCATAGATTTACCTCTTGCAGCTAATCTATTAGAATTTGCTACAGCAAATCTATTATCTACATCATGAGCATCAAATATAGATTCCGTTGTATTAGGTACAACGTCAAAATCCATATATGCAACGTAATCATATTCATCGGCCAAAGCCCTCATACGACTGTGTTTATAGAAGTTTACTATATCATACTCACTGATCTCTGTAAACCTATTTTTTATGTCATCAAAAAATTCTTTGTATGTACTATCATATTGATATAGTATATAGTCAGCACCAATATCATTGGCGTACTGGCGCTGACGTTCTGTAACTAGATCAGCATTAGACAGCAAAGACATTTTAGTCTGGTGACTTTTATCAGTTGTTACTAGTTTTCCATCTTCATACCATCCAGGATTATCTAATCTTTCTTCTGGTATGTCAATGAAAATACTAAATACTACTTTAGCCATGCAATCTTTTTACCTTGTTCAATTCGGCTGTCATATTCATTTATCGTACCAGGATAACGCCATGCCCATATTGCAACGAGCGCCATGAATCCGCCAGACCACATAACAGCTTTAATGTTCTCGGTCGTAAACCAAAGAAACAATACGCTTGATGTCATTACAACTACCATTGCATATTTACCTTTGGTCGGAAACACTTTATATTGTATCCAGTTTGTAAGGAATGGTCCAAAATATTTATGGTTATAAATCCAATCATGCATACGTTTACTAGACTTACTAAAACAATATGCTGCTAACACTAGAAATATACTAAATGGAATTCCAGGCAGAATGACGCCAATATATGCCATTCCTAAACTAAGAAATCCTAACACCAGCCATGCAGTTTTTTTAATATTCATTTTCCAATAACCATGAACCGATCAAAGTCCCCTAAGTTTAAAGTTTCAACATGTGCAACCCATTCAAGATCTAAGCTATCAGCAAACATCTCGGCAGTAGGGTGACAGTTAATATGCGAGTCTAATTCAGTATAATTGTTAGATTGAAATGCAACCCAGCAATCAGGATCTTTAGCTTCAATTAAATTAATTAAATCTTTTTGCTCCATATGCTCACAAGAGGTGTTTACAAGTGCAGTAAACTGTGGTATAATTAAAGAGTCAGTTATGTTGAGGGTAGAGAATGCTATGTCATAATCATGAAATAGTTTATGTCCATACGCCTCACACATTGGATCCATGTCTGTAGATTCAATGTTCATCTGTGATTGAGGCCACATCTGCCTTAGCTGATAAGCCATCATACCATACCAACCTCCGACAACCAAAATTTTACCGGCATCATGGTCATATAATTCATAGAGTTTTTCTGCTAACCACTTTTTACCATTCCAATGATTTTCATCTATCGCATGTGATAAGTCTTTAATTCGATATAGATCTTCAACGCCATACATTGATTCATCATATATCTCTTCACAAAGCTTGAGCGTCCGATATAAGATCTTCGAATTCAATGTCTAATCCTTCATATGTTATAATAGCTGCAGAACTTGGCCTAATTTCGTTTTTAGCAAACCGTGAGCGTGACGCCGAATATCCGGGTATTATATAAGCCAACTCAAAATCTTCGTGTGCTAAAAACCTATCCATACCCGGATACTTCCGCATATAATAATCACGTAAGCCAGTGTTAAAATGTTTCCATACATTATGTATATCAGGGTTACTGGCATCCCATGTCATAACAGAACTGTTGATATGAACATCATAGTTAGATAATCGGCCATACAGCTTCTTAACTTTATGTAATTCATTGATAACAGTCAACTTTGACCAATCATGCCCACCATTCAAACGATTTATAATATCATCATTAATTAATGTATCGAGATCTAGGAATATCGTTTTTCCTTGCATAGGCATAGCTTCATCAAATAGCCTAAGCTTATTCCATACACCTTTAAGTGTAGGGGAACTAAAATTATTAATGATTGTAATATTAGGATCTATATCTGTAGGATCGTCAGTATAGCAATAGAACTCAAAGGCATCTGTGCATTTAAGCTTTATATCATTATATAATTTGTTCACAAAATTAGAAGAATACTTTGTGCCAAATTTAACTGTTACTATGTTGTATTTCATTATACGCTGCAAATAATTGTGGTATCGATTTTGCCTTTCGTACCTTCATTTTCATTTCACGGCTCGGACTATTTTTTACTTCGGGCAAATCGAAAATAGCTAGCTTAGTTTTAAAAACAGTATCTTCATCTTCGAAATTATTTATAATAAAATCTGCAACGTTTTTTGGTGTAACCGGATTGACTGTAGGTACTGACATATTAAATTTCTTATACATTTCAGCTTTTACTTGAGTAATCTGGCTATCGCGATATTGATCTGCCTCATCATATCTAGCAACAACCTGCTGATCAATTTCACTTTGAAGAACTTTTAATTGTTCTATTTTATACTGATCTGCTTCTTCATATCTAACTTTAACCTGTTCATCTATCTCAGCCTGAAGAATCTTTATTTGCTCTTCCTTATATTCATCGACTTCACCAAAACGAGATTCTACTTGTAACGAGATTTCATCTTCAAGTATTTTAAGCTGTTGCTCTTTATACAAAGCAACTTCATCGTAGCGAGATTCTATCTGTGCATCAACTTCAGCCTGAAGAATCCTAGTCTGCTCTGCCTTGTACTCATCGACTTTAATATATCCTTCAGCTACACGGCGTTCTACTTGTTCATCAAGTTCAGTTTGAAGATTTTTAGTCTGCTCTAGTTTGTACTCATCGACTTCAGCAAAACGAGATTCAACCTGTGCATCGACTTCAGTTTGGAGAATTCTAGTCTGTTTTATTTTGTACTCATCAACTTCGGCAAACCGTTTTTCTATCTCATCAGACATTTCGCTCTGAAGTAAAGCCATTTGCTGTGATTTATATTCATCAGCTTCTTCAAACCGACGAGTTACTTGTTCGTCAATTTCTTTCTGAATATCAACGAGCCACACAGCAAGCATATCTTTTGCAGCTTGTTCGATGGCTTTATGTTTAGCTTGGGATTGAGATTCAAAATATAATCTTGTGTAGTCTTGAACATCTTCAAGAGTGATCTCATCCATAAGATCTAAGAAGTCTTGATTAGTATAATCTATAGGTACAAAAAATACCATAAGATTATCGGTTCCCTCTTCATAAAGAACTTCAATAGTTTTCTCAGATGTATCTACAAATTTAGTAGATTTGATTTTACCTGAAAACTTTGCCATAATAAACCTCTCATTATATTAGCTGGCTCCAATACGCAGAAAGTGCGTACTTTGCACAGTCGGAGAACCCGTTGGCACGTTTTGTGCATAGTAAGTTGTAGCATCTGGTTGTTCAAACTTTGTCACATAAAGTGCAACATATGAGTTAGTTATACCTGATCCACGGGCTACGCCATAAGTTGTATATGTCGATGGGTATATCTGATATCGAATGCGTGAACCGGTATGATTAATCGCGGCCCATTGTACCCAATCCTGTAACATTTCACCAAGCGCTGTAGCCGGCGTATCTTGCACGTCATTGGTATTAATCTTAAGACATGCTGGCGTAACATAATCCACAGAAGGCGCGGGATCAACTCTATGTAAATAGAAACTAGTGGCAATAAATGACTGATCCTGTACCTCGGGTAAAGATCCAAGATTAAACGCATTTACATCAGCTACACTGTCTTGAAATACTGGAGCAGCATTTACAAGTGTCGCTCCGGCTTCAGATGTTGAGGTTGATATAAAATACGTGCCAGCCTGCCTTTCAGTTGTTCCTGATTCAATAAGTTTTGTTATAGCTGGTTCAATAAATGTATCTAAAAAGTCAGTAGCGTTCATAGCCTGAATATTTCCAGATGCAGTCATATAAACTGGAAATGAATAATTTGCGTATATTGTAGGAGCACGTTTAGGATTAGTACCACCAAAATTATTATTTAGATAATCAGTATAATCACCGGCGCTTTGATCTCTAACATTATCGTAGTTAACAGATTGGTAAGTTGCGGCATCAGCGGTTGGTTCTGGGCCAGACGACGTCGCTAATGGACCCGCTATCATATAATAATCAACTAAAGTAGTTAAAGTGCCATTACCCTGATCTATATTTAATACGACGGACGGACTATTACCATACTGCCTAATAGTTTCATCAACTATTAAAGCAATTTCAGCAGCATTCATAGACTTCAGGTCACCGTTAGGTAACCTTTTGAGCGGTTTGCGCAAGGCCATTATTAAGCACCTGCGCCAATAATCGTTTTAACTGTCGTTCCGTTTGAGTCAATTATATTTAAAGTTGTGGCTGATGTTAACTTGGCTCCACCCACAGTACCATTAATAAGTGTATTACCATTAATGGTAGCAATGCTTGTATCAATCATTTGTTGAACAGCCGCAGAATCTGTACCGTCTTGTCGATTATCAAATGCAGTTTGTAAAGTATTGTGGTTAGCTTCTAATTCATTAATGGCGACAACAACATTTCCGTTTGCTGTAGTAGTAAGAGTTGCGATGTCACCTAGATGTGTACTAATTGTATTAGTCTTGGTCCGCCAAATACTAACTAAGTCGTTTAGGTCAATTGTAGTTACTGCCATTTACTTGTCCACCAGTTGTTTTAGCAAAGTCTTGATATCTGCCATGTCTTTTTTCATGTGACTTACGTCATCTTTAAGATTATTAATCTCTTGTTCTTCTTCAAGCCTTTTGCGCTTTGCCGCACGTGCTCTTTCTATATCAGCTCTACTTGTATTTATGACAGCACCAGTATTTCGGTCCTTGACCATATTAGCGGAGCCTTCTATTTTTATATATCTATTATTCATCACACTGCCAAGGCGATAATTCGTAGATCTTTGAATGTCGGAACCTTAGCATTATTAGAAGAAGTCATAACAATTTTTACTTGGAACTTAGTGAATGGTGCTGATAGTCCGGCATTACCACCAACCAAATATTCATAGTCACGGTAGATCAAAGGATTTTCATCTGTAGGTAGATTATTGATCTTAGTTGTTTCTGTCCACGGCGTCTCAGTAAACAATGCATCATCTGAAATTGCTTTGTAATAGACTCGAAAATCTGAAACAGAAGGTCTGTTAGCTGCTAACAAGATTTTAAGTCCAACAGCATCTTCGGCCAAAGTGATAGGTCGAGTAATATGCTTAGCAACCGAACTACCACCTGTCGCAGTAGTTTCTGGAGTGAACACATTAGGCACGTTTGTTAATGTTGTATCAGCACCGGCAGAGTCAACCTGGTTATCAATAATGTTATGAATAGCCCAAAGCGATGTTCTTTGCATATCAATAACCGGAGAAACAAAAGTTGTTGCTGTATTCATATCAATTTTAACTTCAACAGACTTAGTACCAGTCGCAAGATTTGATATCTCATTTGTTTCAGTAGCAACAAGCCTAGGAGAGTTAAAGAAGTTATTTTGTCTTAGTGCAAGTGCCGAGTAATTTAGATCCTTCGAGTACGGAGTTTCTTCACCGGCAGTAGATTTGCCTGTCATGAATTTACCGGTCACATTTATACTTGTAGAGGCTGGAATAATATTTTCAATTTGTGGGATAAGAGTTTCAAACGGTATTTGAGATTTAGCAGTAATAGCTGTACCGCCAACTGCTGCATCGTTATTACCATTCGAGTCCATAGCAAACGTATAAGTGTTTTCGTCGTATGCAGTAATAGTTCTTGGACCCATGATACCAGTACCAAGAATACCACCATACTTAAGAGCGGAATCAAATCCAAACAGCTCTGCAACATCACCTACCTGGAAACCATGTCCTGGGTGTGTAATAGTTGCTTTATTATTAGTTGAGTTAACTTGTACAGGAAATTCCGGTAATGCATTTCTTACAGTACCAGTATTTTCAAGTACAGCATAACCACCTGCAGTACTAAATGTTGCCTTATGAATTTTAAACATAAGATCCATAGTTTGATCTGGTTCCCATGTTGATGCATTCTGAGATTTAAAGAACGAACCAAGATATGGTTGAGATGTAATACGCTTCTCAGTAGAGTTAAGTATAAACTCACCTGTTTTTGCGATGTACATATTGTAGTTAATAGATTCTGCAAGGAACACTACAGCATATTCAGTATAAGGATTTAAGAATATTGGTTCTTCAAATGTAAAGGTTGTTGCAGAAGTAGCATCGTCAGAAATATTAACATTAGACGGTGACACAAACACAACCGATCCAGGTATAACTGTATCAGATGATGGGCTACCGTTAACCATTGGACGCAATTGCATTTGAACTGGAATGCTAGTATCTTTTGTTTTAAAGTATGCATCAATCTTTGTTACAAATACACCATCTGTTTCTGTTACTAAGAATGATTCGGCTACTGGATCTGACCAGCGAACTCGCACAGGTGGGGCTGACCAACTACTTGTAACAACTCTATTAGATGTTACAGTTGATCTTTCAGAAGATACACCAAGAATTCGAGTTGAAAGAACATCTCTTTGGAACGTTTCGATAACACCTTGAGCAACAAATAATGCAATACCTACAGAAGACGCATCTTCTTCGTTAGGCGCTGTAATATCAAGAAGTTTAAGCTCTCTTGAACCAGCCCTGAACTTAATAGCATCTGTGTTAGGAATAAAGAATGTGCCAGTCATTTTACCTTCACCATCAGTGAATAGGCTCGATGCACCATCTGGGTGAGCAACCGCTGTATTGTATCTTGTACCATAGTCTATGTTGGTATCAGACACGCGTGTGAATACTCCGCCTTCGTCTCTTACCCAATCGGAAACATCAATATCGTCAAAGAAAGCAAACATGCGACTGTTAGGCTTAAGACCTTCGGCTTTAAACGCAACCTTTTGTGAACGCATGAATGGAATTAATGCAACGTCAACTACACGATCACCAACGATTTCTCTAATAGTCTCGTTAAGCACAACTCTATTAACTGTAGTGACTGTGTTTGTTTGTGTGCCTGACTGACCGCCTGTTCCCCAGTTTTGAGAAAAACTTACTCGGGATGAATTAGTACTTGTGTTTACAACGCGACCAACGCTCAGGTTGTTAATATCGGTTCCGCCCCAGTTCCATTCCCAATTATTCCACAGATTTGCTTGTCTTGTATTTAACCTTTGACCACCGTCAATAATTCTATCTGCAGCACGTATAGTTTCTTTCCAATTATCTGAAGCTGGAGAAAGTGTTACCGCACCAAGGTTTGTAATAGCAGAGAACGGGTTAATGTTAATTGTACCAGATGCTTGATCCTGTACAATGTATTCGCCTTCTCCGTATTTCAGGTAAATGTTATCACCCTTCTTAATAACACCAGATGATTTATCTGAGTCATACTTAAGAAGAATATTGTTTTCAATAAATGACGGACGTAAAATTTTATCACGTGGATCTATTGATGCACGGTATTCAACGTTGTATGTGTCTGTTGCTAATTGATCTGAGAAGTTATCTACTAGGAAACCGGCTTTTGTTCTGTCAACACCAGAGCCATCAAAAACAAGAAGATTTTTAAGGTCAAGTTCTAGTAATGATAGTGTAGCAATCTCTTCTACTTGGTTAATTCTTGATTCAAGCTTACCAATGTCTTTCATTGTATAACGCTTATTCTCAATTGGTGTAGTAACCATATCGGTTGTAGATATTGTATAAGGATTTAGATCAGATCGCCAAATCTCAAGAGAGTTATTTGGAGTTTCTGGGTATTTCGGAGTAAGAGACGATTGACCTTCAATAACAGTAATGTCGCCTTCTTGTGTAGCAACAATCTTGTCTTGACGTGGTAGATAATATTGAGTGTCAAATTGAATCAAATCAGTGTTATCTGGTAGTTCGTTAATACGAGCAGTAGCAGATGTAAAGTCAGAATCTTTGTCAGTTTTACGTGGTCTAAAGTCAAGTACATTACGTAACTGAACAACAGAGCCATCATTTAATGTATGAGAAGGAATATTTTCATAGTTAACTTGGCCCTGATAAGAGTTAACCGCAAAAAAGTCTCCAGACGCGCCGTGTGTAAAATATTTAAATCGTACAAACACATTGCCTGTTGGAGATGTTACGCCGCCCTTAAGAATTAATTTTGCTGGTGCATACCAGTTATCACGTTGACCGTTGTCAATAATAAAACGATTAGCTAAGCTTGAACCATTTGAGTCTGAGTCAGTTAATCTAACAACTTCATATAGATCAGGCTTATCAAGAGAAACAAATTTGTTACCAGTTCCGTCAGATTCAATCGCAGCACTAAGTGTAGTTTCAACAAGCGTCTTGGCCCGAACAGCACCAGCAGACTTATTAACCTTGGCCATAACTTCGATGTTAGAACTTGTAGGTCCGCCACTAATCGCAGCAGATTGTGTCCCTGCTCCTGATATTGATGTACTAATAATAGCACCATCAGAATCAACCGATACAATCCAATCGTTAGTATTAGAAAATGTTTCGCCAGCCGCAGTCAAAGTAAGCGATGCGTTTCCTGAAGGATCGAGTGTGGCGTTAAACTTACGTTGTACTTCAAGAGAAATATCTGATATAATCTTAGGTCGAGCAGTAGGTAGAGCAAACAACAAACTGTTGTCAGATACTTCTTTAATAACTGCAACATTATTTTCAAGAAGAATATCTGCATAGTCAAGTATCGAACCACCGACTGATTTTACATTTCTAAATGATTGACCACTATTCATCTTGATATCAAATAGATACAATCTATAGTTAGCACCATCTTCTTCGACAGCACGGACACGACAAGTACCAATAGTAGAACCACCGTGGGTAACCGCTGATCTTAGGTTTCTTTGTTGAAACACGTTGATGTTAGGAACGCCAACCATGTTGTCTGAGATAACATAATTACCGTATGTTGCCGCAACAACATCGTTATTAATTGAAATTGTTTCTCGGGCTTTATTTACATCAAATGATTTTGGTGTAGGAACATCTACCCTAAAGCCATTTACATATGCAATACCAGGTGATATAGTAAGCTTAAGTTTAGTGTCATCAGTCTCATGCTCGACATACTTAATCTTAAATTGTTTAGCAGTAAAGTCACCATTGGTTTCACTTGTTCTTTTTGCCAAGCGATCTTCAAGAATATTATAGCTATTATTTCCAGATACCGTTTCGACAACAAGACCATTCACAACTCGACAGAAGAACAAGAAGTTCTCATCAGAGTCTACTAAATCTTTTGTAGTAAGTTGTAATCTAATACGATAACGATCTGCACCTGGTGCGGAACGGTTAGCCGTTGCCCCTTGGTTATCAAATAATGCTTCAAAGTCGCCTGAACCAACAATGTCTTGTGATACAATAAATCCTACAACTGCACTTGGAGATGTTCCGTACTTAGAAAGAATAAGCTCTTGCTTTGTAGCAAACACGAAGTGGCCTTGTGTAAAGTAATCACCACCACGTACAGAGATTTTAGAACCTTGGCCGATAGCAGGGTTTGCAACGGTGTTAGTAGTCTGTGCCGTAACAGTAACACCTGAACTCGCCCCAACAAGATCTTCGGATGGATCAATTCGAATAGGAGTTGTGCCAGCAGTACCACCAAGAGTGTCAGTATAATTTACATATAGCGTTGCAGGATCTGATGCTGTAGCATTAACAACCTGAAGAACTTTAAACTTAACAGTAGAATTCTGTCCTGTAAATTCGTCGCCAAGCATAGTTGACGTGTCGGTAGGCAATGAATTAGAAGTCGTATCAAGTTTTATAAACTCATAACGAGTATTAATGGTTAAGCCACCTGGATTAACGGATGCGCCTTCTTTAAAAACATTACGACCAAATCTTTCGATTTCTCGTTGAATAATTGTCTGCGACTGCGTTAATTCTCTTGCCTGTAGAGCACGACCAGAATTAAAAAGAATTCTATGATAGTGATCACTATCCTTAAAATCATCTTTGTATGTTGTCGCGAAAAGCGTATCTGTATATTTTATTGACATTTAGTTTTCTACTCTCAGAGTTGAATAATAATTTTTACGTCTTCGGTCTGGTCATCGGACCGCTCAATAGCCGCTCTATTATCTATGTATAGAAGAGTGCCAGACATGTTATTAACCGTCGGTAGTGTCTCTGCATTAGCATCGCCATCGATGCCTACGGCATCTAAAATGCCTTCACCGTTACCATCTGTTTCTGTGATTGTCTCGCCCTCGATAAATGGGGTAAAGCCAGTTAATTCTGTCTGGTGGTACCAAACGTAGTTTGAATCTGATTTGTCAACAACGGCTGATGCAGCAGAGGTTGAACCAAGAATTGCTTTATCTTCAGTAAAGTTTGCACTGATAGAACCGAAATGCAATCTATTTAGTACATTTGCAGATGATTGTTCCCAGTCAGAATCTGTTGAAAGAGGTCCGACCTTAGGATCTCTAATAAGACCAATTTGCCTAAAATCATTACCAGTTATAATAGAGTTAGTCTCGTTACCAATCATCTGAGTATTGAACATAAGACCGGTTGATCTAAGATCATCACGTGGATCTCCACCCATACCAAGAGCAGGTGCCATTACGACACGAGCAATCGCTCCGGTTCCACCGCCACCAGTTAGTTTAGCACTAGCTTGTGTATAGCCTCGACCAAAGGCTTTACCTGAACCTGAATCATCCATCTCAATTTTAACAACAGTACCACCACTTACTGTCGCAGTAGCTTTTGGTATTTTAGTTCCGTTGCCAGTAAAGGTTATTGTGGGAGCCGATGTGTAACCATTTCCGCCTGAAATAAGTTTAACCGCAGTAATCTCTCCAGGTACAGCACCAGTTTGAATTGATTTTTGTTCAATCTCAAGTGCAGATGAGTTTGAATCTGTCGTGCCAATAAGCTCAACCGGCACAAAGTTTGATGAAGTAAACTTTGTAGCCCTGAGAGCACCAATAGTGTACAGATATTTCCATACATAACCGTCACCAGTCGTAAGAGGCAAGATGCTTGTTCCTGTTGGTTTAACTGTTGAAGTAACAATTGCGCCGTTAGCATCTCTACCTTGCTGTAGACATGTATAAATGGCATTCTCATCGGTAAGTACATAGTACGCATTTGAAGGATAGCCTTGAACAGCATCGTCATAGCTAGAATAAATTGTACCTGAAGACCAGTTATGTCGAGGAATAACAAATGAAACATCTTCGCCGGACTTCATAGCCTGCATAGAGTTTCTAAAATCTCGTACATCTTTCAGAGTATTCAATGGAATAGTTGGCGTATCCGAACTATCCCAATCCTCTGAACGACCAATAGCGATATAGTATGATGCCGCCGAGTCTTTGACACTTGTATAGAGGTTATCTAGTACTTGTCTTTTAAATGCGTCTGTAATAATTGCAACCATTGTCTGTTCCTATTAAGCTACTGTCGCGCCATGTTGGGCAAGCAGATTCCAGTTAGCTCCGTCCCATATGAGGGTTGTTGTGTCATGTTGATCAAGTGCGATCGATGTACCTTGTGCAAAGTTCGTAGGAGTAATCGTAGTAATACCTGCGCCCTTGTTTGTAAATATTTTATACTCTCCACCCACAGTACCGTTAGATAAAGTTATAGCAAGAGTAGTACCGCTGTTAGCTATTATATATGTAGCTAACAGACTAGCAGTACCAGAAGTTGTCTGAGTATTTGTGCCATAAGCACCTTTCGCAACTACGACTGATCCATTACCCTTTGCATTTACTAGAAGGTTGATGTTAGTATCATCACCTGCAACACTAAGTCGCGCACCTGATCCAGCTACAGAATTTTTAATTTTTATATGGTTAACCGCAGAAGCGGTTGCTTCGACTTCAAGAATTTCTGCACCATTAACATCATCAACTCTATTAGTTAATTTTGGTGTAACAAGTGTTGCTGATGTCAAAGTTTTATTTGTGAGCGTTTGGTTAGTGGCCGCAAATATAAACGAATCACTATCAGTAAGTACAGGCAATCGTATATTATAATCAGCCGCAAGCTCAGGTGTTATAAGATTATATTTGTGGTTATTTGAGTAATCATTAATTTGTAATGTTGGGTTTCCAAAACCAATGTTATTCAATACTGCGTTGGTCAAAGTTTTGTTAGTTACAGTCTGCAAAGCAGTTGATAACACAATTTCGCCAGAAGCATCAGGTAATGTAATAGCACGATCACCAGTAGGATTTACTGCTGTTAGATTAGTTTCAAAATCATCAACTGCTGAACCTTCAAACTGTAGTCCTTCCGAGGTTACAGCAATTCTACCAGAAAGAACATCACTATCTCCGCCAAGCTTATTATATAGCTCAACGAAGTTTGCATTAATCTTTGTGCCTGTCTGTCTTAGTGTATCACCACTACCATCGTTGGCCGTAGTACCGACACCAATATTCTGACGAGTCATTCAAATGTCCTCTTTTCTTATTAACTGTATTTATATACTTTTTTATGATGAATCAGCGGCATGCGTGTAAGTATTCTGATCCATTGTTTCAACATTATTGCTTAGTCTTATTCCGTACAAATAAGCATTTTCAGTCATACTTTGACCGGCAAAGGAATCAAGATATGTACTATCTGACATTAATGGCGAGTTTACATGCATAGCACCATGTAGACGATTATAGTTTAGGATAAAGCTAGATACCGGCATATCTGCAAACTTTGCTGCAGTTGCTGATAGACTGATATATTCAATGCGTGTATCTGCATCTTCATCATCTGGTAATTTACCGATAATCTCTGAAAATGTAATTGGAGTACCAAGCCCTGCAGTACCAACAACAGTGATTGGAGGTGGCGGTGCCGGAATATTGTCGGGCATAGTAAGAATATTTGAGTTTGTGGACGGAAGTTCAAGAACAACCGAACCGCCAAGATAGAATCCGGCCGGATGTACAAACTTCTTATACAACGTACGCCACTGAGCAATAGGAATAGCAGACTTAATTAACACACTGAAGATCTGATATAGTGCACCATTTTGAATATAGCGCAATGATTCAGTACCAATTTGTGATTCGCTCACAATAAACAAATTATCTTTTGGATGATCTATTTCAATGTCTGATGAAAAGAACGCTCTAAAGAAACCTTCGGCAGCATATGTCGTACCTTTAACACGGTAGAAGTTAGCAAAGTTACGAAGCACTTCACGAGGATCACTAAAGTATTCGGCATTTGCGCCATCAGCAATCATGTTAAAGATTTTTTCAAGGTTAGCCAGCGAAGTCCGTTCGATATCAAATACCGAATATAGATCACGAATAGTGGATATCACTTCATCTTCATCAGCATTCTCATAATAACCTTCAAGAAAGGCAACTAACATAGGATAGTCGTCAGTAAAGTGCTGTGGTAATACCGACTTAACCTGATATTTTCTAAGGTTAGCTTCAACCCTATCGTAATTTATTAACGACATTAATAAGAACCTAATGTTGAGATTACACCCACACCATCACCAAGTGCAATATCAGTTTGCTGTCTATCTACGACACCAGTAGCAAATGTTGGGCCCGCATCTAGATCTAGAATATATGATCTGAGCGGTCGTACAGTAGATTGATTTGACGGAACTGCAGATACTTTAAGATATGTAACGCCTGATGTAATTTCTGTAGGCGCAAAACCTGTGATAATAATCTTGCCTTGTAGGTTATCAAATGATCCGATGTTGTCGACCTCAACTTCACCAACCGAGTTAATAACTTGAAGCTTCGTATCATTTAGCTTATTCTTAATAGAACAAACTTTACCATTGAATCTAAATGTCGACGTCGTGACCGTATAATCTACAGCACTAGGAGCCGCTAATTCATTTGGAAAGTATATATCGTATGACGTTTTAACATTAAGCGTAGGCGTAAAACGTTGTTGAAGCTTAACCGATACTCTTGAGTTAAGAATCGCAGCACTGATATCATCTATCTCTGCAAGTAATTCTGAACGTCTAAACACACCACTAAATTTCTTAAGATTACTAGAAACATATCCATTAATCACGCCTAGCACATTAGCTTCTGTTGATTTAATTGTTGCACCAGTAAGGTTAGGATCAAAGTTAAACGAAGCAACTAGTTCTAGGTATGTTGTGGTAGGATCAGTAAACTTGGTATCAATAGATATAATTGATAGGTTGTTTGTAATTTGCTGTACAATTTGGTCTTTAATAGAAGCAATGGCTGCAGCAGATGTATTGTCCTCAAATACTAATGAAACGAACACAGATCCAAACTCTGCCGGAGTATTGTCTTCCCCGCCCCACGCAATAGCATCTGTCACTGTACTAAAGTTACTTTGAATAATAGCACGATAATCATCTGCAGTAACGAGTCTTTGTTGTGCCGCAAATGCAATAGGGGCATTCTGCCTGACTGATTCAATCGATTGCTTAGGTGCACCAGTAACAGAATTTGTTATTGTAGTAACCGATAAGTTATATCCATTGCCGAGTACTGATACTTGGGAAGTAGGCGTAAATGTAGATCCGCCGTTTGCTTCTGCACCAAGGCATGATAGATACGATACAACAATCTTATTGCCAGCAACAGGTGCTTTACCAAACGAAATACCATCACCAAAGTTTAGTTCATAATAACCGTTAGGGGCTTCGTTAATAGAATAGTAACGAGAAGTTGATGTAACTGATACCGCAGTATTAATAGATGTATATGCACTGAATGATGCACCGTTCGTGGTATCAAATACGTTTACCGCAGCAGTAGAGGTATCAATCGTATCATCCGGAATAACATATAGCTGACGCTCACCTACTTCACCAACATAGAATGTCTTAGTTTTCAGTGTACCTTCAAATAAAGGAATAGTCAGTGATCCGGCAGTGTTTAAGAACTGGTACAAACCAGATCCGTTATCTGTCGCAACATAGTCTTCGATAGTCTGATACGTATATGTAATATCACCTACAGAAGATGTGAACGAAGTACCTGCACCAATTATTACTGACGAAGGTCTATTTGCAACACCGTTTAGATTGATGCTTAGTTGCACTTCTGCACGTGACGCAGTCCTACTTCGAGGAGCATAACCAAGAGTCGCAGCATGTGATACAACAGAGGAGCGCAACTGCGCAGTCGAGAGGAACGACTCATTTAATGCAAAGTTGGCAGTCAATGCATTAAAGTGTGTATTGTATGCTAGTACGTCCAGGATATTAGAAAGGCCTGATGCTTCAAAATTATAATCTGAAAATTGAGTATCCTGAGCAAGATAAGTTTTAAGCTTATTCTTGATCTCAGTGAAGTCAAGCTGTGTAGATGTTACTGTTACGTCTGCCATATTATCTTAGCCTTGATAGAGAAGTTTCGAGTGTCACAACTTCTGATGTATTTATTACCCCAAATTTAAGACGTATATCAAGAGCATTACCATCAGGTCTTGCCTGCACATTGATATCAGCAACGACTGCTCTTGGTTCAAACGTCTTAATGGCTGCTCTAATATTAATCTCTGCATTAAATGCAGTTAGATCATCCATAGGTTCAAATAAAATGTTACCCATACCTCCACCAAAAGATGGATTAAATGGTTTTTCTTGGAATCCAGTGAGTACAAGATTTTTTACTGATTGCTTTACTGCAGCAGCATCGTTCTTTCGATAGACGTCACCGTCAGGTCTGGCCACAAAAGAAAGATCGATATCCTTGTAATCTTTACTTCGTGCAGTAATGAGCGAGACGGTGCCAAGCTGGCCATCTTCTGCTGCAAATGCTCTGTTTGTTGCCATGTGATCAATACTCTAGATTGTTTAAACTATTTATACAATATCTAAGCGAGTATTTCTACTAACTCTCCAGAAGTTTGGAGATTGCCATTGTACCGGGTTTCTAATTGTTTTTTGAACTTAGCCGTAAATGTACTTGATACAACAGGCATCTGTAATATGATATGACACTCAAGACTTCCGTCCGGGTTAAACGAATCGTAGTCGAGTATTAGTTTATCATACAACAAAGAATCCTTCCAGTACACAGCTAAATCAAACATAGTTGCATGATCTGGAATGCCATTTTGGTTAATGAGCTGATAGACTACGACTTGACCTTTTGTCGCAAGATCATTCAATCCACCACTCACAAGTGTTTCACTTTCGCCCTTACGATATAAGCCTTCAATTACGATAAGCCTATGGTTCCTAAACGCCCCAAAATTTTGAGATACAAGATTGATTGCTTCTGCCTGCAGATATAGTTGTCTTGCGATCTGTAGTTTGTCAGCTTCATTTGTGATATGATTCAAGTTAGTCGATTCACCTGCACCACCAAGAAATCTTGCTATAGTAACACCGCGTGCTAATTTAGTAGCAGCCGTAATCGCAGGTGCGTTGTTTGGATTAAATGTAGGATCAGGTATAACAGTCTTTAGACTTGGATTAGGGGTAAACTGTTGATACGATTCAGGTCTCTGTGTCATCAGTGCGGTCCTATTGTCGTTTCATTATTTTGTGGCACAGGTTTCGGGCCAGCAGTTCTACCTATTTCTTTGGGCTGTGGCTTTGTATATTCAGGATTGATCTTACCTTCGGCCACTTGTACTGCCATGAAGTCTGTATTATTAAGTGTGCCATTATCTCGCATTTTAGATCTGGCCTCTGCAGTAGTTAGCTGTCTTGGTGTAATTCCACCGGTTGATCCTGTTCTATCAATAGATGATAGCAAGTCACCATTTGGGTCCACCTTCACACTCTGGACGCCATATGAGGACTTCTGGTATGTTGTAGCCATTCCTGCATTGGGTAACGCAGTAGCCTTAATATCATCAGCCAGAACATCGGTGTTAATTGCATTATTTGTAATTGGAGCTCCTGGCGCACCTACATTACCACCAGAACCAGGTCCTGTATCCGGATCAGAATACAGTTGGTGTCTGGACTGTCGAGCTTCTTCTGCAACACCGTCAAGATCACCATGAAACGTAGGTGCAGTCATACTATTACTTGCTACAATGTCGCCTTCTACTTCAATACGCACAGCACGAATCGTATCTACGTTAATCGTACCAGCGCCACCTTCACCATCGCCTAACCATAATGTATTACCAAGATGATGATTATATGAATATAGTATAATGTTCTCACCACCAAATGTACCTGTATCACCAAAGACCGATAGCTTTGATGCATGAATATTTGTATCCGGAGATGTTATATTCTGTTGTACCTCAGACGTGACTCGCATAGCTCCACTCGAAAATAATCCGGCAGTACCGTCAACCGCTGTTTCCCATGCACCTTTGACAGCAGCCGTAAATCCTCCAAGATATGTATCGACCACACCTTTGGCCACAGTAGTGAACTTGCCACCTTTGACAATCAGTCCATCGTTCTTTGCAATATTATATCTTCGAGCACCATCAATCTCGGCACGTTCGTCACCTGCAATAAACTTATTATAGTTACCCGCAATGTTCAGATTATAATCACCTGTTACATCAACATTCACATTACCTTGATATGTCATATGTGCATTGCCTTCAACAACAACATGTGCATCATCTGCAGCAGACACAATAAGACTATTACCAGATGCAAGATAAATAGAACCATCAGGTTTAATTTCAATACCCGAACCGCTCTTATGTCTAATCAATATTCTTTCGTTACCAAGCGTATCATCCATTTCAATGATATGACCACCCGGCGTTTCGGTAACCTGGTTGTTCGGATAGCTTGATGCCGCCTTGTTTGTATCAATCTTGGCCTGATTTGCAATCTCAGGAATCTCTGACTGCAAATCGTAGTTTACTTTTTTTGCAGTCTGCAAAGAGGGAATACCGCCATTTGTCGTAAGATCATTACGATTCGTGCCGAGTGATGTTTTATTAAGTGAAGACTGATGCCAATAGTCTTGACGAGGATACACACCAGCAGGATCTTGAAAACCGTTCGGAAATACTCCGATCTTCTGTGCCGACTGCCCGCCTTCTAATATGCGGTCTTCTAGTTCATCATTTGTTGTTGTCATACTGTAGCTGTGCTCCGTGCTGTTGATATTTGTGCTACCGTGAGAGGTGCACTCGTACCAGTCGTAATATTATTCTTATTAAATACCGATGTAACATAACTAGGAACACTGAAACCAGGATCAATTTTATTACCTGGATCGGTATCACTGTGCCCAAATGCCTGTCCACCCGGGAATACTTTATAGAACGTAGCCAAAAATTCATTCATCGCCTTGTTCTGTGCTGTAGTGAATGATTCTTTACCTACTAAATTCTGATAGCCCGAAGTACCGGACACACAAGTATATCCACCCACTAGTGATATACCAATCGATTTATTATTATGACCATTTGCTTTTGCATGTGCACCAGTCTTACCTATAGGTCTACCACGCTGAAGTCTTCCGTCTCTTCGAATAATATAATGGTATCCGCAGCCGCTGAATCCTCTAGCCAGGTGCCACTGATGTACCTCTTCACTACCAATATCTTGATCCATAAACGTAGCAGTCCAATGGATAACAACTTCGGTTATCTCACGTGAAGATGATCTCATCTCGGCTTCAAGCTCTTCGGCACCTGCAATGTATGTGAAGTTATAAGGCTCTGAATTACTGGACCCGCCACCACTAGTAGTAGCGGCGGGGGCACTAGTAGTAGCGGCGGGGGCACTAGTAGTGGCGCCACCAGTAATACTACCGCTACTACTGCCAAGTGCTGCGTTATAATTAGAATTAGGTGTATTTGTACGAACGCCATCCCAACCTTGTGCATTTGATCCAATATCAAAGTTAGGCAGAGTAAGTACAGCATTTCCATACGTAACACGATCAGACAGTTTAGTACTCAGCCCATTAATACCAGATTCAATTTCTCCGATAGGTAATGTTGATACTCCGGCGACAGCCGCAATAGCTCCGGTGTAATTACCATTTTCAATAAGACGAGCAATTGAATTGAGTTGTGCAGTTTTTAGTTTACCTTGTGTAAGCCCTGATATAATCTGTACGACCGGAGTATCAAGCGCATCGACAATGTTTTGTAGAGTCGAGCCAAGCGCAGTGCCAATAGTAAGATTTGCCCGAACATTAAATTCTGAAATAACAGGTCCAAGTGTCGCACCCAACGCTTGCTTCATAGCATTTTGAATAAACTTTGCAGACCCTGCAGCCTGCACCGTAGATACTGCTGAAAGCAATTGGCTTATAGGTTTACCTGTTGCAGTACCTAATAACCTTTGAATAGACTCTCCACCACTTCCAGCAAAATAACTTTGCAAATATCCTGAAGCCGGACCACCCTGAGTTACTGCAGCCAATGCCGCAGCAGTGTTTAATACGTCCGTAAATGTTGAATGCCCACCAGAACCACCAGAAAATAAACTTGCAATGTCAGTTACAAGCGATGATGCAAACCCGTCTACAGCATCAGTAAGTTTTATTGTTGCTGTACCAAATATATTGTCACCAAACTGTCCTGGATAATCTGCGACAGAAGTCAGGGCTTGAATTCCGTTTAGTATTTCTCCTTGAGACCCACCAAGCTTTGATGTGAGCTGAGCATTATACTCTCCTACAACCTGGTTGCCTGCAGCAAGCAAACCATCACGCGGAAGTCTTTGGTCAAATGTAGATAAAACACTATTAACTTTGTTAAACGAAACCATTAGGTTCTAATTCCTTCCCACACTGCAATCCCGGCAGGCTTGCGGCCATACCATGGACCCCATCCACCACGTTTTGCCTGGGCCAATGCAAATTCTACTTGTTTAGTAACACCGGCTTTCGTATTGTCAGTCGCAAGATCTCTTCCGGTAGCGCGCTCATAATCATTACCCATACCTCCACCAACATACAACTGAAAAGGACCGTACGATGCTTCGCGACCATTCCTTTTTAATTGATTGCCTGTAGTAACACCTGACTGATACTGACCTCCGCCTTCGGCTTTCCATAATCTAACCGCAACATTTGGATCAATACTTACTTTGTTTGCTTCACTTCTGATCGTCTGTTCTATCCATGCGAGAGATATATCGGGCGGATATACCGGAATACCTGTAGTAGATGTCGTTGATGCGCTTGAACCCATACTGTTGTTTACTGTACCCACAGCCCGTGCAAGAGCAGGATCGACTTGTCCAACACCATAACCAATTTCGACTGATTGCGCCTTGACAAGCTGTTGTTCAGACGGCACTTCAAGATGTGGAACTACGCCTATGATAAGTGGAAGCTGTGATCCTTCGCCGTCCATAAAGAACCCAACAACCTGTGCACCCGGTAAAAGCATAGGCATCGCACCGATACCTGAAGTACCGCCGCTTGTTGTTGGTTGCATCACTGTAGCCCAAGGCAGTTTGGCATTAGGAATTGCATCTAGCGCCGAGTTATGGATACCAAAAATGCGAACTTGTGTTCTTCCGAGCATAAGCGGATCTAGGTTATTAACTACTACGCCCATGAACCAGCGAAAGTTATCACCATAATGACTCATCATAGCTTTGTATTACCTTTATAGTTTGTTATCTTAACAAGCGATAACTTTACTGAATACTCAGTCTTACCAAATATGTGATTACAACCATATATCAAATAGTCACCAGATCTTTTCTGATCAATTTCTACCTCTTCATTCGAACCTTTAGGTTGTTGATTGGCCATAGTAAGAATAGAAACAATTTGACCAATAGTCCGATGGTCGCCTTGTGGAAAGAATTGTCTACCTGCAACATGTATTTCTACAGATGATTTACCTAACATATTACGCAGTGATATACTTATTGCCTTTGAGAAATGTCTTGACGTCGTGCCTTCTTCATATATATTAGACATTCCGGGTTCAAATGTTGATGTCGTAGCAATACGACTCACTCGCTTTGTCCTATATTCGTTAGCCGATTTATTATTAAATTGTGTCATAATATCAAATACAGGATTAGCTCCGGACGGCAAGACATGCTTAAATACCTTACCCACATCATATGCAAAAGAATGTTCTAGTGCAGTAGTGGTATCAAGGTATTCGTACTGTGCACCTACATCGCCATTCATAATAAGAGCCAAGGCATTCTCATTGTTCTTCATATCAAAGGACATGATATTAAGTGACACTGCATCACCAGCACCAGGATTCTGTTGTGCATATACAGTAGAATATAAAAATGGATTCTCGGCATTCATCGATGGTTCTGTCAAGAGTGTATATAGATCAAAGAATCTCAGATCATTATCGTTAAGACTTGAGTAACAAAAATAAGGAGCACCTTGCAGACCGCTAGCCCGCATCTTCATTTTTTCAATAATCTCAAGCGGTGTCATATTAGGCACTAGATATCGCATAGTGTTCTGCATTTCTGCTGAAGAACTACTTGCAGCAGCAACTATCTCAGGAAGATCTGATCCTGCATCACTTGCACTTGAACTGCCTTGCTTATATAATCTTTTGGTTGAACCAAAGTTATCAAGTAGCACATGCTCTATAATTTCAGATGGCTTACCCTCGTACATCTTATTAACATTAATCATCGATGAGATGTATGAGTCTTTGTCTATAAGCTTAAGTGTCACAACATCTGAGGTATCTGATGCAGGATGTATTGAACTTATTTCGCGCACCGCAAATTCTTTTTTAATCTTGTAGTCTGTTTGATATAGGCCAGCAATAATAGTAATAGTCTCTGTACCATTAAAGTCCACAGCCTCAACAATTCTTGCGTCATCATAGAATACAAGTGAGCCTGTAAGATACGCACGGTTTAGATTTTCAAATACCTCGATCTCTACGACAGACGCAGTAATATCGAATTCATGTTCATTCCTGCCGTGTGTAATCGTAACCTTCTCAAGCTTATACTCGAGTGGGCTTTTTGGGGTATACTCTGACATTATCTAAACTCTTCGCGGAACGCTTTTGCAATCTGGGTAATAGATCCAGGCTTTATAACCTTTATCTCTTTGAGGCCGTCGTTCTGTTCTCTATAATATTCAAGATTAGTTATAGGTGTAAGTTCGGACGAAATAACACCTGAGTGAGGATTAATATCACTTAGCTGTTTATCTCCATTTACATAATGCTTAATCGCATTAACCTGATCAATAGAGTTTGTGAGTGTGACCGATTGAATAGAATCACCAACCTGTGATGTAATAATTTCGGTCTTTCTAAAGGTACCAACAATCGTAGTCCTATCAATAATGATCTGACCTAGATCTAGATTACGTCCAATGATTTTACCTGTAGCACCAGAGGTTGAACCGGATATCATTGCTCCGACTTTAAATATGCCTGTTAAAATTGCATTGGTAGTTAATACTTGGTGTGGAAAGTCTGTTGTAGCCCTCTCTTTGAGTTGCTGTTCTGACAGTGGCCAACCTTGTTCACGTATATTATCATTCATCATAAAGAATGTATAATAGTAATCAGGTGTGTCATACAGTTGCATAGAGACCTGATCAGGACGATCACCTTCTTGGATGTAGAACTTACGATAAAAAGCTATAGTATCCTTTACTACATCAATTACTTCTACATATGCAGATATATTAGGAAAGCCTACGTTCGCAAGGTTATTACCAAATGAATATGGTGTAATCGGAAAGTTTTTAAAGTATGTTGACATTATTGGACTCCACTCTGCGCATTAGCATTAGGCAGGTGGCTGGTTTCAGCTATCTGTGTATCTAAAAATGTCTGCCACCATTCTTTATAGTTACCGCCAATTGGATCAAGATCGTATGTAATATCATCGCGAGACATTGTAACGTGTTCAATAAAGTTGAGACTCAAATCAATCTCACTAAATTTGCCATCCTTATAGAAACTCTGGGATGTACCATTGTAAGTTGTTGATACTGATCTAAGGAATGCGGGTAGCAATCGCTGTCCAATCTGCTTACCGTTATATAGCATCTGAATAGCAAACTTGTTAGGAAATTTATAACCTACCGAAATATCACCAACTTGAATAGACTCAGGATACAATTCGGTTCGAAAAAACTTAACGATGTTTTCAATTTCACGTCCTTCTTCCACATTACGTGGTAGGAATTTAAATTGGAATGAATGTTCTCTATGGTTAACAGTCTTGAATGTAGCTCTTGTGTTAGGATTTACCGCAGTCTGAGTTGCGTTAGAAGCGATTGCACCGGCCCTATCACCCGCTAGTCCGCTTAGTTTACTCATAACAACACCACCAACATCTTTGTTAGCCTTTGCTGCATCAAGAATAGCACTAATACCTGTCAGGCCGGCAGTAGCCTTTAGCATCTCGCCTGCCTGCTGCATTGTACTTTGTGCATCGTTCACTGTTTGTAACGCAGCAACACCTGATGCGCCAAGCGCAACATTGTCAAATGACACACCGTCTTGCATCTGCAGTGCAGATGGCATATACAACATACAAGATCCTCCTTTGGATCCATCATAGTTTGCACTATTATTAACGATAGTCAGAAAGTTGTTCACAAAGTTTTCAAAGAAATTACCTGAACTTGTAGGAGTATTTGCATTCAGAAAATTAATAGTCTTCGTATCTTCAGACAATACACGAAACATAATCTTCGCTTTATAATCGTCTTGATCACTGAGTGGGAATCTGTAACCCTGATTAGCCATTTGAATTGTCCAATAAATACTGTATAGATTTGTTTAAACTATTTATAAGTATAATCATGGCATATTCTGGAAAATACACAGTTAAGAACCCCGTAAAATATCAAGGTGACCCATCAAAGGTAATATATCGATCTTTATGGGAAAAATATTGCTTTAAGTGGGCTGATCTAAGTCCGGATGTAAAGGGTTGGTCCAGTGAAGAGGTCGTGATTCCTTATTACTATGACATAGATAAAAAGTATCATAGGTACTTCATGGACCTAAAGGTTACATGGTCGAACGGTAAGACTTGGTTGATAGAAATAAAACCTGAGAAAGAGACACAACCACCAAAGGGTGACAGACGCACAAAGCGATACCTGCAAGAAGGTATGACCTATGTTAAGAATATGAACAAGTGGGAAGCTGCAAATAAATATGCGCTTGACCGCAAATGGGAATTTCATATATGGACAGAGAAGAAGCTACAGGAAATGGGACTAATGCCTAAGCCCCTTAAGAAACTAAAGCCTTTACCTAAACCTAAGAAAAAGCCAAAGAAAAAAGTATAAATACCCGTATGAGCAATATATTTAATCAATTAGAAATCGAAGCATTTCGTGCAGGCATTACGCCCCGGACCAAGGAATCAATTAAATGGTTCCAGAAAAAAGCCGGAGCAATGGGTAAGGTTAAACGTAGTGAGTTGATGAACGAAGATCCGATCAAGCTGAGAAATCGGCATGGCGTTGGACAAATGTATATGTACTTCTATGATCCTAAGCATAAAGCTACTCTGCCTTATTATGATACCTTTCCTTTGACTATTGTTATTGGTCCGGCCAAAGGTGGATTTATGGGTTTGAACCTGCATTATCTACCACCTCCGCTGCGTGCAAGGATGCTAGATGGGCTTATGGGAATAACAAACAACAAGAAGTACGATCAGTCAACTAAGTTTGCAGTATCATACGAACTATTACAAAAAACATCGAAGCTTAAATGGTATAAACCATGTGTAAAACATTATCTTGGCTCTCAGGTAAGAAGTAGGTTTGCACATGTACCCGCACCTGAGTGGGAAATTGCTACGTTCTTACCGACCGCAGACTTCCAGAAGTCAAGCAAAGCAAATGTTTATAAAGCTTCACGGAGTATGATCTAATGTCATTTTCAGTAGACGAATTTAAAGGTGCTATCAGTAAGGGTATTGCGGTACCTAATATGTTCCGTGTGTACTTACCTGCCTTACCAGGTGTTGTGACCACTCGTCAATTGAATTTACTATGTAAAGATGTACAGCTTCCGGGCAGACAGATATTAACTAACGAACGTGTCATTGGAATGAAGCAAGTCAAGCAAGCTTATGGCTATGCATCAGAAGATGTGAGTCTGACATTCTATGTAACTAACGACTATGGCCTGCGTCAATATTTTGAGAAATGGCAAGATCTTATTATAACAGATAAGGAACTGAATTACCCGGATGAGTATGGGTTTGAAGTACGAATAGAGCAACTGCAAAAGGGTGCAGCGCTCGACTTACCGGTAGATATTAACTTCAATCTATTTGGTTTAAACATCGATATAGACTTTGATTTATTCAAAGACGCAAAGAGTATATACACGTGTGTACTTGACAAGGCATTCCCTACCACCATGAATGCTATTCAACTGAATAATGAGCAAGGTGGGCTCGTTGAATTGAACGTACAATTGTCCTATAAGGACTGGAGATCAGTATAAAATGGCTTTACCTAAATTAAACTCTACACCAAAATACGATATTACCATACCGTCGACACAACAAGCTGTCCGCTTTAGACCTTATCTTGTAAAAGAAGAGAAGGTTCTGATGCTTGCGATGGAGTCACAGGACCAAAAACAATCACTTGCTGCAATCGTAGATACTATTGTTGCGTGTGTTAGCGAAGATATTGAGCGCACAAAGCTTACGACGTTTGATGTTGAATATATGTTCACACAGATTAGATCTAAGTCAGTAGGCGAAACATCTAAGGTGTCTATCAAATGCAAAGAGTGCGATCACGCCAATGAGGTTGTGATTCCGCTCGAATCAATTAAAATTGATATGCCTGAGAATGTCATCAGTCTGATAGAACTAACTGATGAAATCTCGGTACAACTAAAATGGCCAACATATTCTGATCTAGGCGATCTTGACATGGCCGATGGAGCAAGTCAGGTTACTCAAACCTTTGACATGATTGCTAAGTGTATTGACTCAGTTCTTACTGGTGATGAACGCATTAGTATGAAAGATGAACCAAAACAAGAAGTCATGGACTTCATTGAATCACTCACATCTGAGCAGTTTGATAAGATCCGTGAGTATGTTGAGCTGATGCCTAAACTAAAACACGATGTGGAGTTTACATGTGTATCATGCAGTGACACAAATAAAATTACCTTGGAGGGTATGAACGATTTTTTCTAATAGCCCTTTCTCACGAATCTCTGATCGGATACTTTAAGACGAATTTCTCCCTGATGCAACATCATCATTATTCATTAACCGAAATAGAAGAGATGATACCATGGGAAAGGGAGGTATATTTAACAATGCTCATTGAACATATAAAAGAAGAAAATGAACGAGCCAAGGAACAGCAAAGTAAAAGATAATGGCTGATAAAATAACACTGTCTGACTTAAAAGACGAAATTGCAAAAGGTAATAAAGCGCAGTCAAATACGACTGACGCTATTATGAAGCTTAATTCTACTTTTGCAAAGCAGTTTAAATTGCAGGCACGTGGTGCTGGTGACAGACTAGAAGATAAGCTAGAAGGATCTAAAACTCCTAAGGTCGTACAAAAAGAAATGACTGGCTTTAAGCCTCTTGACAATGCTAGCGGTAATATCAATGCTTTTTTTGGTAGACTTGCTAACATCGGAAAAATGCTTGCAGGCTTTACGGCAGGCCTTGCTGCTGTAGCTGCTGCATTTGCGGGCATGCGTGGATGGGAACTTCCTATTCTAAAACGAATTAGTAATATTAAGTTTGACAATTTGTTTCCGGAGTCATTATCCAAAACCCTTAATCAAAAATTTCTAAATGTTCGGGCACGTGTATTAAGATTTTTTAATATGAGTGCGGTTCTTCCTAAGGGTGAAGATGGCAAACAGATCACATCTATTGGTGGGCAAATAGCTAATGCATTTAAGAATGCCAAAGCAAGCATACTCAAAGGATTTGGTATCGGCATTGATGGAAAGCTTATTGCTTTGCAGGGCGAAGATGGTAAATTTAAGTCTCCAAGGATAGGCAGATTCCTTATCCAGATGAAATCGCTGTTTAGTCCTATCACTAAAACCTCGGCTGCGATTGGTGAATTCTTTACGAGTGGTTTTGGATCAAAGATAGTTACCTTTATGAAGGGTGGAGCAACAAAACTTTTAGCAGTATTTGGTAAAATACTTTGGCCTATCGGTGTTCTGGTGTCAGCCTTCAAAGGTGTCACAGACTTTATTGGCACCGAAGGAACGCTATATGAAAAGTTTACGGCCGGTATTAGTACTGCACTTGCAGACTTCATTGGCGCACCGCTAAACCTTTTAAAGGATCTGATGGCATGGGGTCTAAAGAAGCTTGGCTTTGATGAAGGCGCCGAATGGCTAAAAGGTATTGACTTTGTTAAACCAATAAAAGATATGATTACTAATGTCATGGAATGGTTCGGTACGCTGTTCACAAATCCTGTAGAAGCATTAAAGCAATTATGGACAACACTTCTTGATGGCGTGGCCAGCCTAGGTATGTGGATATATGATAATACTATAAAACCAGTGTTTGATTATTTTACTGGTATATTCAAGTGGTCTGTAGACGGTGTAACAAAGGTTACTGATAGCATCGCAACTATAGTAGGAGATATGGTAACCGGCGCATGGGATTATGTCAAAAAGCTATTTGTATTTGATGAGGGTGTCGAAGGCATTATTGCATCACTAATCAATGTGACGACAATCGTACCTAACCTTGTCAAAGACGCAATCTTAGGTATTACATCATGGCTAGCCAGCAAACTAGGGTTTAATAAAGAAGCCGAAGAGCTTTCTAAATGGAAAGACTATAGTATAGGTGATCTTGCTGTAATGGCATTTAACGGCGTTAAAAATTGGTTATCAAGTAAGTTTAGTAGTGAGGTTAATCTAGGCGGACTGTCATTTAGCCTGTCTGATATAGTCACAGCTCTTAGTGATAACATTGGCCTGATGAAGGATATTTTAGTAGCACAGATATCATTCAGTGTTAAAAGGTTGGTTAACGGATTTAAGGCAAGCTTCGAAAGGGCTGCTAACTTCATAGCAAATCTTGGTGATGAAATATACTTAATGATCTCTAAGAATTTCCGATTTAAACTTCCTGAAATTAATATTCCTGAAACATTTCTTACACCGGCGTTTAATCTTATCCCAGCAATTGATGTAGGTGTAGGTGATGCAGGCACTAGAGCTGCAGCCCAAACTCGTATTGATAATAGGGACACCGAAAGCGCTTCAAGAGTCAATAAGCTACAGAGTGAAACTGGCAATGAATTAGCAAATCTTCAGTCATTGCAAGCTCAGCTAGCATCAAATTTACAATCGGTTGTTGTTAATAATAATACAACTAATACTGCAAACAATAATTCTTCTAGTGCTAACTCCACAAACTTAAATGGGACCGCCTCTGCAGGCGATCCCTTTGCTCTTATGCCAGGGGCATTTTAATCGTCTTGAGCAAGCTTGGCAAAGTATGATAGTGTGTCATCATCATTTGATTTCTCACTAATAGACTCTGCCGTTACCGGAGCATTAATCATTGGATCAGGTGCTGGCTCATTCATTTGAGCAGCCTGGGCCAATGACTGCTGACCGGCATCTGCAGATTCACCAAGAACTTTCATAAGCTTGGCTTTAAGCTCAGCATATGTTTTATAATTCTTAGGATCTTCAAACTCTGCTAGATCGTACATACCATTATATAGAGCTTCAAGCTTATCCTCATCGCTAGAGATAGCTGCAGGAGAAGCAAACTCAGACTTATCGTAATTACGATAGCCTTCAACGTTACGAATCTTAAGTTTAAAGTCTGCACCTTCCCACATATCAAACGGATTTGTAGGAGTTTCGTCCGCAAACTCTGGCTGCATCATATCCATGATTTTGTCATGGATTTTCTTACCATACTGATACAAGAAGGTTTTGCCTTCACGCTCAGGATTAGCAGGATCTGATACAATTAGAATATTTGAGACATAGTGTAACCGACGCTTTTGTTGGCGTGCAGTTCCTTTATCCTCTTCGATACCTGTATTCCATAACTTGGAATTCAATTCACCGACAGGATCTGTTTGGCCAATTGATGTAAGAGACCGTTCGATGTACCATTGGCCAGTTGGGCCTTTAAAACCGTGATCCCAATACCGAACCCAAGGAAGTTCTTGGCCTTCACCGGCTGGAAGGAAACGTAGGACAGCATAGCCGTTGCCGGCTTTATCTACTGTTGGTTTCCAGATACGATCATCACCGTAGCTTTTCTTTTCTCCACCACCGCCAGCAGTTTCGGCTGCTTGGATGAGTTTAGAGATTGAGCTTTTATTTCGTTTTAGTTCTGCAAAAGACATATGATAGTTCCTCTTATTTGCTGTAGTATTGCTGTATTGTGTTTTTGTATTATACCACGTTCATGCGTCGTAGTACACCGCTATTTATACTTTATTCTTCGAAGACAACGGAATCTCCATCGCTATACTGATCTTCGATCTTTTTCCAATGATCGGGATCAGCGTTATTTATGGTTTGACAGGCGCCAATAGTATTACATGGATAGCCAATCTTACCATAGTTATGCATCTTAATATTGTTCATAAAGTTTCGGCGTTCAGGTGAATTCCAAACTTCTATTAAGGTTTGCTCTTTCAGATTTCCTACAACCAAGTCCTGATTATCATCAAGGCAGCATGCATAGAAATCTCCGTTAGGTGCTACATACATAGTTTCTGTCATAACATTAACCATAGGACATTTAGAATCTGGGTGAGCTTCAAATTCTCCTGATTTAAATCGAGGTCTTTCTGCCCACATACCTGAACTGCTATGTCTAACTACACTCAGCGAGTTGAATATATCTTCGCCTAATATTTCTGTTAGGCTTTTACATACCAAACTGTATGAGCTAAATGGTACACTTGTACCAGCCGGAATTTGAATTGGGTTCTTGTCATATACCGAGAAGATTGTGGCAGCATATTCAAAGGCAGGCATTACGTTAATACCAAAATCTAAATCAGGATAATGTTCCATCCGCAAACCTAAGAAATGTTTTAGGTTTTTCATTACAGATTTAAACGGAATACCTTTGACAGCCTTATAAGATTCGTCGTTGTGCCCATCAATATTAACTTGAATAGAATCGAACAGTTTCTCTCTCACAAGTATCTCAGCAACCTTCTTAGACATTAGTCCAAAGTTGCTTAGCATATCAACCTTCACATTAGGAAGTTTCTTTTTAATATATCGAAGGATCTCAACAAAGTCTCTATGATATAGTGCCTCGCCATTTTCACTCATATGCATACGCTGCAATTCATACGGAAAATCAGGGTGAGCCGCTTCATCTATAATTTTAAATACTAACTCTTTGTCCATATCAAAATTACTTTTAGTGCCACGACTTGCCGGGCACCACACACAAGTAGCATTGCATCTATTAGACAGTACAAAATTTATATTCTGAAGTGGTTTCATTGTTCACTCAAATGTTAATTCATTACCGCGTGGTAAGTAATTTAGTTTCATTGCTTCGGCTTCAATCTTATCTTTGATAGGCGCAGATATAAACTTGCGCACATCCTGAGTATCGATATTATGCTTTTCGCAAATGTCACACACCGCATCGATGTATGACATTTTTTGTTTAATTACGGCATTCTCAATAAGAACAGAGAATTTTGATTTTGTTAAAAATTGCGTTTCTATCATTCAACCTCGTTTTCCGCCAAATCATTCCAGACAAAACCAAGGTCTGAATAAAATACGCCATGTGTTCGTTTAATATTACCTTCTTTATCATAGGCCGGATGCAGACATCTCCACTTTACTGCGTGTTCCCTATGTTCACCATAGAAGTCATCACAGTAATCTCCGGTACGTAAGAACCTATCTAGGTTTGCAATGTATCCGGCAGTAGCAGATACCTTTGCATAAAGGCCCTTTGTATTAGGTTCTTTACGGAGGAGAGATCTATCTTCTTTCAAGATCTCTTTCTGTGTTGCCTGCCACCGTCTGATATTTTTAAGAGAGAACACATCATCTTCAGGTAATGCCAATATATTATCAGCAATGTATGCATATGTCGGTGGATTTTTTAGTAGCTTTTCGGCCCGAGCTTTAGCAAAACGCTCAGCAACCTGCTTGCGCTGTTCCTCTGACATAGGCTTGCGTGGCTTCTTAGACTTGATTTTTATAGTATTTCTCTTAACCATGGTATCCTCCAAAACGTTGCTATAATACATCCTACAACATTATTAATAGGTTGTACACACTTATTTTATAATTCTGCTTCCAGAGGAATGATTTCGATTTCACCGTCAGATAAATGCCTATGCTTTATATAGCCTTCTTTACAAAGGTATGTGATAGTGTCCTCAATAGCTCTTTCATTATCTGCATCGTGATTTGTACGAGCAATTAGATATCCGGTCAAAGCACTAAGCCCGACACATGCAAACGCTACCCAAAATGGTTCGATATAAAAATTCATAAGTCAGCCTTTTACTGTGTACAGATATTAGAAATGGTGGTATAATTAAAGAGTTCCTTTGAGGGTGGATGGATGCTAAATACCTATTTATAGACTTTCAAAATCGAGCACACTATCAACTCTGAAGGATCTCCAACCGTCAGATCCTGTATCATATACTACAACAACTTCTTCATTCAATGCACGAACTTTTTTCTGACTTAGCGCATCGTCCTTTTTAGCCGTCGGTAAGACAGATGGATGCAGCGTGCAGTACATCACACGAGATGTACCGTCTTTTTTAGTGAATGTTACTTTGCACTCATTTTCTAGCAAAGCATTTACAAGCCATTCTCTTTCATATTTCATATCAATTCCAATCATTATCAAATTTCGTTGTTTCATGTGCAGTTTCGCCATAATACATCTTTGCATATTTCGGTGCATCGGTGTATGTATTGATATTAGTCATGTCATCAGTCGGAATGAAAATGCCATGAACAAGCTTACTCTTTTTTGGCAACATATCAGAATTTAATAGAGCCTTAGATTTAGCTTTAAGATTTGCCATTTTATTGCGACGATTACCAACTTTTTTGATTAAAGCCAAACGATCTTTCATTTGTTCATCAGTCATCACTAAATTCTTCCTCCGAGTGTGGATTTAATTGCATCAGTATTCTTACGAATACTACGAATATCATCATGGTGCGTTAAAACGCGTGCTTCAACCCTAGACAATTTTGTCTCGATGATTTTTAATTTATCAATAATGTTCATAATCTCAACTTGCATATGCTCATTAGTCATTCTTTATTCCTTGTATGGAAACTGCCTTCCGGCTGTTTGAGTGCTAGTAATAGTTCAGCGAACATCATAGGAGACATGATAATCAAGTCGTGCTCGTCCCGTGATACATTCCACTGTCTTATGTATACTTCATTTTCGTCGATGAACATTTGCACGTCTTCGTAAGCATCGGCCTCACATAAGACAGTAGTAATACTTTCATCCCAATCAATTTCGTTTGTAAACATTAATCGACCACATCCATTTCTAGAGGTTCATTTTCATCCTCAAAAGTTTTGAATTCTAGCTCCTTACGTGCCAACAAGTCCGTTAACATAGTCATTGCACTACGCTTCTCATCTGAAGCGCCTTCACTAATTCCAATAATAACACTCCGAAGTGTTTCAATATCTCTGATTAAACCAACCATTACGCACTCTCCTCAGTTAAACATAAATCTGTCCATTGTACTTCAGCGGTAAATTGTGCACCACTCATTTCACTCATATCCAAAAAACACATTTTATCAAATATGATTTTGGCATAAGCCTCATCACATTCTAAAATTTTCATAATCAGCTGCAGATAAAACATCACATACCTCCTCTGCGCAATGCATTAAGAAAGCCATGCTGAAAAGAACTGTCTGCAGGATCATCCTCAAAAGATTTAATCGCGGCGAATAAGTCGAAGTCCGGATGTTTCATTTCTTCGGTGGCCGCAGCTTGACCGCTTTGATAGTTATGAAAATTAGTTAAATCAGGTTTCATGCCGCCACCTCGATTTTTTCAAAACCAAAGTTACACACCATGAAGAATTCGCCGTTATCCATTTCAAGGATATCGCCAACTGATGTTGAATGATTACGATCGCCAATAACTTCTACAATGTGTTGGTTGTTCCAAAGATTAGTATATTCAAATGCAAGATTTTTATCATCTGTGTGAACTTGGAATGCTTCTGAGTAGAAAGCAAAGTTTTCGGTTTTAAACTTAGATGCACCAAAGAATGATACGGCCAATTTAGCTGATTGAGCAGGAACTGCATCGTGACCTTCTGCATTGATAAGGTCTACTTGAGCTTCTGTCAATTGAATTTGGTGAATCTTGATCATCTTGTTTTCTCCTAATCACTGTTTCTGTAATTAGAATAATACATCTGGAATCATATGTAAACAGTTAATTTGCTATTTTTTCACTTTTTTTTCTTTTACAGTGCCATCAGTTCTGCCAATCTGTTCAATTGGTCTATCTGGCCCGCATATTTTTCTACATGCCCGCGGTGCATATTCAAGACCTTCGTTTGCTCCTTTTACTACAGCATCAGAAAAAGCTAACCATTCATCTGTCAATAGAATATCTTCGATAGACTCATTATTTGAAAGTTTAAGCTCTTCGTTCAATAATGCGCTATATAGCGGATCTGGCGGTTTGTGCTCATAGTCAATGTGACAACACGGTATTAAATATCCGGTAGCAGTATGAGCAAATCCTTCTTTTTTCATAAGCAAGGATTTTTTAATGAGACACATAGGTTCAAATTCATTTACCATATTTCTTCACTTCCGTCAGGATAATATACTTTATTTAACATTGGTATCGTAGATTGGAATTCTGTGTCTGGCCTGAATTCTTCGGACGGAAATCGGTTTGAATATACCACGTTAAATATGACGCCGATATCACGTGCCATTTTTTTACAAGTTTCAATATCATGTTGGTTGTATTTGAATACAATGTATTTCCATATGATATTATTAGGATCCATGTATTCTGTAGACATCTTCATCATATCAAAAAGCTTTTTGCCGTCTTGCCTTACACGATACTTGTGTGAATCTTCTGGTAGTCCGTCTATTCCAAAAAACCACGAAATATTTTCATTAGTACATTCTTCATATATTTCTTTGTACCACTTTACTGGCTTATGTGATGCTGCTGTGTGTACTGAGGCACTTTTACCATACTCTATAACCTTGTGCAATATGCCTTTAAAATCTGGATGCATAGACGGGTCTGAAACTTGTCCACTAAAATCAAAATGGTCAAAATACTTAAGATACTTTTCAAAGTCTTTTATAGAAAGTGTCTCACCTAAAACTTTACCATATTTTTTCATATGCTGTAAGCGTCTGCAACATGGGCATTCTAACGTGCATTTATTAGATATATCCATGTTGATAGTACGAGAAAAGTTTACGTGCGGATTAGATCTTTCAAGAAAGTGGAGTAGTGTCTGGTTCATCACAAAAGGTCCTGCATGCAGATGGAAGAGTTTCATAGCTTTCCCATGATTCAGGAAGATCTACGTTAAACCAATCAGAAGTCAATATTTCTTCAAGGGTGTGGCCATTCAAATTATACTTATGCCTATTCTTTTTATACTTATTTAATACAGACCCATCCTTATCCCAGCCAGACCTGTTTGATGGATCTGATAGGTTTAAGAAATTGGTATTACCTAAATAGCAACACGGTAGTACCTGACCATCTGGGTTTACGAGTATTTTTTCTTCATTTAACCACTTGCACGTAATGCATGGTTTATTCTCTGTGAGATCTGTGTCCATGGATTGTCCAATCTTTAGCATACTTGCTTTTGTCAGTTTTATTATGTGTTGCCATCATATTCTTTGAAGCATTATCGATCCAAGGATTTTGAATTATGTGATTTAAGTCTTTAGTTATTTCTTCAAGAACTTCTTTTTCACCAAACTCATTAATAAACTCAAACCTATCATTGATCAAAAATCTATCAGACTTAATAATATAGACTTCTTGGGCACCGTACATTCTACACATTTTTCTTATATCATAGACATAATCTTGATTGTGTTTGAATAGAATTATAAACGCTTTTGTATGAGCACGTGTAATAGAAAGTGCTTCCATGTTGTTAAGCGTTATGTTTAAATCTACACCTTTCCTGTACTTCTGATGCATTTCGTTATCAACACCATCAATATCAAAATATACCGTCAGGCGCTCTTTACAATAGTTTCCAAGATCTTCCCACCAAGTTTCTGTTCGCATTCCACCGTTTGTATTCAAATGTATTTGAGCATCCGAGTTATCGATAATATATTTACATATTTTGCCAACATCTTTACTCATAATAGGATCACCCCAAGTTCCACAAATTTCAAACTGTGAAACAAAGTCTATTGATCCTGGCGGAAACTTTCGTGTAAAGTCTTCTAACGACCATTTTATAAGTGGAAGCCATGGCATCTTACCAAGCCCGTTAGGATCAGTACGGTGACATTGTGGGCAAGCTGCATTACAATATGTAGAAAGGTCTAGCGCAATTCTAACTTGCTTATTTACTAAATCAGCAAATGACATGATGTTAACGCCTCCAGATACTCTAATGTTTTTTCAGGCTCTTCAAAATACCTCATCTTGTCTTCGCGCGATTCAAATACTTTATGATTTGGGTAGGTATGTAGTTGTAGTCCGATAACTTCTTCAAAAGTAATCTTCTTATCATATTGCGTCATTTTTCCTAAAGTGCGAGCTTGCATTAGATGGTAAGCAGAAACAACCGTCACATATTCATACGGTACCTTTATATCGCCAAGATTGTTTAACACTTTATTTTTATCTCTATCATATGATACTGACCAATATTGGCCATAGCCATCAGTCTCTTGTTTATATTGCATTATAAGATTTGACATTATGTGATCAACCATATCTTCTCTTGGGGCTAGTACATGTATTTCACACTCTTTAATAATATCCTGGTAGTGTACGATATAGCGCCCCAATTGTAAAAACATCACTTTAGCGATATAAGGGTTTATATTGCTTCTATCAATTGAGTTAATAGTTTCAAGCTTTTCACCGGCATCAATAAGATTGTGTTCTTGAGCCATAGCCCTTTGATAATATGTAGATGCAGTTCTTGGTACCGATACTATCAAAATATTTTTACGGGTCATGGATGTAAATCGTCTGGTTTTGATTCTGTATAAGAATCCATTAACCAATTTGCAATTTGATCTTCTACTAAATGTCGGAGTTTATTATATTCATTGAGCTTTTTTCGCCGAGCAGTCATAGTAGATAACTTATCATAAATGACCTTAAGCTCATCCGTAGGCAGGTTCCATATCGATAGGTGCCTCGGATAAAGCACGGTATTAAACCAAAGCTTTACATCATGCTTATGACAAAAGTCTAAGAACGATGGCATCTCTTCCCAGTTATTACGCATAGGATTTACCATAACCGATATTTGTACATCCTTCTTCTTACAGTGATCCTTAAAGATTTCTAAGTTTTCCATAACTTTACTGAGATCGCCGTTAATACGAATTTTTGAATATGCCTCAGGAATTAAACTATCAATACTAATGTTGATTTGGATGTTACAGATATCTAATAGATGGCGTACTCGCTTATTCATCACAGTACCATTTGTAGCAATACTAATAGGAAGACCAGGATTGATTTCTGCTATGTCTTCGCAAATATCTAACACTAGTTTTTGAGCAAATGGTTCTCCGCCATTAAATCGAAGCTCTTTAAGATGCGGATAGTATTCCTTTAATTGCTCTCTAAATGAATCATCATACGGTTCTAGCATTCCACGATGATCGCCCATACCGGCTTTCTTTGCAAGGCCATTACTTAATAGTGGTGAACACATTATACATTCGAGATTACACTGGTTGCTTACCTCAAGCTCAATCATGCTTGGATAACCATTCTTATTCACAGGTAATTCGCCATATGCCTTTGCAAGAGGCCATACGTCATTATCCATTTCGTGCTTGCACTCTTTACATCTATCTAAGAATTTGTTTTGTAATAGCGCATCACGATACTTTTGAAAATGCTCACCATTCCATATATCATTTACAGATCGATCCTTAGACCACTTGTCACCAAATCCAGGAAGCTTCCAACACGGAGCAACTTCACCTTGGGTGTTAAAATACATATTATTAAATGGAGCATTACATGGGGAAAATTCACCGTACATTATCTAATATCTCACTCCATTCAGGAAAAGCTTTTGCAAAATTATTGTCTCTCAGTTCATCATAGTATTTTATATGTGCTCGAAAGTGTTCGATCTTATTAACGCCTTCTAAGTTCATTCTATTAAGTATCAACTGAATTCGTTCGTCTTTATTATCTTTAAACTTCTTGTTTACGATTGCTTTTACTTCAACCGGCAAATTAGTGATATTTAGATTCACCGGTTGTTCAACATATTGAATTGAAACCGGTGTGCCAAAATCATCAGCATATTCTAAAAACTCATCTATGTAGTATATATTGTACCAGTTCATAGTACAATTAAACATTACTTTATCCGGAAAATTGTTTATAAATTTTATAAAGTTTTTTTCTATAACTTCAAAGTCTGAGCCTTCACGCTGATAGTTATTTCTTTCATAGATATCATCTAAACTTATTCTAATATCAAGCGACTTCAGTTTTTTTAGCTGAGAGACAAACTTAGTATTCCAGTGAGTTCCGTTTGTGACCATTAAAGTTCTTATGTCATTAAGACCTTCTTCGTCTATGTAATCCATAATCTTTTTAATTTCTTGATTTACAAATGGTTCGCCACCTGCAAATAGGATATAATCAGCTTGCTTCAGCCAATCGCGTATGATTGGCTCGTGATGTGTGCCGAGTATTTTATGAGCTAGATAATGTGCTCTCACGTCAGGCGTTTCGGTTTCTTTTGCAATTTGACTAGAATTGAATGATCCACACATACGGCATTTAAGGTTGCACACATTTGTAGTTTTAAATTCCCAAAATACAGGCGGAGTATCTAAAACGGCGGACTTGAATTTTTCGGGCAGTAACTTATCATCGGTCCAACGATTTATTACCTGCCTAAGACTTTCAATACCTGATTCTTCGGCCTTCCAGCAATCATTACATTCTTTAGGTTTTTCACCATCTAAAAACCTTTGACGAAGATCTTGGAATTTTTCATTATTCCAGCCTTCATCAATTCGCTCATCTTTCATATCCGATAATGATTTTGGATATCGACAGCATGGCAATAGCACGCCCCTGGGATCTATAGACAATTGTGTAAAAGGTGCACTGCAAAAGCTCATAACAAATCCTTAATTAAATAGGCTATTAGATACAAAAGTATATATAAATAGTTTTGACTCATATTATTTTATATCATTTCTTTGTGACTTGAAAGGGAGAAAATACAAGGTAATATAGTTCATGATAGATCCGGTAACTGCAATTGGCTTGGCATCGGCTGCATACCGTGGCATCAAATCAGCCATACAAACAGGAAAAGAACTGCACGATATGGCCGGCCAACTTTCCCAATGGGCCGGCGCTATGAGCGACTTAGACTTTTCGCACAAGCAAGCTGAAAATCCACCAATGTTTAAGAAAATATTTGGAGCAAGTAAAATAGAAGCTAATGCTTTAGAAGTGTGGGGACATAAGCAAAAGGCAAAAGAATTGCGTGAAGATTTGCGCAGTCATATATCCTTATATTACGGACCATCGGCTTGGGATGAAATTGTACGCATTGAAGGTCAAATGCGGAAGAAACGTGCTGCAGAAGTTTATGCAGCCGAAGAACGCAAACAAATGATAATTGAATGGATAGTGGGCATTGTAATGGCAGTAGTATTATCTAGTGTATTAGGTGGCATCTTGTATTTGGTGGGTGCCGGAACAGGGAAATGGTAACATGTGGTTATTAATATGGTTTGTGTTTATACCTGATCAAGGTATCAAATATTATCATTTAGATACTTTTACATCTGAGACGATGTGTAAGGTTGGAATGTCCCAGGCTGTGGTTTTGGCCTATGACAAAAAAGAAGTACTAGAGTGCATTTATATAAAGCCTACTAAAGATAAGCTATAAATTAAATTTTTTACATTTTGCAATGAAGGTAGTGCGCTTCAAGCCAAGGCGTTCACTTGCCTTGGTTTTATTCCAATCGTGATCTATTAATGCTTTCTTGACTTTTTCGTAAATTATATCGTCAATCTCTTCATTTAGAGAGACAAATTCAGGCTCTGGCCAAATCTCATCGAATGTATCAAAAAATACCTCTTGTTCTATTTTTGTATCAGGTTCTAACATGTGATTATTTATACTGTCAAAAAGTGGACAGTTGGGTATAAATAATACCTGAGGGATATAAGGAAACTAGAAGTATGCACAGATTTTTACTGATAGCCGCTTTTCTTGCGGCCGGGCCAGTCTATGGTCAAGTGGCTAATGATGCTGATGGTAATTATGATTCTACAAGTTATGTGAACACAGATAGCAATACGACTACTACGACCGATAGCACAGTAAATAGCACCAATACTAATAACAACACATCTGCTATTACGAGCACAAATACTAATACAAATAACAATAATAACACCTCGAATTCAACTTCGACTAATACTAATACTAACGCAAATACCAACACTAACACTAACACTAATACCAATAATACGACAGTAAATTCTACTGGAAACAACACCAATACAAACACTAATACAAATACTAATACAAGTAATAACACAAATAATAACACAAATAATTCTACCGTAAACTCAACAAGTAATAACACAAACAATTCAACTGTAAATAGTACGTCCACCGTTGACCAGACGGTAAATTCAACTGCTACTAACACTAACACCAATACTAACACTAATAGTAACACAAATAATACCACAGTAAATTCTACTGGAAATAACACAAACACAAATCAGAACACATCCGATATTACTCAAACATTAAAGACTCCACCTCCATCGGCCATTGCGCCGACTGTTATGCTAGGCGGAAATGATACATGTACTGTTTCTTATTCAGCTGCAGTTCAAACTCAGATCTTAGGTGCTTCTGGTGGTGGTACAGTTCGTGACTTAAATTGTGAACGTCTTAAAAATGCCAAAACACTTTATAACATGGGCATGAAGGTAGCATCGGTTGCTTTGATGTGTCAAGAAAAATCAATATTTGAAGCTATGGAAATGGCCGGAACTCCATGTCCGTTCAAAGGTACTATTGGAACTGAAGCTCAAGCGTTGTGGGATAATGATCCTGCTCGGAAACCTGTGGCCCAAAGAGGAAATCAAGATAATGATGCAGTCAAGAAGATTCTTGCTGGTGTGTTATTTGTTGCTTTGTTGTCACTCGGCCTATAGCCAAACTACAACTAATGCTGAACTAGCGCCCGAAGATCCTTATGAGGCAGTGCCTGGTGTTCCGTATATCAGTGACAATTTAGTTGAAGATCCTCTATCGTGGAGTGGGCCCGAAAGTCAAGGAGATTGTACGTATCGTCCGGCTGGTCATGGAGCGTACGCTAGCGATGAAAGAATTTTTGCGGGTGATTGGTATTCTAATCCAGGCTATCGTGGTTGCCCCCAAATATCTGAAGATGGTACAATGCGGTTTAGTTGGCGCCCTGAAGATAATATGGGGCTGGTTAATACCATTGATGATAATAGTATGGACAGTAAGATCGCGGCTTACGCTGCAGCCTTTGGTGATCTAGGTATCACAGTCAATGGATACACATACTCATGGATAATTAAAAGTAAAGATGCCGAGAATGCTGAGAATACAATAGCCGAAGGGCCTTATGATAAGAAGGGTTTGGGGTATAGTCAGGATTTATTATCTATTCAAGTTGAGTTTCTAGGTGAAACTAACGAAGATGTTCTGTTCGATAAAACGTATGATTATGACTATCAAATCGCAAACTGGACCACTTTTAGTGGACAAGAAGATTTTGAACTAGATGGCAAAGATGTTAGTAAGATTCGTATGACTATCAATGGATATGATGCTGGCTATAGTATGGGGTATTATGGACCTGAAGTTCGAGATGTACAATTACAGTTGTTGTTTACTGTAAAGGAAGCGCCTATTGATTGCGCCGCTGATCCTGGATCTAGTCCTACATGCTATGGCTATCAAGATGCTTTCAATGAATCAATTGGATTACCGACTCAAGCTGAAATGATAGCTGATCTAGAAAAAGAGTATGGAGGTTATGATGATGGTATTCCAGAGTTTGATGGGCAAGATGATGGTATTCCAGAGTTTGATGGACAAGATGATGGTATTCCAGAGTTTGAATTGACTGAAGCTGAGAAGCAAGGTATGGATGCTGAAATAGAAGCAATGGGTAGCATTGTAGATGATGGTTCTATGAATGGGTCATTTGAAGATGACGGTTCTATACCAATGGATGGATCATTTCCTGAAGATAGCTTTTCTGGGAATTTAGCGGAAGACTATAGCGGCATTCCTTTGGATGATTTTAGTAGTAAGCCAGAAGAGGCCTTTGATAGTGAGCCTGACCAATTCTTTGAACCACTAGAAGAAATTGACGCCACAGGCCTCCCACCGGTTGATGAGGTGTTCATAGAAGAGCTTCCAATTTTAGATGATAACTTACCAACAGATATATCCAATGAAACACAAAAGGCGCCTAGCATTTCTATTAATCCTATTGCTATTGCAAAAGGTGCAGCAAATGCTGGAAATGTTGTGGCAACTGAAGCAACGAGTGAGGCGCTTACTTCGTCAGCTGTATCATCAGAATCCGATATAACATTTAGCACTAATCAAAGTCTTACTGCATCAATAAACAGCAATACAATAGATGCAAACCCTGGACAGACTAATGCTTTTGGCCAGATTGAAAGTAATATGGGCGGAGGATTTGATGGATCGGATAGTGGATATGGTGATGGTGCCGAAAATATTGGATCTAATGGTGATATTGTTATAGATAATAATGCTATTGATTTTAGTCAACAGGATTTTAATTCCAACTTTGATAATACTAATGAATATGAAGTTGTTGGAATTACTGTAGAGATTGAGATTGACGCGATTAGTTCTAAGCTCGTAAATAATGCTATTAAAAATATAGTTAACACACTTATCGAGCAAGGACAAATAGTGCCTGAAGAAGAACAGTCTCCAGGCCTAGATAATAATGCAGAAGACGCTTTAGTTGAAGCGGCAATATCTGGTGATACTAGTGAAGATGCTCAGTCTGCATTACTTGGTTATAATCCAAACTTTCGAGTCTATGTAACTCCTCAGATGCCAGATAATACTTTCTATCTGCCAAAGGACATTTACCCTGGACAAGAAAATTATGATAACCCGGCCGGGCGTTTCTTTAGCGGTGCTTCGGATGAAAAGCATAAAGAAATGGTCCGGCAGCAATACGAAAGAAATTAAATGGCACAGAAAAAATTAGCCGTCAATTCAAAATATGCGGCATACGATTTAGATGGTGATGGAACAGTGACGGATGAAGAAATGGCAAAAGCCGAACATATGATTACAGTTGAAAATGAAGATAAAAAGCAGGACGCACAACGTAACATGGCATGGTTTGCTTTGTTTGGTATGTTGTTGTACCCATTTGCAGTAGTTATTGCAATTGCATTTGGACTTGACTCTGCCGGTACTATTCTAGGTAATATGGCACCAACATACTTTGTATCAGTTGCTGCAATTGTTGCTGCATTCTATGGTACTCAGGCATATGCAAGTAAGTCTACGAAAACAGAAGATTACTAAAAGGAGAATAGTATGGCCGAGGTAGAATTTGGTGGAGTTAAATTTACTGGTGGGAAGATGGTTGCCGTGTTAACTGCGCTATCTACTCTCGGTGGTGCTACGTGGGGAGGATTTGAAGTCTATAAAGATTATATGGATATGAAAGAAATCATCCAAAATATCGATATAGATGAAATTGATGCCCGCAACAACGAAATAGAAATAAAACTCGATGCAGCTATTAGCTACACTCGAGACATTAAGAACGACCTTAAAGATGATATTGGTAGGATAGATGTTGGCTTAGATAAACTAAAGGCTAAAGTAGAAGCATCTAAAATTCACGTTGAATCTAGCGTAGAGAAATTCGAGGACAAGACTGAGATTGCTATAGAAAATTTTGAAGCAAAAACTAAAGCTCAATTAAGAGAAGCTGAGCAGGATCTTAAAAAAGCTCAGGCTGAGTTAGAAGCTATGGCAGACGAGCTTGATGCTGAGCTCGAAAAAATACGTGATACTATGGGTGAAATCAGGTCTGAAAGCGGTGCAACCCTGCGAGACGTAGAAACGACAATGCGCGAATCTGAGAAAGACACGCGCGATATAATGAAAGGAACTACTAAAGATATAAACGAAGCTATGGCTGCACTTAAGAAAGATATACAAGAGAGAATTGAGGAGGCCCTTGATAATCCACTAAATGACTAATATAGATCCTTAAGATCTTTGTCAGTATCCCAATGGTAACATGTGTATCCTACTATAGTCCACCCATTTTCCTCAGCTTGCGTATATCCTGCAGCTAGACTTTCTAGACATGCTTCTAATGTAGGAAGTGGCTGGGGAAATGCCATAACACGACAGTTGCCCATTTCTAATGAACAGCCTAATATTATTGCGCTAAACATTTCACTTACCTCCTAAATATTTTGGAACATCTGATTCCTTTTTAACTAGCCAAGAATCGTATGAAGTTTTAATCCATTTAATCATTAGTCACCTTTATAGATTTTAGTCAAATGCGTTTCAAACTCTTCAACCTTAGCAAGGCGATTTGGCCATAAGATATAATCCTTTTGTGGATTAGCCTTAAGATTGTTAAGCAATGGCGTTATAGCATTATACAATGCATCAAGACGATCTTCAGCAGTTCCGGCAGCTGACGCTGCCGTTTGTACTGACTCAAGTTCATTTTCGTCTACTGCTGTAAAACCAAAATCGAATATGTCTGACATTATTTTGCCCTTAGTGAAACTTCTACAGGAATACGATTTCCTACTTGGTATTTATTATAAGTCATGGCAGTGCCTTCATGTCCATTCCATGTGAACCATATTTTATAGTGTTTAATAGTTTTTTCATTGTGTGAATCATATACCGTTTGGCATTGTTGCTCTAAACGGTAGCCAGTAACCACTTGCGATGTTTTACCGCCTTGCTGAGAATTAGCGCCCATGATAGCACCAAGAACAGTCATAATGTCTTTGCCTTGTCCGCTACCAAACTGGTTACCAATAACACCGCCGATAATAGCACCGCCCAAAACTTCACCATCACTACTACGACGTTGGACGTTACCGTAAATAGGAACCTCAACATTCTGACATATATTGCGAGGCGTATTTACGGTCGAATTTGTATAGATTGGATCTACACGTGAAATTGTAGCGCGAACAGTGTCCGCATAAGCTGGCAATGCAATTGCAATTGCTGTCAATGTAGTCATTAAAAGTTTCATGATATTTTTCCTTATGCGAACATTAAGTTTAATTAGGTAATTTTTTACTTTTTCGTCGGAGCTTTCTCATCTTTGAGAAAAGCCTGCTAGATTTTCCTAGCATGACTTCCTTTAAGTCTCGTCGTCGTAATCTTGCTGACTCTGACTTGGCGATACGTTCTGATCTAGTAGTTTGCACTTCCTATTCCTTTCGTATGAGAGCAATAATATTTATACAATAACATATGTTATATGAGATGTAAACACTTTTTTTAATGTTTGGTACTCCCGGTAGGACTCGAACCTACAACCAAAACGTTATGAGCGTTCTGCTCTGACCATTGAGCTACAGGAGTATTATTTGGTGATCTCTGTAGGACTCGAACCTACGACCTAGTCATTAGAAGTGACTTGCTCTAATCCAGCTGAGCTAAGAGACCAATTCTGCTATAGGAACTTAGATGTGATATTCACTACATTTGCTATAACGAGCAATATTACTATAACCTCAAAAGAGCGCATAATATAGGTCAACCTACAATCTCCATTCCGTCATACTCTGTTTCAATAAGAGGTTCAGATGGATTATTATCTGCCATAAAACCACTGCGAACCATAGCAGAGTATTTAGACAAATCCATATGGATTTGGCGGGATTGCTCTCGCGTCAGACCTTCCCATATTTGGGTTTTGCCGTCTTCCCAATTCTCTATTAACTCAACATACCACATTATCATATCAATCCTTATATTTTACAATAGCCAAAAGTTCTTTGACTAAAGTCTTTCCATAGTCAGTAAATAAAATACCTTGATCCCAGACGAAGTGTTCCACACACTGTCCGCTCCAAAAGGTTTCGCTTTGGGTTAACCAATCTAATGCTTGCGTACGTGACTTAGCACCAGAAGATATTACTTTAGCAACAAGCTCTTCAAAAAGAATAACATCTTTTTCCGCTTGATTTTTGTTGCTAATTTCGTTTTGCTTGAGTTGTTCGCAGAGTTCATCGAATATGGTATCTTTACCCGCTTTATCAAGCGAGTCAAAAGAATTTAGATAATCAGCATTAGGCCTGAAGCCGTGTACATCTTTATGTAAATCCGATATTAGATCATAATCGCCTTGCATTAACTTTCTCCTCTTGCATCTGATATGTCCTTTATAATAGGTTTCTCAGGCAAAGTAAACAGTTAATTTCACTTATTTTCAAGTCTTTCTTCACGGAACATCCGTAAGATCCACTCGTGGTATCGTTCTTGCTTCTCTTGGTTCATCGTGTACGTACCTTATCCATAATGTAATGTTATCTATAATGTTATCATGCGGGTCATCAAGCTGCGCCTGCCATAGGCGCTGCTCGTCGTCATCCATTCATAATTCCGTTTATAATTTCTATTATTCAATATTATTTATAATATAGCGCAATTAGACTCTTTTCTAATGAGTTCGCTTCTATTTCCCAAGGCCTATCATCGTATTCCATGTCTAGGGGATATAGAACTTTCTCATAAAACACATCTCTTGCCCACTCTTGTTTCATCTGCTTAGTCACATATTGTTTGACGTGCACAAGCTCGTGTATTACAGTTGAGATGAGTTCGTATTCTGATTGTGCTATATCAAGCCTAATCGTAAAGTCTCTATCTTCTTCATCCATGCAATCGCCATGAATACCTTCATTGGCTCTTAGTTTTCGCATAAGTTTAAATGTTACGCACACATTTTTGTGGCGTGGAAATAGATTCTTCTTAGCAAAAAACGCAGCTTCATATATGACATCTTCTAACTTTGCATTACGAGCGCCAATAAAATCTATTTCCATACTATTTTAATTTATTCACGACTACTTCTACATTGTCAGGCAATGAGACCTTTGGCTTACCGTGCATGTGATGTACGACGAATTGTGTGTTAGGAAACTCACGAAATAAGCCTTCCCAAATAGGTCGCCAGTTTACGGCTAATCGGTGTGTGTTAAATGCATCTCTATTTGAATTAAGTACAAAGTCAGTGGTACTAATTAGATTAAAGTCAAATATTGAATCAAATCCGTACATATGGATCTCATCGCAGTTAAGCTTGTTTGCTGTATAATGAGTACACATATGCCCACAGTTAAAGTCGGTGTAGTTATTAGCATATCGTGGTAGATCTAAATAGAAATCTTTAATATGCCTAGAAAAGCGCATATGGAATTGTGGATTCATCTCAGTGAATTTTTTAGGCCTTGCACCCATAATCCAATCGTATCCACGTAAGTCCACACTACCCTCTTCAATAGCGCGACACATTTTAAAATCTACGATAGCTGTACCATACACATTATCAATGGCGGTAGGTGGCAGATTGCATGTGAGCTTTAAGCCCTTAGCGGGTTTATAGAACCTGTAACTATCACCATTACCAATAATATGAGCAACCTTAGGCATTCATTAAACTCCGAATATGTTCTTTACCCTTCGCACCAGTGTGATGCTTAATGCGGATATCTTTAACTTTGTTACCATCAAGTCCATCTAATCGTAGGTAGTTATATTGTGGTGGTAACCTGTTTATGTATATAGCCTTTGCAAGAGGATCTAACATAGCGTGTAAGACTTCTTGATCTCCACGTTGCTGTGGATTTTCGAAGCATGCCTGTGCCCACCTTCTTAGCATCTCAGGTTTACCCTCAAATGCGACAACGCCTGAGTTGTACCATTCTTCTCCTGACCGTTTAGTCCATGGTGTATCCATACACATATTCAGTTTTTGTGCTAAACAATGATTCCAAATATCTGAAATATTACCAACCACTTCACAATCAACATCAACCCATACTGTTCGTTTGTATGGTGAGTTCATCATTGCGCCAGGTTTTTTAAACCATGTTGCTTGACCAGTTGCTTGCTCAAGGTGTCCAATAGAACTAACTTTTGTTTCAACATAGTCAATCATTTTTTGGGACATACCAAAATTTATAACTGACAATGGCATATCATTATGTTTATAATAATTCTCAATAAACCAAGGGAGCATCCATTCAGCTTCTCTATCACATCCGGTTAGGACGCATTCACTTAAATCAGGTTTAGACATCAATAATCTCATATCTTTGGTTAAAATTATGTTTGGCTTGACAACCGGCCGGAGCTTGAATTGTAGTAAATGTATCTTTGGCTTCTACAGGCCATGGATATATTTCTTCAAGGAAGGGAAAAGTCGCTTTATTTAGAAACACGTCTGTAGGACGAGCTTCCATAATTGCTTGTTGAATAAGCTGTTCAGCTCCCGCCGGATTTACTCTATACGCATGCGCACCAGGGAAATACGGTTTAGACACCAACGGTTGAACACCAAACCGTATAGGTTGATTGAACCTGCCATAAGACGGTTGTCCTAACGATACACATCCTTTAAACACCATATTAGAACTAATATTATTAATACATATTGCGTCATGTTCAAAGATAGTAATCGATTCTTTGGTGCGTACACATTCTTGCCATAAGCTGAAATGTGATAGGAATGCAGCAATACAATTTTCCGTACGAGAATATACTTCATCCATTGCTGCAACATTAATGCCAAAGGCTTTTACTATACCATTTAAATCATCGGCCGGAGTAGTAGCTTTCCATTTTTCAATAGTAAGTCCACCTGTGCTTAAACCAGATTTAATACACCGCTCTGCAGCCTTAACAGACTTTTCGTTATCAGCTATAGTAATTACGTAATGTTTCATAATGTAGTTGTACTAGGAAGTCCTTGTACCCTTGTATAATATCGTTTGGTGACCCGTAGGAAATTAAAGTTCTGATAACAAAGAAGCGCGTCGTTTGGCCATGCTCCAATTCTATTAACAGTTTCGATAACCTTCTTAGCTGCGCTTGGTGTAATTATATATGCACTGTTTCCGGCTAACCCTTGAGGCACATCCCATGTGTCAATCTTAGGTAATTGTTGTATTACCTTATCATTTTTTTGTATAATATCGTGGAATAATCCTGCCATACGTGTAGCACCACGAGGATCATTGATGCCCAGCACACAGTCATATCCTGGCTCAGCCTCGCCAGGATCAACTAGCTTATTAGTAAATATTGCATCATGTTCTAGAATTAAATAATTCTCAGATGATTTAGCAGCTTCTTTCCACAACCTATAATGACTCATAAAACATGCTACGCGTTTACGCGGATCTGCACCAGAGTATGCACTTAGTTTCAAACCTGTTGCTATATCAGATTGCTGACCTTCCCACGGATAAGTCCAACGTAAACCTTCACGTGTAAAAAGCTTATTACTTTCATCTGCCGTAATAGCATCGAAGGTTTTAATATCAAACTCATTCTCAAATAAGGCCGAAGATTCTCTTAATACTCCGGCCCCTGTTTCAGAAAGATGATTGCCTTTAATAGTTATTACTCTAGCTTGCATTTCTTAACTCAATAATATAACTGTCAGGTGCTCCAGTTAGCTTACGCTGATCATGACGCTTGATATTCATACCAGATTTTTCTATTGTTCCAAGGAACATCTCATTATCAAGATGGTTATATCGGTCAGGATATTTCTGTAACCATTCTAGTTGTAGTTCTTTAGTAGTCATAATCTCTAGTGGAAACACATCTTCAATAAAGAAGACACCATCGTCAGCTAAAAATTGTGATAGATTTTTAAACGTCTGCATGTTGGCTTTAGGTGTATGCATTCCGTCATCAATGATAACATCAAACTTAATGTCTCCCCACTTCGAACGAATTTCACGTGCAATAGATGGATCAGTACTACTCGCTTTAATCCAATCAGCACGGTCATACGTGTAACAATTTAAATCTTGAGGTTTAGTTCGAGTAAAAATGTCTACTCCATACATATTAGCCATAGGTAAGTATTGGAGAAAAGCTTCTGTGCTATGGCCGTTAAATACGCCGACCTCAAGAATGTTGATACGCTTATTCATCATCGTATCCATCACTGGTGCATATACACGATCATATTGATGCTTACGCGTTTTGTCACATCCATACTTATTAAATAGATCGCCTAGTTCACTCATTATCTAATCTCCAATAGTTTTTGGTCGCAGCACTATTAAAATCAAATCCCCAATGGTCAATATCTTTCTTGTACCAATCAGCGACAATTTGAATCGTCTTATCATTATATATCTTCTGATAAGTGCCCTCATTTAGTGCTGTTACATTCCTAGCACGAGACATTTGCGGAATTTTAAAATACGCAATTAATTCGGCATTAAGATGTTCGAATCTTAACATATCGCATTTAACATTACCCTTTTCATCTGAGACGTGGTCAAACGCCGGATACCAACCACGAATAGCACGATGCCACATGAATGGATGATTCCCCCATTTGTGACGCTCTTCAAGAAATGCTTCAAAGCTAGAAACATCTGCATAGGTTGGGTCAGCCTTTTTTTCTACTTGGATTACTTTTTTTGCGAAAAAATATCGAGATACCACACGACTCCAAGGGTTCCTAATAATGCCGAAAGCTCCAAATTGTTTAGTGTAATCTGGGTTAAGATCTCTCCAACGGGCATGCTCAATTCCATGATGATCTCCTGTCATTGCCATAGTATCTAGTAGCTCTTGAGTATATTCACGACTCTTGTGTGTATTTTGATTATTGACTAAAATCTTATCTCTTAAGAATGGGCTATGACGAATGGTCATGCCAGCATTTTTAGGGATATGAACAAAAATCTTTTTATTATCCAACATGTTTCATTAATTCCTCTACATTTTCTCCACGGTTTGGCAACTTGTCTTTCAAAAAGAAGTGTACAAAATTGCACTCAGGAACTTTATTCATTTCAATTCCAGTAAACAAACCATTCCAATTGAAAGTTAGGTTTTTTACCATCATCTTTGATTCCTTTACCCAAACATTTAGTAGCGTCTGATCTGTTGACCATTTCCAATTACCAATTCCATCTATGAAAGCTTTAAATTCAGGACGCATAAGAAATTGCATCGGCGTTTGATTACGAGTATGTTGTAGGATACCTTTATTTAGTACCATCATCCCCATGTTGTAAAAGTCAGCCCCAGCTCCACTCTTATGCTTCCAATCAAACAAATGATTAATGTTTGACATGCCATATTGCATACGAGAATAGTTTGCAATCTTATGAAGGTACTGTGGAGTGACAGGCATGTCTCGTTCAAGTACTCCGCCAAAATCATATTCCATCGGCACTTCATCAAAAATATTAGGAGATCCTGGACGAATCCAAATATCTGAGTCAATGATTGCCACAGAGTCATATTCTTTTAGATAAGCAAAAGCATTTTCTTTTTCAAAAATAGGCAGATATCCGCCATGCTTTTCATAAGATTCTTTACTACGATTTGTAGCAAAAACATCAGGCTTAATGCGCAAAATAGGCTGGCGCTGAATAACATGGTCTATATTATGTGCTTTACAATATTCTGCTACAGAAGCCGTACACGCATCATATAACTTTGATTTCTTACCGACATATACCTGGTAGATCAAACGTTTCATTATTCACTCCCCTTCAAATTCGCAAATAATATATTTTGCGATATGCATTGCTCTATCATATGATGGTCTAAGTCTATTAGAAGATCGACTGTTATTAATAAACCATATGAGACTATGTATACCACTGTTCTTATGCTCTTCAGGAATCTTATAGTTTCGTGTAATAGAGTCGAATTCAGTTCTAAGATTTAGAATATTAGCTAGGCTGATAGGGTGTGATAAGTTCATAGAGTGACTTCCAATCTGTGCAAACCTGGATACTATTTGGATTATGTTTTTCTTCCCGCATGTGCATATTATGTCCATGTTCTATAAGATATGATTCAAGACCTAGTTTAGAACCAAGCTCAGCATTCTCAACCTTGTCTTCAACCCAAATTAATCCACTATCTCTATATGGTTCTAGCACTTCATCCTTATCGGCCCCAGTATCACAAAAAATAAATTTAGTGAATGTTGTTTCGCCAAATAGCTTTTTAGTATTAGCAATGCGTAAATCCTGAGCATGAGTGTCTAAGGACAAGGAAGTAATCATATGAAATGTAAAACCATGCAGCCTATGAAGGAGATCTACGTAATACATTGCATCACGAAGAGGTGGAAGAAATCCAATTGCGGCTGATTCGTTGAAGATCTTAACTACACTCTTTTTTTCAGTATTATTTAAACCATATCGTTCACCCATATCATAGGCATATTTGTTCTCAGGTTTAATAGTATAACCTCTGTGCGACATCCAAGTATTGAACGCAAATTCCCAATTCATTAGTACGCCATCACAATCTGTGAGTATTACTTTATCCATATTGTTAATCATCCGAACAACACCTCTTTCTTTTGGCTATTATATAGTTCAATAGTTTCATGCAATTTTTGTGTCCAATTGTCTCTATGCTCTTTAAAGACAATAGGTTTGCCACCATCTACGTCCATAAGAATAGCAAGATTAGGAATAGCCATTCCGGTTTGCTCTTCCCACATGATAGCATATGCCGCGGCTTGTTGAAAATATCCACCAATCATAGATTTTTTCTTAGGCCATTTAGAAGTCTTAAAGTCTACGATAGTAGGAACACCTTCAAATATACAAACACAATCACATGTGCCTGCCATTTTGAGATGATCACTAAAAAGCGCAACCTCTAGCTCATAGATTTTTTCTATGCCATCATTTAAAATTGGTTTTAGATTTACTAGACTTTGCATAATATGTGGCGAGATGCCCTTAGCATAGTCTGGATTATTTGAAAGATATTGCTCTATCAAATCGTGAACTGCGGTTCCACGCTTGGCGGCTTTACTGCCGATCTTATTGGCCTCTTCTTCGCCTACTCTTGCTTTCCATTTAGCAATACTTGCAGCGCTTAGAATGCCAGTAACTGTTGTTACTGAAGGATAGGCCACTCCATCGGGTGTAACGTATCGTCTGCCATTGTCTGTAGTTTCTCGATTAAGAGTATCATAACCCTTTGAGATCTTTTCATGTATAAACTGCATGTGATTCCTAACATAATATTTTACTATTATACCATATCACATGCAGCTTGTACACACTTAACCTAGAAGTTTTTCTAACGTATTTGGTCCAGCAATACCATCAGGAGTTAAACCTTTTGACGCTTGCCATTTTTTAAGCGCTCGCTCAGTTCCTGGTCCAAACGAACCGTCAGCTCCGATGCCTAATGCTTCTTGCATCATTTTTACACCAGCACCACGTGAACCTTTACGCAATACACCAATGTCATCAACATCAGGTGCATCATCATTATCATTTAATGAGTCAAGCACGACAGGAGCACCAAGGACAGCCATCGCTTTTACATAACGAGCTTGGCGATCAGCCAAACCAATATTACCACCATTGATTTTTTTGGTCATACGTACTACATCATCAGTGTCTGCAATATCATTTAGATTGTTTGCATCCCAAAACCAACAAGCACTTTCGACAGCGCCTTTTGGCGTAGCAACATACCGTGAAGCTTTTTCAGCATCCATACCGACTGACTTACCAAATCGCGTATAGTTCTCACGACCAGTAAGTTGTTTCAATCCACGACCTCGGAACATCCATCCATCTCCTGGATTTACGTTACCCATTTTATATTTACGAAACTCATCCTGATATACGTAGTTTGCAATCTTTTCTGGTTTGCGTGCATATTCGGCAGCATTACGTTTAGTTCCGCCTGTACCAAAATACCGGCCGAATACAGCGTTCAAAGCTTTTTCACTATAGTTTAGATTTTCAGATAAACTACGGAAGTTGTTTGATTCGTGTGCACACTGAGAAATGAAATGTGCGATCCTTCGTTTAGAAGTAATACCATACTTTGGCATAATGGCAGCCAAGGCTTCATGCCACGCTTTCACATCTTTGTTACCTGGGATTAGTTTTGCTAGTTCTGCTTCGTTTAGCATAGTGATTCCTTATAGGTTTAACATTTCTTTTGTCATAATATAATCTCTAACAAAATCAGATCGGACAATATCTTCCCACCCAAAATTGATAATATCAAAATTCTTAAGTTGTTCTACAATCGATACAAATTTGTATATTCCTGATCTGTCATCGCTGTATTTAAAATCAGTTTGAACCGAATCTCCTGAAAAGATTATTCTTGAGTTTTTGCCGACACGGGTTATTACGGAATCAAGTTCGTGGAAGTTAAGATTCTGCATTTCATCAACAAGGATAACAGCATTATCTATAGTCACGCCACGAATAAATGATGTTGATTGAAATTCTATTCGTTTAGTATTTATCGCTTTACTCCAAGATCCCTTATCACCAAACAATTCATCACAAATTGCTTTGTATGGCGCAGTGTAAACATCTTCTTTTTCTTCTTTAGTGCCAGGAATGAATCCCATGTCACGCGTGGGAACCATAGATCTAATTACGATTAACCTATCCTGTAATGTTTCAGCATCAAGAATACATTCAAGTCCGAGATACATTCCCATAAAAGTTTTACCTGTTCCGGCAGATCCAGTAAGTATTAGATTATCACCTTCATCCCAACTTTCATAAGCTCTTGCTTGATTGTTAGTAAGAGGTTCATATTCCAATAGATCATCGATTCTAACCTGCATAGTTCGGTGCGGCTTTGCCATTTTACGAGTCTTCATAATTTAATTGTGTTTCCTCTTCCCGAGCCCTTTTTGATTTCACCTAGATGATCTTTCCAAGCATTATCGGTTTTGTTAATCATATTTCCTGTACTAGTAACAAAATTTGGCGTGGAGAGACATTGCTCTAACTTATATTCTTCGCACATTTCTTGTAATTCTTTATAAGAACATCGTACTTCCCAAGAATTACTATCTTCTATGTCACTGCGCTTTACTCGATAAATCGGCATTATGAATTCCTCACTTTTTTCTGCGTGATGCTATAGACTCAGCAGTTTTTTTCCACTTTGACCAAGCTTCATCAACATTGTATCTATACATCACATTCCATTGCTTAGACATATTAGACCAAAGTTGGATGTGTTTTATTTCGGCCTTATTAGAAAGGCAAACGAGTCTAAGCATAGTGTCACCTATGTTGACATTTTCAAGAATGTCGTAGTCTCGTTGAAAGAACCCAGCGTCCTCGGCGGTGCGTTTTTCTTTTTTACCTTTGACCATATTTATCCCTTAATGATTCTAATCCACCTTGCACTCTAGATGGATAATCTCCAATAAAAGTGCCAGCAGTGAGTGTATCTATCGATAGGTAATCTTTATGAAAGTGGTGAATATTCATCCAATCGTCAAGCATAACTTTAGACATATTATCAAAAAACGCATCAGACAATATTGGATTATCTTCGACATAATAAGCATATGATGCCATAAGATACCATGGCACCATCATACTAATGTTTTTGTCAAACAAAGATTGAGCTTGAGTATCAAGCATAAGCATTGATGAAGTTTTCACCAGCTAATGTGACGTATGCATAACCGTCTGATGGGCTAATGTGACGAGAAATAAAACCAGCATCAATAAGCTGCTCCATTTTAGCACAATATGTTGCATATGATTTAGAGAAACCAGAAAGATCTGTACCAAAGTTGCTAACGTGAATCGGCTTACGTACGCCATGTTTTGCTTCAGAAGCAACTGCGTTTTCAAGGATTTCACGCTGGATTTTTACGAGCTTTTTCATTTTGATCTCTTTCTTGTTATCTTGTTTCTATAACCAGAATAATACATTTGAGAAGTCTTGTACACACTTATTTTCACTTATTTTCACTTTTTTTGCATTTAAGCGGCAATAATATTAAACCATTGTGGAATAGAACGCTTTGACCATACCATATTAAAACGATCTTGTTTAGTCTGATAGTATTCTTTATAAGATCGAACAGGATCACCCTCATACATACATTGTGGTTCATGTTGCATAGCAAGAGGAAAGTCTGTATATAGGTTAGACCATTTAATACCGCTAGGTGGTTTACTTAGCATATCACGTAGCTTAGTCTCTGTGGCATGGATTTTACCATAACGATGTGTGTATTCTTCGCACAGCGCCACAAAATGTTTATAATGCCATTCGTAATTAGCATTTGTCTGCATAGTCCATACAGTACACGGGTGACCATGATGTACTGCTTTATATAGTAATTCTTCGTGTGAATGCTTTGGATGGACCCAGTAATTAGACATACGTTTGCCTGATTTCGATGGGCGTTTTTCCACGTAGCCGTCAAGCATACGGTGTGCAGTAGATAGCATTTGTGCTGACTCTACAATCATTTTTACAACATGTTTGTCACATTGTAGTTGTGCCGCTTTTACTGGGCAAGTATCTAGTATAAAGATATTCATGTATTATCCCCTCCAACAGAGTACACTCTTATTATACCACGTTGGAGGGAAATGTAAACCCCTTATTAAGTTAAAGATTGATTAATGCGACTGTCAAGATAGACTTGTTTTGCTAAGATCTTTTGGTAAAGAACATCCTTGCCACGTTGTTTGAGCTTTTCTGCATATTCACGTAGCTCAGTGGAATCTTGGATCAAGCGGTCTAATTGAATTTTTGACATTCATATTTCCTTAATTTACTTAAAGTTTATAATATCACTTTCTCATAACGAATCTTTCAACAACCCTGGAAAAGCTTCTTCCACGGCGGGTCGTGAAATTCCTTTAGGTGCTCGCTTGTTCGTCATATCAACGACAAGCTGGGCATCCTTTGGATGAATTCCTTCGATGATTTCAAAGAAAATTCTCTCTCTTTTATATGCAGGCATAGCATCATGTTGCGTACCCTTTACAAAGTATACAAAACGCTTATGCTCTTTAATTAAATTTTTTGGTGCGCTATGATCCTCTCCTGGCGTGTATGGTGGATCGCCAGGGGGTAACGCAAACTCTACGGTAGAATCCATAGATCCTCGTAGTATGTCTTTAAGTGCCCAAGTTTCGTTTGCTTGTAGTACAGCAACAACTTCGGCTTTCGATCTTTTTCTTCGTGCTTCGTCTAGCACTTCATGAATCATTTTAGGGTAGCTATCAGCCATCTTTTCACCTCACTATGTTTTTATTTATACTTTTACTTTTACGTGTTTTGAATGTATTTTACATCCTATGAACTCGTTATAGTAATCATCACTAAGTAATACATCATATTGAAACTGTAGCTTTGCTTCATAGTATGAGCATTCACCTTTACTTATGCATAATCTTAGTATCTCTTTATGGTAGTTGTCTATACCCTTTTGCTCAATGAGCTTCTGTACGGCCACGCTGGAGCCCGTGTATGTGTACCAGTCAGACATAACGCGAGTCTTTACCCGCCTCTTCCTTGTCTTAGTAACGGGTAAGATTTTCGGTTTCCAGAAGAATTTCTTACCGATGTATTTTTTACCGGTATCTAACTCGGTAATGCAATAGACAAAGCCCTGATAATCCTTAAGATCATCAGGGCCAAGCTCAAAGTTTTTGTTTTCATATAACCACATAAGGCTATCTATACTAGTATTCGTCTGAGTCCATTTCTATAGCATTAGTAGTATTACCACAAAATGGACAATAGTCTGGTGCCATACCAGACTCACTTTCGACTTCACAATCTTCATCACAAAAACTACATTCAATTTCGTACTTACTCATTAATTATGCCTCACAGCTCGCGCAGTTCATGATGTCCCGTACCAACTCTTGAGCTGGATTAGCAGAACGTTGATAGTAAAAGGTCTTGACTCCAAGTTTCCAACCTTCGATGATAAGAGCATTCACGTCTTTTGCCGATACTTCTGGATGTATCATAATATTTAATGATTGCGCTTGGTCTATATATTTCTGTCTGGCAGCAGCTTGTTGGACAATAACCAGTGGTGTGATTTCGCTAAATGTTTTAAACACGCTTTTTTCGTGCTCAGTTAAGAAATCAAGATGCTGTACAGATCCACCGCGCTTTAGTATTGTTAGCCAAGTATCTTCGTCATCTCTGCCATATGTTTCTAATACAGTTTTTAGATATGGGTTTCGATAAGTAAACTTACCTTTGGCCAGATCCTTTGTAAAGTAGTTAGATGCCAGTGGTTCGATAGATGGGCTAACTTGTCCTAAAATGAAGCTGGATGATGTCGTAGGAGCCACAGCAGTCCGCGTGAGGTTACGTTGTCCATAACCTAACATTCCAACAGGCTCTCCATATTCAATCGCTAATTCCTTAGAAGCTTCTAAGGATTTCTCATCGATGAATTTAGAAACCTTTGTTGCGGTCATATGTGCTTCAAATGATTCGAATGGAATAGATTTCGACTGCAAATAAGAATGCCAGCCAAGTTGACCTAAACCGAGAGCTCGCCACTTCATAGCAAAGTTACGGGCCGAATCCATGAACTTGATGCCATCAGTCTTCTCAATATACTCTTCCATAACAGCATCAAGAAACCAAATCATAGTTTCGACAGCATCAGTTTCCATCCACTCGTCTGCAGTTAGAAGATTCATTGATGCTAGGTTACATACAAATGATTCTTCTTCATTAGCAGGCAGACATATCTCTGAGCATAAATTAGATGCCCAAATATTGATGCCCTCATCTTTAAGAACTTGTGGCTTGTTATTGTTTACTGTATCCTTAAAGAACAAGTAAGGATAACCACTCTCACGGCGCTTGCGAAGTATGCGAGCCCACACAGTGCGCTTATCATTATCTCCTTCAATCATATCCTGCATCCACTCATCACCAATCGTGACGCCAAGACTTAGGTTTATAATAGAAGAACCTTCTTCACGCGCATCTAGAAATTCCATAATGTCAGGTGATTCTACATCAAGATATGCAGCAAATGAACCACGGCGGACATTGCCTTGTGCAACAACATCTACAGTAGTTTCAGTTAAGTTCATAAAGTGTACAGGACCGTCTGCTGTACCACCAGATTTAATAGGCGTACCACGTGGACGCAAAGCACCAAAGTAACCAGAAGTTCCGGCACCCATTTTAGTTTGCATGCCAACTTCTGCTACTTTCGTTAGAATAGATTCCATATCATCATTAATGAATACACCATTACATGAGATAGGTAATCCCTTCTTAGTTCCAAAGTTTGACCATACCGGAGACGATAAGCTATAAAACCCTCGACTCATATAGTCATAAAACTTATCGGCAAAACCTTCTTTATCCAAGATGGTTTCTGCTGTCTGTGCAATACCCCGCACACGTTCCTCGGCGGTCATGTTACCGTCGATATATCCACGACTTAGGAAGAGTCGTGAATCGTCATTGAGCCAATCAAATGCCATCATATACTCCTTTAAAATAAATCATCTACGCTAATGCCTTTTCCTTTAGCGTATTCAACAGGCCGCTTCTGAAAGAAGTCTGTCATGTTTGCGCCATACAATTCTTCATCAAACCAAAACGTTTCGTCTGATAAGGCTTTGTCATACACAATTTCACTACTATCAAATCCAATTGAATCAATTGATTCTGCCATACGTTTAGCGATAAAGGCCTTAAGAATATCAGCACTTAGACCTGGAGCAGAATATCCGTCCATAATCCAATCAATTACCTTGCTCTCTGCCTTTAATGCTTCGATGCACTCTTCTTGTACACGGGCCTGTAGTTCTTCATCAAATAATTCTGGATACTCTTCACGTAGCGTCTGGATCAGCTTGATGCCTACCTGAGCATGAAGCATCTCTTCGTTACGTGTATATTGTACCTGTTGAGCACAATCTTTCATTACTGCTTTATTACGATTAAGGTGCATAATGATATAGAATTGGCTAAACAGAGATACGTTTTCAACAAACAATGTAAATAGCATAATAGAATAGATATATTGTTTTTTGTCATCCGCATATACTTTTTGATTGTATTTACGTAAATAATCAACACGCCCCTTAATCACATCAACGTTTAAGTTCTCTTCAAATACGTGTGTGAGATGCAATACATCTAGGATTTTTTCATAGGCCATGTTGTGAATGACTTCTGAATTGGCCATAGCGTAGCCAAGATCCTTGATTGATGGATGTGGCAAATGATTTCCAATATCTGCCCAAAACGATTTTACTGCTATTTCAATTTGACCAATTGCGCTCATAGTCTTAACAACAACTTCTTGCTCGGCTGGAGTCAAATCTGTTTTAAACTGCGAGTAGTCTGACCGAAAATTAAATTCATCCGGCGTCCAAAACCCCTTCCAAATTGCTTCGATGAACTGCTTCGTCCATGGATACAAATCGGGTTTTCGTGCAATTTGTTCTTCAAATAGCATTCGTATCTCCAAAATTTTTGTGATTTCTTTTTACATATGGTGTATTATATATTAGAAATAATACTTCGTACATCGAATAATAGCTAATATGTCACAACATATTTTATATTTTATTCGTCTAATTGTGTAATAGATTTTTCATAGTACGCAATGATTTCTTTTTGCTGTAGGACATACCTACGCAAATCATTAATACCTATCGCAAGGTTTTCATAGCCCTTTGGCGTAATAGCAATAAATGCCGGAACACCGCCTTCGGCTTCAACACGAGTAATAAACTCATCAAGATTATCTTCATTAACTACAAACCATTCAACGTCCGGCATATCAACCGGTTTCGGTGGTTCTTGTAATGCAATATTTGGTTTGACGTATTCAGTCTGAGTTACTATCTCCGGGATCAGCATCCCCGACAGGCAACCGCTCAGCGTCATCGCTAGGGTCAGTAGGAGTAGTATCTTCCAAAATTTGTTTAATGAGTCTGTCAACACCACGGTTTATCCTTTTTTCTAAATCAGCCGGGTCAGCAAGCGCTTCCCGTGTAATATCAATTTCACTAAACCGCTTTCTAAGTCTGCTCAAACCTGCTTCAGATTTTTGCAATGCTTTTTGCAGTTCTCTGTTATTAGCTTCTTGCTGTTCAGCTTCTTTTTCTAATGTATCTATAGTATCATTTAATGTATCAGCTGCATTTTGAAGTACAAGATTATTGGCGCTCAGAGTAGCAATCTTCTCCTGGGTATCCTCATAATACCATTTAGCTCCATAAACAACAGAACCCATAGTACCTATAACAAATAAAAAGATATAAATTCTAATCATCAATATACTTTCTAAACCTCTTTAGAAGTTTTGGTTGCCTGTGTGGCCCGCGTCTCCTGTCGACTACTACAATACCCTGGGGATTTGATCCGGCACCTGCAACTGAAGTTGTAGCAGTACCAGGGGCTTCTTCCACTTTAAATTTCTTATCAGGAGTGCTAAAGTTCTTTTTGCGCATAATAGTTTTTGCGTACATCTCTAACTCCTTCTTCTTTGGATTCCAATTAAGTACAAACGGAATATTAACATCAGATGCCAAATCGCTCATGACGCCTTCTGCATCATCGCCCATTTTAGCAATAGGTTTACCCCATTTTATATATTCTTTTTTAAACAAAACTGCTAACTCTTTAACAGTAATTTGTTGCTTATTACGGATATCATTTACCCGATCTAAGAAATGCTTAGTGAATTCTACGTCCATGCCTATTCTAGCAAAGACTTTATCTAAAACCTTTTCTAGTGCATTCAGCTGAAGCTTAGTGACTTTATCTTCGTTTAGCTTATAATCTACAGATTCATACCTAAACATATTTGAATAGTCAGCAACCTTTTTCCCTTGGTTATTCCATTGTCCCATTTTCATAGCTTGCTCTTTAGCATAAGCCTTCGGACTATATGTTTCGTGCCATTCAAACTCTCTTGTGCGTTTATCCCACTCCATAACTTTCCACTCACCTCGGTGGCGTTCATTATGATCAAGTTGCTTTTCAACCATAAATCTCCGGCCGGTAGGAAACTTAATTTCCTGCTCGCCGTTTGGTCCAGCTCTTTTCCATTTAGGGATAACAGTCATGCTACTTAACCAACTCCATAGAAGATACATATATCTCTTGATTTGTGTTTATATGTGTGGCTTTGTAAATATCAATGCCGTTAATATTTCCAACTGGGAATGAATGTTCTAATATACGAATCTTATCATTACGTCTGACTACTTCTTCACATGTCAGATTTATAGCTTTATCAGTAACAACCCGGTACGTTCCTGGTGATAGCTGTTTGCCTTCTAACATAAACCACTGACTTTGCTCAAATAATTCTATACTATTATCTTTGTTAGACTCTATAATTATCTTATTAATACTGGAATCTGATAGCTCAAACTTCTCTTTAAGTAAAAATAAGGCTGAAGCGTATGAACCGATTTTACCGCCTGGGATAAGTTTCTTAATGTTAAACACCATCCGCATGAACGGTGTCATGGCATCTCGCTCTTCGGACGTTTTGGATTTTCTTAATCTCTTACCGTTTTCATCAATAAGACCAAGCTCAAAGGCTTTAGTCTTGTTAAACGGCGTAACAAGCAATTTTAAAAAACGGAAGGTATAGACAAGATCTGCCGATTTCTTTAGAATACCCATTATATTTTCCTTAGTGCCTCTACTACGCTCTTATTCATATGAATATCCGCGTACTTCGTATTTTCTATATATCGTAAGAAGATTAAAAAAGGCTTTATAACTGGCCAATGTTCATCATCAAGTTTTAATTCCAAGATCCTACAAGCTGGCTCAATACCAAACACATTAAATATAACGATAAGATGATTTAGAATCAATCTATCTGGTAAATCTTTTGCCTGTAGATACTTATTAACTAATCGTTTTACGTAAGTAAACCTTTTCAGATCTTCATAAAAGTCCTCTGAGCTTGCACCCAGAGGATTATGATAATGCTTCGCTGCGAACAGCATAACATTATGTTCGTTTATATTGTCAAAATTCATAATATTCTCATAAGCTATGTTTCAAACTTATTTATGTAATTACTCAGTGAGTGTTTTCAACTCAGCAAGAAGTGCAGTTTTTGATTTTCTACGATCAAGCTCAACTCCATGTTGACGCCCTACAGCTTCTAGTTGAGTCTTAGACATATCATCAAGAGCTACATTGTTTTGTGGTGCTTCGTTTAATTGTTGCACTATAACTTCCTCTACTACAGGCTCAGGGACGTGAGCTGGAGTCGGTGCAGGAGCACTAACTTCAACTCCGTTATATACATCAATATCTTCCTGCGTAAGACGTTGCGATTTAAGTAGTTCACCGGTACGAGGCTCTTGCCAACCATTTGGAGTTGGCACAGCATTCTTCGCCCAGCTTGGTGGTTGAATTGCCATATTATGTTGTTCCTTTCACTGGATTAATAATAGCCTTATCACCCTTCATGTTATCACCATTACGTGCAGCCGCTTTTGGACCAACTCGCCCGGCCGCTGCTGCGTCAGTGTGACCTTTTTCTTCGGTGTCGTTAACTTCTGGTTTATGATCTGCCCGCATTTTCTTTGCAGTAACCGAATCTTTCGAGTCGATCTCTTCAGCAGGTGCGCCCTCTTTACCGTGCGACGCTTTTTCCCACATTTGCATCATAGCATGTCGCATACCTGACTGAACGCCTACGTATGTTTCTTCGATCTGTGTTTCAAGGCTTTCAAGCTCGGTAGACTCTTTAGTAGCTTCTTCCTGGCTTTTATCAGTATCCATTTTCTGAGTAGGCTTAACTTCGACTTCAGACTTCTTATCTTTTTTGCCTTTATTACGCAGGCCTTTAAAGTCTGCAGCATCAATGTCACCATCTTTGTCGTGATCAAGTTTGTGCTGATCTCCGGCTAGTTTCTTTTCAGTGACCGCTTGGAATGCAAGGGCCATGTTTCTTATATCTTGAGTTTTCATTTTTTATCCTTACATAAAAACTTGTGTTGCAATTGCACCTGTGACAGCGATTATCGTGACCCAGAATAATTTATTAATTAGCATAACAGTGTGCGCGTTGTCCTGCACCTGCTTTTCTATATTGTCGAGCTTCTCCGAAAACTTATTCATACGATTCCACGAGTCTTCCCTATAAACATTGTATGCTTCTAGTTTCTCTTCGAATCGGGCTATTTGAATAAGAGCATCTGCCAACTTATCAATCTTTTGTTCTATTCGGTCGAGCCGGGCTTTACCGTCATTACTATCCATATTACTAAACTTCCAATTAAATTAACATTTCCAGCGGCGTAGGCTCATAGCCTTACGTGTGGGTCTACCTTGGTCGTCTTTCATTGGACCTTTATTCCCGCTCATTCTTGCACAGAAGGATTTTCTCCTACCAGCTGCGGCACTACCTGCTTTAACTTTACCAGTCACAGCAGTCTTCAGGTTTCCACCTGTCTTTCTATTGACGGCATCAACACCCTTTTGTGTCATACCGGCACCCTTTTCGGTTGAGATATAGTGGCCTTTGGCATCTTTACCTCGTTCAATAATAAAATGTTTAAAACTAATCATCATCGTTATTTTCTTTACTATTTTCAGAAGTATCACATTCACCACAACAGTCCACTGTCCCGCACTTATCATGAGTCTCGGCCAAAATAGGTACAGGAGTTTCTGTAGTTGTCATTACTGCTTTCCAAACAATCTGTTCGTGTCCATCTTATCCATAGCTTTAGATACACCTTTTACTCTTGCTTTAGCTTTATCAGTATCTCCGGCTCCCGCCTTTTTTGCAGCATCGTCAGCAGCTTTACGTACGTATTGACCCATCTTATAATTTGAAATTTCGCTAACATTATCTTCTTTTGCAGGTACTTTAGCTTTACCAGTCAGTTTATCAACAGCGGTAGACGTACCTTTATTACGATTAACAAATGTCTTAATACCTTTTTTAGCTTGATTACTTCCTGCTTTAGCAATATCACGATCGGGTGAGCGAGAGTCAGCATATCCACGTTCAGTACTCTTTGCAGCATCTGCTGTACTTACTTGCGCCTTTTTGATATAACGGCCGGCCATACCTTTTGAGATCTCGGCAAATGTTTTAAGGCCCTCGTTCTGACGTTTTAGTACAGCTTTAACTTGAGGATGATCTGACAAACCTTTTGAAAGTTTATTAATCGTCTTAGTTGCGCCTGTCATATTTCCGCCCTTGTATCTGGGATCAGATGCAATACCGACTGCCTGCTTGACGTGCTTAGGATCGTGGGCTTCGTTCGTAGGTTTGTCATGAGTATATCCCATCTTCTTCATGCGAAGATGATCGGCTTCCTTTTCGGCCTTATAAGCTTTTCCAGTCTTAGGATCGTACATCATGTGAGGCTCAAATGATTCTTTCTTAGGCATACGTGCTGCAAGATCAGCCGTTGATACACTTTTCTTTCCAGCTTTACGTTCTTTTTCTTGACGTTTCTTTGCCATCGCAGTAGCCTTTTGAACGTCAGCAATTGTTAGCTCGCTAACATCTTCTTTACGAGACTTACATTTAGACTGTTCAGTCGTACATTGCGATGCTTTAAGCTGAGCATTATCATTTGGACATGTGCAGTTAGGATCTGGATTACCTTTTTCACAACCACAATCTTTACAATACATAGTAGCTTCGGCCTGCTCTTCCATATCATCTTGGCGTGGTTTAGTAGCCTTAGCTTCTCTAGCCAATGCGGACTTAAGCCATTCAAGAGTTTTCTCTTGCTTGATAACTTCTTTATCAACCGGGACCATACGTGTGCCCTTTTTACCATCAGGCTTTGTATAGATCTCTGGTTTTTTGTCAGCGGTCTTTACGTTTTCTCTGATCTCTTTAAAATTTTTCATTACGCTAGATCCTTATCGTGGTTGAGACCACCTTTTTTCTTTTTTACAATAAAGGCATTGACTCTTGCATGTCCCCACTGAGATGGCGTGGTGCCAGGTCTATGACCGGTTTTCCATGCGGCAACACCGCGATTATATACTTTACGAAGCGTAGCCACAGAAATTCCAGACTTTTTAGATTTATCTGCAAACGAAGTACCTGCTTTATCTTCACTAATATAGTGTTTAAAGTTAATCATTTTGTGGCCTTATTTTTCTTTTTTGTATCTAGGATTCTTGCTCTATCCATCATACGATCATGCTTCGCCGCGTCAGTTTTCTTCTCGCGATCGATTTTCATCTTTGCAAGATCTGCAGCTTTATCTGTATCTTTATCTTCAGCAAATGTTTTGAATTTAATTATTTTCATTTGCCCATCATATCCATATGGTCTCTGTCTACATACTCAAGTTCTTTTTCAATTAAACCTATTCTTCCTTTGAGCTGTATTTGATCCCGTAGTATTTGCTGAAAAGATGCTTCCATCTCCCATAGCATTACGGTTTCCTCCCACAGCTCTTCGAGATCATCCGCATTCTCTTCAACATCTCTACGAAGATTTATATTCTCTTCAATAGCCATCTTTGAGCTCATTTCAGCTACTGTACTTTCAAGATCAGAAATTGTTGCAGCTTGCTGAGATACCCACCACACGCCAGCTGATATCTGAGCTATCATAGCTGCAACTAATACTACTGGAAGTTTTAAATTTTCCATTACTCTTTGTCCCCGTACATCTTTTTAAACTTTTTAGTCCATTGAGATGTTTTAGTTTTTCCTTTTGCATCACCAGGCGCTGGCTTATAAGCACTAGCATCATTATCTGCTTTTTTCCCGTGTTTCTTAAAGTGCCGGTCTCTAGCAACTTTTGTAGCTTTCTTTAGGCCTTTATGATACGCTTTAGGCTGTGATCCTTCACGATCCTTAATGTCAGAATCTTGAGGTGTACTCTCATTCTGTCCAGGTGTAGTCTTTTTCATATACTTTACTGAAGCATCAGTTCCATAATCATACTTTGCTTCTTCTACAATCTTCTCAACAGAATCCAGCCATTGTCTTGTAGTCTTATCAGAGGTTTCTACAATTACATAATTAGATCCAATGACCGTAATTTTACCAACTTCGGATGTGCTTTTAATAATGACATGTTCACCGAGCTCAAAGAGTTCACCTTTAACAAAAGCTTCTCTAGTTTCTGATACAGATTCTAATTGAACATGTCTTTTAAATTCGTATTCTTCTTTTAAACCCATACCGCTGCGAACGGCATTAAACATTTTACGAGCATCAGGATTTGATATAGCTTTAGTTAGACCTTGGGCAAATCCTGTAAAGTCATTATCTTTAGCATACCCTCTTTGCTTAGTACCAGATGCACCTTCGGCACCTTTACCATCTGGATCTCTCTGCCCAGCACTTACAACCTTAACGCCACCGTCAAAGTTATAGAACCCATGACCACCCTTTTTACCATTATATTTGTTTAAGCGCAAATCATATTCTTGTACACGATCTGAACCGGCAACTAAAATGACTTTCTTAAATCCTGCATTATACATAGCCGACAAAGCATGAAAGGGTGTTGTTACCTTAGCATCGATAATAATAGATCTTGCATGCCTAGTAAACATCTTACGAGCAAACTTTACTTTGTCTGAATAAGTAAGAGGATTGTCTTTTTTATCATTAGATTGTGACAAATAGATACGATATTGTGCTCGACCAGCAACCGCTGCGAGCTTGTCTAATAACTTACCATGTCCAATAGTAGGAGGATTCATTCGGCCAAACACCAAATAACCAACCTTTTCTTCTTCAACTAAGTATTGACTAAATCTATTAATCATTTACCGTGTGCCGCCTTACGTACCTGAGGAAGGAGTTTCCTTGTAATACGATTTACTCTAGGCTTCATTTTCTGAATACGCTTTTCGAGTTCAGCCTTTTTGCCCGGTGTTAAATCTTTACGAGGAATACCTTTTGTTAATTTCTTATAGATGGTATCTATCGCTTGCTTCCGAGCACGTTTCTTAATGCGCTCAGGATTAGCAATACGCTTACTCATTCGAGCACGGCCAATTTTTAATTTATTTTTATTTTTGCGCATGTCACGAGAACGCTTACGGCGAGACGCCATAGATAACGCCTCGTCAGTAGATTCTTCTTCTACTGCTGTTTCTTCGTACATGTGTTTGCGACGTTTCATCGCACGATACTTTAGGTACTCGTCTTCGCCATCTTCAATAGGCGTAATCATTAGTTCTTTAAAACTATACATTAGTTTCTTCCCGGTTTATCCCATCCCTTTAATATATCCTTGCTAAAGTTGTTGTACGAAAATTCCATTCGATCAACAATCTTAACAGCATCACCACCAAGTTTATCAATTGCAACGTAACCTTCTTCTCCGGTTACTTTGTATCCATTCTGCGTCTTTACAAAGGTTTTTACCTTTGCTAAACCATTTAATATATTTATAAGTTTTAATTTCGCTAATACAATAACTTTTTGCAGCTCAAACATTTGTTGTAAACTTTTTTTGTTTTCATCAGAAAAAAAATCTAAAATAGTTGTTAGTTTATCTCGTTGAGCTGTTTTACCTTTTTCGGTTTTACGCTTAGCAATTTCTTTTCCATATCGTAATCTAATCCACCTAATGAGCATGGATACGTGTCGCCTTGTATCTGTAATAACATCTCCGCGTCTGACGTATTTGTTTCCGAATGTTTCAATGAGGCCCGGTAACTCACTATGCGATTCGAGCTGTCGTAGGGTTGTCCCTGAAATTTTGTTAAATATTTTCCCAGCTTGCGATAAATATTCGTCAACATCATTAGTGTCCTTTTTACTCATAGTCATATTAGTCAAATCACGTAGCATGGCATCTTGTGACCATACCTTTTTTGATTTCTTAAACTTAGATACATCTACTCCGTAACTTGCTCTAAGTCCTTCAAAGGTGTTACCTTTATATGTTGTGTGCCAGACAATTCCGATTTGAGCGGAACGTACGGCTCTCGCAGCTTCAGAATTACTAGGGACAGCATAAACAATAGTATTAGGATGAAAAGTAATATACGACTCACCATTAATCTTTTCTTTCTTTAAATCGCCAGGTCCATATAAGAAGTCACCTTGCACGATACCCTTGATACCCAAGGAAGGGAGCTCTCGCAAAGCGACTTTGAGCTTGTCAGCAAGATCACCACTTGTATCAGCGTCAACATCAGCAGGAGTCTTATAGACCTTGGGATTCTTGTTAAAAATACCTTTCTTTGCAACAAAGAAACGTCCGTCATTAGGATCAGTGCCTGCAAAAATAGCAGGAGCGCCATCCCATTTAACAGATACATTACCAGCATGATCACCTTTCAACATATTACGAAGTTCGCGTAGTGCATTAATTGCCTCGCGAGTTCCTTTTACGCCACCATAAATTACTTTATCCTCAACATGAGTCATGTGAGTGTTCTTCTGTTCAGACAAATACGACTTAAAGCTTTCCATATTAATCTTCGTTGCCATTACGCTTGCTCCGCTTTTACATATGCTGACGAATCATTTGTTTTCGCAGCCATAACATTTACTACTTCAGATGTGAATGCGTTTCTTTGTGTTTGACTAGCACTCATAATAGCTGTACCTATATGAGCTGCAGCAAGTAATGTATGAACAAAGCCTGCATTTTTTTGTTTCATTTCAGACTCGAATTGTAATCTGTCAGTTTTAGGATGAATTTTTTTGACAAGATTAAAGAAGTCTGTTACTAATTTTTCGGGAGGTTTATTACTAACTAATAATTTTGCTTGTGTTATAAGCTCTTTGTTTGTTGGTAAAATCTTTTTTAAATGTATAGCAGAAGAATACATTAATTGACCATAACCAGTTCTACCTGCTCTAGCACCTGTACCTTTTAGTTCAAAGTTTAATGCACCAAATACACTAGGAGATCTGACTTCAGCCTTTTTACTATTGTCATAAATGAAAAAACCGTATTTAGACGACCAAATGCTTTTACCTGCTGCTGTTTCTAACGTGAATCTAGAAAACTTATGAGTGTCTAATATTGCGTCTTCAATATTATAATCACCTAATTTTACTCTTTTATTTTTTCCAACCTTTTTAAGCGAAATGCCAACTATAGTCTTATTTTGAAAATGCTTTAATATTAATATATTTAGCTCAGCTAATGTTTTAGCCTTTGCAAATAGAGCTTTAGGATCTATTCCTCTTTTTACTGCCCAGATATCACCTGGATTCCATTTGTCGCTATTAAGGCTTGGTTTACCCTCTAATTTTCTTACTCTATCTTTTGCTTTATAAATTGCTTCCATGACAGAATCACCCCTATGAAGAGTATGATTTTTTGTTACATATTTTTTCTTAATTAAAGCTTGGGCTATTTGATACGCAGATGCATGCCAATCGCCATCAATAGTAACATAAGATTTGAATGACTCACTTACTGAAACTTTATCTTTATATTTTTCTAATGTATTATATGTGAAATGTGAAAACTCATTATTCATACCCTCGCCTAGAATAGCTGCTATGTACAAACAATGTAATGATTCAAACCTTGCTGTGTCTCCTGTAGCTCCACCACCGGCACCTTGTCCACCAAATAATGGAGATTTGCCAATCATATTAGAAAGTATTGTATTTCCATTTTTTAAGTCAAAGGCAACAGTTGGACCTGAATCAGGATCAGCAACATAATTTTTTATAGCATCTATGTTTTTCTTAGTATTAGCAATAAATACGTCTTTTCCGTTAATATCGCTTACGGGATCTCCTGCCTTTATTGCATTAATAAAGACTTCAACTCTTTCTTGATTAGATCCACGCACAGGTTTATCCCACTCTGCACGAGCCATTTTAGCAAACGTAGCCATATCTTCTCCATAGAAACTTATCTCTATTTATATAAAAAGAAAGCAGCCGAAGCTGCTTAGTTGAGGGAGAAAAGGGTGCTAGTGAGTGCCATGACTAACCATGAGTCCACTCACTAGCTCGCGACGGGCGTCCCCGAGAACCTTAGTCCTATCTCTCATAAATGTACGCATCGACTCTGTCGGCATACTTGAGAGGTAATGACTGGTTGTACCGGCGAACGCCGCGGCGATGACCACGTGCTTGAAGTTTGAGATAGTACCGTTGGTACTTACCGTCCTCTTTCAGCATTCTGTTACACTTAGATACGAAGGATCTAAGATCAGCAATTTGAGGATCTTGACAATCACTAAAAGTTGCTATATACGAATCAGATGTCCGGGTCGTGTACATTATAATACCTCCGCTTGGAGGTTACGCTCTTCACGATCAATGTTTTTTATGAGATCTTCGATAATCATATCGAGTTCAACTTGAATGTCTGACTTAGACATGTTAAACGTATTCGAGCGGCGAAGTACGCTTGCAAGCTTATTCTTCATTACAAGTGCATCGTGTAGGTCTCTTACTATAATCATACTATTCTCCTTATCATGTAACCATACTACCATACTTTTAACGAGATGTACATAAAAAAATGCGGTTAAAGCCGCATTAATTTAGAGTGTATCATTTATATTACAATAATTCGTTTGGATTGTTTTTGTAAGTTTTAATAAGTTGTGAAAGTGTTAGATTGAAAAAGATAGTGGTTTGAGGGTTATGAGGAGGGAAGATTAGAAAATCGGTAGTAGATGGAAGTTTAAGTGATTTGATATATTTAATGATTTCGGGAATAGTGTTGAAAGATAGTGGTTGATTGTAGTTAGATGGGTTAATAAGTGTATAAGTCATGTATTTCTCCTTTTTGACTGATATAACCTTTCTACCACATGTTAAATCGTTTGTACATAAATTAATGCGGCGTTAACCGCATTAATTTAGAGTGTATCATTTATGTTACTTTACGACGGAAGTTTCCTCTAATACTATTTCGTCACCGTCTTTATACGTATCAGACATTCGTTGTAAGGCATTATCGGTTATACCGAGTGTTTGACAAGCACCAACAGTGTTGCATGGATATCCTATTTTATCGAACCTTTGCATCTTTAAATTATTAACAAAGTTTATACGATCTTGAGACTTCCAGATTTCTAACACAGTGCTCTCTTTAAGGTTACCAAGAACCTTGTCGTTATTATCATCTAAGCAACAAACATAGTAATCTCCGTTTGGAGCAATAAACATTTCCTCTTCAACTCGCTTGATTAAGGGGCACTTCAAATCAGCATCGATTGCAAACTCACCAGTCTTAAATCGTTCTCTCTCTGCCCACAACCCAGGTTTGCTATGTCTAAATGTAAACAATTCGTCATACAAATCTTGGCCCAAATAATCTAATACAGATTGTTGTGTTAGTTCAAAGGAACTAAAAGGAACAGATTCGCCGGGTGGGTGTTGGATAGGGTTCTTATTAAAAGCGTTAAACACAGCTAGTGAATATTCAAATGCTGGCATAACATTAATGCCAAAAAACATTTCAACGCCAAGTTCTTTTTTGATCTCTAAGAACTCTTTTACATTCTTCATTACAGAAGAGAAGCTAATCCCTTTTACCGATCTATATGCTCTATCGTTGTGCCCATCTACGTTGACTTGAATAGAGGTCAGTAGATTCTCTTCAAGTAATACACGCGACATTCTCTTAGACATTAAGCCAAAGTTGCTCAACATATCAATTTCTGTGTTGGGCAAATTCTTTTTAATATAACGGAGAATGTCTACATAACTTTTATGATAAAGACCCTCACCATTCTCACTCATATGAATATTTTTAATCTCATATGGAAAATCAGGATGTGAGACCTCATCTATAATTTTATAGACAAGTTCAGCATCCATATCAAACGCAAGTTTAGTGCCCCGTGAAGTAGGGCACCAAACACATTTTGCATTACATCTATTAGATAGCGCAAAGTTTAAGTTACGTAGTGGTTTCAATTAAAATTCCTGTACTTAAGTTTAGGCAGCAGTGGCATACGCCACTGCTGCCTCTGCCGCATTAATTTAGAGTGTATCATTTATGTTACTAGTATAGTCCGTTAGGAACTATGGCATAATGGATTGCTAATACAACACCGACTGATGCTGCAAGACCAACCATCATTTTCAGAAAGTCTTTTCCAATAAGTGGGAATACCACTTTGAATTTTTCTTTTCCAGTTACAGTAGCCATAGCAAGTTCACGTCCACACAATAAGCCAACAAATACCCATGTCGTTGACATTGGAATATCATTCAACTCTTTAAAGAAGAATAAGATAAGCCAATAAACACCATCAATAATTGTAGCAGATCTTACATAACGAGTATTATGTTTTTCGAGAACGATCTGCTGGATTTTACCACCACCTTCTCTGAACATATACCAAAGACCAAGTACGAAGACTGCACTAACGACAATCATTAGATCGACCGGTATTTGTCGTGGTAAGAATACTGCGATGTTAGCTACATCATGCGAAAGCCATGTAAACCACAAAAATCCTGTAGTTACCCATTGACCGATTCGCCAATATCGTTTATGTTCTTCTTTAACAGGTTTTGCTTCGTCTAATATTTTACTTACTACGATCCATATTGCATATGCCGCTACTGCAGCGACTGCATATCCCATCATAGATTTCATAAGCATTTTTTCTAAAATAAATGTAGAAGCAAATGCAGATAAAACTAAAAAAGACGTGCTTACTGGTACGCCTATTCGAGTCAAGATTAGCAATAAACCTGGTGCCATTGCATGATACCATTGGATTTCTTGAAACGGAATCTTATTCAAACGACCATAACTAATGTCGCCTCCGTTCATATACCAACCGTACCATAAGGTGTAAAGCAAGACAGCCGAAGCTGATCCCCACATTACTTTCCAGTTTACTCTCTCATTGTTTGATGCGATCCATGTACCGAGAGTCTGTACAGAATCATTAGCAATAACTGAATAAGCCGCGAATAAAAATCCGACGGCCATCCAGAGAGTTACAAGTTCCATTGTAATTTTTCTCCTAGTTGTTACAATGAAACTATATATGTAAAATTAACTTTAGGCAGCAGTGGCGTATGCCACTGCTTTCTCTGCCGCAGTTACTTTTTTGGATTGATTGTAACCAAACCACTGATTGTGAAGACGATTCTCTGAGTTCCGTCCTTGCAGGTGATCAGTGTAGTAAGTCACACTGTTGAATGCCTGCCACCATGTACCAGCGGCGAACTGAGCACCTGGCTGAACCTCAAGAGCATCGTAACACATCTTTGCAGCTTTAGACAAATCATCATAAACTGCAACCGGAGTTTTTTCCTCTTTACGAGATGTAGTTGGAAACACATCGTTGTAATATTGGATAAGAGACTCTGCGGTAATTTTACGGGAACCTAAGAACTGAGCCATCTCTTTGTACTTAGCAAACTTTTCAGAAGCAATACCAAGAGTTTCTTTTACAGTATCAGCATCAAATGCTGTACGATGACCAACTTTGACAGAACGCTTTGCATCCTGCTGGAGAGAGAAAGTCAATGTGTTATTGCATACAACACGAATTGGAGTAAACCGAACGTCTACTGCTTTTCCGTACTGATGCGGATTTGAAAAGAGAAGGAAAGATTCGATAGTGTCTTCACCAAACACATCAAAAGACTCTTTGACTTTTGCCAAAGCCCACACATTACGACCTTCTTTCAAAGATCCTGCTGTGTGCATTTCCATATCACCAGCAGCAACAAACTCTGAGAAGAAAGTAAATGCTTCTTCGTTCTGTACTGGCTTCCAATCTTTACCTGTGACGTCAAGCAAAGTATTATCTGATGTACGGACAAGAGCAACCTTGTCATTGATTTCGAGACCAGATTCGGTAACGATTTTTTGCTGTTCAACTTCCCAGTCGACTCCAGCTTTTTGCATCATTTGTAATGGTGTCAAGTCATTGCTAACTTCTGTTCCAAGACCGTGCCATGGAAGTTCACCTGCGTAAGCCATTGTTTCTACTTCATGTGACATTATATAACTCCTTGTTCAATTAGTTCATTAACCATCTTTACTTCAGCATTAAACTGTCTTGTAGTAGACTGCGAAAAGTCAAGCACCATATTATCAAATACTTTTTCTGCTTTTTCCATATCGCAGCTTAACAGCTTCATGATGTCTTTTAGATATAACATTAACGATTCCTCTCATTCATTTGATAAGACCATTATAGCACAGTACTTATCATATGTACACAGTTAATTTGCGTTTTTTAAACTTTTTTTTCATTTTGTTAGCACTAACATTTTATAGATATTTACATCTTAAACAAAAGGTGTGACAAAATGTGCAGCCCATGGAAACGTAAAGAAGCCAATCGATTATTTTGGATGGTTAAAGGACATCTTATTCCTAAGAGTGAACCAGATGATGTTGTTGAAGGTTACTATGAAAGTTATTTCAAAAGATTATGGAACAACGAATCGCAGTGTTTAAGCGAATATGAAGCCGGATTTGAACAAGCTTACAAATTAAGAGAAATAGAAATGCTTAGTGAAGAAGTCTCACGTGTAGCAGTGCTAGGCGGGCACTTTGATTAAACCCGCCTAGTCAGTCCACTTCGAATCAACCGCTGAAGCATCCCAAACCCATTGTCTGTAAGTTGGATCTCCAACTACAACAACGTCTTTGTCTCCAACTTCAGTCCAGACACGATCGTCCATCCATCTGTGATAGTATGCTGGACCACCCCAGACTCTACGAGCTCGTTGATAAGTCGCTTCATCCATTCCTACATAGTGTACTGTTCGCATAATATAACTCCTTACCTCATACGCCCAAGCTAGTATATCCAATCTCTCCGCACGGCCTTATTGACATTGCCGCTCTAGTTTGATTGAAACTAACATCTCATAAAAGATTGTGCTTTCAGGTGGCCTGCCCTCCACACGGACGTATGAGGAAAAGAGTTATGCTACTAACTCTTTAAACCTCTTAATCTGTAACCCAATCCCAAAAGGGATCATAAACTTCCATCATAAACTTCCATCATAAACTTCCATTCCTGTAAAACCTTCTTGAGTCCAACCACGAGCGTCAGCATGAGCGGCGACCATATGAATATAATCCATTTGAGGCCAATGACCTTCCTTCAAAGCCCACTGTTTCATATCTGATTGAACAGCGATTGACTGCTCGCCTTGAGCAGTCTCGGCATAAATACGTTCAGCCTCAGACTCAACCATGTTCCATTCGGTGTTTTGCGTTTCAAAATTTGTCATTATACTGTTTCTCCAAAAAAGTTATCAACTAGAACTTCAAAGCACTCATACAGATATTCTGAAGTGTACCACAATGAAAGTTCTAAGTTTAGGTCAGCGTCAACAAAGTTCCAGTTAATACCACCCGATGAATTAATATTCTCAGGATTCGTAGTAGCTTTGTTAAAAGCTTCGATTACGTCATTCTTGATCATTGCACCGTTTGATAATAACATGGTTATCTCCTCATTTGATATATACACTATACACTATCTAAAAGGTAATGTACATAAAAAAATGCGGTTTTTTAAAAAATAGTTTTGTTTAAAAGCAAAGGTTTATAATTTTATGCGAGAATTTAATTAGTGGTATAGAAAAAGCTCCTAATATGTGTCAAATATTCTGTAAGAAGATACATACTAAAACCATAAATGGCTCTCCTAACTGTGCGATAAATAGAACTAGAGTTAAATTAAAAGATGATAACAATTATTTGGTGAAGTATGACAATTAGCGAAGAACGATTAGAAGAAGTAATTTATTGGAACAGACTCCAGAGCATGTCTGACTGGCAGGAGTTTCACGGATTTAGCGCAAACAGAATTAAAGAAGAGCTTAAGCCGTTTGAAAATGATTGGGTACGATATAATCCTAAGAAACCAAACAACCGCTGGGGCTTAAGTGTTACTAGTTTAGATGGTGGACTTAGTGGCATTCCAGATCTCACAAGTTTAAAAGACTGGGAACTTCAAACAGGTGAAGTATTAGCAAACCACGACATTACAACTCCCACCCGTGTGTGGACGGAAAGTGAACATCTTTCGCAGATGCTCGAACCATGGAAACAGTGGATAACGCGTTGTCACTTTCTTAGAATGGACCGCGGTAGCTTTTTTCCAGATCATCACGATATAAACAAATCAGACTTATCATATGATGAAGTAAGACTAACTGCGTTTATCGATTGTGATGAATATAATTTTAAATGGATTTACGACGATAAAATTGTAAAGTGCAATCCTGGTTCAATGTGGTATTTTAATGCTAACAAGCGCCACAGCGTTCATTCAACACGAGATGGAGTAATCATCTTAGTGATTTGTTTAGCGTTTGACAAGGATCTTTTTCTATATATGCAGGACGCTGGACTAGTTAGTTGATTTATGCGCTATTCGGCATTCTTGCCGGAACAGTCTTTGGCATTATTCCAGGCGCTGGTCCTTTCCTAGCAATTGCCACACTTTATCCCATACTTGCCACATTTGATCCAATTGGGATTATGATATTTTATGTGGCTTTGCTTATTACATCAAACTATACAAACAGCGTAACTGCTATTCTTTATGGAATACCAGGAGATGCAGGAGCTGTAACTACTGCAAGATACGGCCATAAAATGTTTCTAGAAGGCAAAGGACATTATGCGGTAAGTAGTAACGCAATATCGAGTACGATAGGATCTATTTTTGCAATCGTGGTATTTCTAATATCACTTCCATTTATATTTCAGTTATTTAAATTTTACAATTCTACGATTCAATTAATTGTTATCAGCATTGCTATTATATTCCTAACAATAATGACAAAGCAGGCTTATTGGAAAACCATAGTTCTTTTTATTCTTGGTGGAATATTAGCCAAGATCGGATATGATAATCTGACAAAAGAAACATGGGGAACATTTGGATTTACATATCTAACCCTTGGCATACCTTTTAGCACAATTATGATTGGTCTCTATATTGTCCCTGAGTTACTTAAGTTTGCTGAGAAAGATTTTACTGGTAAAAATAAAATTACAAAGTTTGCGTATGATCTAAGCACTTGGAAGGCTACGGCCACCGGTAGTTTTGTAGGATTTTGGTGTGGCTTAGTTCCTGGAATTACAAATGTTTTAGGCAGCTATCTAAGCGCTAATTTTATGAAGAAGGACATAGATAAAATAGCTGCAGCAGAAGCTGCTAATAATAGTGGAGCATTAAGTTCTCTTCTTCCGCTTATTATTTTAGGAATACCGATTGTTGGAAGTGAAGTACTAATATATTATCTTGTAGTTACTCGTGGATTTACTTTTGATTTAGAAAACATTTACATGCTACAAGACGTATTGTATTATATTCCAATCGTATTAGTAGCATGCTTAGTTTTATCATGGTTGTATTTTAATCAACTAGGATATATTGCGGATCTATATAAAAGATATAAGCACTATTTTATTATTGGCATTTTTGTATTCATCTCTGTTATGAGCATATACATATACCCAATAAAATTTTGGATAATAACATGTCTGATAGTCACAACTGGAATTGGATTTCTTATAAGAAAGTGGGAAACGTTCCCAATTCTGTATGGATTCTTTTTAACTGATTTATTCTATAACAACCTATTACGAGTCATAGCGATATACACATGAATAATTTAATATTAGGATACAAACGAGGGTATTATCGGTGCCAGGCTATTCAAACAGCGTTAGCTAAATTTCAGCAGAAGTCAACTATTATAACTGATGAAGATGATTTTGAAAAGATCGAAGGCAACTATGATCGAATATTTACAATGTCAGAAAGCTTACTGCCATTACAATACAAATTAGAACAGCAATTAGGAATTAATAACCTAACAAAAGAGTCAGTTGAAATACTTACTAATAAATTTAAAATGGATGAATACGCCAGATCTTTAGGGTTTACTATTACACCTAAAAGTGTATTGCCTGAAAATGCTGAAGATCTAAACGCATTTGGAGATAAACCTGTTTTTGTAAAACCTGTTGTTGGATCTGGCACAAAAGATCAGCATCATAACTTTCCATACACTGCATTTAAAAATAAAGATGAATTGTTAAAGCATGTAAGTTTTAATACATGGATTGATAAAGACTTTAACAACACGCAAAATCAATTGATGGTTCAAGAACATTTACCAGACAACTCAGAGATATACGCGCTTTATGCTTATGTCAATTCTTCTGGAAGAGTCACACCTCTCTATTGGTGTAAAGGCATCATAATGGTGAATAATAGGACTGAGACACATTGGCAACCAAGAAATTACTCATTTGAAGGAATACCCACAAATGAAGTTCCAGGAAAAATAAAACATACCGTGACTTATTTCTATCAAAAATTAGTAGACGGACTTAAAATAAAAAATCTATCAATGGTTGCTGACTTTTATTATTTTGATGACACGATTAAATTCATTGATTTAAATCCACGTATCGGCCAAGGAATGGTTATGTACGACGATTTATGTGACAATGAATTTTTACCTAATGTCTTTGCAGAAATGCCTTTACCAGAATTTAAAAGACATTTGTGGAAAGAAACTAAGTTAAAGGCCGGAACCATAAAAAGTGTTGGCGATTATAAATCTGTAGAAGGAGCGGGCGTTGCTTCAAATTTTCATTTGCATGATGGTGTTGTAATACCGGAAGAATACTGTTTATCAAGTCAGGATTTTCATTTTTCATTATTCGTATCTGGAAAAGAAAAAACCGATATGTACGAAACATATCGGTCTTCCCATAATCAATTACAAGCTTGTATAGAATATTATTGAGTATTGAGAGCTACAGCAGCTTTAACTTTATCAACAATCATATTTGCATTTGCATCATTTACGACATAAGTCTCAGTTCCTTCAAATGCTGCCAACCATTCATCAGTTGACATTAGTTCGGCTACGGCTGCGCGCGCTTGCCATACAACGGCCTCTGATGCATTAACGGCAAGAATAATATCAACAAATGCAAAGTCTAGATCACCATTTGCGCTAAAGGCAAAACAATTTCCGTCTGCTTCAATTTTTTCTTGTCGTGTTTGAATAGTAAAAATAGTATCTGCATCATTAGCAAGATAACCACGAGTTGTTCCGCCTGAACCTTCATATGGAACAATCTCAAAATTTACATTATTTGCTTCACCTAACTCATTAATAAATTTAGTTACAGCATCAACGCCACCCCAAGTTGCGACCTTTACGGTCTGACCTGCCATATCATCAACCGAGTTGAATGTACGACTGCACATTACTGTTTCATATGTTTGAAGAGCTACGATGGTTGAATCATCAATTGCCACTGTTGGCATTTCTGAATCACCTGGCCATTCTGTACTCCACATTGTGAGCACATCGCCACCATCAAAGTAGGTAGACGCTACCACTGGATTTCCAGCTTGTACAAAATTATGATCGATTTTAGTACCAACCATATCTAGTACTGCTTTAAACCCGCCCGAATCAGATCCGGTATTAACAATTGTAGTAGCATTTGCGAGAGGAGCAGCCAAGGAAAAGGCTGCGGCTAGAATAACATTTTTCATTATCAGTCCTTATTTACAAAAAATTATAAAGTGTGGGGCTAACCTCGGCCCCACGCGCATCCGATAGTGGATGATACTTCTTCTATATATTAGAAAGAAAAGCTAGCGCCAATTACGACATCGCCGCGAGTTTCGTTTTCTAAATCATAATCAGTTTCAACATATACTTCTGCGTTGTCGAAGATACCATAACCGACTTTAAAGTCAAGTGTTGGATTTGTATCCATGAATACAAACTCGTCGTTGTAAATCATGAGATCAGTTGAAAGTGTAAAGTCCATGCCGTAAAGACCATAACCCATTTCTGGAGTAAGTTCAACGGTCATGTTTTCAACATCGACATTATATTCAGCAGTTGTTGTAGCACCAAGTGAGATACCAGTGGCTCCAAGCTCAGCGGCTTGAATAGTTGTTGCTGAGGCCAGCAACACAGCAGCAGTAATAGCAGCAAATTTCATTAGTTTATTTCCCTTATAAGAAAGTTATTTTCGATTCCAGATTTCGTATAGAACCCAAACAGCAAGTAAACCTACAAGGCCTTGTGATCCCAATGCGGCTATCATAGCACTTACATTAGCCACAACGCTTACAGCAGGAATGAATGGAAGTGTTCCCACGCCCAATACTTCAAGTACAATCATGAGAGCGGCGATACTAATACCGACTTCTGCTAGTCCAGCAGCCCATGTTTTTACTTTGTTTAGAATGTCCATAGTTGTCCCCTTAGAAGTTAAAACGCCACACTTCTGTTACTAGGCAGTGGCCGCCCTCTTAATTATGCAGCTAGTGCGTAATCAGATGGTGCAAAATTATTGTTTGCATTTGTAGTGATTGACCTATTTCGCAGTCAGCCGGTAAACTCCACGTCACTTTCACACCTGTCGATCCTATTTCAGCCCCATCAAAAATACACATTATGTACTTATGGTGGAGCTGCCGGGTACCGCCCCCGGGTCCAGTATGTGTCTACGTTGCTTCAACGTTTACAAGATTATTTATGACGTATTTGGCGTAATCCCTGACTATACGTGGGCTGTGTGATATAATTATCACTCGTCCGTCTTCGCCATAAGCTGTGTATTTATTCTTCCTCTTGACTATCGTGTACATGTAATTGTAATAGCGCGTAATGAATGACTTTTAGAAGATCCTTGCGCGCATCCTCTCTAGTACCTTTTTTGCCATAACGATTTGCGTACTTGTCAACATTACCCATACAGAAACCAGTACCGTGACCTCTAGCAATAATAACTTCAGTCGATTGAAACTTATTTGTAGCGTAGTGACCTTTATACGTCGAGTCAATATATTCTTTTAGCTCTTGCATATATTTATCTTCACCGAACTTATAATCAATTAGATCGAGTTCTGGGAAATCAAATGTAGTATCACCTAGAGTTATAGTTAAGTTGTCTGTCGTCATGATTGAATCCTTCATTTATTTTTCCCAGTAAAATATGTGTGCTCCGATACGAGCAATACGGTTAAGTTTCTTTGACCAGAATGGTTTAGCATAAGTAGCGTGATAGTGTGTTGCGCCTTCAGTAATTCCACGAAATTCACCATGGATATACATGTCCCGAGCAAACTTACGTGATTTTTCCCATGCTTCATCATCGTGTGGAGTATCTGATTTGCCATCACAATACCAGCTAAATTGGCAATAACGGTTGCCTTTTTTATATCCTTGATGAACTACATCGCATGGTGTGTTTGGATAACGTGTGCTTTCTACACGATTTAAAACAACATCAGTGACTGCCATTGCATCCGCTAAGCTACGAGAATGTGTCTCATAATAAACGTTAAGCGCTAAGCATTCTAATTGTTTTTCTTGTTCTACCTTTTCTGCCGCGTCTACTCCGATAGCCATAACGCTTGTTGCAACTATAGTGTTAATCATTACTGATGCGATTAACTTTTTCATGGTACTGCCTCATTTTTTTATATATGAGTATACCTTAACATGTTTTAAAAGCAATGTACACAGTTAATTTAGCTTTATTGGAAATATTTTTTCAATAGCTTTACCTACTTCGATAGCCAAATCCATATGTTCTTTCTGTGTTCCATTTGCAGATCGAAGTTCGATATAATGAATCCATGATCTAATAGTACCATTCACATACAATCTAGAAACGGTATTGCCTTCTGGCAGAACAGCTCTGGCTTGCTCTTTGGCAATGCCTGCTTCAATAGCCCAGTCATAAGCATGCTTCGCCGCTTCGATTACTTTTTGCTGATGGGCATGCCACGCTCTTTGAAGATGTTTATCATCTGTATCAATTGAGTTCTGGCGGTTCTTAGTATCTTGTAGGCGCGCCTCTCGAATTACAAAATTATTACCAAGATCACGTACATCAGCATAGCGCTGACTAAACTCCTGAAAAGAAAACGAACGATGCCGGAGTAACTGTCTGGCGATGTCTCTTGTCGTGGTGACTTCGATGCACGCTGACGCCATTTCGAATGGTGACCAGTGCTTGTGCTTGACGAGGTACTCCAAGAGTTTTTGTGTTGTCTTTGTGTTCCGCTGATTCGACGGATTGGAGACACGGGCGGCAAACGCGATGAGATCCGCAATGTTATCTAAACCTCCTATTGCCAATTCTCCGCCATGAATACGGTAAGATGGCTGACTGTGTGAAATTAGGCGAGCTTCCATGGTCATAGTTTAAAGTCCTCAAATCTTTTATTTGCTTCTGATTTATCAAATACTGGAGTATCATCCATTAGAGATTGGTTATTTTCGTCTACGTCAAATAGACGCATCTTAGATCTATCTATTCCTAGAATAAACCTTTTCTTATATGTTGGATCATTATAGCGATTCTTCAATTGCTTAACCATCAGTTGTCCTTGTTGTTCAAGTTCTTCGGTTGAAACAAGTGCGAACATAAGGTCGGCCGTTGCGGGTAATCCAAAAGACTCGGACGTATCTTCAAGCCCAACATCTGAGTTAGAGTAACCACTACGCGTCGTCTGAGTTGCAGATACGACCGGAACGTCAAATTCAACTGCAAGGCCTCTAAGTTCTTCTGCAATCGCTTTGACATAAGTGTAAGAGTTGATAGCACCGCCCATACCTTTCATACGTGAAGACGAACAGATATTTAAATAATCAATAAAGATAATATCTGGTTCAAATTTCTTTTTAAGTTTTAACTCATTTAGTAATGCCCTAAAGTGCCCAGAGTGTGCTGAACCCGTTGGATATTCTTTTACGATCAATCGGCCAGTTGTTTGTTTTGCTAGTTGAGATACCTTTTGTGAAAACATATCTTTCGAAAGTTTGTCTAGCTGATCAATAGGGATATTAAGAAGATTAGCATCAATGCGTTCAGCGATACGTTCTTCTGCCATTTCCATAGTAATATACAAAACATTTTTTTGGTCAGTCAATGCTGCAGCGCCCATGTGGCACATAAACAAAGACTTACCGACACCGGTGCCAGCCAAAGCAATATTCAATGTCTTGTTTGGCAAGCCGCCCTTAGTAATCTTATTAAAGTAGTCGAGATCAAAGGCAATACGTTCTTCTTCTTTATGGTAAAACTCATAACGATCATTGAAGTTTTCAATATAGTCATGACCGATATTCGCGTCAAAGTTAACTGCCAGAGCATCAGAGAGGATCTCTGGTAGCGCATTCTTTGAAAGCGTTTGGTGTTTACCGTCAATAATACTGATAGATTCCATTACTGCATTGTGCAATGCTCTATCTTGACACCACTTCTCGGTTTTATCGATTAGCCATTCATAATCAATATCTTCGACTTTAAAGATCTCTGGTAGGATCTCAACAGCATGCCGATATTGTTCATCGTTAAAGCTATCAGAATCATCTAACTCAATCTTAAATGATTCCTGAGTTGGTAGTTTATTATATTTAGAAACGTATTTGCCGACTTCCTTAAACAGCTGACGATAGACACCTTCAAAATATTCATTATGTATAAAAGGTAAAACCTTCCGCATGAATTTATCATTCACCAAAAGGTTTCTCAAAATTGTTTGTTCAATGTTCGTCAAAGCATTCCCTCTTCACGCATTTTTGCACGGATTTTTGTAGCACTAATATTATGAATATCATTACCAAGATCGTGCTGCGTGAAGGTATATCCGACGCCACGACCATAGCTAATGTCTACGATGTTTGGTACCTCCATTATAACATATTCTTTATTGATAGTAAACCCCTCACGGGCCAATCCTTCAACAATTTGTGAAGAAACAAAATCAAATCCAAAGGGATTATCAGTTTGAGCTTCTGTCCTTCCACCGCCAGCATCTTCACCAACAATCCCGCCAACATCACGAACCATAATAACAACTTGCCCGGTTTGACCCAAAGCTTTTTTAAATAATTCCGTGTGGCCTTTATGCCAAGGCTGCCATCGCCCTAACATTTGCGCCGACGGCTTTTTCCAATCAAACATGGTATGTCTCCTTCATCCGGTTAGCTAAATCTAGGATCCACTCATCAGATTGAAATGCGTCAATAACATAATCAAAGTCGGTTGGCTCTTCGAAGATCTTGTTGGTATCATCAAACCGGCCTGCTTCGATAGTGTTCATCCAAATTATGATATCGGCGTTGAACTCTTGACGAGTAGCACCTGTTGGACAAACAAAGTCACATATGACAGTACGACCTCTAGTACCTTCAAATGTTGCAATCGTATTCATACGCTCTGATTGTCGCCTACGACCAGCATCACTAAAGTCCCAGTCATTCGCCATTTCCCGTACTTTATCAGCATTGTACCAAGCACAATTCAGATGGATCTGTAGCCGCTTGGCTAGATGTGTTTTACCAGAACCTGGCAATCCCATTATTAGTATTTTCATTTTTTGTCTTCCATAAGCAATTCATCTTTTAAGATTGCCATTTCAATCACGTCGTGCAGTACTAATCCGGTATATTGTTGAAAGTTTTCGTCGTCAGTATTTAAGGTATCATCAGGCGTTTCAATGATTTCAAAATTATAATGAATAGCTTCATCTGGCCCATTAATTGTAATAGCGCCAAATTGTATTACTGTTTCAACGTATGGACCAGTAAGAACTCTGATCCACCAAGACTGATCGTTTTCTGGTGATGGAATTAATTCGTAATCTACCCCTTCTGAGAGTTTGTCGATATTAATCATTATGCTTCCTCAATGATTTCATCCATGGATACTTGTTCTCTGTGGCCGATCGTGTATTGCTTTTTCAAGAACTCTTTAAAATCCGTATCAGCAAAGATTGGGTCCCAGAAGGACTGATCGAGAGTGGCATCGTGCCGAACTTTTGGTCCAACTTCGCCAGTAGTTTGATCGACCATAGCATACCAGCCATTGGAAGGCTTAGTAACATAACCACCAGCAAGAGCGCAATCGAGCAAACCAGAATACTTACGGACACCACCGTCCCAAGAAACAGTAATAGGAATTTTAGATTTTTCTTTAACATAGCGTGATTTCTCTACATTGATTACAAAATGGTACCCTTGAATCTCTGTACCCTTTTTGTCTTGCTGACGACCAAGGATCCAAATATTATCTGCAGAATAATAAATGCCTGTGCCACCAGAAACAATAGCTTTAGGGAACAAGCCGATTTCTTGGTACGTATGATTAACTGCTAACATAGGAATGTTTTTCATAGCAAGATATGGCGTGGCCATACGGAACAATCCTTTAAGAGCTTTTGCTCTTGACATATCAGCAACTGACTTTTCGTTTAGTGCATCTTCCATTTCTTTTTTAGAAGCAAGGTTGCCAATAGAATCAATGACGACAATTACTTTATCACCGCGGTCTAACGATTCTAATTGACCAATCATATCGAATTTTAGTTCTTCTACGTTTGTAATTGGTGTATGAAGAACACGAGATGTATCAACTTCAAATTGCTCAAAGTATGCCTGAGGTGAACCAAACTCTGAATCATAGAACAACATTACAGCATCTTTATGCTTTTTCAAATATGCTGCTGCCATAATCAAAGCAAAAGAAGTTTTAAAATGCTTTGAAGGACCTGCAAGAACTGTAAGACCAGAAGCCAAACCTCCATCTACAGATCCAGATAGCGCCACGTTAATCATTGGCGAATCTGTCGGAGTCATATCTTTTTCATTAAAGAATTTTGACTCAGAAAGAACCTCCGTGTTTTTTAACTTAGAATTCTTTTTGAGTTTGTCCATTACTGACATATGTGTGTCTCCTAATTTACGTTATAATATTGTTTGTACCATGATACAAATTCAGCAATACCAGTTTCAATATTTGTCATAGGTCTATAACCCAGTTTCTTGATCTCTGATATATCAGCTAATGTGTGACGAATGTCAGCTTTATGCATATCACAATAATTAATGTCTGCTTTACGTTCTAGATTTTCTTCAATAAGATTTACGAATTTCATAAGCGGAATTGATTTTCCGCTGCCAATGTTATAGATTTCGTGAGACTTACTTCTAAGCACTTTATCTATTAACAATTGTACACCATTTACGATGTCTTGTACATAGGTAAAATCGCGGGACATTTCGCCAAAGCCATAAACATCAATTGGTCTACCTTTGATGATATTGTTTGTAAATCCATGTAAAGCCATGTCAGGTCGTCCATAAGGTCCATAGACTGTAAAAAATCTAAAGCCAATTGACGAAGGCAATTTACTGCTTTTAAATTGGCATTCATTTGCATATTTAGTCCAAGCATAAGGATTTAAATGATGCTTGAATTGCATATCCTCAACAAATGGAGGTTCTTGTCCTGCATAGACGCTAGAACTAGAAGCATAGACAACAGGAATATTAAGTTTTTCTGCCTGATCAATTACTCGTTGTGTTCCATTGATATTATTATCAATATAGGTGTACGGATCGTCCAGCGAGTTTCTTACTCCAGCCCAAGCAGCCAAGTGAACAATTACATCTACGTCATCTAGATAATCTTGAAGGTAATTAAAATGCCGTATATCATCAGCATACGTTTGTATAGCCGAATCATTTAAAATCTTTGCTCGATCCATTTTTAGGTTTTTATCATAATAAGCGTTAAAGTTATCTACACCTAAAATAGTATGCCCGAAAGCTTTAAGCTCACGGGCCAGATGAAACCCGATAAAGCCAGTTATTCCTGTTATGAATACTTTCATCGTTCATTCACGTGTGCTATTTCGCCAGTCATATTATACTGAATGTTTTGTTCTTTTTCTCTATCATCTTTTTCATATTCAGATCGATACTTATTATTACGATCCATGACATATTCAAGCAACGGCATACGTGTAGTAAAGTTTATAAACGCCGAAACATCTTTTGGAAAACAAGCACCGCCAAAACCACGCTTGCCGTCAAAGCCAGGGACACGAGTATGGGCATGCCCAATTCTTGGATCAGTACCAATTGCATTTGCGATACGACCATAATTACCTCCGAACTCTTTTATCGAATCATAAAATTCGTTAAAGAATGTTAGTTTAGTTGCTAGAAAAGTATTGATTCCATATTTAACAAAGCTAGCATCAGTTGCTGCCATATGATATGAAGGACATGGTTTACATATACTGTATTCTTTATAAATTCTTTCCAGCTTTTCAGTAGCTTCGCTTTCGCCACCAAAGATATGTACGAATGGATTTATAATATCTTCATTGGCATTCTTTTCTGTCAAGAATTCTGGATTATAAACCATTCTATGTTTAGCAGAACCACGGAATAAATTTTCTATTCTATCAGGTGGTATTGTGGATTTAACAACTATTAGACCGCTTCGTCGTTGTGCAACTTTCTTTAAAAGTTGTTCAACGATAGACGTATCGCACTGTCCATTTTCGTGCATTGGAGTCGGTAGACACATAAATGTAACATCAGCAGATATTGATACATCATCTAAACCGACCCCATATTTAGGATCGATAATTTGTTTTTCTACGTCATCTTGAAATGCGTAATCGATTGCCTTGCCAACAAATCCGTGGCCAATGATTGTAATTTTTAACATAGTTTATTATACCATAAATTCATCTAGTTGTACACCCCTCATAGGCGGAATTCCTTGTCTTTGTTCCCAGCCGGATTCCCATCCAGATGCATTTGATAATGTCGAAGGAATATGATCAAACGTTCCATTTCCACGTGGTACATAGTTTTGTCCGAACCTAACAAAGTCACACATAACATCTTCAAGATCTTTTGGTTTACCACCAGTTTTTTCTCTTAATAAGTCCATAAAATTATCTGGCTTCCACCCACTTGATAATTTTTTCATGCACCTTACTGCGTTATTACCTAAATATGTATGAGAGTCTACGTCAGCATTTTCTGGAAAATAGTCAGAACAATCCATAGAGAAGGCAGCATACTGAAAATTAAATTTACGATGACCAGCTTTTTTATTATGCTCATTTAAATGATCTACAATTTCTTTATGTCCTCTTTTTTTCAAAAGTAGAAAATCTGTAAACCTGTTAATAACTTCAGGCAATTCATTTACCATGAAGTCAACATTACTAACTCCTTTCTTTGGAGCCGGAGGTTGATTGCCTATAGACGTAAACATTGGTTTGCCTGAAGCTTTAGTCTCTGCTAAATCTTCTGCCATATCTTTAATGTCTCTATGTTTACTCCAATGTTGAATTATGTTATTACGATAACCGTGGTCATTTTCAAATGAAGCCCCTGATCCAGTTATGCGATGACAAAGAAATGTGTATAGCCAGGTTTCAATAGTCCAGTTAATATCATCGTTTGATGCTGAAATCTTACGTCTATCTTCTTTCTGCCATCTCCACTTAGGAGTTTTAGATCCGAACCTTAGATCTTGTAATACGTTTGAGAAGCCTGCAGCATTTCTCGTTTTACAATCGTAGATATCAATCTTTTGCATAAGAGGATCATTGATAATGTTATTTGCTTCTGGACCTTCATAGTCCAATTCACCCCAATTAACATTATCTTGTAACCAACCGGCTTTTGGATAATAATAATTTACAAGAACATCAATTGCTTCTTCATTGAGCCACATTCTTTTCCCAATCTCTATATGAATCTATTGTATCTGGTAACGCTTGATTCTGTAATACTGGTTCCTGCCCTACATTCCAAAATAGAATATCGCGATTTGTATCTTTAGGAATATATTTCCATACTTTACCATCGTAGGTATCTATAGTTGGGAATGGTGGAAGATTATCTTTTTTCTCTGCCGCGGTAAACGCTAATGGTTCTGATACTGCCTCTGCAATACCCAATTCACCAGCCTTCATATTGCGTGACACGCAAACAGAAGTAAACTTGGCATTAGGCCACGCGATTTGTAAAGCTCTTGTAAGTACCCCAGTAGACGTGGCAGTATATACTTCTTCAGGTTCTTTTATCTTAGAAGCTGTCTTTACAATGCCTGCCGTTACCATTTCATGCTTAAGACCTAGCGGAACAAAGAAAGCATTCTTTCTTTCATCGGCCCATTTCTTTGCAATTAGATTTAAATTAGGCATAGCTGCTATTCTATGAAAACTAGTACGAGCCCCTCGTTCGATGCAGCAGGCTTGGTGATCGCTAATTCGTTTTGAGGAGGGCATGAAAAGCATGACGTCTTTTTCGTGTCGCTTGGCCACGTCAAGTATACTAACACCAGCAAGGCCAGTGCGAGGTTGAACGTAAACGATAGTATCAATGTGAGGGCCCAGGCTACTGATGAGGCAATCGCCACCACGAACTTTAGAGCCAACCAAAAAATCATCACGGACAACACGAATATTGTTATGCCGGCTAATATGTGGGATTCCATAAGGATCCTCCCAGTTTTCTGCTAATTCTAAATAGTACTCTTTCGGGTCTCCGTAAAACGGATTAATATCTTTATTAATTTTATCAATAACGTGATTATTATGTGGCAAGAGGCGATACTCCCCAATCGTTGCGTCTATAATATGGCGGGGCTATATGAAAACTAGAACCATGTTCCATATAGGTATTTGCGTATTTTTCAGGATCCATTGTATACCATTCTTTTGGTGGCATAATGACTTTGCCTTTAGACTCATCATTAAGCACGTCAATAAATTCGTTTGTAAGATCCCACCGCTCTTTCCATGAACCAAAGAATGGAGTCTTTTTGTAAAATCCTGATTTAGGTATACGTCTACCTTCAAACTCTACCGGCACTGGAGCGGTAAACCATACATCGTCAGATAATTCGTTGCCTTGTCTTACATATTCTTTTATTGTATATCTAAGAGAAAAATCGCCATGACGTAAAACATGATGCCTAATATCAATTGAGCCCATACATAATGTAAGCTTTCCAATGGATTCCGATATTTCAGATCGTAAACCTTTTCGAATAGTTCCAAATAAAGTTTTACCATCAGTACGGTACACGCGATCGCCAGCCCCGCTATAAGCGATTGTGTGTGAATCTCCAAAGGTAATGCCATCGGTTTTTAGATCCTTCTGCTTGAGGGATGTAATACTTCTAATTCGTTTAGAGACAGCATTACACCACATAGGAGTGATGCCTTTATATGTTGTAGGAGCTTCAAGTCGTTTCTTCAACATCTCTCCATAATCAGGCATATCCCAATCTAACGAAACAATGTTATCGCATGACATTACAAGATTAATTCTATCATATACTTCTTTGTTAGCGCCACCAAACAAATTCAAAGTACCACTAAAATTAGCCCCATGATCTATATAGACTACGTCAGCTTTTTTAATTTGAGGTGTGCATTTGTGGTCAATAGAAGCTTTTAATTGATCTCGCCACAGTTGAGTCCACCCGTGCACGTGGGACTTTTCATTCTTGGGTATATTGCTTATAGGGTTCGTAATCACATTCGATAAATTCATATTCAACTCCAGTTTCTCCAAACATATCGCTTGTACGCTCAAAGGATTCCAGCCACTTATCAGGATAATCGGCAGCAGGCATTACAACACGAGTTATGCCTACCTGTATAATACCTTTTGCGCAGTCAGAGCAGACAGGAAGACCCCACACATACAAAGTTGCTTGATCTAATGATACGCCGTTATATGTGGCATTGTATATAACATTCTGTTCTGCGTGCACAACAAACTGATATTTTGTTTTTCTATCATTATAGCGGATATCGCCATCGTAAATTCCACGCGGAAAACCGTTATAACCCTGAGCTAATACTTGACCTTTAGATCCAACAGCGATTGCGCCGATCTGAGTAGACGGATCTTTAGACCAACTTGAGACTTCTCTTGCTAATCCCAAATAGCGGTGATCCCACTTACTTGACAAGGTGGAAGTGCTTTTCATAGACGTGCAGGTTTTGTACTTGCCATGTAATAGAACCTTCTTCGATTTGAGCGCCGTCATCATAAAGGCTTAAGCCGTTATAATCTCTGACTAATCTTCTCATTACTTCACGTTGCCATGCGTAATCATTCTTATATCCAAAGACAACATCATTAGAACGCATCTGAACTACAGAATGTAGAATGCTATCACGAATATAGTAAGTGACACTGTTAGTACAAATAAAATCCGATTTTCCATTTTCATTAAACTCCAACCAAATAGACGGCCTATTGTAGATCATAGAAGCGCGCCGGCCGTCTGGTCTTTCTAACAATTCATCTAGCACACAACCATATTGATTATAGTATTTGTCTGAAAAGATAAGATGTCCATAATTAGAATTAATTTCACCATGTTTATTTGCAGCGTACTCCCAAGCTTTTGGAGGTACTTCGCGAATATCATTAATGTTTGTAGATTGGCTGTCATACCATTCTAATTCTTCTTGAACATAATCATAGCTGACTGTTCCAAAGATAGCTGGCTCATCAGCAATAAAAGATGCGCCAAGCATTTCTATTGTCTTAGCGCCGGTCTTATCGATTGTATAAGCTTCGTCTTTTAGTTCATCAATAAAATATTGACGAATGTCACGGACTGCTGTCATTTGCATATTGAACTCTCTTTCTCAAATCAGACGACGAGAACCTATGGTCTCGCTTATTAAAATAAAGTTGAATGCCACGTTTGCGACACTCATCCTTACCAGTAAAATCTTTATCTCTGTACTCTTCACCAAGAATACGTACATCAATTGGATACATGTTTATTATATCACATAAATCAGATTCTGTACAATAAATAATTACCTCATCAACATATTTTATTGCTGCTAACTGAGCCTGTCTTTCTACTATCGATTGAACAGGTTGATTCTTTTTTGGTCTATCAAGCGTTGGATCTACTTGTAAACCACAAATCAAATAGTCACAAACAGACTTTGCTTCACGTAACATGGCAACATGTCCCGCGTGAAGTAAATCAAATGTGGATGCTGTAAATCCTACTTTCACGCGTGGCCTACTGTTTCTCGTTTAATATCGTTGTGATTAAACTCAGCCCAGTACAACTCAAACGCTACGCCATCTTCAAGACATTCGAATTGATGATATACACCTGGCTTGACCTTTGTGTACATTCCAGGCTCGAGAATGGTTTCATCAACCAAGTCGTAGTCTTTCTGCCATACACGAATAAGCATACGACCCGACTCTACATAGAATCCATTCCACTTAAATTCATGAAGATGCTTAGAACACACTCCACCTTTATTCATTTCAATGCGATGGAATTCCAAAGCACCATTTGCTTCTACGAGTTCCGTATTTCCCCACACCTTACCTGCGATCATTCTAATTCTCCTCGCTGTGATTTTATCACCTGTTCATACATAAAAAATAATTGCTCAAACTTCCACTGATAAAGTTGCTGAATCCCCATGAGGGCGTTCATCATCTCATCGTGGGTAGGCTCACGTTCACCATCACCGATCTGTTTGAACACTGTCTCAAGATCATTACATATATGCCAACAGTCCATAATTGGCTGTTCAAGATCGTATAGTTTCATTCCATTTCCTTGCATCTTCTGCTGTGTTAATTTCTATTCCATTAAACTCGCATGGAAATACACCTATATCCCAGCCATTTTTTAGCCAACGTAATTGTTCTAATCCTTCTATTCGTTCTTCGCGGGTGCCTGTCAAACCTGGATACATTTCTAGGGCATTTCGCTTGTATCCATAGATACCTAAATGCCAATCTCCATATCCTGTTATGCCTCTACCAAACCACAAACATTTATCAGCTGCTCTCACTAACTTAACTGTGTTGGGATCATTCTGCTGTTCTTCTGGCATCATAGCACACATAGTAGTAACAGAATAATTTTTTAAATGCCAGATAGTCTTTTCAATCATCTCTTGCGTCACATCTGGCATGTCACCTTGTACGTTAATGAACTGATCATATTGCTTAAAGAACCGAGACTTTATAGCACCTGCGCATCTCTCTGTTCCATTAGAATATTCAGTTTTATCTATCCAACAATTATTAGATCCAAATAAGGAAAAAATACGCATATCATCTGTCAACACATAAGTGTCGATGCCGGATTGTACGCAATTATCGTAGACACGTTGAATCATTGGCGCGCCGCCCAGATCTACAAGCGGTTTGCCAGGAAATCTTGTAGAATTATATCTAGCTGGAATAAGTATTGCTGTTGACGTCATAATTAAACTCTACTATCTGCTCTACTACTTTATCAAAATCTTCTAATTTTAACATATTAGGTCCATCACTTGGCGCATTGTCTGGATCTTCATGTACTTCTATGAAGAAGTTTGAAACACCCAAAGCAGAAGCAGACCTGCAAAGACCTGGGACATAATCCCTATTACCCCCACTACTATCACCTTGTCCTCCTGGCTTTTGCACTGAGTGAGTGGCATCAAGTACAATATTATCAAAATTGTCAAGCATGTACTGCAGGCCAGTAAAATCAACAACCAAGGTATTATATCCAAAACTTGTACCTCTTTCGGTGATCCAGACTTCTTTAGCATCCTTTGTTTTACTAAGAATGCCTTTAACATCCCACGGTGCTAGGAACTGGCCTTTCTTAATATTAACAATGCAATCGGTGTTACAAGCAGCTAAAATAAGATCTGTTTGTCGACATAGAAATGCAGGAATCTGTAAAACATCTACAAAACTTCGGCATCTACTTATTTGTCCCTCGGTGTGAACATCTGTTAAAATCTTTATACCAAGAGTTTCCTTTAAAGCTAAGAGATCCGGAAGAGCAGCATCAATTCCTACACCGCGCTCGCCACTTAGAGACGTGCGATTAGCCTTATCAAAACTTGCTTTAAAATAATACTCTATGCCATACTTATTACATATCTCATTGCAATGCTCAGCAATTTTTAAAGACTGTTCAAATGATTCGTGCTGGCACGGTCCTGCAATTATTCTTATCATTTAATAAAGTTCTCTTTAGGATTTCTTAATTCTTCTATACGAATGTAAGCAGCATTCAATTGTTCTTGAAGCTGCCTAACATTTTCTTCTAGAATTTTTATATGCTCATCCTTCGTCATTTTTCTTTACTCTATTTAAGAAATCGCGATTAGGGTCTTGACCGTCAATTTTACCACGAGAATAGGCAACAGCAAACGAAGAATAATTAATTAGATCTTTGAGCGAATCTTCAACACCTTCAAAGTTAGGCTCATAGTTAGGATCATTCTCCATAGCTTCGAGTACAGACCATAGACGAATAGTCTTTGTGTTAATCAATTCCATGATTGACATGACGCCGCGTGGATAATAATCAGCTTGACGAATACGTGAGTTTTCGTTTTGATAATCGTTAGATTTTCTTGCTTGAATTTCTGCACATTCTTGCAGGACTTTTAGTGATTCTTTCATCTTTATGCTGCTTTCATTTTATATAGATTAGTAGGACGATTAGTACGACCGTATTGACCTTTATCTTCGACATAAATCTTTTGACGTGTTCCAGAGCTATGATCGAAAGCTATACCTTTTTTTGCCATTGTACGCATTCTATCTTGAATAAGACTTTGAAATAATGGATCAGTAGCATGACCGCCGATCAGACCAATCATGTCGCTACCGGTAATATTACTATGGCTTGAGAATCTATGTAACTGATTAAAACATATTACCTCAGCTTGATGTCTATACGCAGCTCTTACTGCAGCTTTTTTTAACTTTTCTTTTTCTTCACTATTCATAACATATCCTTTCTCACTCTATTATAACACAACATTCAATTGTTGTACATAGTTATTTAATATTTCACTTGACGAATTTGTTTTCTTTCCACCGACATTAAATTCCCATTTCATCCAAGGATGATCGCCATATTTTAAATATTCAGGGGTATTTTCTAAGCTTCTATCTCCGCCATTTGCAAATAACAAATACGATGCATTATGGCCTAATACTTTATCTATAGCATCATTCGAAGTTCCATCGTCATCATTAAATGATATGACGTCACTTACATATTTAATAGCACCTAAAACCGCTGCTCGTTCTTCAAAGGGTAGAAAGAATTTACCTTTTTTTCTGATCAGCCATTCGTCAGAATTTAGTCCTACTATTAATCTGTATCCAAGCGACCTAGCTTCCTTTAGATATGAAATGTGTCCTGAGTGAACAGGATCAAATCCTCCGGTAACTAATACTATATTAGGCAACTTTACAATACCATCCTGTAAATTGACTATCTATTAATCTGCTAATTACACTTTCTGCTTTTTCGTATTTTATAAATTTGTGCGGAACAATATCGCCAACTTGAAATAATTTATCCGTATCTTCAGTAGTATAAAATAAAAAATGTGTTAACATATTCTTTTCAAAAATAGATTGTTTTAAATTATATAAAGTTTTAGGATCTGTAATATTAAAATTATCAGTTGCGCATCTTTTTAAATCTGTCAAATGCGGCGGATTAAAATTAAAGATTAGGTCGTGTCTCCATCTATGACTAGGAGGATTAGCAAGTTTATTTTTAATTAACCACCATTCAAGAAAGAGGTAATCGCAATTTTTTTCACTTTTATAGCTACCTTGATTCCAGTGATGATTTCTATAATCAATAAAGTCTTGCGTAACAACCAGATCTCTATTAATAAGATTAGATATTTTTGTAGACATATTCTAATGCTCTATCTGCTTCAACGTCCATAGGACGGTTTTCATACCAATTGCCAGTTCCCATATCAAACTCTCGACATAGATTAGTTATCTCATGTGACGTGATCGGATACTGTCGTTCAACAGCTCTTGCCGCAACCGCAACCATTATCTGATACATCTTATGATACCAGCCAGTATTTGAAATGATTTGATATTCTCCGGCCAGTTTCTTTGGCCAGAAAGGACAGTCACGATAACTTGTCCATACTATATTTGTATTATCTAGTTTTGATTTTTTGTGTTCAAGAACTTGTTTTTGTAAAGCTTCAGGGAGTCTATCGATAAAGTTTTTGCTTGATTTTTGTGCGTACTCATGTTTTGCCATGAGTTTGAATGGATCAATATGTTCGCCATCATCATTAGAAAAGATGAAGTTATAAGCATTATCGTAAGTTGCCGGAATATAATACATACGAGATAAATCTTTAGTCTGTTTATCTGCCATGTTACCAAGCTCTGAGTTGAGAGCATACCAGAAGTGCTTGATTTTATCTTGCTCAACGAAAGATTTAAGTGGGAAAACTACACGAAATTTTGGAAATTCATGAGTGCTACTAGCGGTACTATAACACACATATGTGTAATTACCAAAGCGCTCATTAAGTTCATCTTCTAGTTTGCCCTTAAAAACGTGATCGTCAACATCAATAGCAGCCCAACCTGCCCAAGCATCCACATTCTTGTTGGCCCTAGTTGTATCAGAAACGTATACAGCTGGCGATATAAGTTGCGCATCTTTTTTTCCCTTTACAGGTTGTTTAGACAATTTATAGAAAAGCTCCGAGAGCTGTTGCCAGTTCTCGAAGTCCATTCTACGATGTGTTTTATTATCAAAGACGCTCTTAAAGAGCGTTAGCGAAATCGCCATGGTTACCCTCATGATCAGGACCCTGCCAGTCAGCAGGTTTAATTAAGTCTGGTAAACCAAATGGATTAGGTCGACCAGGTTTCACTCCAGATTCTTTTGACATATTTGCTTCATAGATAGCGTCCCATGCTTTATTAGCATCGACACCAAATACGTCAAGCGTGCCAATAGCAAATACGCACATATCAATTAGCCCATCAACAATCTCTTCTGGATCTTTATTGTCAAATGCATCTAGCGTTTCGCCTAGTTCTTCTTGGCACATTGATAAACGAAACTTGAGATACGTAGCCATTAAATCTTTATCGTCTTTATTTTTTTCAAACCATTCTTTGACACCAAATTTATTATGCATCATATAAATGTCATTAGCCCAATCGCTCATTAGTATATTTTCCTCACTTGATAGTTAAATTGGTCAGTAGTTTTAATGTTAATTTTGCGACCCTTCATATCTCTGCCTTTAAGAGACGTTTGGTCAATCTTACTTAGTTCTGATAGTTCAAAGAACTGTGTTCTCTTAGTACCATCACTTTCATTGTACCATATTGTGACTTCGTACTTATCATACAAAAGCCTTTTTAGCCAGTTTGTCATATAAAGAAATCCTCCAACGTGTTTGTATTATCATAGTTAATAAACCAACCAGTCGGATCCAGAATAGGTTTTAATGGATCGCTAAACGTTTTTGAATATTGCATATCGTAATCCACGTACTTATCTAAACCGAATTCTTTTGGCAAATAATCAGGGAATGCGATAACATTCTCATTGATAGGATTAGGAGTTTTGAGATAACAGAACTTAACCTTTTCGCCGTTTTGAATTTTAGTATATTTCTTGTGCAAATTATATTTGTCGATAAGACCATTATACAACAAACTGCCACGAATGTGAATAGGCGTTCCCTTTTTATATGCGATTTTTTCACCTTTTTTTGTTGCCCACTTGGTTACCTCTCGGGCGCCACGTGGGAAGGATATCGATTCAGGCGGAAACGAACGAAACTCATTATAGAAATCTGTGATAAATTGTTGTGTATCTGTTTCATTACCATTTATAATAATTTTAAACGCTTGCTTAAATTTATCACGTACAACTTCAGGAGTTGAAGACTTAATAGCTTCAATACCCATAATCTTAAGTTTGGGTTCGGCGTACTGAACACCTTCTGAGTTATGCACATTTAGAATGTATCGCTTCTTAGCAGTCCAGATACCACGATCAGCAATAACTTCTCTACCCATTTCCATACGTGGCTTGTAAGCATTCATCTGATCAAACAATAATGCGTATGTTTTACTAAGCACTGACTCAAAATGTTCTGAGCATATTTTATCCAGAAACTTGACAGGATCTTTAGGTTTAAAATGATCTACGAGACCGCCCATGTTAATATACAAAGAATCAGTATCAATAGCGATAACATAGTCAACATTATTAGTCTTGAGTATATTGTTCATCTCCTCGTTAATAGCTCTTTCGGCCCATATAACTGATAGCTGGCCTGACAAGGTGATGCCTTCGGCCATTCGCATATCAAAGTATCGGAAATATTTATTACCGAGTGCGCCATAAAGAGAGTTGAGTAGAATCTTAATAGCCATCTGCCGATTATTATATCGATTGATTTCTCGCTCAAGCTCTACGGTTTTGTTCTTCTGGTATTTTTGCTCAACACTAAGCATCTCTTTTTTGATTTGAGAACGCTCACTATAATAGGCCTCAATAATCTTAGGCAAAATACCTTGAAAGTCTTTATGGTATGTAGAGCCATTAGCCGCCACAGAATGTGGAGATGTGACCTTGTCTTCTAAGTTAAGGTAATAATCAACACCAGACCGCTCTGTCTGACCTATAAGCGTCTCAGGTGACATGTTGTATTGTACGATCAGGTTTGGATACAGAGAATTAAGATCGAAGGATACTACCCAGTCGTGCAGACCGACTTGAGGTTCTTTTACATAACCGCCTGGATATGGGTTCTTAATCTTTTCATTGTTAGGCGGTATGGCAATTTTTTTCTTGTTAAGCTCGCGATAGATAATAGAATCCCATATAGCCGTAGTGCCAAATGTATCGGCAAGATTGACTCCACCACGATATGCCATAGTTTGTGCCAACTGAATAAGACCCATCTTTTCTTCGATGCGGTTAACTAGCTGAACGTCTTTGATGTTATAGTCTATAAACTTTTGATGATCTTCTTTATACAAGGTATATAGATTGCCATGTTCTTCGTACGATAATTTCTTTTCGCCGAGAACAACATGAGCGATGTGATCAAGCTTGTATGATTCTTGTGCGCCATATGAGTAACCGAATTTCTTAAATAGTTCTAGATAGTCGGCTTGTTGTACGCCGACGATTTCATAACCGTATTGTGTACGGCCAGTAATTTCTGTATTACGCTCATTCACCATATTCCATGGAGACAAGCGTCTTACGGCTTCAGCAGATCCAATACGTGCGATGCGATTAATAAGATAAGGAATATCGAAAAAACGACTGTTCCAACCAGTGACGATGTCTGGACGATTTTCGCACCAGAACTTATGGAAACTAGCCAGAAGAGCTTCTTCAGTATCAAACTTACGATATTGAATAAGATCGCCATACATTTCAATGGCACATTTTTCATAGTTGTAATCTCCTAGACCCCAAACGTGGTAGATAGATGACTGACTTGATTTAAGAGCAATTGAGATAATCGGTTGAATAGCTTCTTCAGGTTTTGGGAAACCGTCATCAGACGCAACCTCGATATCAAAGTTAACAACATTGACGTGTGAAGGATTAAATTTAATTTCTTCTGGAAACATGTCGGTAATACATTGCTGAATATAGTTTGTATTACCGTAGACTTTAAATTGATCGATATCTTTATATTGGTCAATAAAGTTACGAGCCTCTTTCATGGATGCAAAACCCATAGGCTCGACTGGCGTACCATCGAGGGCTAGCCAGTCTGTGTTTTTATTTTTACTTGGAATAAAAAGTGTTGGTGAGTATTTAATTTTCTTTTCAACACGCACGCCATTGTCGTTGTAACCGCAATATAGGATCTGATTACCGTAGCGGTTTACTGATGTGTAAAATGACAAATGATAGACCTCCAATGAATATGTTTATTCTAACACGAAATGAAGGGAAAGTACACAACTATTTTCAGTTGTGTACTTATTTAATATACAGCTATTAGGTTTTGCTAGAAACAAAAGAATACATTTCTTTTGCTTTCTCCTGAAGTTCTTCCATCGTATACATTTGTGGAACATCTTCGATTGTTTTTTTGCCAGCTTCCATCATTTGAGTGAAGAGGACCGTATTTAATTCTACTTGTTTATCCATATAGTCTTTTGCCATTGCAAGAATATCTGCACGGATTTCGAAGGGATTTTTATTAGACATATTGTCTCCTGTGTGTGTTTGTGTTATTTTAGGTATTTATTTACCATTTCAAGTAAATCATCATATTTGGCTACTTCATCAAGTTCTTTTTCAATTTCCTCAATGATGTCTCCATTGTTGCCAACTCCAACTGGATTGGCAAGCAATACTTCTACGTTTGCTAAGTGTTTATCAACATGACCTTTTGCATGCGATACAAAGCATTCAAGTAATCGATCTCTCATTAGTAATGTTCTCCATCAGCTGCCCGACCATTATACTTAGATCCAGACTGTAGCAATTTATTAATTGAGTCTGGATTGTTTTCTGCTTGACGGAATGTTATCGCCGTAATTGTAATACCGCTAATTAATAGAAGATGAAATACAGCGCTAAGTCCGAATGCAATTATGCTGCCAACCATTAGGGCAAAGATACCACTCCAAATAAAGAACAAACATTGGAATACCATATGAGCTACCATAGGATCTAGTTTCCGAAGCGGCGAGTTCTCGATTGTCATTACGCTATCCCACATTTCTCGTGGGAGTTTTACAAGTTCTGTAAGGGTAGTTTCCCACCCGATAGGTTTATTATATTTCATTATTCCTCACCCATTGATTGCAAATATGCAATTATGTCTGCGCGCTTGGCTTCTTTCTTTTCCTTAAAGTTCATCTTTGTACGTTTAACCAACTTCTTTGAGTTAGTTAGCCAAGCGTCCATAAGCTCAGGTGTCCATTTAGGATTCTCTTCAGCCCAAGCAACAAACGTTTTACTATATTTATATTTCTCGGTTACGCCTGTGCCGCGGTTCATAATATTCCAAAGGTTAGGTCCAGTCTTATTTTTTCCGCCTTCTTCAATACTATGACATGATGCGCATTTCTTAAAGTTTTTTTCGCCTTTAGCGACGTCACCGGCAAAAGCAGTTGATGCCGATAAAACTAATAATGTAGTAATTGTTTTAATCATGTTCTACTTCCTCTCGTGTTATAAAAGGGGGCCGAAGCCCCCAATTACTATGCTTTTCTAAGATCTTTAATTTGCATCATGCAATATTTAGATTGTTCATGCAAACCGTTAGCAGCTAAGTGTGCTGCTGCTCTGCTATATCCGATAATCTCAAACTGTATGACAATGCTCTCCCAGATTCTGGCGAAAAAAGGACGATAACCAACATTATTGCTTTCAACATATGACATTATACCCACCCTCGTAAGTTAGGGTTCATGTCTACATCTTTGCGAGCGACAGAATATATATCGCCTCTGCTGATACCAATGTCGTTTAGTTCTTTATTAGTTAGCTGATTAAGTTCTTTAACCGTCTTCCTAATTTCACGTGTAGATAGATAAGAATTATAAATCTTATTCAAGAAGTTCTTTAGCATTTTTATTTTCCTCGTAATGCCCAATATTGATTTTACGAGGACGCATTTCTTCTGGGATAACATATTGCAATTCGATTGCCAAGATGCCATCCTGAATATCTGCTCCGTTTACGTGTACGTGTTCAGACAGCCTAAAAGTACGCTTAAATTTCTTTGTCGAAATGCCGCGATGGATAAACTCTCTACCTTTAGAAATGTGTTCCCCTGTAACAGTCAAAGTTCTGTCTTTAACTTCTACAGAGATCTCATCTTTTGTAAACCCAGCAATAGCCAATTCAATCAGATAATCTGTTTCTGAGGCTCTAATAATGTTGTGAGGTGGATAGTGATCATTTGAATGTTTAGCTGTAAATTCCAGCTCATTAAATAAATGATCGAATCCTACGAAAGATGAACGCGGGAAAAGTGTATGTACGCCTGTCATTGTTATCTCCTTTTGACCAAGCAAGATTGTAATGGACCCGTTTCCGGCATCCGATTTATTTATACATTATACAACATTATTACATCGTTGTACACTATTTTTTTCGTCTTTTTCCAAATCCAAGACGATGCATGACTATCATGCGGTCTTCATAAGACATTTTAGACCAAGATGATATCTCGTCTATAGTCCTATTACACCCCTTGCACACACGGGTATCTTTGTCTATATGACATACGCCTATGCAAGGAGTTATGTATAAATTATCTTGTGTTTCCATATGGAATGCCGTTATTTATTTTTTATAAGTTTCTTTACTATATATTTAATAAATTCTTCTGTACTACTTCTTTTCATATAATGATAGTAATTATATGTTATCTTTTCTCTTGTAAGAGGATTATCAAAATCTTTATTCTTTTTAAGTCTAATCATTTCATCTACTAAAGATTTTATCGTTAACTCGTTTGAGTAATCAAACAACTCGTCATATATTTCATAACCTTCGGTTTTTAAATGGTTACTAAAAGATCCACCTTCTGCAAATGTAAAAAACGGCACCTGAGCAAAAATAGGTTTTAAAGATTTTTCAGTATGCATATAATGATGATTCTCTATTGTGATATAATATTCGCTGTCAAATATATGCTGTGAAACTCTACGTTGTTCGGTTGTGCGGTATGTGTATTGTTTATTATCAGAATAGCTTATCTCAAAATCTTCAAATAGTCTTTCTTTAAACAAATGCTCATACTCATCATATTTTTCTATTTTTCCTTTTTTATGTCTTTGATCATCACATAACGTCCAGAAAAACTGATCATTCAATAAACCATTTTGCTCACAATATACTAAAAATTCTTGATTTAATTTTTTATGTTTAGATCCTAAATAACTGCAGAACAGATATTTTTTCTTATCGAACCAATTTGGATTGTAAAACAGATATTTCCTATTCATTGTATTCAATGAATCTGTTCTGAAATTAAACTCAAAAAACCTACTAAAGTTTACTATAAGATCATCTTCATAGTGCGAATGACCCATTATTTTTATATTATAATTTTGTAAAAATTTCCACCAGTCTTGACTTGTAATAAACACACCATCTTGTTTTGATATATTTAGTATTTCCCAAGATCGATCTAAATAGCATTGAATGCCATGTTTATTACACCATTCAAATATATTTTCATTTTGCTGTAATAGATAAAGTTTACGTTCTGGATCGGTTAACCTATGACATATCTCATTACTTAAAACTTTATTAAAGAAGAATATTTTTGGAAGAGATGAACTAGGTGTGTCTATGAAAATATGTTTTGTCTTTCCGAATGCATATTGTGCAATTTGTCTTTCCTGTAAAAGACCTTCTAATCCGCTTCTTCTATCTGTTTTTCTACGATCAACCCATAATTCAAATATTGGTGTTTCCATATGGAATTGCTCCGAGTCTTTCTCTCCATGGATCTACTATAACAGATCCTTCAGGGAATTCATAATCAGTATTTGAAGAGCCAAATGTTGTTTGATGTGAATGCGCTAGTAAGAATACGGCTGGTTTACTAAAATCATCGAATGTACAATCGCAAAATTGAGAAACTAGAATAGATGGAGATCCATCTTCATATGGCACATCAGGTTTAAAACCTTTACCAATAATTATAATAGGAAGATCATGCTCAGTTGATAATTTTTTAAGATACTTTGCCATGTTAGCAGCTTGTTTTTCTCTAGCTACTATGATAGTATCAAACATATCATAGCCTAGATCTAATTCTTGAGCTAGCCAACGCAATGCAATGTTATCACGAGGGTGACAGCTACCTCCGTCACCCATGCCGGCTTTCATATATTTAGGTGACATAATGCGTAGTGTAGATTGTGCTAAGGCATCTGTAACAACATCGACGTTCATATTACCTAATTTCATAGCAACGTCTTGCACCATATTAGCAAGAGTAATTTTAGTCGTTATAAACGTATTATAGAATATTTTAATAGATTCGCATTCTTCATATGTGCCACGAATGTATCTGTCACAATCACAAATACCTTTATAGAAATTTTCTAAAATCTCCATTGCTGATTCATCACCGCCCATCATAATCATTTCAGGATTAACAAAGTCTTCTTTGACTGTTCCCATTGCGATTAGATAAGGGTTATATACAAACTTTGCATTTTGAATACGAGGTTCAAATTCCCTAGCTGTTGTTCCTGGTAATACTGTAGAAATTAATACAACAATCTGATCTTTATTCACTAAAGGATTGATTGCTTCGAGTGTTTCATTAACAATAGAATAATCAAAATCTTTTGGTTCTAGATCTGAACAAACATATCTTCCGTCATACAGCGGATCGTGAGGAGTTGGAACAGCTATAAAAATTATATCTTTATTTAAAACTGCGTCTGATATTGATCCTCTACCATCGATATCATAACCAGTGACGTCATGCTGTGTAGCCATGACTTCACTGACTGGATTTCCTAGTTTACCTAATCCAATAAATCCGATTTTCATTATTTACCTGCTATTTCTAAGTTATATAATTTATCGTGGATATGATAATAGTAATTATATTTTTCATTAAAGCATGATCGTGCGGTGCTTCTCGGAAAGGCTAAACTTAGATTAACAATAATACCCTTTCTTGCATTATCTATTGCTATGTCATCATAAGTACTGTATATACATCTATCAATATGTTGCCCGCAGAAAAAAATATTTGGCTTATGTTTATGTTTTAATTCCTGAGTATAAAACCAATTCTTTGCCTCAACTTTAGGCCAGTCATGATCAGTTAATGATTCTATCTAACCATTATGTGTGTTATGCGACACTATCTGATATCCATTGTTCGCTAAAACACTTAGACTGTACTTAAGATAATTATAAAAATATGCTCCTGACTTTAATACGTCATAAAAATCACTTGTATTGCTAGATTTAAGAGTATTTTCTTTCCAATGAGATTCACTCCACATATCAACTACGACAATATATCCTTTAGGCCAAGGTGAAGACATTATATAAGTGTTCCTTGTATTTAGAAATTCTAGAATTTTTCATGTACAAATAATAGTTATATTCTATCTTTTCAATTAAAGAAGGTTGACTAAATATTGACATTGGTTCTTTTTCAAGTCGTTTGACGTTGTCAGCAATATGCTGAGCTCTCTTGTATATATTATATCTGCCGTCATCTTCACCTCCTTGTGGTTCTTCAAAAGAGTAATCAAACAGCTCATCGTATAATTCAAAGCCATATTTACTTGCAAATATTTGATTATCTTTAGGACCGCCAAATATAATAAAAGGAAGCTTAGCTATTACGTGCTTAAAAGTTTTTTCTGTATAAAATCCATCAACCGCCATAGTCTCATTAACTACAGAGAAATGGCAATTTAGCATTTCTTGAGGTATTCTTCTTTCATCTATAATATTTAAAGGATCTTTAGGATTAAAATAAGAATATTTAAATTGCAATTCGTATGGATCGTGTTTTAAAACTTCTTGCTGATTATTTTTTGCGTAATTAATAAATTGTAAATAACCAGAATCTTTTATATCTAAATTGCAATTGCTAATCCATTCTAGTTTGTTAAGATCACTTTTATTAATTTTTGTAACGATAGAGTTCTCATCTATCAAATCATTATATGCAAACACCGAATACAATATACTAGACTTGTCTTTTGTAATATCGCCTACAAATAAATTATAAAAATATTCTTTATCAGAGAATCTAGAATGGTAAGTATTTTGCCTAGTTCTATGATTCCATTCGTCATGCTGATAACGCATACTAAAGAAAAAACTATTAATGTCAACAAAAATAGGATTGTCGGTAATAGTATTTGTTAATATTTTTATATTGTTATCGAGAAAAAACTTTTCGTATTGTCTTGTCAATTGACTAAGATTTTCACCACCATATTCCCAACTATCGTCTAGAAACACTTTAATATTATTATCTAGACACCATTTTATTTCCTTCATTTGGGTCTCAGGAAATACACTATTATGTTGTATACTATGATTGTAGTAAATTATTGCAATGTTTTGCTCATTATGATTTACATCTAAAAAGAAAGGTTTGTGGGTAAACGTAGTCTCCCACAAACCTGCTAACTTCACGTCTTGAAGCCATGAATTGCCTCCATGGATATCATAATCTAAATATGTATTAATCATTATTACTTATTGCCGATATTATATTTTGGGCAAAGTTCCCACTGTTCTTTCTCTTTAAAAGGAATAATTTTAATCTGTCTAAGTGGCGCTAATGGTTTGGCTTCTTCAGCATTTTGAATCTCAACCAAACCCCAATCAGACATTAGAGTTGTAATAGTATTTCTACGAGCTACATCATTTTCTTCAAGATTTGCTTTCTTACCGTCAAGCAAGAATAACTCTTTAAAATGCACAATAAAATAACGGCCTTGTTTATGCAATATATGACAAGACTGAAATAGTTTTTTATCTTTACGGGATGCGACACCAATACGTGTCAATGTTTCACGAACCTTTAAAAAATCATCTGGTTCGTTTAAAGTAATTTCCAACATAGTAGCTGGAGACCACTCAACAATTATTTGTTCTTCCACCTTTATTCACCTTCTTCTTTAACCCATTTATTTGTTCGGGTGAGAGAAGTGGTAATATTTGACGAGCTTTCTCATTACTATAGCCATAATATTTTTTAACCACTTCAACGTCACTCTCAATCTGAGGCTTTATCCATTTAGAAAAGCGTTTGCGCTTTCTAACCATATTTATAAGAAAGTCAAATTGTAAACGATTGTCAAGGTGGTGGTAGCGATTCATCTCATTAGCTAGTACAACAGTATCGTTAAAATAAGAAAGTGAACGATTGACCATAAAACTGTTATATGCTTTTTCTGTTATATCATCTGTTATAACATCTTTTTTAGTGGTATTAATAGAATTTAAATAATCAAACGGGTTCATAGCTGTCCTTCAATTCCACTATCTACTCCAGGCCATTCGGGCTTAAATAGTCTTTTGATACCTTCTAACATTTCAAATGTTTCTTCTGGCCTAGATACGTGAAAACATCGATGAGGAAACGATTGTATTTGTTTAGCAAAAGGATAATCGTTGCCGCCTTCTTGAGTATCATCGCCAAAGAAGATAATACTATTATACACTTCTTCTAGGTGTTTGTACACCTGTCCTTTATCCCTTCCGTCTTCACACACGTCGATGCCAGTTTCTCCAGCAATTTGAGCAGAGTACGAATGAAATACTGAATTAAATTCTCTTGCTAAGATTTCTCTTTCATTAGTGCGTTCATCATATTTAATATATTCCTGACGTTTCTTCTTTGTACAGCCTCTTCCTATAATAGAGAAATTCATCATACCAGGACGTAGGTCAATATGTTTTTTACCAGTCCTATATGGAAACTTGCTTTCTTCAAGTCGCTGCTTACACCATTTAACCATTACTGTCGACATAGTAAACGTAGGAACAGACTTGACCAACTCATCATTTACCCATAACTCATTACCAGCGCACTGATAAGAACCTTTTACAACTTTAGTTAAATCTCCTAATTGCTCTTTAGTCTTGGCAAAGTCTGATCCAGTAAGAAAGTAAATATCGACACTACTAGAAAGTTGCCGTATTACTTCTGCATAATCAGGATCGATCTTTTCTCTACTAGGAGTAATAGTTCCATCAACATCAAAAACAAGACAATTATCTTTTTTAGTTTGTGCTATAGCTTCTTTTATTCTCTGACCTAAATTTTCACCTGTCAGCTTTTTTGTATCAATATCTTTATTGATCCATATGTCATGACCAGGCACTCTCCAATAAAGCATAGGAACAGTCTTATGACCTTTCCTTTTCAGGAAGGCTTTTGCCTCTGGATCTTTGGTAATGTCGACTGCTTGAAAGTCTTCGGTGCCATCCATCTTACTGAGCATGCGCTTCATGATCTCACAATAGTGGCATCTTGGTTGTGTGTATAGTATTAGCATTAATTAAACTCTACATTTGCCATTATCTCTGTCATACAAGCCACAACATTTAATTCGTGATCTGCCACGAAAGCGTGCTTGTATTGATAGTCTGCTAATATAAGTACGAGTTGCGGTATTGATCTACTAGCAACTACTTCTGTCATATTATCATATAATCCACGAAAGATAGATGAGGCATCGACGTCCATGTTATTTGCGACCCAATGCCTCATCTTCTTGAAGTCTTTTTCTTTTAGGTGTTTGGAGAGATCACTAATGGAAGCAAGGCCATTGCTATTATCGTTACCATTAATCCCGCTACCACCAAATCCACTTCTTTGCCCTTCATTTAATACTCTCCTCCAGTCTGGAGCGTACTTCATAACGAGATTAGCCGCAGCATTTTTCTCGAATGATACGCCTTCTTGATTAAGTATATATACGAAACGCTTGAAAAATTGTGCTGCTAGCTCGGCCATTTCTTTCTTTGAAGTATTAAATTCGTATACACCACAGCGAGAGTGAAGTGGTTCGATAATACGATTTTTAAAATTACAAGTAAGAATGAACCGGCAATTATTGCTAAACTCTTCAATAAATCCGCGAAGTGCAGGTTGAGTAGATTGTGGATTAAGATAATCTGCTTCGTCTAAGATAACAACTTTATATCCACCCTGTAATGAAACAGTAGATGCAAATTGCTTGATCTTAGTACGAAGTGTATCAATGTTGCCTTCTTCCGAACCATTGATTATGATATAATCTAAGCCCAGTTCATTGCATAATGCTTTAGCAACAGTCGTTTTACCTAGACCGGCTGTACCGGTGAAAAGCATGTTAGGCATTTCACCGGTATCAACCATGCTCTGAAACGTGTCTTTAAGTCTAGGAGGCAGTATCGTTTCAGATATAGCTTTAGGCCGATATTTTTCGACCCATAGAAATTCGTTTGACATATTCTTTCCTTCATAATATAATATAATAACATAGTTCAATAGGAAAGTACATAGTTATTCAGCGGTAGCTTGCTCCTGCTGATAGTTTTCTGCCAATTGAATAACTTGAACACATTGGTCACGAAGTTGTCCAATAGTAGAAAGCTCTTCTCCTTTAAAGGCACCTCGTTGACACATAGTGTCAATCACCGCAATCATACTGCGCGAAGCACGATTACTTGTTTCATAAATGGGAGCATGCGGATCCGCTGCTTGCTCTTCTTTTTTATTTTTTGACATTTTATACTCCGTATTCTGATGTCTTTTCAAGGGCGATCCAATATTGAATGCCTACTTCTTTGTTAACAAAATGTGAAATAAGTTTTGATGAGATACCAACTTCATAATCACCCGGAATCATTTTCAGATTTGCAATATTAAAGATGAAGTTAAAATTATCTCCTACAAATTCTCCACTCACATCAATGGAGAATGCATTTGACGTTGCGTTTTGACTATCAACAACTGATAGACTTAACACTCCGTCTTTTCCAGTAATGGAAAGCTCAGAGTGGCCAAGAGTCGAGGCCGCTCGTTTAATTCGATTTAGTGTATCTTGATCCAAATTAAATGTCACATCAGCAGATGGCATTTTAACATCCTTACTAGGAGACGTTAGCATCTCAGGATCAGAAAAGAAATATTTAATTCGAGAGCGATTACTGCTATCTGTAATAACCACATAATCTTGCTCAAATGCTAAACGAGGTTCACCAACGAGATTGATAACACCTAGAAACTCATTGAGATCATAGATGCCAAATTCTTGTGGGAAACTTTCATCGAGCGTAGCCGAAGACAAAACATTGCGTGCCTCGGTCATAGTTTTAATTGTGTTACCTTCTTGAATCACGATATTGGGATTAATCGATGCGTAATTCTTCAATACAGAAAGTGTTGAGTCTTTCAGTTCCATTATATACTCCAGTTGATTATGTATATATTATACCACATGTTAACGTCATTGTAAACTATTAAATTCAAATCCACGAATTTTATTCATAATTTTTGTGTTCCTTTCTAACTCTTCTTTGCAAAAATGATCATACTGAGAAATTATCTCCATAGGCAAATATTCTACGCTATCGATTTCTTTTTGAGTCATGGTGAATATTGGAGAGCACCACCGTGGATCATATACAATATTATTCCAGACTAGGTTACATTCTATATTTAGAGAGTTATGCCATTCTGTTATTTCGTTAAGACTGCGAATATTATAACTAGAAATTGTTGGAACAATACTTAAAACTTGTATTCCTAAATTAAAAACTAACTCTAAGTTTTTTACTGTTTTATCAAACGGAGTACCTCTAATCCAATCATATTTTCTTCCTACAGCATCAATGCTGAATATTAATTCGAAATTATAATGATATTTTTTTATAATATCTAAAAACTTCTGAGGTATTAGTACGCCATTAGTTACAATTACAACTCGGCAAAAAGGATTTATTTCAAATAAAGATTCTAATATTTGAACGTTACGCATGTCAGCAAAAGGTTCTCCACCTTTCAATGTTAATGTTTGCAAATCAGGTAATATTTCTAATACCTTTTCTAAATCGTTAGCCGATAAACTATATGATTTTTCTGCTGGACGATCGAAGTAATGTTCTATTTTTCTCCACTGGCTACTAAACTTACTTCCACAGGTTACGCATTGTTGATTGCAAGTATTGCTTGTCGTAAGTTCTAAATATTGTAAAGTTTTTAGATCTGGATCAAATCTCTGAGAATCGTCATAGCCAGTAAAAATGTTTTGCTTTTTGTCATTCTGACAAGCAACACAATCCTTTATTTTGTTCCATCCAAAAAGGTCAAACGATTTTTGTATTTTTTCATATTCTTCACCATAAAAAAAATCATATAAACTATCTACGTCGCTTATGTGAATATTAAAAATACCTTTTTTGCTTTCAATCATACAGCATAACGTTAAATAACCCTGCGGATCAATAGTCATGCCAGTCCATGGAAAAGTACAGTTTTTCATTTTAAGCCGCTATTTTACTAAAGTTTTTTTCTTTTATAAATTCTAGTTTATGCTGAAACTTTCCATCCAGAATATCTCCCTTGTGAGAAATGATGAACGTATTTGAATTCTCATCAAGTGAATGTAAGATTTTCATGAGGTTTTCAACGCCATCGTGATCTAGACTGGAATCAAACGTTTCATCTAGTAGAAGTAGGTTTGTTGAAATAGAGTTTTTCATTTTAGCAATCATTCTCCAAGTAAAGAGAAGCGCCAAATCGATACGCTGCTTTTCACCTTCAGAAAATGAGTCATATGAGAATGCATCTCTGTGGCGTGATCTTATTGTTTCTTGAAAGCTTTCATCTAAATCAAAATGAACGTAAAAATCTAAGATTTGCAGATATTGATTAACTAGCTTATTGATCACTGGCATGTATTGCTTAATGATTTTTGTTTTAATGCCTGTATCCTTTAGCATCTCTGACATAACATTGTTGTAAGAGTATTCTTCGTTTAGTTCAAATTTCTTATAATTTAAATCACTAACAGTATTTTCCATTACTGATAGTTCATCTTTAGCAGATTCAATATCACCAGTTTGATCTAGTTCTGTCTCCAGAGTTCGAATCTCATTTTGGATCCTGGCGATTGTTTTATTGTTAGAATGAATAACTGACTGCTTCGATCGCACTCCAGTGAGTTCATTAGTGACCCTCGTAATATTTGTTTCCAGATCAGCATACTTTTCAGAGGCATGGTCCATTGCTTCTTTAAGTTCTTTTGCTTTAGCTTTGGAGTTATCCAGCTTCGATGATCTGAGTTCATCACTAATATCTTGGCTGCACGTTGGGCAATTCTCATTTTCTTCGTAGAACTTAGAATCTTTAACGACCTGGGACATTTGCTGGCGGAATTGAGCTTGGTACTGTACGATCGCTTGCCTTTTATCGTGGACTTTATTAAGTTCTTCTTCGAGCGGGGCTTGCCTTTCTTCAACTTCCGCCGATAGGCCAATGTTTTCATCTTGTAATTCCTTAGCTTCTTTAGTTAGCTCATTAACTCTAGAATCTTTCTTTTCCTTCTCTACATTATTCAATGCTTTAATATCAGAAATGTATTTTTTCTGAGTTGTAATTTTATTATTTTCGACGTCTAATTTAAAGGAAATATCTTTTAGACTATCTTTAAGTGTAGCAGTTTTTTCTTTTAAAAGCTGATTCATTTTAGAAAAAACATTAATGTCCAGAAGATCCTCGATCACATCCCGCCGGTGTTGTGCAGGGAGTTGCATGAAAGGAACAAAGGAGGACGACCCCAAGACAACGATCTGATGAAAGCTTTTATGATTTAGCTTCAAGATGTTTTGCTCGAGAATCTTCTGGTACTCTTTGGAATGAGATGATTGATTAATCATATCACCATTCTTCCAAATCTCAAATACGTTTGGTTTAATGCCACGTATAATTTTATACGAAGCTTTACCTACATCAAAGGTAACTTCAACCGAACAGTTTTTATTGTTAATTGAATTTACTAATTGTGGTTTGTTGATATTACGATGTGGCTTACCAAATAAACCAAACGCAATAGCGTCTAGCATGGTTGACTTGCCAGCACCATTTTGACCTACAATCAATGTAGACTTAGATTGGTTTAAATTGACTTCTGTCCAATTATTACCTGTAGACAAGAAGTTTTTAAACCTTAAACTTTTAAATAAAATCATACTGTTTCGATAGCCTGTGCTTCAGTCATAAGATTACGCATAGAAACCTTTAGCCTAGGTTTATCTAAGTCTGTATCAACAGCTTCGATATACGAATCCAATAATTCAGTCGTCTCTTCAATTGAAACAGATTCATCTTCAACATTATCACCAATAAACTCGTCAAAGTTTTCAGCAATTTTTAGATCATGAATCTTCCTGTTTTGTATTCTATCAACAAATCGATCAAATGTAAACAGGTCTTTTTTATTAACGACAACAATTTTTACGAACTTATTATCTAAATCAGTTACGTTGTACTTATTATAATCTATTTTGTCGTCATTGTACACAATTTTATGAAATAAAGTGTGAGGATTTTGTATAGCTTCTATCTCACGTGTTTCTGTATCAACAACATGAAAGTGTTTGGGATCATCGGCATCAGACCAAAAGAATTCTAATTGAGTGCCAAGATATGTTACATTGTCACGCTGCGATTTAGTATGGTAATGTCCTGATAAAACTTTTTCAAACCGAGATAGTGTTCTATGATCTAATCCGTGCGGAGCAACAACACCACGCATAACATTAAAACCAGCAAATTCAAAGTGACCGCCGACCCAGTCGCACTTGGCATTTTGTATAAACTCCATTGTGCGGTCGTTGTTTTCAGGACAAATCCACGGTATCATTCCAATCTTAAGAGATCCATATTCCATTACGGTTGGTTCATGAATAATATGGACCTCATTCATGTAATGCCCAAGTAACTCTTTTAATGAATTTAGATCATTAGTGTTTTTGTAGTAAGTGTCATGGTTACCACAAATGATATCCATTGTTATTTTTTCTTTCCGAATCCGTTCAAGGAATACATGGCGGTTCCGGTTAAGAGCGCGGAAGTTAATAAATTTCCTGTTATCAAAGTAATCGCCAAGATGGATAATATGGCGAATATCATGTTCCAAAAGATAAGGAAAAAATACATCATTATAAAATTTCTCTGCATTATCGAGAAATACGTCAGAGCTATTGCGGATACCACAATGAGTGTCATTTAAAATTGCTACTTTCATTTAAAAAACTTTGTCAAATCAGAATCTACTTTTTGCATTGGACGCCGGCGTTTCTTTTCTTTTTTAACAAAAGCTTTTACTTCAGTATCATATTCTTTTACTTTTTCGATACGGCCTCTTAACGTGTCAATGAAGTGAGCTGATACTGCATTATCAGTTTCGTCCAATAAGAAAGATTCAACACCTGTTTGTGACATGTATTTAAATTTAATATCTTGCTGTTTCTTTTCTTTAGCAATACGACGTAAAAACGCATACCAAGAAATCTGTGTAAAGTATGCAAACGCATTAGGTTTACCAGATCGTGTGGCTGCTTCTAGATTATAATTTTCGATGGCTTTTAAACAATTTTCAACTGCGTCCATAACCATTTCTTCACGATACGTATACCGAATAAAGTTTGATTTATGAGAAAGTCCTTCAGCAATCTTAAGAAAACACTGAGCAATATAGTTTGGAACTATAGGGAGAGCTTCTTCGTTTTGCTTAGCTTCACGTACAATTGTAACGTAGTCTACAACCGCTTGTGAGAATTGTGCATTATTTACGTAATGTGGTCTATCTTTAGGTTTCATAATATATCCTCAATATAATATATTCTATCACATTTGGGCACGGATGTACACTAAAAAAATAATTAATTTTAGCTAAATTAACTGTGTACAAACCATATAAACTGGTGTATAATTAAAGAGTAAGCACTGAGGGAGGACAGTATACCTGTCAGTGTATCTTATCTGAAGGTCCCGGAAACGATATGATATTTCCTAATTCTGCAGAATCTAATCCTTCTTGATCTGACATGTATTGTCTAGCTTTTTTCTCTGCCGTCTTTTTAACGTCATCTTCGTTATTGTCACTTGTAAGCCCTTCTAATGAAATAAAATACTCATTAATAAGATCTTTAGATGGAGCAGCTTCAGCCATAATATGTGAACATTGAATTATTTGAAAAGCTTCAGGTTCTAATTGATACATCATATAAGGGCGAAAGGCAAAAAATCTAACCCCGCTTGGATTCATGCTTTCGATAGCATATAGTTTAAGAGCTTTACGAACTACAATAGCGTCTTCTTCTTCGTGAAATTCTACAACTTCACACATGACTTCTTCGCCGCCTGATAATTTAAATTGTCTAAGATCCAATTGGTACCTCAATTATTTTATAATTAAACTCTTCTTTATTATATATTTTTACTCTTTCTTCGCTATGAAGGAGAGCATAGTTCTTTCTTCCTTTAGTATGCAAATCATCCGCTAAGTCAAAAAGTTTAGTAGCCTGTCCATTCTCCGATTTCCGTAATCCTCGCCCAATCGATTGTAATACTTTGATTTGTGATTTTGAGGGACTTGCAAATATAATATTATGCAAATTCCGTATATTGATACCAGTGCTGAAAGTACCAAGACTAGCGACAATGATAGCATTTTTCTGACTCTCTGTAATTTCTCTTATAGCTTCTCGATCAGATGTTGCAACTTCACCAGATACATAAAAAATCTTTCTACCTTCTTCAGCCTTATTATTAATCATATCAAAAAGAGGCTTACCGTGTTTATCGACATAGTTGAATAACACAAGAGTATTTCCATCAGTATCTAAAGCTAAATTTCGAATAAAATTATTACGTTTTTCATTTCGAACAATAAAGTCAATTTCATCTTGATAATTTGCTTTTCCTAAAGACTTACGAATTTCTTCATCATATTTAAGAACAATTATATTTATATCGAGTTTAGCAAGCGTGTTACTGTCTTGCAGAGCCTTGGTTGTTGTAACCCTATGGATTTTACCGAACAAGCCTTGTAATACAAGGTGGTGGACTTGGGCGTTGTCCAGAGTACCAGTTGTACCAATTCTATATTTTGCTTGACTACATTTATTCATAATGTCTGTCAGAGACTTAGATTTAAATCCATGGCACTCATCTCCGATAACCATGCCAAATTGCTCAAACCATTCAGGATCTAGTTTATAAATTGACTGCCACGTAGAAACTACAATATCAGAATCTATGCGGTCTTTGTCTTTACCCGAATAGATTTTATGAATGCCTTTAGCGTTATATCCATAATCAATAAAATCTTTTTCCATCTGCTCAACAAGTGAAGTTGTAGGAACAACTACTAACACTTTATCGGCTTCAGGATAATTAACTTCGTTTGTTAAATATTTAAGCCATATTTGAGCTAAACAGTAGATAATTAAAGATTTACCAGAACCAGTTGGAGATAGTAGTACGCATCTATTTAAATTTAATGCTTTCATTACAGCATCAAATTGGTAATCTCTTATGTCAATTGGCTTGCCACGAGATTGAAGTTTTAGATCTTTAATATATGTAAAAACATCATTTGGGTCTTGCTCGCTTCTGTCTACTAAAGATCCGTAATCAGATGATTCTACTTTTAGAGTATAACTATTTCTTTTACAAAATTCATCAACAAAAGGATAAAGTCCTGCCGGCAATTCTCTTGATGTAGAATTAAATAATCTGATTTTACCATCCCAGATTTTTCGTTTGTACAGTTTCATGTACTTGTAACCAGGAACGAAGAAAGAAAAATATTCACTTAAACCATGAGCAATACCTGCATCGCAATCTACTAAAGCTATACTTTCATTTTTCTTCCATATTGTAATATCACCCGCCACTCTCAAATATTCTCCACTTAATCATATTGCCAATTGTTTGATGTCGCCAAGTAACGTTATTAATAATTTCGTTTAATGTTTCAATAATTGTTTTTAAATATTCTATTTTCTCAACAGAGTGCTGTATTTCCGGATCTGCATCGTAGTAATAATCCATTTCGCCTTTGAGTATCTTAAGCCCATCAAAAGGGTCCGGCTTCCAGCCTTTTTCACCAATTTCACTTTGATCCATTTTGCCATTGTAATAAAGCCACTTGTCCTTAAGCAATATTTTCTGGTTCTGTTCAGCCTTTTTTAGGCGAAGTTTTGTTGTTGAAAGAAGTTCTAAATATTTTGCATGAAGCATGGGAGTTTGTCTAGAAGATTCATCTAAACTAGTTTGACCAATAACACAGTCGCTCGACCACATGTCGAGAATCATTTTTAAATCCATAATATATCCTAAGGTTATTCAATTTCAAAGTATGAGAACCTAAACGAAATGGGGAATGTCATATACTGAACATCTCCAGCCGCGGCTTCAAAAGCAATATCTCCTAATAGAGTGGGCACTGCATCTCTATATATTATCTTCTTCGCTATGTTATTATGGCTAGTCAATATAGAAAGACTAATATCAGCAGTTGAAGGACCCTTTGCTCCGTTCTCTGCCTCTGCAGGTTTTACGTCTGGCGCTTCTACAAATGATTTCAGCCACTCATACATTTCAGTATAAGCTGAAAGGTTTTCATCCATAATAATCATTGCGGTCATTTCACCAAAAACTAGTTTGTCACCAGTAAGAGGGATAGATCCAATTCTTCTATAAGGAACTTCAATAGCTGAAATTTGCATATCTGGGTGTTGTACAGACTGCGCAAAATATTCAACGTTTGGAAAATACTTACGGTTAATGCCTAACTTAAATCCAGTTGGCTGTAAGTAGTTTACATTTGTTGCAAGAGTAGATTCTAGAATTCCAGTTGATATAGTTGGTGTAGCCATAATTAGTGTCCGTTCGTTACGGTGTTATAAAACAACTTGCCAGAGAAATCTGTAGTTTTAGCTATGCTAGGACCAGAGTAACTGAATACCGCCGTACCTGGGCCAGTATCGTTACCGAAAATAGCATATAGTTTATAGTATTGGCCGTTTATTAAATTAAATGTGCCACTTCTTTCTGTCGCGCCATGTCTACCGCCATTTTGTACAACAGCATTATCCAGGTCTTCATTTGCAGGAGGTCCAGCGTCAGGTCCAAGGAAAAGATAACTGGCGTCATCTGAGTTAATAAAGAAAGTAAATTCGCCTGTAGCTGGTGCTAAGAAATAACCAGTCTCAGTATAGGTTGTACTCTCACTAACTGTTCCAGGCCTACTAACGCTAGTAGTAGCACCTTCAGCCGAGATAGTTGCCCCGCCGTTAATAATAACTGAGTCGTACGTAGGTTGGTCATCATAAGGTCCGGAACCTAGTTGTCCGAAGTAATTATTATAAGTTCTCTCATATACACCAGATGCAAGGGTAAGATCACTAACGTCATCAGCGACAACGTCGCCCATCTGTATATTCCTGATCATGGAAACTCCAAGACCAGATCCCATACCCATACTAATAGTCATTTTACCAAAGACCTACTAGGTTAGTTGCAGTAGTTCCGGTCGCATATACTCTAGACGCTCTAACAGGAATAACAGTACCGGCAACCACGCCACTCAACGTTACGGTATCACCTAAAACCGTATCGATTTTGACATTACCTGCTCCACCAATATACAACGATCTAGTAGCATTAGTTAAATCAGTTGTGTCATTAGGTGTGATAGCAGCCGCATTTTCTGCAGGTGACTCAAGATGCGGCGAATAGCTTTTATATTTGTCTGACATTATTTTTCCACTTTACCTTTAAATGTATTTATAATAAAAAAAGGGCCGCCGAAGCGACCCTCTAGTTAGATTTTTCCTATTTGGCTTAAGCCATAATGTTGTCGACTCGGAAAATTCTGTAGTATTGGTTTGATTTCGCAGCAGCAAGACCATTTGCAGGTGTTGCACCGACGAATGGGTTTGAAGCCATGCCGTAGCGAGTTTTGAAACCAATTTTTGGCTGGAAGTTATCTTCACCAACCGCACGAACCATTGTGAGCGGTACGTATGGGCAATAGAAGAGACCAGCGTCATATGGGTTTGTACCCTTATAACCAACAGTCACATAGTCAACAGTTGCATATGGGTCAATATAGACTCTTGTGCGACCGTTAAGAACACCAGCAAATGTGTTGCCTGTGTCATCTACGTTCAAGTTAGTGGACAGCGCTGGAGTGTAATCCAACATACCGGAAGCAGCCAAAGCAGAAGCTACGTCTGAAGAACAGATAATGAAGTTACCTTTTCCTCTACGTGTTTCTTTTGCAATTACGTTTGCTTCACGTTCGATTTGAACGATCAGGCCTTTGAATTTCTCAACAGACCAACGGCCATCTGCATCAGATGACATATCAAAGATACCGTTAACAGCTGTGGAAGCTTGAAGGGCACCAGTTTTGGCTTGCGAGTTGATTGTACGAATTACTTCGCGGTTGATTTCAGCCAAGATTTCAGTTGAAAGAATGTTGGCCAACTCTGTTTCAGCGTCAAGACCGTGAATCGCTTTCAAGTCTTGAGCAAGCTCTAGCGAGTACTCAGCTTTTAGCGCACGTGATTTCGCTGTCACAGTTGCTTTTTCAATGGTGAAACCCATTTGTTCGAAAGCATTGTTTGCGGAATCACCAAGAGTTTCAGCAGAGTCTGTTGTCATACCAATGTTAGCAAGATTGGTCAGACGATCTGAGTCAATTGTGTTTGGTGAGTTAGCGTTAGTAACATCCAAACCTGAACCGTCTGCACCAGCAGCCGCAGCAGTTTTTGTACCTGCGTGACGCGCGTTAGCTTCGTTGAACAGAGCTTCTGTTGAACCAGTTGCACCAGAGTCGTAACGTGATTTCATCGCAAAGATGAGACCAGTTGGGCCGGACATAGGCTGAACGCCAGCAACGTCATATGCCATTAGGTTTGGCATGGAACGACGAACCAATGAGATCAATACTGGATCCCATGTTCCGATTGAACCGGTGTTTGCACCAGCAGGAGCAGCTTCGGACAAGAAGCCATTGTGCTGTGCACGCTCTTCGCGCAGAGCAATTTCTTGGTTTTCTAGAATAGCAGCTGTAACTGCTTTTTTGTGGTGATCATTAATAGTGCCAGCAGACTCTTCATTAAGTACTGGCGCCCACTTTTCGATCAACTTATCGTAAGATTGCATTGTTTTGGACTCCCAAATTATTTGTGCGTCGATTTACGAATCGCGTTAATGTATTGAGCCATTGAAGTAGAAGATTCCATGATGTTTCCATCATCGTCTTCTGTTGTTTCTTCAATTACAGACTCAACTGTTTCTTTTTTGAAGTATGATTCTTTTACAACTTTAACTTTTTCAGCAAAAGTTTCAGTGTCTTCGAAATCGATATCTTCCACAAGCTTCGCAAGTTTTTCAACTTGAGTTTCTGCTAGATCTTTAGACGCTTCACGAATTACTTCGCTTCGTTTCATCATTTCTAGTTCTTCTGAGACTTGAATTGCTTTTTGCATAGAACCGTTCAGAGCTTCTTCAAGCTCTTCTACTTCTGCTGCAAGTTCGTCAACTAGGTCAACTTTAGATTCAGGAACTTCAATGTAAGACTCGGTAAAGAGATCTTTCAAAGATGTCATAAACTTCTCAGCAATCTCGGTGCGTAGACCAGATTGTACTGCTAGTTTATTTTCTTCCATCCATCCTTCTACGACGTAGTTAAGGTAGCTGTCAACTTTCTCTACAAGGTCAGCCTTAGTAGCTGATAGTTCCTCTTCGAGTTCATTGGCATATGATTCTTCCAAACGGTCAATTTCTTCTGACAATTTAGATTTAATAGCTGCTTCAAAAATTACCGCTGTTTTAGCTTTAAACTCTTCGGAAAGAGTAGCTTCAGACTCGATTAATGCATCTAGATCTTGAGAAAAATCAGCTTGATATTCAACCATTGGTTGCGCATCGGTTTCCAATTCTTCTGCAACAGTTTCGCCCATAATTTTATTGAACATGCCTGCTAGCTCTTCTTTTTTCATTTTGCTAGCTTTCATGTACATCGCATTAATCATACCAGCTTTAGTTCCTGGCAGTTTTTGCATAGGATCTTTGGCTCCGCCTTTGCCACCTGGCTCTTTAGCGGTTTTGCCTTTTCCTTCAGCACCTTTTACAGAAGCGATTGATTGTGCTTCTGCATTCTTAGGATCGTGAGCTTCTTCGATTTCATTCTCGTCGAGCTCAACATCCTGGTCTTGGATTTGATCAGTCATGTTTTGACTCCTATATTATAGTTTAGTTTTCAGTAACGAGAGGAAATTCTTAAACTCACGAGTCTGAGTCTCATAGAGATCAGCACGTGGAGCTGTCTTAATTTCAGTCTCCATTTTTTCAATTTCTTGAGCTTCAATGAGGCCATTATTCCAGATCCAGTCAACGCCTTCCATAATTCCATTAACAAAAGCTCCTGGAGCTGATGGATCTTGTACGATGTCAATCGTATTAAGCATAAAGTCCTCTTTGACAAACATGGCATCACCACGTTTCTCAAGGCTACCCATACCACGAGTTGATACGCCTAGTTGTACGCCGCCTTCAAGCAAACCTTTTACGATTTGACCCATAGGGGTGTCCAATATGCGTGCTTTGCCCATCACATTATTGTTCTCAAACTTGAGGTCAGTAATAAGATGGGAAACTTTATCCAAGTTAACAGTAGGCCCGTCAGGGTGATTAAGTTCACCGACAGCTCTCTTTGTGTCAACTTGTTCTTTGGAGTATTTTTTTACCGCAGCTTCCATAATAGCTTTTGGGTAAATACGTCCATTTCTATTCTTTTGTTCAGCTTGTGCAAATACACCTTCGATGGTATAATTCTTAGTACCATCTTCCTTGGCTTCTACCAAGCATTCAATATTTTGTTCTGTGTATTCAGCAATAAGCTTCATTATTCTATTTCCTTAACAAACTGCATAAGCATTTTTTGCGCATGCCGTTTCGTATCATACGTATCTAATTTTTCACCGTCTACATATGCTTCAAACTTGTCATACTTTTGAATTATTTCAAGTTTGTAGCCCATATATTTTCTTTGAAAAACTGTACGTTCTTTTTTGACAGCTTCCCTAATCGTCCTCAGAGTCTTCATCGGCGTGTTCTGTATCGTCTTCGTCGTCAACATCTAAGTCATCCTCTTCAGACTCTACGTCGTCATCATCTTCTAAGTCTAATTCAAGCTGTTCTTCATCAGTGTCCTCTGCTTCCAAACCATTATAAATTTGACCAGATACTCTGATCCTCTCTTGATCCAATGCGTCGTTCATTTTAGCTGCCATAATATCTGCAAAAGTACCATTTGCCTTTGCTAAATCTTGATCAGTAGCTTGTTGAATCAATTGTTCAATATTTTCCATAATATCTCCGTTTAACAATTATTTATAATAAAACTATTCTTCATCTTGCACCGGAGCATCATTTTGTTCCGGTTCTTCTTCGTCTGACTGCTTTTCAACTTGTTTAATGTCATCGTCATTAAACTGTAAAACATTCTTCATAACCCACTCTTTTGAGAAATAGTCTCCGACATACTGGCTAACTTGATCCAGTGTCTGTAAACGCTCTCTAAGTAGTTCGGCATCTTTTAGTTCAGTGAAATGATTATCACGTGTGAAATCAATAATAATATCGTTTTTCCACTCATTCCAATCATCCTCGGTAATTAAGCCTTTCATGATCAATTGTTTTTTTAGAATCTCTAGAAATAACATTGAAAAGCGTTTACGAAGTCTATCAATAAACTTTTGGAATTTAAGTTCGTCGCGATTAATTTCTGTAGATCTGCCTAAACTAAATTGCTGTTCTTGTTCTAAGCGATTAATCGGAACATTGAGAGACCTATAAAGACGCTTTTGAAAATAGATAATATCGTCGATTTGACCGAGATTTTCTCCTCCTGGTAAAGTAGAGATCTCAGTTCCTCTACCTCCTTCACGCCGAGGTAACCAAAAGTCTTCGAGCATTGACATATGTTTTCTGTCATCTCTAATCTGTCCTGTGTCTGCGTCATATACAAGTTTATTACGATAACGAGACATGATGTCTTTCATATATTGCTCAGATTTACCGCGAGGTAGGTTACCGACGTCAATATAGAAAATACGCCTCTCAGGCGCTCGTGCAAGCCGATAGATGACTAGTGAGTCTTCCATCATTCGAAGTTGATTGATTGGCTTCACCGCTTTATGTAAATGCGATACAACCTTCTTACGACTAGCATCTAGTAAGCCTGATGTAACATAACTAACAGAATCGTTTGAAAGTTTTATACCAGAAGTCTGTGATCCAGGTTTTTCTTGATAAATGTAATATTCGTCAATTGACTCAACTAAATTTGCTCCAGTTATCGGATCTTTCTTTTTCTTTATTTGTTTTACTTTACGAATCTTTGCAGAATCAATAGGTCTAATTTCCTGAATGCCTGCCTTAATATTAGATTCATTTACAACAAGATGATGATATAAACGGCCGTCAACATACCAACGTTTAAACATATCATGGCCGTTGTTAGTAAAGTCCAACATTGAAATAACATTGTCAAACTCTTCCGTAATTCCTTTTTTAATCTGATCGGATACTTCAACTTTATCAAGAACAATAGAGACTGGTTGTTCTTGTTCTTGAGCTGATACAGATTCGTTAATAATATCTTCAATCGCAGCATCAACTTCAGGATGAGTTGAAATGCCACGGTATTTCATAATTAACTGATGATTATCCTTAGAATCATCTCCATCAATATTAACATATTGACCGTAATGTGAACCAGAAGCAGTTACGTATCCAGCACCATCGTCATCTTGACGAGGTACAATAGACTGTAACTTCTTGTCTTCTTGTTTCTGATTGGCTCTACGAATTTCAAAGCCAAAGATTTTTAATGCGTTATTATCGGCCATTTTTCACCTAAAGAGTTAGGGAGGGACGTAGTTGCCCCTCCCAAATAATATTAAGAAGTTGTATTGGATGTCCAATATTGATACGTAAACTCAACAGTAAATTCTTCAATCTGATCATTTGCATCGTATGCAAGCTCGATTGGAGAAACGCCTGTTGGGAATGACGCAATAAAGTTATATGTCTTAAGAATGTTCTCATCTTTATCAAGTTGATCTACTTTGAGATCCGCCTGATAATCTGTAGGATTCACAAGACCAGTATTTAATGTGTGAGCATTAATACCATTCATCCAACGTTCCATTGAATCACGAATAGTGAAATTAGTATCGTTAATAATTGTCACTGTCCATGGTTCAAAAACACGATCGCCAGCCATTTGTAACTGTCTGCCTCTGAAAGGAACAGTCATTGCTGGAATCGTAGAACCAGGCAACTGAGCCGATCTACACATGAATGATGTTAATTCAACATCACCTCCAGCATAAGCTGGAAAATTCAAAGTTGCCTTGAATAGGTTGGGGCGAGCACCGCCACCAGCCAGTTTTGCTTTAAAATCGTCTACACCTAAAATAGCCATTTGTTATCTCCTTATACGCCTGAGATTTCACTGAAATCGACGCCAGTACGAACGGCAACAAAGTTAAGAGTAACAAAGTTGATTGAACGTGCAGGTTTGACTAAGATCGTAGCGACAAACTCATTTCTATCTATAACAGCACCAGTGTTGTTTGTTTCGTCACAAATAACACGGAAGTCTGTAATACCACGACGACCTTTAATGTCCCTCAAGAACGGCTCTACAACACCAACAAATTCTGCTCTTGTAAATTCATCATTGAATTCGAACATAACGTTACGCGCTGCAATTGAAATTGCTCTTTCGATTGTCAAGAACAAACGACGTACGTTAATACGATCGAATGCTGAAGGTCTTGCCAGTTTTGTCTTATCACCGAACAACAACAAACCTTGTCCAGGAATATTAGAAATTGGGTTAACACCATTTCTATATAGCACATCTCTCTGAGATTTATTTGGAGAGTATGCAAGTCCTGTTACTCCAAGATACTGACCACGACGTGGACCAGCTGGTGAGAACCATGTTGCCGCAGTTACATCAGTAGCTGCCATGATACCGGCTGTTGAGGAGTTAGCTGGGATAAAAATAAACTCATCGTTATATTTATCATACACTTTAAGGTAATTGTTATCAACTACTAGGTAAGAGGATGATGTGAATGTTGCAGCAGTTGCAACCGCATTTGTATTTGCGGCAGTCGCAGTAGCTCCGACAATATCAGTTCTTGCAGGTGATGCAACAACCACACAGTCTTTACGCTGACCTTGAGCAATACTTACCATATCGTTAACGATTGTAGTTGTATCTGTACGACTTGACATTTGAGGAGCAATCATAAGATCCACTTGGATATTATCTTTGTCTTCAAATTGGTCAAAACCAGTAATGTAATCACCAACATCCATGTTAGTAGATTCATCACCTTGAGTCAGATCGTAGTTTTTAGCATTTAGAACTGAAGCAGAAAGTTGGAAGTCAACACCAGAATCAGCATCGTCACCAGCATTTGCAACATTATAGTCGGAATCAAAACCGGCCATCCAAATGTATTCTGATTTTCTATTAATAACGTCTCTTACAAAGTTTGTAGAACCGTCAGATGTTTTAGCGTTAGCGGCCAAAGATACAAATGGATATGTTTCTAGAACTGTACCTTTTGTTCCTGTAAATTTACCGCCAGTATCAACGATAGCTACGTGAACTTCGTCGTTATCTGCGTTTAAACCTTCAGCAAAACCGGATGTTCCTGGAGCTGCGTCAAAGTTATCTTTATATGTCCAACCATCGAACGCTGAGTCAGCTCCTTGTTGTGGGCATAGAGATACTCTCAAGCTGTTGCCGAGTTCGCCTGGCCATTTAGCAATGAAAGTATGTTGATCCGAATCAAAGCCTGACAACGCGTTATCAAAACCGTCGTTATCTTTGATGCGAACATTTAAACCTGCTGATGCTTCGTTTGTGTTGTATGCGTTAAAGCCATCGCTATCGCCAAGAACACGAACAACCTGTAAAGCATTAGTATACTTAAGAAAGTAAGCTGCTGAATGATAGTCAACAGCATTTGCAGATGTAGGCGCTCCAAAGGTAGCAGACAACTCAGCTTCATTAGAAATAAGAGTTGGCTGTTCCACTGGGCCCCATCTGAAGTTACCGACAAATGCACCGGTCGAAGAGGAAACTGCTGGTACAACACCAGACGCGTCGACCTCTCTTACGGTAATTGCCGGAGATTCTGAAAATGCCATGATTTTTTCCTCTCGAAAAATTAAATTATATGCGGGTCCATAATACGAATATTCAATTACTAGTATTTATAACTTTTAAATATCTGGCGAATACTCGATAGCCCACGGCATACCTTCTTCTTCTTTAGGGTTATAGTCTGATAAACCATCATCTATAAACCCGAAAGGTGGTAAGTCGTCTTCAATTTCTCTCATTTTTTGTTTAAACATCATTTCTTTCAAATTGATATCAGTCATATCAGAAAAATATTGAGTAGATACAAAATATCCAAACATAACAAAATTCATGACTAAGTCATCGTGATTGCCAGTTGAAGCTTCATATGATTGACCTTTAGCAACAAAGGTAGAAATTTCTATAATTGTGTCATCGTCTACAATGTCTAGTTTTTTGTTTTCTAATACATCTTTAAATGCTGAACATCCTAATCGTTTTACTTTACGTGTCATCTCAACTCCTAAAGCATTTGCTTTAATAGCAGATTCTACATGCATATTTTCGTATTCTAAATCATGATAAAGACCATTTGTCACAAGCGAACCTTGATCATTTGATTCAATTACAACATATGCTTTATTATAGGAATTAGCCCACTTATATATAATGTTAGGGAAGAGTAATGGAGAGATAATGTTATTGCGATATACGGCAACCTGTTTAAAAGGTCTACAGCTTATGTCGATTAAATTAAAAGTAGAATAGTCCTGTCCTCTTCCCTTCGACACATCTACAAGCATAATATATTCATGATCCTTTTCGGTTTCAGTATATATCTTTAAGTCGCCTCCTTCAAGGAACCTAATAGGGTTACTTGCTCTTAAATTCAATAACGTTTCGGCGTTAATTAATGTATCCCCGGTGCCAAAAAATGTATTTCCAAACTCTTGGTCAAATTGTAGTCGAGACGTATTTGCTATTGTCTGGGTTTTCCACGCTTCATCACGTCCAGGAACGTCCCACCAATCAACACGAAAAGGCTTAAATTCGTTAACTCCTTGGGATGCACCTTCCCATATTTTATGAAACACATTACCAATACCATTTGCAGTAGAAGTAATAATAATTTTAGTATCTTTACCAGATGAAACAACCGGATAAGTCGATGTATAAAACTGAGCATCATTTTCAACAAATGCAAACTCGTCCAAATACAATAGCGACACAGACATACCTCGAATCGAGGAACCTGAAGTTGCAGCTGCAACGATCCGCGAATTATTTGAAAATTCAATCGAACCCTTATTCAAAGCCTTACAGCCAGGCTGCAAGAAGAATGGTAGATTTTCTAGCATAAGAGTGATACGGCCAAGCATCTCACGTGCCGTAGCACCTTTGTTAGCCATAACAGCAATAGTTTTTTCTGTATGAAATAACGCATACCATAGTAGATATGCAACAGAAGATATAGATTTACCGGATTGCCTACAAGCTAAAACAATATTAAATCTATTCTTATTGAACTCCGTAAACATTTGCTGCTGATATGGATACAGTTGAAACGGGACAAGACCCTCATCCAACGAAATAATTTTACAATATTTAGATGCAAAATATGATGGATCTTTCATACACCTTGCGTATTCTAAAACTTCCTCTTGATTCCAATTAGCGACGACACCGTCTCTTTTTACATTTGGATTTCCAAGATATGTTTCATTCATTCTTAGGTGTAACATCAATCATTTCATCCTGTAACATACGCTGCAAATCAGTCGTAGACCCGACAAACACATTATTGGTTGTTTGACCAGGTAAAGCTTTCACATTTTCTTTTCTATTAAAGTCTTTTCGCTTCTTATGCATATCCATAAGATTGCCATTAATATCTGCTATATTTTTCATCATATTAGACAAAACTTCAAAAGCGCGTGGATGTTCAGTTGCTCTGGCAACTTCCATCATTTCTTCCATAGACTCTGATCCCTTTGCTAACAGATCATGATATATCTGTCTAGAATATTCAAAGTCATCTTCTGCATTGGTTGAATCTATCATAACGCACTGTCAATCTCTTGTATCAATGTTGTAAAGCCAAAGTCACTATCCGGTCCAGCATCAGACGGATTAGGAGTAATTGTAATTCTTTCTAATGGAACATCCGAATCATTTAAACCAGCACCGATATCTAAAATATCTGTAATTGCTGTACGAATAATACCTGCAGATGAAATCGGACCATGAAACATGACATGCATATCAAAGTCCATGGTATAAATGATTGTTCTCCTAGATTCCATTGCTCCTTCATATTCATCGTTTAAAACAACGCCGGTCAGAATAATAGGAACATCTTCTTTTATTGTATCAAAATCAGTAAATGGCTGAATAGTTAAAGTATATTGTGGATTAAAATATGGTATTACCTGCTCAACAATCTGTAAAGCATCGTCCTGATTTTTAGCATATGCACTAAGCTGAAAGCTAATAATATACGGAATACCTTGAGTAATCTTATTTCTAGATAAAACTGATCCCGCGACTGGTTGACTAGTCGTATTAATTTTCGGTAACTGCCTAGCAGGATCGTATGATATATTTGTAATTTCAAACGACAATCTTGGAAGTTTAATTGCAACCTTTGTATCTTCACGAAGATCTGGAACTTCTCTAATTCTATCTAAGAATTTTGATCGAGGTCCGTACGATAGTGGCACTTTTTGAGTACTAATAACGCCACCGCCGGAATCTTTACGCAAAACGTATATGTCATTAAACATGGCACCAAATGTAGCCACTGCTTTTCTGATTCTTTGATGATAAAAATAATTGCCAAACATTAATCAGGATCTCCGAATGGATTTGTTTCACTAAAGTCAATAAAGTCTAGACCATCAAAATCGTTATTTTGTTCATTGCCGTGTAACTGATTATCTTCTGTGAATGATGATAAAGTAGCACTAGCATTAGATTCTTGACCAGTAATTGTTCTTCCTGTAGATGGCAAGTGGAATTTACCATCACTACCACCAAGATGAACAACTGAAAGTGAATTTGTATCTGATACCCACTGAGATACTTCGGCAGACAAAATAGTTCCGTCAGCAAGAGTTTGTTCTACACGTTCACCGACCTCAAAGGTTCCAGTTACTCCGGTAAGAATCATATCAAATTCATAAGCAGATGAGTTTTCAATGCCATCAATATCACTAATACCAGTGTCAAGATCCTCATCGCTATATTCAAATAGTTGACAGCGCATCTTAAATGTTGGTAAGTTTGATAACTGATAGAATGGCTGCTCATGCTCAACGTGCATAACTTCAAATAAAGACTTAGAAAGAGGAAGATAAACTAAATCACCTTCCCTTGGGCGTTCACCTTCTATTTCATTATCAACGCGACCAACCGTATTATTCCAACGTCTGCGAGCGACGACAAAAGTAGCTTCGTCTCTGATCTCAACACCGAACTTAGTGAATAGATCTCCTTCTCCTTCAAATCCTTCTGTGTTTTCAATGTACATCTCGATTTTGTATGAGTTACTAAATTGCGAGGAAACGTCTTCGCCTAGTATTCTATTTTCGTTAACGATAGTTCTTGGCAGATAATAGACGTCTTGTCCATACATCTTTAAAGATTCTATAATTATATTCTCATATAAGTGCTGCTCAGAACGTACTGCTTCTGAAAAATAGATATTGCGTGCCATGTTAACCTACAAAAAAGTTAGGTGGAAGTTCATGTTCTAAACGAATTCGCTCTCTTAGTCTTTCAATATCTTGCATAGCATCATCAAATAATTGTCTTCCATTTAACGATACTCCACCAGGTAATTGCATACCTTCGAACTTAATTAGGTTAGCTCCCCACTGCTGCTTAATCAAAGCTGTAGAATATTCTTTTAACCACATATCATCATAAACTGACGTGTGAGTATCTGGATCTACGATTTGATAAACTTCAGCAATTATATAATCTCCGGCTTTAATATCTTTATCTGCAAAGTCGCCATGAATATATAATCTGTTTTGTCTTCTAGAAAATTCTACTTGTGGATGCCCATTAAGCTTCATATCTAGAAGTGATAGATACTGTTGCATCTGTTCGTAGTATGCCAAATCGCCAGCCCAGTTTTGTAGATCAGCGATATCATTTAGCATCATTTGATATTTAACATCAAAGAAATTGCGAGAAGCCCCAAAAGCATTATTAACGGGTAACAGCCGAGAAACAAATATGATGCTACTAGAAATAGGGATATATTCATTCGTAACATCGTCAGCTGTTACTAGATGCTTTAAATAAGTTTTTACAGTAGCATCTGAGTGATACTCTTGATACATTTGCAATGAGTCATCTATGCGTTCTTCAAGCTGATCAACATCCACGTTAATTTCAATAACTGGATCGCCAAGTCTTCGAAGACAATAATCGATGAGTCCTTGTCTTGATGTTGGAGCTGCCATCTTAAGTCCTTTTAAAGAATTTGTATCTATTTATATAAAAAAAGGTGTACATACATATTGATGTGTGGTATAATAGAATAATGAAAACAGTATTTACAAACGGCTGCTTCGATATATTACATCGAGGTCATCTAGAATATTTAAAGGAATCTGCCTTTTTCGGAGATAGGCTTATAGTAGGTATTAACTCTGATGATAGCGTTAAAAAACTAAAAGGTTCAACTAGGCCTGTCAATAGTCAAGAAGACCGTAAGTTTGCTTTAGAATGTTTAAGTTTTGTCGATAAGGTTTATATATTTGACGAGCAGACTCCATATGAATTAATTAAATATATAAAACCAGATATGATTACCAAAGGTGGTGATTATATATCGGACGATGTTATTGGTAATAATTTAGCTAAAGTAAAAATTATACCTTTAACAAAAGGTTATTCTACAACTAAGTTTATTGAAAGGATTTGCAATGACACAACTTAAAGGCTTTGTTGAAAAAGGTTGGGGCCATGAAAACATTTTTGCTACAAATGATAAGTATACGGGAAAGCTTTTAGTATTTAATGAAGGCGCTCGTTTCTCTATGCATTTCCATGCTATAAAGGATGAAACATTCTACGTTCTTGAAGGAGTATTTGATTTACTTACAGTCGAAACTAATACTGCTAGTGTGAAAAAACATAGGTTAGACGTCGGTGATTCTATAAGAATAGAACCTTTAACTCCGCATCAAATTATTTGTGTAAAAAAAGGTACTATTATAGAAGTATCTACTCCAGATTCAGTTGAAGATAATTACCGAGTTGCTAAGGGCGATAGCCAAAAATGATAATATGGGGCATGTCAAAAAACGGACATGACTGGGCAATTGCTGTCTTTAAAAGTGGTAATCATATACAAACCTTTTCTGGAAAAGGTAAATCACATCCATTGACTGCTGTGCATGAAGCTAAAGATTTAGGCTGTCCTTCACTTGTTATTTGGTATGAAAATCCATATCTCAAAGCTTTAAGACAATTTATATCAGGCCAACCAAAACCTTTTAAAAGAAATAATATTAAACGCTATTTACGCGATCTTAATATCAATTGCAGATGGGATTATGTGGGTCATCATGAATCGCACGCCGCGGCCTTTTATAAAAGCGGATTTGATGATGCAACAGTTGTTGTCTTTGATAGTATAGGTGAATTTGACTGCACATCCATATGGAAAGCAGAACACGATAAACTTAAAAAAATTAAGTCGACTAAATATCCTCATAGCATAGGACTATTTTATTCAGCTATGACGGATCGCATAGGATTGAAGCCGCAACAAGACGAAGCGGTGTTTGAACAAATATCTCAAGCGTATACACCATTTTCGCAATTAGTAACACAAATGGAAAATGACATAATAAAACAATGGGAGCCTATGCCTAAATTCAGAGTAAACTTTCACCATGGAGTAAGACAAATGTGGTGGAACAAAGGCAAAAAAGAAATAGCTAGTGCTGCACGTATAATCTTTGAGAGTTTAGTTACTAAAGTTCTACTTCACGCAAGAGAAGTTACTGACAGTCATAATATTGTATTAAGTGGCGGTGTTGCCTTTAATAAGTCTGTACCAAATATTGCAGGTAAGATATTTAATAATTTATACATACCGCCAAATCCAGGTGATATTGGTTCTGCAGAGGGAGCAGTGTTGTCATATCTCAGGAAATAGACATTCATCAATATAGCGACGAACCGTAACTGGATCTACTCCTAGGCTTTCCATAACTCGTGGAGTATGCGGATTCTTTTTCTGATTGATAGCATACCAATTGTGTTGTTCTGTATAATCGTTTTCGGTTTCTTGTCCAATATTATGAAGAAAATAATCTAGATTATCATTAGCAAGATCTAAAATTGTTTGTAACTCTTCAGGATCTCGTACATTCCCAGCAGAAACCATACTACCACTAAAAATGTTTCTAGCCCATTCTGGTAATTCTCTTGGTTTAGAAGGAATAAAACTGTGTACTTTCTCTGTGAAATGTTGTAATATATGATTATTAGGATCTACCGGACTAAAATCGTGAAATGCTCCAGTAACTTTATTTGGACCGGCAATAATGTCAAAACCATAAATCGGTGAAGGATCATTAAGATGAGGATATACGCAAAGATGCATCATCCAAAGTTTACGATCTTCAGTAGCATCAATGATGTCTAAGTCTGCTCTACGAAATATAGAAGGATTAACATAGCTAATTGCCGGCCATTGAAAGTCATGTTCATAGCTGCTAACTGAAAGAGATTCCAATTGATCCTGCATTTTAGCCGCAGCCTGTGTTAACTTTTCAAAGATCAAAACGTTTCTCTAAATCATAAAATAAATTGATTGCACACTCAAAACAAACATTTGCTTCATCTGCCATGTCTAGTGTAAGCATCGTACGTATTTCTTTAATAATTTCATACTTATTTTCAAATGTGTATATGTTAGTCCACCATTCTTCTGTAACAGGTCTATGTCCATCACTATCAGGAGGAAAGGCCTCTAAGTTGGGTTCAGGTAGCTTGCTTTTAATAATTTGCCCACCATGCATATCTCCAAAATGGCGGACATAAATATGAGCTAGTACATCTTCTTCGCTTAATTCTGTAGCGTATTCCATATAGTCTAACGTAGACTTTTCTAATCCTGTATTATACTTAAAAAAATTTAAGTCCGCAGCAAACTTATTAACTTGAGCTATGCTCTTTAAAACAGGATATTTATTAAATAGATTTAATTCGTTGGCTCGTGCTTCTAAAGCTGAATAAGCCTGTAGCTGGTTGTATAAATATTGTCCGTACTGATGATTGGTCATATTTCCGGAAACAAGTAATTGAGCCCATTTAGATTGTTCAGCTTTTTTATGATTTAAATCAGTTAGCTTCTTAAGAGACATAAATAACTCCATAATATGTGTAAAGTGGTATTTATATGATAAATGTAATAGGCGATATTATTATTGACGAATATTGGTATGGCGATACAACTCGTATTTCGCCTGAGGCTCCCGTACCAATTGTAAATCTTAATAAGAAAAAAATATCTTTAGGCGGCGCTGGCAACGTTTATATGAATTTACTTTCTCTTAATAAGAAAGTAACTCTAAACGGATATTACGACGCAGCACACGAATATATATTTAATGAGATACAGGCTACCGGTAATCTAATGATTACTGAACAAATGCCGCATAAACTTAGAATTTTTTCTGGCTCCCAATATATGTCAAGGGTTGATGCCGAAAAAACAATAGAAGAAAATGATGTACAAGATAAATTCTTTGTACCAAACATATATGATGTGGTCATATTATCAGACTACAATAAAGGAACAGTTAAAGATCCACAAGCGATCATTAAAAAATCTAAGCGCACCATTGTTGACCCAAAAGTTTCATTAGACAAATATAAAGGTGCTTTCATACTTAAACCAAATCTTAAGGAATTTGAAGACTATATTGGAAAGAAAACAAATCCAAAGTCTTTAATGTCAGAAGCTCAACGATTAAGACATGAATTGGAAATTGACCATTTTATTGTCACATTAGGACCAGAAGGAGTTCTATACGTTGGAGATTCTATCGAACACTATGATGCAACTGCTCAAGAAGTGTTTGATGTTACTGGAGCGGGAGATACCTTTACTGCCGCACTCGCATATGGGATATATAATAACTTAGAAGTTCAAGACTCTGTAATTCTGGCAAATAAAATGGCTGGATTAGCAGTGAGTAAATCTGGAACCTATGTAATAAATCCTAAAGATTTTAATGAAGCTATGGAAAATATCAATGAATATATTAATAACAGGTCATCGAGGTTTCATCGGGAAAAACTTATGGCTTTACTTTAGATCAAAAGGGCATAATGTTCAAGGTTGGGAATGGGGCGACACCCCTGAGTTTATTCTACCTAAAGATTTAGATTTGGTTATTCACTGCGGCGCTATTAGCAGCACCACGGAGAATAATGCCGATAAACTTATGGAGCAAAACTATGAGTTTACCACAGATCTTATTGTACAGTGTCTTGAAAAAAATATAGACTTGCAATATGCATCTTCAGCATCTGTGTATGGGGATAGTACTACATTCGATGAAGATGATGAATGTATGCCTATGAACGGTTATGCGTGGTCTAAGTATCTTATTGATAGGTTTGTGAAAGAAGCTATTAGCCTACCTTTACCTATTAATATCCAAGGCTTCCGATACTTTAATGTATATGGAAAACATGAAATCAAAAAGGGTAATCAAGCTTCTCCTATTACAAAATTTACTATGCAAGCTATAACCGAAGAATCAATTATGCTATTTGAAGATTCTGAAAAATACAAACGAGATTTTGTGTGTGTCGACGATGTATGTAAGGTTCATGAACAGATGATTGAGCAAGACGTGTCCGGCATCTTTAATGTTGGTACGGGTAGAGCAGTTAGTTTCCAGACCGTAGGTGAGCTTATTGCTGAGAAACACAATGTATATATTAATCAAATCCCAATGCCAAATGTATTGCGTGGAAGTTATCAAGAATTCACTAAAGCTAATATCGATAAGCTAATGAAGCATGTTGATATTGAGTGGACTAGAGTGGAGGATTATATTAACAATGTTTAATATGTGGGGTGAGTCAACGAGTCAGCAAACACAAGAACCACAGAATGGGTCGGCCGATCAACACCTGGATAGAAAACAGCTTAATGCCAAATACCCAAAACCTCTTATTGCCATTGATCGCGATGGAGTTATTATTGAGTGTAATGGTAATGTAAAAACGCCTGAACAATTCATTCCAATTGAAGGATCCATCCAAGCCATTTCATTGCTGAGATCGAAGGGATATAAAGTAGCAATTGTTTTTGATCAACCAGGCATTTCTAAAAATGAAATTACAATTGCAGAAGTTGAAAATATGAATGTTTTCATGTTAGACTTATTTGGAAAGGCTGGATGTCCTAGTATTGATGGTATTCTCTATAACACATCTGAATCAAAGGATGATCCATGGTCAAAGCCAAAGCCACTGATGTTTAATAGATTACGCGACGAATTTAAGGTACCTACTAAAGGTGGATATTATGTGGGTGATAGACTCGTCGATGCTAAAATGGCTAATAAAGGAAAGCTTAAACCAGTCTTAGTTAGAACAGGCCAGTATTCTGAGGACTTGAAGAAATTTGATAGCTTTTCTAATAAGCAGCTAAAAAAGAAAACAAAGGTGTTTGATAATCTATTAGAGTTTGCAATATCTCTTCCATAAAAAAAGGCGGCCACGGGCCGCCTTTTGAGTTTGAGGTGCTTAGTATTATTCGTTAGGAACTTTGATTAGCTTACCGTGTTCTGGCAAATACATATATTCAATATCTGATTTAACAAGAGTCATAATAGCATCATCGATTGTCTCAACGAGTGGATCTCCGCCCAGGTTAAAACTGGTATTGAACACAATGGGAACACCAGTCTTTTCTTTAAACGCTTTAATTAGTTTATAGTATAGAGGATTCTGTTCTTCAGTTACAGTCTGAATTCGACATGTTCCATCAACGTGGATAATAGAAGGAATCTTTTCTTCAATACCAGGTTGACAGTTGACAGCATACATCATATGTGGTGTCTCATCCATACCACGAAGATCAAACCATTCGTGAACATCTTCAGCTAGAATGGATCCAGCAAACGGTCTAAAATATTCACGGTCCTTAACTAGATTAACATAATCTTTACCATCTTCAAAAGTTGGATCGAAAAGAATAGACCTATTACCTAATGCACGTGGCCCATTTTCTGAACGACCTTGATAGAATGTGACAATGTTCTTATCTGTCATTAGATCTACAACGTCTGTTTCAGTAGCATCTGTCACTTCAGCTTCTTCATATTTTGAAACAGCATTCATAACATCATCGGTAGTATATTGATGATCTGGGCCAAGATATAGAGTGTCTAGCTTACGGTTAGTTTCATCATCTGTACGAGCGTGCCAGTACATAAGTGCAGCGCCCATAGCGGTACCAGCATCATTTGAAATTGGTTCAACATAAATGTTAATACCTTCATCCTTTAGAGCTTCAAGGTAGTGGTAGTTGGCTACGCAATTAAGACCATATCCACCAGAAATCACTACGTTGTTTTGACCAGACATTTCAACAGCTTTGCGAATAAGCTTGACCATCTCATCTTGAGTCTGAGTTTGAATAGCATACGCCATATCACGACGACAGGTTAGCTTAGTAGCATCTCCTTGCACATTTTCCCAATCTTCTTGTGATGCTTGAAAGAAGTCATAAAAACCTTCATTTACAAAAGCTCCATTAGGAACATTGGGAATAAACATATTACGATCAAACACACCTGGAACCGGCGAGCGTGGATCAAACAGATTTTTCAAGTTTTCATTTTCTGATCCATATGGAAAAAGACCCATTGTCTTTCCAGCTTCAATTGGTTGCCATCCACAATATTGTGTTACAGCCTCATAGGCTTTAGTCAAGCCCCCTCGGTCAGTAATCATAGCATCAAATTGGCCTTCTTCGCCAAACATCTCACTATCAAGTTTGGTCATCGTGCCAACAAGCGGATCTCTACAACCTAAATGCTTATATAAAGTTTTAAAAGCTGCAGGATATTCACAGTTAATAATTGATTCATATTCCCAAATAGCAATCCCGCCACCTTGGGGATTGGAAATAGGAATCACCGAACCTGCGCCATCAGCAATTAGAGCTACAGCTTCATCAAACGGTGAGCGATAGAATGCTATAGCAGCATGTAGCTTGTGATGCATAATAGACATATCAATTACTTGCGGGTGATTTGGGCCTCTAGCGTGACGATCGATTAGACCTAGTTTGCGCGACAGGCCAGTATATACATCATCTCCACTAAAGTCAACTTTACCCGCAGTTTCATGCAACGATTGGGTGTGAGCAATTACCAGATAATCAAGCTTATCTGTATAATCGAGAATCTTAACAATACCTGCATATGGCCCACCATCATATTTTGCACGTGAAAGGCGTTCTTCTTCAATAGAGAATACAATCTCGCCATTTTTCAGAAGGCAGACTCCAGCATTGTGACCTCGAGCAATACCTGCAATCCATACATCATTTTCCATTCTTAGCACCTTTGCTCACAACAATATCCAATTCTTTAGCAATTTCATCAACCGCTTTATCAGAAAGCATCATAACTCCTTCATGTGATCTTCCAATTTCTTCTTCAAAAGAAATACGGATCGGATCATATCGACGTTTACCTGCTCCCAAGTCTAACACTTGAAATATATCATTGTCATCATAGCTTACATTTTCTGGGTATGTTGCGCCAACGACTGTAACTGCTGGCGTTTCTAAAGAGTACGCGAAATGCTGACCCACGCTATCACAACCAAGAAAACCATCAGCGGCTTTAATTGCACTTGCCCAAATCCGCAAGGGCGCGCCTTCTGGTTGAGCAACAGCCTCGGTAATACCAAACTGTGAAAAGTCTGTAGGGAACTCACTCATAAGAACAATAGCATATTTCTTTTGTAACTTCTTAATAAGTTTTACAGTATCACTCACTGAGAAACTCCGCCCGCCACTATCTATTAGTTGTTGACCTTTGTTTCCCATAGGCTGAGTACTACGACCATATGGTTGAAATACAATTACCTTTTGCTTTTGAGTTTTTTCTTTTACTTCATCAATGATATCTTTTCCACTGATGAGTTCGTCAGCCCAAAGATGAAGGTTTGGTGCTGGAAGATCTCGAACACCCTTATTATTAATTTGAATATCAAACGCCTGCGCTAGGCTAGCTTTTTGATTATAATACTCCCACACTCGATATGGTTCGGTAGACACACAAGTTCGGTTTTTAATCTTATCTTCAAAAAGTCCTTTATGCCAGTTATCAAAGGCGCGCCTATGTAAGGTTGGATGACCCTTGTACATGTCCATGCCACCTTCACAGACAATGATAAAATCATCATCTGGATTGTCTACTTCATATTTTTCTAAAGCTGGAATTGAGCAGACGTGACGTCCTGCTCCACCGTTCACGAAGAACGCGGTTGATCTTGTCATTTTGCACCTCACAAGAATAAATTATAAATGAATGATTAATTAATCATCATGTCTTATATATACATGATTTAATGGAGCCTTATTTCTAAAGCTCCATTATTTTTATTATGCGCTGTCGTTAGCTGCCGCAAGAGAGGCTACAAGAGAATCGGAATCTCCAGGAGTTAGCCTAAACCCTACCTCGTGCGGAAGTAATCCAGCGGTTTGCCAAGCATCGACTTTATTTTCAGCTTCCGTTTTACACGAATTATATGCAGCGACTATGTCGGAATCAGCACCTGCTGAATCGTTTTCTGCTAACCACGTATTAATAGAGTTAACCACAGCATCTGCCTGATTAGCTATACCGCTCCACGTCATCCAAGTCGTATGCCATGGATAAGGTTTAACCCATGACAAAGTTTCTTCATTCCACCGCATAGCATCTGCTTGATATGCTTTATGAGGTGGAAGGGGCCATGGATACGAATACGTGACACCATCTGGACCAGTTTTTACTTTTTGAGGAAGATCACTAATATCTGAATCTCTCATTCCCCAAAGAATAGAGGCTTCCAGCGGATTACCCAATGCATTCAATAGAAGGCATTGGTCATGGTCATTAGCATCTTCTGCATTCCATGCATCCAGCGTTGTTTCATCTACCGATTGAATCATGCCATTATCTGATAGGTGAACGTGAAGATATTTTGGCCCGTGATATGTAAAGCTAGCTGAGGAATCATTTTCTGCCTCTTGTAGCGTATAATCGTCGGGTACTTTATACGTAAAAGTTTTTGTTACTCTAGACATTTTATTTCCTTATGAATAGCTTATTCTTATCATTCCGGGACCACCACGGGAACCACAGCAACAGGTACCACCGCATGTAGCAGGTGTAAACCCACCTTGACCTACAGCTTGCTGGTTTGGCGCGCCCGTCGCAATAATACCTGATCCAACCATCATACATTGAAAGTAGTTGTGCACGCCGCCTATCGTATTACACCATTTAATTGCAACAAGACCACCATTTACTGAAGGTTTTTCAATATGACCCATTACAGGCAACTTAAAAAGGCCACCGGGGTAGGGAACAAATTCTTTATCGCCGCAACGCGACGCGTCAATGCCGGACGATGTCCCACAACATGATGTTTGATGGCATGCGTATATACCCTTACTTCCCCCATCAGCACCATAGTATTTTGCTGGAGCGAATACATCGTTATCACTATCTGTCGTGGATCTGCCTAACATACAATCCATTCTAACTGTAACGCAAGCAAAGCAGGTATTTGCGGTATGATACCCTTGACCATAAGTTGACGATGCCCAACCACAACAGACAGCAGCTCCAGGGTTTCCGCCCTCGGCGCAAAGATTGTCGAGGCCTGTTCCTGTAACATATGTTTTCATCCCCCGCGTACCGCGGCTAACAAATCCTAAGCCTTGGTCAGTTAACACTGTTGTGCCATCAGCGCAGAATGTGCGTGTGCAACAGTGTCTTTCTACACCATTAAAACACAAGGTGTATACGTCACCTGGAGTAACATCTACGGCTTTATAGGCATAAGCTCCAGATCCTCCACCCAAACCCTGTGAGCAGAGATTGGATCCAGCACCCATGCCGCCGCCACCCCACAGGTGAAATGTTGCTCTGCTAGTTCCAACTGGAACTTCCCATTTATACTTAAAATAAAGTTCGGGGCAAAGTGCATCTGACCGTATCGCGGTACAATACTGTCCCTCGACGTTGCTTCTAACTTTAAAAAAGAAGTCATTCACATCATCATCAGCGGCGTTGATATTAGGTTGATCCGCAGAATATTGACCTAAGAATGATTGTAGTTGTTTAGCCATTATGCTTCATCCTCATGAAATCTAATTATTTGCAGCGGGGAGGATCCAGGGGCGCCGCAGCAGCACGCGCCACCACACGTTTGGGCTGATGGAAGGCTCATCCCCTGCATCATATAACCTGAATACTCCGACCGACCACCATAATCGCAACAGTATGTGTTCCGATGAGAGAACCCACCCATTCCTTGCTCGCAGAAATCAGTCATTCTTATCATTACTGAACCACTTCTATAACCAGATTGCTTCCAGTTACCAAATGAAGACCACATGGGTTTTCCACAAATGCCGCTGTCACAGCGGTTAATACACGATCCAGATTCGAAGCCATAGTTAGAAGACGCCTTACAATACACACAATCGTACCCATAATCTTCAGCGGGCGTTGGGTTTTCCAAACAGGATGAGTGGCAAGTCGCCATAGTACATCCACGACAAGATGGATGAAGCGCAGCACCGCTTGAGCCAAGTGCGCCATAATTACAGCATGGATTATAACCATAAGTACAGACACCTGCAGCGCCACATCCGCTTTCAGTCTTTATACAGTTAATAATTGTTCCACCAGCACCACCAGATCTATGCTGTACATTAGTATGACCGCTACATTTTCCATTGCACTCCGGGGTGCAACAACCGCAACCACTGGAAACGCAAATGAATAGATGATCACTATCTCCAACCCATTGAGGAGAATATTTAGCAACGCCGCCAGACCTACCAGATGAGCTTTGTTGGCAACAGCATGTGCCGCCTGATGGCCCACCGCCGCCAAACATATATATGTCGGTGCCACCATCTTCGAGTTTACCCTTTTTCATACTCCCGCCGCAAAACGTATGGCGCTTCCTGTCCATATGATAGTGTTGGTGGCCATAGTCTGTACCGCCGGCGCAGCCATTCATATCTGGTCCGTACGGACCAGTATATACTATAGTCTTATATTTTAAGTCAGACGTTGCCGTTATAGACCCAGGTTGAAATGTCGATAAATTTTTTGCCATTAGGTTCCATCCTCGAAAGTATTACAGCAGCTGTATGTTATCCTAATTCTTCCAGGACTCCAATATCCGCCACAAGCCGAGTTTCCACCGCAATGTGCTACACCTGGTTTACCCCAACCTGCCATAAACACTTTGCCGCTTTCGGAGTTGCAAGAACCATAGAAGTCTGAAAGAATACCATCAGTAGGGCCTGATCCCCCACAACATATATTAGTACTACTCAGCTGAAGATGTCCTATTAAATGGCCACCTCTTTTATTCCAAAGCCCACCTGGATAAGGTATACCTTGTCTATAATAGTTATAATTCGTTTGATCAAGGGCTGAGTCGATCAACTGAATAAATCCAGGATGCCCTCTAGTGCCTCCGTCAGCGCCAAAATATCTTGCTCCCTCATTTTCACTATCTTGGAACATATATTGTTTTGATCCATCTGCTGGCGCAAGATTGCAACATACTACAGAAGATGAGCATCCGTGTTCAGCACAGAAATTTGTCAACCCTGTGCCAGTAATCCAAGTGTGGCGATTGGTATTGTTACATGGCGTTGATTTTGTCGTATCAGATCCTCCATTTGGAGGATAACAGCAATATTGCCAAGCAGTATGAGTTCTATAACATGTGTTTGGAGTAACAGTCAAATATTTATATGCATACGCCCCAGCCGCGGCAGGTCCAGAGTACATACAATTGCATCCGCCACCCGGCGCGCCACCTGTGCCCCATATCTCAAACTTTACACAGCAGATATCTGCAGGCACGCAAAAGAATTGCTCATGTGTAAAATTCACACATGACCGATCCTCGTTAAAACGTGTTCTTGGAACATAATCCCATGTACAATAAGGAACTAGACCAGCAACGTCGACCGACGATGAGCCTATAGATTTTACAAAAGTGTTTAGATTCTTAGCCATACTAATTCCTATTTATACGTGATAGCCACTAGGCCCATACCACCATAATCGCCACAGCAACATGTTCCGCCACATGTCCATGAACTTGCCCCACCAACACCTATCATAGCACCACCATTATCAAATTGATTGTTAGCTACTGTTGAGCCCATCATCATCTGCCGTTCAGCGGTACCGTGCGGCCCAAACATTCCGAAGGAGGTGTTAACGCAATTCCGATAGTGATTGCCTACATGATATCCATACTTACTATTTAGTGTAGTTCCCATCCACCATTTCCCGCCAGGCATTGCAATCCAGTGAATAAAGCTGGATTCATTACAACAGTTAGCTTCGAAGCAGCCGCAACAACCGTGCTGCCATTCAGAATGTAGTCCTCTTGACCCGCCATCTGCTCCATAGTAACAAGCAGTTCTAAATCTAGAACTATCGCTATCGTTAGGATCTCTGTCTAACATATCACAAGCCCTAACCCTAGCATCCTGTTCGAATGTTACGCCGCGGCCACCATTGGGGCCGTCAAAAAGCCGGGCACAGCCACCTCTGATATGCGCTTGAGCCGTAAAGCCAGGATTCCCGCCTTCAGCACAAAAGTTTGTAAGACCTGGGCCAGTTACATAAGCAGTGATACCTTTACATCCTGCCATAATATAACAAGTGCAACTGGCGGCCGTGGCGTCCCAGCTTTCCGCAGCCGTTCCCGGAGGGCAACAGAAATGCGCGGCTGAGGTGGAGCAAGATAATGTTTGCACATCACCTAAGCATGAAACATATCTGTCACCTGCTGAAAACCCGCTTGTTATTTTCTTATATGCATACGCTCCAGCACCAGCGTGAAAACCTTGCATACAACAATGTGAGCCGGCTCCAACGCCTCCGCTTCCCCATGCATGGACAGTTATTTCTGAGGTCCCCGGAGGAACTATCCAAACGTCTTTAGTCCCACCCGCATTTGCGGAAGATCCATGACGCGTGATCCAGTCCACACCGGTGCCGATTTTCTGATTAGTAAACCAATGAACTTTCACCTCGGTCTCGGCAACTTGGGAAGGTGCCAAATTAATTAGAGATTGTAATGTTTTAGCCATATTATCCTACTTTTCCTAGCACTATTTATACCAAATAGTAATGAATGCAGGCTGCCCCGGCCCACCGCAATAACAGTTGCCACCCGTGGCAACCGCCGGAAATCCGCCAGTTCCGGCCGTACAAATTCCGCCCATACCAAAGGATGGGTTTGTTCCCCCAAACATTCTCATGAAACCACATGTTGTGGTCCCGCCATGTTGGTTGTCTGTTTTGGTCATCGGCGCGCCGGCATAGTGTGATAAATTAGTTTTAAAATGATTGAGATCTGCAAAATGACTAGTTCCGCACAACGTATTTGGCGGGCTCGCACAACATGCTGTAACGACAAAACCTGGGCGTGATTTAAATACGTTTGCGTCTGAATCAAAAATAGCTCCTTTAGTAGTGGCTATAGAGCATGCCTGACACCCATATACGCTTATATTGGATATCTGATTGTCTGGCTCCCAACATCTACCCGCGGTCGTGCTGCTGATATCACCCCAACAGTGGCAGAAACAATTGCTTTGGTTTTGCATATTACAGCATGATCTCGTGCATGCCGCGCCATCAGCCTTAAAAACAAGCTCACTATTAGTATCGTTATATATTTCAATCTGGCAGCCTTGTTGACCATTATCAGTTGCAACACAACAGCCACCGGCGCGGATACAGAAGCACCATTTTTCATCTGCTACAACATCTACATCCAATATTCCTGAAGAACCTGAATTGCCAGGCACACTGGTCTGGCAACAGTTAGTACCACCTGTACTAGATCCGTTAGCCACATAAAAGAATTTAGCTTGTGTGATTCCGGTAGGAACTGTCCACTTATATCCATGCCCACCATAATTAGGGGTACGCGGGCCTACACCGTTGTGACATCCATTCCCAGCTCTAAACGTCTGAACCTGCCAGCTGCCAAGACCTAGAGTTACCTCGCCAGCCATGCCCGGCGCAAATTGTGTTATATTTTTCGCCATAGTTCCTACTAACTGAATAAAATTCTAATTTTGCCCGCTTCGTTTAGGTGCCCGCATTTTGTGGTGCCGGCGCAAATTGTGTACCCAGGCGAGCCCATTCCAGCCATCTCCCAATTTTGTGGGATAGCGGATTCAAGGCCCGTTGCGATGCACATCCCCTGGTCCATATTCATACCAAGCATGCGGTACATGATCTGTGCTGAAACATCGTTACAACAAGCTGCAACTTGAATATGACCACCTAATTTACCATAAACATTACATCCTGGTAATGGTGCCCAAAACCGAAAATTACAAAGGGATGTAGCTATACCTAGACTATTAGTTGTTAAGTACCCCTTTTCGCCACGAAGTCCATTTTCTGCTCCATAGTAACAAGCCCTATTAGGTCCTCCAGCAGAATCACCGTTTCCGTAATATGGAGTTGCACTATCAAATAAACTAGCAGCAAAACCAAGTGTATCGCAACACACGTATCCGGAATGATAGCCAGATTGTGCACAAAAATTAGTTAAGCCAGTTCCTATAACATACGTGTCGCCATGCGCGGAATCTCTAATATCTCCAGCTAACCAAGTAGCATCATAGGTATGGCAACATCTTTTCACTCCGCCATGAATCGCGTAACAGTCGCCTGGAGTAACACTTACGGTTTTATATGCATAAGCTCCAGAGCTACTAGGAACACCTACACCACATCCAGTTCCGCCGCCCACATATCCGCCAGCCCCCCAAATATGAAATGTTGCTGTTGAAATTCCAGGTGGAACGCACCAAGATGTCCAATTCGCGCCATGATTACACGCGCACTGCCCCATGGCGGTTGGAACCCAGTCAAAGATATGTTGGTCTTTAAATGGCAATGGGTTCCCCCCAGAAGAGAAGCTTTTTACATATCTTGATAAATTTTTAGCCATGATGTGTTCCTAAATTAATTTATTACTTATCCTTGAACGACAAATTGCCATCCATAAGTATCACCAGACCATACAATCTGTACAGCAATACCTTGAGTATTAATTAGAATATCACTGTCCTGACCAAGAATTTTTTCACCGGTTGCAGGAGAAATTGTAAAGTTATTTGTTGCAAAGTTTTGCGCAAGGTCAACAAAAGTAATTTTACCATCGCCAGCAACGTTTCCACTCACTGATGGAAGTGTTGCAGTAACTGCTGCAGAAGATGTGTTTACAAAGTGTCCACCATAACTATCAGCGTTAAAGTCAACAGCATCTGTTGACCATGAAGTCGATTGTTCGATACCATTTGCTGCTTTAGTAAGATACGCTAATTGTTCTGGGGTCGCAGAAGTAATAGACGTATTAATCTTATCAAGCAACGCATTTCTGACTGTATCAATACTTGCCATTTTTTATTTCCTTTTACTGTGGTTATCTCTATTTATTTAAGATTTTTACCATCATTTTTTGTTACATCATAGATATTAAATCCCATGAATAGCTCTGTGGCTAATGCACCGGATTTAGCGTTTGCGGGTAAGGACAATGAGGATGCTCCTTCAAGCTTTGTATCCACGTATGTCTTAACTGCTGACTCTGTAGGTACGGCCGTGGTTGAATTACCAGATAATGTGCCGTCCGTTGAGAATTCGTTAATAGAAGCACCTAGCTGAGCACCAATCGAACCAAGTCTCAATGATGTCAAACCTGAAAGGTCAAATGCCGATGCATCCAATGTTGCTCGACCAGTCGCCTGATCAATTCTAAAGTAATTACCAACTCTAAAGTTACCAGATTGGTCAGTAGATACGTAGTAAACGCGGCCTTGAGCCAATTCAACCACTTCATTAGCTTGTGCTGGTTGTTGGTTTGGATCTCCAGGATAATTTGTTTGTGTTTTATTACCAGTACCAATATTCAAGAAGTCATGACCTGTAAGTCTTGCTTGTGAATAGTTATATCTGATTTTTACTTGTTGTCCTTCAGCAGCAGGTCTTTGTGAAGTTTTCTCTTGAGCAAAGACTAACAGAACATTACCAGTAGCCGAGTCGTAATCAGTGACAGTTTGAATAACGTAGCTTCCGATTGAATCGTAACCTGAATCTCCTAAGTTTCCAACAAATTCTAATGATCCACCTGGTCTTGGCTTAGCGGCAGTAAATCCGTCAAACGCCATAGTAAATCCATATTGATCGTGGGCAGTATCGCTATCTGATAGAATTGCTGATACAACTCCTGCGCTATCTTCAATAGAGTCACCATCAATAAATCCAGTGCCGATAATGTTATCGATAATAATTTTATTTGCACCTGGCTGATGATTAATTACAGTAGCTCTTGGCCCAACCGCAAAGATTTGTGCCGAGTCAAGGTCATCACCTGAGTCAGTAAGTCTTAGAGTACCACCAGATGTATATACTGAATATGACGTAGCATTTACGTCCGATGGATCTACAATCGTAAATTCACCATGTAGTGTTCCAGTTCCGCTATTTGCATAGTGAAGAGTATTTGGAGCAGAGCTGTCAACTTCAATAACCATACGGTTACCTGCTGTTGCTCTTGAATTTCTAACGCCAGTTGTATATTCGCCGCTATAAGAAACTGCTGACCATCCAGTCGAATCTGTTGTAGTTAGATAGAATGCGCCACTAACTGATGAATCAATATCAAATAGATATTTAGAACCACGATAAAGTGTAGCATTCGGTTCAACTGAAGCCGAATATGATTGTCCGCCAATTGTACCAGTCAAAGTATAGTCTGCACCGGTTTTTGCAACCGTAATATGACTATGTTCAGCTTCACGCAAATTAATGGTTGAAGACGTATGATCATGAACACTAAAGTGCTGGTTATTAACCTGCGTCATTCCGCCAACGTTTTGAATGCGTAGAAGATCCCAGCTATCAAACGAATGAGATGCTACAGTTACAGTCATTGGATTTGAACGAGTAATATCTGTAATACCAACGTTCGTGACCGATCTTCCACCAATCGATGTACCATCTGCCGGATTTGACAATCCAGTATTAGTGTAAAGATCCATTGTATTTGAATCAATTATATCGGCATAATATTCTGTAGTTTCATCAAATGAAGCCCAAGAAGCAGGAAGTTGAGGATCTACTCGAATGAGATGACCGTCTGAAAGACCGTGAGGTTCTTTTGTACCAATACGAATGGGGCTAGATCTAGTTAAGAATGATACTTGTTTTAAACGATCTGGAGATTTAATAATTGCATTGTTTGCAAAGTCTCCTCCTAGATTTGTACCATCCTGATAGTCTAAGCTATAACCACGAACATTACCGTTGTTTGTTGTTTCTGTAGAATCGAATCCGTATGAAACAGCGCCATAACGACCGTAAGAGTTGTTACCGTTTAGAGCACGAATAAATCCACCGTCCGATGTTGCATATCCAAAATCGCAATAATAAGTAAAGCATGATACAATCTCAGCTTTACCATTTCTTCGTACCCAGAAACCAACACCGCCGTCATGAATTTGTGTATATGTGTGGAATACCATTGATCCATTGTTATTTGGATCGTTATTCAAACCACCATCAACAATTGCTCCAATACCTCCGGTTGAAAAGGCAGAACATTCTTTGATATAAGGAGATTTTGTAATTACCGCAGCTGGATCTAGTCGTAAAAATACACCACCGACTGTAGCTGTTTCAATGTGATCTGGTCCATTAGAATCTGGAATAAATCCAGTTAGTCCAGATAAAACAAGCTCTTTCATTAAGACACCATTGTTCAATAAGAACATGGTTTCTTGTTCATCGCCAGCTTGTGGTTTAATAAAGCAGTTACGTTGGCCAGCGCCCATCACAGTAACATTTGTTGGAATTGTAATAGGAAGCTGTTCTTCGTAAGATCCTTCGGAAATATGAACCACCGCAGTTGAATCTACATTTTTATTTGCAGTAATGTGATCCATTGCATAACGTACAGATGCAAATGGTTTTTGTTTTGATACGCCTGAAGACGCACTATCGATTCCATCCGGAGATATATAAAAAGTATTTGGTGAGTTATCAGTATAGTCTAACAAAAAGCCTGACGCATCGTTTTTAACAACAATAGATTTACCAACATCACCCGCTGTAATTGTAGGAAGAGCTCCTGAACCACCAGCAGCAAAGACTGTCCATCTACCGTCTGACTCATCATTAGCAAAGTTAGACGTCGACGTATGAGTATTTTGCGCAATGTACGATGATGTACCAGATTGAATAATATCGTTTACGACATAAAGGGTGGATTGTCCCCAAGTTCCTCTATTTCGAACACCTTCAGCAAACGCTACAATTTTACTTGAACTTAAGTCGGTTGCAAAAGTTCCTGAAGTGTGAGCTTGTTCTACGATATATGTTGTACCACCGTATTTTACCAACGTGCCAGGCAAATAAGTTTGCGCTGTCGCCCATGTTCCACCATTACTAACACTATCAATTAATATGCGCCATGCAGTTGGCGTAGCGGATGGGGTAGAACCTGTAGAAGCTAACAAGGCAAGATAAAGTTGACCACCAGCAAGAACTACTTCACCTGGATAATATTTTCTTGCGGCGTCATAATTACCTACAAATGATTGACCATCTAGGAAAGATTCCCAATAAATGGTGTTAATTGGATGAGTTCCGGTTATATCGCCTTTAGCTTTATATAGATTTCCACCAAATCTTACGATATCATTTTTGACATATGCAGTAGCGCTATCAAAAGAATCTTTTAAATCAAAGCCACCAACAAATTGTTCCCAGTTTGGACTACCTTGGCTCGGAGCCGTACCGCTAACATCTTGTAAAGCCTTATAAGTTGTACCACCGTAAGTTACAATATCGTCTTTTTGATATGAAGCGGCAGCGCTATATGTTCCTTCAACCTGAAGACCTGATGAAAACACATCCCATGCAGAATCTACCGCGCTTGGTACTTCAGAAGTAGTATCTCTTTTGGCAACATAAGAGGTACCGCCGTGAGTAACAATATCAGATAGTTGATAAGCTGATGCGCTATCCCATACACCTTCATATTGAAGACCGTCAACAAACTTTGAATAATGCGATAAGCTAGGAGGTGTTACCCCGGTAACCGTATCGGCAGTAACAACATAAACGGTACCACCATATGAAAAGCCGTCGCCAATCACGTATGTTGTAGCAGCGTTATAGACTCCTTCAAAATTGAAGCCTTCCATCATCAGATCCCAATACGTAGTATTGGTTGGTACGTTACCTGATAACGCCGTACCGTATTTGTATACGTATACGTTACCACCGTATTTTACTACGTCGTTCCATTCGTATACCTTAGAGCCACTATAAACTCCTTGATATTCGAATCTGATTTTACCTAAATCAATTATTGTTGCCATAGGACTAGTGTCTCCGGATCATTAATACACAACCATTTCTATATGGCCGGTATTGTTATTAAATCGAAATGTAATTGCATCTACTGACCAAAAATGTGCTTTGTAGTCGTCAGGATGCATAAATGTTACGTTAGAATCCGTTGCTGTAGAATCAACATAGGATCTGTATGCAGTATGGTTAGCCGAAGGTAATTTTACCGTATCGCTATCGTGTGGTTTAATTACTTCAATGTCTAAATGGCCTACGCTGTCAAGTTTAAAGCCATAAGAAGTTTTATCCGAAAAAGAAGTTCCAGTATAAACTCCACCTTCGTTATCGTGACCATAAGAACTCATGTTTCAACTTCCTGTACAACGGTCATGATAATACTAAATGCATTATCTAATGGAGCTGATACTTTAATTAAATCTCCATTTTCTACCATTACTTTAGAGTTATTTATAAGTAAGTCAACGGTGTCATTTGGTAGAATTCTTTTATTAAATGCCATATAAATTATATCAGATCCACGGACTAATTTAACAGTAATAGGCAATGCCGAACCAAAAATATTGGTTGTCATCATACTAACAATTAAATGTCGGCCAGTCAATCCTGCAGGAGCGGTGTACAGAGTTTGTTCTGTACTTCCTACATTTTTAACAAAACTGGTTTCGAATACTGCTGCCATTTTACCTACTGAATCTTTTATTGTTTATTTATATAAATCTGAATTACAAATTTACATATTAATGTAACCAAATAATCCGCCGCCGGCACCACCGCCACCGCCACCGAGAGTTGATGCTAAAGTGTCTGCTCTAACTTTTCTAAGTTGACCACCAGTTGTTCCACTATATACTAAGAAATATTCTGACGTATTTACCCAAGAATCTGCAAAGACTTCTTCATGCCTTGTAATATGGCGTTCATGAAGTTTAAATCCTCCGACTGAACCATAAGCAGAATCAAATGTAAGATCTCCAAGGCTGTCTTCATTGTCTTTAAAGTGTTGGAAAAATTCTGCTTCAGATGGTCCATTATAGGTTAGCGAACCAGCAATAGAATCGTAAATTAGTGATCCGTCTCCGCCACCGTCTATAACGCTTATAGCTGATCTTGCTCTAGCCGCAGTAAAGTATTGAGTACCGCTAGCCGAATCAGCTGATGGATCTTCGGGTAAATTAGATGTATTATGATTAGATAAGTCTGAAACTTGACCCGTAACATTGCCTGTTACATTACCAACAATATTACCATAACCAGTACCAAACTGAATATTAGCATCTGTATATGATGAATCTGAAGTATTGATAGAAGCATCGATAGTCGATGTGTATCCATCAAAGAATTTAAATCTTCCGTCAGCGTTATCTCTAAACGCACCAGCTCTTGCAAATGGACCATTCGGTGGATTATAATTACCAATCAGACCAAGATCAAGGTTAGAAGGAGCAGCGGTACCACTCCATCTTTCATTTACATCATGACCTGTTGCAGCTTCAAACTCAAAGCTAATTCCGTGTCTAAGATCACCAGTTAGTCCGTTAGTTGATAGGTTCCACGAAGAAGGACCGCCATCAGATTCAAAGTTTAGGAGAGTTGTAAAATCTGAATCAAAAGACCAAACAAGTGTGTCACCTGACGAGTCAGCGCTAGTTATTTTTAAGTAATAAGCAACATCAGAATCACCTGTGTAAGTACCCACTAACGACAGATCATCAAGTCCAGAATCTAGCGCATTGGCTGTGACAGTATCACCAGCCGCAAGGAATACAAAGTTATCGGAAACTGCTAAGTTAGCAACCTGAGTTTGTGTCTCAGTTCCAAGTAAGTTAAGGTTACCAGCGATAGTAACATCAGCATCAAATCGCGCGTTACCTTGGACTCTAATATTCTCAAAGACTTCAGCTTTTAGTCCAACCTGAATACAACCACCAACATTGCCACCTGTTGCCGAATCAGCTACAAGAACAACACCAACTTCAAAAGGATAGTTAGGATATTGGGGATTGTAATTAACGAGCTCACCAGCAGAGTCTGGAGAAACGTGTACAACGTCGCCAGGATTAAATGCGGAAGTATTTAATCCGCCATATAAACCACGAACTGTGACATAACCGTATGTGCCACTGGGGATTGCATGAGAAGTTAAACCTTGCGTTTCATAAACCGTTTCAAAATTATTTGATTGAGCTAATGCAATGGTTGGAAAATCGTTTGTAGCACCAGTAATATAGACCGCTTTGCCTTTTGCGATTGCGGTACCAGTGTTGTTATAAACCCTAACAACTTCATCCTGACCAAGTTTGATATTCATAGTTGCGTTAGAATATGTTAAGGCGTCAGGCCCTTGGAAATAGAATAAGTTACCTTCTCTAAATGATGGAAGGTTATTAGGAACATCTACATCTGTAAAGCGAGTAGTATCAAACGCAATACGATCGGCTTCTACTATTGGAATATCTGCGTATGAATCAACTTTTAATTGCTCAGCAACTCTTAACTGATTAAAAAATTCTGAGTAACGGTCAATAAGAATTCGACCTGAAGTTGAATCTTCAGTTATTACTCTACCAATATGAAACGGATATGCTGATGCAGAACTAGGTTCTGTTGTAGTAAACCCACCATTTGAATCTGTAGCAAGATACAGCTCTGAACCTTCGCTTAGTCCAGTAGTATTAATTCCATTAACAAAACCGCTTTGAGTAACATAACCAAAACCGCCAGGCTGAATCGTAGATGTAAGAACACCATCAACTCTTGCTGTTGAAGCAGCATCGGCTTTTGATAGTCGTATAGTCGGCGTATTACCCATTCGACCGTCAAAGTATACAGCACGTCCATTATAGAAAGGTGTACCAGTATCGTTGTAAACTCTTACAACAAATTCTTGACCGACGTTAATTGTAACATCATTTTTATCATTATAGTATGAGATAGCCTTTGCATCGCTATCATAAAATACACGGCCTTCTTTCCAAGGCGCTGCGTAACTTACGTCGTAATCAATATGCTTAACAGCAGCAGAACTTAAAGTAATATCGGCTGTCGAATCAATTCTAAACGTTGCCGTTGAATCTTCATAATCTAAACCTAAGCCGGCATTAAAGTCTTTACGTGCTAAAATGCGCTGATTTAAGTCGCCAGTAGCAGTTGATAATGTAAGAATCCCACTGGAAGAGTCAAAAGATACACTATCTAAAGTTGCAATAGCAATGTTTTTAATACTATCAACGATTCCAAGAGAATCAACGGTAATTTGCGGAACAAGGGTTGGGCTACCATATATTCCGGCATTTGCACCAGATGATGGAATTCTAAATATTCCGTTTATACTATCATATGCTAGTCCAGGACCAGGAGATAGTATTGACTTCATCTGAGCCGAGTCAGGTAGTTCATCTATCCGCTTATTAATAGAATCAACGGCCGGACCAGTTAAATTGCCAGCAACTGCTAATCCGGTATTAAGTTCAAATTGATCGGTATTTTTATCATACAGCATAAATTTGATGTTGCTGCCACCGCCAAGAAGAAAACCGCCGCCGTTTAAATTATCAACATTACTATCATTTACTGAAAAGATAATTCTATTATCAGTGGCATGCAAAAACGGTGCATCAAGTAAAATTCTACTAGATTTTAGATTAATTTCTCCAGAAGAAATGTTTAGTCTATCTGTACTATCAATTGAAGAAATACTATCGACAAATAATCTATTTGAAATTGTAGCTTGATTAATAACGGCAGAATCAGTTACTGTTAATTGGCCTGTAACAATACTACCTGTTACGATATTAGCTGAGCTATCTAATCTAAACGTGCCGCTAGCTTCATTATAGTCAATTCCAAGACCACCTTCAAAATGAGCTCGTACTTCTGCAGGAGAAGGCCCAACAAAAGAGAATACACCAGTCGATTCATCGTACGTGAGAGTACCGTCACCCGTATTATCGGATTCTCTTACACTAATAAAAGATCTTAGATCAAAGGTACTAGGACCGCTATACGTAAACTGGCCAGTAGCAGAATCATATGTTAAACTTGTTCCGCCGGCGTCATCGGACACCACACTGAACAACGAACGTACGCTATCATCTTCTAATATAAACGAAAACTGGCCAGTGGACGAGTCAAGCGTGAGTTGACCCATAGATAGGGAATCAGTATTTGCTGAAAGAAGACCTGCTACATCTGCTACATCAGGTCCTTTGTAAACAATTCTACCTTGTTTTACAAAATAATTGAGTGAACCAAGCCCACCAGAATCTTCAACTGTTAAGGAGTTCCTAATGTTCGAATCAGTAGTACCATTAATAGTAAGTACACCGGTAGAAGCATTATAAGAAGCCCCGCCATATGGGCTAGAATCGAAAGCAGTATCACCGATAAAATTAACAGATATAGCATTCCTAGCATCTGAATCCTCGTAGTGTACTCCGGTTGTAATACTAAATTGACCAATAGAAGAATCATATGATAGATCTCCGGCAGCTGAAAACTGACTACGGATTTCAGCTTGTTGCACGCCTGTATGATCGATAACGCCAGTGGTCGGATCAAATGTTATAAATCCGAAACCACCTCCGCTATTCGCAGCAGATATAGATCCACGAATATCTGAGTCTGTTACTCTTGTAAATGTAAATTGGCCAGTTGTATTATCATAGGCTAGCGATCCATAATCACCACTATCATTTGTTACAGATAGTAGTGCTCTAGTAACCGCAGAGTCAGTAACATCAACAGAACCTAAATCAACACTGAAAACGCCTGTAGCGGTATCATATCCTAGATCGCCGGATACATTAAATAAGCCTCGTACTTCAGCATCAGTACGTTCAGTAAAACTAATTATTCCGGTATTTTGATTATAGCTTATATCACCTGTAGCGGTGATTAATCCTCGAACAGCAGAGTCACTTGCACCCTGATATGTAATTTGACCGGAAGCACTATTATATGATAAAGAACCTTGGCCGCCATTATCAATAACTGATATAGCTCCGCGGGCATCCGCATCCGTATAAGTTCCGCCTAAAGATCCTGTAAAGGTAATTTTACCAGTAGCTGAATCATAACCAAGATTGTCACCGACGTTAATAACGCTACGTGTTTCAGATACTGACGGTCCATTATAGGTGATTTGACCGGTTACATTGTTGTAAGTTAACGATCCAAACCCGCCGTTATCAACTGCAGAAATAGCAGCACGACCGCGGGAATCAGTAAAATAAAGACTAGAACCTTCAGTTAGATCATCTGTAGTTTTTAATGCAAAATTAGAATCGAATGCTGCAGATGTATCTGGTACATTTACAGAAAATTCACCAGTTACTGCGTTATATGTTAAATCGTTTCCAGCACTGAACAGTGCTCTAATCTGCGATTGTGTTGGACCTTCAAGTCTAACAGTACCATCAGTATAAGATAAAGTTCCTAATGAAGATGAATCGTACGTTGCATTAAACAGCGAATGAATACTATCGGAAGAAGGACCTTCGTATGTAAGTATTGCTAAATTTGAATCATAAGCAAGAGATCCTAGTCCGCCAGAATCTTGTACAGTAAGCCCGCTGCCAGTAATTGATGCAGCACTAACATGCAGGAATTTTCCAGATGCACTGTCATATTGTAGAATTGTACCGTCAGAAAGATTAACTGAGCCATTAACATCATCTAAACCAGTTAGTGATCCGTTAGCTGCGGATCCAACCCGTAAAGGAGTTCCAACAGTTATCTTTTTTACGATTGTGTTTTGACCAACAACAACGCGCATGTGAATTCCTTAAGGTTATGTTACGCTAGGCGTAACGGTAATTGAGCCTTCAAGGATTCTTTCAACCACTGTACTTGCATCACTATCAACGAAAGAAATCTCTACATCATATACATATCTACCAGCCTTGAGAGTGCTAGTTTGCGTATTACTCAAAGTAAGGTTAACAACACCTGCAGTAGCAGGAGCTTCAACTTCTGTAGTAAATGAAACCGCCTCGCTGTCAGAAGTATTATAACTTTTCTTTAACTTGCCAGCAACAGTATGGTTCGTAAGATCTTTTTCGTTACCCTGATTATCCTCTAACTCGAGTTTCAGGGTAATGTCAGATCCTTTGTCTATTGACAGTTCTTCATATTGGGCCATGTAACAAACACTCTTAGGTTATTTGTTCTTATTTATATCTCTTATCCACTCCATTTTCTTATTGATGAAGTGATAAAGTTTAGCTTTTGGATCCATTTGATTTGGATCTGAAACTAACTCGTCGACAAGCCAATGCCATTCTTTTTTCATATATTGAATTTGTATTTCTCGTGACTTAACCCAAAATGAAAACACGGTCTCATTATCATAATTAAATACACGTTGAATATTTTCAGGATAGAGAGAATACTCGTCATGTTTTACTTCAGTCATAAGATTAATAATATAATCAAAGTTTTTAAAATAATCTAGTTGCTTAATTACCTCTGACGACGCTGCCATAATTCCTGTATTGAATACATCATTTTCAGGATCAAAGCCTTCTTCCATCAACATGGCATGGGTGTTCCAATATTTTGTGGCAGGATTACGAATGCAAAGATTGTAATCCTTTGCTTTCATGACTTTACCGCGAATTGCGAGGCGATTAGATTCTGCAACAGCCATCATTGTATCGACGTTATGCGCTTCAAAAATACAGTCAGTAGTATTTGGTACAACATCGAAATCTAAGTAGCAGACGTACTCGTACTGGTCCGCCATATCTCGCATAACGCGATGTTTATAGAAGTTTACTATATCATACTCTGAGATCTCTGTAAACCTATTTTTTATTTCATTAAAGAACTTTTTATATGTACTATCATATTCAAATAGTATATAGTCAGCACCAATATCATTTGCATATTGCTTTTGGCGTTCAGTTACTAATTCAGCATTATTAAGCAATGCAAGTTTTGTTTGCTTACTTTTGTCTGTTATAACTTGTTTACCTTGATCGTACCATCCAGGATTATCTAAACGGTCTTCTGGAATATCAATAAAAATACTGAATACTACTTTATTTTCCAATGACAGTAAACCTCTTAAAATCACCTAAGTCTATTGTATCAATATCAGCCACCCAATTAAGATCTAAACTATCTGCAAATAACTCGGCTGTAGGATAGCAATTAACATGTGAATCTAGATCTACATAATCGTTAGATTGAAATGCAACCCAACAGTCAGGATCTTTAGATTTAATAATATTATTTAAATCTTTTTGCTCCATATGCTCACAAGAGGTGTTTACAATCCCTGTATATTGTGGTATAATAAAAGAGTCATTTATGTTGAGGGTGGAGAACCCTATGTCATAATCATGAAATAGTTTATATCCATATTCTTCACACATAGGATCCATATCAGTAGATTCTATATTCATTTGTTTTTCCGGCCACTGTTTACGTAATTGATAAGCCATCATCCCATACCACCCGCCGAGCACTAATAATTTACCGGCGTCATGATTATATAACTCATAAAGCTTTTCAGCTAATAATTGTTTACCAATCCAATGATTATCATCTACTGAATGGGATAAGTCCTTAATTCTGTAAAGATCATCGATTCCGTACATAGATTCGTCATAAATTTCTTCACTTAATTTTATAGTTCTATATAAGATCTTCGAGTCGTACATCCAATTCCTCATACGTAGTCACTGTGGCACCCCATGGGTCTTCATGTTTTTTTGATTGTACAAATGAAGGTGGTAAAGTTTTAAATTTAAAATCTTCATGGGCTAAAAATCTATCCATACCTCCAGAATATTTTCTCATATAGTAGTCACGAAATCCTGTGTTAAAGTGTTCCCATATATCGTGATGTCTTCCAGCAGTCCATGTCATAATAGAACTATGAATGTTTACGTCGTAGCTAGATAGTCGACCATATCTTTTTTTATTATCTTTCCAAGGCGCTGCGCATAAACTAAGCATATCCCAATCGTGAAGCTCAAGGGCCTTAAAAATGCAATTATTCACTGCAACATCTAAGTCTAAATAAATAGTATTACCGCTAAAAGGCATATCCGGATCAAACAGTCTAAGTTTATTCCAAACGCCTTTTAACGTGGGATCTTTCTTTTCATTGATTACTTTTATGCTAGGGTGCAAACCCTCAGGATTATCTGTATAACAATAAAACTGATATTGCGATGTAGTGTAATATGAACGAGAAAAATATCCGATTGCCGAATATATTTTATTTACAAATTCAGAATCGTATTTAGTTCCAAATTTAACCGTGATTATGTTGTATGTCATAATATGCTGCAAATAATTCAGGTATACTTTTTGCTTTACGTACTTTCATTTTTAGTTTACGGTCTTTATGATTTTTTACTTCAGGTAAATTAAAGATTACCAATTTAGTTTTAAATACAGTATCTTCATCTTCTTTATTAGTTACTAGGTATTTAGCAACATTTTCAGGATTAATTTTTTCTTCAGTAGAACTAGAGCCTAATTTAAATTTATCCATAAAGTTTTGTTTTATATTTTTTATTTCTTCACTTTTGTAATCTTCTACTTCATCATATCGCTTTTGAAACTCTACATCTAATTCTGACTGCAATATACCTAGTTGTTCTGATCTATAAGCATCCGCCTGCTTATATCTTTCCTCAACTTGAACATCTAATTCTGATTGTAGAATTTTTAGCTGAGAGTCACGATATTCATCAACATCTTTAAACCCTTCAGAAACTCTACGTTCCACTTGTTCATCAAGCTCTTGTTGTAGAACTTCTAATTGTTCTTTTTTGTACAACTCTACTTCTTTATAACGTTCTTCAATCTGTAAATCAACTTCAGATTGCAGTACATCTAGTTGTTCTTGCTTATAGGCATCAGCTTCAGATTGCAGTACATCTAGTTGTTCTTGCTTATAGGCATCAGCTTCTTTATAACGCTTTTCTATTTGTTCATCAACTTCTGCTTGAAGAATACTTAGTTGTTCTTCTTTGTATTTGTCAACGCCTTTAAATCCTTCAGAAACTCTATATGACACTTGTTCATCGAGTTCAGCTTGTAAAATTTTAAGTTCTTTTTCTTTGTATTTTTCGAAAAGCTTATAACGTTCTTCGTCTTGCTTGTCTAATTCAATTTGAGCATTTATTACCCATTCATCGAACATGGACTTTGCTGCATCATGAAGGGTTCTATTTTTACGATTTTCTAGAGAGCTATAATAATTTTTTGTTCTATCTTGAATATTTTCAATAGTAAACTCATCCAAGAGATCTAAGAAATCTTGGTTATTATAATTTAATTCTAGAATATAAGAATGCGTTTGATCATCTATTCCATATAGAATCTCAATAGTTTTTTCTTTTTGATCTACAAATTTAACATCTTGGATCTTGTTAGAAAATCTTGCCATAATAAACCTTTCATTAAGTATTACCTATTCCTAAAAAATTGGTAGACTCTATAGATGGTGTTCCGGTAGGAACATTTTGTGCATAGTATATACTAGCATTTGGATCTGGCGCGTTTTGATCTTGTCTTTCAATATAGTTCAAAACATATGTATCAGTTATACCAGTACCTCTTGTATTAAAATCAAAACCGCTAAGATAAGATGACGTTCCAAATTGATAGCGTATTGCTTTATCCCATACATTAGCGGGATCTACTGACCAATATTTTATAAGATCTTTTAACATATCTCTAAAAACATCTCTATCTATTGTTTTTATGTGATCGTCGATAGACCATGATACAACAGGCAAATTAAAATCTACATGAGATACCGCATTAACTCTGTGCAAATAGAATTCAGTTTGAGAAACTACATTTACTTGATCGAGAGCTTCAGGTAAATCTCCTACACTAAATGCATTTATGTCTTCAGTAGTATCTATAGCAATAGGAGTTGACGACATAAGTGTAGCGTCTGATTCTGATAAAGACGTAGACACAAAGTAAGTACCTGCATTATCAGCAGGTACTGTTGTAGAAGAAACCAATCTTTCAATAGCTGGTTGTATAAACGTATCTCTTATGTCAATCCATGACATAGCTTTAATGTAATTATTATCTTCATCGTAAAATAGCGGATACGAGTGATTTGCATACGTACTACCAGAGCGATCTTTATAGGGAAAAGATGAGCGCCAGTTCAACTCGGTTAACACTCTAATATAATTTACAGCATTATACGTTGGAACTGAAGTAAGTCCAGATGGGTTTGAATATGCACCACTTGACCGCGAAATCGCTGTACTAGCACGCAATCTTCTATCAATAAGAGTGCCTAGTTTAAATTCAAAAAGTGATCCATCAGGAGAATCGTCTGTTACTTCAAGCGAAACACCAGGATCATTGCCATATATGCGAATTATTTCATCAATAATGTTTGTAACTTCGGCAGCGGACATAACTCTTAAATCGCTGCCGACTCTCTTTAAAGGCTTTACAACTGCCATAATTAAGTTCCAGCTGAATAAAGTGTCTTTAAAGCCACTCCTGATGAGTCATAGATTATTAATGTTTGCAGGTTTCTAAGATGTTCACTCCCAACTTCATCATCACCAATTTTAGCTGCTACAACTGCACCGTTTGCGATATCTGAAGTATTAACTGGAAACGTGCCGCCAATTAAAGAAATGGTTTGCGCTGAATCCAAAGTTGCAATTGCATCAACCTGAGTTTGTAACAAGCCTAAATCAGAATCTAATTCATTAATAGATTCTACAAGGTCGGAATCTCCAGTAGTTGTAAGAAGATCCAAGTCTCCGACTTTATAACTTAAGTCGTTAAACTTTTCTCTCCATGCGCTAACTAAGTCATTTAGATCGACATAAATTCTAGCCATTGTTTTCTACCAATCTTTGCAACAGCCCCTTAATATCGGCCATATCTTTTTTTATATTATCAACATCGTCTTTTACTAATTCAAACTCTAAGGCTTTCTTTTTTCTTTCAGCCTTGAGGTGTCTAGCTCTTTTAATTTCTTCAGCATTTACATTCACTATTGCACCATTATTAGGGTCTCGAAAAAACGATTCTGTACCCTGTACTTTCTGATATTTATCTTTCATTTTAAACTGCCAAAGCTATTACTCTTAGGTCCTTAAATGTTGGAACTCTTGCATTATTAGTAGATGTCATTACAAGTTTAATAATAAATCTGTTAAATGGTACTGCCAATCCACCTTGACCACCAACAATAAATTGGTAATCTCTGAAAATTGCTGGATTTTCATCAGAAGGAAGATTAACTTCCCGCTTAACTTCTACCCAGTCAACATCTTCAAATCTAGCGTCATCACTAATTGCTTTATAATACATTTCAAAATTTGCAACTGATGGACGGTTGGCACCAAGAATAATTTTAAGACCAACAGAAGCTTCTGCTAAAGTTACAGGTCTTGTGATATGTTTCGATATTATAGTGCCACCAGTTTTGTCTGTTTCTGCAATGAAGTTTAACGGAGTATTAATATTTGTTAAAGAGGATCCATCAGAATCTGGATTATCAATTCTATTGTGCGTCAACCAAAGAGCAGCACGTTGCATATCAACAACCGGTGATACATATTCGGACGCTGTTTCTAAATCAACTTTGATAGTTGCTGATTTTTCTCCGGATGCTAGATTTGCAGTTTCAATATAATCTGAAGCGATAACTCTAGGCGCATTGAAAATATTTCTATTACGAAGCGCTAAAGGAGAATAAGCTAAATCTTGACTATATGCAGTCTCAGAACCGGCAATGGACTTACCTGTCATAAATTTACCTGATACAGCTAAAGACGTAGACTGCGGAAGATTAGTTTCAAGATACGGCCAAACTTCTTCGAATGGAATGTTTTGGCTATTTAGAACTGCAAACCCTCCAATTGATTTTGTTAATGTAGCATTGCCACTAGCTTCAACCGTAAAGTTGTCATGATCAACCGATGTGATTTCTCTTGTTCCTAAAATATCAGTGCCGTCAAGTCCTGCATAAGTAAGAGCTGAATCAAAACCATAAATCTTAACGTCGTCTCCAGCAACAAATCCATGATCTTCATGATTAATTGTTAATGTAGCATCTCCGCTTACTGCAGAGATAGGATCTACGTTAAGCAGGCGCAACGGAACGGTACCATTTCTCATAATAATTTCTGCATTATCAGTTGAGAATTTAGCTCTCTTGATTTTAAACATAAGATCTTTTGCTTGATCCGGTTCCCATGTTGAACCGTTTTGTGACTTAAACAATGATCCCATTGCAGGCTGAGATGTAATACGTTTTTCAGTAGAATTAAGAATAAATTCTTCTGTTTCTGCGATATAGACGTTATAGCTATCACATTCAGAAAGAAGAACTACTGAATATTCTTCGTATGGCATTAGGAAGACAGGCTCTTCGAATGTGAATGTTGTTACTGCTGTAGCATCATCAGACACATTAATATTTGAAGGAGATTTAAATACCACTGAACCTGGCATGATTTCGTCAGAAGCAGGAACGCCATTAACCGTTGGACGCAACTGAAGTTGTGCCGGAATAATATCGTCTTTTGAGTTAAAGTAAATATCTACACTGGTAATAAACACACCATCTTGATCGCTTACAAAGAATGTCTGAGCAAGAGGATCAGCTTGTCTTATTGTACGAGGCGGAGTAACGACTACACCATTAACTCGACGTTCGCCTGTAGCGACATTCCAAGAAGTAACTGATATACCTGTTCTTGATCCTGTTACGCTAGAACTAGAGTTGCTAACCGTACTTGTTGCAACATTTCTAACTCGAGTAGATCTGACAGTGCGTTGTCGTGTTTCTAAAACACCTTGAGCTACGTACGCTGCAATTGCCATAGACGTTGCGTTTTCTTCATTATTACCTGAAATATCAAGCAGCTTGAATTCTCTCACACCAGTACGGAATCGTTCTGTATCAGTATTCGGAATAAAGAATTCGCCTTCTACTTTACCTTCATTATCAGTAAACAAAGATGTTCCGCCGCCATCAGGATGACCGGTGTTTCTATCATACCTATTGCCTGCTTCATTGTCTGTTGCAGAAATTCGAGTAAAGCTACCGGATCTAACCCAATTATCGACGCCTACTCCATCAAAAAATGGGAACATTCTGTGATTTGGCTTTAACCCTTCGGCTCTAAAGCTGACTCGTCGAGATCTCATAAACGGTATCATTGCAACATCGACTACTCTATCACCTACGACGCTTCGAATAGTGGAGAAAGATGCAACTCGTGCAACGGCAGTTCTTGTAGTTACAGTAGTAATGTCAGTTGTAGTCGTACGCGTAGCTGTTGCTCTCCAATTACCTGCTGCGCCATTACCTGTTGCAGTTGAGGTCCTACTACTATTGCTGGTCGATGAGCCTAGACTTTGTTGTCTAGTATCACCAGTTGAAGTACCACCCCAATTCCATTGTGAATTATTAAACAGCTGAGCTTGGCTACCGCTTATTCGAGTAACAGTACCGCCACTAATCACATTATCAGCAATACGTTGCGTCTCTCTCCAATCATCTGAAGCTGGTGAAAGAGTTACGACGCCTTGGTTAGTGATAACATTAAACGGATTAATGTTCATTGTCCCAGAAACTTGAGGTTGATTTAAGTAATCAACTTCACTAAATTTCATGTAAACGTTATCACCTTTGATAACAGTATTTGTAGACAAATCAGAATCGTAAATAAGCCGAATATTTTCTTCTCTGAAAGAAGGTCTTAATATTTGTGCCTGAGGATCAATAGATGCTCTATACTCAACGTTATTAAAATCTGTAGCAAGCTGATCTTGGAAGTTATCAACTAAGAATCCAGCCTTTGTTCTATCATTGCCTGTAGAATCAAAGACTGCAAAGTTAGATAATCCAGTCTCTAGTAACGATAGTGTTGTAAGTTCAAATAGGTTATCAACCTTTTTCTCGATAGAAGAAATATCATCCATAGAGAATTTTTTCTTATCGATAGGAATACTACCAACGTCTGAATCGTCGATTGTAAACGGAGCCATATTAACGTCAAATAAGTTTAAGGTATTTTCAGGAATATCTGGATATTGCGGCTGAAGATCAGATCTGCCTTTGATGTTAAATATGTTTGCATCTTGGTCTATAACAAATCTATCAAACCTAGGCAAATAATATTCAGCGTCAGCTGTGATAAGATCAGTATTTGTTGGCAATTCGTTAATACGGGCTGTACCGCCGGTAAAGTCAGAGTCTTTATCAGTTTTACGAGGACGGAAATCTAAAACGTTTCTTAGTTCAACTTTGTTTCCGTCATTCAATGTGTGAGATGGAATATCACCGTAATTTACCTGACCGGTATATGAGTTAACAGCGAAGAAGTCGCCAGACGCACCATGCTGAAAATATCTAAATCGTGCAAATAGATCGCCGGTTGGAGCTGTTTTGTTACCCTTTAATATGAGACGTGCAGGACCATACCAGTTATCGCGTTGACCGTTATCAATAATAAAGTCATTTAATCTATCGGCGCCGTCGGAATCAGAATCTCTTAAACGATCGAGTTTAAATAGATCTGGTTTTTCTAGCTCAAGGAATTTAAGGCCATTACCATCAGACTCAACTACACCTGAAACTGTTGTTTCCAAGAGAGTCTTTGTGCGAACAGAACCTGAAGACTTGTTAACTTTTGTAATAACCTCAACGTTCGTGTTTGTTGGACCATTTGAAAGAGCTGCAGATTGGCTACCTGAGCCAGTGATTGTTGGAGTAATAATTTCACCATCAGAATCTACTGATACAATCCAATCTCCAGTATTTGCAAACGTCTCACCGGTTGCTGTAACTGTAAGAGTAGCCTGACCTGACGCATCGAATGTTGCGTTAAATTTACGTTGTACTTCTAAGGAAATATCAGATAGCGTTTTAGGTCTAGTAAAAGGTAATTCAAATAGTAGGTTATTATTACCAATATCGTTTAGAATAGCGTTTCCGTTATCTAGTAAGATGTCTGCATAATCTAGAGCTGAACCACCGATTGAACGTACATCAGAAAACTTTTGGCCAGAGTTCATTACGATATCAAAAATGTATATTCTAAAATTAGCACCGTCTTCTTCGATATATCGTGAACGACAAGTACCAATCGTAGATCCGCCATGTCCAGTTGCGCTTCTTAAGTTACGAACTTGGAAAACGTTAACGTTAGGAGTACCAACAATAGTATCACAAATTATGTAATTACCATAGTTTGCAGCAACAACTTGGTTATTTAGATTAGATGTTTCTTGAGCCTTTGCAACTCTAATTCTTGTAGGATATTGTTTTTCTGCACGATAACCATTAACATACGCTAATCCAGGAGAGACTACTGCTCTCAAAAAGTTAGCATTTGAATCATCTTCAAAGTTTAAGATAAAGGGTGAAATTAGGAAATCGCCGTTAATATCTTTTGTACGTTGAGCCATACGATCTTCGATGGCTTTGTATTGATTATTACCGGTTACAATATCAAAAATAACACCATTAATAACACGACAGAAATATACAAAGTTTTCATCGGAATCTACTTCATCATCTGTTGCAATAATTAATCTGATTCTATAGCGATCAGCTCCAGGAGCTGAGGTATTAGGAGTAGCTCCCTGATTATCATATAATGCTTCAGCGTCTGTAGAAGAAACAATGTCTTGAGTTATCTTAAACCCAACTGTTACAGTAGGCAAAGATGTATATTTACTGATAATTTTAGATTGTTTAGCTACAAAAACAAAATGTCCTTGTACAAAGAAATCACCCTTTTCGATCGAAATACGAGAACCAAATCCTGTAGCAGGATTTACAACAGTATCAGTTGCCTGTACTGTAAGAGTAACACCAGAATTTGTTCCTACAACATCTTCACTTGCAGTTACTGTTCTTGAAGTATCGAACGTTGTTGCGTTAAGTGTATCTGTATATCTTACATATAATGTTGCCGGATCGCTAGCGGTAGCCGCAACTACTTCTAATACTATAAACTTAAAGGTTGAATCTTGGCCAGTAAACTCATCTCCCACGATTGCGGTAGTATCAACGGGAAGCGTATTTGTTGTCGTATCGAGTTTAATAAATTCATATCTGGTATTTAGTGTCGGTCCGCCTGGATTTACGGAAGCGCCTTCTTTAAAAATATTACGTCCAAAGCGCTCAATCTCTTTTTGAATAATAGTTTGCATCTGGGTAAGCTCTCTTGCTTGAAGAGCTTTACCAGCGTTAAACAATACTCTATAGTAATTGTCACTGTCTTTATAATCATCTTTATACGTATTGCTAAAGAGATTCTCTGTAAATCTGTTTGCCATTTAATTGCCTTACAGCTGAATAATAACTTTAATATCTTCGGTTTGGTTCGGGTCTCTTTCGATAGCCGCTCTATTATCTACATATAATAAATCTCCGGTAAACGGTTTAACTGTAGATTTGGTAAATGCATCATCATCGCCGTCAATAGAAGCAGAATCTAAAATACCTTCACCATTACCATCAGTTTCGGTAATAGTTTCACCTTCAATAAACGTGAAATATCCTGTAGAATCAGTCTGATGATACCAAACATAATTTGAATCGAATTTATCGATATAACCCCTTGCAGCAGAAGTGGATCCAAGAATTGTTTTATCTTCGCTAAAGTTTGCTGCGATAGAACTAAACTTCAACTTATTTAATACATTACCAGCAGTACCTGTATATAATGCACCGTCTGCAGCTGAATCGGTTTCGTATGGGTTTTTTATAATTCCGATTTGTCTAAAATCGTTACTTGTGATTAAAGCGTTGTCTTCATCTCCGGTCAGTTTAGTATTGAACATAAGAGCCGTCGATCTTAGATCATCTCTTGGGTCAGCGCCAATACCACCTGCAGGTGCTAATACGGTTCGAGCAACAGCTCCTGATCCGCCTCCACCCGAGAATGATACTGATGCATATGCATACCCGGCACCGTAAGCTTTACCTGAACCAGAATCTTGCATTTCAACTTTAACTACTGCTCCGTTAAATACTGTTGCAGTTGCTTTAGGAGCTTTAGTTCCGTTACCAGTAAATGAAATAGTGGGAGCTGAAGTATAACCTGTTCCACCATTGTTTAATTTGACCGCAACTACTTCACCCGGATTAGCAGCATTCTGAATAGAATATTGCTCCTGTTCTAGAGCTGGATCAGTGGCGTCTGCAGAATCAATAAATTGAATTGGAATATAGTTAGCTGAAGTAAACTTAGTAGATCTCAAAGCCGTTTGACCGTACAGATATTTCCATACATAACCATCTGCAGTGTCAAAGGGTCTCGTAAGAGTGCCAGTAGGTTTAACTGTAGACGTAACCGCATTGCCTTGTGTATCTCTACCCTGCTGTAAACAAATGTAAACAGCAAGTTCATCTGTCATAACGTAAT